>Ga0209164_1000150_pt1 | contig 220890 bp, 184 predicted proteins | sample MTBNYHSulfiMetaG_FD_187458 | JGI IMG/M metagenome (GOLD analysis project Ga0209164, IMG submission 187458) | Enrichment culture microbial communities from rom New York Harbor, USA that are MTBE-degrading - MTBE-NYH (New York Harbor Sulfidogenic)... | ecosystem: Environmental > Aquatic > Marine...
AGAAAATAAATGCAGTGGAAAAGCTATCATAGCTACTGCAAGAAAATTATTAAGTATAATTTGGACTTTACTTAAAAGAAATGAAATTTTTAATATTAATTATTACTATAATTCAAAAGTTCAAATTGAAAATAAAAATAAATATTTAGCAACAAATTGCTAAATATTAAAAAAATATGTTGATATTTCATAGGAGTTAAAATGGCTATTAAAACCGGAAGAACAGATGAAAGAGCAGAGGTGTTTATCAATTATGACTTATGTACTAAATGTGGATTATGTACAAGAGTATGCAAGGGAGGTCCGCTATATAAAGAAGGTGTTATGGTTAAAATTGATCAATCAAGAGGGTTTGGAGGATGTTTTGGATGCGGACAATGTGTTGCTGTGTGTCCAAATAATTGCATTACAGTTACAGGCAGAACATTATCAAAAGATGATTTTTTAAAAATTGCAGGGAAAACAAAATCTGCTTCATTTGATGAATTATTTACATTAATGAATAGAAGAAGAAGTATAAGAGAATATAAAAAAGAAAATATTAAAGAGGAAGATATAATTAAAATATTGAATGCCGTATCTACTGCACCTATGGGTATCCCGCCATCAGATGTAGAAGTAATTGTATTTAAGGGAAGGGAAAAAGTACAAAAATTTGCTGATGATATAGTAAATTCAATGTTTGCTAATATGTGGATATTCGGCCCATTTATGAGAACATTAATGATTCCCTTTGTTGGTAAAGAGTTTGCAGAAACTTCTAAAACTTTTTTAGAGCCTCTTATTAAAGAAATAAAATATAAGAGGGACAAAGGAGTAGATTTGTTGTTTTACAATGCCCCTTTATTGATGTATTTTCATACATCGGTATATTCTGATCCTGTTGATCCTTTAATATCGGCAACATATGCCATGCTTGCGGCAGAATCTCTCGGTCTTGGGAGTTGTATGATCGGCACTCCGGCACAGTTTATAAAATACAGTAAAAAATTGAAAAAAAGATATCATATACCCGATAAAAATCATCAGGGCATTACCGTACTATTTGGATATCCTGCAATTCGTTTTAATAAAACAATTAGAAGAAGTATTGCTAATATATACTATTATTAAATTTTATAAAGATATTTACTTGCTTTAATGTATAATTTTATTATTTTATAATTAAAAAAGGATGAATATTCATTCTCATAAAATAAAGTATTGTAAAAAATAAACTGTTTGAATATTTTAAAATTAATACTAAAATATCTAAACAGGAAAAATTATATGAATTATTACCTTAATAAATTAAAAATACCGATTTCTATTTTAGCGATTATAATTTTATTAATACTTTTTATTATTATTTTTTTGCGTATTCTGAATTTTATAGATAAATACTTTCAAAAATTTAGAAGTATAACAGATAAAATAGAAACTATTGGCTTCATCTTATGTATATTCCCGATAATATTTATTACCATTTTAATTAATGATTGTTTAATCGACGGCAGGATTAGAGATATTTATTTTACAGAAAAAAACAATCAGATCCATTTAACCGTATGGTTTACAAGAGAAGACACACCGGCAGGTGTGGCGACAGTATACTCACACAGGCTTAAAAGTTATGATTTAATTAAAGGCAAACAAAAAGGGAGTCTTGATCTTGAATGGCGATATTTTCATAACGGCTACTGTTTTTTCGGTCCCTTTGAAAACAGCAAGGTCTGGTGTTACAGTTACAGGCATAGAAACAGTATAAAAATTGTTGATCTTTATGGCCCTAAATTAATTGCCGATCAAAAAAAGATACTTAAACTCAACCCTCAACTGGGTAAAATTATTGAGATTGTTCCGTGGGATCCAAAATACCAGTATAATCCCTTGACCAATGAACTTTATATAGCCTGTGCCGATGGAAAAATTTTTGGTGTTGACCCTCAAATAAATATACATCCATATAAAGAGAATGAAATTAATACAAACATAAAAAAGGAAAAAATAAGTAAAACCCCGGATAGTCTGTTTTATTATATAGATGAAAAAACAAAGATGCTTTATAATATCGATTTAACCAGGGCTTTTAAAAAGGGATTTAAGCCCTTAGGTGTTTTACCTTTTAATGATGATATATATATATTTGCCGATAAGAAGGGATATTCATTAACAGCCCTGCGAATTGACTCCAATACAGGTAAAATAATTGATAAAATTAACTATTTTTAAAGGAAAAAATTATAAACCGTCAGTTTAGACTAGATGAAAAATTAAAACCCGGTGAAATACCAAATGTAAATAACACTAATAACAACAATGTCGAAAATATCTTAAATAATAAAACTTTAAAAATAAGGATTAATGATAAAGAATACACTATGGATGAAATAAAAGAAAAAGCAAAGACGGATCCGTTGTTTAAACAAATTTTAGATCAATTAAAAAAACAGGGTATAGAATAATGGCTTTTGCAGCATTTGATTCTCTAAGAAAGATATAAAATAATTAATAAAACAATATAATTTAATGCTGAAAAATTTATAAAAATAAAGTCTTAAAATAAAACTCACATAGGGATTTAAAATTTTGGCAGTGTAAATCAAAGCCCATTAAACTGCCGTCAACTTTTTAAAAGCAACAGCGACCATCCGAGTTTATCTGAGGGTACTTTCTTTTTTCATATGTAAATTACTAAAATAAAATGCTTGCCTCGCTGTTCCAGTTGTCATAACCATGGCCATTCTCCTGGTATATAAGACTTCTTATATCATCTCCGGTATTCTCATCCTGTATGCAATAATCAAAATATGTAAATGCAGTTCCGTTAAAATCATAAACCTGGGCGCCGTTTGAAAGCTTGCGTATCCTTATTATCTCTTTATTTTTTACTTCATTCTTAAACTCATCAATCAATCTGTCATATATATTCATATCAATATTATTCTCAATCCATTCCTTTGTTTTTAAAGCAATCTTTGACTCTTTTAAGTAATTTGGTATCGTTATCTTCCTGAATGAAACCTGGTCGGCATATGATTCCTTGCACAGATCAAGAAGATCGGTAAAATTCATTTTTTTAAAATTATTGGTAATATTCATTGTAAATCTGATTATTATTCCCTTGTTTTTTAAATAATGAAAAAAATTTTTATTATCAGATAATAAATTAATTTCATCTATTGAGAATGCAATGATATTTAATCTTTTATTTAAGAGTTTATTAATTAAGCTAAAATCATGATTTTTATAATCTTTAAATAACTTAAGCCCGTTTGTCTGTAATTCTGTGATATAGGTTTGAAATTCATTTAAGAAAAAATCCGTCCAGAAGACACTTTGTTCATTAAAAAGAGGCTCTCCTTTTCCTGTAATTAAAACTGAGCTTACATTAAGCCTTTCGGCAAATTGTCTGCATACAGGCAGATTATGCATCATCAAATCTATATCTTTATCCATATAACCGGTCATTTTAGAAATACAATAGGGACAGTTTTTATCACAGCCGTAATTGGGGATAGAAATACTTAAATTCTGTGCTTTCATTATAGACCTCCTTTTATATCATAATATAAAATCTATCACAAAGATTGATGCTCTGCCACTAAAAACATAAAAAAATATTTTTTAGTGATTTATTCATTTATGACTTTTTTGCAACAACTGCAATTTCTGTAGAATGCTGACTGTAAGGAGTACCTGCAGCATCAGAGAAGATCTCTGAAATAATAAATCCGTTTTCTTCAAATACTTTGATTATTGACTCCCTGCTGAAATATTGAAGCCAGTTATATATAACTTTTGTTTGTGTTTTTTCTACAATAGTATATTTATCCAGAATTACTTTTTCATTCACATACTTGAATGTATTTAAAAAAGTATAATACTCATTTGGTGACCAGAAACCATTTAATTGATTATACTCGTATACTGCCTGTTCTGTTTTTTGATTAAAAGAATTGATAGAATAAACATCCAATAGGACTTTTCCGCCAGGTTTTAGGAATTTATAAAATTTATTCAGCAGTAATTTTCTTTGTTTTGGACTCAGAGCACAAAAATCACACATAATCATTATAATCAGATCAAATTTATTATCTGTTTCAAAATCAAGATAATTCTTATTGATGTAATCTATTTTTAAACCTTTTTTTGATGCTTCATTTATTGCATAATTAATCGATCTTTTAGAAAAATCAATTCCCGTAATTTTTGCTCCTGTGTCAGCCATGCGTATGGTATACAATCCGGGTCCGCATCCAAAATCTGCAATAGAGGATTCTCCATTTATATTAAAATATGATATAATCCATTTTACAGAATGTTTTATAAAGTTTTTATTCCTGGATGAAATATCAATTGTTTCATTTAAATGAAACTCAAGCATTTTTTTTGATGTATGTTCATCTGTCCATAATTTTTCTGCCGTATAAAATTGAAATGGTGCAGGACGCATATTAATCTTTTTTAATTCTTCAAACATAAGAAATTCCCAATGTAAAAATTTATAATATATATATTGCATTTAAATTTAAATAAGCAAAGTTTTTAATGAAGATTATAATACTTTTAACAAGACACGCATGTATAAATATAATAATGCAGATATGCATTAAATCCTGTTTTTGTTATTTTAAAAACATTTTTTATCTCTCCAAGATCATTTAGTATTTCATTTTTTATTGATTTTACAATTTTGTCATCCAGATTATAACGTACAGCAAGATCCGAAGATGATAATTTTAATGGATATGCTTTTTTTATTGATTTTATAATCCAACCGGCATCTTTGATAGATTTTATTAACTCTTCAACTGTTGGATACCATTTGACGGTTTTCATTCTCCTGTAAATCAAATTTAAGCAGTCTGCGGATTTTTTATCTCTAAATGATGCAGTCTGGTGAATATAATATTCACCCCTATTTGTTTTGGATTTTATGTTTTTAAGTATATAATCAAGTTTGTTTTTTCCGTAATAATGCAGTACGGATCGAGTAATAAATAAAATTTTTTCATCATTTATATATTGACTTCTGTTAAACTTGTCTATCGTTTTACAGATTGTTGTTATGTTTTTATTGCCGGTTGTAATCAGCTGATTTTCAGAACAGTCAAGATTTATGAATTTTATTTTACTGTTTCTAATTTTATTATTTAATTCATTGAGTATAAATCCAGTACCTCCGCCTAAATCGATAATGATATCAGGGTTAGTTTTTTTTATAATTTTTTGGATTTCTTTTAAATAAGGATGAGCTGCCTTAATACTTGAAAAATACCCGTCATGAAATTTATCCCAGCCGTTGCCATGGATATTGATTTCTTTTTCAATTTCATTCTTCATTTAAATACTCTTAAATTATATCATTCTCTTTTATTATATTTATACTTAGGCGGCCACTATCTTTTTTATTATCACTTGATAATTTTCCAATATTTTCTATTTCAGTTAACGTTAAATCACCTTTATATTTTTCAGGTATATTTTTTTGAATATTATAAATTGCATTTAATGCTTCTTTTTTAATTTCAGTTGATTTTAAGCCCTTTGTTATTGGGATTAAATATTCAACAGCTTTAATATTTCCAATTATACTAAGAGTTTTTATAGTTTCTATAATAAATGATTTTGATTTTGATGGTTGAATATTCTGTTTGTTTAATTCAAAATTTAATTGTTTAATTAACCAATTTAAACATTCATTTGTTTTAAAATTTTTAATAAAGAGTACTAAACAATATCTAACATCAATTGATTTATCTATTAATGATTCTTTATGTTTTATAAAATCTATAATATATTTTATACTATTTATATCATTCATTTTTATAAATATATTGCATAGAGTAGTTATTATTTTTTTATTATCTGTATTTAATAAATTATATAAATTTTTTAAAATAAGCTTATTAATATTAAATTGCTGTAAATATTTTAATGATAGAAGAATCTTTGACTTATTATTTGATTCTAGGTGTTTTATTAAATATGAAGGGGTATTTTCTTGCAGGATACATGAAGCTATAATTGAAATTTCACTATTTCTATCATTTACCAATTTTTTAATATTATCTTTATAGTTTTCTAAGTTTTTAGATTCTAATAACATTTTCATATTTATTAGCCTAAAAGATTGATTTTTTTCTGTTTCAATATTTTTTAATAATAATTTATCTGTTTCAATATTATTTGATAATTTTTCTGATAATATTATAGTATCATCTAGTATATTATTTATTTTATTTTTTATATTAGATACAGTAGAAAATCTGAATGGTAATCTTATTGTGATATAGTTTTTTTCAATAATGATTTCTTTTGACTTATTATGAATTTTTTTAATTACCCCTATTGTTTCACTTGATAATCTTGCAATAATTTCTCTTTTATTTATTATTTTAGTAATATATTTATCAATATTATCATTACCTGAGACTGAATTTTTGTTAATATAATAATCTAATTTGTTTTCTATTTTTAGAGAGTAATTATTAGCTGTTTTATTATTATTTAATACAGTTAAACATAAATAAAATTTAAGATTTACATTTTTAGGTATATAGTTTTCATAATTATTTGCTAAATATTTTTCTTTATTATAATTGACTTCAATATTATGTTTGTTTATGACTCCTATTAATTTATTATCTTTTATATTTAAATTAAGTGTTTTTTTTAATCTATTTATAATAAAAAGTTTCCATAATTTAATTGTAATAGAACTTTTTGTTATAATAAATATAGAAAAGATAACAGCACTTATAAGAAATATAAATTCAGGGACCAATATAATTATTATTATAATTTGTAATAATTTTTCCAAATTTTTAAAGAATAATTCTATTATTTCCATTGTTTTTCTTATTTTAATTTTTTTTTAACTTCTATATTTTACAATTACCACTGTTTGCTTTAAATGTTCCAAATTGTATAAAGAAGAAACGATTAAAATATTAATCTAATATCACTATAACACATTAATCCTATCTTTTTAAATAAATTATAACATTGAAGATGAATTTTTTAAAACCTAAGTTGGATATATATATCATTTGAATCGAATATTTTTATAATTGAATATAATTTTTAATTCATTTACATAAAAATTATATTCTGCTAGTCTGTTTTAAAAAAGGAGGTTATTATAATGTACCATTCAAGATTTAAAGGCAGCCATTATGATGCAGGATATAAATATGGAAATATTATTTATAATAAAGGAGTAAAATTTGAAGATTTTCTCAAACTTGATTTTATTAAATTTACACAAGAAAAGATTAATTTCGGTAAAAAGTGTATTGTTGAATGTCAAAGAGTATATCCGGAAATTTTAGAAGAAATTAAAGGCACGGCAGACGGAATGAAAGCCGATTTTGAGGACTTGGCTTCATTTATTTTCTGCATTTACTGTTTTCAATATAATAATTGGTGCACATGTTTTGCATTTAAAGATAAAAACAATATTGTTTTGGGAAGAAACAGTGATTTTTTAATTAAAATAAAAAAAGGTTATGAAAGTACTTTTTATAATTTGGATAATAGTTATTCTTTTATCGGAAATAATACTGCTATGATTCAAATGGAAGACGGTGTCAATATACATGGTCTTGCGGTAGGATTAACTTTTATATTTCCAACAGTATTAAAACCCGGTCTAAATGCGGGACTCCTTGTAAGGTATATTTTAGAAAAATGTAGGACAGTCAGGGAAGCTGTCGGTCATTTAAAAAAAATGCCTATTTCATCTTCACAAACTCTTACAATGATTGATAAAACGGGAGATATGGCTCTTGTAGAATGCAATTGTGAAAAAGTAACTGCTATTATTCCTAAAAATGATGAAAATTTTTTAGTTATTACAAACCGTTTTACAACTAATGAAATGCAAAAATATATATGTGAAGGTTTGGTCGATGATATTCATTCGGAAGACAGATATATAACAGCAAAAAATGCATTAAAAAATGCTAAAAATTATTCCGTAAAATTTGCCAAGGATGTTTTATCAGGCAGATATGGATTTATGTGCCAATATGACAGGAAACTTGGATTTGATACTGTATGGTCTTCTGTTTATGATTTAAAAAATAAAAAAATATACAGATCGGAAGGCAATCCGTCCAGAGTGAGGTATAAAGAAGATAAAAGACTTAAAATAAATTAATAATTTTAATATTTTTAAAATTTTTTATATTTCTTGACACATATGGCTTAGATTTTTTATTCTTAAAACATGAATCAGTAAATTTTTTTGGATATAAAAATGTCCTCATATCATAATAGTTTTTATAATATTACGGATCCAAAAGTAAGGCATATTGAAGAAAATGATATTAATAGTATTATAGAATTATTTAAACTAAACTATGGTGATAATTATCCTATCCCTGAATTTTATGATGAATTCTGGATAAAAAAGAATATATATAATGATGATATAATATGGCTTATCCTTGAAGAAGATAATAGAGTTGTAGCATCGGGAGCCGTTATACTTGATTACGGTGACTATAATGACCAGATAGGAGAGATAGGCAGGCTAGTAGTTCATCCTGATTACAAAGGTCAGGGGCTCGGCAGAAGGATAGTAGAAGCAATAATAGAAGCGGCGGATGACACCGTTGAGTTTGCTTTTGGAGAAGCAAGAACTGTTCATCCCATAAGCCAGATACTTTTAGAAGAGTCGGGATTTTCACCGATAGGATATGTCCCTTTAACTTATTCTTTCGGAGAAAGAAGGGAAAGCTTTGTTTTATACGGTAATTTATATGGAAATGCCAGGCAGCTGCGATGCAGCGACAAGCCAAGGATTATTCCCGAGATAGAAGATTTGGCTTTGTTTTCATTAAGCAGTATGGGGCTGCCGGTAGAAATTGATGTTGTAAAAAATTGCGACCCGTATTTATACTCTACTGATTATCCTGTGAAACAATTAGAAAGACAGTCTTTAGTACGATTGCTTCGTATTGACCAGGGAAGACTCAATGAACCCTATATTTACGGATGTTTGTCATTGGATCAGGGGTATTCATTTATAAAAAGAAAATCTGCCAGTTTTTTAGTTGCTTATGATTTTGATAATAATCCGATCGGTACAATAGGCTATCAGGAGGATGAGCCGAGTAAAATAGTAAATTGTATAGAATTAATAGCTGAAATTGATGATTTAAGAGGACAGCTTATAAATGAACTCATTAATACTGCATTTGATAAATTAAATGCAGAGATTATAACAGCTAATATTTCTGCCACTAATCCAAGACTGCAAAAGACTTTTATAAATAATGGATTTATACCTGTTGCATATGCCCCTGCAATGGTTTTTCACGGTAAAAACAGGCATGATGTTGTAAAAATGCTTAAAACTAAAATACCCTATAAAAAAGAAAATCTTAAACTGACGGAAAATGCAAAAAAAATGGTTGAAATAGTTGAAGGAAAAATGAATTTATAAGGATGAATAATATGAAAAAATTATATATTTTATTAGTTGGCATTCTTTTAATATCAAACTTATACTGCACAGCAAATGACTGGGAGGGGGAATGGCAGGGTGTGCACTCCAATCAATTTACTCAATCCGCATTGACAATCAAAAATTGTGATAATAAATCATTTGATTTTTATTTATTTGTGAATAACGGGTCTCATTTTGGAGAAATTGAAGGTAAAGCTAATATAAATAAAAATGAAGCTGTTTTTAGTGATGAATACGGCTGTGATGTAACTTTTACCATATTTAAAAATGAAAAAATAAAAATAAAATTTACAGACGGGTGCCAGTATTATGCAGGAGCAGGAACGTTTTTTGATTATGAATATGCTAAAAATATAAAAATAAACCAGTTAGATTTAATTGAATTGCAAGTATTGAAAGATAAAAAAGAAGATGATACCTTTAAAAAACTTACCGGAAAGGATTATAATCTATTTGTAAACAGTATGCAGATAATCAGTGAAGATAAAGATATTGATAATTTAAATGCAAGAGTAATATCAGGCGGTGTTACGGGTCTATTTACAATTAATGAAGCTATTATTATGATTACAAATGATAAATTAATATGGTGTGCTGTGATTAATGAAAATCAGGTTTTTTATTTTACAAATGCAAAGAAATTTACAAAAAATCTGCCTAAAACTATAGAAAAGTGGCGGGAGAGATTTAAGGACAAAAAAGTCATCTATAAATAAGACTTTAAAAAAGCTCTATTATAATATATAATTAATTTTGTCGGTTTATTATTATGATCATTAAAGAATATTTGCCTTCAATATTTTTACAGTCATGCATCAAGTCATTTATAATTATTGAAGATAATGATGGTTTGATCTGTAATAAAATAATGAGTATTTACCCAAGCGGTTATTTAGAAATGATAATTTCTTATGGTGATACAACTTATTTTCTTACAGAAAATGGATTTGTACTTAAAAATGCAGCATCATATTTAGGAGGTCAGATCCTTAAACCGACGTATTATAAATGCATAGGAAAATTTAAAATTTTATCGATTATTTTTAGACCGTATGGTATTTATAGGTTATTAGGGATTCCACAGTATGAGCTTACAGAATATAAAATCGATCTTGATTTAATCTTCGGCAATGAAGGAAATGTTTTAATTGATAAGCTATGTGAGGAGCAGGACTATAATGAAAAAATAAAGATTGTTGAAGAATATTTTTATAAGCTTTTTATAAAAAATTCTGTTGATTTTCCCAGAATTATTTCTGCAGTAAATATTATAGAACAGTCTTTGGGTAGGGAAAACGTTAAAGTTTTATCCAATAGGTTAAATATAAATATAAAAACATTAGAAAGAAATTTTAAACAGGCTGTTGGGATATCTCCAAAAGAGTTTTCAAGAATAATTAGATTTAATAAGGTTTTTAATGCAATTAATTCAAAAAATAATATTGATATATTTGATGTAATTTATAAATATGGATACTATGATCAATCTCATTTTATTAATGAATTTAAACAGTTTACGGGGCAAAATCCTTCTAAATTTATTAAGAAAGAAAAGCAAGATATAGAGTATTCTTTCCGTGAAAGAGTAAAAATATAAATATTTAGAATTTTAATATGGTTGTTAAACTTTATAAACCGTCTTTAATATTATCACAATTTGTAGAATCTTATACAATATTTGAAGAAGAAACATATCTTAAAAATAAATTATTTAATATAATCCCAAATGGTAAACCGGAAATAGCAATACATTATGGAGATCCATGTTTAAGTTATTTAAATCATGAAGGTGAAATAAAAAATGGATATTTATATGGATTACATAAAAAAACAGGAATATTTAAAGCATCAGGATCGGTAAAATGTCTTTGTGTATTATTTAAGTCATATGGTGCTTTAAATATATTCGGATGTCCTCAAATAGAGTTGAGAGATAAGGCTGTTAATCTGGATTTACTTTGCGGCAGTGATGGTAGTGATATTATAGAACAGGTTGTACTGGCAAAAGATGATTCTGAAAGAATTTCATTTATGGAAAAGTTTTTATTGAAACAATATAAAAGAGCAGAAAATATAAATATTCAAAATAAGGGAGTGATGGAACTGTTAAATTTAATAATAAGAGAAAAAGGAAGCATTAAAATAAAAGATTTATGTATAAAATTTAATTTAAATATTAAAACTTTAGAGCGTAATTTTAAAGAAAGGATCGGTTTAACCCCAAAAGAAATCTCAAGAATAATCAGACTTAATCATCTTTATAAATTAATTAATAGAAAAAAAGATATTGAGTGGCATGATATGGTATATGAATGCAGTTATTATGATCAGGCTCATTTAATAAATGAATTTAAAGAATTTACTAAAATGCCTCCTAATGAATTTATAAAAAACATAAATAATCATATGATATATTTAAACAGGATTTATTCTTTTTAATTGATTTTGTTAAATTTAATAATAAAATTTATTAATGTCGATTTTTTCCAATATATTTTTTTAAAAATAAAATATAATTAACATCTGTAGCAAGCTTATGTTATATTAAATATACGATTGAAAAATATTGGTGCTTTTATGATTACGGTTAGTAGTAATTTTTTATCTATATTTATTTTTCATAATAAATTTATAAATAAATTTTATAAGGAGAATAATTTATGAAAAGAATTTTAATCATAGCAACTGTGTTTTTTATTTGTCCATTTTTATTTTCTAATGAAAATAAAATTAAAGAAGCAAGTTATAATAATTTATTTAATGGAAATAGTATAGAGCTTAATGAAGAATTAGATTCGTCTTATGAGGAAAATAATACGAATCCGTTTGATTTTAGAATATACGGAAAAAGTAAACCTAAATCAAAAGTTTCAAAATATAAAATGCATTTAGGTGTGGGTATAGGTTTATTGGTACCGGGTGTTATACTTTTTGTATCAAGTTTTATATTGATTGGTGTTGGCGTTTATTTAATATTATATACAGAAACATATAATAGGACTGTGCAAAATACAATGTATTCCTTAAGAGGGCCTACTTATACGGAGTCAACTTCCTATCAGCCCTATCAGACTCACGGTATTGTTATGGCTGGTGTCGGAGCATTGTTTTTTGTGGTGGGTTTGGGATTAATGATACCAGGTATTGTTAATCTTGCATTAACGGCTAAGTATAAACAGAAGAAAAGATCTGAAAACATTTTTAACAAAGTGTTTGCAAATATGCTGTTAGACTTAAACTATGATTATTATAATGAAAAGTACAATTTAATGGTTGGATTTAAGCTGTAAATTTTTTAACCGATTTTTTATCTTTTTAATATTTTTTTTACTGAAGTATATATGACATATAATGGATTATTGTGAATAATATGATATGAAGGGTTAAATTTAATTATTTCCCCTCCGAATTTTAATTTAAAATCGGTAACTCCTGCCAGTCTGTCATTTGGATCATCGGGAGGGGATATTCCTAAAAAGTCAAAATAAGAACAGTTAAGTTGTTTTGCTGTTTTTATTGCCTCCCATTGTACAAGATATGATGCCATAAGATTACGCATCTGATTTGATGATGCACCGTAGTAATATAATCCCTGATTGCCTGAATATGTAAATATACCTGCTGCGAGAGGTTCATTTTCATAATAGGCTATCAAAAGTTTGGCTTGCGGCAAGTTTTCCAGCATTTTTAAATAATAACCCGGAGTATTCAGATTAAATCCGTCTCTTGATGCCGTTTCATGAAGTATTCTGTAAAACTTTATTATATCCTCTTTTAGGCCTTCTTTAATAATTACACCTTTTTTTGAAGAAAGTTTAATATTATATCTTCCTTTTGGCTTCATTTGCTCTAATATTTCTTCTTCAGACATTTTTAAATTTATCATATTTGTATATTGCGGTATTGGTAGTTTAAGGTTTATAATATGTTTTTTTTGTGTTTTAATCAGATTATTAAATTTATCGGAATATGGGATAATTGAGTCGATTTGTGTAAAAACAAGTTTATATTTTTTTATAGATTTATTAAAATTATCCAGAAAAAAGTGATAAATATTATTATTTATTTTAGTATATAAAAAACCTGCGGGTATATAACCGTAATTAAATTTTAATGATGTCCTGTATACAAGCAGCAATCCTCCCATGATCATTTGATTATTCTCCTCAATACCGAAGAAAAATCCCGTTTTTGCTTTGTTTGAATTTAATTGGAAATTAAGCCATTCGGGAGAATGCCAGATGCCTGCATTTGGATGATTTTTAAAAAATGTTATATACCTGTTTATTTCCTGCTGGTTAAAAATTATCCACTTCATTATTTTTTTTAAGAATCTCCTTTTTTGCTTTTTAGGTAAATAAATGCAAGGTTTTTTTCATAATATTAAAACCTTGCATAAATATTTATATTTAAATCAAAATTAATTAGCAAGATGTATTAGCAATTAAATAGTTTTTTTAGACTTACTATTTAATATTTCGTAACAATAGTATCAATATCTTTAATATATTTAAAATTTAATTGATTTTATAAAGGAAAGCATTAAAAAAATTAGCGGGGATGGGAATCGAACCCGCGACCCTTCGGATATGAGCCGAATGCTCTAACCAACTGAGCTACCCCGCCATTAAATATGTGGTTAGCATTGTTATCATTTTTAAAAATCAATGTCAAGAAAAATCATTTCTTGAAAGAGGTTTATTTATTAAAACTCCTTCTCCTCCAAGATAGGTCTGGACTTTACCCTCGATTAAAAATTGGACTGAGCTGATATTAGAAAACTCTGTAGTTGTATAGACAATTTGTTTTAATTGAGCCAATGTTGATTCTCTACCGTATGAGTTGTATTGGAAATCTTTTGATAAATCGATATAAGCGATATTATTTTTAATATATACCGATAATATTTTTGTGTTTGTAGGTATATTGGTAATTATTGAGGCTGATCTTTCATCGGTATTTGGACCTTGCAGTAAGGATTTTAAAGTTTCTGTTAATGGAGTGTTTGTATATCTAACCGTTCTTTTTACACTTATGAGTTTATAAGTATCATCATCAAGTACTTTACTGAAATATATAATACTTAATCTGCTGTTATATTTAACCTCTTCCTTTTTTAGTTCTGTTCTTTTTGTTTCCTGTTTTTCTTTAATATTTTCTTCTTTTATGTTTATGTTATCCGGTTTTCTTTCATTATCATTTATTTGACTGCTTTTTTCATCGTCATTTATTTCTTTTTTAATTTTTTTAAAATCCTCTTTGATTTTTTCAACATCATCTTCCAAATTGTTCTTTTTGTTAAATTTTTCTTCTAATAATTCTATTTTTTCTTTAATTAAATTATTTTCATTATTACTGTCTTCTTTTTTTTCTTTTTTTGCAAATTTTTCTTTAAAAAAATTTTTACTGGAAGAAAATCCAGTGTTAAATAAAACGGAAAATTTATCTCTATAAGCATATATAATAACACCTAGTAATAATAAAATTATTGATAATAATAATAATCCGGATCTTCTTTTTTTAGCCATTTTTATCCCCAATTAAAATCTATTTTTTAAGTTTATTATAATTTTTCGGCTATTTTACAGCTTTCATTTATAATGTAAAACTAAATTTATAAATTTTTTATATTTATATAACATCAATTTTATTTATCCTGTATTTGGCTTCACGCCGGTATTATTAGTAAAGGGGCGCATAATACTGTTTACTGGACAAAACGTCTTGAATATTATCTTGCCTGGTTTGAGAATGCTTTTGGAAGTGTGATTACAGGAAAAAAGATTAATTTAATTTTAAATATTATAATTTAAAAGTGCTTAGTATTCTTTATGGTAATCATTACGTATATCTGTCGGGGTTTTACCTGTTATTTTTTTAAATGCCTTTAAGAATCCCTGTATAGATTTATAACCTACTTTTAAACTAATGGATTTAATCGGTAATTCCGTTGATTTTAATAATTCTGTAGCACCTCTTACTCTGATTTGCTGGAGCCAGTCTCCCAAACTGGTACCTGTATCTTTTTTTACGGAATGATAGATAGATGATGGAGAATAATTAATCGTTGAGCATAATTTATCTATCAGATTATCCTGTATATGATAATTAAGCTTTAAATACCTTATTGCTTTTTTTGTGCAATAGCACCACTCATTAGGTTCTTCTTCATTCTTCAATATTTTAGATTGGATAATTGTAAATCTTTTTTCGATTGAGTTTATATCATAACAGGAAAAATATGAGTCTGCTCCTCTTTCTATTAGATATGTAGAATTTTCTTCTTCGATTGCTTTATCATTAGATAGTATTATTACTTTAAATTCCGGATTTGTAGTAATAAACATTTTTATATAACCGATTGTAGGTTTTATACCTCTAAAATCGCTTAATACTATTATATGTACATCTTGAAGATATATAGTATCCACAACATCCAGGAAACTTGAAGCATATATTATTTCTATATTTTTTAGATTAAACTGTTTTTTTAAGGCTTCGATATTTTTTATACCAAGTTCAATTATTAATGCTCTTGTTTTCATTATAATATCCGGGGTTATTATAATACTTTATTTAAATTTAAAAAAGTATTTTTATTCATCGCTTTTTAAAATTGCCAGAAATGCGGATTGAGGTATTTCTACATTCCCTACCATTTTCATTCTTTTTTTACCTTCTTTCTGTCTTTCCAGAAGTTTTCTTTTTCTTGATATATCACCTCCGTAGCATTTAGCCGTAACATCTTTCCTGTATGCGCTTATTGTTTCACGTGCAATAATGTTTCCTCCTATTGCCCCTTGTATAGGTACTTTAAACTGCTGTTTTGGTATGTTGTCCTTTAGCTTTTCGCATGCTTTTCTGGCTCTTTCCCTTGCATTCTCACGATGCACCAGCATGGATAAGGCATCGACAGGATTTCCTGATACAAGTATATCCAGTTTTACAAGATCCGTTTTTTTGTATCCGATTAAATCATAATCAAACGAGGCATATCCGCGGCTCACTGATTTTAATCTGTCATAAAAGTCATATACAATTTCTGCAAGAGGCATTTCATAAATTACTTCTACTCTTTTTTCATCAAGATATATTAAATCCTTCTGTTCCCCGCGTTTTTCCAGGCATAGATTAATAATCTTACCGAGATATTCTTTCGGGAGAATTATTGATGCTTTTATATATGGCTCTTCTGTATATTCTATTAAAGTCTCATCAGGGTAATTAACAGGATTGTCTATTATATATTCTTCTCCGTTTTTTAAATGTATATTATACTGTACGCTGGGTGCGGTCAATATTAATGATACATTAAACTCGCGTTCCAGTCTTTCCTGTACTACTTCAAGATGCAGGAGTCCTAAAAAACCGCATCTGTATCCAAAACCAAGTGCAGCAGAGTTATCTTTTGTAAATATAAGACTTGCATCATTTAATTTCAGCTTGTATAGCGCATCGGTTAATTCCTTATAATCATCTGCTGCAATAGGATAAATTGATGAGAATACAACAGGTTTTACCTGTTTAAATCCGGGAAGAGGTTCTTTAATGGGATTTTTAAATCCGGTTATCGTATCTCCAACATTTATATCACCTATTGTTTTTACTCCGGCGATTATATATCCTACTTCTCCGGCTTGTAATAAATCTGCTTTATCAAGCTTTAGTTTAAAATGACCGACTTCTTCGACAGTGTATTTACTTTGAGAATGCATGAATAGAATTTCATCACCGCTTTTTATTTCACCATCGAATATTCTTATATAAATTATAACTCCTCTGTATTCATCATAGCTGGAGTCAAATATTAAGGCTTCCAGTGATGCTTTTGGATTCCCGTCGGGAGCAGGTATCCTTTTAATGATTGCTTCAAAAATATCCTTAATGCCTAAACCTTCTTTGCCTGATGCAAGTATTACATCATCGCTGGACATCCCAAGATCATGCTCTATTTGATGTTTAACATCATCAATATCAGCAGAGGGCAGATCAATTTTGTTTATAACAATAATTATTTCAAGATCATTCTCAAGGGCTTGGTATAAATTTGCTAAGGTCTGCGCCTCTACACCCTGTGATGCATCTATTAATAAAAGGGCTCCTTCACAGGATTTTAAAGAACGTGATACTTCATAGCTAAAATCAACATGCCCGGGCGTATCGATCAGATTTAATTTGTATGTATGACCGTCATCGGCTTTATAAGGAAGCATTATAGAGTTGCTTTTTATTGTAATGCCTCTTTCTCTTTCAATATCAAGACTATCCAGGATTTGATCATGAAATTCCCGTTTTGATACGGCTCCACAGGATTCTATCAGCCTGTCGGCGAGGGTGGATTTGCCGTGATCTATATGTGCAATTATAGAAAAATTTCTTATATATTCCACGAATTTACTCCAATAATTAAACAGAAATATAGCATAAAATTTTTATTTTTAAAAGATTACATTTAACCCAATTGACTTTTTTAAATGAATATATTTTTATATATTAATTATGTTTTAATTTACTTGATTTTTATTATAATTAAAGTTTTATAAAATTTATTAATCATTTATTGGTATTGTAACCTCGCATGCATAATCTTTTGGCAATTTATTGTTTGTGTCTTTCTTATCCCAATATTCTTTCCAGTATTCCCACCATTTACTATTCATGAGAGGAATTTCTTTAAGATCAACTTTTCCTTTATTATTATAAACTTCTATATCATCGGCAAATATAATGATACCGACTTCCCCTGCTAAAAAACTGATATTATATTTAGCATTAAAAATTTCACTGTTTTCAATTGATTCACCGAAAATATTATTTATTACTAAGTCATTTTTTAATATTTGTATTATATTAGATATATTATTTATAGAAAAAAAATTGAAATTTATATTAAAGGGACCGATTTTATCCTCATGCAGTAATTGATGCCAGTTTTTTTCTATATTGCTTTTTTTTATAGTAATAAAGCTGACGGATATTGGATTAACAAATTTTAATGCAATTGTTCCTGACGGAGGGCCGTTTTCATTTATCGGGGGATTCCACAGCTGTACCCCTCCAAATTCTAATTGAATAAACTGCGGAAAATCGCTTACCCACCAACGCCAAAAACCTACATCGGAAATTGCATTATTTAATATTTTAAAAAATTTTTCATAATCCATTATTTTTAATTAAATGATTTTTCATTAATTAATTTTTTACATTCTTCAATGGCTCTTTCTCTATCTTTTTCATTATAGGGATCATAGTATATTTTGACTTTATTAAAAAAATCAAAATAAGGACTAACAAAAAAACCTTTTTCATCTTTACTGAACATCATATTTTTTTTACTCCTGCAAAAATATACTTTTTATTTAATTATATATCATTTATTAAATCATGTTAAAAAAATATTAATATTTTTTTATTTTATTAATTATCGTAATAAACACTTAAATCCTATTGTTTTTTTCTTTTTTAATTAATAGGTCTTTTTTATTAAAATATCTTATATTATATTTAAATTGTATATTTTTTATAAAAATCTTACAAAATATTTTAATTGTTTATTATTTTTTTAGTTTTATATAATAATTTACCGAAAAATATAATAAACTTAAATTTTTGCTATTAACTGAAATTGTGATATTATTTATATTAGGCGGTATTTTAACTGTGAATAATTTATTTAAAAATATATTTATTTTTATAGTTTTACTTAATTCATTAATGCTTTTTTCGGCTTCTGATACTGTAACCAGTGCTACAAAAGATGTCATATATGATGAAAAAAAAGAAGAAAGTAAAAATGAGCCTGATAATAATAAAAAAGATAAAATTGAAGAAAAAAAAGAGATAATAAAAGAAGAAGGTAATAAGAAAAATGAATCCAAGGATACAATGATATCCGAGGATAAAAAGAAAGAATATGATGAATTTTTTTTTGATTCATTATCGGAAGCAACAGAAAGTGATAATATATTGAATTTAATTGAGGAAAAAAAGAAGGAAGAAGAAAAAATTGTAGAAGAAAAAAAAGAAGAGACAATAGAGATAAAAGAAGAAAAAAAGGATTATGCATTTCAGGAAACAACTGATGAATCCAATATGATAATATTTCCTAATGAATATGATCCTTCGATGGTGTCATATGAAGAGAGTGAATCAAAAAAATATCAGAAAAAAATTAATAAAAATTATTTACCGAAAACAATAGAGGAGCTTTATACAATAAATCCTGATTATAAATACGACAGCAATAATATATTGATTAATGGTAATGTTTCCATAAATGATAATTTGGGGGAACAGGTTTTTTTTAAGGCATATAATTTTTTTAAATCAAATAAAATTAAAATTTCCAGGATTTTATTTGAAAAGCTTGTTTATTATAATTTTAGGACCACAGAAAGTTATTATTATATTGGGCTTTGCTGTTTTTTAGAGAAAGAATATTTAAAAGCTATTGATTATATCCGTAAGGCAATATATTTAGGAGATAAAAAAAATTTTGATCAAAAAGTGCTTTCAGATTATTCTTATCAGGTAGGCAATATTTATTTAAAAATAAATGATTATATAAGCTCTATTGAAAGTTATGAGGATGCAATTAAGCGGAATAATGTTTCATATAAAAGCTATAATAAACTTGGAATAGTTTTCTATAAAATTGGTAATATTGAGAAGGCATTGGATTCATGGAAAACAGGTATGGATGGAGGAGATGAAAATTGTATGAAAAACTATAAGTGGCTTATTAATAAAAAATAATTAATACTGATTTAGAATATAGATTTACATTTCTATAACTGCGGCACCAAAGGTTAATCCTCCGCCGAAAGCAGTCATTCCAATAAGATCACCTTTTTTTATTTTCTTTTCTTTTATTGCTTCATCAAGTGCTACCGGTATTGTGGCTGCCGATGTGTTGCCTGTTTTATGTATATTAACATATACCTGTTCTTTTGATAATTTGGCATATTGTCTTACCATTTCTATTATCCTTATATTTGCCTGGTGAGGGATAACCATATCCAGGTCCTCGAGTTTTTTCCCTGCATTCTCCAGCGCTTTACTTAAGGAGTTTGTCATGCCCGGTACAGCACTTTTAAATATTATTTTACCGTTCATATACATGTATTGCTCATGAAAGTCATAAGCCCCCATTTTATTTAACGGCTGTCTTATTAAGCCCCCATGTCTTTTTAAAAACTCACCCTTTGATCCGTCAGAGCCTACATATGTACCCAGGATCCCCTGGTTTGTATCTGAAGGCATTAAAACAACAGCACCTGCTGCATCTCCAAATAAAACGCAAGTGTTTCTGTCTGTATAATCGGTTATAGCGGATAATTTTTCGGCGCCTATAATTAGTGCGTTTTTTATTTGTTTGGTTGAGATTAGACTGTTGGCAATATGCAGTCCGTATATAAAACCGGAACAGGCTGCTGACAAATCCATTGCCATGCCTTCTGAGGTTTGCAGTTTATCTTGTAAAATGCAGGCAACAGAAGGAAAACTCATATCAGGAGTAATTGTTGCAACCATAATACAGTCTATATCTTCAGGATTAATTTTAGCATCACTTAGTGCTCTTTCAGCAGCAATTAAGGCCATATCACTTGTGAATTCATCATCTCTTGCTATATGACGTTCTTTCATACCTGTCCGGCTTGTAATCCATTCGTCACTTGTGTCTACTATTTTTTCAAAATCCTCATTAGTGAGTATTTTTTGCGGTAAATATGAACCAGTTCCTGCAATTTTTGCTCGAAGCAATTTCTATCCCCATTATATATTTATTTTTTGGAGTAAATTATTATTTTATATATCATAAAAAATCTATAATTGAAATGAAAAAAATATTTTTTTATTTATTAATATTTAATTGTAGTGTCAATAATAATATGTTATTTTTTTTTATATACTAAACGGGGTTTATTATGGTTAATGATTATAAAAAACCGATTTTAATTTATAATCCAAAGGCGGCAAATGGGAAAGGTGAAAAAATTTATAATAATTATTATAAAATTTTAATGGATTATAAATTATTTGAAAAAATTGATGTTTATAAGACATCATCAAAAGATGATACTATTAATGAAATTGTTAAAATTCACTCAAGGAAAAAGCATGATTTATTAATCAGTATAGGCGGGGATGGATCTATATCAACAATATGCAACGGTTTAATGAAAATACCTAAAAATAAAAGACTGCCGTTACTGCCTCTACCTTCAGGAACAGGAAATTCTTTATTAAGAGATTTTAATATTTTAAATATACATGACTCTGTTAAAAACTATAAAAATGAAAAACCTAAAATGTTTGATCTTATTTATATGGAAGAAATAGATGGTAATTTTAAATGGTATTGTATTAATGTGCTTGGTATGGGATTTGTATCGGACATTGCGGATTATGTGGTAAGAAAAGGTAAGATTTTCGGGGCGTTAAGTTATATCTTTGCAATTGTACTTGCAATAGGGAGATTTAAACCATATAAAACTACGATAAAATATAATAATGGCAAGCATGAGTTTAAATCCGATAGAGCTTTTTTTATTACTTTTTCAAATACTAAATACATGGGAGGCAATGTCAGAGCAGCTCCTGAAGCTCAATATGATGACGGTTTAATGGATGTTATGATTTTATATGATATTAATAGATTTCAATTATTAAATGGTTTTAGAAAAACTTTTAGCGGTAAACATATCTATGAAGAAAAGTGCCTTTATTTCCAGACAAGTGATTTAGAAGTGTATGCTGACCCGAAATTTATTATTATGCCTGACGGGGAGCTTGAGGGTAATTCTCCAATCAGAGCAAGGGTAATATCAAAACAGGTAAAACTGGTTGTATAATGAAGAAAATATTAAGAATATTCATGTATGTTTTTTCTATTATGCTCTGGATTAATTGGTGGATAAATGCTGTTTTAGTTATTGATTTAATGATACTTTTTAGTCTTGTTTTACCTAAGGCAACTCATAACATGCTTGTTAAGATTATCTGTAAAATTTTATTATTTTTTTCTTTTATTATCCCAAGACATAAGGGGATTCTCCCCAAGGATCTGCCTTATCCTGTTATTTTTGTTGCAAATCATGTTACTTTTTTTGATCTTTTTATTTCCGGGTCTGTATTGCCGGGCAATCCAAGAGGTTTAGAATTACAGGATCATTTTACTAAGCCTATTTACGGCTGGGGGATTAAAAGATTTGGTCAGATACCGATTAATCCGGGGAATAAAACCAGTGTTAAAAATTCTCTAAATAAAGCAGGTGAGATTTTAAAAAAAGCTGAAAGAAATATCCTTGTCATGCCTGAAGGGCATAGGACTATTGACGGTAAAATTGGTTTTTTTAGATCGGGAGCATTTTATCTTTCAAGAAAATATAACATACCGATTGTACCTGTTGTATATAAAGGCCTTTTTGAGAAAAAAAATAAAAATAGTATAATAATTAAGCCCGGTTTTTTTGATGTTATTATAATGCCTCCGATTTACCCGGATAAATTTGATAATGATGATACTATGGGTCAATATATCAGGGGAATTATGACAAAAAAGTTAGAAGAATGAGATTTGTAATTTCTTGTTTTTTATATTGATTTAAGACTTTATTTTGATTATAATCCTTATAAAAAAAGAGGTGAAAATATGTATAAAAAAAATATTTTTAATGATTTGATAAAAAAAATCAGCATTTTATTGCTTTTAATTTCTTTTTTTGTTTTATTAATAGGTTGTCCTCCTCCTCGTCCTAGAGAAGTTGATACTCATAGTAATAATCAACCCAATACAGTAACCGTTATACCTTTACAGTAATAGAAGTTTAGGATTATTTATTTAAAATAAAAATTCAATATTATGTATTTGCCTCATTCTTTATTAATCATTAATATGATGAAAGATTGAGGTTTGTTTTTTTTACTTTTTAATCCATCCAGCTTAAAATATGAATTGAATTCAATTTGTTGTTTTCTATTTTAAATATTATTGAATCACCCCAATAATCATCAGGGTAATAAGATATATAGTTGGATTCTTTTTCGGATGGCTCATCAAATATTTTTATAATTTTATTAATATTGTCCCCGATTTTAATATCATATTTTAATATATATTTATTAGAGAATATTGATATTGCTTCTAATTTAAATTTGCTGCTATTGGTGGAATAATAATAAGATAATTGTAAATCATCATTATAGACAATTTTATATATATAATCTGTTATATCTTCATTATGTTTGTTTTTTATTGCTTCTTTGCTGATATTATTTGCTTTACCGAAGATTTTTTCTATGTCAGATATGTCATTTATATTTGATAATATAATATCAGTGTCTTCAAATGGATTAATAAAGAAAGATTTTAATTTTTGCTGATTTGCTATATTTATTTTGCTGTTATTTAATAATACATTTATTAATAGTAGTAATATAATAATATGCTTTTTCATTTTATAATCTGTTTATTGTATTTTATTAGATAATATAATAATTAAAATAAAATTTCTATAAATTTATAAAAATAATAAACATAACCTTTTAATTAATCTAACTTTAAAAATGATATTACAGTTATCAGGAGAGCCTATTCCTGTTTTATGTAGAGGGTAATTAAATCTTGCATATTTAGTTTAAAGACACAATTATCCGCTTTAGAATAGTGCCCATTTACTTTTTTTCATTTCAAATTGTATCATGTCTATTAGCTTTTATATATAAAAATATCACTATTAATATAATAATTTATTATTATATTCTATATTATTTTTTAAAATGATAAATTTAAGCCAAAAAACAACTTACAAGTGTATTAATATAAAAATTTACACAATTTATTATTGACTTATATAGCTATTAGCTATATAATATAACTAAAAAGGCTATAAAAGGAGTATGTATGTTTAAAAGTAAAATGAATAATAAATTTGGTTTTTTAATAATTTTATTTATCATTATATCGGTTGTATATAGTTGTCCGGTGATTACTAATGATGATGAAGACAATGGGAATAAAACAAAGCAGAAAAATAATAAAGAAAGATCTTTTTATTATTACAATAAAGACAGTATATCTTTTTTTGATGCTGATGGAGACTCATTGTCAAAATCACTTTATGAATCATGGAAAACCTCATATGTGACAGATGATGGAGCCTCAGGTTATCTTCGTGTTGTTGATTTTGAAAAATCCGGTGCCACTGTATCAGAGGGTATGGGATATGGTATGTTATTGGCAGTATATTTTAATGATAAAGATACTTTTGATGATCTTTTTGAATATGTAAAACTTTATCTTAATGAAAACGGTTTGATGAAATGGCAGATAAATTCATCAGGAATTCCACAGGATAATGGAGCGGCAACAGATGCTGATGTAGATATAGCTTTATCATTAATATTTGCAGATAAAATTTGGGGAAATTATAAAGCTGATGCATTAGCAATGCTGTCATCTATTATTAGACATGAAATAGAAGATGACGGTTTGTTAAAGCCGGGAGACAGCTGGGGTGAAACATATCCTTATAATCCTTCTTATATTACTCCTGCCTGGTATAAGGTATTCAAACTATATACAGGTGATTTATTTTGGGATAGAGTGCTTGATAGAAATTATGATTTTTTATCCTGTGCACAGCATCCAGTAACCGGTCTATTCCCGGATTGGTGTAATGTGGATGGCAGCATGTATCCGTCAAAAGGTTATAATTACAGTTATGATGCATGCAGAGTCCCGTGGAGACTGATTGCAGATTATTTATGGTTTAGAGATAATCGTGCATTAGATCTTCTTAAAAAGATGGGAGTATTTATAGAGAATACAGGTATACATAATTTAAAATCAGGCTATTCATTGGACGGTACATCAACAGTATCTTATATCGATTCTGCATTTTCCGGTCCGTTTGCTTGTGTATCAATGATATCCGATTTTAATTGGGAATTTCAAGTAAAAATGTATGATCTTATGAAAAGGACAAGTGCAATCAACTATTACAACTCAACTTTAAAGACACTATGTTCATTGATTGTAAGCGGTAATTTTCCATGTCTGATTTTTGACAGTTTACCTGTTTTTAATACAGATATGCCGCCTTATGTAGTTAATGAGACAAATGAGTTCGGTAAGCTATTTGGGTCAGGTATGGGTATAGATCCTGCTGTTGATGTTTTAAAAAGGCCTGATTTTATTGTATGGGATGATGATTATGATGTCAGCTATCATGACGATTATGATGGAGTAAAATATATTACATTATTTTTAAAAGAATCTGCAACTGTTTATTCTCTTATACTTGATAATTTAAATGAAAGTAATACCCCGTCTCCATATAACAGATTATATAGGCTTCGTATACTGGCAGTAAAAAATGATGGAAGTTCGGAGTATGTTTATGATAATAACGGCCTTGGTGAAATCGGATACGGGTATAATATATGTATACCATTTATAAAACCGGTAAATGCAAAAGCTTTAAGGATAGAGCTTACTGATTCAAGATACCGATGTCATGTAAGAATGAATGCCGTTAATAAAGTTGATTTTCCTCCTGAAATTAAAAATATCAGCCATACTGCTGCCGGATCAACTTATAATATAAATATTGATGTTGACAATATTGATGATCCGGCAACTACATCTGTATATCAAAAAAGCGGTGATCCGGTTTTGATAAATAAGACAAATGAAAAAAAATATTACTTTGATCTTACGGTTTCAGGTGAATACATATTTGAAGTAAGGGCAAATGACGGGACTACTACAATATCAGAGGATTATACAATAATAGTCCCGTAAGCCGGATATATTATGAATATTTATAGTACTATATCTTTTTTAAATTGATTAACTCGGCAAGTTTCTTCATTTGTTCACCAAGAAATATGAATTTTGTTTTTTCGATTTTTTTACAGTCATTTTTGGAGATAGTTAAAGGATTATCCATATAATATGAATCCCATATTTTTGAGTCGTATTCTGCAGTCTTTTCATTTATATGCTGATCTGTAGGTATTATTATTTTTGCTTTAACCTGCTCCATAACCTTGAAGCCTCTTTTGTTATTAATATCTATACCGCTGTATGAATTATGAAACTGCATTATTGCTATATCAATTTTTCCCAGTGTTTTCAGCTGTTTTTTTGTTAATCCATCCTATCCGCAGTCGCCGAAGTGTGCTATACGTAAATTACCGATTTTTATTAAATAAATATAATTTGATCCCCATGACTTTTTGAATTCTCCCTTGTTGGAATGAAGTGAAGCAATTCCTGTGATTTTTACATCTCCCTTTTTAATCTTACCTTCCTGGATATATAATTTATCAGTTCCTTTATAATCTTTTTTCATAGTCTCATTAACATGATCCGGATGACCATGAGTAGTCAGATAGATATCATTATCAGTAAACGGTTTTGACAGAAGTTTAATATTTTGTACATCAATTAATACTCTAATACCTTCAGGACTTATTATTTCAGTTTGTGCATAAATCGTCCTTGTAATGGTTATTTTTGCATCATTATTTATTCTTTTACATGAAATAAACATAAAAAACAAAAGTACTAATAATACTACAATTTTAAGAAAATTGATTTTATCTTTATACATTTAAGACACCTCCATTATTCATTTTTTATAATAAACATATCTAATATTCTCAATATTTTAAAGTATCAAATATTAATTTATGTTATAATGTTTTATATAAATTTTTATATTAAAATTAAATTAAAAATAAGATGGCAAAATTCACTGAAAAACAATTTAAAACAATTTTAAATAAATACAAATTTATTGATAACTGGTTCTGGGTTAGATACGGTATTAATCCTTATAACGGCTGTCAGTTTGGATGTGTATATTGCGACAGCAGGAGTGCTAAATATAATCTGCCGACAGATTTTGAGAATGATATTGTAGTAAAGACGGATCCCGCTAAGATGCTTGATAAAAGAATTGCAAATGCAAGGACACTTTTGCCGGATATTGTCGGTACAGGTAGTGCTGCTGATCCATATCAGCCTGCCGAGAAAAAGTATGAGAATACAAAAAGCTGTCTGGAAGTATTATTAAAGCATAAATATCCTGTGCTTGTAGGTACAAAATCTATACTGGTCTTGAGAGATATAGAGCTTCTTGATAAAATAGGGGCAGAGACATGGTGTACAATTGCTTTGACGGTTACTACTGCAAATAAAGATAAAGCCGGTTTTTTAGAGAAATTTGCACCAAGTCCTGATGAAAGATTTAATGTTTTAAATACGATAAAGAAAGCCGCTAAAAATATACAGACAGGTATTTGGATGATGCCGATTATACCTGGATTTTGTGATTCTGAAAGTGATATGGAGGATATGGTAAAAAAAGCTAAAGATAACGGGGCTGATTTTATTCTCATAGGGACGTTGACAATGAGGGATTTGCAGGCAAGATGGTTTTTAAATAACCTTAATAAAGATTATCCGGACTTAATAAAGAAGTATGAAGAACTTTACAGGTTTAAATATCATCCGGATTTTTACCAGGGTGAATTTGTACCTGATTTTAATTATATATTGGATATTAATAAAGAAATATTTGAGTTGTGTGATAAATATGGAATACCTGTACGTATGAAAAGATTTATACCTGATGATTATAGAAAGTATAACTATATTATAGCGGAAAAATTGCTTAATAAAGCTTATATGTTGCAAAGTATTGGTAAAGCATGGAGCAGTATATTTTGGGCAGGTCAAAATATACAAAATTTAAAAGAATCGGTTGTTGATATAGCCAAGCGTGGAGAATTAACACAGATACGTAATATTGGCGGTAAAATTGAAAAATTTATTTTAGATGAGATAAGTAATAATTAGTAAAGCTGTTCATTATTCCTGCGGATTACTCTTTAAAAAATCAGCTATTGCTGTCTCTGCTTCTTTTAAATACATCTTGCTGTATCCATTAATATCATTTAGCACTTCTTCATAAGGTGCGTTTTTTTTATTGGATATATCCCCGTCATCAGCTTTTTTTATTAATGCATCTATTATCTTATTTTTATTAAAATATATCCTGTAGTGAACTTCATTAACAGTTTTATCAAGTGTAAGATCATATAAACTCACGATTTTAAAAATGAAAAATAATTTACCGTTATTAAAATAATATATCGTTTTTGTTGAAAAAGCTTCTTCTTCTGTTGAGTCTCCTGTTATTTCAATAAGTTTAACAATTTCATTTTTATCATTATAATATGTTTCATATTGCTTTGGAGGTTCTTCTCCGCTAAAATATACACCTGTCATTTTTTTAAAATTTTTAATGTTTTTTTCGACTTCGGCATAATTTTTTCTGATTTCTTCAATTATGTCTTCTTTGTTTTTGCAGAATAAATTAAAGCATATAAAAAATAAAATAAAAATAATAATTATTTTTTTCATTAAATTTTCCTGGTTTATTAATTATTTATTGACTAAATTAGTAATATAAATTATAGATCATTTAAAAAAATATTACAATAAATGGATAAAATAATTTGTATTTTAAAATTAGTTTAGTATTAATAATAATTTTAATAATATTGTCATGTCAGATAAAAAAGTATAAACCAAAAACAGAGTTGTTATTTAAAGAATCAATAATGATATATAATTATATTGATAATAAAGACAGGATTCCAATAATGGGTCTCGGGACAATAACGAAAAAACAATTTAAGCTGTTTTTTAAAAAAAAGAATAAATATTATTCTCAAATTAAATTTAATCAAATAGTTGATTATTATATTTCAGAATGCATGCTTGAAGGTATTAATCATGATGTTGCCATATCACAGATGTTTTTGGAGACTAATTTTTTAAAATATACAGGAGATGTAAGGCCATATCAGAATAATTTTGCCGGTATAGGAGCAACCGGTAATAAAAATCCCGGAAATAGGTTTATTGATTTACAAACCGGTATACGGGCTCATATCCAGCATTTAAAAGCATATGCATCAAAAACGGCACCAAAAAGAATGATTGTGGATCCCAGATATAATTTAATAAATCACGGCAGTTGTTTATTTCTTAAAGATTTATCCGGGAAATGGGCGGTTGATAAAAAATATTCAGAAAAAATCAGACAAATAATAAAAAAGATAAAAACAATAAAATAATGAATTAATTTTTACATGAGTTAATTTCTACCATTGATTTACCGAGTCTGCTTTCTACTGCATTTATTCTTTCTTTATAAAATTTTATTCTTTCAGGATACATGTTTAAAAGGCGGAGATAAAATTTTCTTTCCCATAGCATGGCAGCTTCAATATCTTTCGCAATATTGACAGATTTATTTGAGACTACCATATTTCTGGTATTTATATAATCAGAATCAATATTATCCTGGATATATTTTGCATTAAGAGGGTTAATCTTGCCTCCTGTTGAAGTTTCTTTTTTATAATATCTTGCAAGATTGATAATCTCTTGTGTAATATTATTAACTTTTTTATCATCAACATCTAAATCCATAGAACCTGATAAATCCGATCTGCCTACCGTTATTTGACTTATATTAATAAAATATGGGCTTCTTACAATATCATTAATATTATTATATCCTGTAATAGTTTCTAAATTTATTGCTAATTTTGCTTTGTTTTCAGCATCCAGTTCTTTAATTGTAGTTACAAAATTTTTTAATGCATAGGCGGATTCTATCATAGGGGCTAAAATTTTATCTATGCCGATAGCAAGCATATATTCAATGTCATTTCTGGCTTCCGGTCCCCCAATTTTAACGGTCATTGGTATTATATCCTTAGAGACATTTTTCATGAATAATATCTCTTTAAAATTCATTCCTTCGACTTCTGTACCGCCTTTAATACCAACAAGAGAGTGATTAATTTTTAAATAAGAAAGCTCTTCTTTGAGATTTGTCATATGTTCCCTCGATGTTTAACTTCATCTTCAATTATCGGCTAATAAAAAGTTTACTAAATATAATTAATCAACTTTTTAATAAGATATAATAACAGGCATATAGCCTGTTATTATAATAATACAATAAATTATTTTAAATGTTAATAATTTTTAAACATATCAAAAAATTCTGATTCTGTCGAAATAATTAATGAAGTATTTGAAGGCATTTTTTTATACATTTCCATTTTTTTTACAAATTCATAAAAATCCCTTGTGCTTGAACTTCTATTATAAGCGTTGTTATATATCTTTGTTGCTTCGGCATCCGCTTCTCCTCTTATTTCTTTTTCTCTTTCTTGTGCATCTGCCATTATTTCCGCTTTTTCTTTTTCAATTCTTCCTTTCCATACTTCTTCCTGTCTCTTACCTTCCGATCTGTAAGCTTGCGCTATTTTATTTCTTTCTGCTATCATACTTCCATAAACAGAAGCAAGGTTATCATCGATATAATTAACTTTTTTTACAAAGAAATCAATGATTTCTATACCATATTGTTCTAATTTATTAATAGAATATTTTTTCATATCTTCATTTAACATTTCTCTGCCTACTTCAATATGTGGAAATACTTCTAAATCTTCTTTTGTAAATCCCTGCTGTAATAAAAGGTCAATAGTTTTTTCATCAAGTTGATTAATCCTGTCTGTTGTTCTTGTAAGCTCCTCGAAGGTATGTTTTGATACAGTCTCCCTGCTTGCAGCATCCAAAATATCATCGAGTCTTCCTGCAGCAGTAGAAATATTAGTTAAACTCTCAAAAAATATTAACGGATCACTTATCCTCCATCTTACAGTTGCATCAACTAAAATCATTCTTTTATCATAAGTAGGAAACTGTTTCACCTCTCCGTCCCATTCTAAAACCCATTTAGGCAGTTTATTTACTTTATCCAAAACAGGTATTTTAAAATGAAGTCCGGCAGTTTTTGCAATTTTTACCGGATTACCAAACCTTGTAATAACCGATAATTCCGTTTCACTTAATGTATACAAAGGACCTAAAATAGAAATTAAAAAAATTAATATTATAAAACCAATAATTACTCCGACAATTATTTTCATATTTTTATTCATAATTATTCTCCCTTATTTGTTAAATCTTTAATACCCATCTGCATTAAAGGTACAAGATTTTTCTGTTGCTCATCTATCACATAGACATTATTTAATTTTGGTAATATTTCACTCATTGTTTCAAGATACATTCTCTTTTTGGTTACTTCAGGTGCTCTTATATATTCTGTGTATAAAGCATTAAAATATTTTGCTTCTCCCTGAGCAACTTTAACTCTTTGTGCTTTATATCCCTCCGCTACTGCAATCATTCTTTCTGCTTCACCTTTAACCGGGATAACTTCTTTATTATATTGTTGTTTTGCCTCATTTATAATCTTGTCTTTTTCCTGCTGTGCCTGCAAAACTTCGTTATAAGCTGTTTCAACATCTTTAGGAGGCGTAACATTGATTAATTCAACAGTTTGCACAGAAATACCCATTTCCATTTTATCAATTATTGCCTGGATTAAATCTCTAACCTTTGTTGTTATATCGGTTTTTGCAATTGTTATGATTTCATCAAAAAGGTAATCGCCTGCAATCTGACTCATAGCAATTACAGAAAATGTTCTTAATGATTCTCTTGGCCCTCTTACATTGAAAACATATTTTACGGGATCGGTTATTTTATATTGGACAATCCATTCTATTTGTATAACCTTTAAATCAGCAGTTAACATTCTTGCTTCATCTAACTGCTCATTTCCTCTTTCAAATTCCGATCTTCCGGTATTTGCTATTTTTGTTACAAAACCAAATTCTTCTTTTAATACTTTTTTAACCGGTATTTTAACGATGTTTTCAACACCAAAAGGAAGCCGAAGACGAAATCCGGGCTCTTCCGATCTTACATATTTACCAAATCTTGTAACTACTGCAATCTCATCTTTATCAACCTGATATGCAGTAGAGAAAACCAAAATAAGTATTACAATTATTACAACCATTATTATAATTATTTTTGGATTAATTTTTTGCATTTAAATTCTCCATATTTATATTTTTTCCGAATTAACAATTCGTTTATATCTTTATTATAAAAAATAAATTGGTAATTTTGAAACTTAATTTTAATTATTTTGATTTTTTTAGAAAGAATTTACATTATTAATTATTTATTAATTTCTATTGGGATATTAACTTCCTGGATATAAGTGCTTTTATAATTAACAAAAGCATCCGGTTTTCTTACAATTACGGTTTTTTCATCTATAAAGGGATATTCAATTTCAAAAAAAATTTTATATTTGCCTGGAACGAGTGTTAACTCAAATAAAAAATCTTTACCCGGATTTCTCCCTGGATTAAACATAAATATTTCCTTATTAAATTCAGTCATATTTTTATATTTATCAATTTTTTTATAATTATAATTACTTGCTAATGGATATTGGTCAAAAGGAGCAACAAGATATATTTTAACATATTCTATCATTCTATCTGATTTAATCCTGAAATAATACCAGTAACTATCAGGCTCTTTCATCCAATAATCAAAAACATACGGTTCATCAGCCTTGCTTAAAAAAAACTTTTTATTTTTTTTCTTTATATAATAATTGGCTCCTTTAAAACTATCCTGTATATAAACCTCTCCTATGTTCATATTGGAATTAAGAGATAAATAGGATATTTTATTTTTTATATAAGAATTTAAATTTGCATTTAATTGTTTATTTCCGGGTAATTTTATCATTGATAATATAATAAATAAAAATATTGAAACCGTTATTATTATTCCCATATTAATAAAGATTATACTTCTTTTTAATATTTTTCTTTCTTTAATAGCCGTAAGACTGATTACTCTTAATAATAAAAGTATAAACGGATATGTTAAAATAGAAAATACCAGGTTAAGTAATATCGGATTTGTATTTTTGACTATAGCAATATTTTCTGCAAATGCTATATCTTTTAATAAAAATATAAATGGAATAGGAGTTATAGCATATAATAAAAATTTAATTTTAAAATTCCTGCCTGTAAATTGAGAAATTGTAATAATAAACATGGCCCATAAATAAATATGAGCAATTGAAATATCAATAATCAGGAAGAGAATAAAATTTAGAAATGAAAACACAAAGGCGCCAAATACATATAAAAAACTATGTTTCGGGAAAGGTAATTTTTTTAATGACTCAAAAAGCATATATATAATCATTAGGGGAACTAAGAAAATATTTATAAAATATATCAGTGAAGAGCTAATATAGGGTTTAAATGTACCAAAAAATAAGCTTATAGGCATAAAAATTAATAAGGGGATAAATGAAGATAAAAAGAATGTCATAAAAATAATTATAAAATAAGGCAGAGTCCTAAACAAAAGATTTAAATGAAATCTTCTAAAATTAGGTAATAAAAATCTTATAATTATTGCAATTAAAAATGAAATAAGGTAAATTATGATAATAAAAAATTCCGATAAAAATATTTTTAGACCGAATATTTCAATCAACAGATAATGATAATCATAATCAAAAACCAGTTTTTCTTTATCAAACATTAAAATCCAGTTATAAAAATATTCTGTTAATTTTTTTTGATATTCTGCATCATATGTAAAAGGTTTATTTGCATCTCTATTTTTATTGGAAAAACTTACAGCATTAATATTTTCTTTTAATAAATATGAAAGACAATTATCCTGATGCTGTACATGAAACTTTGCTCTGTATATTTCATCTCTGCTGAAATATATATTGCTTTTTTTATAATCTGTTTTATAAAACATTTTTAATAATTTTAAGGGTATAGGTTTGTTGTTTATACTTCCGCTGAATTGTATTTTTTCTTTGTTGCTCAATAGATTAATTACTGTTACAAAAGAATTTTCTGTATTTTCATTATTTTCAAAAAAATATTTAATCCCATAATAATTTGAGTTTTCACTTTCAATAGAGCCTGTAAATAGAAAAATGATATCTTTTTTAAAATCTATGCCATTGCATTTATTTATTAGATCCAGCAAAATTTGTATAGAAATAGAGTTATCATGAAATTCCTGTTTGATGATAGCCGAATTTATAGGACAGACTATTATTAATTGCTCCTGTTTTTTTCCACTGCCCTTTAAATAAATTTCAAAATTATAAGAATTTGTAATAATATCTTTTTCATCATTTATAGGATTTATTTTATATTCAAGATTATTTTTAGTACAATGTTGTTCAAGGTAATTAATAAGTTTTTTTTCATTCTCAGTTCCTTCATCTCTGGGGAAGTACATATACTTAATATATTCATACCCGCTTATTAAATTTTCATTTTCCTGGGGGATTATTATAAACGGAAGCAGTATAATAATTAAAATTAAAACCTTTTTCATTTGTAAATAAAAATAGCAGAAAAAATTTTATTTATCAAAACAAATTACAAAAATTAGATATTTAATAATTATTTTTTTTAGATTTTTAAGAATATTATTGAAGCGGTTTTATATAAAAAATAATCCGTTAGATAATTATTTTTGAATTAAATAATCCTTTAAATTTAAGTACTATTCTTATATACTATATTAAGGATTTTTGTGATTTTAGATTCTAAAAAAAGTTTATGAGTAATGATCCAATATATTTATTAAGACTTATCACAGATATTTTCACTGCAACAGTTTTACTTACATTATCAATATATCATGTGCTGATATATTTTGGGAGAAAAAAATATGAGTTAGAGCAATACAATCTCTATTTTTCATTTTTTTTAGGAAGTATTATTTTATATGTATTTTTTGATGATATTATTCCCTCTATTTTTACAGGTTTAAAAATCCAAAAGATAATATCTCCATTTTTTTTAACATTTTCGGCAGTATTAATAATAGTCAGTGCAATAACCTTTGCTATAATGATTATTAAAATACCAAAAAAAGTTGAAAAAATTTTTTACATAGAGTTAATCATTGGGCTTATTTGTTTAGCAATAACTTTAATATCAAATCAAATAAGCAGGGATTTTTTCCAAAAATATATAGGATATTATACAAGAACAATTTTTCTGATAATTGGAATAGTAAATTTAATTATTATATCGTACTGGGCTGTAAAAAATAAAACATATAAAGATAAAAATATATTTATGATGCTGTTATATATTCTGGTTGTTATTATATATATAGCTCTTAATAAGCTTATAGAGAAATTTTATTCATCAATGATATTGTTTAATAATTATATATTTATAGGGCTGTTATCATTTGTCTTTTCATATTTGTTGTCAGTCAAATTTAATAAGGAATTTAATGAACTTGTAGAATTAAAACAAAATTTAGAAAAGAAGGTAAAAAAAAGGACTAAAGAGTTGCAGGATGCAAAAGAAGAGATTGAAAGGATAAGCAACCTTAAATCTATATTTTTTACGAATATTTCTCATGAATTAAGAACACCGTTGACTTTAATATTAGGACCGTTAGAATCAATCATCAGTGGAGAATACGGCAAAAATTTATCAAATAATAATTATACATTTAAATCAATTTTAAATAACAGCCATAGATTATTAAAATTAATAAATAATTTATTGGATTTTTCAAAGATAGAGGCCGGTAGAATGGAGGTTAAAAAGCAAAAAACCGATATTATCCGGCTTTTAAAACATTATATGTCATTTATAAAATCTGCTGCAACTTTAAAAAAAATAAATCTAAATTTTATTAATAATACAAATGATTGTATTGCATGGATAGATAGAGATTTATTTGAAAAGATCATGTTTAACCTGTTGTCAAATGCATTAAAATTTACAAAACAGGACGGGAAAATAGACATAATATTAAAAAAAACAAAAAGTAAATTTTATATATCGGTTAAAGATAATGGTATAGGCATCCCAAAAGATAAATTGAGAATAATATTTGACAGGTTCAGTCAAATTAATGATGTTTCTGGAAAAAATATTGATGGCACGGGAATAGGGCTTTCATTCACAAAAGAAGTTATAGAATTACAAAAAGGCAGGATAACTGTAAAAAGCAGATATGGGGAAGGTGCAATTTTTACTTTTTATATACCGTTAAATGCAGATGATTCTGAGAATATCATAAATGAAGTGGGGGATTTTCAAAATGTTAAATCATATTTATTATCGGAATTTTATGAGGATCAGGAGCCGGAAGAAAAAAAAGATGAAATTGCCGTAAGTGATAAAAAGAAAAATGTTCTTGTTGTTGATGATTATAAAGAAATGCTTATTTTCATTAAGAATATATTAAAGAATGAATATAATATTATAACTGCTTCTAATGGTAAAGAAGGATATAAAAAAGCATTAGAGTTATTACCGGATATAATCATTTCTGATGTGATGATGCCGATAATGGATGGATATGAGCTTACAAGAAGAATAAAGAGTGATAAAAAATTAATAGGCATACCGATAATACTGCTTACTGCAAAAGCCGATATTACTATGATGATAGAAGGTTTGGAAACAGGGGCAGATGATTATCTGGCTAAACCATTTAACTCAAGAGAGTTAAAAGCAAGGATTAAAGCTAATCTGGAAATGAAAGTTTTACGGGACAAGATTAAATATCAACGTGATATCCTGGAAGAAAAAAAGGATTTTCTTGAAGAGTTGGTAAAAGAGAAAACAAAAGAAATTGAAATTGAAAAAAATATTGCTATTAATTTAAGAGAAAAAGCAGAAAAATTGCTTGAGGACTTTTTACGTGTTCTTGCGGCGGCAATTGAGTCAAAAGATAAATATACAGGCGGTCATGTTGAAAGAGTAGGCGGATATGCAAGAGAGATATCAAGAAAATTGAAATATCCTAAAAATATTATTAGAGATATTTATTTAGGTGCTATTGTACATGATGTTGGAAAAATAGGTATTAAAGATTCTATATTAAATAAAGAGGGAAAATTAACGGAAGAGGAATTTAAGCAAATTAAACTACATACCGAAACCGGAAGAAATTTTTTAAGTAAAATCGAGGGATTAGAAATTGCAGCTACTATTGCTTATTCACACCAGGAAAGATGGGACGGTAAAGGATACCCTCTTGGTTTAAAAGAAACAGAAATACCTGAACCCGCAAGAATTGTTACTATATGTGATTATTGGGATGCAATTACATCTGATAGACCATACAGAAAAGCAATGAGTTTAAAGGACGCAAAAAAATTATTAAAGAGCGAGTGCGGTAAAGCATTTGATCCTAAAATTTATGATATTTTTATGAATGAAAAAGATAAAATATATTTAAAATATATAACCGGGTAATTAATAAAAAAATGAAGATATTATCATAAGGAATATTTTATGTTTTTATTATCATTAAAAGGAATAATATTTATTATTACTTTTTTTATTTTATTGTTTTTATTTATTATTTTTCTATCCGGGACAAGGGTAAAAATTGACGAAACATTACATAAAATAAATTTACCGGATAATCTTGATAATTACTTAAAGGATTCTGAAAGTAAATATACAGATATAACCCCTGATACTGAAAAAATAATAAAATGGTACAATAAAGAGAAAATAAAAACAAAATATTCAGTTGTTTATATACATGGTTTTTCTGCGACCCGCCATGAATGTGAGCCTGTTACAGATATGGTGGCTGATTATATTAAGGCGAATGTTTTTTATACTAGATTAACAGCACATGGAAGAGGTCAGGAACCCTTTAAAAATGTAACAGTCAATGACTGGCTTAATGATATAAATGAAGCATTAGCTATTGCAAATAAGATTGGCAACAATGTAATAATAGTCGGCATGTCAACTGCCGCACCTTTAATAATGTGGCTTGTAAAAAATAATCCTGACATTAAGGCAGTAATTTTAATCTCTCCAAATTTCGGGTTAGCGAATAAATATGCAAAGTTATTATTATTGCCATGGGGTAATGTGCTTTCTAGACTTTTTATTGGAAAATATTACGGATTTAAACCAAGAAATGAACTCCATGCAAAATATTGGACAACAAAATATCGTGTAGAAGGTCTACTTCAGATGACTGCTATTGTCGATTATAGTCAAAAAATAGATTTTTCTTTAATACAAATACCATGTCTTTTTATTTATTCGGAGAATGACGAGGTGGTGGATATTGAATGGTTAAAGAAAGTTTATAAATCAATCGGATCTAAAAATAAAAAAATAATTGACTTGCCCGGAGCAAAAGATCATATGATTACAGGAGATATTTTATGTCCTGAAACAACAAAACCTTGTGTGAACTTTATTATTGATTTTTTAAATGAGAATAAAATTATTAAGTTTTAAGGATAAAATTTATTTTTTTTACAATGGATTTTTAGTTTAAAAATTTTTCTATTCAATTTTTACTATTAGATAAAAATATGTTATTAATTTATTGCTTGAAAGAATAATTTTTTATGAGGTAAATATAATGAAAATTTACAGCTGGAATGTTAACGGTATTAGAGCTGTTATTAATAAAAATTTTTTTAATTGGCTCTATGAAACACAGCCTGATATCCTTTGTATGCAGGAGACAAAAATAAATGAAACCCAATTAATGGAAGAACTGCTAAATCCCAAGGGATATAAAACATTATGGAGTTTTGCAGAAAAAAAAGGATACAGCGGTACAGCAGTATTTTATAAAGATGATCCTGTAAGTTATAAAATTAATTTTAATAATAAAAAATTTGATGAAGAGGGGAGAGTTATAGAGCTGGAAAAAGATAACTTTATTCTATATAATGTATATTTCCCAAACGGACAGATGAGTGATGAAAGACTCCAATATAAGCTTGATTTTTATAAAGAATTTTTAGATTTTACTTTGAGACAAAAACAGGAAAGGGATAAAGAAATTATTATTGTCGGTGATTTTAATACTGCTCATACAGAGATAGATTTAAAGAATCCGAAAGCAAACGAGAACTACTCCGGATTTTTAAAGATTGAAAGGGAATGGATAGATAAATATCTGGATAACGGATATATTGATATTTACAGAAAATTACATCCGGGAGAATTGGATCAATATACATGGTGGACTTACAGGTTTGGTGCAAGAGAGAGGAATATCGGCTGGCGTATAGATTATTTTTTAATTACTAAAGGATTAGTGTCAAATATTATAGATACAAGAATTCACAGTAACATAATGGGTTCGGATCACTGTCCGATAAGTTTGACAATAAAATAGTATTAATTCATCTGTATCTTATTTAATTATTGACATATACTGTTAATAAAATATAATACTTATTAAGAAAGGGTTTAGATATGAAAAAGATAATTACTATTTTATTATTTTTAAATATTATTTTATTACTGCATGCAGATGCTAAAGGTGATGAAATCGCTAAAAAAAGCTTTAATTTAAAAAAATCAAATGACAGCACTTCAATTACAATAATGGTATTAATTAATAAAAACGGAGATAAAACAATTAGAAAGATGGAGTCTTATTCTAAAGAAGGAAAAACAGGCAGGCTTTCTTTTGTAAAATTTATTGAACCGGCAAATATAAAAAGGACATCTTTGTTAACTATCGGATATGATAAAGGGGATGATGATCAAAGGATGTATCTTCCGAGTTCTAATCAAATCAGAAAAATTGCAACATCAAATAAGGGTCAAAAATTTATGGGGACAGACCTGTTTTTTTTTGATATGGAAGATCATCAATATGAAGACTTTACTTACAAATATATTAAAGAAGAATCTTATGACGGTATAGAATGCTATGTAATAGCTATGTATCCAAAAGATCAGAATGCTCCTTACAGTAAACAAATATCATGGATAAGTAAAAAAAATTATTTTACTTATAAAATAGAGTGTTATGATAAAAAAAATGAAAATAAGAAAACAAAAACAATGATTTTTACAGATGTAAAGGATTTTAACGGTGTATTGATACCATTAAAAATATTAATTGATAATCATGTGGAAGATCATAAAACAATTATGCAGGAAACAAATTTAAGAATAAATACCGGTCTTAAAGATGATATTTTTACTGTACATTATATGCAGAAATAATCCTGTCGATATTTAATTATTTTTATAATTACTATTTATATTAATAAGGGATCTAACAAATGAAATACTTATTTATATCATTTATATTTTTATTATTTACAATTAAATTGTATTCCCAGGATGAATATAAAGAATTATTAAATGATTTATCTGATGATATTACTGAATATGAAAACAGAAATAGCAAGGAAAAAAAATTTAAATTTGACGGGAAAATGATAGGTTTTACTCTGTCATTATTGGGAGATCATATATTTGAATTCAGGATGCCTGTTATTAAGGATTATATGGATTTTGACGGTTATATAAAATCCCCGAAAGTAAGGAATGATATTGGGCTTGAAATTTATTTTAAAAAGTTAAAATTAATATCTCACTGGAAATTTGATTTAATTTTAAATCAATGGGTTGACTGGCGTAAACTTATTGAGATAATTCCACAGGAAAATTATGTATCATGGAGTCCGTGGAAATTTACATTTAGCATAGGCTTTAAAAATTATTACTGGGGGACTGCCGATCAAATTAATCCGACGGATAATATAAATTTAAAAGATCTGAGAAAACCTGTGGATTCATCAAAGATATCTGTATTCTCGGTCTATACTTCTTTTTTTCCTGCTGATTTTATTTCATTGGAAGCCATCTATATACCCTTTATTATGAATATTAATCTAACTATGAATCCTGAGGATATAGTGGAAGAAGAATATGAAGAGGCGGATGTTTCTATTAAAGATATTCAATTTAAACCGGAACATTTCGGTCTTGGCGGTAAAGTGTCTTTCTTTTTCAGGTATGTTGATTTTTCATTCAGCTATTTAACAAAGATTGATCCGTATTATTCTATGGAAATAGAGCTGGAAAAACAAAAGTATTACAATGTGCATTATTATACTGTAGAGAGTATAGAATTAATAAATAAACGTCTTCATTTTATAGGTACAGATTTGAAATGGAGTATAGGGATATTCGGCTTATGGCTTGAGGTTTGTTATAAGATAACGGAAGATTTTTTCATGGACAAGTATAACATAAGAAATCATCAATTAAGCTGGGCTACCGGATTTGATTTTAATTTCGGGCCAGACAGTGCTTTTTATTGCAATATACAATACTTCGGTTCATTTGTGCCCTTTTTTTACAGTAATTTTTATAAAGATTATGATGACGGTGAGCCGGATATAAATGAGGATCAGGAGTATTATGATATATATTATTACAGGATTTTAACTGATAACCTGGGCGGTGTAAGGGAAGGTTTAATAAACGGTATAGCAGTGCATTTAAAATGGCCTATGCTTAATTCTCTATTGACACCGTCATTAAAAGTAATATATACCCTGCCTTCTTTATATGATACCGACAGGGAAATAAGATTTGGCAGCCTTTATTTAAAGACACAGCTTGATATAATGCCTTTTGAAACATTTAATATACTTATTGGTGCAGAGCTGTTTTTTTCATGGCATATACTCGAAAATGAATTTGATAATTATGAAGAAGACCTGATCGGCTCTAATCATAAAAACAGCAATGTATTTCTTGAGGTAAGATATAGATGGGGTATAGATGTTAAAAGATAGTTGGATAATCAATCTTTGTATGCTCCATGCCATTGATTAATATCTACGTCTTCTATATATTTTTTATTTAAATGAAGCAGTCTTTCAGCCAGTATAACAGATATATTATGATATATGATTTTTGCAATCTTGGGTTTAATCTTTTCTATTCTCTTTAATCCTTTATCATCCACTTCAAAATATTTAACATGTGTTTTAGCTATAATATCAGCACTTCTTTTTACAGGGATTAATACTGCAATCTCTCCAATAATGTCTCCTTCTTTAAATTCTGTAAATACAATTTTCTTTTTACCTCTCATAACACTTACTTCGACACTGCCCTCTAATATGATATTAATAGTATTACCTATACTATTATGCTTCATAATGAATTCTCCTTTTTTAACTTCCCTTACTGCACCAAGCAAGATTAACTCTTTTACCTGTCTTAATTTTAAACCCGTTAATAATTTTGAGTTTAATATTTCCTTTTTAACCTTTAATGTTAAAATGTCAATAAGTGTGATAAGTTGAGTTTTTGATAATAATGTTGTTGTTAAAAAGATATCACAAAAGAAAGCATAAAGTATTACAAACCCTGATAAAAATCCGAAATTTTTAATATTAACAAGATTAGATATGCATAGCATAAAAAATAAGGAAGCTAATGAGATTGATGTAGAAAAGGCAGGTCTTAATTCGCTTTTAATAGTAGCTTTTATACCTAACATATTATCCTGATAAGCTCTCATGTCAATTTTATATTTTGACATTAAGTGTATAGTATCGTCAACAGCTAATCCAAGTGCAATTACTCCAACAAGGCATGACCCAATGTTTAACGGAATATTTAAAATGCCCATCAGTCCAAAATTAAATATAATCGGGAAGGAATTTGTAACTAGAGAAATAAATCCTGCTTTAATATTAAAAAATAAAATACTCATTATAATAAAAATTATCAATGTTAACAGCAGGATACCCTGGATTGTCCCGGTTGCTATTGAATATGAGCTTTTTTTTGTTAATAACTGAAATCCGGATAATCTGTAATCTCCGATTTTATCCGTAAATCCTGGTGTAATTTTATTAATCTTATTAATCAATTTATTTAGTTCATTAGAGGAAGTAATACCGTGTTTTATTATAATATTTACTTCTGTATAATCATATGTAATATATTTTTGTATTTCAACGGGATCAAGAAACATAAAATATTCAGAAATTGCTCCTTCCGTATCGGGTATTCTATATTCTGTACTGTTTCCGAAATTAATCTCTTTATTGAATAGTTTAATATAATCTGTAACGGATATTATTTTATCTATCTCTTTTATATTTCTCAATGCGGTTATTAAATTATCTATTGTTTTAAGATTATCGGGGGCTAAAAAAGTATTATCATTATGAAGTTTAACTCTTAAAAAGAATGAATTTATTCCTGTTAGATTTTTCTCGAATTTATTAATATTCTTATTAACAATAGAGTTTTCCTTAAAATTATTTAATAGATCATATTCAAGTTTTACTTTAAAAATAAAAAGCCCAAATATTATGGTAATAACGCTAAAAATTATTATTATTATTTTATTATACTTTACTACTATATCAGTAATAAAATCAGAGATTGCTTCAAAAATATTATCGATATGTAATAATAGGTTGTTTTCGGATTCTTTTTTCGGTCCAAAAAAACGTAAATATACCGGTGATATTAAAACCGTAATAATAGGATTAATTAAAAGGCCAAAGGATGCTGCTATACCAAATTGCCTCAACACTAAAATTTTATTAATTGATATTGATAAAAAACCTAAAAATGTAGTGGTTGCCGTTATGAAAATAGCGATACCGATTTTACCAGCCAGATAAAATATTGCTTTGTTTCTATCTTTTTTTTGTTTAATCCCTTCAAAATATTCTGCTAAAATATGTATATCCTCAGTTGATCCGATTACTATTATTAATGACGGTATAATAAAGGTTAATAAATTTAAAGGAATTTTAACAAGACTCATAAATCCTATAGTTGTTACTACACTTATTGCGGATGTAATAAAAGGAAGTATCCCTCCATGTAAGGATCTTAATGTGATAATAAGCATTATTAAAAGAATCAAAAGTGCAATAGGAAATATAATTTTACCGTCTCTTTGTATAGTATCATAAATTGATTTTTTTACAAAGGGGTTGCCTGTTTGAAAAATATCTTTAAACTCAGGTTTATAATTTTTTAATATTTTTTCTATTTTTTTAACTGTATTGATTTCAAATAATTTATCTTTTTTAACTTCTTCATCATTTAAATACAATTTAATAATAAATTTCTTACCGTCTTTAGAAATTAGATTATCAACAATAATAGGATTACTTAAAGCATCTTTCTTTAATGTTTCAATTTCATTTTCATCTTCAGGAATATAATCAAAAAAATGATCAAATGTTAAAAGGTCATCTTTATTTTTTATATTTGTAACATTAAAAAGGCTCTCTATGTTGTCTATACCTTTAATTTCATAAAGCTTTACTATCAGATCTTCAATTTTCTTTAATTTATCATAAGTAAACAGATTATCATCTTCGATATAAATTAATTCAATATTATCCGATACAAATTTTTCAATTGTATCATCATAATAAGTAAGATCTTTATCTTTTTGAAGAATCAAAGACCGCTCTGATGTATCAATATTGAGTTTTCTGATGTTTACAATACCGAATCCCAATATTAATAAAATTATAATTATTGATATATAAGGTTTTTTTAAGAATAAATATATGATTTTTTTCATAGATTAAATACCGCTTAAATATTTTAAATATTATATAACATTATTAAAATGATAAATATAGGATAATAAATAAATTTTATAAAAAATACTTTTTAAATCTGTTTAACCTCATCTGTTTTTTTAAACAATTTAAATTTCTTTTTATACTTAAATTTTAATTTTATTTCCTCATTTTGCACAAATTCTTTTTCGTAATTATTAATTTTACCTGTCTTCGGTATATCTATTTTTACGGGTAATGATCCTTTAAAAATACTTTTGGCAAACATAACAGGCTCCTGCTTTATCTGTTCTGCCTGCTCTAAAACCATTGACTGAGTCATTATATTTGTACTTAGAGGAGGTTGTACTACGGACTGGATTTCTTCTTTAACCTTTATAGAAAATGAAAGATAATTAACGCTTTTTACATTACCTATGAAATTATTATATTTAAATCCGTTAGGCAGATAAATTTGCCATCCAAATTTACTTATAGGTATATCAAGCCTGCCCATATTTAACTCTATAATACCATGCTTTTTTAATCTGATAGTCTCCATAAACCATACAAGCTCAACATTGAAACTGCTTTTATTATCATAATTATTTATCTTAGGCATAGGCAGCATTATTTCTCCATTATTACCTTTTGAGGGTTTTACTGCATTTTTATCAACAAAAGAAGACAGGCATACTGCATTTTCAGGTAAAATAAAATTAACAAACTGTTTGCTGTTGTTTCTTACAAGAAGATTGATATGTGTAATTATTTTTCCTTCATTCGTTATTGATGTAGTATAAATACCTTTATCTGCAATACATATTAATACAGGCAGCTCTTCATGACGTTTAACGTTTAATTTTAAGGAATAAGGAGATTTTAAATATTTAAATGAAAAAACAGGAGATATGTCATATCTTATATTCTCCGGCAATTCATTAGCATCAATTACAGTAAGGCTGTTTATATTTTCTGTTTTTATTTCTACATTTGTTTTACTTGTAACTGCTATGTATCCGCTTTCCCTGTCTACATTATTTAATATGATTACAGGTATATCTGTCAGCATGGAAGGTTTTACCATCTTTTTTTCATAATGTATTACCAGGCAAAATTTATTTGTAGCTTCATAATCTAAAAATATTTTAATAGTAGACTGGCCTCCCTCTTCTGTTTTTACCGTATTTATATCGTAATTTCTAATACCGTCGCCCGTTACATTCATTACTTTTGCATCTATAATACATAAATCAAATGATATTACACCGGCCTGGTAAATAGAATAATTAATCGTGCTTTTACAATTAATCAGGGCTTCACCGATTGAAATTGTTGTACTTACTTCTCCATGAATTATCGGTTTTAAATCTTTTTTAATTTCTTCTTCAAACTTCGGTGTCCATCCTATGTTGATTTCTCCTGCCCCTAAGAATGCATTAATATTGGTTGATTTTTTATCATCCGTTATATCAACACCAAGTGCCGGCTGTAGTGTACATCTCAGGTTTGGTTTGGGAATAAACAGATTAAACTTCCCGCTGCCGAATGATTTAAGCTTTATCCCGTTTTTGCGTTCTTTTGAGATAAAAGGCAAATAAAACTCCATTTCCAATTCATATACACCCTCTCCTTTTACCATAAAGGAATAGCCGTTTTGAGAATAACCAAAGCTCCCGCCATTTTTACATTTTGATTCTTTTACTATACCATCATTTTGCAGTATAGGGATACAATTCCATTTATCGGAGTATGTCTCAATCTTGATATTAGCCTTAAAGAAGCAGTCTTCTTCTTTTACTATTCCTTTATAATCACATGATATTATCGAATATTTAACAGGAGGCTCATTTTTTTTATCCTCCCAGTCCAGGAGTTTTTTTAATCTATCTAAAGGGATATCAAGTGTGCAAAATTCATTTTTATCTTCTATATCTTCTGTTTTTATTTTTTTTCCCTCTTTTGAAATATATTCTTTTTTCATCATGTTATTCTCCTTAATAAAACATTATACAAATTCTGTATTTTATTGCAATATAATTAAAGTAAAACAATTAGCATTTATAAATACGAAAATATTGATATTTGTAATAAAATATTGTATTATCACTTTTTTAAAAAAGTATGCGGGGTGTCTCAAATGAAAAGTTTACAAACTTACACGAAAATATTTTTATTTTTTATTATATTATTATTAAACTCATGTTTAAGTTCAGTAAGAAATAATACTACAATACCGGTTGGCGGTGCACCGGAAAATTTCGAATGGGATGAATTTAGAGCAAAAAAGGTTTATGTTAATGGAGAAATCCCGTTATTAATTATTTATCCGAATATACAAAATAAAAAGTCACCATGTATATTGTTATTACATGGGATGGCATCCTGTAAAGAAAATTGGCTAACCTTTGATAATTTTACAAAGGGCGGTAATTTAACTAAATTATTGTTAAAAAACGGATATATTGTTGCTGTATTTGATTTTCCTATGCATGGTGAAAGGAAAACAAAAGAATATAAAGATTTTGAATCATATAAGAAAAATATAATCTTAAATTGGGGATTTTTTTATAAAAAATCTTATATGGATATTAAATCCTGTTATGATTACATCATAAGTATAGATGAGATAGACAAAGATAAAATCGGATTATTAGGTTATAGTATGGGAGGCATGTTTGTCACTGTATTTAGTTCGATAAAAGATATAGATATAAAAGCATCTATCGATTGTGTGTCTCCTGTAATGAGAAAGTATAATATTAATGGATCGCCATGGAAATACGCAGATAAAATAACGGATGTACCTTTTTTAATGATAATGGCTAATAATGATGAAAATTATTCTGTTGAAGATGCAAAATGGCTGTTTAATAAAGTTAAAGTAAAAGACAAAAATATTATTTTTATGGATTCGGGGCATAGTTTGCCCGTTGAATACACAAAGTATGTAATAGAATGGTTTAATTCATATTTAAAATAAATAATTATATTTATTTACCTAAGAAAAACTCCAGACCCTTTCTAATCATCATTACGGATATTGCTGCAAGCAGGAGGCTTGTAATTTTAGATAAAGCCTTACTGCCGATAGTGCCTATCTTTTCTATAATAAAATCTGATACTAAAAAAAACAATACTGCAATAATAATATTAATAAATACAGATACTAAAGTGGGAATGATACCATACTCTCCAAGCATGATTAGAGAAGTAGTTAATACAGCAGGCCCAACGATTAATGGGGTGCCTATCGGTACAACTCCAAGCTCATTTGAGGGAATCCTTCTCCTCTTACCTGGATTCACAAGATCAATAACTGAGATGCAAAATAATATTACACCCCCTGCAATCATAAAATCACCTATGGTTATACCAAGTATCTTAAAAACCGCTTTACCCAGGAATATGAATCCCACGGCAAGGCATAATGCGGTAATCATAGAGTTAACCAATATTTTTAATTTTTCTTTATGATCCAGACCTTGTGTTAAGGAAACAAATATGGGCATTACACCGATTGCATCAACAGCAACAAAGATAGGGATAAAAGCCATTAATATTTTTATAAAAAATTCTTTGACATTCATATATTTTATCATTACCGGATTTATTATTTTTATAAATTATAACAAATTGTTTTTAAATAAATCTATTTAAATTTCTTTAAGATATATTTTTTTATTAATTATATGTTATGTGAGAATTATGTTATGATATATAAATATATAGGCTGTACAAAACCAACAATAAAATTATTAAGAAATAATATGACTATGACAATCAATTTTATTTAATTTATACAAATATTTGCTTGATATCTAAGAATTATCATAGTAAAATTATTTTCATTAATTTGCTATTGTTATTAAATAACAGAAATTTTATTATATTTACTTTAGTTTTTTATCATTAAATGGATTAATGCTCTTTGATATTTAGAAAAAAAAGAAGAAAAATGTACATTAAAAAATCCTCTAATGATAGACATCAAACAAAAAAAATAATTTATAAATATGACGCAAAAATTTAAAATTATAGAATTAGATATTGATAAATTTAATTATCTTGAAGAACTCGAAAAAATAAGAGTTAAATTACTTCCTAACTATGAATCTAATTTTCAAAATATGATTAAAATACGATATGACAAGAAAAAAAGATTAAATGTTAATGTAACCGTTGGTATTATTGAAAACAAGCCCATTGGATTTATGCAGGTATATTATAAATATTTTAAAAGATTTTTATTTGCAAATATAGATCTTTTTGCTGTTCTTAAAAAATACAGGAAAACAGGACTGGCTTTAGCACTGGCACGATATAATAAAAAAAGAACTCTTGATCTTGCAAAAGAAAATAACATTAATGCTCTAGGGATTATTGGATTAGCCGAAACCGATATCAAAAATAATGATGAATTTGCTGCAAAGAGATTATTTTTATATAGTAAACTTGGTGCTCAAGTTAGAAAAGATTTTATATATAAAACCCCTGACTGGCCTGATGCATATATTATATGGTATCCTTTTAATAAAGAATATTCAAATATAGATTCCATTTTGTTAGCCTGGTTTCTCTGGGAATTCTTTCCTTATAATAAAAAATTATTTTTTAAATATTATGGCAAAGTAAATATAGATGATTTATTTATTAAATTTAATTTAAAGCATTAAACTTATGTGTTTAATTCTATTTTAACTTTATTCCTGTTTTTGGGATGAACTTTTGCATTATATGCAACATTTAATATTTTTTTTATCTCTTCAATTTTATCATATGCAACAGCGCTTTTTAATATTATGTTGTATTTATCATTGCTGCTTATTGTTATTTCCCAGCATGCCTCTGCTATAGGTTTAAAATCTTTTGATTTGCCTGTATCTTTTAATGAAACAAGTACAGCATTTGCATCAATCCCGTTTGTCATAATTTCTTTTTTATCATCTTCTGTAATATTATTGTCTTCATCCGTTATATATATATCATTAAATGCATTTATATCTATAACAACCCCATTGGGATTATTCGGATCAATCTTTACAGGGAAAACAGCTCCTATTTGAAACTGTGGTACATCGGACCGGGGGATAACCGTGTCGAAACTAATTTCATAGGGTTTGTTTTTATAATCATCGATTTTTAGCTTGATATTTAAATAGGGCTGGTCATTTATTGTAACCGTACCCCCTTTACTGTTTTCACCAAGGTATAAAACGGTTGCCGTTGCAGGAATACCGTTTTCTAAAATATATTTTGCTTTTTTGCCTGAACCGAGAAACGGATTATTAAATTTACGTGTGAATGATAAAATAGTTCCTGATAATATTCCGATTGTATAAACTGTAACAAAAGCTCCTAATATTAACTCGGCGATTACTGCTCCATGAATATTTATTATATTAGGTTTAAAAAATTGCGAATAAATAATAAAAATCGGGACAAAAATTAATGACCATACTAACCAGAAGGGAGGTTTTGGTAATTTCAATAATAATTCCTTTTTATTAAATTTATTAAAAATTATTATTATCCCATTTCTATTTTAACTTTATTCCTGTTTTTGGGATGAACTTTTGCACTAAATGTAACATTTAATATTTTTTTTATCTCTTCAATTTTATCATATGCAACAGCGCTTTTTATGATAATGTTATATTTATCATTATTATTTATTGTGATCTCCCAGCAAGCCTCTGCAATAGGTTTAAAATCCTTTGACTTGCCCGTATCTTTTAATGAAATCAGTACCGCCTTTGCATCAATCCCATTTGTCATAATTTCTTTTTTATCATCTTCTGTAATGTTGTTATCTTCATCCGTTATATATATATGGCTTAATGCATTTATATCTATAACGACTACTTTTGGATCATTCGGATCAATCTTTACAGGGAAAAATGCACCTATTTGAAACTGTGGCACATCAGACCGGGGGATAACCGTGTCGAAACTAATTTCATAGGGTTTGTTTTTATAATCATCGATTTTTAGCTTAATATTTAAATAAGGCTGGTCATTTATTGTAACCGTACCCCCTTTACTGTTTTCACCAAGGGATAAAACTGTTGCAGTCGCAGGGATACCGTTTTCTAAAATATATTTTGCTTTCTTTCCTGAACCGAGAAATGGATTTGTAAAACCGCGAAAAATCATAGAAAAAGAATCCAGCAATGTTCCTGCAACAAACACTATTATAATACCAACAAATAGTCCGCTTGCCATATTTGGCCCGAACATCTCTCCGATTTTCGGTTGTAAAAATTTTGAATATATTAAAATCAAAGGTATAAAAAAGATTGTCCAGTATAACCAGAAAGGAAGTTTTGGTAATTTCAATGTTATCCCCCTTATATTATTTAATTTAGATTTTAGCTCATCGGTTATCAAAATTCAACTAAATTTTTCAACATAGATCAATCTTAACTATAAATTTATTATGTGAATGAATCCTGGATTCATATGATTTGTTTAAAAGAATTTTAATAAATACTATATTAATGGCTGTTATAATATAATCTAATAACAAAATTAATGGATTAATAATTTGTTTGTTTTTTTATTATTGAAATAAACTTTAATTAACAATTTTAAAATTATTATTTTGGTTTAATAGTTGTATATATATAATTTGAAGCAGAGTCATTAATATACCCGGAATATATTAATATAACAGGTATAAAAAAACTGTCCAGTATAACCAGAATGGCAGTTTAGTTAATTTTAAATTTAATTTCCCAAATAATAATTTTAATATAGAGTTTATAGCATAGTAATAAGAAACTAAACACATTTTTATTTTACATTAAATTCATATTTATTATAATTGATTTTTTTGTCTGTAAAATCCATTTTTCCAGTTAAATCTTGTAATACCTTTTAAGGGCTCTCTTATATTGTAATGTCTTATGATTGTTTTTAAAAAATTTTTCTTTAAATCAAAATGAGCAAGATCAATTATAAATTTATTAAATCCGTCTTTTTTTAATTGAGCCGTTTTATCGATTAAAGAAAAGGGTGCTTCCGGAAGTACTACTGTTTTATTGTTTAAAATATAGACATAATATTCATTTTCAGTCTTATCAATTATTTTATTAAGGTTAAATTCTTTAAAAATATTTGTTTCTATTTGAAAAAGCTCAGGGAAAGAAAAGATTATTATAAACCAGTTGTCCCTGTTAAATTCTTTGGTTGATAAATATAAATTTTTCTTATTATTCTCAACAGGATTAATAAAATACTTAATGCCTAATTTATTGTAAAAATCAATCGAGTATCTGTTGAATGTGTAAAGATAATCACCGCAAATTAGTTTGTAGTCATTTTCTTTAAAGTAATTAATATGCCCGATATTGTTTAAAATAAATTTTTTGATCTTTTTTTTATGACATAAATCAATATATTCTGACAAAATATCTTTATCTTTTTCCGGATAAAAAGGATCAAGGCGGATGATAATATCATCTGTATTAAATTTTATCTTGTCGATTTGACTTATAAGCTGTTTAATATTATCAAATGTAAAATCAATTATTATCCCGTCTGTTTTAATTGATTGAGCAATATATATATCTTTAAACCTGCTTATTCTTAAATAAATGCCGCTATGAAAAAATTTTGTATTTACCTTTTCTCTTTTAATAAACTCAGGAATGTTTCTGTCTCCCGGATGTCTTTTATATTTATTTAGAGCTTTGGGAATTATTGAAGGATATTTTTTTTTGGATTCTTTTTTGCTGATTAGATACACTGTATCATTGATGCTGAAATCATTTGTAATATTTATAAGAACCTTGTTGTTTTTTCTAATTACTTCTTTTACTTTAATAGACTCTCTTAATGTATCATCTTTACTGTGAATCCTTACAGTGTCATTTTTATCGATATCATAATTTGTTTTAATCAAAGCCATAGGTATATTATCAATATATTTTATTTCATTTATCTTACCTAAAAAAATGCCTGTTCCGGCAGTACCGGAAGGATTTAATAAATCACCGGGTTTTTTATCTAAAAAATAATATGAGGTTTTACTTCTTGCAAAATCATTTGATATGATGTCTTGTGCTTTTTTTACTGCGGATTCTTTGTCATTAATGTAATTATCGATGAGATATCTATAAGCACTTACTACTGTTGCTACATATTCCGCACTACGCATTCTCCCTTCAATCTTAATACTGTTTATACCAGTGTCTATTATATCAGGGATATTTGATAAAAGTATTAAATCATTAGGAGAAAAAAAATAGCCTTTTTTTGTTTCTGCTCTATATAATCTTCTGCAGGGCTGGGCGCACATCCCTCTATTAGATGACTTGCCGCCGAGATAACTTGAGAATAAACAGGCACCTGATAATGATATACATAAAGCCCCGTGAACAAAAATTTCCAGCTCTGCATTTGTATTAAGTCTTATATTTTTAATGTCTGAAAAACTTAATTCTCTGGATAAAACAGCTCTTTTTATACCGTATTTTGACAGCAGATTTACAGCCATGCTTGATGATACATTCATCTGAGTGGATGCATGAAGTTTAAGGTCAGGGAAAAATTCATTGCAGAATCTTACAAGCCCAAGGTCCTGTATGATTATCCCGTCCGGTTTTATTATATTTAAATAAAAAAGTATATTGTAAATCCTTTTAGCTTCCCTGTCTTCAAAAATAGTATTTAATGCAACATAGATTTTTTTATTTAACGAATGAACTTTTTCTATGATTGCTTCAAACTGGCCGTAAGAAAAATTTTTTGTCCTTTGTCTGGCATTAAATTCTTTTAAGCCTAGATAAACTGCATCAGCCCCTTCACCGATAGCCGCATCAAGAGCTTCTTTTGAGCCTGCGGGAGCTAAAAGCTCAATATTATTAGAATAACTCAATTTTTTCCTCACTTATTATTTCTGTCATGTCTTTTGCTTCCTTTTTAGAGACATTTTTTTCTTTTATCTCTAAAATTTTATATTCGACTATCTTTGTGTTTGAAGTAATTTTTAAAATGTCTCCTTCCTTAACTTTACTTGAAGGCTTTGTTTTTGATCCGTTTAACAGTAAATTACCTTTTTCAATAGCTTTTTCAGCAGAGCTTCTGGTTTTAAATATCAATGAAATTTTTAAAAATTTATCAAGCCGCATATAATTCCTGACATTAATTTTAATATGTATTTATATCATTATATTCTTATTTAATAAATCTTATTAATAAAAAGTTTAATGATTAAAGGATAAGTGCTTTTTTGTATATTCAATTCCTAAAAGAGTATAATTTTCAGAAAATGTAAGGCTTATGTGCTCCTTAATCAAATCTTTTCCGTACATATGTACCATCTTTTTTGGATTTTTATATAATCTTCTGGATTTACAAATGATACTAATCATTTTTTTTATGCTGTATTTCATTTTATTTATTACCCACTCAAGTCCTTTTGATTCTACTAAAATAAAGAATAATTCAACCATTTTTCTCACTAATGCAGCAATACTGAATGTATGCATTGTACCATGAGCATTCCTAAGCTTTCTGTAAATATTAGAATCAATATAAAATTTAACATCAACTTCTGCCCCAAATTCATTATAACCAAATTCTCCTGATTCCTGTTCGAAAATAATATAATAATCCAGTAGAGGCATCATGGTTTCAATTATTAATCTTATAGTTTTTGAACGGTTAAATTTCATTTTTGATGAAAAGTTATTTATCTTATTAAACATTTTTTCTTTTGCTAGAAAGTGATATACTTTTGATAATGATATTTTCATTTAATTCTCCTGATATACATATTTAATATATCTAAAGAAAAAAATGTTATTTTTGTTTATAAAAAATGATTAATTTATAGGATAAATTTTAAAATAAATAATTAGATTTTTATATTATAATTTAAACATAATCGCTTCTTTTATGAATCCTTTTTTTGTATTTATATTCATCAACTCTTAGTAGATCCATTACCTTTAGGGGCTCTTTTTTTACAAGATTCCTGCAGGCTCTGTATGCTATCCAGTAGGAGTTTTTATCCCCTGATTTAACAAGTTCATCAACTATTTTAAAAACAAGATCGGGCTGCCTTCTTGCCAGATCGCTTAGATTATTTCCTGCCGAAGTTCTCGGGTAAGGAGCTTTTTCTTTATAAAGGTGTTTCAGTATACTTAATGGGTAATCCGGATTTTTATAAAACCACTTGTTTTCTATACAGGGCCTTAATGATTCCCCAACGAAACGTCTGATATTATCATTATCCGACTTAACTAATTTTAAAAAATATGTTTTAATTTCATCAGGATATTTTTTTATTATTTTTCTGAATAAAGCCTGGCTGTATTCTCTTAAAAACCAGTCATCGGATCCGGCTGCTTCTTCAAAAAAGGGCAGGACGGATTTATAGTCATTTAAGCCGATGAAGGATAGTATGGATAAGAATATTCCCCTGCATTTTGGATTAACCGATTTGTGAAACATATTGACTGTTAAATCAAAAATCTCATTGTTATTCTCTGATAATCTTTTGTATAAATACTCACTTATGATTTTGACTATCGTAAAGTTGCCGCATGATATACGTTTTTTATCCGGTATGCTGTTATAGAGCAGCCTGTATATTTTTAAGACTCCCTCTTCTGTTTTTATGTTTTCTGATTTTAACAACGGTGAGATTATCAACTCTCCGATTTTATTTTCGATTTTTTTTGTTATTAAATCCATATATGTACCTGTTTTTTAAATCAATATACCACCAAGGTACCAATGCTCAAAGAATTATATAAAAAAATGCACCGTTTTTGTAATTTTTTTGTCTTAATTAATATATTTTAAAAAATAAAAAAGATAAACATTTTAATTTTTTTAAGGATTCTGATCCCTTTATCTATTTTATGTATATTTTTATTAATATATATTATGGAAAGATTACAAAAACTGGATCTGCATATATTAGATTGATAGTTGTCTGTTAAAACAGCATATGCAAAATTAAAGATCAAAAGAAATAATAAGGAGATAATATTGAACGTTTTTATATTTGATTATGATTAATAGGATTAATTTTCTAATTTTAATTAATCAGATCTTTTTTATAAATAAAATCAAGGGGCTATGTGATGAATCAAGTGTAATTCCGGTATTTATTGCATTCTTTTAAGTTAAAAAAATTATAAGGAGAAAAAACAATGAAAAAAATAATTAAGTATCTTTTATTTTTTAACATGTTACTATTATTAATACTTGGTAATTGCAGTATTGATACACCTGATAAGGAAGATAAAGAAAAATCGGAAGATTTTAAAAATAATGGAAACATGGAAGATGTGGCAGAATCGGAAGTAATTGCCGAACAATCTGAGTTGTCAAGAGCAAGCAGTGGACTATCTAATTTTAAATATTATAGTTTAAAACAAACATATAATAATATTGCTTCACAATATACTAATGGGACTACATATGTATATTCTTACACAACAGAAGCTAATGAATATACTAATGCAAGTAAAAATTACGGCACATCACATAATCTCCATGTAAGAAAATTTGCTAATGGTACATTATATACTCCGTTTCTTGAATATGGTGTTGGTGATATATGGACTTCAATGGATGTAGGAGATGGGATGTTAGTTTTATATTCAGCCTATGAGTCTGGTAGCGACGGTTATAATTTTCGATGTTATGGAATACAATCGGATGGTTCATTAAAGAAAAAATTTCGAAAAAAACTCCCGGTTGGTTATAAATCTGTAAAACTCTGTCATCTATTCTTTAGCAGTGATTATGGAAGCGGTTCACATATGCCATCATTAGTTCTTTTAAAAAATGACGGCTCAGACAGTAGAAGGTTGAGAATATATTATTTTAATTATGATAAATCTGGTTTTTCTGCACAAGATAAAGTTTCAATTCGAGATGGATTTAATTATATAGTCTTTGGTTGGGGTGATGATGATATACATTTATATAGCAAATATCTAAGTGGTAAAAACCTCTATAGATATAATGCTGCTTATGAGAGAGGTCCAGATGAAGTAACACGACTACCATACAATCTTGATGATGTTGGCCTTTTTTATCTAGGTAGTAATGTTTGTAACTTAATCTATGTAAAACAAACTGCATTAGATAACAACAATCACCATCTTATAATGTTAGACCAATTCTATAATATTCTTGGCTCATATCTTACTGATGACGGATGGTCAAAAATATCTGATGGCTATAATAGAGATTATTATGATGGTGATTTTATAATAATTCACAAAACCGATACCTCTTATAATGGTCAGATAAATGTAGCAATAGCAGAATAATTCTCATTATTCTTAACAACTCAGTATAGGAAAGGCATGCCTTTTTTATACTGAAATAATAAGAAGCAGTGATATTTTTGAAATTAAATTAATGAATAATGTAATGAATTCAAAGTAATTCCGTTATTTATTACATTCTTTTAATTAAAAAAAATTATAAGGAGAAAAAACAATGAAAAAAAACTTATTAAAAATTATGATACCATTATTGGTATTATCTTTACTTTTACTATTTACATGTACAATATCTACTGATACCGAACCTTCTAAAGATGAAAAAACGGTAACTGAAAATTTAAGTGATATTGACCTGGATCATGGTCCTGATAAGGCAACAAAAGAAGGTACTAATGGCAATGATCATCTGCATGGAACATCCCATGATGATTGGATTTATGGATATGGCGGTGATGATGGTTTATGGGGTGAAGAAGGTGATGATGAATTAGATGGAGGATATGGTAATGATTTTTTGTCCGGTGGACCGGGTAATGATATATTATACGGTTGGTATGGCAATGATGAATTGTACGGCAGATCGGGCAATGATAAATTATATGGAAGCTTTGACAATAATCATCTGTACGGTGAAGGAGGGAATGATGTATTACAAGGTGGTCACGGTGGAACTGATATATTAGAGGGCGGATCCGGAAGGGACTTATTAGGTGATACTGATGGTGATAAATGGTTTTTCGGCGGGACCGGTAATGACTGGATCCGGGTCGGTGATTCTGATTACGGTAAAAAATATGTTTACCCCGGGGACGGTACCGACCTGGTATACATTAAAACGGACTCAGGTACAATTGATAATTACATTTACCTGCAAACCGGGCACGATATATTATTATTTGATCTTTGGAAAAATTGGGGTGATAATTCCGTAAGCACGTATAATATTTATCCTCAAGCTGCCAGTGGTACCAAGGAGATTATCTTGTTGGCACCTTACGATGGTGATAAAATAAAGAGATATATTGAACCCAATGACAGTAACAATTATACCACTGTTAAGGTTAAAATCAATGGCAAACTTATATATAACATAGTTATTTACTATTATACTTCTGATGAACGTACCCACTGGATAAGTATTAAAAACGACTGGAACAATTTTCAGTATTATTTTGATACATATGCTTGTCCTGATTGGGATGATTGATTTTTTAGTACAAAAGGGGGAAGGATGGTTTTCTGCCCTCTTTTGGTATTGTATTATTGTACCGGCATGATATTTTACATGGCAGGAATTATTAAAAATATATGAAATTAAATTAAAATATTTTTTACAAAATATATAAAATATTTAAAAACTTTAGTCTGTACGGACCCCGGGCGGGCGACAGGATTATTTATATTTTAGAAAACTTATATTATAAAAATTTATATTTATAAACAAAGTTTCAATAATTATGAAACTTTTGACATTACGTTATTAAAGTTAAGGAGTACTATTATGAAAAAAAACTTATTAAAATTTATGATACCTCTATTGGTATTATCTTTATTTTTATTATTTGCATGTACAATATCTACTGATACGGAGTCTTCTAAGGATGAAAAGACTGTAATTGAAAATTTAAGTGATATTGACCTGGATCAATGTTTAACAAGAGAAAAAATATATGGTACAGAGGATGATGATTACATTTATGGAAACTGGGATGAAAATGATTATATATGGGGATATGGTGGAAATGACAAATTATATGGATCAGGTGGTGATGATTACTTAGATGGAGGAGATGGCAATGATAAATTATATGGTAGTGATGGTAATGATATATTATATGGCAGAGATGGGAATGATAGATTAGAAGGGGGATATGGTAATAATAAATTAAATGGCAATGATGGCAATGATACATTAATCGGCGGTCCAGATAGAGATGACATCTATGGTGGCAAAGGCAATGATAAAATTTATCCTAAGGGTGGCACAAATTTTATCGAGTTTGAAGTAAGCGAGGGAACAAATAATAGAGTTTATATAACAGTTGGGAATTCAACTAATTTTATTACATTTAATTGTAATTCTACTTTTGAATTTACAAGAGTTTATATTGAACCCCCCGATAATTTGCCTAGTGATGATCATAATTTTGTTGATATTTATGCTTTTAGTACTCCTGGCGTTACATTAAGCCACGTATATTATGATAACTATACAAATTTTTATGTGAAACTGAATGGAGTTCTTATGTACACCATAACTATCAAGGGTTATACTCGCTATCCAACTACCCACTGGGTTCATGTTACACTATGGGATTAATTTTAGATATATAAAAATTAAAATTGAGGAGCATTTTCATGCAAAAAAATTTATTAAAATTTATGATGCTTTTATTGATATTATTTTTAAATTTGTTATTTACATGTACCTTTGAAAATGGGGAAACTGAAAAGCAGACAAAGAAATCAAAGAAAGATTTAAATGAAAATCAGAATGATTTTGAGTTTTCTAATGATATTGTTGAATTAAAAAAATGGAATAAATCTATCGGAGATAATGTTGTTCTTATTGAATCCTGTACAGAGAAAAAAGATAATCTCCTGATGAGAAATTTTGATATAAAAGTTGATGCCAGCGGATATTACTATATTTCTTCATTGATAAGCGGTGTAACTGGGGAAAAGTATGATGTATATCTAGATATGGAAAAGAATAAATACCAAAACAGTAGTAAGAATAATATTAAACAGGCATATATCGAACTTCATGAAGGCGGGTGGCAATCATCAGCAGTTTGTTTAATAAACGATGGGAAAAAGGATATAAGCCCCAGCAAATTTTACCTTACAGCAGGTAAACATACGATTACCTTTGCAGGATCAAATATACCAAATGTAAATGAAATAAAAATTGCATCTTCACAGGATAAATCAGTCTTTTTATTGGAAGAGTATAAAAATGAAATAGCCAGGCTAAAAAATAATTCACAAGATAATAATTACATATCAGTAGTACAGAAAAAGGCAACTGTTAGTAAAGACAATCCTAAATATGATTACAATACGGCGGATATTCGATTAATGTATACATATCGACGGTCGATATACATTGAAAAAAATAAGTGGTATACATTTGAGACAAAACAATCTCCTGGAAGTGGTAATGTAGATACTGTGATGTATTTGTTTAGATATACAAGCAACGGCGATCCAGGCATATCCTCCCATGTAGATGATAATGGCGGAACAGGTATTTATTCCCGTATATCAATGATGACCTCAAAATCAGGTTATTATCAAGTAATGGTAAGAGCTAATTCATTTTTTGGTGTTGCCGACATCTATCTAAATGGATTATTGTGGGATAGTGAGATTCCGGTAGCTGGAGTTCAATTTATACCTAATTCCGAAGAAGGAGTATGGTATAATTATTTTACAACAAATCCGTCAGGCGGTGTATATGGCACTGATCCTTATTGCTGGGTTATGTCCGGCTCTAGTGCTGGTACTGCAAAGGTTGTTTATTACAATGATGATTTTTATGATAGTGAGTCTGATTTTAACTGGGGATATCAATCCAGGATTCATACCAATAAAGCTATTCGTTACTTTATTGTAAGCTGCTACAGTCCAAACACTGATCAACAAGGGCTTGTATATTATAAAGCTCTTGGTTCCGAGAGCTACGACATAGACCATATACAATCTTCTCCTGAAGATGGTACTTATAATTGTATCTCATGGTCCGGTGGAATAACCTCATATTGGGTCTGGCCTCCAAATCCCGCCTCACCCTGGTATAGTGAATCTGATATATGGGCTTTTGATAATTTCTATAAAAATAGTCCGCTAGAAAGATATACAGGTGCACCTAATTATACCAGAACCGGTGCTAACAAAAGCAATTCAGTGATAGATTTATGGGCTAGTGGTTCTAGTTACACACATGCTTCTATTTCCCGTATGGCACCCGATGGCAATTTTCACGGCTATGATTGGGAAAGTAAACTAGGGAACAACTGCCGGATCTTTCATCCCAGGTATGGCGTAAGTGATTATGGGTCAGTATCAAATTATTATAAATGGGATGGCTCCAATGCGGACCTACTATCACTTCAGGAATCAATTGATAAAGGGCTTACAGTTATACAAGAGATAACCTTAAATAATAATCAGGAAGAAAAACTATCCAGATTAATAAAAGAAATACCTGAGGATTTAAACAATAAATATGAGGAAGCATATGAAGCCTGGAAACGTACATGGACAAAATATGCTCATCTAAGTAATCCCAGATCTTATGCAGAATCAGATGAATATAAACGATTATTGAAAATGCTCCAGCAATATGGAAAAAAATCATGGGCTTTTGTGATCAAAAAGCATCAAGAAGACGGGGTGCTGGTCATATCGTTATTGGAAGATCTGATGTTGAAAAACAATGAACACATTATGGATAATGTGAGATCTTCATGCTGGAAAAAAGCAACTGAAAATAAAAGTGTTTATCAAGTTCCAACATTAGATGGTAACTGGACAGCCTTTACAAAGGAAATATTGGATTCGCAGCTTTGATGTAAGCAGGATTTATTATACTATTAATTCAGTAGAGAGTTTTTTCTAGATCCTAAATTGAAAGAATTAATAGATTGTGCTGTTAAATTTATTAATTAAAAGTATTATTATCTATAAAAAATGAAGTAGTAAAGGATTGATAGTCTGTATTTTAAAAATAATAAAATGTATGATATGTTCTTTTTTAATAATTGAATGAGAACTAAAAATATAAAAATATTTATAACTTTACTAAAATTAATATTGACAATAATGTTAAGTTTGCTTATATTATTAATAGAATTAGTAATTGGAGTAAAGTTATGAAAATTAATGCTCTTTCTGTTAATTTAACCCGTTTGAGAAATATTATGGGATTAAATCAGGCTGAAATTGCAAAACAAATTGGTATTTCTCGTGTGGCATATTCTTCTATAGAAAGCGGTAAGTCTGAGCCAAGAATAAATACTTTAATTAAAATAGCCAATGTCTTTGGTGTTTCCATACAGGATTTATTAACTCCAATAGCTAGATTAAAATCATTAAGGTTTAGAACCAAAAAGCAGTTACCCCAAAAAGAAAAAAATAAACGTGAACAAATTATTATTGATTTTGCATCATGGCTGCAGGATTATAATGAACTTGAGGATTTATTAAAAATAAACAAAAAAAACATTATAGATAATATTCCCCGTTTGAATCCAAAAGAAACTGCAGAAAAAGTTCGTGATCTCTTTAAATTAAATGATAAAGAACCTATTTTTAATATTTTTTCGATTCTTACCGCAAAAGCTGATGTGAAAATTTATTTAAAAAATGCTCAGACTAAAACTTTTTTCGGGTTTTCTGTAAATGGGAATGACGGTGGTCCTGCAATATTTATTAATACTTATGAATCGATCTCTTTGGAAAGACAAATTTTTACCGCAGCACATGAATTCGGGCATTTGTTGATGCATAAAAAATCATATAAAAATAACAGAGAAATTGAAGATGAAAAAGATAAAAAAGAGGAAAAGGAAGCAAATGCTTTTGCCGGATATTTCTTAATGCCCTATGATGCATTTATTAGTGAATGGAATAATAATTCGGGGTTACATTGGTTTGATAATATTTTGATTACTAAAAGACATTTTAGAGTTAGTTATGGGACTATTATTCGCCGTCTTAATGATATGAAAATAGTAAATGATCCTTCTTATTTATGGAGACAATTTAATATTGAATACGAAAAAAGATATGGAAAAAAACTAATTAACCATTTTGAACCGGAGGCTTTAAAGTCTCTAATAGATCCTTCGGGAGAAGATGGCCCCGAACCGGAAAAACTTGATAAAATAGATTTTATTGAAGATAATCTTATTTATCTAGTTAAACAGGCTTTTGAAGAAGAATTAATAAGCTTTAATAGAGCTTCAGAAATATTGCGAAAAAACAATGAAGAAATGCGGGAATTGTTGAATTCGTGGGAAATGCTTAAGGAATGGGATATTGACAGCGGTAATAAGTGATGCAAATATTTTAATTGATTATATTGAATCCAATAAATACATCTTATCTATTTCATGTAAAAAATTATACAAAATTATTATTCCTTCTCCTATACTTAATGAGATAAAACAATTATCTCAGGAAGAAGCTGTTAACTTAGGTATGGAGATTTATGAACCTTCATTTAAACAGGTTCTGGAAGCAAACCAAAGGGGAGGGAGATTATCTTTTTATGATAAACTCTGCTTTTTAATTGCAAGAGATAAAAACTGTATTTGTACAACAAATGATAAACTTTTAAAAAAACACTGTACTAATAATAATGTTAATACTATCTGGGGACTTGAAATCATGCTTAGGCTTTGCGAGAATAATTTTTTAGAAAAAAGAGTAGCAATTGAAACTGCTAAAGACATTCACACAATGAATAAATTGATTACAAAGGAGGTGCTGAATACGTTTATAGATAAAATAAAAAAGCTCTAAAAAATACTTGCAATATTTTTTAGAGCTTAATAAAGTCCCATTTTCATGGGAGGTAAGGGACCTTGATAAATCCCCTACGATATTTAAAATCGTTTTTAGTTTATCGTATAATTTGAAGATAAAGTCAAGTAAAAATACCTCCTAAATCTAACTTAAAGGAGGTGGCATATGGAAGTTGATAATGGGTATGTTATAATATTTCGAGCATCATATTTCAATAAAAAGCTTGGAAGACGTATTTATGCTCATGAATATGGTTTGAAGGCTTTTAGATTTCAAATTCCTGTTGAGAAATACAGAGCATAAATTAATAAAATTTAGCGAGGTAATATTTTTTATCTCGCTAATTATTTTATGTTTTTTCCCTCTCTCAATATTTCTTTAATGATATCAAATTGTTTTCCGCCATATGTGCCGAATACTTTTTCTGTCCTTTTGACTTTAACAGCTCTAATGAAGAAAATTTATCCATCCTGAAAATAAATCCGAATAGCTTTGATGAAAAATTATTTAATTTTTTACAGTCCTTATATTCTTTTACATCTTTACATCTTGCACAGCTTGAATACTTTTTTTCTATACAGCATTTTTTTATTTCACAGTTTTGTGTTTCTTCGTACTTGCATCCGATACAGTTTTTTTTCTGGTACATCGGGCATGATCCGCAGTACATACCGCAGTATGATATTAATTTTGCCATGGGCATTACTTCATTCATTTTTTACTCCATAGTAGGGTTATCTCAAAAGTGTTTTATATACCGCAGAAAATGCTGAGTAAACAGAAATATTAGTATTTATAATTGAAATTTTGCAATTTACAACTATATAAATAAAGTATTTATTTTTTTATTTATATTTCTTGAATATTCTCTGTGGTTTTTAATACATATATTAGACACCCTCTCTGCTCTTATAGAGATTCATTTTTTTTATGATTGCTTTTCTATAATAATATCGCATAAAATCGATGTTTCATTCGTTTTTATACAAATTTTTTAATATTTTTTTTATTCTTTTTTTCTGGCTGTCCGTTAAGATGTCCTCTCTTGATTTAAGCACTTCGATAAAAGCATTTTTGTTGTTTTCATTAACGGCTTTTAAAATGAATTCTGCATGCATGGGGATTTGTTTGGGTTTCAGGTATTTTAAGTGCTCAATAAGTAATGGGAATATTTTATTATTGTTTTCAATACTAATTGATGCCAGTATGGACAGGGTTTTAATACCTGCATCCTCTGTAATTACAGATCCGTTTTTTGTAGTCTTTATTATCAGATCCAGGTCATCCATTAGTTTTTTCGGGGACAGAGCTGCTATTGTTGATAAGGCTATCATTGCTCCCCATACAAGCCTGTTGTTTTTACTGTTCAGCAATTTTAAAAAACAATCAGCATGTTCTTTTATTAAGTCTGGTGAATCATACCCGACCTCATACAGGACCTTGATGCAGTCATTTTGTATGTTTTTATCCTTATTAAATAAATTACCGGCTAATTCTTTTATTCCTATGATATTATTATTTTTAATAAGCTCTTTAGCCAGCTGCTGGTTTAATATATCATCTCTCCTGTCTTGACTTGATGCAAGTTTATTTAAAATACTCAATTTAATCTCCTTTTTATTTAATAAACGGCTGTCTCAGTATTGTTTTTAATTTTTCAGGTGTACATTTTCTAGGATCGCTTAAATAAATTTCATGATGTTTCTGTTTTTTACCGTCAAATTTACCTCCGTTTTTCTTTATAAGATCATGAATCTTCATAATATTTTCATGTTCTTCAGAATATGGACCTATGTGCATTATCTGGGCTGAGGTGCCCTCTTTATAATTTTCAAGTCTCAGTTTATCAAGGGGCAGACCGGGCTTTTTCTTTTTTATTTCCTCAATTGCTTTGTTAATTATATTTTTAGTAACTTTTTCAGGTTGCATTATCATCATTGTCCATTTCCATTTTTCCTTGTTGCCATTAACAAAATTATCCATGTTGTCAGCCCACCATAAGCCCTCTAAGGGCATTACTGCATAATCAAAACCAGCTTCATTTTTTAGCGTAAATTTTGTTTTAAATGATACGGCAAATAAGGATTCTAATGCATCCTGGTATTCCTTGCATTCTCCCGGCACACCCATACCGTCAATCATTAAATAATTTAAAGCGGGCACATTTATTATAACAGGTTTATCCTTAGGAGGACTATATAGGCTTTTAAGCTTTTTTTTATAATCGATTTTTCCGCTCATAATTTGGCTCCTTTTAATGTTTTCCCAGATTATAGTATATCAAACATGACAGCAATATGTCATGTTTAAAAAAAATTATAAATATGTCACAAAAAATATTAAATTTTGTCTAATATAATATGTATTATTCTATTGTAATTATTTTAAATAAATAATGATATAACCAGGAAAATGTATTAATAAAAATCGGCAGGGCATAATGATATATCCTTTTAGCGGTAATAATTTTAATAATGAAGAAGATTTTGAGTTAATAAATAATGCAGTTTCAGGCAGTAAGAATACTTTGGGGCATCTTCTAATAAAATATTCATTTTTTTTAAAATTTATGGGTTATAATATTTACAGTGCAGAATTATTAAAGTAAAAACAGAAAAACAGGGTATCTTTTTCTTTTTAATATTAGTTTAAAGGTATATAAATGAAAAATTATAAAGAATTATATAATGATTTATTTCCCGGTTTAAAAAATATAGGGATAATTCAATTTATTTATCATTTATGCAGAATCATTGCATACTTAATTATACAGATTTTTTTTACATTTGTAATACTGGCTGTAATCTTGCAAAGTATTAATTTGTCTAATTTAAATGATCTTATTAGATTTATATTAAAAAATTTTAGGTTTTTGTTTCACTATATTCCTGTATTTCTGATAATTTCTTTACAAGTTTCATTTTTTATTTACTGGCTTCTTAATTTTTATTTATCATATTTACAAAACAAACTTATCAATGAGTTATTAACAAATGAGTTTCCCGGTTTTAAATATTTAAAAGATATAAGTATAACAAAGGAGGATATTGACAATAGTAATCTATTCTTTAAGAATGAAAAGAATTCTAATTCTACATTAATCTGTTATGGAACAATCAGCGGATCAGTTGAAAATATACCTATTAGGTTTGGAGATATTTCATTGGATGCTTATAAGAGAAAGTCAATAAAAAAAGTGTTAATAAATACACCTTATGTTAATATGATTATATTTACAATAAAGCTTTGGAAATCTTTCTTTAAAAAAGGGAAATCTCTTGGTGATATGTATGATTTTACAGGTTTATTTTTTATAGCTGATTTTAATAAAAAGATAAAAGGTTATACGATTGTTTTGCCTGATTATTTTGAAAAGAAAATAGGCATTTTTGCAAAGATATTACAGGAATTAAATTTTACAAGAGAAAATTTAGTATATATGGAAGACATTGAGTTTGAAAAGGAATTTGTTGTTTACAGTACGGATCAGATTGAAGCAAGATATATTTTATCCACCAGCCTGATGAGCAAGATTACAGAGCTAAAAAAAAGAGTAAATAAGCCCCTTTTATTTTCTTTTAAAGGGAATAAAATGTATATGTGTATTGCCGATTCCAACGGATTCCTCAGCCTAAAAACATCATTTAATACAATTAAAAATAATTCATTAATAAATTTATATGAAAATATAAAATTTTGTATAGATATCGTTGAAGAATTAAACCTTAACAGACAAATCTGGGCTTAAATAAGAAGTATTTAAGATATAGGTACTAAACAGCATAAATAATGATTGTTAATATACAGTTTTATACTAAAATGTTTTTTTATTAAATTTTGATTTAAAAATATTATTTTTTTTATTATAAATCAATAATGCAGGAATTAATTTTATATAACGGTTGTATAATTACATTGGATGATAAACAGCCAAAAGTGGAAGCTGTTTATGTGTTAAATGAAAAAATAAAAAAAGTCGGTACTGATAAGGAAATATTAAAACTTAAATCTGAAAATACAAAAATAATTGATTTAAAGAAAAAAACTCTTATACCCGGTTTTAATGATAATCATATTCATTCGGTAATAATGGGGCATCATTTATTTATTCCTAATTTAAACGGTCTAAATGAAAAAGAAATAATCGATGTATTAAAAGACAGATATAAAGATGTTAAGCAGGATAAAATCATAAAAGCTATCGGATGGGATTTTACTCACTGTAAAAATCCGGATAAATCAATACTTGACCGTGTATTCCCCAGGAATCCTGTTGTGCTCATACAATACTCAGGTCATGGGATGTGGCTTAACTCTGCGGCATTGGATAAATTTAAGCTGTACAAGTATAAAAATAATCAGGGCATATCTAAAGATAAAAATGGTGAGCTGACAGGACTAATAAAGGATGATGGTGCATATATAGTGCATAATGCTTTATACAGTAAGGTGCTTTTTAATAAGAAATTAATAAAAAAATATTTAAACAGGTCTTTGGCGGAATTCCAAAAATTCGGGATTACCTCCGTCCAGGATAATACATGGAGTCCTGTTGTAGTGAGTGTATTAAATTCATTAAAAAAAAATCATAAACTTTCGGTAAGATTTTCATGCTGGGCTCTCGGCATTAATTCATTTTCAAAATTTTTATTTGCATTCTCAAAATATGATAAAGAATGGATTACAAGAGGACCGGATAAATATTTTTTGGACGGTACATTCAGCACAAAATCTGCCTGGCTGACAGAACCGTACCGTGATGATCCGGCAAATTACGGCAGCGGAAGTGTAATATATAATAATCTTGAAAATATACTTATTGAGTCTCAATATAATAAAAGAGGGCTTGCTTTTCATGCCATTGGGGACAGAGCCATTGAAGAATTTTTAAATACAGTTGGAAAATTAAATTGTAATGAGAGTATTAAAAATTTAAGAATCAGGCTGGAGCATGCTCAATTAATAAGAAAAGATGATATTAAAAGATTAAAAGAGTATGGTATATTAATCTCTGCTCAACCTTCTGCTATATATTCGTTTGAGAAAGATAAAATGCTTATCGGTGAAAAAAGAGCAATAGAAGCATACCCGTATAAATCTATTTTAAAGGCGGGTATTCCACTCTCATTTGGCTCTGATTTTCCGGGAGAATTAACATTAAATCCTTTGAAAATAATACATAATGCAGTTAATCATCCCGGTGATGAGGGCATAACCCCATATGAAGCTTTGAAGTGTTATACAGCCGGTAGTGCTTATGCTGAGTTTAAAGAAAATGAAAAAGGATCTATTACATCTGGTAAATTTGCCGATATGGTGGTATTATCTGAAGATATTTTAAATGCAAATCATAAAAGAATAAAGGATATAAGGGTGGACATGACAATTGTAGGTGGTAAAGTTATCAATAATATTTAAAAGGTGAATCAAGTATGAAGATGAAAGAAATAAAACCCTGCTATAACAGTAATAAAAAACCTGATATATCCTCTGTAGTAGAATCAACTTTAAAACTTATAGATAAAAACAGGATTTTAACAATTGTAATAAATGACCCTCAAAGAGCTACGGATTCCAGGACCGTTATTAATGAAATATTAAAGCATTATTCCGACCGTATGATCCGGATTTTAATAGCAACAGGAACTCATAAATTTAAAAGCAGTGAAAAAGCCGCTTTTGAATCCGTAATTATGGGTAATGATAAATTTATGGATATCAAATGGCATAATTGTTATGATAAAGATCTTGTAGAAATCGGTACAGGCAGTAAAAAATGGGCATGCAATCCATGGCTTTTAGATGATACAAATTTATTGGCTATCGGCAGTATTGAGCCTCATTATTTTGCGGGGCTTACCGGAGCTCATAAAACTATTGCTATAGGCTGTGCTTCTTATGAATCAATACAGTCAAATCATCAGCTTGCGATGGATCCTTTAGCACGTCCTTTTGTACTTGATGGTAATCCGGTTTATAAAAATATCATGGATAAGTTTAACATGTTAAACAGTATTAGATATATATTGCTGATAAATCTTATACAGATAAATGATAAAATTGTAGATATTGCAGGCGGAGATTTTCAGAAGTCATTTTCAATAATAAAAAATGTAGAAAAAATTTATCTTCATAAGATTAATAAAAAAGCAGATTTATTAATAATTGATGTAACAGGGATCCTGTCAAATTCATTTTATCAGGCTGAAAAAGGGATTAAAAACAATGAATGGGCTGTAAGGAACGGAGGTTATATAATTTTTAAAGCAGATTGCAGGAATGGTATCGGTCAGGATGATTTTTTTAAATTTTTAAGAAATAAATACAGTTATGATTCTATTTTTGCTGAAGTAATTGCCAATGGATATAAGCTGGGAGATCATAAAGCCGTAAAGCTTCGGTACTTAACGGATGAAAATCATAGAAATGTTAAGGTTTTTATTATAAGCAGCGGTATTGATAGATATGAGGCAGATATATTAAATTTTATTAAAGTTAATACTGTTGGTGAAGTATTTGAGCAGATTCCGAAAAATAAAAAGATTAAAAATGCATACTATATACATGATGCAGCCAATATGTGTGTAGTTGCTAAGTAACGGATAAATTATTTGAAAATCAAAGTATTATTATACCAGCAAAAGCTGCTGGGTAAAATACCCGGTAGAGATTATTCTCAAATAAAAAAAGAAAAATGTGATTTTATATGCCTTCCCGAATATTTCTTTCATCCTGAAATCATTTCATTTGAAGAATCAATAGCATATTTAAAAGAAATTTCAGCTGATCTGCATTCTACGATAATCGGAGGCACAACCGTATTAATTGAAAATGGTAAAAAATATAATACTTGCTACATCTATGATAACGGGATGGAAATCGGGCACTATAAAAAAATAAATTTATATATAAAAGAAATTGATAATATTACTCCGGGGAATGAATATAAAGTTTTTAAAATAAAAAGCTTAAATATAGGTATTCTTATATGCGCAGATGTTTTAAATCAGGATGCATGGAAAAATCTAACCATGCTTCAACCTGATATAATCTTTGCCCCGGCATTCTCTCCATACAAAGAAGAATCAATAGATGAAAAATTTAAAAGAGACGAAGAAATATTTGTAAACGGTGCTAAGATTTGTAATTGTCCTGTTATAAAGGTCTGTTCTGTCGGTGAGTTAAAGGGATATAAATTGCAGGGACGGAGTTTGATCGCCGGGAAAAACGGAGTATTATGGGGAGTTAATCCAGATGAAGAGAATCTATCAATTATTAAAACCTATGAATTAAATGTTTAAATTTAATTAGTTTTATTCATATTTTACATGAAAGTATATATTTTTTTATTTTAACCGGTTAATAATTATACCAGATAAAACTCTTATTTAAAAATAGGTGTTACTGCTGGTTTCAAAATCCTTTTGATTTGTTATATAAATAATATCGAAGTCTGTTTTTTTAAATTTATTTATAATATTGTTCTTTAAAAATTATTAAATTTTAAAAAACAATTTTTAATTATTTATGATGGAGATTAGATCATTTTGTTTCATAAAGACTCTTTTATATTTAATGTCTCCTTTTTTAATAATGGGATAAATGAATTTTTATCATTAAAATATTATTATTATATTATCAGGGTCTAACTCCATCATTTTAAAAAACATATTATTAAAAAATGAATTAATTATTTTATTTAAAAGGCGGTATTATGTTTTTTAGAAGATGTTTATATCTTGTTATGATTATTATATTATTCTCATGTTTAAATAAAAAAGAATCGATTGAAAAAAATATACCTTCATTAAAGGATGTTTTTAAAAATGATTTTTTAATCGGAGCAGCAATTGAGAATTCTCAATTGGACAGTGAAGTTCATAAACAATTATTTTTAAAACATTTTAATAGTGTTACTGCAGAAAACTGCATGAAAATGGAAAGACTTTATCCTATGGGTAACAAGCTGGATTTTACAGAAGCGGATGAGCTGGTAAAATTTGCTACGGATAATAATATTAACATAAGGTTTCATACATTGATATGGCATGAACAGTGTCCGGGATGGTTTTTTTTGGAAAACAGAGAGACCGTATCAAAAGAAAAATTAAAAGAAAGAATGAAGAATCATATTATGCAGGTTGTTGGAAGATATAAAGGAAAAATTTATGCATATGATGTAGTAAATGAACCTATAGATGGTGATCAGCCTGATGGCCTTAAAAGAAATCCATATTATAATATATTGGGAGAAGAATATATTGACCTTGCATTTCGCTGGGCAAGAGAAGCAGATCCTAATGCAAAACTTTATATAAATGAAATTTTTTCTTACCAACCTCATAAAAGAAGAGCATTGGTAAATTTGGTAAAAAGATTAAAAGAAAGAGGCGTGCCGATAGACGGAATAGGCATGCAGATGCATTGTACAATAACTGATCCTACAATAGGGGCTTTTGAAGCTGCAATAAAAGCGTATTCAGAATTAGGTGTAGAAATCCAGATAACAGAGTTAGATATGACTGTATATGACGGTTACCAGAAAGGCTCATACAGATATATTCATCCAAGACTTTTAAATGAACAAGCACATAGGATTAAGGACATATTTTCAATTATTAATAAATATAAGGATTCTGTAAAAAGCGTTACATTTTGGGGAATGGCGGATGATCATACTTGGCTGAATTATCATTTTGTAGAACGTAATGACTGGCCTCTGCCGTTTGATGTTAATCTAAAAGCAAAACCTTTTTATTGGGCTATGGTAGATCCCGGTAGATTGGATCCAAGAATTAATAATGTAGAAGTAATCGGCGGTACTATTAATATTGATGGCGTTAAAGATGATTTATGGCAATTTGCTAATTCTTTTCCGCGTATTTTAAAAAACAATAAATTTAAAGCAGATATAAAAGCAGTATGGGATTCTAAATATCTATATGTTTTAGTGGATGCAAAAGGTATAGATAAATCGAAAAATAATGATATTACATTCTTCATCGATGAAAAAAATAATAAAAAATCTAAAATGGGTAAAAAGGATTATATAATAAAATATAAGTTAGACAAAAAATGGAAAAATACAGAGGATTCTGCTTATATAAAAACAGGAAAAAGTTATATTTTTGAAACCCGTATTCCTTTTAAATATATAGATACCGATATAGCAGAATCAATAGGTTTTGATATTTTGGTTAAGAATGGCAAGAATTTTATTAAATGGAATGACTTAAAAGATATTAATGGTAAAAAACCAAAATTTTGGGGAGTATTGGATCTCGTAAAAGGATCTAAGAGACATCAAATTAATTATGGGCAAGCTGTAATAGATGCTGAAAAGGACAGCATTTATGATTCGGCAGAACCTATAATTGTAGATAAATTTATTCAGGGGATTGAGGATGAAAAAAATGTATTTAAAGGAGCTACCGCTAAGGTATATGGGGTATGGGATGAAAATGCCCTTTATATCTATACGGAAGTTGCTGATCCTTTTTTAAGCAGTAAAAGCGCTACTGCTTATTTACAGGACAGTATTGAAATTTTTATTGATGAAAATAACAAAAAAACAAGTTTCTATGAAAAAGACGATGCTCAGTACAGGATAAGTTATAAAAACAGGCAGTCTTTCGGGGCAACCGGCAGTACTGACGGATTTAAAAGTGCTGCAAAAATTATTCCAGGCGGTTATGCTGTTGAAGCTTTAGTACCTTTTAGAACACTAAAAGGAAGTGACGGATTAATAATAGGATTTGATTTTCAGGTGAATGATGATCAGGGCTCAGGTGTAAGAGACAGTATTTCTAAATGGAATGACCCGACAAATGATTCCTGGCAGTCAACTTCCGGGTATGGAGTATTGATTTTAAAAAAGTAAATTGAGGGTGTAAAAAATGATTATTATTTGCCCTGTTTTATTTTATAGAGCAGGGTAAATAATTTATTTTATCAATTTTAGCTATTTTGTATTTTCTGGATAATTAATTAAATCTTGTACTGTATATCTTTACAGGAAAATCTCCCATTGCATAATCAGGCTTTTTTGTATTCTCAGCATATGTTTTATCAGCGTAAGCTTCTATTACTTCACCTATAAACAACATTTTATCGCCTGTTTTAATTTTTTTAAAAATAAGGCATTCCATAAATGCTATGCATTCATTTATTATAGGAGTTTTCAATTTTCTTGAAGGCTTTGGAGTTAATCCGGTATTTTTAAATTTATCGGTTTCTTTCCCGGAATACATGCCGCAGTAATATATCTGTTTGTTTAAATTATTTAACGGAACATTTATAATAAATTCTCTATATTTATTAATAAGTTTATAGGAATAAGAATTAACTCCAATTGCAATAGCCGTTAAAGGAGGCTTTTTTGATACCGGCATGCAAAAACTTACTGCAATTATATTTGGATTTTTATCGATATCACCGCTGGTAATCAAATAATGCCTCATGGGCCATAGAAACTGCAGATATTCTACATCTTTCATCATATAATTCTCCCTTTATATTTTACCACCAGGACACTAAGACTCAAAGTAAAATGTATAAGAATTATTGAATATTGATAAATAATAATATATAATTAATATCGTTATGGAAATCACGGAATACAAATTCGGCTCAATTACAATCGATGGCAGGACATATACCGGTGATATAATTATTTTCCCTGACAGTATTAAAGAAAGCTGGTGGAGAGAAAAAGGGCATTCTTTATGCTTAAAAGATATAAATGATGTAATACAATACAGACCTGATGTTTTTATCATGGGCTGCGGATATTATTCGATATTAAAGGTGCCTAAAAATTTATTTGATGAGTTGGAAGCAGTGGGAATAAAGTTAATAGCATTTAACTCTAAAAAAGCTGTTGATTATTATAACTCGCTGGATAATAAATCAAAGGTTGTATTCGGCATTCATCTTACCTGTTGAAGCATTTATTTTATGTTTTTCTTGGTAAATCTATTGTTATTGTTAATCCGTTATATATATTTTTTTCCGCTATTATTGTTCCATTATGCTTTTCTATGATTTCTTTAGCTATTGATAATCCTAATCCCCTGCCGCTGTGCTGTGAGTTGTGATAAAATCTGTCAAATATTTTATCCAGCTCTTTATCATTTATGCTTTTACCTTTATCTATTATTTCCATGTGAATTAAATCCTTAATGCCTTCATTTGCTGAAAAACCGATGAATTTACCCGCATATCCATGTTTTAATACATTATCAATAATGTTTCTCATGGCTCGTGATAATCTATCCTTATCTCCATTAATAAATAAAGAATCAGCTATATTAGTATCAATAAAAAAATCTTCTTTTTCTAATTGAGGCAGATATTCTATTATAAGCTCCCTTATTAATTCTGCAATATCAAAATCGGTTTTTTTTAAGATAAATTTATTATTATCCAGCCTGGAAAGCTCCAGTAATTCATCAAAGAGTTTGGACATATAATCAGCTTTTTTCCTGATTATTTTGTAATATTTTTTTTGTTCTTCTTCGTTTTCATATAATCCGTCGTCTAGGGATGTAGAATACCCTAGTATCGACGTTAAAGGTGTCCTGAAATCATGGGAAATATTTTTTATAAGTTCCTGTCTTTCCTGATAAAATTTCATTTTTTCATTATAGTCCTGGTTTATTTTATCCGCCATTATGTTAAATGTATTTGATATTATACTTATCTCATCTTTTTTATTATCATTTATCTTGATGTTTGGTTTATCAAGCTCAAAATTTTTTATTTTATTAACAATAAGATTTAATCTTTTAATTATAGGCATGGTAAATAAAATAACCATTATGTATGAGAAAAATATTAAAACGGCAATAACTACAAACAGTACAATGTATAAAAATAAAATCTTCTCTTTATTAATCCTTATAACAAACGGTGGAGAAAACTCCCGTTTTACAGTCAATATTATTGCACCTTTTAAATCATCATTTTTTATAAGAGGTTTGAGTATCATTATATCCCTGTTGTCAAAATAATCGATGAATTTAAAATTCCTATTAATCTTTTGGTTAACTCTTTTTTCTTCTTCTTCGATTCTTTTTTTCATTTCTTCGATATCTCTAAAGTCTCTTTTTTTAAATTCCTGTTTAGTTGATGTCGAATAAATCGGTTTGCCGTTAGGATCCACATATGAAAAATCAATATTATTAAATTTTTTTTTCCAGCTTGTAAATATAAGAGAGATATTATTTTTATCTATTTCTTTTAAGGTGTTTATTTCTTTCAGCATATTAAGAGATATTTTTTCTATATCATATCTGTTATAGCTTTTGTCAAAAAGATTTATAAAAATGTTTATCAGTAATAAAGAGACAATGATAGATATAAATGACGAAATTAAAAAAGTAATTAATAAATTAACCTGCAACTTCATTTTTTTATATCCTTTAGGCGATATTTATATCCTATGCCCCAAACAGTAACTATATAATTAGGGCTGTTTGGATTATCTTCAATCTTTTCACGTAAATGCCGGATGTATACCATTAATGTATTGTCATCAAAATAATTATCATCCCATACATTTTCATATATCTGTTTTTTTGTAAAAACTCTATCCGGGTTATCAATAAAAAATTTTAATAATTTTAATTCTCTTGCAGAAAGATCTATCTCTTTATCATTCTTAGTCACCTTGTAAGATTTTAAGTTGATCTTAAAAACACCTGATTTTATAATATCTGTTTTTATGTTTTTGTTGTTTTTCATGATTTTATGACGTCTTAATTGTGACTTGATCCTTGCCATTAATTCATTAGGACTAAAAGGTTTTGTTACATAATCATCCGCGCCAAGCCCGAGTCCGAGTACCTTGTCATAGTCTTCTTCACGTGCACTTAAAATCATTACATGGAGATATTGATTTTGAGTTCTTATTTGTTTTAATACTTCAAATCCGTCGATACCGTCCATCATTATATCAAGAATGACAAGATCGTATTCATTGTCATTTATAAGCTGTAATGCTTTATATCCGTTATTTGCCTGGTTGATAATCATGTCCTCTTTGCTGAGGTATTTTACTATAAGCTCTCTGATCTCCTGGTCATCATCAACAACTAAAATTTTTTCTTTTGACATTTATAATTAACCTCATAAATAAAATTTATTCATATCTTAAGGCGTCGATTGGATTTAAATTTGCCGCTTTTCTAGCGGGGTAAAATCCAAAAAATATGCCGACTGATCCTGAAAATAAGAATGACAGCAGGATAATGTTCCAGTTTATTAAAGCAAGTACAGGTGTAAAGATGTTTAGAAACAGGCATATTATGAAAGATACAATTGTACCAATTATTCCCCCGGATAAACTTAAAGCAACAGCTTCGACTAAAAATTGAATCATTACATCATTTTTTCTTGCACCTACTGCCATACGGATGCCTATTTCCCTTGTCCTTTCGGTTACAGAAACCAGCATGATATTCATAATGCCTATACCCCCGACCAGCAGTGATACACCGGCAATAGATCCCAACAGCAGTGTGAATATCCTTGTCGTCTCCTGTGCTGTTTGAGCAATTTCTGTCTGGTTGCCGATATTAAAATCATCTTCATCTTCTGCTTTTAATTTATGCTGTTCTCTGAGTAGAGTCCTTATTTCTTCTTCTGCATTACTCATTTTATCAGAAGAATAAGCACTTGTATATATCATTCTAATATAGCGGTTACCGCTGAGTCTTGTTAAAACGGTTTTATCAGGAGCTAAAATAACATCATCCTGGTCGGAACCGAAAGAGCTTTTTCCCTTGGCAGTTAAAACACCTATTACTTTAAATGGTATATTGCCTATTCTTATAGTTTGACCGATAGGATCCTGATCCGGGAAAAGCTGGTCTACTATTGTTTTACCGAGAACAGCAACCTTTTTATTTGAAATACTGTCCTGTTCTTTAAAAAAATCTCCCTCTTTTATAGACCAGTTCCTTATATTTAAATAATCTGTAGATACACCGTAAATCCTGGTATTCCAGTTGTTGCCGTTTGCAATTACCTGACTATCTGCCGGAATCATCGGGGAAACCCATTCTATGTATTGTGATTCCTTTTTTATTTTGTCTATATCATCAAAGGTTAATCTGTTTTCACTCCCTGCTCCTCTGCTTATCCCGCCGTACCTATTTGCTCTCTGGCTTATTATAAGCAAATTTGATCCGAGTGAAGATATTTGTTTCTGGATATTATCTTGGGTCCCCTGGCCGATAGCAATCATGATTACAACAGAGCAGACTCCGATTATGATCCCGAGAGACGTGAGAATGCTTCTCATCTTGTTTTTTAATATATTTTTAAATGCTATTTTTAATATATTTATGATTTTCATTGTTTAGCTTAACCTCCCTGTTATAAAAATTATTATATATGCATATTTTCTTTCTTATTGAGTAATTTTACTTTATCCTTATTTGCATTTCTTCTTTTATCAACCTGCTTATCATTTAAAATTTTTCCGTCACGCATTGTTATAATACGCTTTGCATATGATGCAATGTCATGCTCATGTGTTACAAGGATTATAGTTATTGACTGCTCATTAAGCTCCTGGAATATCGACATAATGTCTATTGATGTTGTAGAATCAAGATTGCCTGTTGGTTCGTCTGCTAAGATTATTTTCGGATTATTGACAAGTGCTCTTGCTATTGCAACTCTCTGCTGCTGTCCTCCTGACAGTTTGTTTGGCACGTGGTAAATACGGTCTTTTAAACCGACACGTATTAATGCATCTTTTGCCAGTTGTATTGAATTTTTAATTGATTTTGATCTGTCATACAGTAGGGGTAATTCTACATTTTCCAGTGCGGTTGTCCTTGATAATAGATTAAATCCCTGGAATACAAAACCTATCTTTTGATTCCTTATTAAAGCATACTCATTTTTTGTTAATGAGTTTATGTTGACCCCTTCAAATAAATAATCTCCTTCTGTAACCTGGTCAAGGCATCCCAGGATGTTCATCAGGGTTGATTTGCCCGAACCGGACGCGCCCATGATTGCAACAAATTCCCCGTTATCAATTGTAATATCAACACCGTTAAGGGCGTTAACAGATACATCTCCCATAGTGTATATTTTTTTTATATTTTTTAATTCTATAATATGCTTCATAAGGACCTCTTTTAAATTACATCATAGGAGGACGGAATCCTCTTCTGCTGCTGTTTTTATTATTTTCTGTTTTTGTTTTAGTATTGATTTCAGTTATCCCACTGATAAATTTCATACCTTCTTTTATTTTAGGATTTTCAATTATCTCAGTATTCTGACTATCCGACATGCCTGTTTTAATCGGCATAACATTAAGATTATTGTCTTTATCAAGGAACCATAATTGTTTCATGTCTTTATCATTCGGCTTTCTTGTAATAAAATTTTTAGATTTTGATTTATCGTTACCTCCGGCATTTGTATTATTTTCATGTCTGGATTTAAATTTTTTCTCCATGTTTTTTTTAAATTCCGCTAGCATTGCTTCCGTCGGTTTAAATTTAACAGCGTTGTTTGAGATTAAAAGTATATCATTTTTTTCTTCCGTTACTATATCGATGGTTGCCGTCATTCCGGGCAGTAAAAGTTTTTTATCGTTTGGGGCATCTATAATAACGGTATAATTTACCACATTGGATACTGTTGTTGGCTGTAGTCTGATTTCTCTGACAACACCGTGAAATTCTTCTCCTGAGTAAGACTCTACAGTAAATGAAGCTTTTTGATTGATTTTAATTTTACCTATATCACTTTCATCAACGAGTGCATGGATTTCCATATTAGATAGATTGTCAGCAATGACAAATAGTGTAGGAGCAGAAAGACTTGCTGCAACGGTCTGTCCTTCTTCCACATTTTTATCTATAACGGTACCGTTTATTGGAGATCTGATTATTGTATATTGCAGATTTGCTTTTGCTTTTTTTAGATTTGACTCGGAGCTTAATTTTTGTGCATATGCGGCTTCTTTTGCAACTTTAAAAGTATCAAGCTCAAAACTGGAAATTAATTTATTCTCATATAATACAAGGTTATTTTCATATTCTTTCAAACTTAGATTATACTGGCTGGTTGCCTTTAATAAATCCGCCTCTGCTGCCTGTACTGCAATTGTTAATAATGTGGTGTCAATTTTTGCTAAAATTTGATCTTTTTTAACATTATCATTATAATTTACAAATACTTTTGATATTGTACCTGATACCTGTGTCCCTACTTCTACAGTCCCTTTTGCATTAATCGTACCTGTGCATGAAACAGCATTCTTTATATTGCCTTTTTCAACAGAGGTAAACTGTAATTGTTTTTTATAATCTTTTTTGTTTAGCTTAACTAAAATAAAGACTGCTGCTATTGATATTACAGCAATAATAATTCCTATAAAAATAATTCTTTTTTTCATATTATAACCCCTAGTTATTAAGATCATCTATATTTAAAATATATTTAATGTCCAGTAAATTTGTGAAGTAGTCATACTTTGCATTAAGCAGTTTTAGTTTTGCCTCAAATAAACTGTTTTCAGCATCTTTTAATTCTAAAAAATTTTTACTGCCGAGAGAATATGATTTCTGCTGCAGTTCATATGTTTTTTCTGCAAGATCTACATTGACAACAAGGCTGTCAATCGAATTATCTATTTCCTTTAATTTCATAATTGCGGTAACAAGTTCTATCTTCTTTTTCTCGACAGCGTCCTTAATATTATTTGAGGACACTATTATATTATTCCGGCTTTTTATTATATTTGTTTGCGTTTCCGAAAAGGGGAATAACGGATCCAGGGGGATGCTGACGGATAGTTTGAATGCACCGGAGCTGTCCCAGTTATTATTATCAAACCAGGCGTCATTAAAAGGATCTTTATTAAAAGAAGAAGACAGCGAGTATGATAAATTTAATGAAGGGGTAAGTCCGGCAATATATGTATTCCTTGTGTTTTGATCCGATTTTAGCTGTTGAGTCAAAAGCTGGATATCAAGATTATTATCCATGGGCATATTGATTATCTTTTCATAATCAATAGATGGTATTTCAGGAATTGAGCTTGTTAATTCGATTGGGAAATCATTTTTTATACCGATTAACTGTTTAAAACTTAACAGATTAGTTTGATAATCATTTATAGCTTTACTTATATCAGGCAGTAATGATTTATAAGCATATTCATTTTTTAATTTTTCTAATTCCGAGATCATCCCGTTGTTTAATTTTATTAATGAGGCATCATACCGTTCTTTTGTATTTTCGATTTGTTTTTCTATAAGGCTTATCTGCTCTTTTAATATTACTAAGTTATAATAATATTTTTTTATGCTGTTGGTGAGATTTGCTTTTACCTGTTTTAAAGAAATAACTCCCTTCTTCCAGTCGATTACGGATTGATATATATTAAAAATCATCTTTGCATTTAATGATAAAGATGTACTGAAACCTGCGCTTAGAGTGTTTTTAGAATTATTATTAGTATTGTTTTCATCAATAGTATTGTCATATGTAAAACTATCACTATGACCTATAGACGCCGATAAGCTTGCATTGGGTATAAATTGATTCCATGAAGAAGCAAGTGAAAATTTTTTATTTATTAGATCAAGTTCACTGTTTTTTAGAGATAAATTATATTTTAATGCCCTTTCGATTGCAGAGTCTATATCCAGTTTAATTGTATTTTTTGTGTCATCCGTTAGATCTTCTGCGCTCAAGATAATGACTGAAAGTATCATAAATATAATTAAAATGTATTTTTTCATATTATTTACTCCGTTCCTTAAGTCTAAATATATATGAGCTTTCTTAAAATGAGTTTAATGATTTCTTAAAAAAATCTTAATTTTTTTGCGGGAGAATTAATAAAACTAGAAATATTAATTACATGTATTTTATTTGACTTATTATTAATCACAAAGTATAATTTTAAATACACTCTATTAAAAAGATTTGAGCTCATAATGAATGTTATTTCACAGCCATGTTTATTTATGTCAGGTATAAATTTTTTTGTTGGCTTCTATCATTTATTCATGTTCATACAAAGAAAAAAAGCATTGGAGAATCTTCCCTTTGCTACTTTATGTATAAGTGTCGGATTATATAATATCTTTTGTATAGGTTTATATAATTCGAATTCATTGGATCATGGAATAATCTGGCAAAGACTTCAATTAAATACAGTTACATTTATTTCAATATCAATAGTATGGTTTGTAAGCGTTTTAACAAACCAAAAAAAAAATAAAATTATAATAATTTTCACAATTATTTTTTTAGTTTTATTTCTCTTATCATTTATTAATATTCCTGAATTAACACTTTCTGTAGAAAAGCCGTCAATTAAAAATGTAAGTTTATTTAATTTCTATAAAATTACATATTATGAAAGTGAAGTCGGTTTAATTTATACTGCTGAAATATTAGCTGCAATTATTACCTATTTATATTTGATTTTTTTGTTAATAAAATATTCTAAAACAGGTAATAACAAAAATGTAATTATTATCATTATTAGCCAGGTTGTTTATTTTGCAGGAATTATTAATGATTCTCTTGTTTCTGCCGGATTAGTAATTTCTGTATATTTAAGTGAATATTCATTCTTATTTATTATTCTTGCAATGGAATATGTATTATTAAGGAGATTTGTAAATCTTCATACTGCTGTTGAAGAATTAAATCAAAACCTTGAAAGAAAAGTGAAAGAACGGACATATGAAATAAATAAATTGAATAAAAAATTAAAACATTATGCTGATCATGATCATTTAACAAATATTTATAATAGAAGATTTTTTAATAAATATTTTGACATTGAAATAAAAAGAGCTAAAAATTTATTTACATATGGAAGTCATGTTTCTGCTTATACTGTAAATATGAATTTTGGATTGGCAATAATCGATATCGATGATTTTAAAAGAATTAATGATAATTATGGTCATTTAGTAGGAGATAAAGTACTTGTAGAAATTGTGAATTTAATAAAAAAACATATTTTTTCACGGGATATACTATGCCGTTATGGTGGTGAAGAATTTATAATTTTATTTACTAATACTTCTCCTGAAGGGATACATATGGCTATTGAAAAAATACATAAAGAAATTGGAAATCATAAATTTTATTTTGATGAAGATAATCAAGAAAACCATGTTACAATTAGTGTTGGATTGGTAATATTTGATCAGGTTTCAAATAAAAAAAATAAACAAATTTTAAAAATTGCAGACGATAGATTATTAATCGCAAAAAAAACGGGGAAAAATAAAATCGTTTATAAAGATTGATCTATTGTGAATTAGAATTTTTACTATCAATAAAATTAATTGTTACATGTACTATGTTTATATCTTTTCTTTTTTTTAATATTCAGTAAATTCATTTTTCCTGTCTTTAAATGGAAGAAGATCAAGTTTTTCATATATCGTCTCTGTTATTTTAACCGGGTTTTTAATGAAATCCTTAAAAGTTATCTCTATCAGATTTGATTTTTTGATAAGCCTTTTGTCCTCATGGTATTTATTTATAAGATTTTCATAAAAATACTGAATATTTTTTTCTATCTCGCTTTGCTGTATTAATTTATGCTTTGCCCTGGTTTTTTACCGAATCTATTGATTTTTTTATTGCATCCTCATCTCCGAGATAATAATGTTTAAGCGGCTTTAGATTATTATCAAGCTCATATATCAAAGGAATCCCGGTCGGTATATTAAGATTAACGATATCGCTGTCACTTATATTATCCAGATATTTAACCAATGCTCTTAAACTGTTGCCGTGGGCCGATATAATTATTTTTTTACCGTCTTTTATCATTGGCGATATTGTATTATGCCAGTAGGGCATAAATCTATTAATTGTATCTTTTAAACATTCAGATTTCGGGATTTCATTTTTATCAAGACTGATGTATTTTGGGTCATACCCCGGATATCTTTTATCAGTTTCATCCAGTAATGGAGGCAGTACATCAAAACTTCTTCTCCAGATTAATACCTGTTTTTCACCGTATAATTCTGCTGTTTCTTTTTTATTTAAACCCTGTAATGCCCCGTAATGCCTTTCATTTAGACGCCAGCTTTTATAAACGGGTATCCACATCAGATCCATTTTATCAAGAACTATCCATAGAGTCCTTACGGCTCTTTTTAATAATGATGTAAATGCCGTATCAAATGTAAATCCTTCATTTTTTAATAATTCACCTGCATTATTAGCCTCTTCTATTCCTTTTTGACTTAAATCTACATCTGTCCAGCCTGTAAAAATATTTTCTTTGTTCCAGATGCTCTCTCCATGCCTTAAAAGAACAAGTTTATACATTTTTTTCTCCTTGTTACTTTTAAATATTATAAATATTATATTTTATTTTGCAATAAAAAATAAATCTTCATTGCAATAAATAAATAATTTTTATATAAAATGTATTCAGGTTGAATAATAATCTGATTAATTATTTTTTAAATTAGGAAAATTTGATTATGAAAGATAACATAGCATTCCTTTCAGGGAATGAAGCACTGGCTCGCGGTGCATGGGAAGCAGGATTAAAGGTTGCATGTGCTTATCCCGGCACGCCATCATCAGAAATATTGGAGTACCTTGCTTTTTTTGATGAGGTTGACTCACAGTGGTCTGTGAATGAAAAAGCAGCATATGAAGTTGCATACTTTTCAGCTGTTGGGGGAGTCAGGTCATTATATGCTTCAAAGCATGTAGGTGTAAATGTTGCCATGGATCCATTAATGACATCTGCATATACTGGAGTCAATGGAGGATTTGTAATAGTAACTGCAGATGATCCGGGTATTCATTCATCACAGAATGAACAGGATAACCGCTATATTGCTAGATTTGCAAAAATACCTTTGATAGAGCCGTCAAGCCCATCTGAAGTTATTTCTTTTATTAAAAAAGCATTCGAAATCAGCGAAGATTATGATATCCCTGTATTGTTCAGGCTGACAACAAGGATTTCACATTCTAAAGAAAATGTTATACTGGGTGACAGGGTAGAGGTGCCAAAACGGAATTATGAAATAAATATACCTAAGTATGTAATGGTGCCGAAACATGCTTATCAAAGACACATTTTGCTTGAAAAAAGAAATAAAACGCTAAAAGAATTCTCAAACAATACTGATTTAAACAGGATAGAAATAAATAATAAAAAGATCGGATTTATTACAAATAGTGTTTCTTATTTATATGTTAAGGAAATTTATCCGGATGCATCATTTTTAAAATTAGGCATGAGTTATCCGTTCCCTGATAAGAAGGCAAAAGAATTTACTTCATCTGTAGATGAGGTATATGTTATTGAAGAATTGGAGCCTTTCATAGAGGAAAATTTAAGACTTATCGGGATAAATCCAAAAGTAAAACATGATTCATTTAAGATAGGAGAGCTTAGACCTGAGTATATTAAAAAGATAATTAATAATGAGATAAAACCGGATGATAATAATCTTCCCCCAAGGAAACCTTCTTTATGTAAAGGATGCCCGCATGATCAGGTATTCACGATATTAAAAAAATTTGATTTTGTATGTACAGGTGATATAGGATGCTATACATTAGGAGCTCTGCCTCCTCATAATGTAATAAGTACTACCTTATGTATGGGAGCAAGCATCACCTCTTTGGAGGGACTGCAAAAGGCTGCTAAAGATAAGAAAATTGTTGCCGTTATCGGGGATTCTACATTCATGCATACAGGTATTCCGGGTTTAATTAATGCAGCATATAACGGCAGCAATGGAATAATATTTATCCTTGATAATGCAACGACAGCCATGACCGGCAGTCAGCCTCATCCTGCAACGGGTATTACAATAAAGGGAAAAGAAACTAAAAAAATATCAATCGAGGAAATCTGCAAGGCTTGCGGTGCCGATACGGTGGATGTGGTAAATCCTTTTAAAACGGATGAGCTTGAAAATCTAATAAAAGCAAGATTGGAAGAAGATAAATTATCAGTTATAATTACAAGGTTTCCCTGTATATTGGCTAAAAAGAAAATTAATAAAATGAAAGAGAGAATAAATATAAATGAATAAGGATTTTTATAATATACTTTTTTGTGGTATAGGAGGCCAGGGAGTGCTTACTGCAAGTGAAATATGCGGATGGGCAAGCCTTTATGACGGCTATAGTGTAAAAAAATCTGAGGTCCATGGGATGTCTCAAAGAGGAGGATCTGTGGAATCCCATTTAAGATTTGGTAAAATAATTTATTCTCCTCTTATCCCGATAGGAGATGCGGATATTCTTGTATCATTTTATGCTGATGAGCATAAGCGAATGCTCCCGTATCTAAAAAAAGACGGTATAGATCTTATAGATGCTTTACAGGAAGCAGAAAAAATTGGTGATAATAGATTTATAAATATTTACCTGCTTGGAGTACTGTCAAAATATTTACCGGTCGGTGAAGAATCATGGATAAAAGCGATTAAGAAGGTACTATCAAAAATGACTGAAAAAAATATTGAGTACTTCTTAAAAGGTAAGAATTCATAATAATAAATTATTAATACATCTGGAAATAATTAATCGATTACTTTATCTTTTAAATAATCTGAGTATTCTTTATCGGAACCTTTAATATGAGTTGATACCCATGTGTTTAAAAAATTCAAGGTTTCCACAGTCACTAATATTTTACCCTCATTATAATCTTTTTGCAGATCATAAGCTTTCTGCATTAAATCATTATGCTCTTTTTTATGTTTTTCAAAATCAGGGTAGTTATATTTTTTAAAAGCTTCTTCCTCGCTATTAAAATGATATTGAGTATAATCAATTAATCCTTTTAATACATCCGCAATCACGTTTTTTCCCTCACCGATTTTCATTGCATCATAAAGGTCATTAAGCAGTGATATCAGTTTTTTGTGTTGATTGTCAAATTTATCTATTTTTACACTTAAATCATCCGTCCAATTTATTATGGCCATATTAAACCCCCTTTATAAACATATAAAAAAATATTATAACAATAATTATAAAATAAACATAAATTTATGAAAAGACTTTTTATTTATTGACTTAAAACAGGCAATTGTTATAAAATTTAATTAATTTAAATTGTATTGTTTATTTTGGATTAAGAGAATGAGGAAATTACTTATTGCTTTTTTTATTTCTTTATTTATTAATCTTATAATTTTCACAGGTGAAATTAATACAAAAAATAAATTTAAATTTACCTACGGGGATAATATAAGTGATGAAACAACAGAAGCAACAGGGAAGTCAAAACTTGATAAAGCATTAAGGATTGTTAATATAACTCATGCCGTATTAGGCGGAATAGCATATGGAGGGATGACTGCCGATTGTATACTGGGGCAAATATTGGCAGTGCAGGTGTATAATCCTGATTATTCTGCTGATACAGTTACTTCTGCAAGTTCGTCTTCAAGTTTTAATTTATTAAAAATAGCCCACAGGATAACAACAGGCAGTACATTTTTATTTATGACATCATCTCTAATAATGTCATATGTTACATTAGGGATTAAAATATATCATAAAAAACCTATTAATATTCCGCATTTTATAAGTTCAATAATTACATCCGTTTTATTCCTGGGTGAGTTTGTAAGCCTGGGTATTACAGCCTGGGCATTTACTGTTGGAAATATCTATGCAAAAGAAATTGCATTGGCTCATTGTATCTATTCTTATACACTTATGGCAAGCTTCACTATAACACTTATAACATTACCGATTGGATTATGGAATAAAAAGGTGTTGGGTAATAAATAGTAAAAATGTCTTGTAGGAAAAAATCTTACAATAAATTGAGAATTGTGCTTATTGCAATAATATTTATATTAAATTATATTATATAAAGTTTTATTAATTAATTTTTATTAAAAATTTAATTAATAAAAACTTTTTATTATTTTTTTATCCAAATTTTTATAAAATTTATTTAATGAAAAAAAATAAAAATATTTTAATTGTTAACAGCGAGGATAATCCCGGATTGTGTGAAATATTCAATAAAATACCCTATGTTATAATTAAAAAAAATCATATGGATTATAATAAGATGTTAAAAAAGTTTATACCTGATATTGTAATAGTAATATATTATAAAAACTATTTTTTAAATGAATGTTTAAAAAAATGTATAATTAAAAACAGGATACCTGTTATATTGATTGTAAAAGATAAATTAATATCAAATATTAAATTGGAATACGATTATATTTTTAGTGATACTGTAAATGAAATTGAGTTGTTGAAAAATATATCTTCTATTCTTGATTTAAAAAGAAAATATGATTCACAATTTTTTAAAATTAAGAAATTAAGAAAAAATATTGTACAAAATGAAAAGGACAAAATTCTTTATAATTATAATGAGAGAGTGAAGGAATTAAACTGCCTGTATAATATTTCAAAAGCTGTAGATAAGTATGATTCCCTGGATGACTTATTGCAAAGTATTTGCAACATTATACCTCCGGGCTGGCAGTATCCGGATATAACATGTGCATGCATCAAAAATGGAAATTTAAAATATTGCAGTAAATCATGTAGAAAAACAAAATGGACACAAAAAGCTGATATAAAAATTAATAACAAAAAAATTGGTGAAATAAACATATGTTATTCACAAAAAAAGAAAATTTTAGATGAAGGCCCTTTTTTAAAGGAGGAAAGATACCTGTTAAATACAATTGCAGAAAGATTGTCTAAAATAATCCAGAGACATCAATCTTTAGAATTGTTAAAAGAAAATGAAGAACGTTTTAAAAATATTGTTGAAAATATAAATGAAGGGATATGGATAATTGATGATAAGATGAATACTGTTTTTATCAATGATAATATGGTTAAAATTTTAAAATATAAAAAAGAAGATATTATCGGTAAAAATTTTTTACAATTTATGAATATAAATAAAGAAAAAAATAAGAATATTATCAACAATATAATAAACTATAAAAATAAAAATGTTTTTGATGCAATTTTGAATGATTGCAATAATGATAAAATTTATGTTTCAATATGTGCTTCTCCTTTTTATGATCCGGCTAATAAGATTACAGCAGTTATAATGGGATTCATTGATATTACGGAAAAAACAAGGGCTATTAACAATTTAAATAAATCAAAAGAGGAGTTAAAAATTTTAACAGCTCATATACAGTATATCAGGGAAAAAGAAAGGAAAAACATATCAAAGGAAATACATGATGAGCTTGGACAGATATTAACTGCTTTAAAAATGGAAGTTTTATGGGTTGTAAAAAAGACGGATGATGACAAAAATGTTTTTTTAGAAAAATCAAAATCAATACTGGATTTAATTGATACTGCTATAAAATCAATCCAGAGGATATCAGCCGAGTTAAGACCCCGCCTTCTTGATGATTTCGGATTAATAGCTGCTATTGAATGGCAGATCAAAGAATTTACTGAGAGAACCGGTATTAAGTGTGAAGTAAAATCTTTACCTGAAGAAATAAATATCCAGCAGGATGCTTCGATAGCAATTTTCAGGATTTTTCAGGAGTTATTGACAAATATAGCCAGGCATTCTAAGGCAAGTGTTGTTAAAATTTATTTAAAGATTATTAAAAAATATCTGTTAATTGAAGTATTTGATAATGGAAGTGGAATGAATAAGGAAGAGCTGAATAATCCTTCATCAATAGGATTAATAGGGATAAAAGAGCGTATTAATTATCTCGGAGGCATTCTTGATATATACAGTAAAAAAAATAAAGGAACAAGCTTTAATGCCATGATTCCTTTAGAAAGATGGGAGTTATAAAAATGATTAAAATAATAATTGCAGATGATCATACAATTGTTAGAAAGGGTATTAAACAGCTTTTAGAAGAAAATGACAGCATACAGGTAGTGGATGAGGCTTCAAACGGGCAGGAGTTGTTGGAAAAAATAAAGAAAAATAAAATAAATTTGGTTTTATTGGATATTTCTATGCCGGGTAGAAGCGGTATCGATATATTAAAGCAAATAAAAAATGATCATCCTGATCTGCCTGTATTAATACTCAGCATGTATCCTGAGGAGCAGTATGCTATAAGGGCACTAAAATCAGGAGCAAGCGGGTATATAACAAAAGACAGTGCTCCGGAAGAATTGTTAACAGCAATTAAAAAGATCATAAGCGGCAGGAAGTATATAAGCAGTAATTTAGCTGAAAAATTGGCTTCAGAGCTTACAGACAACTCAGGTAAATCCTTACATGAAAAATTATCAGATAGAGAGTATGAAATTATGATAATGATTTCATCAGGTAAAAAAATAAATCAAATTGCGGAAGATTTATTTTTGAGTGTAAAAACAGTCAGTACATACAGATCAAGAATTTTAGAAAAAACCAATTTAAAAAATAATGTGGAAATAACAAGATATGTAATGGAAAATAAATTGATATAAGTTTTATATTTCTATTAAAAATTTTTAAAACAGCCTTTCTGTAATTTTATCCTGAGTTTATTTATTATTAACATTTTTATAATGTAGGATAAACACCTACAAGAATCATCAAACAATCCTTACTTAAAATTCAGATATCACCCGATAGAAATATTTTATTCTACAATATATCATTTTTTTATAATCAAATAACAGGATATATACTCAATGATAGAAAAATATATAGTAATTATACCTTCCGGATTGGAAAGATTAAATCAGGGATTTTTTGTATATAACTCTGTTAAAAAAATTGTTTACGAGGCTAATACTATTTCAGAAGTACATAGGAAATTTCCCAATGCAATTAACATACGGAGGTTGTAATTTTGCACCGTATGAAAAAAATAAAATTTAATAAGGAGGTTATATAATGGCTGAAAAACTTTTGGATATTGAAGATACAGTTGATGAAATTTATGATGAAGAAAACGATACAATGCAGGATAAATATATGACTTTTAAGATTGCCGATGAATATTTCGGTATTGCAATACAGAATATCCTTGAGATTGTAGAGCTGCAAAAAATCACGGAAGTACCGGATATGCCTGTTTTTGTTAGAGGTGTAATAAATCTTAGGGGCAAAATCATACCTGTTATTGATTTAAGAGTCAGGTTTCATATTGAAGAAAAAAAATACAATGACAGGACATGTATTATTATTACTGAGATTAATAATACAGCAGTAGGTTTTATTGTTGATGAAGTTGATGAAGTTGCAGATATCCCTGAAAAAAATATATCCATACCGCCTGACTTTAAAAGTATGGAGGGAAAGGAAAAATATATAAAAGGACTAGGTAAAGTTGGAGATGAAGTAAAAATAATTCTTAATATAGAAAGACTCCTGTATGGAGAAGATTTAGAAAGGATAAAAAAAGCAACTAAATAAACTATTGGAGGTTTTTATGAGTAGCAAAATATCATTTGTAAAAAGCATTGGGGGTAAAATTTTAGTAATTTTTTTATTTGTGAGTATAGCAGCAATAACATCGGTTGCATTAATAGCAGTATCTATGTCATCAAAAGCATTAAGAAAAAGTGCTTTTGATCAATTAAAGGCAATACAGGAGATTAAAAAGGGGCAAATTAAAACTTATTTTGAAGAAAGAAAAGCCGATATTCAGGTTTATTCCACAAATACTGCAATTCAATTATGTATAGAACGATTTATATCTGCATATAAATTAAGCGGGATAAATAGTGATGAATGGATAAAATGGGATAATTTTCATGGCCCTAAATTAAAAACATATATTGAAAAATATGGGTATTATGATTTATTTTTAATATCCCCTGATGGAGAAATTGTTTATTCTGTTTCAAAAGAAAATGATTTAGGTCAAAATCTATTATCCGGTAAATTATCGGATTCAAATCTTGCTAAAACATTTAAGAATGGATTAAATGATGTTGCTTTTACGGATTTTGAATGGTATGAAATATCAGATGAACCTGCATCTTTCATAGGAGCTCCGGTTTATGATAATGAAAAAAATATTTTGGGAGTATTAGTTTATCAAATAAGTTTAAAATCTATAAATAATATAATGCAGGAAAGAACAGGAATGGGCAAGACCGGTGAAACATATTTAGTCGGTTCCGATAAAAGGATGAGAAGTGATTCTTTCCTTGATCCCGAAGGACATTCCGTTAAAGCTTCTTTTTCGGGTAATATTGAAAAAAATGGTGTGGATACGGAAGCAGTGAGGGAGGCATTAAAAGGTAATGGAGGGGAAAAAGTAATAATTGATTATAACGGCAATCCTGTATTATCTGCATGGGATCCGGTAGAAATAGGTAATACTAAATGGGTAATATTAGCTGAGATAGATGAAGTGGAAGTCAATCAGCCTATAAAAAGTTTAAGTTTATTTATATTGATAATAACAGCCGGTATTATTTTAACTGTAATTGTTATATCATTATTATTTTCACAAAGCATATCCAGTCCAATCAAAATGATTACAGAAGGAGCAGAAAGATTTTCTATAGGTGATATAGAATTAGAAGGAATGAATTGGGATAAATTAAATAAGATAAATAAAAGGAGTGATGAGTTAGGCGGTATCGGTAAAGCATTTGCAAAATTAATAGAATATTTTAAAGAAAAGGTAAATATCTCAAAAGAGATAGCAAGCGGTAATCTTGATATAAATGTAACAGTATCATCGGAGGCAGATCAGCTGGGGAATGCAATGAAGCAGACAGTTGTTTCCTTAAACGATATTCTTTCCCAAGTTAACGGCAGTGTGGACCAGGTCAACACTGGCTCAATCCAGGTATCTGCTGCAAGCCAGCAATTATCACAGGGGGCAAGTGAGCAGGCGAGCTCTTTGGAAGAAATAACTTCAAGCATAACGGAGATAAACAGCCAGGCTAAGCAGAATGCAGAAAGTGCAATAACTGCAAACAAGCTTGCAACCAATGCAAAGGATAATGCTCAGGACGGTAATATAATAATGAAAGAGCTTGTTGATGCCATGACAAAGATTAATAACTCAAGTGATGAGATTAAAAAAATAGTTAAGGTAATAGATGATATTGCATTCCAGACAAACCTGTTGGCATTAAATGCGAATGTTGAAGCCGCAAGAGCAGGTAAATATGGTAAAGGTTTTGCAGTTGTAGCAGAAGAGGTAAGAAACTTGGCTTCAAGAAGTGCTGAGGCAGTAAAGGAAACAACAGGTATGGTTGAGGACTCAATAAAAAATATAGAAAGCAGTAATACTTTGGTAGAAAAAACTGCAACCCAGCTTGAAGAGATAGTTAAGGGTGCGGAAGAGGTTGTAAAGCTTGTAGAAGAGATTGCATTGGCAAGTAAAGAACAGGCTCAAGGATTAGATCAGATAAACATAGGATTGGGACAGATAGATCAAGTAACCCAGCAGAATACTGCCAGTGCAGAGGAGAGTGCCAGTGCGGCAGAAGAGCTTGCAAGTCAGGCAGAGCTTTTAAAAGGCATGGTTGCAAAATTTAAACTTAAGCAGATTGAAAGTATGATAAATCAGCAACAGATTATACATGAATCAAACAAAGATCTTATTAAAGAAGAACTGGAAAAAAGAGCAAAAAAAAGAAAGAATGTTAAACTAGAGCAGCATTTAAAACATCTGGATAATGGAAATAATGTTAGTGATCATAAAATTGAAGATACCGTTATTATTGAAAAGGGGATAGATACTAAAAAAAATAAAATAAACCAGATGGATGATCATGATTTTGGAAATTTTTAAAGATGTTATCTTTAAAAATTTTTTATAATCTCATAATAACCAAAGGAAGGGGATACCTCAATTAGAGGGGTATCCCTTTTTTTTATTATAAATATAAATGATTTTGGAATATTTTAAGAAATTAAATTTTTATTTTAAAATTAATTACAAAAAACAAATTTGTTTTATCCAATTGTTGTTTATATTTGTAAATTTTACTTGTAATTTTGTATCGTTTAATTGTATTATGTAGGAAACACCTAATTCCTGGCATATAAATGAATAAAATAAAAGTGCTAATTGTAGATGACTCTGCAATTGCTAGAGATTTTTTAGAAAAAGGTCTTTCTCTTGATCCAATGATAGAGGTTGTTGCAAAAGCCTCGAATGCTCAAGCCGCAAAAGATAAAATTTTATTTAAAAAACCGGATGTATTAACTCTTGATATTGAAATGCCTGGTAAAAACGGTCTTGATTTTTTAAAAGAATTAATGATTGAAAATCCTATGCCAGTTGTAATGGTAAGTGCATTAACAGAATCAGGATCAAAAATTACACTGGATGCTCTTGAATCAGGTGCAGTTGATTTTGTCCTTAAGGCATCAACTAAAACGGGTGTTACGCCTGATGAAATGTTTAAAAGGCTAAGAGAAAAGATAAAAATTGCATCAAAGGTTGATTTAACTAAATTTTATATTAGAAAAGAAGAAATTGATAATGAAAGACTTATTATCAAACGAAAAGAAGATTTAGTAAAAAAAACAGAAAAAATAATAGCAATCGGGGCTTCTACCGGCGGTACGCAGGCAATAACACAAATTATTAAAGAATTCCCAAAAGATATACCTGGTACGGTAATAGTGCAACATATGCCTCCTGTTTTCACAAGAATGTTTGCAGAAAGATTGAATGATATTTCAATTGCGGAAGTAAAAGAAGCTGAGAATGGTGATATTATAACTAATGGTAAAGTTTATATAGCTCCAGGCGGTATGCAGATGGAAGTGGTAAATTTAGGAGGAGTTTTTCAAATATTATGTAAAAAGGGCGAACCGGTGAACGGGCATTGTCCAAGTGTTGATGTTTTATTTGATTCGATTGCAGTTAATGTAGGATCCAGTGCAATTGGAGTTATATTAACCGGGATGGGTAAAGATGGAGCAAAAGGTCTTTTGAGAATGAAAGAGGCAGGAGCAAGAACAATTGCTCAGGATGAAAAATCATCGATTATTTTTGGTATGCCTATGGAGGCAAATAAAATAGGAGGAGCAGAAAAATTAATAGGTCTTAATGATATTGCGAATTATATATTGGGATTATTAAATTAATAGCAGGGGAATATATGTCAACAAACGGATTTATAAATCTAATAAATACAATCTTAATCGTTGAAGATGATATAGAACTGGCAGAACTTATAAGAAAAAAAATGGTAAGAGAAGGATTTAAGGTAGATATTGAACCTTCCGGTAAAAAGGCTTTAAAATATATTGCTAATAAAAAAAATATATTAATGCTTTTGGATTATGAATTAAAAGATATAACTGGTTATGAATTAATCAAAGAAATGAATTCTAAAAAAATTTATACTCCTTTTATTGTAATAACAGGGTATGAAGATGTATATAAAGCTGTCAATATGATGAAATATGGGGCTAAAGATTATATCATAAAAGATATGAATTTTGTTAAGCTTTTACCATCTATTATAAAAAAAGTTTTGGAAGAAATAGAATTTGAAAAAAAATTAAAAAAAGTAGAAAAAGCGCATAGAGAGAGTGAAAAAAGATTTCAGGTATTATTTGATACAACACAGGAATTAATAGCTATTTTAGATTTAAGCTGGGATACAATATGGTTTAATCCTTCATGGCATAAAAAATTTGGTTATTCTCTCAATAATCATGGTAATGTAATAAATAGAATCCATCCTGATGACAGGGAGTTATTATTGAAGAATTGGGGATTAATATTAGAAAAGAAAGCTTCTTTTCTTTCAAATATTAATATTAGATATGAAAAACATGACGGTACATATGTCCTTTTAGAAGCAACAATAAAAAAATTAAGTATAGGTAATAAGGAATATATATATTTTGTCGCTCATGATATTACAAAGAAAAAGGAGATGGAAAAAGCTTTAATTGAAAGCGAACAATTATTTAAAACAATATATGAAAAATCCCCTATTGCTATTATGCTTTTTGATAAAAAGGGTAAAATTTTAGATGCCAATAGGGCAAGTTTAAATTTATTTGGGATTGAGGATATTAATGATGCAAGGGATTTTAATCTTTTTGATGACCCGTTTCTTACGGATACAATAAAAAATAAATTATTTAATAATCAATCAGTTTTTTATGAAAATGAATATAATTTTGAATTAATTATTAAAAAAGGATTATATAAAACCTATAAAACAGATAATATTTATATAAAGGTTTCAATAACTCCCTTACAATTTAACAAAATACCAAGCGGATTTTTAGTCCAGGTTATAGACATTACAGAAAGAAAAATTATTGAAGATGAATTAAAGGAGAGTGAAGACAGATACAGGAGAATAACCAATGCCATTACAGATTATATTTATACTGTAAAAATAAAAGAGGGTAAACCTGTTGAAACAATGCATGGAAACGGCTGTTATTATATAACGGGTTATAAAAAAGAGGAATTTATTGAAAATCCTTATTTATGGATACAAATGGTTCATGAAGATGATATAAAGAGGGTAGAAGATCAAATTAATAATATACTTAATTGCAGTAAGATTGAAAGTATAATTCATAGGATTATAAAAAAAGACGGATCAGTTCATTGGGTGCAAAACACACCGGTTCCAAAATATGATACTAATGGTAATTTAATTTATTATGATGGTATAATCAGGGACATTACAGTTATAAAAAACGCAGAGGAAGAAATACATAAGCTTAATGAAGAATTGGAGAATCGTGTTGAAATTAGGACAAAACAGCTTGAAGAGTCCAATAAAAATCTTGAATCATTTGCATACTCTGTATCACATGATTTACGGGCGCCCTTACGTCATATTGTGGGTTTTACAGAATTATTAAAAAAAGAGATATCTGTTTATATGGCAGTTAATAATAATGAAAAAGTTGATAAATATATAAATAATATTATTGATTCTGCAAAGAACATGGATACTTTAATTAATGATTTGCTATCATTCTCACGAACAGCATATATAAAGATAAATTTTTCTGATATAAATTTAAATAATTTAATTTCAGAAGTAATTGAATTATTGGAAGATGAAATTAGCAATAGAGTCATAACATGGGATGTTAATAGTCTACCCAATATAAAGGGTGATCTTGCGATGTTAAGGCAGGTATTTATTAATTTATTATCAAATTCTATCAAATATACAAGAACGAAAAAAAAGGCTGTAATTAAAATAGATATTAAAGAATCAAATAATGAGGAAAATGTTTTTTATATTAAGGATAATGGAGTTGGATTTGATATGAAATATCAAAAAAAACTTTTTGGTGTATTTCAAAGATTCCATTCTTCGGAAGAATTTGAAGGCTCAGGTATAGGTCTTGCAATAGTAAAACAGATAATAACCAGGCATAATGGTAAAATTTGGGTTGAAAGCAATATAAATAAAGGATCCACATTTTATTTTTCTATTCCCAAGAATATTTAATATTTATTTTTACTATAAATTAATGAGCCAGAATTAAAAAAAAGCAAAATGATAAAAAATTTAGTTAGATGATATTTTTATTTAGTTAAATTTATTTTTATAATTCATGGGATTCGAGAGGATTACTTTTTTATAAAGAAAAATAGCTCTTTTTATTGAAGTTTTTAAGCTTTAAGTACCGATATATTATATAAAAATGCTAGATAATTATATTATGAATGAACCAAGAATTGAAAAGATTAAAAAAGATGAAAAGCTTTCTCTTAAAAGCGATACCCTTTCATTATTCTGGGTAGGCTCAGGTTCTGCATTCAGTAAGATTAATTATCAGACTAATTTGCTCATATTAAAAAAAAATACACATCTTTTAGTTGATTGCGGTACCCGATGTCCGCAAGCATTATGGGAATACGGCTGTTTTATTACGGATATTAAAAATTATCTTATAACTCATTCACATGCCGATCATATCGGCGGAATCGAAGAAGTGGCATTGATGAGCAGATATTTTGGAAAATATAAACCAAACATGATAATAACAAAAGATTATGAAGAAGCATTATGGCATTTTTCTTTAAAAGGCGGATGTGCTTTTAATGAAAAAATAAAAAACAGGAATCTTGAATTTGCCGATTTTTTTAATAGTATTAATCCGGAAAAAATATTAGACAAGCCTCGCGAAGTTTATAATATTGATTTTGAAGATTTAAATCTGAAATTGTTCAGGACAAAGCATATCCCTGACAGCGCGAAGAGCTGGAGGGACTCATTTGTATCATATGGTGTTTTAATAGATGAAAAAATATTATTTACATCCGACACAAGACATGATCCTGATCTGATTTATTTTTTATTAGAAAAATATAAAACAATCCAATACATATTTCATGACTGCCAGCTTTTTAACGGCGGTGTTCATGCATCATATGATGAATTAAAAACTTATCCTGATGAAATAAAAAATATTATGTATTTAGCACATTATGGAGATAATTATAAGGATTTTATCCCGCAGAATGACGGTTTTGCAGGTTTTACACATCAAGGATATTATTACCGTTTTGACTAAAAAATTTATAACAGGTATTAAAAATTAATTTATGAAAAATTATACATCAGGATTACAATAAATTATCAATGACGGATGCTCCTTTTGGCAACGAAAAACTATAAAATATTTAGAAATATTTTTTTTAATTCATTGATAGTATAAAATTCATGGTTTTTCTCAACTGAGTGTACTAAGTCAACTATTTTTTTATTTATTGAGGCCTCTATCCCTATTTTAGAGGCTAATTTTACTATTTCACCGTTAAGATAATCAATCTCTGTTTTTTTGCCTCTTTTTATACTTTGCAATGTAGAAGTTTTAGTATTACAGTATTTTTTTGCATTAAATTTTATTTTTAACAGATAAGCTGAAATAAAAAAGGGCGATTTAATTATAAAATTTATATTGGATACAGGTAATCCCGGTAGATCTTCCAACTTGATTTCAGCTTTTTTTATTATATTGTATGCTTCTTTTAATATCATTACTCCAAGTTTCCTGATAACTTTGGATTTCATCAAATCATAAAGATTTAAGCCTGTAATTGCATCAAGAGAATTAGTTAAACAATTTACAAGAATTTTGGTCCATCTTGCTCCGATAATATTACTGCTTATTGTTGTTTTAATAATTTTATCCAGCATCTCTTTGATATAAATTGTATTATTATCATTCTCCTCAAAAACTTTTCCTATTGTTACGGTGCCTTCATAGCCATATTTAACTATACCCGGCTCTAAGTATTCTCCATTAAAAAATATTATGGCGCCATAAATAAATTTTTTATTAAAATATTTTAAAGCAATATCATCAGCGGTAACTCCGTTTTGCATTAAAACTACCGGTGTATAGTCAGCATATTTATTAATTGATTTACATGCTTCTTCAATGTCATTGGATTTTACCGTTATAAAAATAATGTCAGGTTTAAAGTTCAGTTTTGTTGATGTATTTATATTTATTTTTATTTCATCATGAGCTTTTTTTATGATAAGTCCGTTTTTATTAATCATGTCTATATGTGGTTTCCTGCCGATTAAAGTTGTATTAAACCCTGCCTTTTTTAATAACCCGCCAATAATGCTGCCTACAGCCCCCGCACCTATGACTGCAATTTTTTTAAAATTATTATTCATTTTAAATCCCTTATAAAAAATAGAGTTGTCTATTTAGTATTTTATAAACCGCAGTGATCACTGAGAATGTTTCTACATAAAGCATATATTTTAATAAATACAGCTTTATATAGTAATAAATAAACTGTATTATTAATATCCCTGTGTATTCATGCGTTCTCAACGGTATATTATATACTTTTAGGACAACTGCAAGTGTGTTAAATGTATATAATATTGCTATTATATTTTAATTAAAAGGTTTTGTCCATTTTATCAATATTGGTGTAACCAGATAATCCGATATTAATGCTGAGCCTATACCGGCGCTTAAAAATATTGCCATATTAATAAACATGTTTATCCTTGATGTAAAATATACGGAAAATGCTCCGATTATGATAAAAGAGGTCATAAAAAGAGCTTTACCTACAATCCTGAATGTTTTTAAAATACTTTCCTTGTATTCTCCTGTCTTTAAGTACTCCAACCTTACATGGGATATAAAATGTATTGTATCATCAACAGCCAGTCCGAGTATCATGGGTACCATTGTAACGGTTACAAAATCAATAGGTATTCTTAAAAATCCCATGATGCCTCCGACGATTATAGCAGGAGTTATATTTGGGATCATGCCTATAAGTCCGATTTTTATACTCTTAAATACAATCATCATTAATATCATTATTACACACAATGCAATCAGGAATGATTTAATCTGACCCGCAGAAATATATTGATTTAAGGCGGCAAACTCGGGCATACTGCCGGTTATTGTTATTTTTGCATCCGGGAATATTTTTTTACCTTTTTTTTTCAGATAATCCAGATCATTTATTATCTCTTTTGTATCCATTTCTTCCATCTCAACCATCAATCTTAATGTTGTATAATCATTATCTACCCATTCTTCCGCTTCACTGCCTCCTGATGATTCATATAAGAGAAGCAACTGGGAGATCATTAATTTGTCGTCCGGTATTTTATAGTATTCATTTTTATTCACATGAAATAACTGATTCATGTCTTTGATAATATCAAGTAAGGATGATATTTTTTTAGTGTTCTTTAATGATTTAACGGATTCGGTAAATACTTCAAATTTTTTTAAAATTTCAGGATCTTTTATACTGTCTTGTTTATTAAATTTTATAGTTAAATCATATGAGAGGAAAGAACCGATTTTTGTTTTTGCTATATAATTCAGTCTGTTTATATATGGTACCCTCATGCCGTATGTTTTCTTTGTGTTTAAATTTACTTCTGTTTTAAACATGCCTATTGTAAAAACAACTGAGATTATTGCATAAATAATTATTATAGCTTTGGAATGTTTTAATACCCATTCTCCAAATAGATTAAAATATTTATCGGACCAAAATTTATCTTTTTTTTCGGCATCAGTCTTTATCTTATTTTTTCCGTAACTCAATAGGGCAGGAGTTAAAAGCATTACGGTTAAATATACCGAGAATATTATTGCTGCGCTTGTTAACCCAAGCCAGCGCAGCGGAACAAGAGATATAAATGAAAAAGATATTAATGATCCGATTGTAGTTAGTGCAGTAAAAAATATCGGCCAGCCTGTTTCTTTTATTGTATAATATACTGCTTTTTTTCTGTCCCCGTTTTTAATGAATTCTCTTTTCCACAAGTTAAAAATATGTATGGAATACCCAATCGAAACAGCAAAACCTAAAAATACGGGAACAGACATGATTGTAGCGTTTAATTTGATACCCAGATGCCCCATTATCCCGAAAACAAATGTAATTGAACATATTGTGGTTATTAATGGAATAATGATTCCTCTTACTGATCTCAGGAATATTACTAATATAATAATTGAGACAATGATTGCAATAAGAGTTAAGATTGAGGATTCTTTTGCTCCAAATTGGAGATCCTCATAGGCAAATATAGGCATACCGGATGCTTTAATGGAATAATCAGGATCTTTATATTTTTCTTTATTTATTATCTGCAGTGTCTTGATGCCCACCCTGTTATTTGGGCTGTCTGTTTGTTTTTGTATTTCATTATTTATAAGTTTTTTTATTTTTTTAAATAAGTTTTTTTTGTTTTTTAAATAAGTTTTTTCATTGATAAATGTGTTAAAAATAGGTATTTTTTTAATTATTTTATAATCATTTTGCATTAATTCTTTATAATTGCTGAAATTTTCATAATTAAGATATATGTCTTTTTTTGCAAGTTTTTCATTAAGTTCTTCAATAAGTGCTTGGATTATATAGTCAATATCTTTATCCGGATTTTTAAAATATTCATTAATTATTTGTTTTGAAATACCCTGCACTTCTTCTGCTCTTTTTTCCCAATTGTCCGGGAATGGATACAATCTTAGTAAAAGCCATGTTTGCCTACAGTCATCAGAGAAAATTTTATTAACAAAATTTTTTTTAGAAAATGCTTTTTTTCTTATTACTTCTATTTCATCCGGATTTTCCGGTATATCATCGGGTACAAGATTATCAAAAGAGATATAATCATCGTAGGCTGATCCAAATTCTATATCACTTAATGAAATAACCTTATCTGCATAGGGGACTTCATTTTTTAAATCATCTCCAAGATTTCTTAATAATTTAAGTATTTTTGGACTGAATACATCATTGGCTTCGATTAATAAAGCTACATAATCGCTGTTACCGAATGTTTTTTCAAATTGTTTTTTATCTATTGCAATTTGTGCTTTATCTAAAAACCATCCTTCGATTGAGTTGTCTAGTTTTATCTTAGGTAGTCCTATTAAGGAAAATATAAATAAAATTACTAAAAAAATTATAATAAACAGTCTAAATTTAACAATTATTTTACCCAGTTTTTCAAACCAGTTATTTATATTTATAAGCCCTTTATTCATTTTTTTAACTCCTGTAAAATTAATTTTATTATATAGAAAGTTGGCAAATTATCCAATCTTTAACTCCTTTAATGTTTACTGACCGATAAGTAAGTGTAATAGTAAAAAAAATTAATTTTTTTCAAGCCTTTTCCAGTAATTTTCAAAAAGCTTTACTCCAAGAGAATCAATATCTATCGAAGGATCAAAAATTATCATTAGATATATACCCTCTATCAGTGCATTAAACTCAAAAGCTAATACATCTGCATCAAGATCGTCTCTGATTTCACCGGCTTTTTGTGCTTCAATTAATTTTATTTTAAAATTTTCAGCTAAGTCTTTATATAATATTTTCATTCTATTTCTTGTATCAGGAAATTTCATAATAGACTCATAGATAAAGAAATATATCTTCAAAAGTATGTCATTCATTTCAATTTGTATGAAGTTTTTCTGGTAATTTATCATTAAATTCATTGAAGTAAATAAACTTCTGGTTCTTTCTTTTAAAGAGTAATTTTTGGAGAATATTTTATTTATCATTTTTTCCATTTCTGAAAAAAAAAATTCTACAACATCCAGATAAAGAGCTTCTTTACTTGTATAATAATAATATAATGCCGGTTTGGTAATATTTATCATCTTTGCTATTTCAGATAAAGAAGTATTTTCATAGCCGTTTTTTAAGAATAAGTTAAATGCTGTTATTAATATTTTTTGTTTTGTATCCAAATTTATTTATCCTGAAAAAAGTAATTATCATAATATATTATACTTTACTTACCGTTAAGTAAGTAAAGTATAATATATTATGATAATATAGTCAAATTAATTTATTAAATTTTTTAGTGATACTAAAAACGGGATCTGCATTATTTAAATACTTGATTTTGAAAATATTATACCAAAGATCACATTGACATAGCACTTTAAAAGATATATAAATTTAATTAAAATTTAATATTAAGGGGAATTAATTATGTCTTATAGAACAGGTGTTTCAGTAAGACTTTTACGTCTTATACTTGGTGCTTTTTTTATAATACTTGGTATTACAGGGCTATTTAGAGAATTGCCGGAAGGCATTTTTGGTTTACAGACAGGTTATAATTGGCTGGAAGTTGTATTTGGTGTTACAGAAATTATATGCGGCATATTAATATTATTAGGTTTTTTTATTTTTTCTGATTCTAGACCTGTTTACTGGGGAAGTTTTATAGTTTTGATTTTTTGGATTGCAAGGATTATTTTATCCAGATTTTTTTGGGGTTTTAATTTTATTTATCGCGGCCAAATCAGTATACCAAGTTTTTTTTCATGGCTGCTTGCTTTAAGCTGTGAGTTAATAATAGCTGCTGCTTTGTTTGTTATTGTTGGAAGATATGAATAATATTTAAAATAAAAGCATTTTGGGCTTTTTAAAAAAGGTCACCGCAAAGGACACGAAGAATATTTATTTAATATTAAAAAATAATTTAAATTGCTGTTTAAAATTAATGGAAAATACTCATTATGGCAAAAAAACTTCGTGTACTTTGTGTTCCTTTGATGTTAGTTTATACTTTTTAGCTGCCCTTAAACTTTTATTTTTTTAGATTTTATAAAAACAATCATCTAATTATTCTACAATTATCCTGTGTATCTTTTTTTTACCTAATTTTAAAATAATACCTTTATCATTAACATAAGATTGATCGATTACAAGCATTTCATCGGTTATTTTTTTATCATTAATAGTACAGCCTCCTTGTCTTATCAATCTTCTGGTTTCACCCTTAGAAGAACATAGACCGGAGTCAACAAATATATCAAGTACAGAAATACCTTCTTCTAGTTTGCTTTTATTAATTATTGTTGACGGGATTAAATCAAGATTATCACCTCCGCTAAAAGCGGCTTTTGCACCGTCTCTGGCTTTTGCTGCTTCCTCTTCTCCATGAACAATTTTAGTAACTTCATATGCCAGTCTTTCTTTAGCTTTTCTTAATTCTTCTGCTTTTAAATTTTCATATTTTGATATTTCTTCAAGCTCTAAAAATGTATACAATTTAAGGAATCTTATTACATCATCATCCGTTACATTTATCCAATACTGGTAAAAATCATAAACAGGAGTGATATTTTTTGATAAAAAAACTGCTCCTTTTTCTGTTTTTCCCATTTTTTTCCCGTCGCTTGTTAATATTAATGGTACTGTTAAGCATTCTACTTCTTCACTTCTTGCTTCTCTTCTTATTAAATCTACACCTGATACCATATTTGCCCATTGATCATCACCGCCTATTTGCAGTAAACAATTGTATTTTTGAAACAATACCAAAAAATCATATGACTGTAGTAATAAATAATTAAACTCTAAAAATGATAAACCGTGTTTTAGTCTTTCTTTATAAGTCTCAAAGGTAAGCATTCTGTTGACACTGAAATTTTTGCCTATATCCCGTAAAAAATCTATATAATTAATTTCCCTTAACCAGTCTCCGTTATTTAATAAAATACCGTTGTCACCGTCTAAAACTATAAATTTTTCCAGCTGTTTTTTTATTTCGGCAACATTGCTGTCTATTTGATCTATTGTCAATATCTTTCTTGCTTCTGTCTTACCTGTCGGGTCCCCGATCATAGCCGTACCGCCGCCTAACAAAGCAATTGGTTTATGCTCCATTCTTTGGAGGTGAGCCATAGCCATTATTGGAACAAGGTGACCTAAGTGCAGGCTGGAGTTGGTGGGGTCAAATCCCGCATAATAAACGACTTTTTTTTCATCCAGTAATTTTGCTAAATTTTCTTCATTAGTGCACTGCTGAAAAAAGCCTCTCTTTTTTAATTCATCTAGGCAGCCTTTCATATTGATTCTCCCGGTTAAAATTATATAATAATGCATCTTTTAACATTTTTTTCAATAATTTATAAGAGAATTTTTCTTTTTAATATAATTACTTTTTTTTTATATTATAATTATGTAAAATATAAATAAGAAAACATAAAATTTATTTATTATAAATTAGGAAAATTATATGAAAAAAAAGGATGAAAAAAATCCTATAATCATACCGGTAGCAAGCGGTAAGGGAGGTGTGGGAAAAACTGTATTATCAATAAATCTAAGTTATGCATTAGCCCAGCTTGGCAAAAATGTTATATTAATAGATCTTGATTTTGGAGGGGCTAATATTCATACATGCGTTGGATATGAAACCGCTCCTGATGGTATAGGAAATTTTTTAAATCAAAATAATGCAGTTTTATCACATTATCTATTAGAAACAGACCTGGATAATTTAAAAATTATTCCAGGTGATGCAGAGATGGTGGGAGTTGCAAATATAACACCTTCTCAGAAATCTAAACTGATTAAACAGATATCTAATCTTGATACGGAATATGTTGTTTTAGATCTGGGTGCCGGTTCTGCGTATAATACAATAGATTTTTTTATGATAAGCTCGTTTGGGATATTAATTGCAATGCCGGAGATAACTTCTATTTTAAATGCTTATGCATTTTTAAAAAATTCAATATTTAGATTACTTTATATGGATTTAAAGAAAAATAAAGAAGTTGTTGATTTATTTAATAATCATTTGGTAAAAGGAGGTGAATCGGCATGGAAGGTAACGGAATTATTGGATAGATTATCCGATATAGATCCTGAAATTCATGCTGAAGCAATAAGCATTCTTGATTCTTTTAATCCGAAGATAATAATTAATATGGCAGTTAAACCGAAGGATCTTGCAATGGGTGAAAAATTAAGAAAAATATCCAATAATTATCTCAGTATAGATATGGAATATCTTGGTTTTTTGTATAGAGATAAATTAATAGCTGATTCTGTTGCAAAAAGGAAACCTCTGGCAATTATGGATCAAAATTGCCAGACATTTCAAACTATATTAAGAATGGCTTATAAAATTGTTAATGCTAAAAAAATACCTTACTTTTTATTGGATATTGAAGACTATGATGATGCATTAGAAATATTGCTGGAAGAAGCAACAGATGATTTGATTGCCAGGATTGAAGGATATGAAGGCTTGTCTGATGAAAATTTAATTACAGTTAATGAATTATTATCTATTGTTAAAAATCTTGAATATGAAAATCTACATCTTAAAAAAGAAAATGAAGATCTTAAAAATAAGTTAATGAAGTATAAATAGATTATTATTTATTTTTAATAGATTTTTTATATGGAGATAAAATGAAAAATGATGTAGTAATTTTGATAGTTGAGGATGATGAAGGACATACTTCTCTTATTGTAAAAAATTTAAAAAGAGCCGGAATAAATAATAAAATGATAAGTTTTAAAGATGGACAGGAAATAATAGATTTTTTATTTTCTAGGAAAAGAAATAATTATTCTTATTTAATTTTATTGGATATTAGAATGCCTAAAATAGATGGTCTTGAAGTATTAAAAAAAATAAAAAATAACAATATATTAAAAAAAATACCCGTTATTATAATTACAACAACAGATAATCCTACGGAAATAAATGCCTGTCATGAACTAGGATGCAATAGTTATATTAAAAAACCTATTGATTATAATATGTTTGTTGATGTTATAAATAAGCTTGGACAATATTTAATGGTTATTGAAATACCGGATTTAAAAAATGAATTATTATACTAATATATAAAAGGAATATATAAAAAATGATTGATTATGAAGTATTGATTATTGAAGATGATGAAGGATTAAATCATCTTATTAAATCAAAATTACAAAGAGAAAAAATAAATGTAAAAAGTTTTAATTTAGGGAATGATACAATAAAATATATTTTAGATAATAAAGGGATGTTTTTATTAATTTTGGATTATAAATTACCGGACATGAGTGCTCAGGAAATTATTGGCTTTTTAAAGGAAAAAGAAGTTGATGCTCATTATATAATTATTACAGGCCATGCTGATGTAAAAACTGCAGTTGATACAATGAAACTTGGGGTTAAAGATTATTTAATAAAAGATTCTAATTTTTTAGATTTACTGCCTACGGTAATTAATAGAGTGTTTAATGATTTAAAAAAAGAAAAAAAATTAAAATACGCAGAAGAAGCATTGCATAGAAGTGAAGAAAGTTACAGGCTATTAGCTGAAAGTATAATTGATTTAATCTGGATGACTGATTTGGATTTAAATTTAATTTATCTTAATCAGTCGGTTAATCAGCTTTTAGGATTTAATCCTGAAGAATTACAAAATGAGAATATTGATAAAATGTTTACTCCTGATTCAGTAAAAAAAATTTATGAATTTTATTATAAAGTAATGGAAGATCATAAAAACGGGCATAGTATGGTTCTGCAAAATGAAATGCTGGAGTTAGAACAGATTCATAAAGACGGGTATACTATATGGACAGAAGTCAGGATATCATTAATGTTGGACTCGAAAAATAATATTTGTGGGATACTTGGAGTCAGCAGGGATATAACCGGAAGGAAACAGGCAATCATAGCATTAAATGAGAGTTTTAAGACATTAAATAAGGCTCTTGAAGCAAGTATAGAAGCAATGGGTAAAGCAACTGAAATTAGGGATCCTTACACTGCCGGTCATCAAAAACGAGTGGGTAAACTTGCTTTTGAAATAGCTAAAGAAATGAATCTATCGGAAGATCAATGTCAGGGAGTAAGACTTGCCGGGGCTATTCATGATATAGGTAAAATTTATGTTCCCGCAGAAATATTAAGTAAGCCGGGTAAAATTAGTGATAACGAGTTTAATATTATTAAAACTCATGCTCAGGTAGGATATGATATTTTAAAAACTATAGATTTTCCATGGCCTATTGCAAAGATAGTACAACAGCATCATGAAAGAATTAATGGCTCGGGTTATCCTTTTGGTATTAAAAGCGATGAAATATTGATTGAAGCTAAGATTATCAGTGTAGCCGATGTTGTAGAAGCAATGGCTTCATACAGGCCTTATAGGCCGGCTCTTGGATTAGATATAGCTTTGGATGAAATAAGAAGTAATAAAGGGATATTATATGATAAAGAAATTGTTGATATTTGCTGTTATGTGATTGAAAAAAAAGGATTTAAATTTGATTAAAATTAAATTTTAAAAACACTCCCCGAATTAAATTTAAAAATATTGCCGTAATTTAAATATTTTGTTATTTCACAGCCTGTACAGTGACTGATTCCAATATTTTCTATATTGTAAGAATTAATTAAAGAAGCTATTTGTTCATTCTCTTCATTTGATAATTTTGACAAATGAAATCCTCCTAATAAGCCGAAGATAATTTTATCATTGGTTAATTTTAGTGCTTTATTTATTATATTAATGATGCCAGAATGAGCGCATCCTGTGATAATAACAAGACCGTATATTGTTTTTATAATTAAAATAATTTCATCTTTAAAACTATCCTTTAAATAATCTTTCCTTTGTTTTATAAAAAAATAATCCTCTTTAAATTCGGATTTAAAATTGCCTATAGCTGTAATATTATTAGATATATCAAATGTTCCGTTAAATTCTATAAATTTTAAATTATTTTCTTTTTCATAAATTTCTTTTTGATAATTAATACCGATATATTTATACATATGATCTTTTACTTTATATTTTGGTTTGAAAAAATGTTTATGAATTATTACATCCTTATTATAAATATATTTTAACCCCCCGGTATGATCATAATGAGAATGAGACAGGACTATATTATCAATATGATCAAGATTTAAATGTAATATTTCTGCATTTCTCAAAAATATATCACTCTGTCCTGTATCAAATAAAATTCTTTTATTGTCCGCTTCAATAAAAAATGAGAGTCCATGTTCATTAAAGAAGTGTTTATTTGAAGATTCATTATCACATAGGTTGTAAATTTTTAACCTTTTTATCATAAATAATCACTTTATATTTATTATTTTACCCTGTTATTATTACTTTAACAAAAAATTTTATTAATTATAAGAATTTTATTGGAATATTTTTAATATCATTAATTATTTCTTTTTCTTTCCAGTAATTCATTAAATAACGGTACAGCTATTTTATCTAAGTTTTCTTTTTCCTGAAAATTAAAATAATCCCGAACTTGATAATTAATATTATCAAATTTTAATTCTTTACGCCGGTAATAAAATAATGAATTTGCAATATATACTAAATAAAGAAGAGGTTTATTGTTTTCACTGGACTCCAACGGGACATGATGATATTTTATTGCTTCTATGATAGAATCAGGGAAATTCCAAATTTTAGCTAATCTTGCTCCGATTATAGAATGGTTATATCCATCAGTTAGATTTTCCAGTATATTTTTATTAATTCCTTTTTCATCACATACTTTTTTTATTTTACTTAAAATATCCGGTTCTAAGGAATTAATTATGATTTTGCCCAGATCATGAAGTATGGCTGCCGTATATACTTCATCAGACAACTCCTTTAAATTAAATCTTTTTGATAAACGATATGCATAATAAGCTACTTCAAAAGAATGATCCATAATTTTTGTAATAACAGGGATATTATATTTATTCATTAAATATTTATCTATTGAATAGGATAAAACAAGATTTTTTACTCCTTTAAATCCTATCTGCCTTACAGCTTCAATTATTGTTTTAACTTTATTTGGAAGCATATAAAGGCTTGAGTTTGCTATTTTTAATAAATCAGCAATTAATGGCGGATCACGGTTTATTATTATTGATAAATCTTTAAATGTAGCATTTGGATTGGATAAGATTTTTTGTAATTCACTTATATGCTGGGGGAATTGAGGGATTTCTTTTATTTCTTTTTTAACTGCATCAGATATAAATTCCTCTTCACTCCTGTCTATTAATGCTATCGGTATTTCTATCCTAAATTGAGTGTATTTTGGGTTTTCAATTATTTTTATCATTTTTTCATCAAGACCTATTTTTCTAAGTGTTAATATTATCAATATAATACCTAAACCGGCTCCTTCTATAGTATCTATCCCTTCTAAAAAAACTTCTTCTATAGTTTTAAAACGTTTTGCATTGATAAATCTTTTTTTTATTCTATCCTTTTCAACCTCCAATATGGGAGAATTATTGGTTACAGCTATAAAAAAATGGTTGTTTTCTACATAAAAATCAATCTTAACATACAATCTTAAAGCCTGCAGTTCTTTAATATAATCCGACGGTATATTATAAATATCATCTTTAAAAGTAATCATTCCTCTTTTATAATCTTCAACCGAATGAATATCCAGCCTTTTAATATAAAAATAAACTCTTTTTAAATTTGCCTTGTTGGCATTACCGATTAATTCTTTTAATATATAGGATAAATTTTGGAAGAGAGATAATTTATTTATTTCATTTAAGAATAAATTTAAAGTAGTATCAATAACGGTTTCTGTACTATGGTCGATATATGCATATAGAAGTGTTTTTCTTTCAGGTAAAATATTTTCGTCACTCATAATATATTTATATTTAAGAAATATTATTTAAATTCAGGGTATAAAACAAATATTGTTTTATTATTATATATATCTCCGATTTCCCTTAAATATTATTTATCTTATTTATTAATATTGTATAAAAAAATAATAAAAAAGTAAAAAAAATTTATAAAGTAGTATTTTCATGTTTATTTTTTTTATGTCTTACTATTGAAAAAATAAAAAGTATAAAGACTGCTGCCGAAATAAATGATATAATAATTAAAAAAATTGACAGCCATTTTATTTTGCTTTTATATTTATCTAATAATATATTTTTTATGTTTAATTCTGTATATATTCTTTTTAAATCATCTTTTATCTTCGGATAATTATTTCCGCTAATCTTTTTAATATTTTCAAAATAATATTTTTCATTATAGTCTAAAAGGTCAAACGGGCTTAATTCATTATATTCTTTAATTACATTGTTAAGTTTATCTAAAAAATCAGCAGAGTATTTTGCTTTTTTTTCAATATAATATATTGTTTTAATATCCATTAATATCTGCATTAAACTTGTATCATAAGGATAATATTTATCTTTTTTATCATTTATAAGCATTTTGATTTTAACAAAGCGTTCATTCTTTCTTTTATCATAAACATTCTGAATAACTCCGACGTCTGCTCCTGCAGAAATTACCATAATGATATCTTTTGTAATCTTATCTCTGCTGAAATACTTATTATCTTGCGGGAAAGTATAGGTTATAAAAATAATAATACCGGTTATTAAAAAAATAATTATCAATATTATCAATATCAACAGTATTAATTTAACAATATTAATTAAATTATTTATTAATTTTCCATCACTCATATGTTATATTCCTTTTCTGTCTCTTGATAAATAATTTTCAACATTATCAATAAATTTTATAACATTATTTTTAATTTTTTCAACAGGTAATAATCCCTGTTCATAGTTAGTAATAAAATAATCAAGATCTTCATTTAATTGTTTTTGTTTTTTATTAGAAAAGATTTTTAAGATTAACTCTTTCTGTTCCTCATTAAATAGCAATATGCTGCATAATTTTTGTGTTCCTGCATTGTGCAGCAAAATACTTAAATCATTCTTTGGTATTTTATTTAATTTATTAAATAATCTGTAATTATTAATTATACTGTTAATTTCATTTTTACCCTGTTTTTCTTTCTTTTCATAATATCCCTTTGATAATATAAATAAAGCCTTGTTTGATAAGAGCAATTTATTATTTTCAACCTGTACATAGAGGTCTTTTATAACTTTTTTGTTAAATTCTTTGAAATTTTCTTCATCCAGAGGCTCAAATGTATTATATATTGATTCTATATCTTCAATTTTTAATTTGGGTAAAAATTTATATATTCTGTCAGTGTCAAAATCAAATTCTATTATCATGCCGTTTATATCTTTTATAAAAAATAATTTTAATATTTCATAATGATTATATTTTTGTATTAAAAAATTTTGCACTACCTTTTTCAGATCAAAATCATCAATTAAATTAATGAAATTATAGAATGGTATAATATTAAAATTAAAAATATGGGGAACAAATAAATTAATATAATCATCAAAATTATTATTTAAAAGATGATGGTTAAATGAGATGATCTGACCGAAGAAATCATTATTATAATCTTCTATGTTTTTTTTGGTATAATAAGTTTTTTTTAGTTGAAGGAATATATTTCTTGGGAAGAAAACAAGGCTTTCTATTGTTTTATTTTTCATTTTTAATTTATATTTTATAGAGTATAAATCAATCTTAGTAAACAGATCCTTGTTTATTTTATCAATAAACTGGATACTGATTTTAATATCTTCAATACCTGTTCTTTCTTTTATTTTTTTTATAACACCTTTTAGTATTTCTTTTATAAATAATTTAAAATCAATTAAATCATTATTAAATTTATTAACATTTTCATAGTCAAAATAATATAAAACAAAATTTTTTTTATTATCTATTTCATAAATAAATATTACCCAGATCCCTGTTTTTAAACCGAGTAAAGATATATCTTTTAATAATGAAAAATTTTTTATCTTGAAAAAAATACTGTATTGGTGAATAAATAAAAAGTTTGGAATAAAAAAGTCAGCAATTAAAAATTCATTTTGTTTATTGATTGTTAGATTGTCAATTTTTTGTGTTGGATTACAGCTTTCTATATAATTGAGAAATTTGTTCTTTTTTAGGCTTATTAATTTATCTGATTTTAAGATCATATCGTTAAAATTATTTTCAACCAGAGCATAAAAGCTGTCATTATCAACGTTTACTTTCAATGTTTTTGATGATAATACCTTCCAATATATTATATTTTTATTTTTATAATTATCAATTACCTTAATGCAAATATTATCAGATTCTTCCTGTTCATTAAAGATTGCTATTTTTTTAACATAGCCGCCTAGATTTTCAATAAATTCTATATCGGAAGTGCTAATATTATTTTTTGTTTTGAATGATGAAAGAAAGTTCTTTGAAAAATATAAACATAACTTGTGAATGTCATCATTAAAGTAAATATTTATTGATATAATATCATCAAAATCTTTTAATTCATTAATGAAATTATCCGCAGGACATTCATTAATATCAATAAGTGTTTTAACTCCGGTTATTTTAAAAAAAATATATTCAAAAAAAGATGAAAATAAATACTTAAATATATCTTTGTCTTGAAATGTTTTTTTACGGTTAAATCCAAATAATCTTATAAAAAACTGCAGTATTACTTTCATTTAAAATGATTATAATAAAATAAATAAGTGGGGTCAATGAATAAAGTTTTTGTGCTTAATAAACAATATCCCCTTTTTTTAGCCATTTTGACCAATTTTTAGAATAACCATGAATTCTTGTTGTTTCACCGTGTTTATCATATATTTTAAAGTCTTGATTAATCCATTCAAATATTCCGCCGAATAAATTAAAAACATCAGTATGGCCTGCTTTTAATAATTTTTCTCCGATTTTTTCGCTTCTATATCCAACAGAACAGTATACAATGATTTTTGCATTTTTCGGTATATATAAAAATTTATTTATATCAAAATTTTTAAATCCTGCAAATACAGCATTTTTTATATGGCTGACATTGTATTCTTCCTCTGTCCTTGTATCCAGGATATAAATATTTTCATTATCGATAATCTTATATAAATCCTTTGGTTGTATAATGGGAACTGTAAACTTATAAAGTGATTTAATTTTTTTAATATAATTCGGATCAGTATTATTTATTATTATTAATGAAATAAATGAAATTATCAATAAAAAAAATATCCTATTTTTTTTTATTCTCACATTAATACTCTCATTTTCCATTAATCCAGTTAACATCTATTAACCTGTTTTCTATATCTTTAATATATTTTAAATTATAACAGTCATTCTTATGAATTATTATTCCTCTTCCTCTTGATACAAATCCTATAACTTTATCACCCGGTTTCGGATTACAGCATTGAGCAAATTTATATAATAGATTTTTTTCGCCATTAATCACAATGCCTATTTTATCATTAATCGTTTTTTCGGGTTTAATCCTTGTTTTAATCCGTTCAATATTTTTTATGCTTTTTAAAGCCTTTTTGATCTTTTCATCTTTTTCTTTCTGGAGAATACTCCCGTCATCATGAGAGGCAAACCAGCTTTTAATCTTTTTTCTCGCCTGACTGGTTTTTACGAAAGCAAGCCATGCTCTCTTTGGATTAGGATTATTACTTGTAATTATTTCAATTATATTGCCGTTTCTCAAGGCTCTATCCAATGGATATATCACTCCGTTAACAACAGCCCCTTTGCATCTATGCCCAATTTCCGTGTGAATCCTGTATGCAAAGTCTATTGCAGTTGCTCCTTTCGGTAATTCTACAATATCTCCCTTTGGAGTAAAAACATACATTTCATCTTTTAAAATATCATCACGCAGGGTTTTATAATATTCCTCGGGAGTAAGCCTCTGTTTATGAACATCTTTAAGTTTGCTTAGCCATTTAATCTGATTAACGCTTGGATTTTGACCTTTCTTATAATACCAGTGTGCAGCAATACCGTATTCGTTAAATTCATCCATCTCTTCTGTTCGGATCTGGATCTCAATAGCTTTTCTTTTTTCAAATATTACGGTAGTATGTAAAGATCTGTAACCGTTTTTTTTAGGATTTGCAATAAAGTCTCTAAATCTGCTTGGGATAGGCTGCCATATATTATGAATTATACCGAATATCTGATAACAGTTATTAATATTGTCCGTTATAACCCTGACACCATTTAAATCAAAGATTTCATCTATTCTTTTATTAAATTTTTTCATTTTTTTATAAATTGAAAAATAATGTTTTGTTCTAGATTTAATAACAAACGGTATCGAACTGTTTTTTAAATTTTCTGACAATTTTCTTGTAAAAATTTTAACAGTTTTATTCCTGTCTTTTTCTGTCCTCTGAAAATAGCTGTGTATAGTTTCATATACTTCAGGATTTATATATTTTAATGCAAGATCTTCCAGCCTGTCTTTTACAAAATGCATCCCGAGTTTACCTGCAAGCGGGGCATATAACTCTAAAGTTTCATATGCTATTTTTTTCCTTTTTTCTGCAGGCAGGAAATTTAAAGTGCTCATATTATGCATTTTGTCTGCTAATTTGATAACCATAATATTAATATCATTAATCATTGCAAAGAGCATTTTTCTTATTGTTTCGGATTTTATATCCTGTTTTGTTTTACCGACAGGTTTAAGCTTGCTAATTTTTGTAACTCCGTCAACAAGCCTTGAAACATTTTCACCAAAAGTGGTTTTTATTTCATCCAGTTTAATATCTGTATCTTCAACAATGTCATGAAGCAGACCTGCAATTATCATATCACTGCTGACATTCATTTGGCTAAGATTAATTGCAACAGAAAGAGGATGTATCGCAAAATCTTCACCGCTTGCTCTTTTTTGTCCTTCATGCGATTTTATTGCAAAATCAGCAGCCAACATGATATTATCAATATCTTCTTTTTCATAATATGAGAGTGATTCTTTTAATCTTTCCAGTATTTTTTCCTTTGTTGCCAAAATTATCCCCTTAATTTTAAAGCAATAGCTCTATCAATACCAGCCAAGTCATTATAACATTCTAATATAAAAAAATCTTTATTAAATATTTTTAATATTTTTTTTCTTTGATTAATACCATGTTCAAATATCATCCATCCGTCCTTAGTTAAATTATGTAAGGCTGTATCTTTAAGTTTTCTATAAAATTTTAAACCGTCACCTCCGCCGTCCAATGCTATAATCGGATCAGAGATTTGTTTTTTATTAATTAAATTCAACACTTCTATAGTTTCAATATAAGGAGGATTTGATATAATAATATTGTAACTTTTATTTAATTTATATTTAAAAATATCTTTCTTAATAAAATTTATTTGATTTTTTCTAATATTATTTTTTATTATATTAATTTTAGCTGTATTAAGACTCTTTTTATTAATATCAACCGCATCAATTTTAGCATTTGTATAATATTTGGCTAAAACAATTGCAATATTACCGCTTCCTGTACCGATATCCAATATATTTATATTTTCATTTTTGTTAAATTTTTTAACAGCAATGTCAATAAGTAATTCAGTTTCCGGACGGGGTATTAATACATTTTCATTCACAAAAAAATCATATTCATAAAAAGATTTTATTTTTAATATTGAGGAAAGACTTTTACCGGCCAGTCTTTTTTTTATAATTTTATTAATTTGTCTGAATTCAGATTTATTTATTTTTATTTTATTTCTGTTTGCTATAATTTCACAGGTGTCTATTTTTTTTATATGTTGTAAAATTAATCTTGCTTCTATATTAGGTTCTTCTATGAATGGTTTATTTAATATGTTGATTATTTTTTTATAAGCATCATTAAAAAGCATAAGTATTTATCAAAAAGTAATAATTATTGATTAAATTCTTTCATTCTTCTTTCTGCATCATTAATTTTTAAAGCTTCAATTATTTCATCAATTTCACCTTCCATGAACATGTCAAGTTTATGGAGTGTTAAATTAATCCTATGATCCGTAACTCTATTTTGAGGATAATTATATGTTCTTATTTTTTGAGATCTGTCGCCGCTTCCCACCTGGCCTTTCCTCATGTCTGCTCTTTCCTTTTCAATTTGACTTTGCTGAAATTCATAAAGCCTTGATCTTAATACCTTCATTGCACTTGCCTTATTCATATGCTGACTGGGGCTGTCCTGACATTGTACAACTAAACCGGTAGGTTTATGTGTAATCCTTACTGCCGACTCGGTTTTATTGACATGCTGACCTCCTGAACCACCGGCCCTAAAAACATCAATACGAAGATCTTCCTGCTTTATATCAATATCCGCTTCTGCTATTTCAGGTAAAACAGCTACAGTTACAGCTGATGTATGAATCCTTCCACCGGATTCTGTTGAGGGTATCCTCTGCACCCTATGCCCGCCATATTCAAATCTTAAATCATTATATACATCTTTTCCGGTAATGGAAAAAATGATTTCTTTATATCCTCTTAACTCGGTTTCATTGGAGCTTATAATTTCAACTTTCCATCTTTTCTTTTCAGAATATTTTAAGTACATTTTAAATAAATCACCGGAAAATAGCGCTGCTTCTTCACCGCCGGTTCCGGCCCTTATTTCAACAATAATATTTTTATCAGCATTTGGTACAGGGGGTATTAGCATTTTTTTTAATTCTATCTGATAGTTTTCTTTTTTTTTATATAGATCATTAAGCTCTTCATTAGCCATCTCATTTAATTCTTCATCAGTAGAAGTGTTTAATAATTCTTTTGTATTATTTATTTCATTTAAAATTTCATTATATTTTTTATATTTATTAAAAATCGGTTCTATATTTGATAATTCCTTTGATAATTCTTTATATAATTTTTGATTATTTATGGTTTCTTGTTTTGATAAATCTTCTATTATGTTATCATATCTGGATTTTATTTTTTCCAATTTTTCCAAAGCACTGTTAAAATTAGACACGATATAATCCTGTGTTTGATTTAATTATAACCGGAAATTGCTGTTATAAGCAATAAATTAATGAAAAAAAACCCCGCTATTGCCGTGGCAAAGTGATGTTTTTTCCCCGGATATACCAGGTGGGTTCTCGCATTGCTACCTCTCATTATCCGATGAGTCAGCCCATCAGACATATGATTGACAGAATAATATAGAGATCCCTTAATATTAGTTTGAGCAAAAAACAAATACCTTCTCACCAGCAAAGCAGGGATTGGTATCATATATCACATTTTTAGAGAAATATCAAGACGTTTTATTGCGTCATTTAGTATTTCATGTATTTTTTCTTCATCATTAAGAACGGTGATGTTTTTAGAGTTTGCAAGATTAAATAATTTATCGGTAACTTTTAAACCTGCTAATATTGCTAAATCAAGTTGAGGCCTGCTGGGGAGTTTATCAATAAGCATATCAACAATTTTTTTATAATATTTAACTACTTGCTCTAATTCATGCTTTTTACCATCATCGGAAGAAAGCACAAACTTCTGTCCAAAGAGCTCTACTTCATATTTTTGCAGATTTTCCACAGGTATCTCCTCTCTTAAAGAACACCTTTTGGTAAATCGTTATCATCCTCATTGTTATTATCATCCAAGAAGAAATCAATATCATCTTTCTCTGTATCATCTATCAATGATTCTTCAAATTTAATATCAACATCTCCGTTTTCTTCTTCATCGATGCTGTCCTCATAACTATTATCCGGATCAGTTTCATCCTGTTTGGTATCCTCTTTTATTTCATCATTTTCATCTTCTTCTTCATCTATAGTATAATCGCCGCCGTATTCTTTAAAGATTGTCATATCGGATTTTTCTTCATCACTTTCTTTATTCTCATTTTCTAATTCTTTATCTTCTTCTTCTACATCATTTATTTCTTCTGATTCGTTTTCAATTTCTTCATTTTTTATCTCTTCTATTGTATCTTCCGCTTCTTCATCTTCTTCGGAAAATAAATTTTTATTTTCAAACATATCCGGTTCATCTATAATTTTTTTTATTACCTCTTCTTCATTTTCTTCTTCGTGGGGTATTTCTTTTTCAATTTTTTTATTGGTTTTTTTATTTTTACTCTTAAGATTAGTATTGCTAGCGTCATCATCAGGGAATGCTTTTAATATCTCTTCTATTTTACTTTCGAGTTTTTTATGTAAGTCTTCTGTTTTATTTTTTTCATTAATTAGGTATTCATTCTCTTCTTTTAATTTGTTGTTTTCTTCTTGTATTTTATTTATTTCTTCTTCAAGAGATAATATTTTATCATTTAAGCCTTGATTTTCATCTTTTAATTGTTGAATTGTTTTAATAGCAATATCAACTTTTTCAACTAACAATTCAATTTTTTCCAGGCTCATAATAACCTCATTAATAATAAAAAATATATTAAATTAATATAAACAATTATAATATAATTTTTTTACTTATGCTATCTCTTTTTTTGCTTTTTCTACAAGTTCATTAAAAGCATTAATATTTTCTATAGCAAGATTGGATAATGATTTTCTATTAATTATGATTCCGGCTTTTTTTAACCCATACATAAATTGAGAATATGAAATTCCTGCATTCCTGCAAGACGCATTAATCCTGGCAATCCAGAGGTTTCTGAAATGTCTCTTTTTCTGTTTTCTGCCTACATATGAATATGCTAATGCTTTATATAATGCATTTTTTGCAGATTTATATAATTTTGATCTACTTCCTCTAAAACCTTTTGTTTGCTTTAAAATATTTTTTGCTCTTTTCTTATGTACAGTTCCAGTAATAGCTCTTGGCATTTTATTCTCCTTATTCCAAATTATAATTTAATGTCAAGCATATGGTAACATTTTTACTATTCTTTTTGTTTCACATTTTTTTAATGTGCCCGGCTGTCGTAATCTTCTTTTTCTTTTTGCATTTTTTTTTTTTAAAATATGGTTTTTACCCATTTTATTTATAAGCACCTTACCATTTTTGGTTATTTTATATCTTTTTGCTGCAGCCTTTTTTGTTTTTATCTTAATTTTACCCATATTAAATCCCCTTTCTAATAATGTTGTTTTAATATAATGAATATTATGATTTTAAATTTTAACAGAAGAAAATTATCAAATTATTTCTTTTTTGATGTTGGAGCAATAATCATACTCATATTCCTGCCTTCAACATTCGGTTTATTTTCTATTGTACCAAATTCACTTAAATCATCTTTAAATTGATTTAATACATCTTCACCTATATACATATGAGCCATCTGGCGGCCTCTAAATCTAATTGTTATCTTAACCTTATATCCTTTTTTAAGAAAATCAATAACATGATTTAATTTAAAATCATAATCATGTTTGTCAATCTTAGGTTGCAGCCGTATTTCTTTGATCTTTATTATTTGTTGATTTTTTTTAGCTTCCTTTGCTTTTTTTTCCATTTCAAACTTATACTTCCCGTAGTCTATAATTTTACATACAGGAGGCTTTGCTGTAGGAACAATTTCAACAAGATCCAAACCGGCTTCTTCCGCCTTTTTTCTAGCTTCGTCAGATGATATTACTCCAATTTTATTCCCATTTTCATCAATTAATAAAACCTCAGCAATTCTTATTTGCTGATTAATCCTTAAACTCTTACTAATAGCCAGGTAATTTCTCCTTATTAATTTAATTTAACATATTTAAATTTTATTTAATTTTTCAACATATGCCAATAAATCATTAATCTTTATTTCTTCATTTCCTTCTTTATCGGCTTTTCTTATAGTAATTGAATTATTTTTTAATTCATTTTCTCCAATAATACCAATATGAGAAACTCTTTTTAATCTTGCCTGTTTTATTCTTGCACCTAATGGTTCATTAGAATAGTCTATACTAACTCGAAAATTAGAATTTTGCAAGATTTTTCTTATCTTTTTTGCATGATCAATATGTAATTCATTAATCGGTATTATACAAACCTGTTCCGGTGCAAGCCAGAACGGGAATTTCCCTTTATAATGTTCAATTATAATACCGATAAACCGTTCTACAGATCCAAATATAGCCCTGTGCAGCATTACGGGTCTGTGCCTTTTACCATCCTCACCAATGTAGTGGATATCAAATCTCTCCGGCATAGAAAAATCACATTGTATCGTACCGCACTGCCAGCTTCTGCCTATTGCATCTTTAATATGAAAGTCTATTTTTGGCCCATAAAAAGCCCCGTCTCCTGGATTAAGCTGATATTCTATATTTAATTTTTTTAATGAGTCTTTTAAAGCATTCTCAGCCAACTCCCACATTTCATCACTTCCTATAGATTTTTCAGGTCTTGTAGAAAGCTCAATATGAACATCATCAAATCCAAAATCACTGTATATTTTTTGTGTTAAATTTATTACTTTAATAACTTCTTCTGTTACCTGATCCTTCATGCAGTATATATGAGCATCATCCTGAGTAAACTGCCTTACTCTAAACAATCCATGCAAAACTCCCGATTTTTCATGCCTGTGTACAAGTCCCAGTTCTGCAACCTTTAAAGGCAATTCTCTATAGGAATGAATCCCGTCCTTATAGATCAATAAACCTCCCGGGCAGTTCATTGGTTTTACCGCATAATCATTATCATCTATTTTTGTAAAATACATGTTTTCTTTATAATTATCCCAGTGCCCTGATCTGTGCCATAAATCTTCATTTAAAATAATGGGGGTTTTTATCTCTTTGTATCCTGATTCATAATGAATCTTACGCCAATAATCTACTATTGTATTGTATAAAAGCATTCCGTTCGGCTTCCAGAATGGGAAGCCCGGACCTTCCTGGTAAAAACCAAAAAGCTCCATTTCTTTGCCTATTTTTCTATGATCTCTTTCAGCGGCTTCTTTTAATCTATTAAGATAAGCCTTTAACGATTTATCATCAGGGAAGCATGTACCGTAAATCCTTTGAAGCATTTTGTTTTTTTCATTCCCGCGCCAATAAGCCCCGGCAACACTCAGTAATTTAAAAACTTTGATATACCCGGTTGAAGGAATATGAGGCCCCCTGCAAAGATCGATAAAATCACCTGTAGTATAACATGAAACTTCCTCATCTTCTATTTCATTTAACAGCTCTACTTTATATATTTCATCTTCTTTTTTAAATTTTGCAACGGCTTCATTTTTATTTATAATTTCTTTTTTAAAGATTAAATCTTTATTTATTATAGCCTTCATTTCATTTTCAATTTTTTCAAAGTCATTCTCACTAAATTTATAATCCGTATCAAAATCATAATAAAATCCATTTTCGATCGAGGGCCCTATTGCAACTTTTGTTCCGGGGAATAATCTTCTGACTGCTGTAGCCATTATATGAGATGTGGAATGCCTTAAAATATCCAATCCCTCTTCACTGTTTACAGAAATCCATTCGATTGATAAATCTTTGTTTATTTTTTCATTAAGTTCAATAATATCAGAATCATTTTTAGCTGCTATAATATTATATTTTGCCTGAGGCATATTATCATTAATAAGCTCTAATAGGTTTGAGTCTTTTTTTATTTCATATACTTTGTTTCCAACAGTTATCTTTAGATTTTCCATTATAATAGCCTGTTTATATTTTATTTTGTATAAATTATCTTAAATAGCATAATGTTAAGCTTATGTCAATCATCTTAGATTGAGTATTTTTATCTATTATCATATGCTTCCTGTATTAAATTGCTTATTTCTTTAACTCTATCCTTTGAGTTTATCTCAAAATACTCCAATACATTTGTATCTATATTTTCAAATAATAATTTTTCCGCATTATAATATGTATATATATTAGCAAGATATACAAGGAAAACAGCATCGGCATGGGAAGCCGCTTCTCTGGGATTATGGTGGCACCTTATTACTTCACAAATCAAGGGCGGAAATTTCCACTTTTTTGCGATTATATTACCGATTAATGCATGATTAATACCGCCTGCAATATCTTCTAAAACATCAACAGGTATATTTTTATTTTTGATTGTTATTTGGATATCCTTATAAATATCAGGATTTACTCCTTCGACAATTATCTTTCCGATGTCGTGCAGTAAGGAAGCAAGATAAATATCATCTATATTTATTTTTATTTTTAATATTCTTGCAAGTTCTTTTGCATAAAATGCCGTTATTTCAGAATGATTAATAATCTCCTGGATTTTAGCTTTAGACGATTTGTTTTCCAGGAGTCTATAACCTGCAGAAATTGAAATAATATTATCAATACCTGTTGTACCGATTATTTTTATGCTTTCCAAAACATTGGAAACCGGATTTTGCATCATATAAAATGCAGAATTAGCAATCCTTATTATATCGGCGCTTAATGATGGATCAGTCAATATTAATCTTTCTAAATCCTCAAGTTTTACTTCAGGATCTTTAATCTTTCTTTTTAACTCCTGGATATTTTCAGGCATCATAGGTATCGTATCTATATCTTTGCTGATTTCTTCTGCAATAGCAATTTCATCTTCGTGTGAAACAATATTAAACGGAATAATTATTTTTATTGTTGACTCATCATCTTTGATGTTAAGTTTGAAAAATTTTGTACTTATCCCGAATTTTCTTAAAAACAGCATTATGGTTATAATCCCTAAGCCTCTTCCCTGTCTTGTATCAATATTTATTAATTTATACGCATCTTTTAAATTTTTACATTGCTTTGATTTCTGCACAAATAAATCTATCATTTTAATTTCTTCCGGATGTATTTTATAATTATTTGATACAGACACCGTAAAATTATCACTGAATACTTTAAAATATATTTTTATTTTAAATTTATGGTTTTTTATTAATTCAATATATTCCGGTTTTTTTGTCTCTAAATTTTCCATAAAATTAATCATACCTATAATATATTTTGTTGAAATATCCATATTTTTATAAATAAAATGCGCTCTTTTATAATTAGCTAAATTTGCATTTTCTATTAATTCCATTAAAATATATTTAAAGATATTACCGATTTTTGATTTGCCTATAGCAGTAAGAAAATTATTTAAAATATCTGTAAGATATATTTTGTCAACAGGTTTAATGATATAACGTTCAAAATAAATTGATTTATCCTGTTTAATATACTGTCTGATTTCTGTTAATTCGATATTTTTCATGTTATCATTTTCATCAAGCAGGGATTCTTCATTTAATTTTGTGATTTCTTCAAGCTGATCTGTTATGCTTTCGTTTGTCAGTTTAGTATTCTCCAATAAATCACGTATATAACTATTTATCTTTTCAAAAGTTAATGAATTACCGACCGATTTAAAATTTACTTCTATTTTTTCACCGGTGTTTTCCAGTAAGAAAACCTGTTTGCCTGTTCTTGTAAAATAAGTATTAAAATAAAAAAGAATAATAGGATCAATGTCCCATTCTTTTTTAATCGGTAAAAATGATTCATCAAGTAACAATGGAAAAATTTGTGATATTTGTACAGTTTGTTTTGTAATCTTACTTATGATTGCACATATTACTTTCAATATCCTTGAATCAGGCATAGCTATACTATTTTCAGCCACTGCCGGTGTTCTTAAATTTTTTATTGCTTTTCCTATACTTTTCCAGTCAAATCTTTTATCATCCACCTGAAAATATTTAGGTGTATAATCAAGATAATGTCCCATTTCTTCTTTTTCTAAATGAGTAAGCATTTTTTTCTTAATAGCCAGTTTTGCCGGTTTTTTGTGATTAATTACTAATTTCAACTTGCCTAATTTTAAAAATAATAATGCAATAGAAAAATTAAGAGGATTTATATCCAGTGAGCTCATTTTTACATTTATCGCCTTATTTAAAAAATCCTCTCTGTAATCCATACCCTGGCTTTTTATGAAATTATCAATAAAAAAACTGTAAAATTGTCCTAAATCCAGAATAATAGAGGGATCTGAAACAAATATAAGCATATTTTTAATTTCATTTTGTATGTTAAATAAAAACTCTATTTTAACTTTATAATCAGCATCATATATTTCTTCTGTTTTATAGCTGTTTATTTCATTAAATATGATTTTATTTACATAATAAATTTTTTCATGGATTAAGATGATATTTGGATCTGCTTTATAATAACTGATTAAATTTGGAGGAAGTTCATACATTGATTCGATTTCATTATTATAAAAACTGATTAAAGATATTATGGGATTTAATTCTATGTTTCTTTTAACTTTGATTATTTCTTTTTTGAATTTTTCCATATCTTTAAATGACTTAATATATAATATAGTAGATAAAATATAGACTTTTCTATAAAAATATTTTTCCGACATAAAATTAATACGGTTATAAATATTTATATTCAGCTTTAAGTATTCACTGAAATTTGAAAGATAATTAAAGACTAAGAAAAGAGGATCGATTACATTGATATTGGATTCATTAAGTAATATGGAAATTTGAGCACTAAATCCTTTTAATGCTGTTGTATAGTCATGAGAAAAACTAGCATCTTTTTGATTAATAAAAATATTATAATTCACCTCTTTACCGTAAAATATTTTTATTAATTCAGTGCACTGTTTTAATAATATTATTCTGAAATTATCTTCAATTTTATTTTTTTTCTTAATATTAAGCTTTAAGTTATAAATATTTCTAATAAAGAAAACAGAAAATATTTTATATAATAAAAAATTGTTTTTTGTGCCTTCTTTAATATATTTTATGCAGGTATTTTGATAGTCATCATAATATTTTTTAAATTCTTCTATATCAATATAGTTTGCAGAATTATTAATACTTAAAAAGATATGATCAAATGCTATATTAATATAATTATTCAATGCAAATAAATATTCTTTTAATAAATTCTTTTTAGAATACTCTATATCATCCCTCATTAATAAGATGCATTCTTTATAAACATCTTCTTTAAGTTCAAATCTTGTCTCATGGATAGTAAGATATAAGCATCTTTTTAAAAAATTGAACCATTTTTTGTTGATATCATCAAGCTTAAATTCATTATTTTTAAATAGTTTAATTATTTTTTTGCAGAAATCAATATATATATTTATCTGTATAATTTGCTCTAGTCTGTATGAACTCATATATGTCTGTATGCCTATTAAATAAATAAAAAGGTCCTTTGTCTCGTCGCCTACTGTTTTTGTTTCCTTTTGTATTAATTTGTTTTTAAATAATATTTCGACAAGCATTAATTGTTTAATTCTTTTTGATAATTCATCTTTTGAGGGAAGGGGACTCTCAAAATTATAAGAGCTTATTCTGTTTGAAAAAAGATTTTCTTTAATTAATTTTAAGCATTCATCTCTTTTTAATGATGCATATTTCTTTTTAACGTATAATTCATACTGTTCTAATCCTATTGATAAATTTCTGACACTAATTTCTTTAAAAAATGGATTGATAATTCTATCAAAAAAATCTTTATTTAAATCCAAATTTTATACCTGATTAGTATTTTTAGATAATTTTAAATAAATATTATATCTTTTTCAATAAATCTTTATAAAAATGACTTAATTTATCAAAAAAGATTAAATTTCTAATATTACATATCATTTTTTTATAATTTCACTGAATTTATTACTATAAATCGGAAATTAATTAATTATTATAAAAAAGATTTTAGATATTATAATCAATAATATTTTTCTTCTTGCTTTTTACAAAATTTAATTTAAAATTATTCTATGATATTGATTATAAAAACATGATGTAATACTAAGTATATAAACAGGAGTTCCATATGTTTTTAAAAAATTCAAAAATTACAGTAAAAATAATGTTAGGCTTTTCTATAATCTTTATTTTTATGCTGATTTTAAGCGGATTTTTAATTTATAGCAACAAGATAAATAAAAATAAAATTAATCAAATAAATGATCAAATAGTAACACATACTATGATGTATCAAAAATTACAAATCAATATTCTTGAAATACAGCAGGCTTATACATATATTGCAGCAACATTGAAAAGTGACGGCTATAAAACTGCCAAAGATAATTATGACAATGCTATAAAAATCTTAGATGATTTAAAAATGATTCACGATGAAAAGGGTAATACTTTAACAGCAAATATTGATGAATTAAAAAACATGGTAATATCATATAAAGCAATTGGAGATAAAATGGCGGAGGCATACATAAAAAAGGGTCATGGTAAAGACAGTTTATGGTCACCGGCATTTGATAAAATAGCCGATGATTTAAAAAAAACACTGGATGATTTTATTTTAAAACAAAAAAACATACTCAATAATAATATAATCGAATTAAATAATACTATAAATTTTCTTGATACAATTGCCGTAATTATAACAATAATATCAATTATAACTGTCATTTTTTTAGCTTTGCTTATATCATTGTCAATATCCAAGCCTGTTAAAGAATTAGTAAAAGTATCAAATTGTATAGAGTCGGGAGACTTAACAAAAAAAGCAAGAGTTTATTCTAATGATGAGTTGGGTAAATTAGCCCTTCATTTTAACAACTCAATAATAAAAATAAAAAATATTATTACCAATATTAAAAATAATTCTCAAAAAAATATTGAGGTAAAAGATGAATTTAAAGCAGGCGCAGAAGAAACATTGGCTGCGTTAACTCAAATAAGTACCAGCATTGGTTCAATAACTACTCATTTTAATAATTTTACAAATGATATATCAAACACATCTACTTCCATTGAGCAAATTTCAAGAAATATAGAAAATCTTGACAATCAAATTGAAAGCCAGACAAGTGCTGTTTCACAAGCCAGTGCTTCGGTAACACAGATGATTGCATCAATAAATAATGTTGCAGACATAACAAGAAAAAAAAGAGAAGCAACAGAAAAACTTGTTGAAACAGCTAAAATGGGAGGAGAAAAAATAGATATAACAAGCTCATTTATTGAAGATATAACTAAAAGTGTTGATGATATATTAGAAATGATTGATATCATTAATCAGGTTGCATCGCAAACAGACCTGTTATCGATGAATGCGGCAATTGAAGCAGCTCATGCAGGTGAGTCAGGGAAAAGTTTTGCCGTTGTTGCAGAAGAAATCAGAAAATTGGCAGAATCAACAAGTGAAAGTGCAAAAAACATATCAAATGTATTAAAAAAAGTTGTGGAAAATATCCAGCAGGCATCTGATGCTAGTATAGAAACACAGCAGGCTTTTGATCGGATTAACAATGAGATAAAGGATGTTACACATGCCTTAGAAGAAATAACATCAAGTGCCGAGGAACTTGCTACTGGAGGCGGGCAGATAAATGAAGCAATGACTCTTTTATCAGATACATCATCAAAAGTAAAAGAGGGATCAACCGAGATGAAAAGCGGGACGGAAGATATTATTAAATCTGTCCAAAATGTTAATAATATATCGTTGGAAGTTAAAAACGGTTTAAATGAAATACTTCTAGGAATAAAAGAAATAACTGATTCAATGAATAATATATCGGGCTTAAGTAATTCTTTAGGAAATACGGTAGATACACTTAACAATGAAATAAATCAATTTAAAATTGAAGAAGATGATTTTGAAGACCTTGAAGAAATAACGGAAGAGGATAATAATGAGGAAGATAAAGAAGATATTGATATTTCTTCAATAATCGATGATGATGATTATGCTGAAGATGATACAATAGAAGAAAAATATAAACCGGATTCTATAGATATAAAAAAGTCAAAAGATTTAGAAGAGTAATAACCGTATTTAAATTATTTAAAAATAATCTAATTCATATTATTATTAAGGGAAATGTTCAATGGATTTTAATTTAAATCTATCAGACAAGCTAACTGATAATAACCTTCTAGAAATAAAAAGCGATGTTTTATATGATATCATTATCATTGGCGGAGGCCCTGCAGGATTGACTGCTGCTGTTTATTGTATGAGAAAAGGAATTAAAACCGGTTTAATTACTCATATAATCGGCGGTCAGGTTGCAGAAACATCCGGTATAGAAAATTACATGGGTTACAGATATATTGAAGGTTTTGAATTAGTGCAAAAATTTAATGAACAAATAAAACAATTTGAATTAAGTTATAAAGAAGGTTACAGAGTTATTAATATTAAAGATGGAGATAAGAAAGAAATTACATTAGAAAACGGGTCAAAATTTTATGCCAAAGCAATTATTATTGCAACAGGTAAATCTTCAAAAAAATTAAACATCCCGGGTGAAAAGGAGTTTATCGGGAAAGGCGTAGCATTTTGCGCTACATGTGATGCGCCATTTTATAAAGATAAAATCGTTGTAGTAGCCGGCGGCGGTAACTCAGGTATTGAAGCCAGTCTTGATTTAGTAAAAATAGCAAAACAGGTAACTGTAATAGAATATACGGATTCATTAATCGCAGATAAAGTATTAATAGATAAATTGAAAAGTTTTAGTAATCATGAAATAATCTTAAACAGTCAAATAAGAGAAATAAAAGGAGATACTAAGGTTAGAACAATAATTGTTAATAACAATAAAACAGGCGCAATTAATGAAATAAAAACGGATGGTATTTTTATAGAAATCGGATTAATCCCAAATACTGATTTTGTAAAAAAAATTATTAATCTTAATAAACACAATGAAATAATTGTGGACTGTATGTGTAAAACAAATATAAAAGGGATATTTGCCGCCGGAGATGTAACCTCGGTACCTCATAAACAGATAATCATTGCTGCAGGAGAAGGATCAAAGGCTGCATTAACGGCATATCAATATATATTAAAAAATTGAATATAAAAAGGAGTTAATAATGGCTATTTTTAATGATGAAATTAAACAAAAATTAAAAGAAACATTAATCAATATGAAGGATAATGTTAATATGCTTTTTTTTACACAAGAATATGAATGCCGTTTATGTAAAGATACAAATGAGCTTGTAAAAGAATTTTCTGAGCTTACTGAAAAATTAAGTTTAACAATTTTTGACTTTCAAAATGATGCGGATAAAGTTGAATATTATAATGTTGATAAAATACCCTGCGTAGTATTACTTGATAAGGATAATAATGATACTGGTATAAAATTTTACGGTCCTCCGGGCGGTTATGAAATAAATTCATTTATTACTGCTATTTATGAAGTATCCGGCGTGAAAGAAACTTTGCCTGATGAAATATTAAACAGAATAAAAAAAATAAATAAAAAAATTCATATCCAGGTTTTTGTTACTCTTGTATGCCCTTATTGTCCTGCTGCTGTTTTAACTGCTCATAGGTTAGCATTAGAAAATAAAAATATAAGAGCAGATATGGTAGAAGCTTCCACATTTCCTCATCTTGCAAACAGATATAGTGTGCAGGGTGTGCCGAAAATAATCATTAATGAAAAACATGAGCTTGTAGGTGCTCAGCCGATTAAGGCATTTTTAGATACAATAGATATTGTATAAATAAAATAACCACTATATAAAACTTTTTTTAAATAATAATTAGCTCATTAACTCTATCAATTTTTTTTTAACATCATCAATATGCCCTTTTACGGACACCTTGTCCCATTTGGCTTTTATAAATCCATTGGGATCAATAATAAAGGTGCTTCTTATTACCCCCATATACTCTTTACCGTAATTTTTTTTTAATCCCCATGCACCGTATTTTTCCAAAACAATATGATCCGGATCGCTTAATAACTCTACTTTTAAATCATACTTTTCACTAAAATTTTTATGACTCTTCGGTAAGTCGGGACTTATCCCTATAACATCTGCATTCACATCTTTAAAATCAGTAATATTAACAGAAAAGTCGCATGCCTCCTGTGTGCACCCGGGAGTATTATCCTTTGGGTAAAAATACAGTACAATCCATTTCCCCAGAAAACCGGAAAGACTAATTTTTTTTTCATCCTTGTTTAATAAAGAAAAAACAGGCGCTTTATCATTTATTTTTAACATACATATCTCCTTTAAAATAATACTATATACTTTTTAATCTTTCAAATAATTTTAAAACACTTATTGGGGAAACACTTATTTTATTTATACCGATTTTTATTATTTTATCTATAAAATTTGTGCTGTAATCAATCTCCCCGCATATTGATACTTCCTTGTTGCATTTTGATGCGGCATTTATTAATGATTTAATTAATTCATAAACAATATCATTATCCTGTTTATATAAATAACTCACATGTGCATTATTTCGGTCAATGCCGAAAAGATACTGCACCAAATCATTGCTTCCTATACTTGCAAAATCTATTTCTTTAATGAACTTTTCCGGACTGATAAAAACACTTGGGACTTCAAACATCATGCCGATCTCAATATTTTTTGCATCAACTTCTTTTAAATATTCTTTTACTATTTTATTAACCTTAAGAAGCTCATCATAATCGGATATCATTGGATATAATATTCTTACTTTACCTAATTTACCTGCTTCACCTATTGCTTTAACCTGGTTTTCCAGTATTTTTCTGTTTTTCATTAAAAATCTTATGCCGCGTAAACCTAATAAAGGATTTTCTTCATTAATAAAATCCAGACTTTTTAATTTTTTATCGCCGCCGATATCAAAAAGTCTAAATGTTACCGGTTTACCGCCCTTCATTTTTTTAACTATGTCGGAATATACATCAATTTGATCATCCAGTGTCGGAAAACTTACATTATCAAAAAACAGAAATTCTGTTCTTACAAGGCCGATCCCGGCGAGATTATATTTATTGATAAATTTTATATCTTCAAATCCGATAATATTCCCTGAAATCTCAATATTATAACCGCTTTTAGTTATAACAACCGGACCAAGATTACTAATCTTTTCTAATAATTTGTTATTATTATTGATAATATTTTTATATTTATTAACGGTTTCCTTTCTGCTGTTAAAAATTACTCTGTTATTTTCACCATCTATTATTGCTGTTGTCCCGCATTTGACTCTATCAATTACATTGATGCCGGTAATATAGGGAATGCCCAGTGCTTTTGTAAGAATAGCAGCATGAGAATTTAAACCTCCTTGAGACGTAATAAATCCAATAATATTGTTGTCTTTTAATAAAGAAATCATTGATGTTGATAATTCATTGGTTAAAACAATACGAGGATTATTTTTACTTGAGTTGCAATTAACTCTGCATAAAAATCTGCCTTTATCGCCGGTTAAATGGCTTAATAATCTTCTTTTTATTTCAGAAAAATCAGTACCTCTGTCTTTTAAATATTCATCATCCATTTTAGCAAATATATCTTCAAATTCCTCAAAAATATATTTTACTGCAAACTCTATGTTTATTTTTTCATTTTTTACTTTTTTATATATTTTGTCCAATAAGCTTTTGTCTTCCAAAACCAGAATGTGTGTTTCAAAGATTTTTGCTTCATTCTCACCTATGAAATTTTCAACATTAGCCGCAAGTAATTTTAATTCTTCTTTACTCATTTCTATGGCATTGTTTAAACGTTCTATCTCATCATTAATCGAATCTTCATCAACCTTATATATAGCAGTTTGTTCTACACTCCCGGCCTGGAAATGACATATAGGAGCAATTACAGTTCCCGGAGAAATAACAGTCCCTTTTTTTATAATTTCATCGTTTATTATAGTCATATAAATGCCTTAATTTTTTTATAAAAATATATTTATTTAAGCATTAATACTTCTATTTTCAAACATTTTTTACTTAATAAATAAATGATTGCAGGTTATTATTTGTATATTTAGTAGTTATTCCTCCTCAGCACATATAAGCTGGGCATATAATTTTGAAAGAAAGAGAATATAAATTTTTTTATCATTTGCTAATTTGATTATTTCTTTTTGTACTAGATAATGTTTATCAATTAATCTTTTTAAATTAAAATATCTAGTAACATATTCATCAATTGTATTTATGTCCTTATTGCTTAAATCTTCCCTCATAAATAAAGGTTTTGCTTTTACTTTTTCTTTTACATAGATTACAATTTTTTCTTCCAGAATATCAGGATTATGAGTAAAAATTACATCTTTGCCGTCAATTATATAATCCTTAATATAATCAAACAATTTTTTTTCTTCATCTTCCAGTTCAATTAACTGTATAAGAGGTGTTTTCTTCTTTGATTTATTTTTTTTGTTTTCTTTTAATAATTCATCACATTCATCTTTTTTTTGTTTTTTTCTTAATTTTTTCTTTTCAGTATTACTGTCAATAAGATTTGAAATCTGCTGTTTTATATCCAGTATTTCTTTATTTACAGGAACAAAAACCTTTCTTTCTTTTTGATAATAAAAAGAAACTTTATCATCAAAAACTCTATTTTTTTTCATAGTTTTATAAAGATGGTATTCATTGAAAGACCGTGGGAACCAGAAAAATAATCTTTTTAAAAACTCTAAAAATTTATTTTCATGAGTGATTTTTTCATCATATTTTTCATCCCTGTGTTTATAAAAGAAATAATCATTACATCTTTTATTATAAAGCTCAATTAATTCATTATAATCTTTTTTACTGTCAAATCCAAAACCGATTTTTTCATGTAAGTCAATAAGATGATTTAGTAAGTTTTTTAATTTATCATGTTCTTTATCCTGAAAAATAAACTCTATATCATCTCTTGTTGCTATATTAAAATGATTTGTATTTAATTTTTCTTTAACAAGAATTTCATATGATCTTGCATGAATTGCAGTCATCTTGATTTCAATTTCACCGATACTTCCGTGGTAAACATTGGAGCTCATTATTCCGGACAGATCATTAAAAAAATTTGAGAGTTTTTCCCAGGATGAATTGATTTCTTCTTTAATTAAATATACCATAAATTCTTTCATTTTTATAAATGGTATTACAACAAGATCATCTTCAACTCCGTCATTTAAAAAGGTAAAATATTCATTCCCGATAATATTTAATAGATTGCTGAATATTTTAGTGCTGATTTTTCTGGGTTTTACTAAATATTTGGTAAAAAACAGGTTTTTATATAAAATAGAATTTTTTATTACTGTTTCTACTAAAAATTGTCTTTCATTTATTGACTCTGAAATAATTCTTGCGGCATTACTGAAATATTCAATAAAAAAGCAGCTTTTTGACTGAATAAAATCGAAGAGTTTTTTTTCTACAAACATTTTTACCTCTTCGGAAACATTTTCCGTAAGGTTTTCACCATAATTTGTTGTTATATATTGTCTTAAAAATCTTAATGATGAAGTATTAACAAATTTTGATAAAAAAGGATTTGATAAATAATTTACTACATTAACGAAATTTTTTTTGACATGCAGTTTTTCTAAATCAATTGTTTCCAATAAATCAAGGTCATGTTTGGATACAAGCTTGTCATTTTTTAAAACTTTAAAGATCATGTTTTTTCTTACAGATTTATCGATCTTTGCTTTTTTACTTATCAGTCTGTCATACTCTTCATCTATTTCAGAAATATTTAATATTTTATTTTTTTCTTTACTTTTTTCCAATCCAAAATTAAATCCGTCACTATCAGTGTCATTGTCTTCATTAAAATATTCCGTATAAATTTTATTTACCAGTAAGTCATATATGCTTTTTGCTTTTTCCAATACAAAATAATCAGCATTTAAATATAAAAGTTTAACTTTTAATTCTTTTTTACCAATATTATATTTTTCCCTGTATATATGCTGAATATCTCTATAAACATATTTATCGGCGTGATATGCAGTAAAAGGTATACTTAATACTTTAATATTGCTTATTATATTATTAGAATCATCAATATTTGCAGAGGATATTAATGATCCAAAATTAGAAAATTTTTGCACATCGAATTTTTTAAAAATATCTTTAATTTTATAATTAGTATAAGGTATATTCTTATCATAAATTTCATTTTCCAGATAATCCCTTGATACAAAATAACTGCCGTATGTCATTAATTTAATAAGGTATCTTACAGCAACCTTCCTGTTATTATCCATAACTCTGTTTATTAAATTTTCAACTTCATTTTTATATTCTTCACTTAGTCCGCCGACTTTATAAAAATCAAATGTAATAATAAAATCACATTTTATTGATATCATAGAAGCATAATAGGCATTGTCATTTGTAAAATTATCGCTAATGTCACTGCTGCTTTCCCGTGCTAAATAAAATCTGGGATACAGGCGAATTATATTATCGATTTTTAATAATAAGTCAACTGTTCCTTCCCCTGATAATATAACAGACGAGTTTTTTTCAATTGAGCTTGATAAATTAACCAATGATGTAAACTTATTTTTAAAAATAGATTGTAAAATACTTGCTACAATATTCCCATAAGAGGGATCTGATTCTATAAAAAATCTTTGCCATTCCTTTAAATTTAATTTGTCTTTTTTAAAATTAGAGTTAATCATTAAAAAACCTTATAAAATAATAACAAAAAAGCAAAATATCCACATCATTAAATTTTACTTTTTTTTTAGATTGTTTTCAATATAAATTTTATAGATTTTAAACACGGGATTCTATATTATTAATAAATACATAAAAATATTCAATTCATTTTTAGGGTTTGACTTTTTTTGTGCTGCCTGAAATGCATTTATAAAAAACTTTTATTATACCCAAAAATCCGTTTAAATAAGATGCTGTTGCAACACCGCCCATTAAAGCTCCTACAATACCTAATACACAAACATCACTTCCGGTTAAAAATAAATTTTTTATAGGTGTTTTTACCCTCAGCCATTTTTGCCTGAATCTTTCCGGATTACTCGGGATGCCGTAATATACACCAAAATCTCTGTTTGTAAAATGCTCATAAGATAAAGGCGTAGACAGCTCTTTATATTCTATAATATTTTTAAATCCTTTAATCTTGCTATCTATATAATCTATTAAATAATCACTGATCTTGTCTTTAAGCTTATAATATTCTTTTGACCTTTTTAACCATTTTTGATCTTTCCACTTATTAAAATGCTCATAATCAAGATAATATAAAATCTGTGCAGTATATTTTTTTGTGTCTTTATTAAATAAAGAAGAAAATGAAATTATAAAATGGTTTGGTTTGCCATCCAATAACTTGTAAGATTTTTTAAATATCTCATTATGATTATATTCATCAAAGAAGAAATATTTCTCACCATTGAACCCAAGTTTTCTGGGATTATCCTTTAACCCTAAATATAATGTTAAATTACTATAACCTCTTTCCAGTGTATTTATTTTTTCCTTTATCGGGTTATTAATTTTTTCCGGTAAGAATTTTTTAAATGTATTTATACCTCCGACATTGGATATAATTACCGGAGCATAATATTCTTCTATAATATCCTTGTGTTTTACTTTGACACCTATTGCTCTGTTGTTTTTTATTATAATCTCAAATACTTCCCTGTTTAGTAATAATTTGCCCTGATTTTTTTCAATCTGCGGTAAAATTGTTTTTACAATATTTTCAGATCCGCCTTCAGGATATGAAGCACCCCGTATAAAATGAACGGCAATTATGGCATGCATAACAAATGCACTTTCTTTTGGCGGCAGTAAATATGTAAACCAGTGAGATTGAAGTAATGATCTTAATTTTTCATTTTTAATGGTTTTATTCATATATTCTTCAGTCGTTTTCAATGCTATTCTTCTGGAAAAAAGATTGATAAATTTTAAAATAATTGAGATATAAAAAGGGAATAACTGAGACAGGAAATACCGTTGGTTCCATGTGGCAGCTCTTTTAATATCTTTAAAATACTTAATTATTGATTTTTTGTCATTTGGGAATTTTTTAATTAAGTCTTTTTTATATTCTTTTTCATTTTCAGATATTTCAAAAGTAAAATCAGGAAAAACAATTTTACTGTATTTATTGGGCAGGCTATTCCACTTTAGCTTGTTTCCTGAAATAAAATCAAATACAGATCTTGATATTTGTCCTTCTTTAACTTCACCGACATAATGAAGCCCTACATCCCATGTAAAATTTTTTCTCTTAAATACATGAGTCTGCCCTCCGGCAGCAAAATGTTTTTCCAGTATTAAAACCTTTTTTTTATTAATTTGAGATAAAAGGCTGGCCGTTGTTAACCCCCCTATACCGGAACCTATTACAATTGCATCATATCTATTATCCATTATTTTATCCAGATTATTTAAATATAACTACTTATATATAAAATATATGATATATAATAATAATCCTTTTTACAATTCATTTATAATATTAATAAATTGTTTATTGAGACATGTTAAGATGTAAGTAAATTTATATATTTAGGCATTAATAAAACAAAATTTTTTCGATTAGAATTAAATTAATAATTTTAAAAAGATTAATATCTTTCTATTTCATTATTAATAATACCAACAAGATCATCAATATTAATCCTTTTTTGCTCCATGGAGTCTCTGTATCTTAATGTAACGGTATTATCCTCTTTTGTATCATAATCTACTGTTATACAAAAAGGAGTTCCTATTTCATCCTGTCTTCTATATCTTCTTCCTATTGCTCCAGACTCATCATAAAATGTGGTAAAATATTTTCTTAATTTATTCTCAACAGTTAAAGCAAGTTCTTTTAAGCCGTCTTTTTTTACGAGAGGGAAAACTCCGACTTTAATTGGAGCTATTTTTGGATGAAACCTTAATACTATTCTTGTTTCCCCGTCATCTAAGACCTCTTCATCATATGCATCCAACAAGAATGCCAAAGCAGCCCTGTCAACACCTGCAGCGGGCTCAATTACATATGGATGGTATCTTTCTTTTGTCTGGTCATCAAGATATGTCAGATCCTTGCCGCTATGCTCCTGGTGTGTTTTTAAATCATAATCAGTCCTGTTCGCTATACCTTCAAGCTCATCCCAGCCCCAGGGATATAAAAACTCAACATCAGAACATCCTTTTGCATAATGGGCCAGCTCGCTTTTTTCATGTTCTCTAATCCTTATATTATCCTTTTTAATCCCGTATTTTATATACCAGTTTTTTCTTTCTTCTATCCAGTATCTATACCATTTTTCATCTTCACCCGGCGGTACAAAAAACTCCATCTCCATTTGTTCAAATTCCCTGGTTCTGAATGTAAAATTACCGGGAGTAATTTCATTCCTGAAGGATTTACCTATTTGTCCAATACCGAATGGAGGTTTTAGTCTGGATGCATTTAATACGTTTTTAAAATTAACAAAGATGCCCTGGGCAGTTTCCGGTCTCATATATACAACAGCAGTAGCATTTTCAACAGGCCCCATAAATGTCTTAAACATAAGATTGAAATTTCTTGCTTCCGTAAGCTCACCGCCGCATTCCGGGCATTTTTTTGGATCCTCTAATTTATCCTGGCGCCATCTTTTTTTACATTCCTTGCAGTCAACAAGCGGATCGGTAAAATTTTTAAGATGACCGCTTGCTTCCCAGACCTGCGGAGCCATGAGTATCGAACAATCTATACCAACGGTATCATGGCGTCTGTGAATCATATAATCCCACCATGCACTTTTAACATTCCTTTTAAGCTCTATTCCGATCGGACCATAATCCCAGCATGAGTTAAGCCCGCCGTATATCTCTGATGACTGAAAAACAAAACCTCTTCGTTTTGCCAATGATACTATTTTATCCATTAAATTATTAGAATTTTTATTATTATTCTTTGACATATAAGCCTCTTTTTTTAATTTTTATATCAATATTTTAAAATCTTTGAAAAATCAAGCTTTTTTTATAACATTTTTTTAAATCCGATGCAAATAAATAACAGATGTTTATAAAACACAAATTGGTCAATAAATTAGTAAATTATAAATTTTTATTGTTTTTTTATTACATTGCATTTTTAAAAATTTAATTCTTGATAGTAAATGATTTTTAAATTTTTCTTTTTAGATATTTTATATAAACATCTGGAGAATTATATGGATAGATCATTATCAAAAATTTATCATTTTGTAACAAAAGAAGAAATGTTTAAAAAAATTTCTGATTTTACAATTCAGCAAAGATTAAATTTTTCGAAAAGCATGAGATTAATAATAGAAACAATGATGCCTTTATTAGATTATTATATTATTTTTGAACAGGAATCCAGTGAGTTTAGTTATAATGAATTTGGAGCTGAAGTTGACATAAGATTTTATATTGATCCTATTGTATACAGCCCCACACCACTTTAACATATTATATGCTTTTGTTGTTTAAATAAATAGCTTTTTGTATGTAAAAGTGGTGTGGGGTATATTATCCCAAAATTAAAAATAATTATTATATATTTATTTTTATAATTAAGATTTTTTATATATTCCATTTTATAAAATATTAATATATAATTCTTTTCATATTTTGTGATACGAGGAATATAAATGATAAAAAAGATAACAGTAATTATTTTTACTCTTGGTTTTCTGTATAATTTATTTGCTGATGAAAATGATAAAAATATACAAACAATAAAAAAATATTATAATTATTTAGAAAATAAAGATACCGTAAAAAAAGCTTATGAAATGAGTCCGAAAAAAGTTGATTTTGATACTTTTAATAAATGGTATAAAGATGTATCAAAAATCTATCTTATAAATATAAAAAAAATAAATACAAATAATTACCGGTTTATAGTTTTTTTAACTGATAAGAAAAATAAAACAAGTACATTTGATGTAACTTTTGAAATTAAGAATGGGAAAATATTAAGTTCAAAAAGTAAACAAATTAAATATTATATTGAAAAAGAAATCCCTTTTAAAGATAATAAAAAAATAGTCATAATCAACAATGCAGATAAATCATCAAGGCATCTTTATCTTGCCGATAAAAATATGGAAAATATGGTGGAAATTATTAATTTTTCATATGATGAGTTTGGAAATTCGATAGAATGTGACCTTACTTTGGGCGATTTTATTTTCTTCAATTATACAGCCTTTGATTTTTTTACAAGATATGTATATGATGTTAATAATAAAAAATTATTCGAAATGCCTTTTGACAATATTTATGTTTCTCCCGATAAAAATTATGTGGTAGCATACGGCGAAGCAGGGATGTCTACCATAGAAGGAACACGTTTAATTACATTTTTTAATAAATATTACGGCATAGATATGAAACCCGGTGAATCAATGAAAAATGTAGAATTACAGGAAACAGGCAATAAAAAATATATAGTATTTAAAAATAATAAAGGGAATGAGCTTAGAAAGATAGAAATTAAGAAATAAAATTAATTACTCATTTTTCAATTTATTAATTGCATTCTCAATTCTTTTTATAACCCTATCTTTACCAAGAGCTTCCAGTACAGGCATAAGATCCGGACTTTTATCCGTACCTGTAACTGCGATTCTCACAGGCATAAATACAGTCCCTGCCTTTACTTCATACTTTTGAGATATATCATAGAGCTCCTGTTTTAAATCATCAGCATTTTTACTGCCAAGCTCACTAAGTACTTCTTTTGCATCGTTTAAAATTTTTATAACCGTCTCAGGTTCCGTTTTCTTGGGAATTATCTTGTCCCATACTTTGTATTCACAGGCCTCCCCAAACATAAAATAGCTCAACTCAGGAGCATCGCTTAATACATTGAGTCTCTCTTTAATTAAAGGAATTATTTTTTTTAATTCATCTAACTCTTCTTCGGACGGCTCTTTCCCAATTAAACTGCTTTCTATATAATAGGGCAGCAATAATCCCAACAATTTTTCATCGGATGATTCCCTGATATAAACGCCATTAAACCAGTTTAACTTGTCATAATTAAATACCGCAGGCGATTTATTTATTTTATTGATATCAAAAATGCTTTTAAGTCTGTCCATAGTAAAGAGCTCTTCTTTGTCGTCAAATGCCCATCCCAGTAAAACAATAAAATTAACTATTGCTTCTGCAAGATAGCCTTTATTTTTAAACTCTCTTACCTGTGTCGCACCATGCCTCTTGGATAATTTCTTACCATCCTGACCCATTACCATGGGCAAATGAATAAATTGAGGAGGCTCCCATCCAAAAGCCTTATATAACAGTATATGATTTGGAGTGCTGGGTATCCATTCCTGAGCACGAAGCACATGAGTTATCTCCATCAGATGATCGTCAATAATATTGGCAAGATGATATGTGGGGAATCCATCCGTCTTTAATAATATAAAATCCTGCAATGTAGTATTATCCACCTCGATCCTGTCAAAAAGCTTATCTTCAAAAAAAGTCTTGCCTTCCAGGGGGACTTTTAAACGTATTACGGCATTCTCACCCCTTGCAAGCCTCTCCTCAACTTCATCCTTACTCAAATCACGGCAGTGTCTGTCATACCCGATTTGCTCTTTGTTTGCTTCCTGCATTTTCCTTAACTGCTCGAGTCTTTCACTATCGCAAAAGCAATAATAGGCAAAGCCTGTATCAACGAGCTGTTTTGCATACTTCTTATATAAATCAACACGCTCCGATTGAAAATAAGGAGCAAACGGGCCCTCTTTACCGGGACCTTCATCATAATCTATACCAAGCCATTCAAAAGTTTTATATATATCATCAAGAGCACCGTCAAAATATCTTGTCCGGTCTGTGTCCTCTATCCTTAATATAAAATCCCCGTTATTTGCTTTTGCAAATAAATAATTAAAAAGTGCAGTCCTTACTCCTCCAATATGCTGGTAACCTGTGGGGGACGGAGCATACCTAACTCTAACTCTTTTATCCATATAAACAACATTCCTTTTTTAATCATTAAAAAGATTAATGCGGAGTATAAATAAAAATCATTAGAATATCAAGGGTAATTTTTTTTCTATTTTAATAAGAATGTACTGCTGATATAAAAGCTTAATATAGATTGATATGCAGATTATCATTAATCTGCTACTATTTTATTTATACCGTTTATATATTCTTTTATTATATCATCATCCAGGATATGATCGGAAAATACTGATTCTTCAAATATACTGCCTATTTTTTTTAAAAGTGTATGATTTTTTGGATTTTTTCCGGCAACCAGGTCAAGGTATTCACAAGGGGCATAAAAGTTTAAATATTTTAAATTATTTTTTACCCCCCATTGTATGAGAATAATAAATGCTCTTAAAACCCTGCTTATTTCTCTTCTTTTTTTAATACTTATGTTTTTTTTCATCTTTATATTTTTTAAAGATATAAAGTCTTTATTATTATTATTATCTTTTTTTAATATAAATAATGATTTAATTATTTGCGGCAGTAATTTAATAAACTCTATTAAAATATAATATAAATCCGATAAGAGCTTTTTTAATAATTTAAAAAAATCAAATTTTCTCTTCATTTTTTCTAAGAGTTTTAATATCAGGGGTCTAAAAATAATATATATGAAGAATAAAATTAAACCTAATATTATAAATTTAATTATTAATGCAAATATGAAGATGCTTAGATTATCATTTGCATCAAGTCCTCTGATATTTCTCATAAGATCAATGTTCCGTTTTGTAAAAAGAGAAGATAATTTAGAAATAAGAAAAAGTATAAAGAAAAAAGTGTAAAATATTATTTTTTCTATTAGAGTAAAAAATATTAAAAAAAGTTTTTTTAAAAATACAGGCGGAGTTATGGAAATATTGCTTACAAATATTAATGCAAAAATAAAACTGATTATTAATAAAAAAATGGAAAATATAAAACGAAAAATTTTATCTTTTAGCATTATTTTATAATCATTTATTATATAAAACTGCTCCTCCTGATATCTGTTTAATAAACCGAAGATCAATGCTGATATAATAAAATAAATAATTATGATAAAGAAGATCGTACCGGTTAATTTAAATTTTAATGAAAATAAAAATATCACAAATGATAAAATAAAAACTTGCAGGAATATAATTATGTTTTTAATCTTATTAAGATTTACAAATGATAATTTAGAATAATTATACACATTGCCCGAATAATTATCTTTTTCTGTTTTATGATTATTAATTAAGTATGATAATATTTCTCTGGGTTTGAAATAAATTTGTATCAAGAATGAGATTATCATCATTACGAATAGCAATACAATATAGTATATAACAATAAAGGGCAATCTGGAAAATATAAGAATGTAAAAAGCAAACAGCATTCCCAACATGAAAAAAACCTTTAACCCAATTAAGACTCCCCTGCTAAGTTTAAAATAAAACAGATTGATTAAAATTATTTTTATTAGATCAATTAATAAGATTGCTATTAAAAACCATCCGGGTATTAATGAGAACATATCATTAATTTTTCTTAAAAGTGTATCAATTATATAAATAAACAAAAAAGGTATTAAAATTGTTAATAAAAAATGGGATGATTTGTTTTCAAAATTAATATCTTTCATATCCTGTATACCTTAAAAAAGTATAAAAATATAAAAAAAATTGAAGCAATACATAGATTTAAATAAATAAATTTATCTGTAATAATCATATATTTAAAAATTGTATTTATTTAAATTTTTATCTTCAGAAAAAAATAAATTAAATGATACGCCATTTATCAATTTAATCTCCATTTTCCGGAAAATATCTTTATATATATTTATTTTATCTATTTTTCCTAATGGTATATAAGTATAAAGCCCTCCATACTCTTTTTTCTTAGCATTTCTAATTTTAACCGGTTCTTCAATTATTATTAATTCATTATCAGTCTTAATCAATAACAGGGGGGAAGTAAAATTATTTATCCATTTAAAAATACCTTTTTTAATGCTTCGTAAATTTATGGTTTTTTGATATATTACATCTTTAATATTCTGCCCGTGAATTATACTATTAATGCCGTAATTAATAAATTTGCAGGTTATATCATCTAATCTTTCGATCTTTAATAATTCCTTTTCATGATTTTCATTTAAAGATTCATCATTATCTGGACCAGTATCAAGCTTATTATAAAATTTTCTTACGGTATTAATGATTGGTTTAAATAGTTCGTCACAGACTGCATTAAAACTTAAAGAAGAAGCACCGGCTGAAGAAATAATAGCAATATTAGCCGATAATAAAATACTCCTGCGTTTAATATAATATATATCATTAAGATAATGACATTTTGAGTCTATTTTACTTCTTTTTTGCTCCAAAACAGTAACGTTATTATCATATAATAATATCAATTTAGGATTAGTCTTTATTATTTTATTAGGAAAAACAACAAAACTTTGCGGTATTAAAATAGTATAAGGTATTTTTTCAGTATTGAAATAACCGCTTTCTTTAAAAGGCCGAGGTAGATCTTCATAAGATTTCATTAATTTAGGCCATGATCTCGTCGTTTCCGTGGAAGATGTATATGAAAACCATCGAGTACGAGAAAAATCATTTGAATCAAAATTTTTCTTGTTTTTTTCTAAGTTAGCTACCATTTTAAACTCCTCTTTAATTATTTTAATATTTTTACACCAACTCCTAATTATTAATAAACAACTGCTTAGAGTTGTTAAAATTGGAAAACTCTTTTTGATATTATATATGGGCGTTATATAATATGTCAATTTTTTTAATCAATGTTTTTTTATAATAATAAATAATATTTTTCATATCCTATACTCTTTAAAGGGAGTATGAGTAAAGAGATTTGATTTTGATTTAAAATCATAAAAATCTTTACTGCCTAATTCTTTAAGTGCAACAACATCAATAAAGTATCCATTTTTTTTAATTAAATTAAGTTTTTCAAATTCATTATCAAGAACAGATGGTGTTATATATATTATCCTGGTTTTTTGCGGTGGTCTTATTTTATGGTCATAAAAAAGATCGATTACATCAATCTCATTTTTATTTTCCTGTATTTTTGCTAGATTTTCCAAGATCAGTACTGCATGGATATATCCTCTATTCATTTTGATAACCGGTATATTACCTTCAATTATACCTGATGATATAAATCCCACGGATTGTCCTAATGCAATAAAATAATACAGTAATGAGGAAGCAATATCGATTGCCTTTTCTATAAAATAATATTTTTTTCTTATCGAATAGCGCTTATCTGTTAAATTTAAAAGGATTAATACAGGTGCATCAAAATAAAACATATACTCTGTTGTATGAAGAGCCCCTTTTTTTGCAGAAATCTTCCAGTTAATCCTTTTAAGTTCATCCTTAGGTATGTATTTTCTGACAGAGCGGTATCTTGTAGTGTCTTCATATATTTTATTTGCTGTTTTTAAATTTCCTGCAAATATTCCGTTTTTATTTTCCTTTAATACCAGATTTACAGAAGGATAAACAATAACATTACATATTGAGTCAATTTTTTTCTCCCAGGGAAAAAGCCCCAGCGGATCACTTCCTTTGATTATTATCGGGCCTACGATATAAACACCTCGGGTATTACCCATTGCAGTATATTTAATAACCTTTTTTTCTTTTATTTTAAGTGAGAATACAAAGTCGCTTTTCTCAGGATAATATAAACCCCCCGGTTTATCGGAGATAAATAAATAATGAACCGGCAGATAACTTGTATTTTTCAATATCAAAACAAGTTCTATCTTTTTTGATTTTTCCGATCTAATTAATAATTTTTCTCTTTTAATATTAATTGCAAAGTATATTATATATGAATAAGCATATGAAAAAGCAATAGTTGTAATATAAAAAACAGCTATAAATTTTATAAGCCAATAATTTATAAAAATAAAAGCAAATATACTTATAATTATTGACAATAAAATTTTAAATTTCACAAAATATCCTTTACAACAGGCATATCAATATTTTCCATTGTTTTATTTAAAGCTTCTTCAACGGTTATACCTTTGATTTGGTATTCGGGTTTTAAGATTACTCTTTTTGAGAATATAGGTATAACAAGATCCTTTATATCTTCCGGAGCTACATAATCTCTTCCATTAATTACTGCATTAGCCTGTGCGCCTTTATAAAGAGCCAATGAACCTCTAGGGGATACACCAAGCTGAAAAAAATCATTGACTCTTGTTTCATTTACAATATCAATAATATAACCTCGCAATTTATCATTAACATGAATATCTGTAATTTTGTTCTGGATATTACAGATTGCATCCGGATCAGTTACCGGCGTTAAATCAGCAATAGGATGTGTAACTCTGCGGTGTGTTTCTAAAATATATTCTTCCATATCTTTTGAGGGGTAGCCGATTTTTACCGATAAAAAAAATCTGTCTTTCTGTGATTCTGGTAAATTAAATGTGCCTTCAAACTCAATTGGATTTTCTGTAGCCAATATAAAATAAGGCTCAGGCAGTTTTATCATTTTATCTTCAATTGTAATTTGGTTTTCTGCCATTGCTTCCAATAAAGCAGATTGTGTCCTGGGAGTTGCCCTGTTTATCTCATCAATTAATATTATGTTTGATACTATTGGACCTTCACGAAATCTGAAACTGCCGTCCTTTGGATTATAAATAGAAAACCCTAATACATCAGCAGGCATTAAATCAGGAGTGCATTGTATTCTTTTAAACTCACCTCCAAGACTTATGGCGATTGCTTTTGCTAGTATTGTTTTACCTACACCAGGCACATCTTCAAGCAGAACATGCCCCCTGCATAATAAAGCAATTAATACTTTATTTATTACATCTTTCTTACCATGAAATACTTTTTCTACTGATTTAGTAATATTATTAATTATTTTTTTTATATCTTTTATGTCTTTTTTATTAATCATAGATACCTCAAAAATATTAACTGTTTAAATATCATATTATATAGTATAATTATAATTATTTACCGGGTAAAGTGAAAATATTTAATAAATGTGATTTAAATTAATTTCATTATTTATTTTTTCTTTTTTATTTCATTTATCTTATCAATTCTTTCTTTTAGTTTTTTTTCAAAGCCAAATTCTTTCGGGGTATAATACTTTTTATCTTTTAATTCATCGGGAAGACACTGCATTGCCGTCACCGGTATATCAAAATTATGTGCGTATTTGTAGTCCTTGCCGTATCCTTCATCCTTCATTAGTTTGGTAGGGGCATTTCTGATCTGCAAGGGTACAGGGAGATCAGGATATTTGTTTATATCATCTTTGATTGCATAATAAGATAGAAGTAGTGAATTAGATTTAGGAGCAAGTGCATTATATGCAACTGCCTGCAGTATTGCAAGCCTTGCCTCAGGCATGCCGAGAGCCATTATTGTTTCTCTTGCTGCAATGCTAATTAAAATAGCATTCGGATCAGCCATTCCTACATCTTCTGAGCTGTGCTGGATGACTCTTCGTATTATATAAAGCGGGTCTTCGCCTGATTCAAGCATTTTTACTGCATAGTATAATGCTGCATCTACATCGGAGTTCCTCATTGATTTGTGAAGAGCAGATATATAATCATAATGATAATCTCCTTTTTTATCATATGAAGGCAGTCTGCCCTGTAATACTTTTTCCAGTATTTTTTTAGTAACCTCTGCCTTGTTGTTTTTAAGGCTAAGCTTAACAGCCATCTCAATAATTCCATAACAGCGCCTTGCATCTCCGCTTGATATATTTACAAGATGATCCTTAGAGTCTTTATCTATGACAACTTCAATTTCTTCATTAGCTTTATAATATGATACGGCTTTTTCTATCAGGCATGAAATATTCTCATTACTCAGTCTCTCGAGTTTTACAACTCTCATACGTGACAACAGCGGGGATATTATTGAGAATGAAGGATTTTCTGTTGTAGCACCAATCAGTATTATTGTGCCTTCTTCAACATAGGATAAGAATGCATCCTGCTGTGCTTTATTAAATCTGTGGATCTCATCAATAAAAAGGATTGTTTTTTTTCCTACTGTTAAAAGATTTCTTTTAGCATCCTCCATTATGGCTTTTGCATCTTTAATGCTTGCCAGGACTGCGCTTAAACTTTTCCAGTATGTATCCGTTATATTGGATATGATTTTTGCCAGTGTTGTCTTGCCAACACCGGGCGGCCCCCATAATATAAAGGAAGCCAATTTACCGGACTCAATCATTTTTTTTAGCAGAGAATCTCTGCCGACAACATCCTCCTGCCCGATAAAATCTTCTAAGATTTTCGGCCGTAATTTTTCAGACAGGGGCATTTCTTTAGTATCCATTTTATAATCAAACAGATTATTTTCATCCATAACGATAACTTAATATAAATATAGTATAATTTCAAGAAAATAATATTTATTTAATAATTGATCCAAAATTTAAAAAATAAAAAAGAATATCAAATGTTTTAATTATTTTTTTTATCGATTTTATCTCCATTAACTCGATAAAATCGATAAAAAACGAAGAGTTCATTTTGGGATGTTTATCATAAGCATAAGTTTACCCAAAATGAAAATGAGTTTTTTGATGATTTTAAGAGTTAATGGACTGGATTATCAAGGCTGTGCCTTGATCTTACCCACCATTTTTTAGTGCCTTTTTTTTAAAAAACAAAAAATTTTATGCTGTAAAATACTGTAAAATTAATATATATTTTGCTATATTTTTTATTATGTTTTTTTAAGGAGTAAAAGATGGATTATGAATATATGACTGCACCATGCGGGTTAGCATGCTTTAATTGTGCTGTTTATCTTGCAAATGAAAATAAGGACTTACGCGAACTTATTGCAGAACAGTTCGGCATCCCGTCAGATGAAGTCGGATGTAAAGGCTGCCGTGGAGAAAATGGGAGATGTCCTGTTATCCCTATGCCGTGCTCTGTCTACCCATGTGCAGAAAAAAAGGGAGTAAAATTTTGCTTCGATTGTCCTGACTTCCCATGTGATTTCCTTCATCCATATGCCGATCGGGCAGATAAACTGCCGCATAATACAAAAGTATACAATTTATGTTTGATTAAAAAAATGGGATTAGAGTCATGGGCAAATGATAAGGCAAAAAGCGTAAAAGAAGTGTATTTTAAGGGTAAATGGAAATTATAAAAGCAATAAAATAATTAATTATAAAAAAGGAGCTTATTCAATGATTAAAATTAATCCCGGTGATTTCTTAAAAACAAATAATTCAGATATTACTTATGAGGATAAAAAAATATTCCTCCGAGGTGTCGGCATCGGTAATTGGTTAAATCTGGAACATTTTATGCTGGGTATCCCGGGAACGGACAGCCAGATTCGTGCATGTATAAAAAAATATTACGGTGAAAATGCTCAAAAAAGCTTCTGGGATTCCTATTATAAATATTTGATAGATGAAAAAGATATCGAATATATTAAAAGTATAGGTTTTAACAGTATTCGTTTAGCTGTAAATCATTCATTATTTAAACCTGATTTTTTAAATAGTACCGGGCTACGTGAGATTAATAGGATTCTTAAATTATGTAAAAAATATAATATATTTGCAATAATAGATATACATACATCACCCGGCAGTCAAAATCCTGACTGGCATAGCGACAACACCACAGGAAGATATGCATTTTGGACGGATAAAAAAAGCAGAGAAGAAATAATAGCCTTATGGGAAAAAATATCCGATTATTATAAATCGGAGTCCATAATTGCAGGATACGATATCTTAAACGAACCCTGCTACTTTGAAAAAGAGCTTGATAAAGTACTTATTGATTTTTATAAAAGATGCTCACAGGCAATCAGGGGTATTGATAAGAATCATATTATATTTTATGAGGGCAATTTTTATGCAAGAGATTTTTCTATGTTTGATGCAATTATCGATGATAATTGTATATACTCATTTCATTATTATCCTTTTTTACAGCTCCCTGATAAACTTCAAACAAAAAATTTAAAAACCAGGATAGAGGATAAAATTTACGAAGATGTTACATTAAGACATATAAATGAGGTGTTAAAAAAACCAATCTGGTGCGGTGAAACGGGCCATCCGATACACCAAAATCAAAGTATTGAAGCTTTGCAGTTTTTCCTTGAAATACTAGAAGAAAAAAGGATTTCATGGTCAATCTGGACTTATAAAGATATAGGAGCCATGGGTTTAACTTATATTAATCCCGTAGGAAAATGGAATAAATTAACAAAAAAAGTATCAGAAGACTGGCTTTTTTGGGATTTTTTTAGCCAGGACAGTCTATTATCTGTAGAATTGGAAAATGATAAAATGAATTATTATTCTTATCTTGCTGATAATACAACAAAGGCTTTTAATATATTTGATAATAATTTAAAATCCGTTCCATTTAATAAACTATTAGAAGCTGTTATGGATTTTGATTTTAATAATTGTATAGTTAATGAACCTATGCTTAAAATTATTAAATCAATTATTAATAAATTCCTTAAATAAAATATATTTATTTGCAACTTACAGGAGATTTTAATCTATTACATATTGATTATTAAATTAGTATTTGATATATTTTGTAAAAATTAAAACTTTAATGGAAAACTGATGAAAAAAATATTTTTACTCATGTTATTATCGTGTATATTAAATTGTAATATTCATTCAAATATGATGATAACGGTATCTATCGATAAAAATAATCCGTTATATAAAGCAAAAGCAGAAACATATAATGATAATGAACTTTTTGATATAGCAATTAAAAATCTTGATAAAAGATTTAAAGCACTTAATATAAAAGCCAGGTATACAAAAAAATATATAGATCAAAATAAATTAATTATCGATATTTATAACACATTAAAAGATACTGATATTAAATTATTAATCGAAATAAACGGTAAACTTGATTTTAAGATAGTTTCCGATGAAGGAAGTAATAAACTTTTTGAAATGAAAAATAAAGCAGATAATGAAAAGAATGTAATATTTAATGATGATTATTCTTTAAAAGATGAATATAAGGAGTTGTTGCCTATAAATACTGAAGTGCTCAGGATTTCAAGAGAATTCAATTTAAGTGTTGATAAAATAGAATTAATTGTTGTAGAAAATAAAAGTCTTCTAGGAGATAAAGTAAATATTATACCGGAATCCGTTAAAATTAAAGATGATTATAGCGGGCATCCTGTAGTTCTTTTTCAATTTGATGAATCCGATGCAAAAAATTGGGCTGATTTTACGGAAAAGGCGGCAATAAATCAAAGACAGATTGCGATTATTCTTGATAATATTGTTTTAGCTTATCCAAGGGTCATGGAAAAAATACCTAACGGAAAATGCCAATTATCTTTTGGGCAAATATCTATAGATAAATTAAAAATATTTGCCGTAATCTTAAAAACATCATCATTGGATGTGCCTTTATCAATTATTAATATTTCAAAATAAAATACAAGCAAAAAATTATATCTTAATTATTCCTTACTAAATATAATATAAAGTTTTTTCCTGACTATTTTCTTTACATTAAGGTCAAAATATTCTTTTAGCCTCACTATATAAACTTGCTTATTTTTTTTTATACAATTAATATAATAGAAAAATAAAAGGAGGTCATAGGTATGGAAACATAAAGTATAAAATTATTAGAAAAATTTAAAATGTAATTTACTAATTAAGGAGTCCGATTATGAAACAAAAAAAAATGTTATTAGTTTTTTTTATTTTTATTCCGGTTATATCATTTATTTATGCTCAGGAACCAAATTGGGCAAAAGCATTGCAGCTTTCTCTTTACTTTTACGATGCAAATAAATGCGGTCCAGGTGTAGAAAACGGCAGACTGGAATGGAGAGGTGATTGTCATGTTGAAGATGCAGCAGTACCGTTAACTCCGGAGAATACAACACTATCTCAGAGCTTTATAGATCAATACATTGATATTCTTGATCCCGATGGTGACGGCTGTATTGATGTAAGCAAGGGGTATCATGATGCAGGGGATCATGTTAAATTTGGTCTTCCGCAAACCTATGCTGCATCAACTCTTGGATGGGGGTTATTTGAGTTTAAGGATGCATTTATACAGATTGGAGAATATGAGCATATACTGGACATTTTAAAATGGTTTACCGATTATTTTTTAAATTGTACTTTTATAGATGGTAATGATAATGTCATTGCATTCGCATATATGGTTGGCGAAGGAGGTACAGATCATACTTACTGGGGTCCTCCCGAATTGCAGGATCCGGTTAAAATACCCCGTCCGGTTGATTTTGCGAATGCAAATAATCCTGCAAGTGATCAGGCGGCAGGAGCATCTGCGGCTTTGGCTTTAATGTATTTAAATTATAAAGATATTGACAGTGATTATGCCGATAGATGTTTAACAGCAGCAAAATCCCTTTATGAATTTGCAAAAACTTATAGAGCGCTTGGGAATGGCGACGGCTTTTACGGATCCGGATATGATGAAGATGAGCTGTCATGGGCATGTGTTTGGCTATATGAAGCAACCGGTAATACTGATTACATCGATCAAATTATAAGTTATGATCAAAACGGTATTTATACAGGATGGATTAAAAAAATAATATCTACAACAGAAAATACCTGGCAAAACATCTGGGTGCACTGCTGGGATGTTGTTTGGGCCGGTATTTTTACAAGAATCACATCTGTAATGAATAGGTCTGAGTTTAATTATATACCGCAGATTGATAAAGATAAATTTGATTATTTTTCTCATTGGAATATCGAATACTGGTCCGGGGGAGAAGTGCCTCATGCAAATCCTGCCGATACAAATTATCTGAGTCAATCGCCAGCAGGTTACGGCATGATTAATACATGGGGGTCTGCAAGGTACAATACGGCAGCTCAACTTTGTGCACTTGTTTATAATAAATATAAGGATAGGCCTGATATGGTAACCTGGGCAAAAGGCCAGATGGAATATTTAATGGGCAATAATCCTATGAACAGGTGTTATGAGGTCGGGTATAGTGAATTATCGGCAAAACATCCTCATCATAGAGCTGCTCATGGATCAAAAACAAACAGCATGCTTGATCCTGTTAACCATAAACATACACTCTGGGGAGCTCTGGTAGGAGGCCCAGACGGTAATGATGTGCATGTTGATGATACTGCTGATTTTGTATATAATGAAGTTGCCATTGATTATAATGCTGCCTTTGTAGGAGCTCTTGCAGGTTATTATCTTCTTTTTGGTGAAGGAGATCTTCCTGTACCTGATTTTCCGCCTAAAGAAGCTGAGATAGATGATTTTTTTACCGAAGCCAAATTAGAACAGGAGAATACAGAAAGAACACAGATAACAATAAATATTCACAATGAGTCAATACATCCTCCAAAATTTTGTGACGGCATGAGTGTTAGATATTATTTTGATTTAAGTGAGTTATATGCTGTCGGACAAACAATAGATGATGTAAGGTTTGAAATTTATTATGATGAACAGGGCACTTCATACGGCGGGCCTGTGCAGGTAAGTGAATTTATCCCATGGAATTTTGAGGACGGCAAGAGAATATATTATGTTGAGTTTGACTGGTCCGGATATAAAATTTACGGAGACAGAGATTTTCAATTTGCTTTAATAGCAGCTCAGGATTCTAATTGGCAGAGCAACTGGGATCCGTCAAATGACTGGTCAAGACAGGGAATGACTAATGAAATGGCTGTAACAGCTTACATTCCTTTTTATATAAATGGCGAGCTTGTATACGGCACAGAACCTGAACCGGGATCAACAAGCGGAGGCGGCTCCGGAGGAGGGGGCACTACTGATGCAGAACTTGCTGTGCAATATAAATGTGCGGAAGACAGCGTAATTACAGGACAGATTAAGCCTCAAATAAATATAGTAAGAAAACAGGGGACAGAAGTTGTTTCATTAAGCAGTCTTAAGTTTAGATATTATTTTACTGTAGAAAATCCTTCAACGCAGCAATTAAGTGTGGATTATGCTGTAGTAGGAAGCTCAAATGTTACAGGTACATTTGTAAATGTAAGCGGTAATTTATATTATCTTGAGGTCGGATTTACAAGCTCTGCGGGTAATCTCGGTAGCCAGACAGGAGAAATCCAGTTAAGGATTAATAAGGACAACTGGTCTTTATATGATCAATCCGATGATTATTCTTTTAATCCGGATATTACATCATTTATAGATTTTAATAAAATAACATTATATAAAGATGGGGAATTAATTTGGGGTATTGCCCCTTAATTATAATTACTGTTTTTCTTCCCTATTTAAAACTGAAAAGGGGTGCCCTAAAAGGCGATTTTTTTATAACTCCCTTTACATGGGCACTCCTTTAATTAAAAAAATATTTAATCATTTAATAAATAATATTTATTTGAATCCCTGTTAAAATTAATTATTCATACTTATAAGTAATATAATAACTGTGTTCTTTATGCTGTAAATCATTTTCTGTTACTGTTAATAATCTGTTTAATGAATCATATTCATATTCTCTTGTTAAATGCAGTACTTTAATTGTATTTATTAACTCATATTCTGTTTTTTTAATAACATTATTTTTTTTGTCATATTCATAATCATAAATATTAATATAATCTATATCTCCATTTTCATTAATTCTTGTTTCTTTAATTATATTTCCGATTGCATCGTATTCATATTCGTAAGTATTTATTATTTCACCATTTTCATTTATTTCTATTATTTTAGTATTATTACCTGCAGCATCATACGAATATTCTTCAACATTATTAATTGTTGTACCGTCTGATAAATATTCTGTTTCTTTTACTATTCTTCCTTCTAAATCATAATCATATCTATATATATTAATTATATTATCCTGACTGTCAAAATAAACAATTTCTGATTTTTTCCCCTTTTTATCATACTTATATTCTTCATAATAACTGTCCGACGGATCTGTCTTATCATCTTTTATACATTTGGTACATTGAAGATCATTATTATACTTCCATTCGATTATTTTATCAATAGTAATTCCATCGGGCCTATAGTATATGCTTTTTAAAATCTTACAATTAGAAGTATTAAGTAATTTTCCTCTAATCAGGTAAACTTGTTTTATGATATTCGTTATTGTTGTCTTGTCAGCTTCATAATATGTAATAGTAATCTTCATTGTTTTTACATTTTTTTTTTGATTACTATTACCGGTATCATCAGAAGAGTCCACATTATTCTCAGGGCAAGCCTGTAATAAAAGCAATAATAAGCTAAATAAAAAAATAATAAAATTTATTTTTTTCATAATACTCAATCTCCTTTTCCCGTTTTTTATTTAAATAATGGATTAAATATAATGAATATTGAGGTGAATATCAATTGAACTAAAGTATGAATTAATTATATGGAGATTGAAAATAAATACTACTAAAGTAGAATTTTATATAAATTTATTTATCATAAATCTCATCATTTACTATTTTCAACAAAGTACTGCTTCCCATAGCAAGTTCATTCATCCTTTCGGAGATAATCTAAAAAGTATTTTTGCTGCTTTGTTCATTTATTGAATCTGGATTGCCGGTACCTGTGCCTTTGCAATTCTTCCAGGTTGTTATTTGGTTTGTAAATATTTTACAATGTAAATTATTTTTCTTTTTAATAATATTTTGACAATAGTTTTTTTGTATGCTATAAGAAAATTATAACAACTGGCGCTGAATTAAGGTGGAATCAACCATCAGGGAGTTTTAATAATTCTGTCGTACGCCTGGGCAGAAGAATCTTTAATAATAAGGAGATTCTTCATGTCTGAAAATTTAATCAAAAAATTTTTATCAAAAAATCCGGACAACATTAATAACACGTCATTTATTTCTTTTCTTGCAAATTTAGTAGAGGTTAATAAAGTATCACCCGACATAGCAAGATTAATCATTAATGAGTTAAAAGACCAGCGGAATAATCTAAAATTAATTGCCAGTGAAAATTATTCATCTCTTCAATCGCAAAGTGCTATGGCTAATCTTTTAACGGATAAATATGCGGAGGGATATCCATATCACAGATTTTATGCAGGATGTGATAATGTTGATCAGATTGAAGAAATAGCATGTAATGAAGCATGTAAACTTTTTAATGCAGAACATGCATATGTTCAGCCGCATAGCGGAGCCGATGCTAATTTAGTAGCTTTTTTTACAATACTGAATTATCGTATCCAGAAGCCCTGTCTCGATAAAACGGGTAAAAAAAATTTTTATGAGTTTTCTAATGATGAGTGGAATACTTTAAGAGAAAACATCGGCAGACAAAAATTGCTAGGTATGGATTATTATTCCGGCGGGCATCTTACACATGGATATAGGTATAATATATCTTCTCAGCTTTTTGATTGTTACAGTTACGGTGTTGCAAAAGATACGGGATTGATAGATTATAATGACATTGCAAAAAAGATAAAAGAAATTAAGCCTTTAATATTACTGGCAGGATACAGCGCCTATCCCAGAAAAATAAATTTTGCAAAAATGAGAGAGATCGCTGACTCAGTAAATGCCGTCCTGATGGTAGACATGGCGCATTTTGCAGGGCTTATTGCAGGGGGTGTTTTTAAAGATGATTATGATCCGGTAAAGCATGCTCAAATAGTTACATCAACGACCCATAAAACATTACGGGGACCCCGCGGCGGTTTAATTTTATGTAAAAAAGAGTTGGCGGAGTATCTTGATAAAGGATGCCCGATGGTTCTTGGAGGACCGTTGCCTCATATTTTAGCAGCAAAAGCTGTTTCTTTTAAAGAGGCAGGCAGAGAAGAATTTAAAAAGTATTCTCAAAAGATAGTTGAGAATGCTAAATTGCTTTCTCAATACATGATAAAAGAAGGATTAAAGGTTTTAACCGGCGGCACGGATAATCATCTTATGCTGATTGATGTCAGTCCATTTGGATTAACTGGAAGACAGGCAGAAAGTGCTGTAAGAGAATGCGGCATCACGTTAAATAGAAATTCTTTGCCGTTTGATCCTAATGGTGCATGGTATACAAGCGGATTAAGGGTAGGTACACCTGCACTTACAACACTCGGTATGGGAGATAAGGAAATGATGGAAATTGCTTCTATTTTCAAGTTAATTTTATCCGGAACTTCTCCTGAAAAAACAGGTGATAATAAGATCAGTAAAGCAAAATATACTATAAACAATAATATAAAAGAAGAAGCAGTTATGAGAGTTAATGAATTATTAAAAGATTTTTGTTTATATCCTGAAATTGATCTTAATTTTTTATTGGATAATTTTTAATAATTAATCATATAGGATGCCTGAAAAGTTAAAAATTTATCACGAAGTGCATGAAGTTTATTAAGTAATTTATTGAATCCTTCATGCTCTTCGTGCCTTTTATTGAAAAAAATATAAAAAAAACAATAGAAATTTAGTTTTTAATATATTAATAATTAAAAAATGTATCATTTTTTTGAAAAATATATATTCTGATATAGAATTTAATTAGATATATCGAAAATAATTATATATGGAAGATAATATTAAGAATACTACTGATAAAAGTAAAAAAAGATTAACTGTTGGACTCTTAATTGATTGGACAGAGGAGCCTTACCAGATAAGTATTTTTGAAGGCGTTGCTGACTATGCTTATGAAAATAATATTAATCTTCTTTGTTTTGTTGCCGGAGGTTTAGAGGCGCCAAGAGAATATGAAAAGCCTAGAAATGTCCTTTATGATTTTGTAACAGAAAATAATGTAGACGGTATTGTTGTTTCTTCCGGATCAATTGGTAATTATGTCGGTTATGAGGCAATGGTAAAATTTTGTAATAAATACAGACCTATTCCTCTGGTAAGCATTGCATTGGAGCTTGAAGGATTCCCATCCATACTTGTAAATAATAAAAAAGGTATGCATGATTTAATAAATCATTTAATAGAAAAGCATAAGTATAAAAAAATTGCTTTTATAAAGGGGCCGGAAAATAATACAGAAGCAGAAGACAGATATAAGGCTTATTTAGAGGCATTATATCAATATGGACTGACAATTGACCATAATCTTGTTGTCCAGGGTACTTTTGAGCTTGAAAGCGGTATGGAAGCCGTTAGGATACTATTGGATGAAAGAAAAGAAAATATTGATATAATTATTGCCGCTAATGATAATATGGCTCTCGGAGCTCTTGAAGAGCTTCAATCAAGAAATATTAAAGGATCTAAAAAAATTGCCGTTGTTGGATTTGATGATATTGAAATGGGCAGATATGCAGTACTTCCTTTAACAACCGTTAAGCAACCCTTATATGAACAGGGTAAAAAAGCAGTTGATATGCTTGTTAAATTAATTAATAATAAAAAAGTAAATGATGTTGAAAGATTAAACGCAGATCTTATTATTAGAGAGTCCTGCGGTTGTTTTTCTTATAATACATTAAAAGCGGCATCTAATATTAATTATAATAAAAATAGTATCGGTAAATTTAATGAGACAGATATATTAAATAATATGATCAAAGCAGTTAATAATATAGATTTGGATAAAAAAAATCTTTATCAAAATTTATTAAAGAAAATTTTAAATTCTTTTTATATTGAAATTAAAAATAAAATATCCGGCGGATTTTTAAATACATGGAATGAAGTTTTATCATTAGTAATTTCAAAAGGATTTAATATATCAAAATGGCAGGAAATACTATCAGAATTAAGAAAAAATATATTAACATGTATTAGTGATAGAAATATTTTAATTCGTGCGGAAGATTTACTGCAGCAGGCAAGAGTAATGATCGGTGAAGCATTACAGAGAGCAGAAACTTTTCAAAAAATACTTAATTTTCATGAATCTCAAAGATTAAGGGAAATTGCGGAAAAATTAATGACTGTACTGGATATTGAAGATCAAATGAATATATTATTTAAAGAATTACCGAAATTAGGCATTAAAAGCTGTTATCTTTCATTATATGTTAATCCAAGTGAATCTCTAAGTAAGGCAAAATTGGTTTTAGCGTTTAATAATAAAAAAAGAATTAAAATAAATGATGATGGGGTTTTATTTAATTCTAATGAATTGATTCCTGTTGATTTTTTCCCAAAGAAAAAAAAGTTTTATTTTATTATTGAAGAGCTTTCAGACGGTAATGATCATCTGGGATTTGTTTTATTTGATATTGAGACAAAAGCAGCAGAAATTTATGAAATTTTAAGAAACAGATTGAGCAGTGCGTTAAAGGCTTCGATTTTAATAAAAAAAATCAGAGATCAGGCTCATGATCTTGAAGAACAGGTAAAAGAAAGAACATCGGATTTAACAAAAACAAATAAAAAACTTGAAAAAGAAATAAAGGTTAGATTTAAGACGGAAGAAAAATTAAAAGAAACCCTGGAAAAATTGGAAAATATAAATAAAAAATTAAGAAGCTTGTCTTTAAAAGATGAATTAACCGGTTTATATAATAGAAGAGGTTTTTTAACTCTTGGCGAACAGCATTTGAAATTGGCAAAAAGAATGAAAAAAGATTTTTTATTATTTTATATTGATCTTGACGGATTAAAATTTATTAATGATACTTTTGGCCATTCTGAAGGCGATTATGTCCTTATTAATACTGCAGAAATCTTAAAGCAGACATTTAGGCAGGCAGATATAGTAGCCAGACTAGGCGGAGATGAATTTACGGTTTTATCAGTTGATACTTCATCTAAGGACGAGAATGATTTAAGGCATAGACTGCAAAGAAATATTAATAATTTTAATAGCAGATCAAAGAAAAAATATAAGCTGTCATTAAGCTGCGGCGTAACACATTATAATGAAAATAAACAAATGGATTTTGAAATGCTCCTAGAAGAAGCCGATAAAATTTTATATGAACAGAAAAGGATTAAAAAAAAGAAAAATTTCATTATTAAAAGATTTTTAAAAAAATGATGTTATCTTATAACCTTATTTATAAAACCTCTAATATCAAAATATGCTTTATCATCTACCTTTAATTGATATTTAACACCATTTATTGTATAAATAGTATCTCTGCCGATTGTAATCATTTTTAATGAACCGCTTGGGAAAAACAAAACCATTGTGTTTTTTTTCATAACTAACTGTTCATCATTATATGTACTAATTGTAAAATAATTATATAAAAGAGCTGCAGCTATATATCCGTTTTTATTAAAAGATATTGATTCAAATTTAGGATCACCGCCTTTTACAGGGTATTCAATGTTACCGATTTTAATTTTTGTATTCTCTATTAAGGTGCCGCCTATAATTTTGCCTTCAGTAAATTTTAAATTTGATTCCTTTAAAAATGTATATTTGCCTTCTCCGATATTTAATTCTTGATTGTCCATTAATACAATTGACTCGATTTCATTATTATAATTAAAATATATATCATAATCATTGCTGTTGTTTTTTGATTTACAATTAATTTCATAATCACCAATTTTTATCATTTGATCTTCGCTTAAATAAGCGGCTCTGATAAAGATGTCTCCTTTATATTTTTTTGAAAACTGTATTTTAGTGTCTTTTGCCAGTTTTATTATATTCTCATTTATTACTATCTCTACATCTTCTTCTAAAAAACCCGATATTATATAATTTTCTTTAATATTAATTATTATTTCTTCATTGGCTTTTAATTTTATCTCTATATCCTGTGCGTTATAGGCAACAGAGCTTGCCAGGATTCCTTCTTTAACATTTCTGCCTAATTTGCTGTCTTTAATATTATTAATATCAACTTTAATATTACCTAGGATAAAAACTCTGCAAAAAATATTGTTAATCATTATTAAAAATAATATTAATATAATGATATGTTTTTTCATTTTAATATCCTTTTATAAATTTATTATTACTTTATTAAATGATATTTCAATCAAACTTTTGTAAAGATATAAAAATTAATTTTTAAAGTCAAGACTCTTATATGAATATTACAATTATAAATAATGAACATTATTGACATCTTGGTTATATTTAATTATAATCAAACTTTATTTTTCAGGTATTTTATTTATCTGTTTGACAAAAAAAATAAATTTAAATAGGTTATATAATTTATTTTACAAAAGGATTATTATTATGAAAATAAAAAAAATAAAATATAAAGGTTATTCAAATTGTTATGAATTGACAATAAAAAATCAGAAAATGATTGTTGCAACAGATTTTGGGCCGAGAATCATTTTTTTTGGAGAAAAAGAAAACATTCTTTTTTATGATGAAGAAAAGAAATTAAAAAATGATAAAGGCTGGATATTATATGGTGGACATAGATTATGGATTGCCCCGGAAAGCACATGGACTTATAATCCAGATAATGACATATGTGAGGCGTCGGTTGAAAAAAAATCTATTATTATTAAAGGTTATGACCCTAAATTAAAATTTGATAAAATATTAACAATTTATGAAAATAACAACAGATTTAATGTTAAACATACATTTGTTAATAAGTCCGGCGCGTTATTCCCCGGAGCTATCTGGGCTTTAACTTGTGTTGTCCCGAAAGGTACTGTTTTTATACCATGGGGCACAAAGGGCGATTTTAAAATGAATAAAGTTGTTTATTGGCTTGATTGGCTGGGCCAGAAATCAGATTTAAAAAGCAATCAGTATATTAAGACAAAAGATTTATTTTTAATTGAACCGACAGGCGAGGTAGGGAAAATAGGAGTTGCAGGGCATGAAGGATTTATTGGTATTGCAAATAACAATTATACTTTTATAAAAAAATTTAACAGATTACAAACGAATGATTATCCTGATGATAATTGCGCAATAGAATGCTATACATGCATTGATTTTATAGAATTAGAAACATTAAGCCCTAATACCGTTTTTTTGCCTGATGTTCCATTTAGTCATACAGAGGAATGGATACTTATTAATAAAAAAATTGATCCGTATGATGGGAATAATATAAGAAAGCTATTGGAAAAATAAAAACATTGATATTTTTATTTTTTTTTAGTATACATCTTATAAAAATAAAATGTTGATTTTTATTTTATTGACTGATTAATTAAAAATATATTATTATTAATCAATATAAAAAATGGAGTATGTCAATGAATGATGATAGAAGAAAAGAAATGAGAATACCTGTTGATAAATTGCCGGATTGTTTAAAGGTAATTACTTTTAAACTGGGGCTTTTAGAAGAGTATTCTGCAACAACAATTAATGCAAGCAATTTCGGGATGAGTTTTGTTTGTGATGGTATAGATAAAACAGATGTTGATACTGGGCAGGATCTTACAGTTAAAATATCACCCCAAAATTATAAATTGAAATCAACTGTTGTTTATGCACAAAAGGTTGCTGATAAAAAATTAAAATTTGGTATCAGTTTTCATAATGGATATCCGATAGAAAAATACCAGGAATTGATTACCGATAAGCTATAATAATAAAAATTGCGAATCAAAATGATTCGCTTTTTTTATTATTATGTCAATTTTTTATTATTATACCAAAAGGTATATGTGAAAAATAGAATTATGTATTATAATGTATTTTAATTAAGGGCTATAAAACCAATATTATTAATATTTTACACATAAAATTTTTTAAGGGCTGTATTAATGAAATTTAATTTTGATTATCTAAAAGGGAAAAAAATCGGAAATACACGGATAATTCCGCTTATCTCTAAAATAATATTCTTATTTATTATATTTATTCTTGTATCGAATATATCAACAAATTATATTAATCTCAGTTTAAACAGCTCCGAGATGATAAAATTAACGAAAGAATTGCTTATTAAAGATTTAAAAGAAATTTATAACTATTGCAATAACCAATATGAAATATATGATTTTAATAATGATATTGATGTTACAATTAAAAATATTGAAAAAAAAGCGATAATAGATTTCAATAAAGAAAAATCTAAATCAATTGCAATTGGAGTAAAAGAAAACGGGAATTTTTTATTTCAAGCATCCAATATGAAAAAACAGGATATCTTTAATGATAAAAAAATACTTGATGAAATAACTAAAAACAGACAAAAAAATATAAATGAAGGATTTATAACATTTAAATATGGAGAAAAAAAATTTTTTTATTTATTTGGCGGAAAGTATTTTGGCGTTTATAAATATAATCCAAATTGGGATGTTTATATAATAAGAGGAGAAGAATATTTAGAGTTTTACCAGAATTCCATCCTGACAATATCAATAATTCTTGCAATAATTTTAATTATTACACTTTTATGTGCTGTCATCGGTGTATATTTGATAAAATATCTGTTAAGATTTGTAAACACTATATCATCAGAAATTATGAAAATGATTGAAAAACAGCATCTCGGTATTATTGATTTAAAAAATGCCTCAAATGACGACATAACATTCCTTGGAGTAGCATTTAATTCCTTATCCAACAGTATAAACAATCTTATGTCTATATTTTTAAAGTTTGTTAATAAGGATATCGCTCAAAAAGCATATAAAGAAAAAAATGTAAAACTTGAAGGAACAAAAAAAGAGTTGACTATATTATTCTCAGATATTAAAGGTTTTACTTTTATGACGGAAACATTGGGCATAGATATAATTAAGCTGTTAAATTTACATTATGATAATGTAATAAACAACATATTAAAACATGACGGTGTTATAGGTTCTATTATAGGAGATGCCTTGCTGGCTGTATTCGGCTCAATAGAGTCAGAAGATGAAAATAAATCATACCAGGCGATTATAAGCGCTTATGATATACAGAGGGTTACGGAAGAATTAAGAGAATCCATGATAAAAACTAAAGAAAAATTGGAAAAAAATAAAAAGGGGCTGACAACTTTAGAAAAAAAGGTTTTTAAGGCGGTATTAATAGAAATCGGCATAGGTATTGACGGCGGGGATGTTTTTTACGGGACAATCGGCTCCAGCATGAGAATGACCAATACGGTAATTGGTGACAATGTAAATTTTGCCTCACGATTGGAAAGTTTGACAAGGATTTATAATATACCAGTGATTTGCTCTGAGTATATAAAAAATGATATAGAAAATAACAGACCGGATCACAACCTCAGATTTGTTGAAATTGATACTGTAAAGGTAAAAGGAAAAACAAAAGGGCAAAAGATATTCTGGCCTCTTTTTGAGAATGAAATAAGCGCAGAGCTTAATAAAAACATTAAAATATTTAATGAAGGCATTGTTTTGTATTATCAGGGCAAATGGCAGGGAGCAGTTAAAATATTTAAGAAATGCAAGTTGCCTTTCATTGATATTTTTATTGAAAGAACTTTAAAAAATAAATTACCGAAAAATTGGAACGGCATATGGATAATGGAAAACAAATAAAAGAAGATTTAATTAAAATAAAAAATCAGTTTTTAAAAGATAAAACCGAGTATTCAACAGATATAGCAAAAGTATATGATCTTGAGGATGAATTTAATAAAACAAGAAAAAATAAAAATATTTTATACTGGTTTGTTTTTATTGTATTTATACTTATAATTTTACTCGGTGCATTTTTTGTGACTCAATTTATCCAAAATAAAACCCGTAAAATAAAGGTCAGCATTAAAGAATTTGAAGATGTTACATTAAAAGATATTTTAAGCTCTACAAGGAAATATGAAAATAAAATAATAATTGCAAAAAATGAACTTGATGATCTTAGATCAATGCTGGAAGAAGAAATTGAAACTGTTAAGCTGGATTATAAAAAGAAACTTGACTTAAAAACCTCAAAAAAAATAGCCGCTAAAGAAAAAAATAAAATTATAAAAAAATTAAAAAAAGAACAGAATAAAAAAATAAAAGAAATTGAAGATAAATATAATATTTTAATAAATGAAAAAGAAGAAGAAATCGTAGAATTAAAAAATAAAATTGATGACTATGATAAAAATAAGCTTAAGGAAGCTATGGATATAAGCAGTGAAGAAAAGCTTAATGAATTGCAATTATCGAGGATTATAGATTACTATGAAGATAAAATTTTAAAAAATAAGGAAAAAAATGCTCAAAGAATAAAAAAAATAGAAGATCATTATAATGAATTATTAAAGATAAATACTGAAAAATTTAATCCTGTATTTGATGATAAAAATTTATTATCAATTATTAAAAGTCCCATTGATATTGATAATACAAGTGATTTAACTATAAATGATACAGTATATTTAAAGTATTTAAAAAAGTTAACTGATCTCGGCATCACCTCGGAAGATGAATTTAATAATATTATTAATAAAAATAAAGACAGGGATATAATTGCAGACTACTTTTATAAAATACCCTATGAAAACAATATACCTGATATGATTAAACATCTTGATTATTATGATAGGATTATTATTAATGATTACAGGAGAATGCTTTTTAATCTTGTCGACGGCATTGACAAGGAATTAAAAATATATATTGATGAAGTGGAAAATACAATTGATAAAAGCAGTATCGGCGGTAGAGAATACATAGGCTATATAATAAATCCCGGTAACATTAACAATATATCTATTAAGATCGATGTTAATATTGATAAAGATGATAAATTAAATGCAGTAATTATAGATAAAAAAAATAAAGTAATCGGAGAATTATTGCTAACCAATCAGGATAATATTATAAAATCTAAGATTATAAAATTGGATGAAGATAAAAAGCTGCAGCCTTTTGACAGGATTTACTTGAAAAAATAAAATTTATTAAATTGCCAGGCTTATCTATATTTTAATATTTTCCTATACAGCAGAAAAATTATTTAACCGATATATTTAATATGAAAAATATTATTATTGCACTATTCTTTTTTTTATCAATTCAACTTATAATAACCGATGAAATAAATCAAAATTATATACAGATTTTCGGAGAAGGTCCTATCGGCCAGTATATCAAGGGATTGGAGACAAAAAGATATACTAAAGAGGATGCTTTAAATTATGCAAAAAATGAAATATTAGAATATTTATCTGCAATGGTTTATGGATATAACTTTGTCTATAAGGTAGAAAATAAACTGAATGAAAGTGAAGGCTTTTTTGATTTAGAAAATATATATAAATTTAAATCAATAGAAAAAATAGTAAAACTCACACAGGTTGAAGTGCCTGAGGATTATGAAATCAAAAAAGAAATTAAAAATGAAAAAGATAAAATTGAAGAAGATCAGAATGATTTTTTTATCTCTATAGATGACAAAAAAAATAAACATTTTCAAATTGAGGATCTGCTGATCCGTTTTAGGGGGATATACAGGCTAAGTGAAGATCAAAAATACTATATTAAGGGATTTCAATCGTCATTAGCCAAAATGAGCATGGGAGAAGCAAAGGGCTCCTGGCTGGAAGAATGGGACACCCGGTTAAAAATATATAAAGATGCATTGAGGAATGCTGTTTTAAATGAAGCTAAAAGAAGATTAAAATCCAGGCCCTTATATATAAAGGGTAAAATATTATTAATAGAGAGCCCGAGATTCTTCATGGTAAGCGGCGAGTGGGTAGCCCGTGTTAAAATTCATGTAATAATCTTGGAAGTTGATTATAAAGAAAATTATTGATAATTATAATTGCCTATTTAACAGCTTTTATTATTTTTTTAATAAGAATAAACGGTTTAAGCTTTGATTTTACTTGATTAATTGATCCTGCAATATATATATCCTGATCCTCATTATAATAAAGAAATGAACCTGTAGAGCCGGAATGACCATATAATGCCGGTATTTTCATCATGATATTCATACATTTCGGTAATTTAAAGTACATGGTGCCGTATCCATATTGAAGCGGGAATTGTTTAAGTTTATGCCAGTTATGCATCAATTTTAATGTATTTTTTTTAATAAGCTGGCCTTCATTTAAGGCTTTTAAGAAAATTATCATCTCCTCAGCGGTTGATATAATTCCCCCGTCAGCCCAGTGACTGCTGTTTAACCGGGTATTGGTAATGTTTACATCTTTATAAAATACATCTGCCGGCAAAATTGATAAATCAATCCCTGATGCAGGATGGCTGCTTAACCAGGTATGTTTGAGTCCTAATGGAATAAAGAAAAACTCTTCATAAACAGCATAAAGCGGTTTGCCTGTTATGGATTCAATAATTTTTCCTAATAACTGGAAATTGGTATCCGAATAGGATGCATCAGTACCCGGTATAAAATTAGGCTTCAAATCATCTCGTGCTCTTTTTATAGTATCATCTACTGACCATGAATGTTCCGGTTCTTCAAGCATCATTTCAAAAAGGCTTTTTCCATCTTTTGGCTTTTTAGTGTAATAATCTGCTATGCCTGAAGTATGTGACAATAATTCTTCAATTGTTATCTCATAGGAATAATCCTTTCCTTTATAAACATGAATTCCTTGAATAAGTTTTTCCGGGAGATATTTTGATATTGGATCATTTAAAGAAAGTACTCCTGTTTCATAAAGCTTCATTATTGCCGTGGCTGTATATAGCTTTGTTATACTGGCAATATAGATCGGAGTGTTTTTGGTCATGGATATCTTATTGAGTTGAGTAGCTGTTCCCGAGGCTCCTGACCATGAGAATGATCCATCGCCCTTAGCCACAGATACAACACAGTTTTTAATCGATTTATTCTTCCTTACAAATTCTGTAATTATATGTTCTATTTCCTTATCTGGATTATTAATCTTTTGCGGTTTTAATTTAATACAGCCTATGAAAATCACCACAGTAATCATTAGCAGTATTATGAAGATAATTATAATTCGTTTCATTCTAAGAATCCTCCTAATATTAAAAGAAGCAAATAATATGCCAATGATTTTTTTAGTCATTTAGTATAATAATAGTCAAATTTTTATATTTTATTCTGTTTTATGTAGAAATAATACTTACTTATGTAGAAATATTCCTATAAAAAAGTAGATTTTTTTCTATATTTTTATTTCCAAGAGGAATTGTATATCAGCCATATGAGGCATCTCTCCAAATAATGAACCTTTATATCCAAGATAAATGTTTGCATTAATCTCAAATACAAAATATTTTAAAAAATTATATCTTATCTTAGGTATAAGCATAGTGCTCCCATCCAGTAGATAAATAAAAAAGCCGATATACAGATCCAGACCGGTTGAAGCAATATCATCCTTACTGACCTGGAAAAACAAAAAAAGCATTCCCAAGTCAAACACATTATATTCCGTCATAGAGTCTCCAAGCACACCGTAATAATAATCAGCATAACCTTCTTCTTGTTCTTTTTTTGTCTTTTTTAACTCTTTTTCAATAAATGAAGGTACTCCATCCGGGATTGAGATGCTTTGGGGATTTTCATGATAATTATTAATATCACATAGATAATCATAATACTCTTTTTGTTCAGGCGGTGTCATCCCGCTGGAATTAAAATATATTTCTAAAATAATGTTAAAATATGTACCGGGTGTAAAATTTATTCCAAATATGACTCCCTCAAAGCCGTATCTTTCTGTTTCTTCCCATTCATACTCGTGCATATCTTCGTATAATATGTCATCTTTTTTAATTAATCTTTTTATTTTCTCATTCCCCTTTATTTTAAAATCGGAATATATAATAAGTGAATCAGATGCATTTACCGCTACTGATGAACCTATGCTCCATTTTAAAGAAGTATCAATAAATCCGTTAAAGCCGAAATTTACATAGGGCACTCTAAAATTTATTACTCCAAAAAAACATTGCTCTTCCTGTATATTTAAATACTCTGTTGTTTCATTGGATCCCGGGAATCCGGGAGAATAAATTATGCTTAAGTTTACTATAGGAAAGTAAACAGATAAATCAATCATATTAACTCCGACCTCATCATAATCAAATAACCCGCTGATTTTTTTCTTTTCATATGCAAGATCATTAAAAATATTGAACAAATATGAGTTTTCCTTACTAATAAAAGCCCTGCCGGCCTTTATTTTAATAGGGAACATAATAGGTATATTTACAATTAAATATAATTCTCTGACTAAATTGTCCAAATAATTATTGTATGCATCCTCATGATCTTCATCTATAAAGTTATATAACTCATTGCCTTCATGAACAAAACGAAAACTGTTATCAACATATATTTTAAAATAAGAGCTAAGGTCAAGTGATGCAGTTAAGTCTACATAAAGAGTATAATAATATGTATTTATATCAAAGCGGTTGTTTTTATTAATAGTAGAATCATTAATGAAACTGTAATTAAAAACATGTCTGTTTACTGCTGTCAGTTCTAATAATATATACTTTTCTATTTCCTTTTTTGATATCTTACTTTTCATTATGTTGTCATCAGTATTATCATTTTTAGTGATTTCATCAATATCCATGTTTAGAAAATCTTCATCGGTATTTGTGTTTGAGAAAATTATTAGATTATGAATTATAATTAAAATAATTATAAGGATCCTTTTTTTCATTTTTTATTCTCCAAAAAGAAATTTGCCTCAGAGACTGTAGGACAACAGTTTTAATTATTTCTCTGCCATCTCTTATAATCTCTGAGGTTAATAATCTTTTATTTATATTTTTATATCCTTTAGTAAGTCTTTATTAAAATATGAATCACTGACTTTTTGTAATTTAAAATCCAGATACTTTATGACTGAAATCTTATTGTTAAAAATTTCATCAATGATTAAAAGTTCTGTACATAATTCCCGTTTATAAAAAGTCTTAAATGCCCTGTAATATCCTTTTTTTAAAAGTTTTCCCGATTTGGAATAATATTCCGCCTTAACAGGTTTAAAATTTTCTTTATTGATATAAAGAATGATACGGTAGTATGTTACCCGTGAGTTTTTTGACATTAATTCCAGTTTATAAGTATTTGTTTTTCCGATTTTTTCTTGTCCAATTATTTCAGGAGAATAATCTGCTCTGTAATTAACAGATAAAATATCACCTGTCGAAACATTACCGGACAATTTCTGCGCAGGGCTTATCATTATAGATTTTTTTGCTCCCGGGATATACAGCCATGTATCTGTATCAATCAGTAATATTTTCCTGCCTTTTTGATTTTCCGGTTTTAAGGTTAGAGCAATGGATCTGTTTTTACCGTTATCCATTATTTTGGTTAACACCTTCATTGAGTTTGATTCAATAACTTCTTTGTTTTCCATAGTTGTTATATCAACTAATGAGGAAAAAGAATTGCCCGGTGCTCTTGCCTCATCAACTTTAGTTAATAAAAAATCAGCATCAATATTTGCAGCCGAATTAATAACAAACATTAATACAGATGTTATAATCATAATTAGAATTAAATATATTTTTTTGTTCATTTATTACCTCCTAATAATATCTTAAAGAATCAACAATATTCATACCGGCAGCTTTTTTTGCCGGTGGGAATGATGCAAATAATGCAGTAATTAATGATAGTTTTAAACTGAAAAATATAAATTTAAGGGATTCTGCATCAAGACGTACATTTGCAGTATATCCGGTTGAAGCTCCCGGGGGAGGAGGCATAGGTATGCCCAATATATTTATTATCCTGCTTAATAAAAATGCGGCTGTTATACCTAAGAGTCCGCCGATTATTCCCATTATGAGGCTTTCTGTAATAAAATTTTTTATTATTTTAAATTTTGATGTTCCGATTGTACGTAATGTGCCTATTTCATTCACACGTTCCATAACCGTCATGTATAATGTATTGGCAATAAATACGATTATAATTAAAACAATAATCCATTTTACAAAATTAAAAAATCCGTTATATAAACTGACTACTCCTTTATAAAAAAGAGCCAGGTCCTGCCATGTGCTGTATTCCAGGTCATAATTATTAATTTTTGCCAAATCTTTAATTCGTGTAAGTACAAGATCAAGATCTTTAGTTTTATATAGAAGTATGATTATCTTATCAACGTATTCGGTACCTAATAGGTACCAGGCATCTTTTATCGGCATTTTAACAGAAACCTTGTCATAATCACTGGAAAATGACTCGGTAATACCCTTTACTTCCGTGTCGATTACATTTAATCCGGCAGCAGGCGTCTGTATTAAAAGCATAACAGGATCGTTTGTTGTAACTCCGAGGGTCTTTGCCAGTATATGCCCCAATGTTATTTTACCGGCATCTTCATTCTTCAATTTATTTCCGTTTTTAATACCATCAAAGGATGAGAGTATTCTGTCTGCTTCAGGATCAACTCCTTTTGCAACAAATGTAGATGATGAATCCCCGGTTGAAGCCAATCCTGATATTTCTACTTCAGGCGAAAGAACCTCAATTTTATTCTTTAATATTTCATCATTCTTAATTATTTCCATTATTTTTTTAAATTCATATAATTTATAACAAAGAGGTTTAACCGTTCCGAATTCCTTGTATCCTTTTTGATATATTTGCAGATGGCCTATCTGCGAACGGATTGTTGATTCGCGAAGTCCATAGTATGTATCTTCTATAAAACCTCCGAATATTATGATTGCAATGACTCCGATTGCAATAGCGGTTATTGTAATTACAGAGCGTCTTTTATTCCTAAATACATTCCTGAATGCAATGGATAATAAATATCTGTTTTTAATAAACATAAACAGCAAAAATAAAATTATTAATGCTATAAGAATATTGGATAATGCTCCTAATAATTCCCAAATTGTATTAAGTATCATTTTAATCATTTTTCATTCCTTTTATGCTGTTTGTTTACTGCAAACTAAAAAATACTGTTTGTATTTTATTAAGACTGCTTTAATTAGTCTAATTGCAGAAACAAACAATTAATTTAAATTTTTTTCTTATAATCAGGATATTTTTCTTTTAATTCTTTCTTGATTTTTTTTGCCATATCTTTTTGTTTGTCCTTTTTTAATGCTTTGTAATAATAATATAGAGTAAGCATTTCTATGGTATTTGAAAGGTTTTTCATGCTGTACAGTTTTTCCAGATCTTCAAATGCATATTCAAGCCTGTTAAGTATTGCCGGTACAGTTACGGAATTTCCCGCCCTGTATATTAATACATATGGATTTTTAGGATGATTTTTTACAGCTTCATCCATTATTTCAAAACCCATACTGCAGTACTCAACAGCTTTTGCATAGTTTAATTTTTTAGCAAAAACACCGCCGCATTTTGTGTAGAGATTACCCTGCAGTACTGCAAGTTCCGGACTTTCAGGAAAAATTTTTCTTGATTCTTCAAAAAAATCCAGACCGGTTTTTATCTGTTTAATTGTACCTGTATATTTCCTGAAATAAAACTCGCCTAATTTTATGGCATTTTTTTGATCCGGATTGCTTTTGTATTCCTTTAATAAATTTACATGTTCTGATTCATATTTGTTTTTGTTAAAACATGAAAAAATCAGCATTATTAATAGTAATAATAAAAAATATTGTCTTTTCATTTTAATTCTCCTTTTTTGGTTTTTTATCCGGCTGCAATTTTTTTGATTCAGCCGCCATACACTTTGACTTTATTTAATTGATCAGATTGATCTGTATCATTGGGATAATAATTGTTTGTTTTTATTGACGCTATCTTTCCATCATTCAAGATTATCCTTTTCTCAACGAATTTCATTATTTCACTGTCATGTGTTGAAAAAATTACCGTTGATTTATGTTTCTTACTAAGCTCCTTAATTAGCCTTATTATTTTACCGCTTGTTTTAGAATCAAGATTGGCAGTGGGTTCATCGGCTAAAATCACAGCAGGATCTATAACAAGAGCTCTTGCAATTGCAACCCGCTGTCTCTGCCCTCCCGATAATTCTCCCGGCTTATGCTTCATATGATCCTTTAATCCGACTTCTTCGATCAAATTATGAGTTTTCTCTTTTTTTTCTTTATCAATTCTTATATTATTTATCCTTAAGGGGTATTCGATGTTTTCATAAACAGAGAGTATTGGGATCAGATTAAAATTTTGAAAAATAAATCCGATCTGTTTTGATCTAATATTGGATAATTCTTTATCATTAAGATCTGAGACATCTTTTCCTTTAAAAAATACATTTCCTTCCGTCGGTTTGTCTATTGTGCCTAGAAGATGCAGTATCGTTGATTTGCCGCTTCCGGATGGTCCTATAAATGCAAGGCATTCACAGATATTTATTTCTAAATTTATCTTTTGTAATGCCTTTACTTCAATATTATTCATCATATATGTTTTTGATACATCTTTAAGTTCATAAATTATATCTTTCATAATTTTAATCCTTCTGTATCCATACCCTCTGCTATGCCTTCCCAATTAAAATTAATCGAATAAACAAAGAAGGCTGTAAGAATTAATAATAAAAACAATAAATATTTTTTTTTCATTTAATCTCTCCTTTTAAAATCAGCTTGATTATGCAAAAGCAAAACGTATGCCAATCGATTTTTATGAAATAATGGGGAAAAAGGGGAATTTATGATATGATTTAGCAGATTTTTTTCTCACAGATATAGATAAAAATCTATATTAATATAGACTTTTATCTATATTTTTATAAATATCTATTAAATATCAGGTAAAAAAATATAAAATATTCCTTCGGCATAATTCATGCTATAATTTATATAATGAGGAATTGTAATGACAGTGATTTTATTTATAAATATAATGTGTACTGCACTTGTTTTATTTACTTCGATATTTTTATTAATATTCGGATCAAAAACACTGAGTACTGTATTTCACGGTATTTTCTGGTTTATAATTTTCTTATATCTGCTTTCATTAACCCTTTTTGATGCCGGATTAATCAAGTTGGAATTATCACAATATATTCATTTTTTTATCCCGGCTTTTTATTCATTATTTTTATTTGCAAGACTTAACCGCTTTATATATTTATCTATATTATTTATATTGTTTGCCGTTTTATCTGTATTTTTTATTAATCTTATTTATATTATTTTATATCATATAATTATATGGGCTATATTAATTTTTATAACTGCATTTTTTAGAGAAAAATCAAATGATGAAATTATCTATAATGAAAAAGAAAAGGATAAAAAATATGGAGTTTATGCAGCAATCATAATAGGATGTGCAGTAACGCCTTTTTTAATAATAAATATAATAAACGGCTTTTTATTCCCCGGGATACTCTCAAAAAACAATGCAATAGAAATAGTATTGCCTCCGAGTCTTGCACTTGCAGCACTGCTTTTTCTGTATTATTCATACAAGCATTCTTTAGTAATTTTAAATCATGATTTTTATGCCAATCTTAATTTTTTAAAACAATCCAATGCAGTAGAAAAAAAGACAATATTGGAAAAAATATCGGCCGGGCTGATTCATGAGATAAAAAATCCGATCGGGGCAATCCAATCTTTAAACCAGCAGCTTTTAGAAAATCATAATAATATGAAAAAAGAAAAAATAAATGATTATCTTAATATTATTGACAGGGAGATAATAAGAGTAAGAAAATTAGCGGAAAATTATTTGCAGATTTTTAAAAAAGATATTGAGCCAAAAAAAGAATTAATAAAAATTCATGATGCTTTAACCTCTATAGTAGAATTATTAAAATATGATTTGATAAAAAACAGTATCAGTATTGATATCGATAATTCATTATTTAATAAAGAAATTTTATTTAATAATAATCAATTTAGACAAGTTTTTTTAAATCTTATATACAACAGTATTGAAGCGCATGCAAAAAATATTAAAATATCGGCTGTTACAAAAGATAATATGCTTAATATATTAATTATTGATGATGGAGTAGGAATTCCTGCAGACATAAAAAATAAAATTTTTTCTCCTTTTTATACAACAAAAATTGACGGAACCGGAATGGGATTGGTAATCTGCAAAGAAATATTAAATGATAATTTCAGCAATATAAAACTTGTTAAGTCAAAACAAAGAGAAACTATTTTTGATATATCAATTAATAAAAAATCAGAGGGTGAAGGATGAGAATATTAATTGTTGATGATGAATTATCAATGAGATTTGCCATTAAAGAATTACTAGAGTCAAATAAGTATACCGCAATTGAAGCATCAAATGGAGAAAATGCACTTGATATATTAAAAAAACATAATTTTGATGCTGCAATCGTTGATTACCAGATGCCCGGTATGAATGGATTGGAGCTTTTAAAGATTATAAAAAAAGAATACCCTCATATTCAGGTAATATTTATAACCGCATTTGGGAATGAAAAGACTGCAATAACTGCAATAAAAAACGGTGCATATGATTATGTGGCAAAACCATTTAATAATGAAGAATTATTAAACAGACTTAATCATATTAAAAATGCACTTATACAAAAAACAGATGACTATAATAATGAATTCGGCTATTATTATTCTCCTGCAATGAAGCTTATCATTGAAAAAATTAAAACTATTGCAAAAACCGATGTGCCTGTTTTAATAACCGGTGAGTCAGGGACAGGCAAAGAGTTAATCGCAAAACTTATTCATCATTATTCACAGCTGGAAGGAAAGTATGTTCCGGTAAACTGTTCTGTTCTTCCATCAGCGCTAATTGAAAGTGAATTATTTGGGGCTGAAAAAGGTTCATATACGGGTGCATATAAAACAAAAGAAGGTTTTTTTGAGCTTGCCGATAATGGTACTATATTTCTTGATGAGATAGGAGATATGCCTTTTGAAGTACAGGCAAAGCTCCTTCGAGTATTGCAGGAGGGTGAAATATATAAAGTAGGAGGCAGCAATCCTATAAAAATAAATGCAAGAGTGATTGCCGCTACAAATATTAATATTGAAGGATATATAAAAGATAAAAAGTTCAGGGAGGATTTATTTTACAGATTAAACGGTATAAAAATCAGTTTGCCCCCATTAAGAGAGAGAAAAGATGAAATAAAACTTTTGTCGCAGTCATTCTTAAAAGAATTAAATATTAAACATGATAAACAAATAATAGGATTTACCGAAACTGCTTTTAAGATAATGAGCAGTTATAATTGGCCGGGGAATATTAGAGAGCTGAAAAGTAAAATAGAGGAAGCTGTAATATTCTCATACGGGGAATGGCTTGATGGATCTGATATAAAAATAGATGAATCTGATCAAATTACAGATAATAAGCTTAATAATATTGAAAAATATAAGAGCAACGATTATGATATAGAAATAATAAATATAGAAAATATGCCGTTTAAGCTTACAGAAGCAAAAAGGATGGCTTCATCAATATTTGAAAAAAAATTTATAGAATACAGTCTTAATAAAAACAACCGGGATGTTTTAAAAACGGCAGAAGCAATCGGCATTCACAGGCCTGATTTATATAAAAAAATTAAAAAGTATGATATAGAAAACTAATGTGTCCAGGTTTAAATATAATATGATATTGTAAGTATTTTATTTATATTTTATATTAATAAAAAGCGGAAAGATTATTAACATTTTACAGTGTTCATCTGCGGTTAATTATTTTTTAGATAGCCCATTAATTGTCTTATTTTATCTACATTCTCTTTATTTGTTAATTTTTCCAGAAGTAAAAAGGCGACATCCATTGCGGTTGAGGGATTCCATGATGTTATGATATTACCTTCTTCAACAATAGGCCGATTTAATACATTTACACCCATTGCTTTTAATTGTTTTTGTCTTACTCCGTTATTTAAATTATAAGTAGTCGCATTTTTATTCTCTAGTATTCCGCTTTTTGCTAAAGGCAGGGCAGCAACGCATATAGATGCTATTATTTTATTTTTGTTATAAAAGTCCCTAATTACTTTAAGAAAATCAACAGAATATGCATCCTCATAAAATCTGTATATTTCAAATCCGCCGGGGATTGCAAGGGCATCAAAATCATCAACATTTATTTTTTTTATTGTATAATCAGGAATCACTTTTTGATCAAATGTACTCTTTATGATATCAGTTAATCCGCATGTAAAAAGTTTTGTAGATTTATCCCCGTAAACGGAATTCCACCCGATTACATCTATAAAAACACTTGCTTCAAATGTTTCAAAACCATTTGCTAATAAAAGCAGTATTTTTTTCATTTAACCCCCAGTAACTTAATTAATAAAAATATTTAATATATTTTTTTCAATTTTTAGATATTTATACAATAATATAAAATATCAAAGTAAAAATAAATAAAAAATAATATTTATTTACTTTATTAACTCGTACACTTTCTCTCAAAAACATCGATTTTTATCCTACGCCTATCATTTTTTATTTAAACAATTATAATATTGACAAATGATAAAATATATTTAGCAAACTCTTTATTTAATAGCTCTTTTTGCACTAATAGATTATTAACAACCATTGCTAATGGCTTCTGTAAGATTCACAGCATCTTTTTATTGAAACAAAATAAAATTCATTATTATTTGTGCGTATGTTAAAGAAGGCTGATCGAAGATCGCAAAAACTACAAAAAAATAGGATCAATCTAAAAAAAGCAGATTGATCCTCAAAAATGTTGTTCGAACCCTGAAAACTCTTTATCGAGTCCAGTAGTTTCTATTACTAGTGTCTCCGGTACCCAACTGCCCGTAGTAATTATACCCCGTGGCATATAAGTATCTATCAGATCCTACATGCAAGCTGTGATAGCCTCCACAGGCAATGGCTGATGCCCAGCCCACCTGTACCCAGTAATTGCGATCTGTATTATCTCCGGTACCCAACTGCCCGTAGAGATTGTACCCCGCGCCATAGAGATACCCGTCAGTTCCTATATGTAAGCTGTGATTGCCTCCACAGGCAATGGCTGATGCCCAGCCCACCTGTACCCAGTAATTGCGATCTCTGTTATCTCCGGTACCTAATTGCCCGTAATAATTTTTCCCCGCAGCATAGAGATAACCATCAGTTCCTATATGTAAACTATGAGTGTATCCACAGGCAATGGCTGTTCCCCAGCCCGTCTCTACCCACAAATTGCGAGTCGTATTATCTCCTACACCCAGCTGCCCACAATTGTTATTACCAGTAGCATATATTGATCCACCTGTTCCAATAACCATGCTGTGGAGTCCTCCACAGGCAATAGCTTTAGCCAAGGTGGCTACCTTTTTCCATCGGTTAGAATCTGTCCAGGTTCCATCACCCAGCTGCCCGTAACGGTTATAACCCGTAGCCCAGACTGTTCCATCTGTTGTAAGGGCTAAGCTGTGATAGTCTCCCGCAGCCACAGCTTTAACATGGGTAAGCACCAGGGTCCATGTTGTACGGTTCGTATTATCTCCAGTACCTAATTGTCCGTAATTATTATATCCCGCGGCATAAAGATTTCCGTCAGTTCTCAGGACAAAACTGTGTGCACCTCCTGTGGCAACAGTTTTCACGTTGTATATTGACAATTTTATCCAGCTATTTCTATTAGTAGTATCACCAAGCCCCAGTTGCCCATAAGTATTTTGTCCTGTACATCTGATTCTTCCATCAGATTCTAAAATAATAAAACTGTGATGCCTCCCCGCGGCTATAGCCTTCAAACTTCTCATACTACGCAGGTTTACGTCCGATGCTAGTACATCTGTGTCTGCCACTTCTGCCTCCTCCTCGGGAGTATGCCCCATATCACAACCCATAAGCAGCAGGCACAAGAAAACCACAAAAGAGAGAAACATTGTGATTCTTTTCATTATATCCTCCTAATCTTAAACAATTTTTAACTTTTTTGATAGAGTTAATCTATCAGATTAATGCATAATAAATATTCTAGATAAGAATATTTTTCATTTCTTTTCTTATACCTCCTTAAATTTTTTCTTATTTTTTCCATTAATAGGTAAAACTAAAATCCACTCTAATAAAATATGGGTATTTTTTAATTAAAATTAATATAATTTTTTAAATAGAACATATTTAATAAGCAAAATAGATACCATTAATAAAAAGCATTTTTGTTATTGATTAATTATATTTTTTTTGGTTTGATGAAGTTAAGGAATATATTTTTCGTTTATTATCTGAAATAAAATGACACGTAAAGTCTTATTATATAAATAATTATTCATATTTATACAAAATTGATTTTATAGTTACAGGCTATATGCCTAGAAGTGTTTTAAAAATTGGTTATATTGATCCAATAACTACTTTTCAGTCTCTATGTCAAACATTTGACAGTTGACAAATATTTGACATCGTAATTTTGTCAATTAAATTTATTATAGTCATTACTAGAATTTTTATTGTTTTTTATTTTTAAAAGCTCTTTAATACCTATATCAAATCCATAACTTATCCTCAGATTATTATTTTTACAGGCATATATGCACTTAAGGCATAATATGCACTCTGTTGAAAGAATTCTTTTACTGTTTTTTATGTAACCGGTAATATTAATATTCATTGGACAGTTATTTTCACATTCTCCACATCCGTTACAATTTATTTTACTTCCTTTTATTTTAAGTATAGAAAATCTGGCTCCAGTTTTTAAGAAAACAACAATTGGGCATAGATATTTGCAGAATGCCCGGTTGTCTTTTAAAATGAATGCTATGATTATACCTGAAATATAATAAATCAGATTGCCTATAATAAACCATTGAATATTAAAAGTAGAATGATATTCCATATTTTTATATCCGAAAATAAACCATGCTGATAAAACAACTAATATACTGACAAAAAAATGAATATATCTAATATACCCTAATTTTTTATTTATTCTCCCGGTATTCTTTTTAAATGGAAGTAAATCCAGTATTATTGCTGTCCAGCATGCCCATCCGCAGAAAAGTCTGTTTGTAAATAAAGGACCAATCAGTTTTGCTGTTATGTAGTGAAAAAAAGGCGCATAGAAGACCCCAAAAAGAATATCAAACCAAAATCCTTCGATTTGTACATTTAATTTGAAGATTATCCCTAAACCTGTAAAAAGGTATATTCCTAATATTAATTGAGTTATCTTCCTTGCAGTATCTTTAAATTTGTAAGGTAATATTGTAAATAAAAATAAACCGATTTGAATAATAATCCCGATAAACATAAATTGAAAGAATTCAAAAATAAATTTAGTAAGTAATGTTGATATAATCCCGGTTATTAAAAAGAAAGGCAGGATTGTAAGATTATATAATATTCTTCTAATAAGGGTTTTTTCTTTTTTTATCATTTTAAATCAAACTTATATATATAATTATTATCTTTTAAGAATAATAAATAAATTCCTTAGTCATATATTATTAATTCATAATTATGTGATAATTCGCAGTTGAGACAGTTTATTTTTATATTATAAAATAATAATAATCTAAAAAATATAAAAATGTTTAAGAAATTATTTAAAAGATATAAAATATAATAGATATTTATTTAAAGAGGCTTAAAGAATGAAGCATAAATTTTATTTTATAATATTTTTTACAATTTTAATATTCTCAGGGATTAATATAAATGATTATACGCCGAGAGGCAATTATAATGCAAAATTAGAAATTAAAGACAAGATAATCCATGGGGCAGGACAGAGCAATCACAAGGAGTATATGGATTATTTTAATGCAATGCCTGATAATGCAAAACCTCTTATTTATATGTGTTATGTAAATATAAAATATTATTTTAGTGCAGAAACATTCATAAAAAAATTAAAAGATCTCTTGATCTTTTATGAAAATAAAAATATTTATATTATTCCACAGATAGGCTTGGAGATGACTTTAATAGAAAAACCGGAAATGCATTATGAAGATGAGGTGGCGGAAGGCAAACATGATGAATGGCTGGAAAAATTTTGTGTGCTTTTTAAAGAGTTACAGCGCCCTGCTTTTGTAAGGATCGGTTATGAATTTAATGGTTCATGGAACGGTTATAATCCGGTTACATATAAAAAAGCATTTAAAAAAGTAACGGATAAATTCAGGAAGCATAAACTTGATATTGCTACTGTCTGGTGTGCGGCTCCCCCGCTTGGGGAGTACATGCAGTATTACCCCGGGGATGAATATGTTGACTGGTGGAGTGTCAATGTATTTGGTGAGAATGATATTTTGAGTAATGAAGTGGATGTTTTTATGAAAAGAGCATTAAAGCATAATAAGCCTGTTATAATCGGGGAGTCTACTCCTGTAAATATCGGTGTTTTAAAAGGAAAAGAAAGCTGGGACAGGTGGTACAGTAAATACTTTAAGCTTATGAGAAAACACAAAAACTTAAAAGCATTCTCATATATAAATTGCGACTGGTCAAAAACTCATTGGAGTAATTGGGGGGACTCAAGGATCGAAAAAAATAAATATGTACAATCCAGATATATTGAAGAGGTGTCAAATCCTGTTTTTTTTAACGGCACCGATGAAAAAAGTTATAAAAAAGAACTCGGTATAATTGATAATATGCCGACAAAGGCAGTATTAAATCTAAAGGCTGATTTAATTGAAAATCAGGTTGAGCTTAAATGGAATAATGCAAATAATAAAAATGAAGATCTTAGATATTTAATTTATATAGATAATATAATAAAAGATTATACAATTAAAGAATTTTATATTGATAAAGATCTAAAAGCCGGAAACACTTTATCTTATGTTATACAGGCTGTTGATAATGCAGGCAATAGGGGCAGCTTATCAGGTCCTGTTAAAATTAAAATTCCTGATTCGATAAACAAGGTAATCAATGGAGACTTTGAAAATGATGAGTCTGGATGGACAGTAATGGGCTTTAATGGTGGAGAATTATTTTTTGATATTGAAGAAAAAAATCCTATTTCCGGGAAAAAATCGGCTAGGATTGTAATTAAAAACAGTACAGGTACAAACTGGCATGCACAGTTTGCCTATCAGTATAATTCTTATAAAGGGATGAACTATGATTTATCGTTTAAAATAAGATCCAGTAAGAATATTTCCTTTGATTTGTTTACACAGCAGGCTCATGATCCGTATTACTCTCTATTTTATAAAAAAATAAATGCTGGTGTAAAAGTATCAGAATATGAAATAAAAAATATCGGTTCTTTTGATGATGACAATATAAATCTGACGTTTATGTTTGGAGATGTTGATAAAGGCACAGTCATATGGATCGATGATGTTGTGCTTATGGAAAGAAAGTAGTATTTATTGCTTTTATTAATCAATAAAAAATATACATCTTATATTAATATGAATTACTACTTTTAAAAATTAAGAAAATATTTTTCTTATTTGCAAATAATTTTCATATAAAATTCCATTTTCTATTGTTGTTTTAATAATAAAAGGAGATTGATCTTTATTAATATATCTGACATCATCATCTATAATTACATATTTTGTAACTTCAGGATATTTTTTTAACCATGAATTAATTTCATTTCCCCTATTATTATCACAAATTGGAGTATAAAAATCTTTATGTAAATATTGTGATAAATTATATCTCTCAATATTTTCCAACAATATCTCTTTTTCTGTAATTCTAAATCTTGATGATATGACAATTTTAGAATCAAATTCTTTACAAATATTTTTAATTAAACCTGCCCCTGTTTTATCCCACATGTATAAAATTGATTTATTGTGTTTTTCGAGAGAAAATATTGTCCTTTGAGTTATTAAAACTCCATAAATATCTAAAAAAATTATTTTCATGTACTATTCCTTTTATTACATTATTTTAATAGTTATGTTTTTTAAATATATTAAATAAAAAGGCGGGCTATCTTTAAAATGATAGCCCTTTTTAAATTTTATTATTCTGCAAATTTAGGTTTGAATATTTCAATTAGCATAGGGATAAATATAAGAGCTCCGAATGCACTTGTCAGCATTGTTAAAGTGATCAGTATTCCAAAAACACCCAAAACAACTAAGCTTGATAACAGTAATACAGCAAATCCTAATCCAACAGAAAAAGCATTGTATAGTATTGCTTTACCTGTCGTTAAAAAGGTCATTTCTATTGCTTTATCAACATCATGACAAATTTTCCAGTTATTTTTATAAAAAGTTAGAAAATGAATAGCATAATCGATACCCATACCGGTTGTAAGAGAGGCAATCATTGCAGTAGCAATATTTAATTCCAGTTTAAAAAATCCCATAATAGCAAAATTTGTAAGGATTGAAACTGTTAAAGGAACAACAGCAATTGAACCTGCCGATATTGACCTGAATGAAATAGAGACAATGATAAAAATTATCAGAATTGATATTAAAAAACTGTAAACCTGTCCGTTTACAACAATACGATTTAATTCATTGATTATCATTGCTGTTCCGCCGATTTCAACGGTATATCCTTTGGGAATATACTGTTTTGTATATTTTTCAATATCATTTTTTATGCTGGCTAATTCGTCTCCATTTGTTTCTTTTAAAGTTATCGTCAATTTTGCCATTTTAGGTTTTATTTGATCTACAGCTATCATTTCATCCATATCTCCGGAATAAAGTATAAGATACTGAGATACAAGCTGTCCTAAAATTTCTTTCTTTACCTTATTTTTTTCTTCAATAGTTAAGGAATTATAGTTTAGATTATTTTGATCTGCATATATAATAATATCGTTTTCATTGATGTTATATTTATCCGGATCCAGTGGTATTTCATAAAACGAATTCCCTTCAATATTATATTTTTTCTTTATCTCTTTAATAATATCCTTATATTCAGGATTTATATTTCCCGTAAGAATACATACTGAGTTTAATATTTCAAATAAATCTTCATACGTAATTGTTGTACTAATGAATTCTTTATATTCATCACTGTCCGGATAATGCATAACCTGATTCATCTTTTTAATCATGTCATTAAAGCCGACAACTTTACCGATTACATCATGTTTTCTTATCATATATATACCAAATTTATCCATAAAATCCAATATTTCAGGTTTTGTCAGATCTCCATCCTCCTGTCCCATTATATTTAAATAGATAGTATCAGCACCGGAAAAGTTATCATTAATATACTTTGTGGATTTTACAATGTTTGAATTTTTTCTAAAATATTTCATGGTATCTAAATTCATTTTAATCTTTGATGCCCCGAAAATTAAAAGAATTATTAGTAAAACACTAAAAAGCAGAATTCCTGTCTTTTTATCCTTCAAACTTCTAACAAGCCTGATTAATACCTTCTCAACAGGTAATAATTCTTCCTTTTTATTAGTAGTAGAATTTTGTTTTGCTTTTTTTGGGCCAAGTAATATTATTACAGAAGGTATGAATATGAGTGATAAAATGAATTCAATTATTACACCAATACCTGTCATAACCCCAAATTCTTTAATAGGGATTATATTAACACTTAATAAAGAAAGAAATCCAAAAAATGTTGTTAAAGCCGTTAAAAATACAGGTTGTGTGACTTTTTTTACGGTTTCTAAAATAAGTGCTTTATTTTCATCTTTTGTAAGATCTTTTTTAATTTTATTTTTATCTTCCATATAATGAGTTAAAACATGAATACCATAAGCTGTTCCTACGGCGATTAGAATAACCGGTAATATGGTTCCGATCATAGTTAACTTTAACCCTACTATACCCATTAATCCAATAACCCATATAGTTGCTATACAAACAGTTAATAAAGTTAATAATACATTTCTCATGCTTTTTAACGAAAACAACAAAACAAAAAGTACAACTAAAATTACAATCGGGATTAATGTAACAAGATCTCTTTTCATATAATTAATTGCATCAGATTTAACAATCGGTTTTCCTGCAAAAAATATTTCCATATCATCATTTTTAAGCTTATTTACAACTTTTTCAACCTCTTTATAGGCGGCTATTTGGTCATCTTCATCAGAGTCACCCGGGAATGTTATCATTATAGAAGAAGCTGAAAAGTCTTTTGAATAAATAGTTTCCTGAAATAAATCCCATGACATCAATTTTTCTTTAAATATTTTTAATTCATTTTCATCAGTTGGAATATATTTTTCGAGCTTTACAGGTGCAAGCCCTCCATCGATACCTTCAATCTGTTCTATGTTTGTAATTGAATCGACACTATCGAATACTTGTTTATTTTCAATTTTAATTGTTTCATCTTCCAGCCCTATATTGTCTTCTTCAATATTTTCCAATAAATTTGTAAGATCAATTTCATTGTCATTATTGGTTTCTGTTATTTCTTTCTTTTCCTGCTTGCTTTCTTTTTTTTGTAACTCAATATCTTCTATAGCTTTTGTCATTTTATCAATTGTTTGAAGATTTTCTATTGTCAAAATATTGCCCTGTTTTGATTTTATACCGACAATCATTACTTCCCCGGTATTATAGATTTCTTTTATTTTTTTATCGCTTATATATACTTTATTTGTCTTTGGTACCAGATCAACTATATCATTAGAAGTTTTTAGTTTTGTAATCCCATAAATAGAGAATAATGTAATTAATAAAATTATTATTATGTTTAATAAGGGATGTTTAAATAGTATTTTCAGCATTAATTACTCCTTTTATTTATTAAAATCGAAGCCCCATTTGTAATTTATTTCAAAGTAAATATTACTATCATAATGAAAGATGCCAAATTTATCCTTTCGGGCTATCTGGATATTGCTTTTATCTTCTTCTTTTTCCCATGCAAAATAAAGGTCAGCGCCTATTAAAAAAGTTAAAGAATCAAATGGTGAAAAACTAAATTCCGGTTTTACATAAAAATTGCCATATCTTATTTTTTCATTCGTATCATATAAAAGAGGCAATATATATGATATTGATATTTGAGGTTCCAGTTTAAAATGCTGTATTGTGACCGGAAACTTTAAAGATGAGGAAAATCCTATGTTTAATCCCTCAGTTATTCCTCCTAGTTCATTTACCATTGATCTATAATAATATTCTTTATAGTAATCTTCATCTTCTCCTAATTCAAAAGGGAGTTCCTTACTGCCAAAATCCGTATCATCATAATCATTATCAAGATTTGTGTCATATAAAGGAGAATAATCCCCAAATACCTGAAAATTAAAGTAAAAATCTTGATTTGGGCCAAAATTAAAATCAAACCCTGCTGCCCATGATAATTTATGATTTTTAATATCATATTTGTTCATCAAATAATCTTCACTCATTGCATAACAAATTTCACCCCAGATACCAAATATGCTTATGGTTGTTTTAAAATCTGTTCCAAAATAATGAATCCTGTTTTTTCTTAATTCAACAGAATCAATTGTATAAAATAATGTTTGTCCATAATATTTAACAGGTGATAAATCTATATAAGGAGTATAATACTTATCAAAGCCATAAATATAACTAAATGAAAAATCTATAAATTGAAAATAAAAATTTATCTTTCCTCCCAGTGTAAAAGTGGAAGGATCATAATCCGGTAATTTTTCCTCAATGTCATTTATCTCAAGCTCATCTTCCAATTCTTCAATATAATCAAAGGGATAAATATCTTTTGCTAAAAAAGGTATATAAACAACCTGCATTGATAAAAAGTTAATGGGATAAAACTCAACAAAAGCCGATAAAACAGAATTTTTTTCTTTATCGGCTCCTACTGTATAATCAAAAGGATTTAAGTTATCGGTGGGATTTATTTTATCTGCAGTTCCCCATGTATAATAAAGAAATCCTGCTCCAAATTTAAATCTCCATGGACTTAAAACGATACTGTTTTCCAATGGTTTAATTTTTAAAATATCTTTAATATCAGCTGAATTAGTAACTATCGCATCTATTTCCCAGTGAGTTTTTACTTTTAAGAATCTAAATTTTAATTCGACTCCTAAATCATTATTAAATCTTGGTGCTTTAATATATCCGTAATAATCAGAATGATCATTAATAACAGGGTAACGGTATATAAACGTGTGCTCTCCTAATAAAGAGAGCATAAATCCAATTTCTTTTGTTACTGTAGACTCATTAATCTCAATATCTTCCAGTAAATTTTCATAATCCACTTCATTATTATCAGTAGTATTATCTTTTTTTTCCTCTGATATTAAAATATTTGTTAAAATGAATAACATGAAAATCAATGCAATAATTTTTTTATTATATCTCTGCATTTTCAATTAGTACCTCCGTGATTCAAAATTTTTTTAATTTAAATTTTGAACTTCAAATATATAATCTTTTAATCCTGTATTTATTTTAATATTGTCCATAGTCATAAGTGTTTGATGTTTTTCTTTTTGATTGACAACTAAGGTTTTTTTAGGGATAAGAATGCCCTGTATATTTTCTACATCAAACATAATCATTATTTTTTCAGGATTGCCTTTTTTATCATAGGGTATCGATTGGTAGGCAAAATAATTATCCATACTTATCCATGTTTTTATATATGAATATGGGGCATTTTTATCTTTTGGATAAGCCTTAATGATATAAAATTTCATGCCAGCATATTCTTTGATATTTAATTTTTCATTCTCCGAAACAAATTCATAATCAAAGTCTTCAAACTCATGGTCTTCCATATCAAAATAATAAAGATCCGATCCCATAAATTTTCCATCTTTATTATCAGATGCAATCCTTCTTACCTTTTTTAATGCAGGTAAATAAAGTCTTTGGACATCCTCTCCGTTTTTTTCCTGTAAAGTTAAAAATTTTGTCCCCTTAACATCTGCTGGTTCTATAAATTCTGCAAATGAATTGGTCCCGTATGAATCTTCTTTTGTGTACATTTTTAAGATTCTTATCTGTTTACTTCCGCTCTTATCAATTAAAATCATTTTAACGTTTGCAACCATGTCATCAGATTTTTTTAAGTCGTGCATTTTTTTTGCAATTTGCTCTCCTTTTTTATCTGCAAAAATATAAAATGCAGATATAATAATTAATGAAATAATTATAGTTTTCTTTTTCATTGCCATCTCCTGATAAATATTTATTTTAAAGGCTTTTATAAGCCAAAAAACAGCCTTAGTACTTATTGACTATTATAGTATATTAGTCAGTTTGCATAAAAAATAATTGACTATAATGGTATATTAGTCAATTATTGTAAAAAAATAATTGACCAATGTGGTCATATAGTCAATTTATAATTAAAAAAAATTATCTTTTTACTAATCCATAATAAATAATTTTTATAAACCTATCAATATCAACTTTATCATTATCATTTATATTAAATATCATTTTAAGAGGTGTATACATGATACTTAAGGTCATTGATAATAATGAAATAGCGGTTGCTTCAATATTATCAATTGTTAAACTATTAGCCTTTACTCCTTCTTTTAAAATAGTTTTTAAAATATTCACTATTTCAGAATTAAACGTAATAATTTCATCTTTAATTAGATCTAAATAATCAAAGATTTCCATCATTATTTTATTATACATATTAGCATTATCACTAAACCAATTAGAAGTGGTAGAAAAAAAATATTTAAATTTTTCTTTTACTGAAATCTGACTGTTAACATTTTTCTTTAAATTTGAAAGTAATAGGCTAACCTCATTATTTACAATAATTTTAAAAATTTCTTCTTTGCTATTATAATAATGATAAAGTAATCCTTTAGATTTATTACATGATTTTGCAATATCTTCCATGCTTGTTTTTTTGTATCCATAAACCTTAAATATTTCTTTTGCTCTTTCAATTACCAATAACTTAATATCTTTTTCTTCCATAAAAGTTAAACCCTAATATAAATAATCGACTAAATTGGTATTTTAGTCAATATCAAATATTATATTTTACAATTAATTTATTAATTTGTTTGAAGTCCTTAAAAATATTACAAAATAAATTTTACTCCGTTTTCAGTATAAGAAATCCTGTAATAACTGAAAATATTATAATTTGATTACAAGTGAATAAAAAAGGATAACAGGATATTTTAATTATTTATTTTTATTTTTATTTCCATTAATTTTATAAAAACGATAAAAAATAAAGAGTTCATTTTGAGTTATATAATAACTAATTTTAACACAAAGGGCACGAAGGAAGAATATAAAACAAAAGTAATTTTTAATAAAAAGAACCATATCTTCTCCATTGTTGTTTTTACTGCGTTTATCCGCGTCCATCTGCGGTTGCTTTTTTAAAAAGATAAAGCAAATTCCTTTAATCTAAAAAAACATTGACGATTCTCATAAATTTTACTATTCTCCCATGAAATCATTTAAATTATTTAATAAACTATTTATCAAAGGAGTAAAAGAAAATGGATTCTATTTCTATATTACAGAAATCAAGATATAAATATCAGCCTAAATTACCGGAAGCTATAAAAGGTGATATAAAAAATATAAAAGTAGAGTTGGGTGAGCCAACCGAGTCGGTTGATAATAAAGCAGAAATTAAAGCTTTATTTGAAAACACCTACGGCATGCCTATTGCTAAATTTGTAAAAGGGAGCAATCCTGATGCAGGCAAGAAAATCAATGTCGGTGTAATATTGTCAGGAGGCCAGGCACCGGGCGGGCATAATGTTATAGCCGGATTATTTGATGGTATTAAAAACGGCAATAAGGATTCTAAATTATATGGTTTTCTAGGCGGACCGTCAGGTATTTTAGAAAACAAATCGATAGAAATCACTCCTCAATTTATTGATGAATACAGGAATACGGGCGGTTTTGATATAATAGGATCCGGCAGGACAAAGCTCGAAGCAGAAGATCAATTTGATACATGTATAGAGGTCTGCAAGAAAAAAGAGATAAGCGCTCTTGTAATAATCGGCGGTGATGATTCTAATACAAATGCTGCTTTGCTTGGAGAATACTTTAAGAAAAAGAAAGTAGATGTCCAGGTTATTGGTGTGCCTAAAACAATAGACGGCGACTTAAAAAATAAATGGATAGAAACCTCATTTGGCTTTGACACCGCCGTTAAAACATATGGCGAGCTCATAGGCAATATATGCAGGGACTCAAACTCTGCAAAAAAATACTGGCATTTTATAAAACTCATGGGAAGAAGTGCGAGTCATATATGTCTGGAATGTGCCCTGCAGACACAACCTAATATTGCTATAATATCGGAAGAAGTTGAAGAAAAACAGCAGTCAATTAGAGAGATTGTAGATAGAATGGTAAACATTATTATGACAAGGTCAAATAATAAGGAAAATTTCGGTGTTGCTCTTGTACCTGAAGGATTAATCGAGTTCATCCCCGAAATGAAAGTTATGATCAAGGAATTAAACAAGCTCCTTGCAGAGCATGAGGCTCATTTTTCTACATTAAGGACATTTGAAGACCAGTCGGAATGGGTAAATAAAAACTTAAGCAAAGATTCTTCATATACATTTTCATCACTGCCGAATGATATCCAGAGACAACTTTTAATGGACAGGGATCCCCATGGCAATGTACAGGTGTCCAGAATAGAAACAGAAAAACTGTTAATAGAATTAATTGAAGATAAACTAAATGAAATGAAATCAGAAGGTAAATTTAAAGGGAAATTTGTATCACAGCATCATTTCTTCGGGTATGAGGGCAGATGTGCATTCCCATCAAATTTTGATGCTGATTACTGCTATTCGTTAGGATACATTTCATTCCTTTTAATTGCCAGCGGATTAACAGGATATATGTCTTCTGTAAGGAATTGTTATAAATCTGCTGATCAATGGATTGCAGGTGGTATCCCGATAACCATGATGATGAATCTTGAAGAGAGACACGGTAAATTAAAACCTGTAATTAAAAAAGCACTCGTTGAGCTTAACGACAAGCCTTTTAAATATTTTGCCGGCAAGAGAGATGAATGGTCAATTAAGACTTCGTTTTTATATCCCGGTGCAATACAATATTACGGGCCAAGTGAAGTCTGCGATGCAACAACAAAAACATTAACTTTAGAGCACAGTTAAGAATTATAAAAAAAATATAAAATACAAACCGCTGATGCACGCTGAAAAACTAGATATATATAAATTTTAGCGGTGTTCATCTGCGTTAATCAGCGGTTAATTTTTATTTAATTTTTCTATTTTACAGGAGAATCAATGAAACTCCTTTTTTTAATTATTTATTTTATTATTTTAATAGCATTAGGTCTATATTCATTTTTTAGAATAAAAAAATCAGATGATTTTTATATTGCAGGCGGTAATAACAATATAATTGGTGTATCAGGAAGTTTGCTTGCTACGATATTAGGCAGTGCAGCAATTTTGGGTACAGTAAATTTAAGTTTTACTAAAGGCTGGGCGTCATCATGGTGGATTTTATGTGGAGTCATAGGATTATTAATACTTTTGCCTTTATCAAAACTTGTTAAAAGATATGGCAAATTTACATTACCCCAGATGCTTGGCGACTTTTACGGTAAACCTGCAGAAATAGGATCATCTATAATAATACCTTTTGCATGGATAGGTATAGTAGCTGCCCAAATTATAGGATCTGCAAAAATACTTTATAGTTTTTTCAGCCTCCCTTATCATTACGGTGTTATTATATCTGGTATTGTCTTTATTTGCTATACAATACTCGGAGGGCAGATATCAATAATTAAAACCGATGTAGTGCAAATTTTATTTATAATATCGGGTTTGATCGTTATGATGATATTTTCGCTTAATATATTAAATTATAATATAGGCAACCTTACAGAATTAAAATTTCCCTTTAATGAGGCGTTTAAACCATTTGACCTTGTAATATTATTTTTAACCTTATCAACAACTTATTTTGTAGGGCCTGATATTTATTCGAGATTATTTTGTGCAAAAGATGAAAAAACGGCATTCAAGAGTGTATTAATAGCCATTATTATTTTAATACCATTAGCATTTGGTATTTCATTTTTAGGTGTATATGCCAGGTCGGTTTTAAATATAGATATAAAAAACACAACAGCTCTTTTAGTGCTTGCTCATAATATTTTACCTGTATGGGCGGTTGGTCTAATGACTGCCGCTTTGCTCTCAGCAGTTATGTCTTCGGCAGACACAACACTGCTTACCGCTTCAACAATCATCAGTGAATTATTTACCGATATTTCCCAGAAAAAATCGATTATAATTACAAGGATATTTATTTTTGTAATAGGAGCTTTAAGCATTCTCATAGCTCTTATTTTTAAATCCATAATAGGCACACTTTTATTATCTTTAACAATATTTTCAGGGGCATTTATAGTGCCTGTAATAGCCGGATTATTTAAATACAGGGTCAATAAATTACAGAGTCTTCTTGCGATGATTCTTGGCGGGACTGTTGCTTTATTAGGTAAAATAATAAATATTTTTTTTAAGATAAATAATGGAAAAATAATAGAAAATGTGATAATTATAAGTGCATTTATAATTAATGCAGTTATACTTTTTTTACCGGTAAAAGTAAAAGATGACAAGGAAGGATGAGAATGCTTGATATCAAATTTATAAAAAACAACATTGATCTTGTAAAAGAAAATATAAAAAACAGATTCGTTAATGCCGATGCGGATTTAACTGTCGAACTTTATGAAAAAAAGAATTTATTGCAAATCAATCTTGATGATTTAAGACAAAAGAGGAATGAGAATGCAGCTAAGATGAAAGGTAAACTGGATCAACTGGATAGAAATAAATTAATAGAAGAAGGCAAGGTATTAAAAGATCAAATTGCAAAATTAGAGGCGGAATATAATGAAATAAACAATAAATTTAATGAAGAGCTGGCAAATATTCCAAACATGACTCATCCTGCAACTCCTATTGCAAAAACGGAAGAAGAGAGTAAAATTGTAAAAGAAACCGGTAAAAAACCTCAGTTTAATTTTATAATTAAGGATCATATTGAGCTTGGTAAGGAGCTTGATATATTGGACTTTGAAACGGCAGCAAAGGTAAGCGGTCAGAAATTTTATTATTTAAAAAATGAAGGAGCTTTACTGGAGCTTGCATTGATTAATTTTGGTATTAAAACATTGGTTGAAAAAGGATTTACTCCATACCTAACGCCGGATCTTGCACGTGAAAAAATCATGTCCGGTATTGGATTTAATCCAAGGGGCAATGAAACAAATATTTACTCAATACAAAACAGTGATCTTTGTCTTGTTGCAACAGCAGAGATTACTTTAGGCGGATTATATTCCGGAGAAATAATACCTGTGGATAAACTGCCTATAAGAATGGCTGGATTCAGCCATTGTTTCAGGACAGAAGCAGGTGCTGCCGGCAAGGCTCAAAAAGGTTTATATAGAGTGCATCAGTTCAGCAAGGTTGAGATGTTTGTAATTACTACAAAAGATAAGGCAGATAAAGAACTTGAAAATTTACGTGAAATCGAGGAAGAGATATATACAAAACTTGGGATCCCATTTAGAGTTCTGGATATTGCATCAGGAGATCTCGGTAATCCTGCATATAAAAAATACGACATAGAAGCCTGGATGCCTGGTAAAGACAGTTACGGTGAGATTACGTCGACAAGCAATTGTACAGATTATCAATCCAGAAGATTAAATATTAAATATAAAGATAATGACGGGAATAACGAATTTGCCTTTATGCTAAACGGTACGTCAGTTGCAGTGCCGAGGGTAATAATTGCAATCCTGGAAAATTTTCAAAATGAAGACGGATCCGTGAGAATACCGGATGCTTTAGTACCGTATACCGGATTTAATATTATAAAAAGAAGATAATATTTTCTAATAATTAAGCTGCTGTGGAATATAAAAATTAATCATTACTTTTTATCTAAATCTTATTTCATTTTATAAAAAACTAATAAAAGATTTTAAATTTTTTCTCTTTAGATAATATAAGGAGAAAAAAATGGGAATATTGATAAAAAAATATATCATTTTGTAGCCCCTCACCACTCGATTAATATAAAATTATTGTAATAAAATATATTGCTTTTTATTTATCGAGTGGTGAGGGGCTAAAAATTATACTCTTTTAGGTGTAGAATATATTAAAAAACGCTTATCATATTAAAATTAAGCATTTATCATATAAATTTAATCTTATTCATTGCAAAAAAGACCATTTTTAATAAGAGTAGACCATGTCTAAATCTGGAGATATTAGTATCTCCATATGTTCTGGCTCTGTATCTTATCGGGACCTCTACAATTTTTAAATTTAATTTTGATGCTCCAAATATCAAATCAAAATCACCAAAGGGATCAAAGTCGCCAAAATAACTTCTATTTGCAACCAGTTTATCCCAATTATATTTACTGATAACTTTTGTCCCGCAAAGAGTATCCTTTAATCTTTGTCCTAATAACCATGAAAACATAACGGAAAAAAATTTATTACCAAACATATTTAAAAATCTCATTGCTTCTTTTTCCATAGGATATACCAGTCTGGTTCCATTAATATATTCTCCTTTACCTGTGGCAAATGCATTATAAAATTTAGGAAGATCTTCAGGCGGTACTGTCAGATCCGCATCTAGGATCATCAATATATCGCCTTTTGCAATATCAAATCCTTTCCTTACAGCATCTCCTTTACCTTTACCATCCTGCTTTGCATATTTAATATCTATTTTGCCTTTATATTTTTTTGCAACCCTTACTATTTCATCATATGTATCATCTGTTGAGTTGCCTTCTACAAATATAATTTCAGTATGCTTGCCCATTTTCGGGCATCTTTTTACTGCATCTTCAATATTTCCTTTTTCATTTCTTGCAGGAATTAATACACTTACACTGTGCAATTTATTGTTATATGGTTTTTCTTCCCTGTTCCTTGCAATTATATATCCTGTAATACAAAATCTGTTAAAAAAAGGCAGCTGTGATAAATATTTATTATAGAACCATGATATAATGGGAAAAAACTTTGGGAATAAAAATCTTTTAGCATTTTTTATTACATCAAAGCCTTCCATGTATAACAGGTTTTCAATATCATCCTTATTCAGCCAGTTTAATCTCTTTTGGGGCATTTTCAGATGAAATAATTCTACAATAGAAAAAATCGGCTGCCATAAAAAATTATGATATGTAATGATTATCCTGGTTTTAGGATCGGATACTTTTTTTAATTGGCTTATCATTAATTGTATATCTTCCAAATAACCGAGAGTATCAGATATTATTATAAAATCAAATTTTTCTTTTAATATAATATTTTCAGCATCCATTTGATAAAAATTTAAACCGGGATATCTTTGTTTCGCAATTTCAATCATTTTTGCAGATATATCTATACCGACACCTTTTGATGGCTTTAAAGCATCTAGAAGATTTCCTATACCGCACCCTATTTCAAGTATTTTTTTTCCTTCCGGAATATTATATTTCAGATATTTAATCATATCTTTATAATAATATTTATTTTTTTTGATATATTTTTCCCGTTTGTCTGCAATTTTATCCATAAACTGCATTACCTGTGTTTTTCTTTCCGTTAATCCTTTCAACATCATACTCTCTTTATTTAATTAATATCTAGGTTTTTTATCATAATATAAACAAAAAAGAAATATAAATATTATTTATTATTCATGTTTTGAAAATGCAGTTACTTGTTGAAAACATAAAGATTTTATTAAATTAAAAATTCTTAAACCTGACATAATGGTGTCATATTGTTTGTGATATAAAGAATATAAAAAATTATTACAGGGGTTATTAATGGATTATGAAATAGTATTTTTAGATGAAATGAAAGTAGCAGGTCCGATTATAAGGACAACAAATGAAAACGGGAAAAGCATGATTGATCAACCTGGATTTTGGAGTAGTTATTTTGAGAATAATATTACGGCTATGATTAATAATAAGATTAATCCGGCCGAAATTATGGGCGTTTATTTGGACTATGAAAATGACTACACTAAGCCTTTTTCTTTTATGATTGCTTATAAAGTTGAAAAATTTATCGGTATTCAAGAAGGGATAGTAACAAAGATAATTCCATCCGGGAAATATGCTAGATTTGTTGGTAAAGGTAAGGATAATATGGAAAAAGTAGCAAATACATGGAGAAGGATTTGGGAGTCTGATATTGAAAGAAGATACAATGTTGATTTTGAGCTGTATAATTTAAATGATCCTGATAGTGATGTTGTGATTTATATTGGAATAAAATAAATTTTTTTGTAAAAGAGGGTAAGAAATGAAACCGGTTCTTGATATAAAAATAAATCCTTCAATATTTATAAATTATTACTGGCTGAAAAAAGAGCTTATTGATTTTTGCAGGAATTATTCACTGCCGGTAAACGGAAGCAAAAAAGATTTAACAAAAAGAATTTTTAAATATTTGTCTACAGGTGAAATATTTAAAACTCCCTTAGAAAAAAATATTAATAAATATAAATTAAAAAAGCAACTTTCATTAAAATCAATTATACCTTATGATTATAGGAATGATGAAAAACATAGAGCTTTTTTTAAGAAGATTATCGGCAGGCATTTTAAATTTAATACAGTATTTATGAACTGGATGAAAAATAATGCAGGTAAAACATATAAAGATGCAATAATTGAATGGGATAAAATATATCAGGAAAAAAAATCAGGGAAAAAATATGATATTTCATCTCAATTTGAATACAATCAGTATATTCGTGATTTTTTTAAAGAAAATCCTGGATTAAATTTAGGTGACGCTATATCTTGCTGGAAATACAAAAAATCCCAACCTGGACTAAACAAATATGAAATAAAAGATCTTAAAGTATTGAAAAAAAGTAAAAATGTTTAATTTAAAATATCTATATATTTATAAAAAATGGGGGCTATCTATCTTTTATAATAGACAGCCCCAATAAGGAGTGTTTGTCACTCCCATCATATTAAAAAATTATTTTGGTTGGATCTTATCAACCTTTTTTAAATTATCTTTATTTAAAACTAAAATTTCTTTTTTATCGTCATTTACATATATATAATTTTTATAAAATGTTATAAATGTACTAAAATCGACCTTTTGATCTGATATGGCTGTCCTTTTTAGCTGCATATCAAATTTGCCTAAATAATAATCTTCTCCCTCTTTTAAAATTGCATAAATATACCCGTCATTTACCTCAACAAAACTTCGCCAGAAAATATTATCTTCTCCTTCAAGTTTAACTTCCAATGTATCAAGATCAAGAAGAGCCAGATAATGCTGGGAATCATGTGTTGATTTAAATGATATAACTACAACACCTTCTTTAAAAACAAAATACTTCTTTCCGCATATTCTGTCAAGAGGAGATTTTACCAGAATTTTTCTTGATTCGGCGTCTATTATATACATCTCATTATTATAATGCCCTTCAACCATATATTCTTTAACTTTCAAGTAATAAAATTTATCCTGATAGATTTTTTCATCTATTCTATTTTCTCTTAATTTATCTTCTTTTTCTTTAAGTTCTTGTTCTTTTTTGTCCAGTGCTTCTTCTTTTTTTATTAATTCTTCTCTGTATTTTTCTGGATCTTTTCTAATTTTAACATCCTGCTCATCTTTTTTAACATCTTCTTTTTCTTTTTTTATTTTTTCTTCCTGTTTTTTTACTTCTTTTTCTTTTTTTGCTGTTTCTTCTTCCTTTTTTTTGACTTCTTCATCTTTCTTTTTTGTATCTTCCTCTTTTTTTGCTAATTCTTCTTTTTCTTTTGTTAGTTTATCTTCTTCTTTTTTTATTTCTTCTTCTTTTTTCTTTCTCTCTTTTTCATCTTCTATCTTTTTAGCTTCTTCTTTTTCTTTCTCAATTTCTTTTTGTTTTTCTTCAATCTTTTTTTTGTCTTCTTCAAGTTTCTTTTTTTCCTCATCTAATTTATTTTTTTTATCTTCTATTTCTTTTTTTTCTTTTTCAACATCTTTCTTTTTTTCTTCCAAATCTTTTTCTCTTATTTTAACCATTTCTTTTCGTTCTTCTATACCCTTGTCTTTTTCTTTTTTTAATTCTTCTATAACTTTTTCATCACTTAATTCTTCTGTGTCAAGAGATTTTATTTTTCCTTTTTTTACTTCTTCTGTTAACGGTATTAAGATTTTTGTCCTACCCGGCCATTCATAATATTTAGTTGATATACCTGCATTTTTTTCATTAATATGTTTCATAACAAGTGCTTTATAAATTTGAGAAAAATATTCTATATTTCCCCTGTAAATTGCATTATAATATGTTATGAATACAGAAAGAATATCAGCCTGTTTTGATGTATAACCGTATCTTCTTTCCAGATATCCTGAGATTATTAATCTAACATTCCTGATATGATCAACATTGGCATCTCTGTCAATTGATATTATATCGGCATCAAATTTGTCATTTGTTGTATCATCAACTACATGAATAATAGAATATTTCATATGATACCTGAATAATTCATTGATTTTTCTAAAAGAAGATAAACGCCAGCCTATTGATCTTATGCTTCTTTCTGTATCGATATAATTATGTGCTCCCTCATAATTTACGAATTTAATTTTTTTCCCTTTTTTTATTTCATCAACATCTACTTCTAAACTAAATAATCTTATTGAAAATAGTAAAAAGAAATATAATAAAACAATGAATTTTATTTTTTCATATTTAATATGCATTATATTCTCCTTATGAAGAATGATTTTAAATAAAATTAAAAATAATTTAGATTAAAATCATAAGCTTATTATTAATTAATAATTAGCAGAGCTTTAAACTTTTTATATTTATGTTTTTAATTTAACTGTTTACTGATTACATCATTTAACTGTTCTTTTGTAAACGGTTTAAAGATTATATCTATTGCACCATATTGTTTAATTAATTTGAAGAATGCATCGGAATCAGTTGGTACTTTTCCTGATATTATTATAGTTTTTAAATTACTGTAATTCTTTTTTATTTCCATTAAAGTTTGTATACCGCCTTTTTTCGGCATATTTACATCCAGTAAGATAATATCAAAATGTTTTTCTTTTATTAAATTGATTCCTTCTTCTCCTTCTCTTGCTTCTGTGATATGATGTCCTTTTTCTTCTAAATTACTTCTTATTCTTTCCCTGACAAAATCTTCATCGTCAATAACTAAAATCTCTGCCATAATATAACAACCTTTGATATTTAAAACCCTTTTACTAATTATAATTAAAATCGTCCATTTTTTAAATAAAAATTATTATTTTTTGATACTTTTAATCAAAATTAAGATAAATTTATTAATTTATGCTGCAATAAACATAAATTATATAAATATCAATTTATTTGAATCTTAATTAAGAATGCTTTAAATATTATTTTAAGAAAAGGATTATATATTATATATAAGTTTAAATGCTTTATCTGCCCCGGGAGGTTTTTCCGGTATTTCACTAAATGATAATCCTGGTATATCTTTTGCATGCTCTAAAACATTATTAGTTATTAAAATTTCCCATGACTTTGCTATATCTTCACCAAGTTTACTTGCTGCATTAACTTCAGCCCCAAAAACATCAGAATCCCCGATTTTTAATACTTTACCGAATCCTAAACCAACACAAAGCAGTATTTTTTCTTCATCAGATTTTCCTAAATTATATTCTTTTAAGATTTTTTGCATGCTTATAGCACATTGGATAGCTTTCTTTACATTCCTAAATACAATCATAAAACTATCACCTTCAACTTTTAGCAATATACCGTCATGTTCTTCTATTATCGGTACTAGAATTCGCTCTGCTTCATGGATTGTTTGTAAAAAATGAATTATACCAAATTTTTCTACACCTCTTGAAAATCCGGATAAGTCTGTAAACATAATGCTCCATTCTTCACCAAACAGGTCCCAGATCCTGTTGTCAATTTTTTCTTTATCGCTTCCGTGTTTTAATCTTTCTTTGATTAGTTTTTCCAATCTGTCTTCTGATGCACTGATAAAAATAGATCTCCTGTTTGCCATAAATATCTCCTTGCTGTTTAATTGCTTTTTATAAATACAAGGTAATAGGCCTTATTATATCATAAATTGTCTTGAATATTTTCATTTTTTATTTCACTGTCATTTTTATTATTTAAATCAGCTTTATTTTTTTCATCAGTTTTATCTGTCTCGGCAATATCATTATTGTATTCATTTATCTTTTTTGTCCATATATTAGATGTGTCAAGTTTTATACATAGATCGGCATATTTTTTAAATGATACAGTATCTTTTTTTAAATAATAAATAGATGCTAAATCATAGTAAATTAATGAGAAACAGGGTTTTTTCTTTAATGCAAATAATAAATATTCTACTGCCAGATTATAATTGCCGCTATTTATTTCTGTTTCAGCTATGTAAATATACGGCAAAAATGCATTTTCATTGAGTTCTATTATTTTTTTATTAATCAAAATTATTTTTTCATTGTCTGTTTCATTTAATGACTGCATATATAAATCGACAAGCACTTTTTCATTCTCAGACATTTTTTCATTTTTTAAAATAACAATAAAGCTTTTTATATCATTAATATACTGCTCTTTTTCCTTTGTTTTTTTTATGCAGAGCATTGTAAGATTAAAATCTTCTAATGCCATTTTGTAATTTTTTAGATTATAATATGCTAACGCCCTGTTTAAAAAAATATCTGCATCGTTGGGATAATAATTTTCGGCTTTATTGATTATTTCAATGGCTTTATTGTAATCACCTTTATTATAAAAAATACGGGAATATTTCATATAATCGATTGCATAAGCTTCCCTTGGATCCAGCTCAAATCCTTTTTCGAAGCTGTCTATACAGTCATCATATTCCCTCGTTTTATATAAAATATCAGCTTTAACAAAATATGCTCTCGAATAAAATTTAGGTATGCATTCCATAGTTTCTATATTTTCAATAAGAATATTTATTGTATTTAATGCTTCTTTTGACTTATTTATACAGCTCAATATGTATGCGATATTTATATTTGATAGATTATTTATTATTTCTTTGTTTTCTCCATAACTTGTCCCTTCGGTAATTTGCTGGTTATAAAATATTAATGCTTCATTAAATTTACCTTTATAATAATAAATATCACCCAGTTTTGATAAAAGAAAGCATGAGTTTTGATATTTACCGTTTAATAATTCATTGATATAATCTAATTTTGTTTTCTCGTCATTATCCGGTATGTTTTTAAACTCTTCCGGTAAAATACCGTAGTCGATTTGAGTGTTATATTGGTCTCTTGGTATAAATTTTTCTGCAATTTCAATAAATTGATTTGTAAAAAGTAAAATGTTTGAGAATGCAGTTAAGGTTATAATGACCAGTATTTTTATTTTTTTATTCATTTTATCTCCTGTTTGTATTAATAAAATTTATTATAAATTTTTTATTGTTGTTTTTAAGGACAGTATTTTGAAATAACATAATAATATAATATATTTTTTAAAATTTAAATCAAATTTATGATTTATTTAATTATTTCCAAATCTATACCGTACTTTTCTTCAATAAGTTTTTCTGATTCATTTAAGTCTGAAAATTTATTATCAATATTTTCTTTATATTTGATTCTCATTAATTCAAAATCATCTACTATCATTTTAGAAATTGTATTTGTTGATTCCTCAAAATCTTTTGCCCATGTTTCCATTTTACTGCTGATTTTTTTTTCTTTTTTTTCAGATTTATTTTTCTGATAATCTTCAATGTCATTTAAGATATTTAAAAGAGCTTTTGATGATTCTTCAACTATAGAGTTTATTTTTCTCGGATTTTCTTTATGTGTTTTTTTTATTATATCTTCTATATAGGTAATTTTATCATTAATACTGCCCTGCGTTTCAAATGTTAAAGAAAGCAGATAATAATTTCTTAAACCGCTGAAATTTAAGTTAAAAATAATAGAGTAATCGTCAAAATATTTTAATATTATGTCATATATATCTAATATTTTTGAGTTAAACTGTAATATGTCTTCATTTGATATGCTTTTAATTAAATTTTTGTTTTCTTCTTTAGATTTATTGATTTCTTTATTGATTTCTTCAAGAATATTTATATATTCTTTAACCATTGCATCAAAATCATCAATATTTTTAATATCTTTAAAATCAATAGAGTCCAGCCTGCTTTCTTTTGCTTCCTGGACATTTTTTATATCCTCATTCAATAATTTTATAACATCACCAAAATATTTTTTTTCTTTAAAAGATAATTTTTCCGGAAATATATTTGCAATAAAAATAAATATTAATAAAATTATTATCTGCATCTTTACAATATTCATTAATACAAACTCCTTTGTAATTTTTAATTAAATAATTGGATTTATCTTATAATGTTAAATGTTTGTTGTCAATATAAACTCTTCAGTTGTTTTTCTATTTCATCTGCATTGTCCAATATAATATTCGAAGGGTATTCTATTTCAAATTCAAAATATAATATTTTCTTTTCCATAGGTTTTAAAACAACATTCCATTTTAAGATCCCTTTTTCTGTTTTTTCAATCTTTGGGTCAATATCGGTAATTTTAACTTTTATCGAATCATTTTGTGAAACAGGCACCTGATCACTTATTTCTATTATTGATTCTTCATTTAAAAAATTTTGCACTTCAATATTATACCCGACTTTTAATATTTTTTTATTGCCAAGTGCATTGGTTGCGCTTTTTTTTGCATTAAGGATTCTTGATACCTTAATCCTTTCTTCTAAGCCCATGTAAAGCTCGAATTTTTCATTTTCTGCAACAAAATTTATTTTTGATTTGCCAATAAAATTGCTGCCTTTATAAATTTTTACAACTCCAGGTAAAAACGGGAATTTTGAATTATTTCTCATGGTTGTTGCAACATATGTGCTCATTGATACAGCAGGCACGGCAGTGAATTTTTTTTCGGCTTTAATACTTGCCTGCCCGATAAATACTCTTACAGGATTGCCGTCTGTTTTTACGGTATATTTACCGGGAATATCAAATTCTACAGTTGTGCCCCGTTCTTCTGCCTGTTCTATAACTTCTATAGCATTCATATAATTATCCTGATATTGAGTGTATGCTTCTTCCGAGTTATTATTATAATAATTTATTGTATCTTTTTGTTTTTGCTGAATTATTTTTAATGAATTATAGTAATTATCATTTGATCCTCTTATAAATTTATTATTATAAGATTGTTCTACATTTTGTTCATTAATATACCATGGATTAAGATCCGGTTTTTCTTTGATAAGGTACGGCTTTATTGTTGATAAGGTAAAATTTGCATTAGCCCAATTTTCCCCAGTAGACTGTTGTATAATTGCCTCATATAAAATATCTATATCATTACTGTTTATATCGGTTCTTGCATCATAAACAGGATACCAGCTTGCTCCGCTTATTAAATATCCTACAAAAACATCAATAGCAGTATTTCTATCTGATTCAATTTCCAATACAATTTCTTTTTCTTCAAGTTTTGCCCTGCTTTGCAATTCTCTCCATTTGTTTTCCCATGCCGTTATTTCGGGATTTAACTCTCTTATTTTTCTTTCAATTTTATTCTTCATTTTAAGATTTTCTAAGATTGCTTCCTTAATATAATTTGTCATTGATTGTATATCACTGATGTTTAATTTTCCGGCTGATTTTTCTAATTGGTCTTTTTCTATTTCCCATTTTATTAATCCTGTTAAATATTTTTTTTCTTCATCTATGGCTTTTAATTCTGTATTTAAATCTTCAAGTTTGTCTCTTAAATCTATTACTTTTTTTTGTACATCAAGTACATCTTCTTCGGTTATTTCTTTTAAATATATTGTATTTGTTGTAATCCCGATAATTTTTATGCCATTAAATGGTTCTATTTTAGCCTGTATGGATTCAGTATCTATCCAAGAAGGCAGATGCTTAAATAGTAATTTGTAAGTGCCTGATCCTATTGTAATATTAGATTTTCTTGTTACATATGCCCATTCGGGATAAACTTTTACATGAACTATATCGGATTTTGTATCGATTTCTTCCTCTGTAAAAAAAATAAAACAGGTAAAAATAAATAATATTGATAATAAAGTTTTTTTCATAAATAACCTCCGATTATTATAATTTTAAATTTGAGTCAAATAGATAACTTAAGTAAGGAGAATAAAATTTCACCATGTTAAAAATAATTATGATATTTATTTTTTATATTAAATTATACGTATTAAATATGCAATATACTGATAAATTACATTAAAATTACAGAAAAAATTTATTGATAATGATTGTAAGAATTATTACAATTATACTTTTTCCAGATAATCCTTATAATTATTAAATAAATTTAATAAATTATCATAATCATTTGTTACCGGATATTGAGGGAAATCATTTATTACATTTTGAGGCGGTCTAAATAAAATCCCTTTATCTGCTTCTGCAAGCATGGTAGTGTCATTATAGCTGTCGCCGCATGCAATTGTTTTAAAATTTAATTCTTTAAGTTTAATGATAGAATTTTTTTTTGCATCAGTCATTCTCAGTTTATAATCAGTAATAAAATTTTCATTATTAATTATCAGGTTATGGCAGAGGATTACAGGATAATTAATCTGTTTCATCAGGGGCATGGCAAATTGATAAAATGTATCGGATAATATGATTACTTGAAAATTTTCTTTTAATTTATAAAAAAATTTTTTTGCACCTTTTAATGGTTTTAATTTGCTTATTACATTTTTTATTTCTGTTAGATTTATTTTATGTTTTTTTAAAATATTCAACCTGTGCTTCATTAATTCATTATAATCACTAATATCACGAGTTGTTAAACGAAGCTCATTGATGCCGGTTTTTTCTGCTACATTAATCCATATTTCCGGAAATAATACTCCTTCCAGATCCAGACATGCGATTACCATTAAATCTCCTAATAAATAATAAAAATTTTACCCTGAAATATAAAATTTGTAAATACTAATCTAAATAATTTTATGTACGGGATTCATCCCTCTTAAAGAATAATCTAATCGGAATGATACAATGATCTTATGCTTTCAGAGTTTCACAATATTACTTAAAATTATTAATTTTGTCTTTATTTTTTTTATAATTTTTTTAAAAATAAGATTTTAATTATTAATATTATTTATTAAAAGATTAGATTTTTATATAAATATATAAATAAAAAAATGGGGCTTTCCTTAATTTAAGGCGCCCCATATATCAATATAAAAAAATTAAGGTTTTTTCTTCATTTTAAATATTATGAATAATATAATTATTGCCAGTAATATTACAGCTAATGAAATGATTAGTATAAATAGTATAATGCTTGCAAAAGATTTTTTTGGCTTTATAATTTTATCTGAAATTTCTATTTTGCCTTTTGCATAATCATCAATAAAAGCTGTAACCCATGCCAGTGGTGCATTCCAGTTAATGGCTACTTCATTTGTTGAGTAGGATCCAAACTCATCAACATAACATTTAGCCTGGGGTTTCCCGCTTAAACTGGCATCTGATGCAGCATAGTCATCTCTATCTGGTAATCTGTTTGGACCACCGCATATTATACCCGGAGGTACCATCGGATAATTTTCATCAGGATAATTTGCCCAAAATCTGTGATGTACATTTTTTACGGGATCTTCGCCGTAGCCTGAGACATAACTTTTGCTTAAAGGATTTCTTCCTAATATATAATCCATGCCGTCCATTGTTCCGTAAATAAATTTTTTATCTCCCGTTAATTTATAAGCAAGAGCCATAATAATCATATTATTTAGAACAAATGAATTTGATCCCCATCTGTAATCATTAATCGGTACCTTATAACCTTCTTTTGCTATTCTATCTAAATAACTTTCTGCAATTTTGATTATATTGTTTCTTGCTTCTTTGATATTTTTATTGCTTAAATTATTAGGTATAAATGCCAGTGATATTGTACCCAACGATGCTGTGTCTCCCCATGTCATTGAAGAGCCTACACTTTGCGGCAGCTGCATGAAATGCTCATTTGACATTAAAAATTTTTTATATTCACTTTTACCTGTTGTAATATAAAGCTCGCAGGCAGCCCAGTAATATTCATCTTCAAGTTTCATGTCTCCATAGTCCCCTCCGCCAGCACCGGGAATATTACCAGCAGGTATAGGAAGTTTATCCTTTACCGCTTTCCATGCAATTTCTGCATGTTTTAAACATTTATCGGCAAATTGAGGGTCGATTTTTTTCCAGACTCTTGACGCTTGAGCCAATACGGCAGCATAATTTAATGTTGCGGCTGTTGTAGGCGGATATAGATATCTGCCTTTAAAGTCGCTTTTAAACTCAAGATCATTATCCATATTTGTAGGAGGGACAAGTCTTAGAGGTTCATATTTTCTATTATGCATTTTATGATGAACCATACCGGCAAGTTTATAGCCTGCAGGGACCTGCATTTTAATCATCCATTCTAATTCCCATCTAACTTCATCTAAGAGATCCGGTATGCTATTGTTCTGTTCAGGTATACTTAAATCACCGTCTTTGTATGAATTAGGATTTAATTCATATTGATTTAATAGTGTCCATACTGTTATACCCGCATTAACAACATATTTCCCAAAATCTCCTGCATCATACCAGCCTCCTGATACATCAAGTGTATAATCTTCACCTTTTATATAACCGCCGGATTCTGTATAACCTGTAAAACATGCAACTTTACTATCACTTAAGTGACCGGCAGGTCTTGTGTATTTTTTATCAACATATTTGGACTCTATGGGAATACCGCTTCTCATCTGATAATAATAACCAAGAGCGTCTTCTCTAAGTTGAGAATATATATTATTATCAATATCAAATTTATAGCTTGTATGTCCGCCGGCTTCAATATAATAATCCTGTCCCGGCATCTTCCATTTTGATATATCGATTATATGCACTTTGTTGCCTGATGCAGGATCATGTCCAAAATTTTCCGTTTCGCCTTCAAATACAACATTGCCGTCTTTATCTAACAATGTAAAATCCAATGTTCCTGGATTATCGGATAAAATTGTTATTTTTTTTGAAGAATCAGGTAGGTAGCCAATTTGGTTGAGTGCAATTGCAGGTATAATTTTTTCTTCTTTTTTTATTTCAATTTTCTTTGGCAGAGGGATATCTTTTCTGCCTATTTGAAAAAAGATGCCTCGTCCAAAAACGCTTGGATCTCTCCATGATGCATCAACTGTATCAAGATTTGACCAGATCAATTTGACATTCCTGTCTTGTTGAGTAGCACCGTTTGCCTGTGCCTGAAAACCGAATTCATACCCATGCTCGGGTACTAAAATACCTTCAATTTCGAATGCTGCTTCAAAGCCCCAACCGTTATCCGTTTTAAAAACGAATCCTTTAACATTACCTAGATCACTGTGAACACCGGATATTGTTAATTTTTCAGGATTTGTGTTGCCTATATCTACTGGGGAGATATTTATTTGAATAACTCTTTTTGTATAACTTCTTGCAATTAAATTACCGGAAGCATTTATGAAAAACTCCAATGAATCTTCCATATAATAATTGGATCCATGTTTGCCGGCTATAATGTTTTTATCATTCATTGTCATTTTAAGATATAAATATTTATTGTCAGCAGCCAATGAAAAATAAAAAGCATCATTCTCACCTTTAATATGAGAAATTGTCTTTCCCTTGGTTACTTTAACTGTCGGTATATTTTTCCAATCCGATAAATCGCCGTCAACTTTAATGTTGACCGGAAAGGGTATATATACTGCTTCACCTGGAATAGCAGGCGGAGCCAGATTTGCAGAGAATACTACATTTATTACAGCTATTAATAAAAACAAAACAATTATGAATTTATTATTCATCAAATTACTCCTTTTTGCTTTTTAGTATTGTTTATTTTAAATTTATTATTGCTATTTTCTAAATAAAATATAATTTTATGATTGTAAAGTGTTAAGTTATGATAATTGTTAACTATAATGATATAAAATTATTTATTAAATTGTTTTATTTTAAGAATTGTTGTCTTATTTGTTATACATATTAATTGTTATTAATAATACTTATTAAAAAATTAATTATTGATTTTTCTACAGGCGGACATCCTTTGATATATTTTGTGCATCCGTTTGTACAATCACCTATACCTATGCCGTTTATATTTTTATTTTTAAAACCCTGCCCGATATAAATCATTTTATCAAAATTAAAAAAGTAATTATTTTTTTTTAACCAAATAAATGCATTTAATAGATTGCCGTAGCATGATGAGCATGGATTGTTTTTTATTATATATTTGTTTAGATCAGTATCTTTTTTGATTTTATTTAATGATTCTTCTTTTTTATTATCATCCTTATTTAATTTAATTATATTTGCACTATTTAAATCAGTTGTGCCTATACCGAGACTTTCCGCAATTTTAATATATTTAACATCATTAAAATTTAAATTTAACAATTTCATTGCATAAGTATCGATCAGTACGGGATCAAAGCCGGCAAAGAGTATTCCCATATTACTTGGATTACCTCCTAATTCACTATTTATATCTCCATTTATCGCATCTGCTAAAATGAAATCCTGTTTTATTATTTTATTTAGATATGCTATCGGTTTATGTAATCCTATAGAATGATATTTACGTTTTTCATTGTCCGGGATACAGCCTTTTAAGTTTTTAAGAGCACAGGTCATATTAGTCTGACTATGCCCCTTTAATACCGGAAGATTAATAATAAAGTCTGTGTTTATCGGTGTTAAGCAAACGTCTAATGACATATCATTTATTTTATGTGTTTTTATTTTGTCCTTTTTAAGATCTAAGAGAGGTATATTATATTTTTTTGCAATATCCTGATATCCGCAGATTTTGTATGCATTTAAAGTATTGCCTCCTGCCCATGAACTTTCCATTATAAGTATTTTTTTTAATCCGTTATCCATTAAATATTCTATTATTGCTTCAACTATTTCAGGATGAGTAGTTGCTCCTGTTGAAGCAGGCTGGGATATAACCAGATTGGGTTTTAAGCCTATGGTCATGTTTTTATCAATGTAATTGGATAATTTAATGTTTTCAAGGAGGTTATGAGCCATTTTTTTTATATTTTTACCATAAATTACATAAATAGATTTAGACATATTAATATTAAGAATTAATTAATTTATTTTACATCAGTAATACTTACTGTATAATGGTCAGGATCTGCATTCTCAGGAAAATCCGTAATTAATGTAGCAACTCTTACCTGTCCGGGTTCTAGATATGGCCCCTGGGGAAAAACTATAAATGAAGTTTCTGTTTTAATATGCTTGTTTTTTTTATCATACCATTTAATTTTTACTTTTAATTCTTTAATTGACCGTGTACCGGTATTTTTAAATCTTAATACTAGAGTTCTATAATGAAATCCGAAAGATTTAACAGTACTGTTTTCCCGTTGATAAATAGCAAATTTTGCATTTAAAGAATTTTCTGCCTCCCATGTATATCGAGTGGGTTTACCTTCTTCATAATTTTTTCCGGGCAGTTTTTTTACAATATCAAAAAGCAGTAAAATTTTTTTTATTTTCGGAGGCCTTTCCTTTTTAAATACAAGCTTTTCAAAAGGGATTGTATCGTTAGGATAAATATATGTATCACTTTCATCCAATACATTGATATATTCTGTATATAAGACTTCATTGTCTTCACCTAAAAAGTTCATTTTTACATTTAGCATATGTATTTCATATTTATCACTTATAAAATTTCCATAAATATTATAGGAAAATGAATCATCATAAATGTTTAAGATTGAGCTTTGTACGTGGATTACAACCCCCTCCTCTTTATCCGATTGAGTCAGATAAACCGGTACCTCATATTTACCCGGATCTTCTACAGTATCTGTATTAATTATATTAAAATTTTCATTTGTCTCTTCATTTTTTTTGCTTGAATTATTCCCGCTTGACAAATATTCTTCATTTTTTTTTATATTTAATCTGAAATCTTTAAATATGTATATTATCAATAAAAAAAATACAACTGTTAAAAAGAATATCAGATAAAATATTTTTTTTCTTGTCTTTGGATTAATTTTTTTTTCTTTTTTATTTAAAATTTTAATTATCTTTAATGAAGGTTCATATAATGGGTCTATATTAAGACTTGATTTGGCATATTCATATGATTTTTTTTTGTCATCTTTGTTTTTATTTACAAGCCATTTTTCACAATAAGCTTTTGCAAGACCGTATATTATATCTATATTAAAGGGGCTTAATATGATTGCTTTTTCAAATTCCAGTATTGCATCATTCCAGCATTTATGTTTTAAAAATGCTTCTCCTCTTTGTTTATTTTCCAATATTATATCATTGATTTTTTTTAGATCTTCTACCGTTAAACCGATATCCATTGCAACTTCATCAAGGTTATATTGATCCAGTCGGCCTTCATTTTTTAGTTCTAAAAGCTTTTTTTTATATTCTCTTAATCTTTCTTCATTTATTGACATAGTTATTCCAGTTTATAAGTATCCGTTATTAATTATCGTCAATATTATAAGATTACGCATTATTAATAATATCTTTTTTACTATTTACATATTTATAATAATGGTCTATAAACTAAATAAATATTTTTAATTTTTTGAGAATTTTTATGATAACAATAATTAACTATAAAGCAGGGAATTTGGCTTCAGTTAAAAGGGCTCTTGATTATTTAAAAATTGAATGCAGGATAACTGATAATCCGGAAACAATAAAAAACAGTAAAAAAATTATATTTCCCGGGGTAGGGAATGCCGTTAGCGCTATGGAGATGCTAAAAGCTTCCGGGATAGATGAAGCAATAAAATATGCTTTTAATATGGGTATTCCTATTCTAGGCATATGTTTAGGTACACAGATAATATTATCTAAATCAGAAGAAGGGAATACGGAATGTCTTGGATTAATAAAAGGTGTTTGTCCTAAATTTAAGCTTAACAATAAATTTTTAAAAATACCTCATATGGGGTGGAATAAGGTTAAGATTGTAAATAAACATAAGATATTGGCGGATTTTAATGAGAATACCGAGATGTATTTTGTACACTCTTATTATCCGCAGCCTGACAGTAAAGATTGCATTTACGGTACAACGGAGTATGAGATGGAATTTCCCTCAATAATCGGTAAAGATAATTTAATTGCAACACAGTTTCATCTGGAAAAAAGCGGACAGGCAGGGTTAAATATATTAAAAAATTTTGCTCAATGGGATGGTAAAAATGCTGACTAAAAGAATTATATCCTGTCTTGATGTCAGAGACGGTAGACTGGCAAAGAGTATAAAATTTGTAGATACAAAAGACATCGGAGATCCTGTTGAAAGGGCAAAAAAATATTATGAAGAAGGTCTTGATGAGCTGGTTTTTTATGATATTACAGCCTCTAGTGATAAAAGGGATATTATGATTGATGTTGTAAGCAGGGTTGCAGAGCAGGTATTTATTCCTTTTTCTGTCGGAGGAGGTTTAAGGACTGTAGAAGATGGAAGAAAAGTCCTTCTGGCAGGTGCCGAGAAGGTAAATTATAATTCTGCAGCCGTTAAAAATCCACAGGTAATTGCAGAAGCTTCAAAGGCATTTGGTGTACAGTGTGTTGTACTGTCGATGGATATATTAAGAGTTCCTAAAACCGTTAAGATACCAAGCGGGTATGAGATAGTAATCAATGGAGGCAGGACACCAATGGGTATAGATGCAATACGGTGGGCAGTTAAGGGAGAGGAGCTTGGTGCGGGTGAATTAGTGGTAAACTCGATAGATGCAGACGGTACAAAAGATGGATATGAGATAAACCTTACCAGAAGTATTTCAGAAGCGGTTACTATACCTGTTATTGCATCAGGCGGAGGGGGAAAACCTGAGCATCTGTATGATGTTTTAACTGAAGGCAAAGCAGATGCAGCTTTAATAGCATCTATGCTTCATTACAATGAATATACTATTAAAGAAATAAAAGAATATCTTTTTAATAAAGGATTAAATATCAGGTTAAATTATTAATCTATATATAATAAAAAAAACAGCGCTTAAAAAGTGCTGTTTTTTTTATTATATATAGCGATCTTATTTATTCCAATTTGTCTTTAACGTTTTTATCATCGGCGTATTTATAAAAACTTTCTCTGTTATGAGGTTGGTATTTAGCAATACCTTTAAATTTTTTTAATGCATCAGCTAATTTTTCTCTATTGCTGGCACTCTGCTTTTTGCCCCATTTTTTTAATACATAATTTAATTCATGATCTTCACTGGAAATCAAGTCTCTATCGCTTGCCATTTGCTCCCTCCAATATTTTTTAAAACATTATAATATTAATAAAAATAAAAAGTCAAATATAAATGAATAAAATTTATTGACTTGTTAATTCTTTCCATTTTTTTAAAAGCATAATTATAAATTTTATTTCACGACGAGTTAGCTCGTCATCATTATGACTTAAGTCACCAACAAATCTTATTTGTACTTCTTTTACATCCATGAAATATTTTATTATTTCATCTATCTGTTCTTCACTCAATATCAATGTTGCTTTTTCTATACACCACCCGCTAGTTTCAATATATGTACCAGAACTCTGACTTTTATGTACAGATCCACTTGTTGATTCAAAAATATGCTCTATTTTACTAGTATCAATTGTATATTTATTTTTTTTATCATTAAGTAAAATGACATTTTTATATTCAATAAATCCAGAAATTGTGATTAATTTTGTGGTTAACTTCATATATGGTTTTTTATTATTATCATACGGGACATAAATATAAAAGTTAATTTTTGTATCTTCATCTGCCTGATATATCGTACATTCTTCAAAATCATCTTTTATTATTTCTAACTTCAATGAATATATAATGTTATTTAAAAATAAATAAATTAATAATAATAAAATTATTTTATTTTTCATCTATTTGATCCTCTACTATTAAAAAATATAATTTATTTTTTAATTTATTATAAATTATATATAATAATTGTCAATTATATTATTATTGAGTTTTTTTAGTTATTGTCCATTTGATTTCGACTTTTGCCGATTTTTTTTCTTCTGCAGTCAGTATATATTGTTTATAAATTGTATCATCATTTATATAATATCTGAATGTTTTTTGTTTAATCAGATGATTATAGGTTCCTTTTTCTTTATACCAGCCGTCTGTAACGCCTTCATCTTTTTCTTTCATATTAATTACAATTTCTATGTATGATTCTTTTTTATTTGGCAATGTAATATCAAGTGAGTCTTTTTTTAAATCATCAAAAATTTTTATATCATCCTTCATCGCAACCCAGTAATCATTTTCATCCCTGTCTTTTAATACAAGAACATTGCCTGTTGATGTTAATATTTTTATTGTCCAGTATAATTCTGCTCCCCAGCTTGAATCATTCACCTCCAACACCTTAATACTGTCGAGTTTTACATTTACTGTTATTGCATCAAACATTGTATTAATGTTTTTTTCTACACCGGGGTATGAATAATAAGTAAGATTATCTATATTTTTAAAAGTAAATATTTTATAAAAATATTCAGTACCTTCCATAAGATTTGTATCTATATATGATTTTTCATTTTTATCCATTAATTTTAATACCGTAATATCCGTGGCGGATATTTTTTCACCTTCCAGATATATCATTTTATCAACTGGAGAATAATCTATGCTGCTTTTTGTATTCCTGAATATTATATATCCGTCATAATCAGGATTTTTTGGAGGCGTCCAAGCCAGGATTACCGTGTCGTATTCTTCTCCGGCTTTTAAGGAAACCCTGAAATTTGTAACATTGCCCGTTACTTTTCTTGAATAAAATTCCTCTTCTTCTATTATTGAAGTCTTTAAATATGTTGTTAATGCCAGATCGCCGTATTTTTCACCATATATTTTTGTATAAGGTTTTTGTTTACGGTTGTTTTTTATAGAATAATCATTAACCTCTTTTTGTACATATGTTTCCAGTTCACTGAAAGTAACAACCTTATCCTGGTTTGTATCGGCCATTCCTTCAAGCCCTTCCAGGATAAAGCGTGTGAAAACACCGTAATCAGAATCCATATCCTCATAGCTGTACCAGCCGGCTTTTGTAGAATAAAAAGTAGCTGCTATTTCTGTTTCTTTAAATTCATCAGCCATTAAACCTTTAGTGTTGGAAAGACTCTTTGTCTGAGTCATTTCTTCCCTGCATGCATCTAATATTAATAATGTTTTACTTATATTATGCTGTTTAAATTTTTCAACAATATCACTTACTTTAATTGATGTCTGAAATTTTTTACTTAATTGAGTATCAAGAGTTATTAAATAACCGTTGCCTTTCCAGTCTGAAATGCCATGTCCTGAAAAAGCAAAAATAATTAAGTCATTTGGAGTTGCGAATTCTAAAATAAAATCAAGATTCTTTTCTATATTTGATTTTGTAGGAAGCATTTTATTTTTGTAATGATCTTCATCATTAACCATAGTAATAACTTTATCAAATTGCCCCTTTTCCTCCAATACCTTGCCGAGTGATAATGCATCATTTTGTGCTTTTTTTAAATCACCGATATTTTCATCTTCATAATCATTTATACCTATACATATTGCCCATCTTTTTCCCTGGTTACCCTCAATTTGTTTTATTTTCAGTCCTTTTTCACCTTCAGGAAAAAAAGGAATGCTTATAAAAATAAAGATAATAAACATAGATAGTTTTTTTTGCATAATAATAGCCCCGGATATTTTACATAATATCATTATAGTACATATTAGTTGGTTAAACAATAAATTTTATTTTATTAATTGATTAAATATTAATGCTCTTTTAACTTTAATATTTTATTATAAAAATAATAAAGCGGATAACATATACAGAGTTTTTGTTGACTTTATTAAAATGATTTTTTATAATTTTATTAAATCGGATTTAATAATTAAATTTTCATGAGGGAAGATTATGTTGAAAAAATTAAAAAAGGCTTTGGGTATAAAAAATACTACAAAAAAAAGCTCAAATAAATCTGGAAGCAGTAAGAATAAAAATACTGCTAAAAAGACGACACCAAAAAAAGTCAATAAATCTTCTTCTTTAAAGAAAACAGGTCCTTCAAAAAAGAATGGCGGAATAAAAAAAGACAAGAAAAAAACTGTTGAGAAGAAAGTACAGGTTAAAAAGAATGAAAAGAAGAAATCTCCTGCTGTTAGAAAAAAAACAATTGTTAAAAGGCACTATCCGATAAAAGCGCCTTTTCAGGCATACTCAGGCGGGAAGCCCTATATTTTTATAAGTTATGCGCATAAGGATATACAGGAAGTATTTAAGATAATTGAAAAATTAAATGAAAAAAATATTAGAATATGGTATGACGAGGGTATTGAACCGGGGAATGAATGGCCCGAAATAGTTGGTGCTGCTATTGAAAACTGCGGACAATTTTTAGTATTTATGAGTCCATATGCTACAAATTCGAGAAATGTAAGAAATGAAATAAATCTTGCATTTAATGAGGGTAAAGAAATAATAGTGGTTCAGTTAAGGAAAACAAGATTATCAGGCGGGATGAAATTACAACTTGGTACAGTTCAATTTATAAATAGATTTGAGTTGACTGCTCCTGCTTTTTTTGAAAAACTAAATGCAGTTTTAAAATCCGATGTAAAAAATTAAATTTTGTTTTTTATAAAGCGCTTTTGATCCGCACAGATTTTTGCTGTTAAAGAATTTTATTTATATAAAATAATGATCATTTGTTAAATTACGTAGAAACTGCTGGAAATTTATTTTTTTTAAGGGAAAATAATGGATAATGATTTTATTAAAAAAGATTTACTGCCTATAAATATTGGTATGACCGGGCATAGGGATCTGAGGGATGAGGATATAAAAAGTTTAGAAGATTCTATTAGATCTGTTATAAATAAAATAAAAAATGACTATAAAAATTCTCCAATTCGTATTTTATCTCCTTTAGCGGATGGTGCCGACAGACTTGTTGCTAAAATCGGGTTGGAGCTGGGAGTGTCTTTATATGCTATATTACCAATGGCTAAAAATGAGTATATTAAAGATTTTAATAGTGAAGAATCAAAACGTGAATTTTTGTTTTATTGTATGAATGCAGATAAAATTATAGAACTTCCATTAGCGAATGGTAATACAAAAACAATGATTAAAAATTACGGGAAACATAGGGATTTACAATATGAGCAGGTCGGTGCATATATTGTACAGCATTGTCAGATTTTTATAGCGCTTTGGAATGGTATTAATAATAATGATATTGGCGGAACTGCAAGTATTGTACAATTTAGGCTGGATGGTGTGCCGGTAAATTATACTACTAAAGACAGTTATCTTGATAAAGTAGATACGGGCCCGGTTTATCATATTTTTACTCCAAGAAAAAGAAAAACTAAAGATGTTACTATTAATAGGCATAGACCTGAAATTGATTGTCTTATAGAAAGGAATAAATATTATGATATTTTGTATCCTAGTTCATTAAGACTTGAGGCGGAATATGCAGGCTTTGACGACACTGAAATCGCAAAAAGAGCTAAAAATTATTATTACAGGACCTTAAAAAGGCTTGATGATTTTAATCTTGATGTTTTAACACTTTTACCAGACAAAGTAAAAGAAATAGAACAGAGTAAGAGTTATGTTTTAAATGAAAAAAATATTGAAAAAAATATAAGCAAAATATTAAATTATTATGCTATGGCGGATACTCTGGCTATTCATTTTCAGAGTAAAACAAAAAAATCAATAATAAAACTCATTATTTTAGCGGTTTCGGGTTTTATGTTTCTTAGTTTTTTTGATGAATTATTTAATTATATTTTTATTTTATTGCTATTCCCTCTTTCATTTCTTTTTGCTTATTTATTATATAAGTCTATGGTTAAACGTGATTATGAAAGTAAATTTTATGACTATAGAGCATTAGCAGAAGGGCTAAGAGTCCAGCTTTTTTGGAAACTTGCTTTTTGGGAAGAAAATGTAAATGAGTATTATCTTCGTAAATTTGATGGAGAGATTGAATGGATTACTATTGCTATATTAACTATAAGTATTGATATTAATGCTGAGATTACTAATATTGATGAAAAAAGAATTAATAAAAAATTAATATTTAATAAAATATATGAGAGATGGATTTTAGATCAAAAAAAGTATTTTAAAAAAAGAAGCAATGATAAAACAAAATCAGTGGAAAAAGAAAAAAAAGTAACAGCGCTATTTTTTACTTCTGCAATGTTATGTGTGATTGGATTTTTTATCCTGCATGGTATTTTATTGTATAAAAATGGATTTTCAATGGGTTTTTTTAATATGAAACCTATATCTGATTGGAAAGTCTATCATATTATACTTGTTGTTATTGATTTAATGATGGTGCTTGGTGCAGCAAATGCTACATATGTTAAAACAATGATATTTGCAGAGGAAGCCAAGCAGTACCAAAGGATGTGTGATATTTTTTATCGTGGAGAGAAGATGGTAAAAAATTTTATTGAAAAAGGAGATTGGGGATCAGCAAAAGAGATAATCTTAGAGCTTGGTAAAGAAGCTTTAAGTGAAAACGGAGACTGGTTGTTGACACAAAGATCAAGGCCCATAGAAATACCAACAGGTTGATTGTTTTTTTTGATATTAAATTTTTTTAAGAATTATTCTTTGTCAAGAATGCTATATATTTTATAATATTAATTTAATTGGATAATATTTATTTTGCTTTAAGTTTTTTCATTATTTCTTTTTCTGCTTTTAACCAATCAGATATATCATCCCCGCTTGAGTTGTTTTTCATTCTTTTTTCATAAAGTTCATATGCTCTCATTCTAATATAGTTTTCAAGGTCTTCATAACTCTGCTGTGTTGTTTTTTTAGTATCAGCTTTTGACAATTTTGATAATACTTTCTTTTTTTCTACATAAAGATAGAAATTTTCCCTGTTATGCGGTTTAAAATCCGCATCACTTTTAAAATCTTTTATTATTTTTGTCAATGCTTCACGATTTTCTATACTCTGTTTTTTATCCCATTTTTGCAGTAAATAATTTAATTCATGCTCTTCTGTTGATATTAAATCTCTATCACTTGCCATAATTATCCTCCATTTTTTTTATATAATTAAATTATAATTAAATGGAGAATATTAAGTCAAGAATTATAAAAATATTATATTTTTTTTATTTTTTTATTTTTATTATTTTAATGTTTTATTAATGTTTAAATTTATTTGACATATTTTTTATTTGTAGTATTTTATTAACTATTAGGAGGTATTTTATGCTAAATATTTATAAAAGTAATAATATGCTTAAATTTATTTTTTTATTATTGTTTATATTTCTAATTTTTATTGGTTGTTTAAACAAAGATATTAAAGCTCCTGAGATAAATTATATTCAGGATAATCTTTTTATCAGCCCTAATGGAGACGGTATACAGGATGAGGTTGTTTTTGAGTTGAATATCAGAGATGAAAATTATGTAAAATACTGGAAGCTTGAAATCTATAATGAAGCAAAAGAAGTTGTTAAGTCTTATTCCAGCGGCGGGGATTTAGAAGAACTTAAGAAAAAAGCCGTATTTAAAAAAGGAGATGTTAGTGTTCCCAGTAAGATTTCCTGGGATGGTAAGGATGAGAAAGGGAAAATTGTAAAAGACGGCATATATACATTTAAATTTATTGCAATGGACAGTAAGAAAAATGTGACACCTGATAATACAAAGATCGGTACAATAACTCTTGATACGGATAAACCTGAGGTTAAATCTGAGATTTCAGATAAAATTTTCAGCCCTAATAGTGACGGTAATAAAGATATACTTTATATTGATATTGATATTATAAAGGCAAAAGCAGATAATAAAAAACCGGATGAAAAAGTAAAAAAACAGATGTGGTATGTAGATATTATTAATAACAAAGGAGAGGTCGTAAAAAGATTTGAATATGACAAAAAAGGAAAGCAAAAAGCAGAATGGGACGGCAGGGATAATCAAGGAAAATTGGTTGAAGATGGAGTATATACTGTAAAGGTTTATTCCACAGATGAAGCAGGTAATTATTGGGAGGATATTGTCAGTAATATAGTTATTGATACAAAACCGACTCCTGTTGATCTTACAGCATCTTTAACATCATTCTCCCCAAATAATGATAATGTTAAGGACAGTATTGATTTTTCTTTAAATATAACAATAAAAGAAGGTGTAAAAACATGGCAGTTGGTAGTTGCGGATTCTAGAAATAAAGAAATTAAAAAATTTGATGGATCAGGTACTCCTAAGTCAAAGATAACATGGGACGGCAAGGATGAAGCAGGTAATATACAGGCTGAAGGCGGATATAAAGGTATATTAACTGTAACATATATGAATGGTAATGTGTCAACCGATGAATCTAAAGAATTTTTATTGGACCTTACCCCTCCTTCTGCAACAATAACATTATCACCGGATATTTTTAGTCCTGACGGTAACGGCATACAGGATGAAGTTGTTATCCTGCAAAATGCAAGCCAGGAAGCAGAAGAATGGATGGGTGTTTTTTATGATAAAAAAGGCAAGTTGATAAAAAAATATTCCTGGCAGGGACAGCCGCCTAAAAAATTTGAATGGAATGGTATCGGTGATGATAATAAATTAAGTAATGATGGAGAATATTTCTATCAATTGATATGTACAGACACAGCCGGTAATACATTTACTTCTCCAAAGTATAAAACAGAGATTTATACAAAAGACAATCCTATTGTATTAACTGCAACATTAAATAGCTTTAGTCCAAATAATGATAAAGAAGCTGATACACAGTATTTTGAAGTAAGATCCAGTTTGTCAAAGAGAGATGAAGTAAAAGACTGGAAGCTGGATATTAATAATAAAACAAATAAAACTGTATATACTTTGAATAAGAGCGGTGATTTGCCGGATAAGATATCATGGGACGGTAAGGGAACTGACGGTAAAATTGCTGATGATGGACAGTATAGTGCAAACTTGACTGTAAATTTTAGAGCAGGTACAGTCTCTACAACAAAATCTAATTTGTTTTTATTGGATAATACCCCTCCTGAGTTCAGTATAAATGTATCACCTCAGTATTTTTCACCTGATGATGACGGCTATAATGATGAATTATTTATTGATCCATCAGGAAAGGATGATTCAGGTATTAAGTCATGGAAGATAATAATATATACACCTGAGTTGTCAAGAGAGTTTATGTCTTTTGAGGGAACAGGCGAACCTGTTAAAAGGATTACCTGGAATGGAATAGGTATAAGAGGTGAACTTGTAGAAAGTGTTGAGGACTATCCTGTAAAACTTATAGCATATGATAATGTTGGAAATAAATTTGAAAAGGATATTGATCCTATTATGATAGATATCCTTGTAATTAGATTACCTGACGGAAGATTAAAGATTAAGATAAGTAATATAGAATTTAAACCTAATAAAGCGGAAATGACTAATGCTCCAAAAAATAAAGAAATACTGGATAAACTTGCAAGAGCATTGAAGAAATATGATGAATATAATATTACCTTGGAGGGTTATGCAAACAGATTTGCGAAAGGATTAAATGAAAGAGAAGCAAAGGATTTATCTCATAGAAGAAGTGAATTTGTTGCAAAAGAACTTACAAAGAAAGGGATTAAAAAAGAAAGAATGACAATAGTTGGTAAAGGATTTGATGATCCTATTATACCGCTAAGAGATGACATGACTGAGGAAGAACGAAAAGAAATGAGAAGAAACAGAAGAGTCGAGTTTTATTTAAAAAGAGAGTAATATAACTTTATAAAAAATTTTTAGGTGAAAATCAGTTATGATTTTCACCTTTTTTTATTTTTTGTTTTTAATAATTCGTTGATAATTTTTGGAATAATTATTATAATAAATTATTTATTGGAATAACTACTATGGGTTCAGATAAAAGGCATGAAATACGTATTCCGGTTGAAAATCTTCCGGAATGTTTGAGAGTTATATATTTTTCAACTGGTTTTTTTAAAGACAAAAGAGCAGTAACTATGGACGCCAGTAATTATGGAATGAGTTTTGTTGCTCCGGATATTTTAGAGGAAGAAATTAAAATCGGAAGAAGCCTTACGGTAATAATAAAACCTTATAATTATAAATTAAATTCTGTTATTAAATATGCTAAAATAGTATTTCATGATAAGGTTGGTGAAAATATATTAAGATTTGGTGTAAGATTTGAAGATAATGATGCATTAAAAAAATATCATAAACTTCTAGAAATGAAAAAGTATTAATTTAATTAAAGTAAAATCAAATTTTTTTAATGATTAGTTTATTTGCTGAATTTACCTTCTATTTGTCCATATTGTATTATTTTCTTATTTATAGCTTTTAACAGTTTATTTTTATTTGCTCCTGGTTTTAAATTTAAAAAAGAATCTATGATATATACTTTAATTATATAATTATGTGTACCAAAGGTACTGTCAAGTTAATTGTGTCTGATAAGGACTGATCTCCTCTAACATTTCATCTAATCTATCCTGTACAGGGATAAAATTAGGCAATGCATATCTATATGTATTACTTTCAAAATCCATTAAAAATGCTCCAATAAGATTAAGCGCACTTTCTGGATTTGGAAAAGCATTACGGTGATTTTGTGTCTTTCTTATTTCCTTTATCAATCTTTCAATCCAATTCGTTGTATATATCATTCTCTGTATCTTATAAGGAAAATGCAAATATGCAAAGTAATTTTCCAAATGTTCAGTTTTAAACTTCTGAGGTAAATAAGGATATTTCTTCCTCCATTTCCCTATAAACTTTTCAAGGTTTTTCTTGCCATCCTCAATTGTATAATGTTTATCATCAATTACAAATACTTCCTTCAAATCATCTGCCAGGAATGGCTTATCGCTCTTTCTTGCTCTCAATAGTACATTTTTCTTTTTATGAAATATACATTTCT
>Ga0209164_1000152_pt1 | contig 220480 bp, 161 predicted proteins | sample MTBNYHSulfiMetaG_FD_187458 | JGI IMG/M metagenome (GOLD analysis project Ga0209164, IMG submission 187458) | Enrichment culture microbial communities from rom New York Harbor, USA that are MTBE-degrading - MTBE-NYH (New York Harbor Sulfidogenic)... | ecosystem: Environmental > Aquatic > Marine...
ATATAAACTATTTCAGAAGTATTATCTCGCTGAATGACAAAGAGTTGCTGTTGAAAGTGATTATGGCAAATGGGAATGTATACTACGGAACTTTAAAAAGTAACTTACATTACTATGACACATAGCCTCTATGGTCTATGGTCTATGTTCCATGGTCTATAGTCTATTCAGGTGCTTGTTCCTCACCTTGCTGTATTTAAGTGCTTTAAGTATCCAGTTTGGTAAGGGCTTCATGGGATTTCTTTTTCTGAGGTTAATATACCATCCCAGTTTTTTAATAATAGGAATTTTATGAGTTTCAACGAATTCAATCAATGTTCCGTCAGGGTCTTCAATATATGCAAAATGGCCGGCTGCTTCACCCATATCAAAACTATTTCCTTCAGGGTGAATATCACTGTCAACAGTAAAGGGGAATCCCTTTTGACTGCATTCATCCCTTAAAGCAGACATACCCTGGATGTCATAACAGAGGTGAATAAAACCAAGATCTCCCCAATACCGATCGTTGAATATCTTCTGAGGTTTCCTGTCGAGTGTCTGGATGAGTTCAATTTCGCTTGGGCCAAGCAACCTGGAGAGAAATCCCCGTGGGGCTTTACTGAGGCTCAGCTGTACTCTCCGGAAGGTTTTATTTCCACCGGGAATGGAATAAAAATCATCGAACACACCTTCCTTGTCATACACTACCTTATCATAGCCCAGAATTCCGGAATATACCTTTCTTGCCTTGTCTATATCGGAAACTCCAATAACAGCGCCGTAAGCAGCTCCTGTAAATTTCTTTCTTTCTATTTTAAACCATGATTCACTGTCTACTATCTGAAAAAAGTTATTGAAAGGATCTTTTACGAAAAAGTTATCTCTTCCTAAAGGATCTTTTGAAAGGCCATTAACGTTCAGCCTTCTTTTTTTAAAGTTTTCATAGGCGGCTTTGACATTCAGACTCTTTATTTTAGCTGCAAAAATTCCCAGGTCACCTGCCATAATTTCGCGTACCGGGGGTTTAGGATTCCTTCCCACATACTGCCATATTTCAAATCCTCCTCCTCCCATGAGATTCATTGCCAGCGCTGCATGTCTCATCCTGGGCTTGCCGCCCGTGTATGGCAGCATAAGTTCAGCTATTGCAGCATCTTCAAAAATCTTTATGTCCATCCCAAAAGCTTCTTTATACCACTTCCAGGATTCTTTCAGATTTGAAACTCCTATCCCTACTTGCTGAATTCCGCTTATTATTTTCTCTTTCAACATTTTATTAACAATTTCGATCCGAATATACCAAATTTTGAAGAAACAGAATATAATTAATAACGAAATTATTCATCTATTCTATTATACGCTATCATTTGAGATTCGAGGCTGTCTCATAAATGTTTTTTTACCACTAAGGACACAAAGTATACACAAAGGACACAAAGTATATATTAATGATATACAATACTTTGCGTACTTTGTGTTGTCCTTTCCGCGAGCGCTAAAGCTACTCTGCGGAGGCGCTGTGTGCTTTGTGCCGTGCCTGTCGGCAGACAGGGTTAAACATATTTTGACTTATGAGACAGCCCCTAATCTCATTTACTTGGGATTTACTTTTCGTACCAGTTTATAAAACAACCATGGGAAATATTTTTTTATTCTTGCAAGTATCAATTCTTTTCCACCGATTAAAACGATACGTTTATTTTTCATAACTGCTTTCAGAATTTGTCTTGCGCACTCATCCGATTCAATACCGCCGGACTGACCCTGGTCCATTTGGCCATGGGGCAGCCCATCTTTTCCTAAAGCGTGCAGAGAGATGTTTGTTCTCACCCTTCCGGGACAAACAATAGTAGTACGGATATTTTTATCAGCATATTCAGTCCAGACTGATTCATAAAATCCGTGTAAAGCGTGTTTTGAAGCAGAATAAGCAGATCTCAGGGGAAAACCAAATATACCGGAAATACTGCTTGTTGCGATTATATGTCCTCCACCTTGCCGGATCATGTGTGGTAATATTTTTTTTGTAAGGATTATCCCTGAAAAATAGTTGATTTCCATTATTTTACGGTCAATCTCCACGGGGGTATCCAATGTAGTGGTACGCTGTGACACTCCCCCGTTATTAAACAGAAAATCAATATTGCCATAATCTGATAAAACCGCATCAGCAGTTTTTTCCACCTCTTCCGGTATTGAAAGATCAAAAGGCAGAGGGAAGGCATTCCCGCCAGTCTCACTTATCTCCCGGGCAACTCTCATTAATTCAGGTATGTCAAACGAAGAAATTATTACTCTGGCATGTAATGCTGCCAGTTCTTTTGCCAATGCCTCTCCTATACCGGATGATCCCCCTGTGATCCATACAGTTTTACCGGAGAAATAACCTCTTTCAGACATATTGTAACTTTTCTTCCTTTAAAGGTATTTTTTTTATATAATCTGTGCATATTTTCTGCATACAATCCAGGATATCCCTGTGTAACTGAATTGTATTTTCAAGGACAGTATTTTTTCCCCTTTTCATGTTCCTGAAACTGATAGCGGCCTTTAGTTTTTTGTAGTGGAAAGACCAGTACAGGGCCAAGTATCCTGTAACGGGGAGACTTAGGAAATATGCCCACCCGATCCAGGCCGGACCGGTAAGTAAACCTACCAGAACTGACTGTACAATATAAAATGCCGGAAACATTAGAAGTGCAAAAGCAAATTTAAAAGAGCTATGGAATTGTTTGTCTTTTAGAGTTTTAATTTTCTTTACAGGGATAATATAAGGTAAGCGGTTATTTATAAAGCCATACAATGCAAGGGGGCTGAATAATACCAGCAGTAAGAAACGCGATATCATGGATAAAAAAGAGGAACCTTCTCTTTCAATTACCCAGTTACGTAAATTTAATTTATCCAGATTATTTATATACATTTTTGTTTTTTCAGCCAGGTTTCTCAGGGTATCAGGTTCAGTTTCATACTTATTATCGAGGATACTGATCATAAGTTTATCAGCCCTGAATTTATCAAACAGTGATTTTCCGCGGATTCCGGCGATAAGCCTCATGCGTTCATTCCATATATGCCTCATATTCTGGAACATATCATAAAGCTCATCATTATTTATATGGATCATTAACTTTCTCATCTCATCAGCTAACCTGTCTTTCAGCGCATTTATTCCTTTTGGCTGGTTTTCCCTGTATATGGCCATATAATCCAATACATCAACAGGTTTCCCAAAAATGACCAGTAAATCCTGGTGATATTTCTGATAATGCTGATAATCAATACCAACAGGTAATATTTTCACACTTTCTGAATCACCTGCCATTTCCTGTGATCTGAATGCAATCCGGAAAGCACCTTTTACAAAATTACGAAGCCTTCTTTTGTCTCCATGATTTCCTTCCGGCATAAGACAAAGAGGAGTTCTTTCAGAAATGATAAAAAGAGATCTTTCAAATATTTCTTCATTTTTCGATAATTCCTGAATCCCGTCCCGAATACGATAAATGGGAAGCATTTTAAGAAATGTAAGAATTCTTTCCTGGCTCTTTTTTTTGAAAATATCAGCACGTGTCATAAAGATAGTGTCCTTCCCTTTGACAAAAAATAGCACTGCCATGGCATCCATAAGAGCATTCTGGTGGTTTGGGGTGATGATAAAACGTGAACCGTAAGGTATATTCTCTTTACCGGCGATCTCTATTCTCCGGTAAAAATTCCTGACACCAAACATTACCAGTGACCACAGTATTTTATAGAAGATATTATACTTGTGTATTTTCTCTTTTCGGGTATTCATTCTATCTCATTCTTTTTAACAGATTTACAGGCCTCCAGGGACTATCGATGGGTACTCTTGACCATATACTGGCAAGCGAGAGTCCTGATAATATATGCCAGATACCCCACCATGCTGCAATGAAAGCCATTCCTCCTATTTCCATTGGCCGCTCTATCCCGTTTATTATGATCACTTCCGGGAAGATCTTCGGATTAAAAAGCAATACCAGTCCCAGTCCTGAATTTTGTATTCCTGTTTCAATCGTAATAGCACGCCTGTCAAACCTGGAGAGCCTGAATGCAGATGAAACAGTATATCCTGTTGTCAGGGCCATGCCATTGTGAATGAACACAATAATAAATATATAACCTATGTATTGCACGAAATAGCTAAAATTATTGGAAAAGGCCAGGATCACAATTGCCATGAAAAGTAATATGGACAGGTTTTTAATAGGTTTTACAATTTTTTCAGTCAGGCGGGGAAACTTATGATTAAAGGCCATCCCTATTAATAATGGGATACCCAGGAGAATAAAAACAGTTTTAAACATTTCAATGGGGTCAATGACCAGGGGTTGCAGTAAATGCTCGGCTCTCACATTATAGACAAGTATATAAAGTTTTCCCCATACAGCAAAATTAAACGGAGTAAGCAGGATAGCAGAAATAGTAGCGATAGCTGTCAGACTTACAGATAGAGCTACATTACCTTTAGCCAGGGAAGAAATAAAATTTGAAATATTACCACCAGGACAGGAAGCAACAAGGATCATCCCAAAAGCAATGGTTGGCGTAATGAAATTTCTGAAAATAATGATCATGATAAAGGTTATTGCAGGAAGAAAGAAAAACTGGGAAAAAAATCCTACAATGGTAGCTTTTGGATTTAGTGCCACTTTTTTAAAATGTTCCGGTTTGATCTCAAGGGCTACACCAAACATTATGAAAGCAAGAGTTAAATTGAGAACGAATAAACTTTCCTGAGTGAAATTAAGATGGATAGTATCCAGCACTTGCAGAGATTCACGCATATATGTATGTTTTAAAGAACCGCAGTATGCTATTACCCTCGTGCATAGAATATTTAAGATGCACATAAAAAGGCAGTTCAGTTATGCGCCTAAGTTAAGAAAAAAAATTTTTTATTTGCAATAAAACCAAATGACTTCATTGTTGTTATAATAATGTATAAAATCTTAAATCAATGAATAAACGAGAATTTTTAAAAACAGGTCTCGCAATAGGAACCGGGATTTTTGTTGCACCTGCTTTGGCAGGAGAAAATATATTACATAAGGTTGAAACTTTACCCTACAACACAGGATTTACTCAAATTCCGCTGCCATATGATTATAATGCACTGGAGCCTTATATAGATGCTCTTACCATGGAAATTCACTATTCAAAACATCATGCGGGATATACGGCAAATCTGAACAAAGTAGCTCCTGATGAGGGAATTCAGAATAAAGGTATAGAAGAAATAATGGCATCAGTCAGCCAATATTCTCCTGCTGTAAGAAATAATGGGGGAGGATTTTACAACCATAATTTTTTCTGGAAAGTTTTGAAACCGGGAGGAGGGAATTCGCCAAAAGGAACTTTTCTGAAGAAAATTAACAAAACTTTCAGATCATTTGATGATTTTAAAGTTCAGTTTTCACAGAAGGCTTTAACTGTATTTGGTTCAGGGTGGGCATGGCTGATTGAACAAAACGGGAAATTACTTATAACCTCTACTCCTAACCAGGATAATCCACTGATGGATATTGTTACGGAAAAAGGAAGACCGTTATTGGCGCTGGATGTTTGGGAACATGCCTATTACCTGAAATATCAGAACAAAAGGGCTGATTATATAAAAGCGTTCTGGAATGTAATTGACTGGGAATTTATTGAAAGCCGGTTAGAAAGAAAAGACAGCTTTTGATTTCTACAGGCTCTTGACTTCAGTTACCAGTTTCTGCAGTGAGTCTTTTGCATTTCCGAATAACATTCTGGTTTTATCATTGTAGAACAGGTAATTTTCGATAGCTGCATATCCTTTACCCATACCTCGTTTCATAACAATGATATTTTTTGCTTCGTGTACTTTAATGATCGGCATTCCGTAAATTGGACTTGAAGGATCATCGAGTGCAGCGGGGTTAACTACATCATTAGCCCCGATAACCATTACCACGTCAGTGTTTGGCATCTCAGGATTAATATCATCCATTTCCACCAGTTTGTCATAAGAAACATCTGCTTCAGCAAGCAGAACATTCATGTGCCCGGGCATTCTTCCTGCCACAGGATGAATGGCATATTTTACTTCTGCTCCTTTTTCTTCCAGGAGTTTTTCCAGTTCATGGCAGAGATGTTGTGCCTGTGCAGCAGCAAGACCATATCCGGGAACAATTACTATTTTCTGGCTGTAGCTGAGTAAAACAGAGGCATCGCTGAGGGATATTTCTTTGATAGTCCCGGCTTCCTTATCTATTCCTGCGCCTCCTCCTCCAAATGCTCCCACAATAACATTTATCAGAGAACGGTTCATCGCACGGCACATAAGGATTGTAAGAATAGTCCCTGCGGCACCGACCAGTATCCCGCCCAGGATCATCGCCTGGTTGTTGTAAATAAAACCGGCCATAGCTGCAGCTATACCTGTGAATGAATTCAGCAGTGAAATAACAACCGGCATGTCGGCACCTCCGATGGGCATTACGAAGGTGATCCCATATACCAGACTTAAGAAAAGAAGGATGTAGACCAGGTATATGTTTATTTCCACAGAAAATCCTGCAGCCATTATTACTACTATGATAGCTATGATCACTGCCAGCATGAACAGGTTAAGATATGTCATGAAGCTTGCAAAGATATCTCCTACTTTCCCGTCGAGTTTTCCGTATGCGATCATACTTCCGCTGAAGGCAATACTGCCAATGACAAGCCCAAGCAATGTAACGAGGGTGGATTCGTTTTCCGGATTTGAAAATTCAATAAGAGCCACCAGTGCTGATGCTGCTCCCCCGGTAGCATTAAAAAAAGAAACCAGCTGGGGCATGGCTGTCATCTTTACCTTCCGGGCAATGACCGCCCCAAGTATGGTTGCAACGAGGATGGATATAATTACCACAAGGGCATTTATAGCAGGAATGCCTTGTCCGTCAGTGTTTTTATGCAAAATCAGGGTAGTGATCATTGCAAGGAGCATTCCTGATCCGGCCCAGATATTACCTCTCCTGGCTGATTCGGGATGACTCTGTAATTTCAATCCGATAACGAAAAGCACAGCTGAAAGAAGGTAGCTGAATTCTAAAATAATTTCTCCTGAAGATGGGATAACCAGTGTGTTCATAATTTTACTTCTTTTTCTTCTTTTTAAACATTTCCAGCATGCGGTCGGTGACCACAAAACCTCCTGCAACATTAAGGGTTGCTAATAAAACTGCGAAAATACCAAGAACCCATTCGTGTGCAGAATCAGCATGCCCCACCAGTATTATTCCCCCGATAATAATAACCCCGCTGATGGCATTGGCACCTGACATAAGGGGGGTGTGAAGAATGGAGGGAACATTTGAAATTACTTCAAAGCCCAGTAATACCGATAAGACAATAATGAATATTGCATCACGGTTTTCCCAGAAAAAGATTAATACCTGATCCATGATTCCCTATTTATTATTTGAAATTTCATTAATTTTATGATGTACGATTTCTTTATTGTGAGTGACACATGTCCCCTGAATTATATCGTCATTAAAGTTCAGGTTCATTTTCCCCTGTTCATCAATGAGGAGTTTAAGAAAATTCAGTACGTTCTTTCCGAACATCAGACTTGCATCTGATGGCATCTCAGAAGGATAATTTGAATTACCCACAATGGTAACCTGGTTGTGGACAACCACTTCATCGTTTTTTGTAAGCTCACAGTTGCCGCCGGTAGAAGCTGCAAGGTCAATGACTACTGAACCGGCTTTCATTACTTCCACAGTTTCTTTTAAAAGAAGTACAGGAGCTTTTTTCCCTGGTATCTGGGCCGTACAAATTATGATATCTGATTTTACTGCATGATCCTGGATGACCTGCTGTTGTTTCTTTTTATAATCCTCTGTTTGTTCAACAGCGTATCCTCCCGCTTTTGAGTCATCGATAGCACCTTCCACCTCGATAAATTTAGCTCCCAGGCTCATCACTTCTTCTTTTGCAGCCAGCCTGACATCGAAAGCTTCCACTACTGCTCCAAGCTTACGTGACGTGGCAATGGCCTGAAGTCCGGCTACACCCGCCCCCAGGACAAGAACTTTTGCCGGCTTTACTGTGCCTGCTGCTGTCATTAGCATAGGCATAAAACCACTGAATCTCCCCGCTGCATCAAGTACAGCTTTATATCCTGATACCGTAGCCTGGGAAGATAAGATATCCATCGCCTGGGCTCTTGAAGTCCTTGGTATAATATCCATACTGAAAGAGGTAATGTTCTTTTCAGCCAGCAGTTTCACCAGATCAGGATTCATATACGGATTCAGAACAGCCACCAGAACCTGTCCTTCCTTTATCTTTTTGATATCCTTTGTATCCGGAGGATTGATCCCAACCAGAAGGTCAGAATCAGAAATTACTTTGTCCCTTGATAAAACTTCAGCACCGACAGCCTCGTAGTCCTTATCGGAAACAAAAGCAGATACCCCGGCGCCCTTTTCTACAAGAACGGTAACTTTTGACTTTACTAATACACCTGCGGAATCAGGTAATAAAGCAACCCTGTTCTCCCTCCCGGATTCCTTCAGAATGCCGATTTTCATAAATATTTGAAGTATATGGTTATATAAAAAGTGCAAAAATAAAAAAAACGTTGACTATTCTAAAATTATTTTACAGTTCGTAAAGCGGATTAAGGTGTTTAATAACACAGATAGTAGGAACTGACTTTATTACAAGAGGTTATTAAGTCAACCTTAATAAACAATATAATTTATAGATTGTTTATAGTTAAAATATTGAGCCAACTCCAAAAAGTCTTATCCCCCTACCTGCCAACCGGCAGGCTGGAATCCCCCAAGGGGGATTTTTTGCAAGTTGCTGATTTATAGGTCCTCCCCCTTTAGGGGGCTGGGGTGTAAACAATTTAAAATAGTAATTTGATTATCCGGAGTGGACTCAATATCGAAACCCGGAACAAAACGTGTAAAATTAGATATGTTTTTCCAGACACTTGGTAAATAAGAGTTTTTACTTTAAATTCACGTCATTTACATCACATGAGCAAATACTCCTTTCTCGGAAATATTGATATTAAAGCTGTTGAAGAGCTTTATGATAAATATCTTAATAACCCGGATAACATTGATATATCCTGGCGTAAATTTTTTGAAGGTTTTGAATTTGCCCGCAGTAATTTCAGATCAAATGGTATTACAGATGATATTTTTGATAAAGAATTTAAAGTTGTAAACCTGATTGACGCTTACCGGAAAAGAGGTCATTTATTCACTAAAACAAATCCTGTACGAACAAGAAGGAAATATTTTCCTACTCTTGATATTGAAAATTACGGACTTTCAGAGGATGACCTGGAGACTGAATTTCATGCGGGGAAGGATATAGGATTAGGAAAGACCAGCCTTCTGAACATTGTTGAATTCCTGAAGAAAACATACTGTAATTCTATTGGTGCTGAATTCATGTTTATCAGGGCACCTGAAAAAATAGAATGGTTGAAGAAGAATATTGAAAGAGATATGAACACCGGGCGGTTCAGTGTTGAGGAAAAAAAAGAAATATATGGGTATTTACTATACGCTGTCGGATTTGAGAAGTTCATACATAAACGATTTACCGGGCAAAAACGTTTTTCTCTCGAAGGAGCAGAAACTCTTATTCCTGCATTAAACGTACTTATTGAAGTATCTTCAGATTCAGGGGTAGAGGAACTCACCATTGGGATGGCACATCGCGGGAGATTGAATGTGATGGCAAATGTCCTTCAAAAACCATATGAACAGATATTTAAAGAGTTTGAGGGAAATGAATACGAGACAGGAATTTCACTTGGCGATGTTAAATATCACTTAGGCTGCGGGAATACTATAAAGACAAAATCCAGGAAACCTGTTGTTCTTCATCTTGCTCCTAATCCATCCCATCTTGAAACTGTAGGACCTGTTATTCAGGGTATTGCAAAAGCAAGAATTGAACATAAATATTCAGGAGATGTAAACAAACTCATACCTGTGTTAATACACGGAGATGCAGCAATAGCCTCACAGGGAGTTGTTTATGAAGTCATCCAGATGTCAGAACTTCCCGGGTATCTGACCGGAGGGACAATTCATATGGTAATAAACAACCAGGTCGGATTCACCACTAATTACCTGGATGCAAGATCCAGTACTTATTGCACAGATGTAGCTAAAGTTACAAAATCACCTGTGTTTCACGTTAACGGGGATGACGTGGAAGCTCTTGTCCACACTGTCAAGCTGGCAGTTAATTACAGGCAGAAATTCCATACAGATGTTTTTATAGACATTTTATGCTACCGGAAATATGGACATAATGAAGGTGATGAACCACGTTTTACTCAACCCCTGTTATATAAGATTATTGCCACTCACCCTGATCCGGGAATAATATATGGTAAAAAACTTATGCAGGAGGGAATATATTCAAAAGAAGAATTGAATGAACTGGAGAATACATTTGATGAATTTCTTGGGAAAAAACTGGAAAAAGCAAGAGAAGTGAAGAAAGTCAGTATCAAACAATTCTTAAAAACTGAATGGCAGGCCTTTAAATACCCTGAATCATCTGACTTTAACAGATATTATAAGACAGGGATTGACAGGAATATTCTAATAAAGCTGATGAAAAAGATGCACAGTTTACCTGAAAATAAAAAGTTTTTCAGGAAGATTGGCCGTTTAATGGAGGAAAGGATGGAAATGCTACGTGCAGGGAAATTAGACTGGGCTATGGCAGAACTTCTTGCATATGCAACACTGCTCATGGAAGGGCATCCTGTACGTATAAGTGGTCAGGACAGTGTCAGAGGCACATTTTCGCATCGTCATGCCGGACTGGTAATTGAAGATACTGACCAGCATTATTTCCCTTTAAAGAATCTCTCTCCTGACCAGGCATCTTTCCAGATATATAATTCCCCTCTGTCGGAATACGGGGTACTGGGATTTGAATATGGATTTGCTCTTGCTGTTCCACACGGATTAACGATCTGGGAAGCCCAGTATGGAGATTTTGCCAATGCCGCACAAGTTATCATTGATCAGTATATCAGTTCAGGAGAAGAAAAATGGGGATTAATGAATGGATTGGTACTATTCCTGCCTCACGGTTTTGAAGGACAGGGTCCTGAACATTCCTCCGCCCGTATAGAACGATTTCTCAATCTTTCAGCTAATGAAAATATGCAGGTCGTAAATCCTACAACCCCGGCTAACTTTTTCCACCTGCTGAGACAACATCTGAAAAGAAATTTCAGGATTCCTTTAATAATATTTACCCCTAAATCCCTCTTACGTCATCCTGATTGTATATCATCTCAGGATGAATTTGAAAGTGGTAGTTATCAAGATGTTATTGATGATGAAAATGTGGATGTTGAGGACGTCAGAAGATTGGTATTTTGCTCCGGTAAAATTTATTATGATCTGTTAACAGAGAAAAACAGATATAAAGCAAAAGACATCGCTATCGTAAGGATTGAGCAGTTACATCCATTTCCTGCCCAGAAAATCCATAGGATAGTAAAAAGGTATAAAAACAATCTGCTCACCCTTTGGGTTCAGGAAGAACCTGAAAATATGGGCCCATGGTATTATATTCAGAATCTTATGCGAAAATACCATATTATACCTGTTACGAGGCAGTCAAGTGGAAGTCCTGCTGCAGGTTTATTCCATATTCATGAGATCCAGCAGGAAGAGATCATTGGAAAAATATTCAGGAAATGTGACTGTGAACTGCAGAATAAATATTGCGGTTTGCAATGTGTTGCAGGAAGCTCAAGAAAAAAAATATTGAAACAACATTTTTATTTTGATCATAAAAGAAAAAGCTATGATAAAGGAAATTAAAGCTCCAGGCCCGGGAGAATCAGTCAGTGAGATTGAGATAGCTACCTGGCTGGTCAATGATGGTGACCTGGTTGTAAAAGACCAGGAAATAGCGGAAATTGAATCGGAGAAAGCTACCTTACCGTTAATAGCAGAAGAAGCAGGAAGAATAAAAATTCTTATACCTTCCGGTGAACGCATACCTGTTGGAACAGTAGTATGTACAATTGAGGTTTTAAAAGTTACCAGACAGGAAAGAAAGGATAAAACACGAAATCATCCTGAGACTACAGAAAAATCAAATGAAATTTTAGATGTAACTGTTAATGAAAGTGTTGAAGAAATAAAAAAGAACCAACCGGAGGGCACAGACGAATTTTCACAGGTAAAGGTAACACCTGTTGCAAAGCAAATGATGAAAGATTTTGATCTTTCAGTTGAGGATATTATCAGGGGGTTGAGGAAAATCAACAGTGAGGATGTAAAAAAAGTGATACAACAACCCGGAACAGAGCATTCAATAATCGGGAGTAACCGTGAAATTTCAAGGGATGAAAGCCGAAGGAGGATGAGCTTGCTGAGAAAAAAACTGAGTGAAAGACTGGTTTCAGTAAAAAATGAAACAGCTATGCTTACCACATTTAATGAGGCAGATATGAGCAGGATCATTTCTGTCAGGAAACAATACCAGGAGGAATTTCTGAAGAAACATGGTGTAAAACTGGGATACATGTCGTTCTTTATAAAAGCTTCCTCTCTCGCATTAAAACTATTCCCTCTGGTGAACAGCAGAATTGAGGGAGATGAGATTATCACACCGGAATATTGTGATATCGGGATTGCCGTTCAGACAGAAAAAGGTTTAATGGTCCCGGTGATAAGGAATGCAGGATCAAAAGATTTTGCAGGTATTGAAAAGGAAATTTCAGTCTTTGCTCAAAAAGCCGGGAATAATCGTTTAAGTATTGATGAGATGAAAGGGGGTACCTTTACAATAACTAACGGGGGAATATTTGGATCACTAATGTCAACACCGATACTTAATCCTCCTCAGGCTGCGATCCTCGGGATGCATAAAATTGTGGAGAGACCTGTGGCTGTAATCGGGCAGGTAGTTATACGACCCATGATGTATCTTGCACTTTCGTATGACCATCGCATCATTGATGGAAAAGATTCAGTGGCATTCCTGGTAAAGATCAGAGAATTGGTTGAAAATCCGGAAAGTTTATTATTTGATGGTAATGATCCGGGTAAAATCCTGTTGAATTTATAATTTACTCTATGGCTGTCCGGATTTTAATGTCTTGATATATCCTTTCAGATCTGTGATAGCGCCTTGCTGAACAGGATTTGCAAGTTTTTCAGCCTCAATCATCATCTGATCTGATTTAGAAAAGTCTTTTATATAGGCATTAACTATTGCTCCCATGTAATATGATTCGAAGGTCCTCCAGTTTTCAGGAATCCTGTCAAGCCATTTTACCGAAGAAGCAAATAGTTCCTCTGAAGAATATTGATTCTGTAATATTTGGTATACTTCCTGGATGAGAAAATCATAATTTCCTTCCATCTCGTAATTGAAATAACTTTCTATTTCTGTAATATAGCCGGCCCAGTTACCTGATGATGCCTGGTAAAGTTTTCTTGTGAGAAATTTTCCGTATTTAACAGATTCAGGATCGAAGCGGAAATATACAGGGATGAGTTCCTCAGCCAGACGGTCTCTCAGCGCAATATTTCCCTCTTTTGCTGCTCTCTGTAGTGATTCCTGGAAAACATTTTCGAGGAAATCTGTGTAGTCTTTTATTCCCCAGATGGCAGACAAAGTGTCGTAATTACTTAGGATAATATGAAAGGGCTCACTCTCGAATTGTAATGCGGAAGTAATAATAAGTTGCTTATTATCAGGATTTAATATATCCTGGGTTTTCATGGAATTAATAAAGAGAGTATTTATTTTTGCAATAGGTTCTTTATAATCAATTTCAGTAAGAAGATCAATGTAGTTTTTAACCTCGATTCCTGTTAGTTTACCTGCGTCAAAAGCAACTGCATATTCTTTCAGGCGGGTTTTGTTCTTATCGATGGTTTTTCCATATTGCAGGAAGATTTCAGGAGGGCGGAATCCTACAAGAATAGAATACATAAATTTTTGAGAATCGAGATAATACATGGAAGGAAATCCCCTGAGTTTGAACTCACGGGCAAGGACTGTTCCAAATGCAGATTCACCGTTAATTTTAGTATTAATATAATGGGCATTATAATATGATGCAACGGAAGAATCCGCAAATACCTCACTTTCCATTTTTTTGCATGGGCCACACCATGTTGCATAAATATCCAGGAAAACCGGTTTCTTTTGTTTTTCAGCTTTTTGAAGAATGCTCAGCCATTCCTGTTCTGATGTTATCTCGGTAAAATGAATTTTCTGACCGGATAATGATTTAGATAACAAAAACAACAATAACACTACTGCAACGATAGCTGGAAGTGCTTTAATTTTATTTATCATAAATGTATTTATTACTGCTTGTAAAATTATAAAAAGTTATGCTTTATCTGATTTTTTTGTTTTTCTCAATTTAAACAATATTAACTGGAAAAAGTTAAACCAGCATCTGTAAATATTTTTTGCAGTTTATGCTCTTCGTTTTCCCAGCACAATTCTGCTGCGGCTTTTTCCAGTTGTTTTTTCCACTTAATGCGTGCATTTTCATCAAAAAGCATAAATTCTAATTGCTCCCTGATTTTATAAGGATCACGGACTTCAACAATAAGGCCTATCTTATAATTCTCAACAATCTTTTTCATTTCAGGCAGATCCGAAACCAGAACAGGTATTTCCGCCTGTATATAGTCAAAAAGCTTGTTTGGCAGGGCATACCTGTAGTTTTTACCAAGATCTTCTTCCAGGGATATCCCTAAATCTGCCTGCTTTGTAAGCCCTGCAAGTATATCAAGCGGTATTCTCCCGGTAAAAAATAACTGATCTGCAGCTATTTCTTTTTCATATTTACACTTTAACTCTTCATACAAATCTCCTTCACCGGCAATGATAAAAACAACATTATCCATTAATTTTACTGCTTCAGCCATTAATTCAATCCCTCTTGCCAGGTTAACAGCTCCCTGGTATATAATCTTTTTCTTTTTCTGCAACTCCCCAGGTAGCGGATATATTTCCGGAGATTGTTTTCTCAAAGGAAGATTCCTGATCACTTCAAATTTCATTCCATATTTCTCAGTATATTCATCAGCAATGGCATTGCTTACAGTGTAAGTGTAAGTAAGCCGGGGCAATATAAATTTTTCTATGCACATCCACACTTTCCTTGTAAATCTTTTATTCTGCAATTCAGGCAATTCTGTAAAATATTCATGACTGTCGAATACAAGGGTGCAATTTCTGAGAATTGAAACGAGGTAATTTGCCGGAAGGGTGTCAAGATCACAGGATACAAGAATATCTATTTGTTTCCTGGTCATTAGATATATAAATAGTCTGATATTAAATAGCTTATAAAACAGGAATCCTTTATTTACAGGAAGAAGGAAACGTTTGAGATTATAATTTCTTTTTTCCGGTTCAGGGCTTCTTCTCAGCTTTCTGCCAATAAGAGTGACTTCCGCTCCTGATTTACGAAGAGTTAAGCAGGTTCTGTGTGCTCTTGCATCACATACCAGGTCATTGATCACTGAAATATAAACAGACTTCAAAGTTTATCGGGACATTTTGACAAATGTAATTTATTTTACGGATCGTTCAATGTTTATTTTTATGTCTGACTCACGTTAATTAACAATCTCGGATATCCTCTCTGAAAATTCCCGGATCTCAGTAAATTAAGGTTAATTTGATTAATTTTGTATTTTGAATTCATTAAAAAGAAAATGTTCATTCAAGACTATTCCCTGCGGAAACATAACAGTTTTGGGTTAGATGTTTACTCCCGTTATTATGTATGTATTGCAAAAACTTCTCAAATAAAGGAGATATGTGCGGAAGTGAGAGCAAGGAAATTGAGTTTCATGATCATAGGGGAGGGTAGTAACATTTTGTTTAGCAGGGATTATGAGGGATTAATCATTCATAATTGTTTGCAGGGTATAGAAACCGTATCAGAGAATGATTTTGAAATACTTCTGAAAGTAAGTGCAGGGGAGAACTGGGATTCTTTCGTCGGGTGGACAGTAGAGAAAGGGTTAGGTGGTCTTGAAAATCTTTCACTGATCCCGGGATCGGTTGGGGCTTCTCCCGTACAGAATATCGGGGCGTATGGAGTCGAAGCAAAGGATTGTATTGTTCAGGTAGAAGGATTTACTATCCCTGGATATAAATTCATGGTTTTTCAAAACGAGGAATGCAAGTTCGTTTACAGGAGTAGTATCTTTAAAGGTTCATGGAAAGATAAATTCCTGATAACTGCCATAGTGTTCCGTTTACAGAAGAATCCTGTATTTAATCTTGCCTATGGGAATGTTGCCATGTTATTTAAAAAAAAATCCGTGCAAAATCTCGAATCTCTCCGGGAGACCATTATTGAAATCCGCAGGAGTAAACTTCCTGATATATCATTATTTGGTAATGCAGGCAGTTTTTTTAAAAATCCTGTAATACGTGTATCTGAATATAATAAACTGAAAGAGAAATGGGCTGATATTCCATCCTTTCCGGAAGGAGAGGGAATGGTGAAGGTTCCTGCAGCCTGGCTTATAGAAAAAACCGGATTAAAAGGTTTCCGTGAAGGAAACACAGGTATATGGCCATTACAACCTCTGGTATTGGTAAATTATGGCGGAGCCACAGGGAAAGAGATCTTAGCTTTTTCAGAAAGAATAAGTGCATCTGTCTTTGAAAACTTTAGAATAAATTTAATAAGTGAAGTAAATATATATTAATTATAAATACGCGCCATGTTCAAAGCTTGCTGGTACAGTCGTGCATTCCTGTTATGTTGCGAAAGGGTTTGTGCAAAGTTATGATACCCGGAAAAATCTTCTTTGGCACAGAAATATAAATAATTATGTTTTTCGAAATTCAATACAGATTCAATCGCGTCAATTGACGGAATACATATTGGACCGGGAGGTAATCCCTTATATTTATAAGTATTATAGGACGAATTAATTTGTTTATGTTTATTCAGTACCCTGCGGATAGAATAATCCTGATGGGCAAAAATAACTGTAGGATCCGATTGTAATGGTATCCTATTTCTGAGCCTGTTGATAAAAACTCCTGCAATTTTCGCATTTTCATCCGTATGGAGAGATTCCATCTCTACTATGGAAGCAAGAATACTTACTTCGACAGGAGTAAGCCCGGTTTGTTTTGCTTTTTCCTGCCTTTCTTTTGTCCAGTATGCCGTATATTCCCTGAACATCCTTTCAACAAATCTTTCAGCAAGTGTATTCCAGTATAATTCATAGGTGTTGGGAATAAAGATGACAGGGAAAGTCTCACTGGTAAAATTGTATTTCTTAATAATTGCCGGAGCATTAAAGGTTTCAGAAAAAACTACGGAGTCCGGCTCCAGTTGACGTGAAGCTATACCTGCCAGCTCATCTGTATTCATCACATTGTTAAAAATAAATTTAACAGGTTCCTGCTTCCCTGACCTGAGAAGATTTACAAGTTCATTGTTATTCATGTCGTCATATACCCTGTATCTGCCGGGTTTAATGTTATCCGGATATTTCTTCTTTTTTGCCAGCCAGTCAAAATTCTCCTTATTTCTGACAAATCCTTCGTTTGCTAACTTGTTAATCACATAATTATAATCAGAACCTGTCGGGATATAAAAGAGTGCACTGTTCTGGGTTGTAGGAATTCTTACAGGTGAGAAAATATTGTTATATAGTTTTATAAGGATGATAAAAGCAATAATAAGTGCAATTATCACCAGGATCATAGCGCTCTTCAGTGCCACAGACGTTTTTCTTGTTATCTTTCTTCTGACCATTATAAAAAGAGTAAGGGGAAAATTTAAAATATTCCTATAATATTTGAGATAAACGAAGGCTGTCTCATAAATGTTTTTTTACCACGAAGGACTCAAAGTATACACAAAGGACACAAAGCATATATTTTTGATATACAATACTTTGCGCCTTTGCGTTCTATTTAAATTTAACGAACTATTGTTTTTAAAGAATATTTAAAATTAAGAAAAGAAATAATTTTCCCAAAATGACATAGAGGACAGCCCCGGTTTTAATAAATGATTTTTGGGAAAATAAGTACATTTGAAAGATTAATATATAATTGGAAAGGAAAGTTTAAATACCAGATCATTGTGAATAAAATAGAAAAATTAAAGAAACTTTTTAATCCTGATGAAACACATATTCTATTAACGGATTTCCTGGCATCAGAAAAGGTACGGAATGAATTATCAGCATTTCTTGGCGTTAATAAGGAAAAGGAATTACTTGATGCATTGGGTGTTGATATGTTTTACCTGCCATTTCGTGATATCAGTCAGAATGAATGTGGTTTGCATTATTATCATGGTCCGTCCCTTTATGTCACTGATTCTGAAAGGATCTGCCCGTTTGGGATCAGGTGGCACAGGAAGGTCAGGAATGATAAGTTTGGAGTGGATGAAGCTATTGTGGGGCCTTTCCAGAAGGACAACCTCACTGAAAGAGATATCCTGGAATTCTCCTGGCCTGACCCGGCAGCTTACGACTTTACCCCTCTGGTGGAAGAATGTGAACAAAATGCTGACAGAATTATTGTCGGAGGTTTATGGTCAGCCATACATGGAGACTCTGTCAGAATGATGGGTTATGAGAATTTCCTGCTGAATGTGGCATTGAACAGACCTTTGGTAAAGACTCTTGTGAACAGAGTTACAGATTTTTACATGGAGGCGGACAGGAAATATTTTGAAGCTGTAAAGGGTAAAATGGATGTTTTTTTTATGGGAAATGATTTTGGTTCCCAACAAGGTTTACTGATAAGTGAGGAAGACTGGTATGATATTTATTATGAAAATTACAGGAAGCTTATTGATCTTGCTAAGGATTATAATTTAAGGATCATGGTTCATTCATGCGGAAGTATTGAACCATTAATTACACATTTTATAAAACTGGGAGTCGATATTCTTGATCCTGTTCAGATTACTGCCAATAATATGGATCCTGGAATACTTTGCGGAAAGTACGGGAGGGAACTGGTTTTTCATGGCGCAGTTGACACTCAGAATATTTTGCCATTTGGTGAGGTTGAGGATGTGAAAATTCATTGTAACGACTTGATTTCTAAGTTCAATGTTTATGGGAAATATATCCTGGCTCCTTCAAATAATATAATGCCCGGAACACCATGTAGAAATATTCTAACTATATATGAAATAGCTAAGAACTATAAAAGTAATGTTGGTTTAATGTAAGAATTAACAGTTCGTTAAATTTAAATATAACGCAAAGGCGCAAAGACGCAGATTATTAAGAATATACGTAATATAAGAATAAATTATGAGTCAACTCCGAAAAATCATTTCCCCCTAAATTACTCACTTTGTTCGTGAGATCGCAACGCTAAGTTCCCCAAGGGGGACTTTTTGCAAGTTGCTGATTTATAGGCCCCCCCTGTCTGCCCTGTCTGCCGACAGGCAGGCGACAGGCAGGCTTTAGGGGGTTGGGGGGTAAAACCATTAAAAATTGTAAATTCGACTTTTCGGAGTGGACTAAATTATTGAAATCTTAATTATCTATCCATGAATGAAAAGAAATTAAAAACCACACGCCGCACATTCCTTGCTCAGGCTGGAATTTTAACAGCAGGACTTACTACAGGTGTAAACTCAGTTAGTTGTAATCGCTCTCACACCAATGTTGGGAAAACAGGAAATAGCAGTGAAATTTTCCGTATGCCGCTTCTTATGTCAGACGATTTTGAGGAGAGGAATAATGTTTGGTGGCGCGTGGAGTTAGCTGTTCCCGATCCTGAAAATCCTCTCCTTGAAGGAGATATGCCATGGGACGCCGGAGGAATAGGGGTTCATGGGACAATACTCTGTGACCCTATTGACGGACTATATAAAGCATGGGTTATTGCAACTCCCCCTGAAGAACAGCTTTCAGGTATAATAAATACTCTGAACCACAGGAGCCGGCGATTATGTTATTACGAGAGCAAGGATGGAATACACTGGACACGCCCGGAACTGTCTGATTCCTCATTTGGTGAACATAAATTCACGAATATCATTTTCAACGATGAAGGAGGCACCCAGTATGCTTCAGTGAATGTTAACCCGGATCGGGAATGGCCATATGAAATGTTTGTATACCGCAGTATGTATGCTAATGAATTACCGGGTTATACGAAAATGTATAATTACCGGTCAAAAGACGGAAAAACATGGGAGGAAGTATATGGACCAATTAAAGGTCCCTTCAATGGAGATGTAGCTTTCATATATCCTGCAAGGGATTTTGATCCTGATCATAAGGAAGGATATGTTGTTTATTATCGCCTGGGTGTTGAAGATATGGAAGCACATAATCCGGGATTCGAAAATCCTATAAGCAGGATAATTTTCCGTGCTGAAAGTCATGACGGGAGAGAGTGGGTTCACGACAGGAAGATCATCGCCCGCGACGAACGGGACCACCGCGATACTCAATACATGGAACTTGTCCCTAAAAAAGTTCCCGGAGGATATGTTGGTCTTGTTTCAGTTTATCAACCTCTCACCCAGACCCAGAATCTTCGCCTGGCTGTCTCCCGTGATGGCTGGCAATGGTGGTTTCCGGAAAGACGCCCCTGCCTTGATAATCCTCCCCTGGGTGATTATGGCGGCGGGATGATATGGCAAAGCAAGAATTTAATAGAAGAAGGTAACAGATTATATGTTTATTATGGCGGTATGGAAGGTTTACACAGGAATCTTTTTGATACTCATGGGCAGGAAATGGGTGCCAGTTATCTTCAGGTCGGACTCGAAACTGTGTTTAACAGCAAGGTTGGTTTCCTGCCTTTTAATGCGGCAATGTGCAGGGCATCATGGCGGACAGACCGGCTATATGCACTGGTTTCTGCGTCTGGCGGACCAACTGTCGGGATGGCTGTCACAAGACCAATAAATATCGCCGGGGGTCAGTTAAAAATCAACTTCTTCACAAAACCTCCAAAAAAAACACCTGCTCCAAATTTCGATAAAGGATATCTTCAGGTTGAATTACTTGATAATAATGGGAATCCGGTCAAAGGATTTGCGCGAAACGATTGCCCGAAGCTGAGCGGTGACTATAGCGCTTTCCCGGTAAAATGGACTGGTGGAAATATTATCCCCGAAAATGCTTCAAAGGTGAAATTCTACCTGAAGCGTGCATTCCTATATGGATTTATATCGGATACGGTTAGTTAATAATGATTGGAAGATAGTAATTTGATGTATCGGTCTTTTTCTTATAAATGCTTACATTTCAGGGTTTCTTTACAATTATTTCAGTTCTGTGAGAGCATTTTTTAACCTTTGCATAGCTTTAAGAAGGTTTTCATCTGAATTTGCATAAGAGATCCTTACATTATTGGGAGCCCCAAAGCCATCTCCGGGAACTGTTGCAATATGGGCTGTATCCAGCAGGTAGAGACACAGATCTTCTGCGTTTGCAATTAGTTTCCCATTGTAAGATTTACCAAAATAAGAACTTACATCAGGGAAAACATAGAAAGCACCTTCCGGTATATTATATTTAATCCCGGGGATATCAGAGAGTTGTTTTACCATAAGATCCCTGCGTCGGCGGAAAGCTTCATTCATACTGGAAGTACATTCCTGGTTACCTGTAAGCGCCTCAAGAGCAGCACGTTGCGCAATAGTGGTGGTCCCTGATGTCATTTGGCCCTGGAGTTTATTTACTGCTCTGGCAATCCAAAGCGGTGCCCCGAGATAACCAATTCGCCAGCCTGTCATAGCATAAGCTTTTGAAACTCCGTTAACTGTAATCACCCTGCCTGCAAGTTCAGTAAATTCCCCAATGCTTTTATAACTCCCTGTAAAGTTTATAAACTCGTAAATTTCATCAGAAATAACATAAATGTCAGGATATTTTGCAAGAACAGCAGCAAGCTTTTCCAGTTCCTTCGCAGAATATACACTTCCGGTAGGATTGTTGGGTGAACAAAGGAGCAATGCCCTGGTTTTTGGAGTAATGGCCTTTTCCAGTTGCTCCGCATTGATCTTAAAGTCGGATTCAACGTCAGTCGTGATAATTACATTCTTCCCTTCGGCAATTTTTACCATCTCAACGTAACTGACCCAGTATGGAGCAGGTACTATTACTTCTTCACCGGGATTGATTATACAAATGAGAACATTTGCAATACAGTGCTTTGCTCCAGTTGAAACAACAACCTGGTCAGGGGTAAATTCCAGATTATTCTGCACTTTAAATTTTCTGCAAATAGCCTGTCTCAGGTCAAGATATCCAGGTACCGGGGGATAAAAAGTAAAATTATTGTCAATGGCTTTCTTAGCAGCTTCTTTAATGTGATCCGGTGTGGGGAAGTCAGGTTCTCCCACGCTCAGGTTTATAACATCAATACCCTGCGCCTTCATTTCCCCGCTCTTTGTATTCATGGCAATAGTCTGGGAAGAAGATAAAGAATTGATACGTTTTGAAAGATGTTCCATCTGAAGTTATTTATTTTAAGGTTACATTTACTTTTATTTCCATGATTTGCATCTTAGTGTGACTCTTTGAAACAAACAAAACGGATCAGTTCTACCACAAAGGCACACAAAGGATTTCACGAAGTTTCACAAAGGAATTACTTTGTAATGCATTAATTGACAATATATTATTATACATATTTTAGGTTTGAGTGTTTTGCAAAGTTACTTAAAGTAGGATTAATACCGAAATTCAAAAATACGATATGCATCTTATTAATTTTTTATTTTTTATAACAGGTTATTTATCATTGTTATCATAAATTTCTTAAGTTTGACAAACAATTTTCATACATTATGAATGAAGCTTTGGAAATTTTAAAATACACTTTGCCAGCATTTCTGGTTTTGCTGGCTTTGATAGTAACATTGTGGATGATGTTCAGGTATGAAGAAAAAAGGAGAAAAGCGGAAATCATCAATAACTACAAGGACAACACCCTTCCCTTGCGTTTACAGGCGTTTGAAAGAATGGTGCTTTTCCTGGAAAGGATATCTCCTGATTCGTTGGTAATGCGTGTTACACGAACAGACTGTACTTCTGCACAGATGCAAAGTGAATTGATAAATGCCATAAGAACAGAATATGAACATAACATAGCCCAACAGGTTTATCTGAGCTCAAAAGCATGGGAGATGATAAAAGCTGCAAGGAATAATGTGATAAAGCTTATCAATGAATCAGCCTCTGAACTTAAACCAGAGGCCGCAGGTATGTCATTAAGCAAGAAGCTCCTGGAGAAAACGATGGAACTTAACTCTTCTCCTGTTGAAGCTGCTGTTGAATTTCTTAAAAAGGAAATCCGGGAATTATTTTAATCTGGCAGGTAGTAATAATTTAATACTACCTGATAAGTTCTATACTCCTTGTAACAAACCGGGTCAGTTCTTCTCCTTTCAGCATGTTATTTGACAGAAGTGCAAGGTCTATTAATTGCTTCAGAACTTTATTCTTTAAACCAAAATCTGCCAGATATTCATTTTTCTTTTTTTCAGCTTCTGTAATTTTTTTATCCAGTTCTTCCAGCTTGTCTTTATCTGCCTGGGGAATTTCTTCCTCTTTCTTCTCTTTCCTGTCAGCCAGAAGTTTTTCTTTTTCTTCTTTAAGGGGAACCAGGCCGGTATTTACTTTTTCAATTTTCTCTCCTGTTTTTTTATTTTTTTCTTCCTGTATTTTCACTATCAGTGGATGATTCGTATTAATAACCATATTATAATTATCGGGCATGTTACCGTAAAATCCGACTCCTCCTCCTAATGCTGACATATCTTTCATCCTTCTCATAAATTCAGATTGGGTTATGGTAACAGGAGACACGTTTTCCCCCAATGCCTCAAATGAAACAAAGAATTTTGTTTTATCGGGTAACTGGCTTTCAAAGACAGCTGTAAGATCAGCTTTTTCATTATCGCTTAATTCAGTAGTCCTGAGCTCTTCCTTTAATATCAGTTTGTCAATTACATCTGCATCAACGCGGGAAAATCTCGTATGTTCCAGTTTATGCTCCAAATGATTAATAAAATGAGGATCAAGTTGTCCATCCAATACCAGTACATCATAAGCTCTTGATTTTGCTGCTTCAATAAAGCTATGCTGAACTTCCTTATCGCTGGCATAAAGGTAAACTAATGTCTTGTTCCTGTCAGTCTGGTTCTCTTTAACCAGTTTTTCATATTCATCAAGTGTGAAATATTTTCCATCAGTATTTTTTAATAAAGCGAATTTGGATGCTCTGTCATAGAACTTTTCTTCCGTTATCATTCCGTAGGTGATAAATAATTTCAGATCATCCCATTTTTTTTCAAACTGTTCACGATCATTTTTAAATATTTCCTCTAACCGGTCGGCCACTTTTTTGGTTATATGGGCGGATATTTTTTTTACGTTACTGTCACTCTGGAGGTAGCTGCGTGACACATTCAGAGGTATGTCTGGCGAATCAAGGACTCCATGAAGGAGGGTAAGAAATTCGGGTACGATACCCTCTACAGAATCTGTGACAAAAACCTGGTTACAATAAAGTTGTATTTTATTTTTCTGGATTTCAAAATTTGATTTAATTCTCGGGAAATAGAGGATACCCGTAAGATTAAACGGATAATCAACATTCAGGTGGATGTTGAACAAGGGTTCCCCGGAAATCGGGTAAAGATCCCTGTAAAATCTGATATAATCATCTTCCTTAAGGTCGGCAGGCTTTTTAGTCCATAGGGGATTAGTGTCATTAATGATCTTATCTTTGTCAGTTTCAATTTCTTTTCCGTCTTTCCAGTCTTTAATTTTACCAAAAGCTATTTCTACAGGTAAAAACCTGCAATATTTGCTAAGGATTTCATTGATCCTGTTCTCTTCCAGGAATTCTTCCGAATCCTTATCTATATGCAGAATGATTTCAGTTCCTCTTTCCGTTTTCTCTGTCTCTTCAAGAGTATATTCAGGTGAACCGTCACAGGTCCATTTTACAGCTTTTGCATCTTCCCTGTATGATTTTGTAATAATTTCCACTTTGGAGGATACCATAAAGGAAGAATAAAAACCAAGTCCGAAATGCCCGATAATATTATTCCCGAAGCTTTTATATTTTTCAAGAAATTCTTCAGCACTTGAAAAAGCGATTTCGTTTATAAATTTGTTGATCTCATCAGCTGTCATTCCGATCCCTTTGTCGGATACCTTAAGAAGTTTTTTCTTCTTATCAACTTCAACACGGATAGTAAGATCGCCGAATTCTCCCTTGAATTCTCCTGCTGAAGAAAGAGCTTTTAATTTTTGAGTCGCGTCAACACTGTTGGAAATAAGTTCGCGAAGGAATATTTCATGGTCAGAATAAAGAAATTTCTTGATTATGGGGAAGATGTTTTCAGTTGAAACCCCTATTTTTCCAGTCTGCATATCTTATTCATTTTAAATTTAACAAACAACCGGGAAACAATGTTTCAAAGCCTGTGCCAGTGAGGCAGGTATGACAAATAGTCAGAAAACATGTTAAGACTAATAATTCCGGGCGTCAACATCTTTTTCCAGGGAGAAAGATCCTTTGCGAAATTTCAGTGCATCATAGGACCCATCAGGTACATAAAAACGGTACATTCCTTTGAATATTGACTCTATTGGGGAGAGGTGATCGAAAACTATCTGCTTAAGATTATCGTCAAATCTGAGGGCCATCACTACATTGGAAGAATATTCAAAGATCAGGCGTTTAACTGTCTCGGTTTCTGTCTTTATTTCTGCCCCGAAAACTGGTTTGTCCTGTTCAAAATGAAGAACTTCAATGATTTTTTTGTTTGAGAAATTGTCGTTAAAATCAAAGCCGAGTAATGAGTACCATGTTTTTCTCCGGTGAGTGTGCATTGACGCAGAGAAGTATAAAGCTCCGTACCATGTATCAGTTGATAATTCCAGAAGTTCTGCATTTTTTTGGGATGAAGAAAGATCATTAAGGAGAAAGACTGAGATATTGTCTTCTTTCCTTCTTCCGGGGATACGATGTTGAATTATACCATAATATATATATGTATTATCGTTCTTTTGTATATGCCATGTAAAGACTTTTACCCTGTTATCTTCCGATTTTACTTTTCCTATCATATCAAGTTCTGGCCAGGGGTAGAAGAAACTGACAGGGGAGGCAAGGCATTCCTGAAATACCTTCAGGATAACATTATTCACTGAATCTTTTATGACATCATTATTTTCAGGCTGAAGCATCAGAAAATATTCACGTAATTTCTTTTCAGCAGATGTTATGGAAGAAAGGTCTGGGTCAGACTGACCAAAGATTGGTAAAGTAACAAACACTAAGATGACTGTTATCAGGCGCATTTTCCCGGAAGTTTAATTCTTACATGCCTCATCAATAGATTGGTTGAGTAAAGCACATGCTTTGGTTATCTCTTCATTTGTAATATTAAGAGGAGGTGAAATACGTATGGCCGTATTGCAAAACAGGAACCAGTCAGTAAGAATTCCGTTTTTAAGAGCGCACCTGGTGGTTTTCAGCATTAATTCTGATGAACCTAATTCTATGGCCAGTAAAAGTCCTGTGCCTCGGATTTCCTTAATAGCAGGGTGGTTCAGAGACTGTCTGAACAATTTTTCTTTTGTTTCAACGTGTTCATGTAGTTTTTCGTTGATGATAGTAGTCAGGCAGGCAAATCCGGCTGCACAGGAAACCGGATGCCCGCCAAAAGTTGTAATATGTCCAAGTACCGGCTTTTCACTTAAGACATTCATTATTTCTTTTTTTGTAATAAATGCGCCAAGGGGCATACCGCCTCCAAGACATTTTGCAAGTACGATAATGTCAGGCGCAACATCATATTTTTGGAAAGCAAACATTTTGCCTGTTCTCCCGAAACCTGTCTGTATTTCATCAAAAATGAGAAGTGAGCCGGTTTCATTGCATTTTTCACGAAGTTTACGGAGAAATTTTTTTTGCGGAAGGATAAATCCTGCTTCCCCCTGTACAGGTTCTGCAACAACACAGGCTGTTCTTTTACTGATGTGATCAATATCCTCAAAAGAGTTGAAATTCAGCTGAAGTGTATCAGGAATAAGGGGATGATATCCTTGTTTGTAATAATTACCTCCCATAATGCTCAGAGCTCCGAGTGTACTTCCATGATATCCGTTTTTAAAGGAGATGATCTGGCTTCTTCCTGTTGCCTTCCTGGCGAGTTTTATGGCACCTTCAACAGCTTCTGCACCGCTGTTCACGAAATATGTATTGTTAAAATCCTTACCCAGTGACAAGGAAAGCAATTTTGCGTAATTAACCTGGGGAGATAAAATGGATTCTCCGTAAACCATAATGTGCATATGACGTTCAACCTGTTCTTTCACGGCACGGATTATTGCAGGATGACTATGTCCCAGCGCAGAAACAGATACACCTGCAATAAGATCAAAATACTTTTTCCCTGAAGGATCATAAAGGTAAATACCTTCGGCACGTTCTACCTCAAGCATTAAAGGATCAGGAGAAGTTTGAGCTATATATTCAAGAAAAAGTTTACGGTTGGATACCATGATAGTAGGAAGGAGGCTGTTTATTTTATTATAACATTAATATCCTTCATCAGTCTTTCTTTATATGATTTACCTATTGGAATACTTTTTAAACCATCTTCAGTAGAGATGATAACATTATTATCCTCGATTACATCAATATTGCCTGTATTTACTATAAATGAGCGATGAACCCTGGTAAATTTATGACCCGGAAGTTTTTGTTCAATTGCTTTCATAGTAAAGTGAATAGTAAATTTCTCCTTATATGTATTAAAGATCACATAATTTTCCAAAGCTTCAATCCAAAGGATATCATCATATTTCAGTCTTACCAGGGATGAATTTTTCTTTATGAAAATTTCTTCTTTGCCTATGAGGTTCAGTTTATTTTTTTCAAATCTTGATACCGCTTTATCAACAGCTTTCAGGAACCTTGCATAGGAAACAGGTTTGAGGAGATAATCAGTTACATCATATTCGAAGGCATTCAGGGCATATTTGTCTTTGGAGGATACAATAATTATCTGTACAGGAGTTTTTAACAGGTTCAGGAGTTCTATCCCATTCATTTCGGGCATTTCTATATCAAGAAATATAAGGTGTATATCTTCTTCACGTTTCAGAAAATTCATTGCTTCAATGGGATCTGCGAATGATTGTTTTAATTCAAGTCCCTCAGATTTTTTAATAAATTCTTCAATGATCCTTCTGGATAATTTATCGTCATCAATTATAATGCTGTTCATTATGTTGGACTTTAATCGAATTAATAATACATCTTATCACTCAAAATAATAGTTTCATCAAAGATATAAATAATACCAATAATAATATAAGACTTAAAAAAATAAATAATGAGTTCGCTTCAGAAAGTAATTTCACCCCATATTGGCGGTAGAAAGGGGGTATAACCATTATAGACCGGAATCAGGACTTTCCGGTGAATATTCAATATTTTTATGAAAAAAATAAAATTTTTGGAAGGGTACAGTTATGGTAGAAATAAAAAAAGCTGCTCTTTGAGGAACAGCTTTCTTCCCAAAAGTAAAATATTTTTAATTTACTGCACCTGCTAATTCGCTGCCAGCTTTAAACTTAACAACTTTTTTAGCTTTGATAGTAATAGGTTTTCCAGTCTGTGGATTTCTTCCGGTTCTGGAATTTCTTTTGGAAACTGAAAATGAGCCAAAACCTACTAAAGCAACGCGGTCGCCTTTTTTGAGAGCACCGGTAGTGGTTTTAACAAAAGCATCGAGGGCCCTTTTGGCATCAGCTTTAGTAAGCTTAGCACCTGCAGCAATTGCATCAATTAATTGAGCTTTGTTCATAATAAATACTTTTTAAGGTTAGTAATCTTTAAAGTGTCAAAGTTTAGTACAAATATAGACTATTTCTAATGTATAGCAAATTTAAGGAAAAAAAAATGCGATTTTGTTGATAAAATAACGGTTTATTCGTGTAAAAGTCTCTGAAAATCCTTTAAATGTTAAAAAACCTGAGATTTGAATACGGATTTCCTCATGTTCATTAACTAATCTTTATTGCTCATTAAGGTTATTTTTTATTATATACCCTAAAAAAATAAAATTTCAGGTAATTATTTGGTTGTTTTAAATGTAAAACACAAAGAGATAAATTTGTCGGGTTATATTTAAGGCGATCATAACAAATGGTCATGATCTGCATATAATTTGTCTGATTAGAGAGGAAAGGCTTAATAATACTGAACTGTGGTAATTAAAAAAATTATATTATTTTTGCGCCCGGAGGAATGGCAGAGTGGTCGAATGCGGCGGTCTTGAAAACCGTTGTCCGCCTACCGGTGGACCGGGGGTTCGAATCCCTCTTCCTCCGCCAGTTCACAAAGTAACCCGCGGGAGCGGGTTTTTTGTTTTGGGGAAGAACGAGCCATGCGATAGCATGAGGGAAGTGATTCCCCAAAACAAAAAGACCTGGAGGGTACTTTGCGAATTGAGTAGCTACTCCATCCAGGGAACATGAGAGAAAAGAAATAATCCCTCTTCCTCCGCCAGTTCAGAAATTATCATCTATTTTTTAATTCTCAGACCTGATTTGAAAAGTATACAGTTTTGCATTTTCAAGATAAAACTTCAGGCGTATTGTTTTGCCCTTTAATGGAGAGAGGTCTTTGCTGTTCCAATTCGGCTGCAATCGCAATTCATCCACATCGTTATATATTTCAGTATTTTCAGATGCAAAGCCCGGGATCGTCTTACCAGCTGCATCAAGAACTTCGACGTAAAATCTGCCGACCTTGGCATTAACATTAACCTCCAGCGTATTGCCTTGCAGTGTGAAAGGTTTGGTAGTGATGGTTCCCAACTTATCATTAGCCTGTTGACAGATAAAACGGTCCAGAGGCAGAGTAGCTAATCCAACCATACCGCCCTGACTACCGATCGGTCTGGCACCATGATGTTGACGGTCATTGCCGTAATAGTAGATCCAATGCTCATCTCCGCATGTTAAAATCTCCGACGTAGCCGCGATCATGCTCTTGTCAAAACTACCTGCATCCCCTCGTTCTATCAGTGGCTGGCGAGTATGTACCCAACTCATATCGAAATTCACGGCGTCCCGGCTGGTCCCGATGTAGAAATCAATCACATCCGTTTCGGGGCGTGCATCCAAATCTTGATCCTGAAGGCCGCCTTCGTTGCCCATAAGGTCTCCGGCTGTCAACACATGCATCAGACCGAAATACACATTTTCGTATACCCATACAGTCATAGCTTCCATTTGATGTACCATGACGCCAGCCTGTGTTTTTTTAGCTTGAGGATCATCAACAGTGATCGTAGTCAACGTCTTCCATGCTTTGGGATACGAAAGAAGATCATTACCCTTCTCATGAGCCATTATACGCGTTGCACGATCCTCGCTTTTCCCGCCCTTTGTCCCCAGGTCAGTTCGGGTCAGCAGCAGATAACGGTTGCCAATAGGATCCCAGAGAATTTGATTATGCGTATCGGCCGCTCTGCCTGTAACTGGTTCCCCTTTGTTATAGCTTCTCCAGTGTATCCCATCAGGTGAATGAGCTATAGCAGCTTCACAATCCCATGGATCTCCCGGATTAAAAGCCGACTTGTATTTCTCCGGATGACCCCAGGGAATAGTCGGATCTATCATAAAGGCAGCTTCATAGAAGGTGCCTTGAGTTTTTCCACGATAGGTAATGAGATTGCTCTTGCCGTCATCTGCAATAAAGGGTTTTGTCCAAATAATTCCGTCCTTCGACTCGGCATAAGCGGTGAGATCCTCAGCCGAAGCACGGTACAGCATCTGGAATTTTTCTTGCTGTTCGTTCCACAAGACAGTCGTACGGTAACCTAAACCACTATACCCAGTCTTTGGCAAACCATCATGTAATTGATTGGCGGGGTAAAAATCGGTCGGCACACTAGCCTTCATTACCACTCCAATTTTAGCAGGTTTGCCTAACTCGCGGGTGATGTTTTGTTTATCAGAGATAACATAATCATCTACCAACAATTGTTTCTGCAAACCGATTGGAACCAACTCTTGTGCAGATATCATAGAAACACAAAACACATTAAAATAAATAGATATAGTTGCAATGATTTTCATTTGATTAAAAAGGGGATAGTAGCGCGTAGCAGAATCGAACTGCTATCTTCGGATTGAGAAACCGATCTCCTAACCATTAGAGGAACGCGCCGTAACATTTTTATGAAAAACCCAACAAAGTGCAAATTTATGGTTTTTTCTATCAATGAAAATATCATAAATGCTATTTTAAAATAAACCAATTAATGAAAATATATTATTTTTTGTATCTTTTTATACTATTTTTGGAATAATAACAGGAACAAATTATTAAAAGAACTATCAATGGCCAAAAAAACTAATACGACCAATACTAAGGGCAGGAATGCTGCGGAAACAATAATCGATGTGCGTGCAGGCATGGACGTGGAATCCCTGAAACAGGCAGTTACTGAACATTTATTTTACCAACAGGGCAGGAACATTGTAAATACTTCTCTTAATGACTTGTATATGGCTGTTTCCTATGCTGTACGCGACAGACTCCAACAGCAGGAACACAGAACAATGAATGCAGTGTTCGAAAATGATGTACGTCTGGTAAGTTACCTGTCTGCTGAGTTTCTTTTAGGGCCACAGTTAGGTGTTAACCTTATTGCTCTTAATATTTATAATGAGATGAAGCAGGCTGTTGAAGAGCTTGGTTTTAGTTTCGGGGAAGTTATGGCACAGGAAGAAGAACCAGGCCTTGGTAATGGTGGCTTGGGACGTTTAGCAGCCTGTTATATAGACTCGCTTGCTTCACAACAAATACCTGCCATTGGCTATGGAATACTCTATGAGTTTGGTATCTTCGATCAGGAGATACGTGACGGCTGGCAGGTGGAAAAAACCGATAAATGGTTGCGAAAAGGAAACCCCTGGGCTAGTGCAAGACCCGAACTTTCGGTAAATGTCAATTTCGGCGGTTACACTGAGTCATACATGGACTCCGGGGGTCGTCAATACTTCCGGTGGAAACCCGCCTATATGGTGACGGGGATACCCTACGACTCTCCGGTCATGGGATATAATGTACCCTCATGCAATTTTCTTCGCCTGTGGAAAGCTGAAGCTGAAGAATCATTTGACTTTTCATCATTCAATCAGGGCGATTATTATAAGGCGGTAGACTATAAAGTGAAGTCGGAAAATATCAGCAAAGTACTATACCCCAATGATGAAATGATTGAAGGGAAAAAGCTGCGGCTCAAACAGCAGTACTTCTTTGTTTCATGCTCACTGCAGGATATGATGAATATACATTTGAGATTTGATGGTAAGCCACAGGATTTTCATAAAAGATGGGCTATACAACTTAATGATACTCATCCTTCAGTGTCAGTAGCTGAGCTCATGCGCATACTCGTTGATGAATATAAAATTGACTGGGACACAGCGTGGAATACTACTTGCAAAACATTTAGCTACACGAATCATACCCTGCTTCCAGAAGCACTGGAAAAATGGTCTGTAGGCCTCTTCGCTTATCTTATACCACGAGTGCTTGAGATTATCTATGAAATTAATTACCGCTTTCTGAAGGAAGTAAGCAGGCAGTTTCCGGGTGATGAAGGTAAACTATCACGAATGTCTATCATTGACGAAACTGGTGGAAAATATATCCGCATGGCTAACCTGGCTTGTGCAGGCAGTTCTGCTATTAACGGAGTGGCAGTTCTTCATACGGAACTTCTTAAGCAACAAGTGCTGCCTGACTGGGTAGAAATGTTCCCTCAACGCTTCCACAATGTTACCAATGGAGTAACACCACGTCGGTTTATTGTTTTGAGTAATCCCGGATTAAGCAAGCTTATTACCGATTCAATTGGTAACGAATGGCCCGGAAAACTTGATGAACTGAGTAAACTGGAACCTTTTGCCGGCGATACCGCTTTCAGAGAAAAGTTCAGGAATGTAAAACTGGAAAATAAAAAACTCCTTGCAACACTTATCAGAGAGAGGACAGGTATCAGCGTTAATCCTTCTTCCATGTTTGACATACAGGTAAAGCGCATTCATGAGTATAAAAGGCAGCACCTGAATGTATTGAATATCCTGACGCTATATATGCGTATTAAGCAAAACCCAGCTATTGATATCGTGCCACGCACATTCATTTTTGGGGGTAAAGCAGCACCAGGATACTATATGGCTAAACTTATAATTAAACTTATTAATTCGGTGGGCGATGTGGTGAATAATGACCCGGACGTAAAAGACCGGCTTAAGGTAGTCTTTTTTCCTGATTTTAACGTAACCAATGCACAACATATTTACCCGGCTGCCGACCTTTCAGAACAGATATCAACAGCAGGTAAAGAAGCCAGTGGCACCGGCAACATGAAGTTTTCCATGAACGGAGCACTCACCATCGGCACACTCGACGGGGCTAATGTTGAGATACGGGAAGAAGTGGGTAAAGATAATTTTTTCCTGTTTGGCCTCACCGCCGCCCAGGTGGAAGAAACCAAACGTAATGGTTATAACCCGCACTTTATCTATGACCAAAATGAGGAGTTGCGCGAAGTAATAAACATGATTAATTCAGGCAATTTCTCCAATGGCGATTCGAACCTGTTTAAACCCATCACGGACAACCTGCTATGGCATGATCCGTTTATGCTTATGGCTGATTATCCTTTGTATATTTCCTGCCAGGACATAGTTGCCAATACCTGGAAAAATACTGATAAATGGAATAAAATGGCAATTATGAACGTGGCCAGGATGGGCAAGTTTTCATCAGACAGGGCAATTCGGGATTATTGTGAAAATATATGGAAAGTGAAACCTTTTAGGATTAAATGATTATTAAGCTATCTTTTTATGAACTTAATTACCTGTTTATTGAATTGACTTCCATAAATACTGATAAAATACATCCCACTGCTTAACTCCGGTATTGTAATAGTTAAATTTTCAGTACCACTCCAGATCATTGCCTTCTCAAGTTTTCCACTTATGCCATATAATTTTACTTCAACAGGAGAACTTACTGTTCCATTGGAATACAAAGTAATATGATCTTCTGCTAATGTTGGCAGGACTTTTATATTCCGGATTTTATCAGAATTAATGTAATGACTACCTGTTCCCGGTCCCGGATCATCACCATTCAAAACAAATCCGAATGAAAATGCATATGATCCATCTGCAGTCAGAAGTTCAGGAAACTCAGCATAAGTCTGCCCGGTTTTAAACCAGGAATACTCAGAAGCTGTTGCTATTCCTCTGTTCTGCGGGATACGTGTTCTCTGAACGGCCAGTCTTTTTATACCGCTGAACTGAAAAGCAAGATAATATGTTGCACCTGTAACAAGTTCAACCTGATTTTCAGGGATCGGAATATAGCTTGTGTCTGCTTTGGTTATATTTACAGCAGCTTCATCAGTCACATATAAAAGATTAAATGAGGCATCATAAACAGCACATTTAATTTTACCTTCAGCAGAACAAGTGTCGGTTTTTAACCCGATCTGTCTCAGCATCTTATTTTCTGTTCCCTGTAAAGTTACCTGGCTATAATATATTGTATTAGGTTCGAGTTGAATTGAAGAAGTACAATTAAATTCAAGGATTTCATTTTCAGGTTCTGTTGTTTCCGGTTTTAGGGACCCTTTAATGACAAAACCCATGCTGAAGCCGTAGGACCCTGAAGGACTGAGCGGATCAGAAAAGTCAGGATAATTTGCAAGGGAGTTGAATTGTGAAGACCCTTCAACTGTGGCAATGCCGGAATTCACAGGACTGGATTGCCTTTTTATGTAAAGGTTTGTCCCTGAAAACATAACTGCTGCATAATAACCGGTCCCTGCTGCCAGTGTTTGGATACATTCGGGTACTTCAGCTATAACAGTGGTATTTACACCCCCCGGATAAACGATCTCGCGGGATTTGAACAAGAGGGTTCCGGATCCGTTATAAAGAGCAAGGAAAATCTTTGCTGCATCTGATTGTTCAGTCAGCTGGACCCCGATTTTTGTTATACAGTAATCATTTTCTGCAGGCAGAGTAAAATATTGAGCATAAATGTTGGGAGTATAACACACAATACTTTCTGAACAATCGAAATTAATAATATCAATTTCCTGGGCATTGATCCGAGCGTTTGAGATGAACAGGAAAACAATCAGTGAGAGGTAAATTTTTTTCATATTTTCTTTTTAATATACTTTGTGTACCTTAGTGTAATCCTTTGTGCCCTTTGTGCCTTGCCTGCCGGCAGGCAGGGTTAAATACGACATGAGACTAACCACAAAGAACACGAAGGGTTTCGCAAAGGTACACAAAGAATGAATAATTATAGGTGTATTATTTGATAAATTCTTTTTTATAAGGCCTGAGAAATATCATCAATCAGATCCTCCACATCTTCAATACCCGCAGAGAGTCGTACCAGGTTCCCGGTAATTCCGGCCGCTTCTTTTTCTTTCACAGGCATCACTCCATGTGTCATGGTATAGGGATAACTTACCAATGATTCCACACCCCCCAGGCTTTGTGCAAGGGTAATGATTTTCAGTCGTTTAAAGAATGTATTCACAGTTTCCTTATCTGCATTCCTTAGTTTGAAAGAGACCATACCCCCGAATCCCTTCATCTGTTTCAGGGCAAGCTGATGATAAGGGTTCCCGGGTAATCCGGGGAAGAAAACTTCCTCAATGGCCGGGTGTTTTTCAAGAAATTCAGCGATACATTTTGCATTTTCCTCATGTTTTTTCATTCTCAGGGCGAGTGTTTTAATGCCTCTCAGCATAAGCCAGGCATCAAATGCACCAGGGACAGCTCCTACGGAGTTCTGGAAAAACTTTATTCTCTTATACCATTCTTCATCATTAAGGATCACTGCTCCGCCGATCAGATCGGAATGTCCACCAATATATTTGGTAGCACTGTGTACGACAATATCAGCATGTAAAAGCAGGGGTTGCTGGAAATACGGGGTTGCAAAAGTATTGTCAACCACGGTTTTAATAGCGTATTTCCTGGCAGTTTGTGATACTCTTTCAATATCTATTATACGGAGCAGGGGATTTGTGGGAGTTTCAACCCAGAAAAGCTTTGTATTCGGTTTTACTTCTTTTTCAAAGCATTCTGCATCGTCTTCCACATAGCTGAATTTTATTCCCAATGGTTTAAAGACCTTTTCAAAAAGCCGGTAAGTTCCTCCGTACATGTTTATTGTTGATATTACATGATCTCCGGGAGAGAGGGCAGAGAGGATGGAGTGTTCAGCAGCCAGACCTGATGAAAAAGCAAGTCCGTATTTCCCATTCTCAAGTGAAGCCAGGCACTCTTCGAGGGCTTTACGGGTTGGATTTCCTGTACGGCTGTATTCAAACCCTTTATGGACATCCAACTCAGATTGCCGGTAAGTTGAAGTGAGATAAACAGGCGTAATAACTGATCCTGTGGTTGGATCAGGTTCCTGGCCTGCATGGATGGCTTTGGTAGAAAATTTCATCAAAAAAATAAATTATTGTTTATTAACGCGTTGCTTATTTATATATTCTTATACCTTTCCGAATAACCGGTAATGGTTTCAAACTTAAACCTGAAATTATATCATAAAATACGACACACTTCATTATTTCAATTGTTTATGATTTTTATGCGGGAGGAATTCTTTTTTTGAATTATGCGAGGTAACTACTTTTTTCCCATTCATCAGTAAGTTCTTTTCTAACTTCAATACTTTTGAGTCTCTGGTTTATCCATGATGTTGAATATCCTTTTTTGAGATAAGTTTCCATCAGGCGGTCAATTCCTTTTTCCGGATCTTCTGTTTCTTCTATGCGTTCAGCGCCTACTTTTGCGAGCCACCGCTTAAATGGTTCGGCTTTAGGTGAAGGAATAGATTGAATGATCCTTAAAAGGCCTTCGGTATCGGATGCCTGTATTTTCCTGATTCTGCCATCGGCAGCCATCATAGGAAGGGGGGTACAAATTGTACCCCAGATGAAATTAAGTTCATCGTCCCTGCTTCTCATTTTTTTCAGGTATTGTTTTACATCACTGCTTTCTGACAGAATTTCCACTACATCCTGAACTGAGAAATACCATTTCTCTTCTTCTTCAATCCATAATGATCGCACCTGTTTGCTTTCAAAGATTTTTACAGCAGTTTCTTTTGCCATGTGGTTATTTCTTTTTATGCCGTATACGTCGAGGATGCTGTTTCCCCACCTCTGCCTGTCCAGTTTGTATGGTAAAATTCTCCCCTTGGTTTATCAATTCTTTCGTAAGTATGAGCTCCGAAATAATCTCGTTGAGCCTGGAGAAGGTTTGCAGGAAGGCGTTCAGAGCGATAACCATCATAATAAGCAAGTGCGCTTGCAAATGTTGGTGCAGGAATGCCATTCAATATTGCTGTTGAAACTACACGTCTCCACCCATCCTGGGCTTTATGAAGAGTTTCTTTGAAGAAAGGATCCAGGACAAGATTCACCAGGCCGGGATTGGATTTGAATGCATCAGTAATTTTGCCCAGAAAGGCTGAACGTATAATACAGCCACCTCTCCACATTTGCGCAATACCTCCGTTATTAAGAATCCATTTATATTCCTTTGCTGCATCACGCATTAAAACATATCCTTGTGCGTAAGAGATTATTTTTGAGGCATATAAAGCTTGTTTAATATCTTCAATAAATTGTTTTTTATCTCCTGAGAATTTAATGGCCGGTCCTTTTAATATTTTTGAAGCAGTTACTCTTTCATCTTTTTGAGAGGATAGAATTCTTGCAAACACTGCTTCTCCAATAAGAGTCAACGGAACCCCTACATCGAGTGCAGCAACGGCAGTCCATTTCCCGGTACCTTTTTGTCCTGCTGTATCCAGTATTTTTTCCACCAGTGCTTCCCCGTTTTCTTTAAATCCAAGTATATCACGTGTGATCTCTATAAGATAACTGTCGAGTTCCCCTTTATTCCATTCTTTAAACACTTCGTGCATTTCATCAGTACTCATGCCCAAGACGGATTTCATTATATGGTATGCTTCACAGATAAGCTGCATATCACCATATTCAATTCCGTTATGGACCATTTTTACGAAATGTCCTGCGCCGTCCTCTCCAACCCAGTCACAGCAAGGTTCTCCGTTAACATGAGCGGAAATAGCCTGGAATATAGGTTTTACATGAGGCCATGCTTCTTTGGACCCCCCGGGCATGATGGAAGGACCGTTTAAGGCTCCTTCTTCACCACCTGAAACACCAGTACCAATGTATAAAAGTCCTTTACTCTCAACATATTTGGTACGCCTGATGGTATCAGGAAAATGTGAATTTCCGCCATCAATGATAATATCACCTTTTTCCAGCCATGGTAAAAGCTGTTCGATAAAATCGTCAACAGCCTGACCGGCTTTTACAAGCATCATTACTTTGCGGGGACGTTCAAGTGATTTTACAAATTCTTCAATGCTGTGTGACCCGATAAATTTTTTACCTTTTCCCCTTCCATTGATGAATTTGTCCACTTTTTCCACCGTACGATTGAATACTGCCACGGTAAAACCATTACGCTCCATGTTCAGCACAAGGTTCTCACCCATCACTGCAAGGCCGATAAGACCAATATCTGCTAATTTTTTCATTTTGATTACTGTTTTTTATGTTTAACAAAATTAATATTAGTGTTTGATTTGAAATCCCAGTTTCTGAAGTTTTCCGGGAATGGATGTAAACGGATTATTAATAAGTTCTACTTTATATACCGGAGGTTCTCTCCGTACGGGATAATTGCCCCGTAAAAATTCAAATTTGTTCGGATTATCACGTAATCTCCTGTCATCAACTGAAATATCATATGTGATGTGGTAAATATTTTTCAATATTTCTGTTTCTGTTTTTCCGGAACAATCATAAGTTATTATCTCATGCTCAGGTTTTGGAACTTCAGCAGGGTACCAGTTGTCCAATCCAAGGTTAAAATACCGGCTTAAAGATCTGATGCTCATAACAGTGCCATTGATTTTCCCATCAGTGGAATATCCTGCTATATGTGGAGTTCCAAAGTTAACTTTCTTAAGTAATTCCGGATCAATATCGGGTTCATTTTCCCAGACATCCAGAACACAGGCCTTTATATTTCCCCTGTTTATTGCTTTTTTTAGTTCTTCGCCAATTACCACCTGTCCCCTTGAAGTATTAAAAAGGATGATCTGTTTTTTCAGGGTGTTGAAGAATGATGAGCCTGCCATTCCCAGTGTTTTATCTTTCCCTTCTTTATTGAGGGGAACATGAAAAGTAATGATATCAGCTTTATTGATGACTTCCTCAAAGCTGGTAAAAATATTGCTTTTCTCAGTCCGCTCGCGGGGCGGGTCGTTTAAAAGAACCTTCATTCCGAGAGTTTCAGCAGCCAGGGCAACCTTTGAACCTACATTTCCTGTCCCGATGATCCCTATGGTAAGCCCGGAAGGATCAAGATGTAAACCAGAAAAAATATGCAGACAGGCTGATATGATATATTGCTGAACTGAAGACGAGTTACATCCCGGTGCATTTGTCCATTTAATACCATGTGTATCACACCATGCAGTGTCGATATGATCAAATCCGATAGTGGCTGAGGCGATGAATTTCACGGTTGACCCGGCCAGAAGATCTTCATTGCACAATGTCCGGGTGCGGGTTATCAGGGCATCAGCATTTCTGACGATATTTTTATCAATAGCATTCCCGGGGAAATAACTGATATCAGCTATTCCTTCCAGCACTCCTTTCAGGAAAGGTATTTTATCATCTGCTATGACTCTGATTTTTTTCACTCAACAGGTATTCAGAATTTAATCATTGAATTTGCCTTTATATGCCCAAAGGCCTAAGGCTGGGTTAGATATATAGAATATGTCTTCCCCGTTCACATTATTTAATCCGTCTTTTAGTTTAGAGGGATCGTAAATTTTCATCATTGTTTGTACAGGGGCGTAATTGAAATTCACAGATTGGATTTCTTCTTCTGAAAGATGACCGGGGCAATATGTTACAGAGAACCGGCCTTCCGTGGAACCATGAATAAGGTGAGCTGCCGCGCTGAGATTAGATCCCAGATCATCGTTAGCTTTTGTCAGTTCCAGTACTTTTGGGGTATTCACGTATCCATATTTTCTTATCAGCCTGTCAATTTCTTTATCTTCCCCGAATTCTCTCAATCCCGGTGCGAGGACAATAAGTTCTCCTCCGTCAGCAATTGCCATGCGGGTACGGTAAATACTTTTATTACCCAGCCATGTGCTTTTAAATTCAGCGGGATCAAGATATACCACGACTTTTTTAAGTGGTTCATCCAGTAGTTCAAAATTCACTTTTAAAGAGAGTTCTGCTGCTTTATTGAAACATTCTTTATCATCACCTATATATAATCCCCTTGCTTTTAATTTTCCATCCTGTCCTCTTCCAACTACAGTGAGGACGTATACTACAGGAAGATTGCGGCCAAAATGTTCAGATGCATAGTCCAGTACTCTGCGGACAGGTGTGTCAGCCCTTCCCATCATTCTTTCCATACCATATGCTGCTCCGAGAAAATGGCTTTTATTTATTCCTTCTGCTCCACCTGTTCCCACAAAGATATTTTTATTATGATTGGCCATTCCGATCACCTCGTGAGGTACCACCTGGCCTATCGACAGAATGAGGTCGTAGTTGTTATTAACGAGCATTTTATTCACCTGGGCGGGCCAGGGATAATTCACTTTTCCTTCTGAAACCTTTTCCACAAACGAACCAGGGACTTCTCCAAGCGTAACAACATCTGTTCTCCAATTATGATTCCGGAAAAGATTTTTAGGTATATTTCCGAACATCCTGGTTATTTCCTCTTCTGTCATTGGGAAATGGGTTCCCAGCGCAGGTAGAATATCGGTCATTTTATCCTTATAATATTCCCATGCATATCTTGTGAGTTCGCCGGCCATGGAATGGAACCTGGTAAAGTCGGGTGGAAGCGCAAGAACCTTTTTAGGCGGCTTTATTTTACTTAATGCTTCCAGAAGACCTTGTCTCAGGTCTTCTGAGGACATTTCAAGATTGACATTTCCTTTTTGAAAATATAACATAATGGTTTTATTATTTGGTTTTATTTATTTAGGCGTACCTTTACTAAATTCTTTGTAGTTCAGCCTGTTATTTTTACCCTGCCTGCCGCCTGCCTGTCGCCTGCCTGTCGGCAGACAGGGCAGACAGGGCAGGCACGGCACAAAAAACACGAAGTACACACAATATTACACAAAGGACTTTTTTGACTGTTCCTTAATGAAATTTAATCCTTTCTTTGCTTTGCTGACCGTTTTCACATAGCGCTTCTGCATGGCAGCTTCAGCTACAGTATGTAGGGTTCATCAAGACACCTTTCAGCGTGTTTTTACCACGAAGGACTCAAAGTATGCACGAAGGACTCAAAGTATATATTCTTGATATACAATACTTTGCGTTTTTTGTGTTGTCCTTTCCGCGAACGCCAAAGCTACTCTGCGGAGGCGCTGTGTGCATTGTGCCTTGCCTGCCCTGTCTGCCGACAGGTAGGCGGCAGGTAGGGTTAAACATATTTTGACTTATTAGACAGCCCCTCTACTTCATATACTCAATTTTTCAAATACTCCGTTCTCCTCATTCCCCTCGTTCCCCTCGTTCCCCTCGATCCCTCGATCCCCTCGATCCCTTGATCCCTCGATCCCTTGATCCCTCGATCCCTCGATCCCTCGATCCCCTTGATCCCTCGATCCCCTTGATCCCCTTGATCCCTCGATCCCCTCGATCCCTTGATCCCTCGATCCCCTCGATCCCTTGATCCCTCGATCCCTCGATCCCTTGATCCCCTTGATCCCTCGATCCCTCGATCCCCTTGATCCCTTGATCCCTCGATCCCCTTGATCCCCTTGATCCCTCGATCCCCTCGATCCCTCGATCCCTCGATCCCCTCGATCCCTCGATCCCCTCGATCCCTCGATCCCTCGATCCCTCGATCCCTCGATCCCCTTGATCCCTTGATCCCTCGATCCCCTTGATCCCCTTGATCCCCTCGATCCCTTGATCCCTCGATCCCCTCGATCCCTTGATCCCTCGATCCCCTCGATCCCTCGATCCCCTTGATCCCCTTGATCCCTTGATCCCTCGATCCCCTTGATCCCTCGATCCCCTTGATCCCTTTGATCACACTCCTCCAAATGCGCTATACCCTCCATCTATCGGGATCACTACTCCGGTGACAAAACCAGATATGTCTGACAGAAGGTATAATACGGCCCCTGCGAGATCTTGTGGTTCCCCGAATTTTCCCATCGGAGTATTAGCAATAATTTTTTTCCCTCTTTCCGAAAGTTCTCCGGATTTTTCATCGATAAGTAAAAAGCGGTTTTGGTTGGTCAGAAAAAATCCGGGGGCTATGGCATTTACACGTACACCCGTTTTTGCAAAGTGTACGGCCAGCCATTGGGTAAAGTTGTTTATAGCAGCTTTTGCAGCTGAATAAGCTGGTATTTTGGTAAGAGGTTTATAGGAGTTCATTGAAGAAATATTCAGAATGTTCCCGGATCCCCTTTTCACCATGTCTTCCCCGAAAACCATGGAAGGAAGCAGGGTGCCTGTAAAATTCAGAGCGAATACCTTATCAAAACCTTCAGTTTTCAGTCCGAAAAAGGTATTTTCAGGATGACCGGCATTTTCAGGAGTGATTTGTTCTGCTTTTGTGGTTGCATCAGGTGAATTTCCCCCGGCCCCATTTATCAGAATATCAACATGGCCCATTTCCTTTTCAGCAAGATCCCGTGCTTTGATAATACTGTCCTTATCCAGAACATTACATTGTATCCCGATTGTTTTTGTTCCGTATTTATTTTGTACATTTTTCGCCAGTTCGTTAGCTACATCTTCCCTGATATCGAGAATAGCAGTTTTAACTCCTGCAGAAGCAAGAGCTTCCACAATGGCATTTCCAATAATCCCGGCTCCCCCGGTAATTACACATACTTTGTCTTTAAGGTCTGAAAATGAATACTTCATCTGAATAATTTTTAATTAGTAAAATATTATATTACCTGTGTTCATAATGTTCAATATTCTCTTTCGTGATTATATCAACGGGCATATATTGTATGGATTCAGGTTTTTTCTTCAGGATAATTGCATTGAATAATTGAATAATGCCTTTATATGCCTGTTCTTCGGGTTTCTGACTGATCAGAAAATCAATAATTCCCTTATTAAGATACATGATATTTTCAGGTAAAAGGTCGTAACCAATCATTTTTACATTATGTATTTCGTTGTTTTCCAGAAAACCTGCAACCTTGTAAACCCTGGAATTGGTTGTAAATATTCCTTTAATATCCAGTGTTTTAAAGGCTTTGCTCAGTTTTTCACTGATTATTTTATCAGATGCCTGGTTTGTATCAATAGTATGAAGAGATAATTTTTTTTCTGTATTCCCTGAAAAGTAATCACGGAATCCTTCTTCTCTCTTCAGAATGTGGTTATAGCTTTCTTTTCTGGATGCGAGGTTCATTATGAGTATATCTCCGGGTTCATGTATTCCGTAGCTGAGGATTTTTGCAGCTACCATACCGCTTTGACGACAGTCCTGGCCTATATATGAAATTTCTTCTATGCCCTCAATATTTGAATTAAACAGGGTAACAGGTATCTGTTTTAATTTGCATTCATTAATGAATTTTATGGAGTCTTCCACAAAGACAGGGGCAAAAAGCACAGCATCAGGTTTATCTGAAAGAAGACCAAAGGCTTTTGCGGCAAATGACTCTTTTTCAAACTGGCTAAAAAGATACATTTTTATATGAATACCGAAAGGACTGATCTCCCGGAGGGCTTTTTCAATACCATTAACCGGGGCAGACCAGAAATCATTTCCGTTAACGGACACGGGCATAATAACAGAAAAAGTCAGAGAGCGTTTTGAAGCTAATGTTTGTGCAAGGATATCAGGTTGGTAGTTAAATTCAGCAAGTATTTTTTCAACCTTTTTCCTGGTTACTTCAGAAACTTCACCCCGGTTATGAATTACACGATCGACAGTGCCTGTTGACACCTGTGCCAATTGAGCAATATCTTTTATTTTTATTTTCAAGATTATTGAAAAACAAATGATTATTTATTTCTTAATTTTCTTTATCTTCCTATGCAAATTTACATAAAAAAAATTGGAAAAGGAGATTTTTATAATTAATTTCGTGTTCGTACACGGATTTTTAACCACATAAAAATATTAACATAATGCAAATCGGAAAATATTCATTTGGCTTAGGCGACAGATTTGGCCAGCAGGGAAAGGCACAACTGAATGCAGTTATAAATGCCGCAGAAAAAGGCATTGAAATAATACCTGTATGGAACAAATCAAACCGCGAACATACAATAATTAATTCAGAACCTTCTGATACACGTTTTGAAGCAGATAATGCAGTAAAGGCATGCGGGTGGAAAAAACCTTATTTTGTGGATGCTGATCACATAAACCTGGGAAATGTTGATCGCTTTATTGAACCATCGGATTTCTTTACTATTGATGTTGCAGATTATATTGGAAAAGCAACAGATAAAGAATCCCTTGATAATTTTATTGAAAGAAACCTAAGATATGTCGGGAAGCTAAATGTACCTGGAATTAAAGAAGAAATTAAAATCAGCAGGGAAGATCTATCCATGATCGGTTCAAGGTTTTTATTCGCTATTCATAAAGCATCTGAAATTTATAAGTATATAGCTGACCGCAAAGGAGAAAATAATTTTGTTACTGAAGTGTCTATGGACGAAGTTGACAATCCTCAGACTCCTGTAGAAATGTTTTTTATTTTGTCTGCAATTTCAATGTTAAATATCCCTGTACAAACCATTGCCCCGAAATTTACCGGCAGGTTTAATAAGGGAGTTGATTATGTCGGAAACGTGAAACAATTCCGCAAAGAATTTGAAGAAGATATTCTGGTCATTGATTATGCTGTTAAAGAATTTGGATTACCTGACAACCTTAAACTAAGCGTACATTCCGGCAGTGATAAATTCTCAATATATCCTGTTATGGGAGAAATTATTAAAAAATATAATAAGGGAATTCACGTGAAAACAGCCGGAACAACCTGGCTTGAAGAAGTCATCGGCCTTGCTGAATCTGGCGGCGAAGCACTATCTCTGGCTAAATCAATCTACAGGAAAGCATTCGGGAAAAAAGAAGAATTATGTAAACCTTATGCCACTGTTATTGATATAGAATTTGAAAAACTGCCTTCTCCGGCAACTGTTGATGACTGGGATGCTTTAAAGTTTGCAGGAACTTTACGACATATACCCGGTAATCCTGACTTTGATCCGAACGTGAGACAATTAATACATGTTGGATATAAAGTGGCAGCAGAATACGGAAATGTTTATATTAATCTCCTCAGGCAAAATGAAAAGATAGTCAGTAAACAGGTTTTTGAAAATATATACAACAGGCATATCTGCAGATTGTTTGAATTGAAGAACTAACGCTTGCTTCAACAGGCTCAGCAACCGGTTATTAAAACAGCAACCGGTTATTAAAACAGATTATTCATTAAAATTACAATACAATGAAAAAATTCCTAGATGATAATTTCATGTTACATAGCAGGACTGCTGAAATATTGTATCATGAGTACGCAAAGGATCTCCCCATAATTGATTATCACTGCCACCTTCCTCCGGAAGAAATAGCAGAAAATAAAATGTTTGAAAACCTGACAAAAATATGGCTGGACGGAGATCATTATAAATGGAGGGCTATGCGCGCAAACGGAGTGGATGAAAAATATTGTACCGGGAATGCACCTGATCCTGAAAAATTTAAAAAATGGGCAGAGACGGTTCCATATACCATTAGAAATCCGCTTTATCACTGGACACACCTTGAATTAAGCAGGTACTTCGGTATTAATGATATCCTTAATCCTTCCTCAGCTGATAAAGTTTATAAAACAGCCACTTCTCTGCTTAAAACTGAAGATTTCAGGGTAAGAAATATTATGAGAAAAATGAAGGTGGAAGTAGTTTGTACCACTGACGATCCCATAGATAGCTTAAATTATCATAAAAAGATCAGGGAAGATAAATTTGAAATACAGGTTCTCCCTGCCTGGAGACCTGATAAAGCTATGGTAGTTGAAAATGCTGCTGTTTATAACAGTTACCTTGACAAACTTGCTGAGGTTGCCGGTATTGACATTAAAACATATACCGATCTTTTACAGGCATTAAAATTACGGCAGGACTTCTTTGAAACTATGGGTTGCCGGCTATCTGATCATGGACTGGAAACATTTTATGCTGAAGATTTTACTGAAAAGGAAATATCCGCAATTTTCCTGAAGATCAGAAGTGGGAAATCCCTTGATCACCTGGAAATCTTGAAATTCAAATCAGCACTGCTTCTCCGGTTTGCCGAAATGGATCATGATAAAGGATGGACACAGCAGTTTCATATAGGGGCTCTCAGGAACAATAATACTAAAATGTTCAGGAAACTTGGCCCTGATAAGGGATTTGACTCTATAGGAGATTTTGAAGTCGCCCGGCCTATGTCAAAATTTTTTGATAAACTTGATCTTAACGGGAAACTTACTAAAACTATTTTTTATAATCTTAATCCGAGGGATAATGAATTAATGGCCACCATGACAGGTAATTTCAATGATGGAATTATTCCTGGTAAAATGCAGTTTGGCTCAGGATGGTGGTTCCTGGATCAAAAAGATGGCATGGAAAAACAAATCAATGCTCTTTCCAATCTGGGCTTATTGAGCAGGTTCGTCGGGATGCTGACAGATTCAAGAAGTTTCCTTTCTTATCCCCGTCATGAATATTTCAGACGTATTTTATGCAATATCATTGGAAATGATGTGGAAAAGGGAGAAGTCCCAAATGACATGGAATGGCTTGGCAAAATAGTACAAGGGATATCCTATTATAATGCAAAGGAATATTTTAAGTTTTAACACCCTGAACATTTTCATAACCAGGCTGCAAATTCAAATTTTTGAAAAATAATTTTCCTAAATCGGTTTAGAAAATAACAGATTCTTGTTTCCTTTCTGTAAATATTTTCCTTCTTTTTTGATTTTTATCATGAATAATGTTAAGAAAAATTAGTTCAGCAATATCCTTTACAGGAACGGGAGATAACTTGGAGAAGGTTTTTTTGCATAATGGACAGGAAGTAGCAAGGTACTGAGGATTGTTCACAAGGATCTGCTGCAAGGCTTCTACGGTGATCTGGTCTTTTTCTTTTAATGAAAGTGTTGTATTAGCCAGGCTGCCCCCGCAACATAATGAATCTTTCCCATGAGGGTAAGATGTTTTTAATATACCAATTCTTCTTAATAGTTCTGCAGGTTCAGAATAAACAGAAAGTCCCCGTCCTAATTCACAGGGATCATGATATGCCAAAGTCATGAGTTGTTTTGAAAGATGTATCCTGTTATCTTTCCATAATTCCAGGATATATTGTGAATGATGAAGTATCCTGATATTCTTAAGTTCATAATCTTCAATAAATGTTTTCATACAGATAGGACAAGACGTTACTAATGTCCGTGCACCTGAATTAATTATTTCCTCCCTGTTGAATTTTACCAGTTTAGCTGCATCTTTATGTCTTCCTGCAAGTTTCAGGGGCCTTCCGCAGCATACCCCACCATCTTTATCCATGAAATGATAATTAATTCCTGCGATGCTGAAAATTCCCCGGATGGAACTGATTATTGAAGGTGACAGATGGGTCATACAGCCTGCAAAGAAAATAACATCTGTTCTTGTCATTTTACCGTGATGCAGATAATCATAATTACCTATGTTGTCGGTTGCAGAATTTTTCCTTGAGATCATGCGCATTTCGTTGATATCAATGCCTACCGGGCAGATTTCTGTACATCTGCCACACATCATACAATTTTCAAATTGGAGATCATTCAACTGGTTATCCCTAATGCCTCTTATGAAATATACAGCCCTGGACTCACTTTCAGGCATCTGGCACTTATCAATGCAGATACCACAGCGGGAACATGACAGAATTTCCATATTAGTGAATGGTCCGTATTTATCGCAGGTTCTGAAGCCATAATTTCTGAAAAAAATGAGGATCATTTCTACTGGAATATGCATATACCTGCTGAAAGGAAGGCTGGTGAAAAAGACACCCAGGCTGATAGAGTATGCCCACCAAAGAGGCATTTCAATAATTTCCGGTGAAATAACTGAACCTAATACATTACCGGCACTTTCTGTCAGAAAACTTCCATTATGATAGATCACTGAAGTAGCTCCTTCTGCCAGTAAACGGAGAGGGAAAATAAGCCATAAAGATATAAGAGCGATCTTGTCCTTTATTTTGAGGTGTGTGGTTTTTTTCATTCCTAACTTTGAAGAATGAAATCTTTTATAAAATGCAAGAAATACCCCGCTTAAAATAAATAAAAGGATCAAATCCATGGCAAATTCAAAAAACCCTTTCAGGGGATAAGTACCTGTAGTACTTTCCAGTTTATTGAAGAAAATGGAATAATAAGGAAGATGAAATTCTCCGGATTTATAAGAAATTGATTGTATAGAACCGGTCACAATAAGTAGGAACCATCCGAAAGCAAGGCTCATATGCATGTATCCTAAAACCGGGTTAACTTTAAAGATTTTACGATGCAATAAACTTTCGGAAAATATTTCCCTGATAGCTGAAATACTTTTGGATGACAGGAATCCGGCAGTAATTTTACGAATATCTTCAGGTGACATCCTGATCAGCCATCGGATTAATAGCACAAACAGGTACAGTAGTATAAATGTCAGACCTGCCCTGAAAGGCAGAGTAAACAGTTCAGTATGCATATTGTCCGGTTTTAGATAGTTCCTTATGCAACAGGTTAATTATTTTTCTTGTATTTATTCCTCTGGGACATATCAGGCTGCATTTTCCGCAGAACATACATTTACTTAACTCTTTTGCAACGGCATCATTTTGTCCCCTGCGAATATTATGACATAATTGTCTGTAGTTGAAGTCAGTATATGCTGCAGCAGTACAACTTGCTGTGCATGAACCACAACTTATACATGACATAAATCCGGCTTCTCCAGATATTATTTTATGATAGAGGTTAAAATCTCTTTCATCAAGATTTATCTGGTTATCAGAATGAATTGTAAAGCCGAATTTATTATTTCTCATTATTCACTTTTGTTTAAGAATGATGATATTTCCAGGGAGACTGCACGTGCTTCTGTTATTGATTCAGCTATTGATTTCGGGCCAGTACAGGCGCCTGCAAGAAAAATCCCTTCGCGGGAACTGTGGTTTCTTTTCAGGTGTTCATCCACAGGTTTAAAGAATCTGTCTTTCCCAATGTCCAGTGAAAGCATTTCTTTAAGATATGTTGATCCTGATGCAGGGACAAACCCTGTTAGAAGTATCACCAGATCCAGGGAGATTTTCATTGGTTTCCCGGAAAGAGTATCTTCAAACCTGACAGATATTTTATTATCATGAGTTTCCGATGCTTCGGAAACCCTGCCCCTGATAAATTGTACTCCCCATTTTTCCTGGGCTTCCCGGTACAGATCCTCAAAATATCTCCCGAACATTCTCAGGTCCATGTAAAAACAGAATACCTCGTATCCGGGATAATACTCCCTTAACTTCATTGATTGCTTTACACCTGTAACACAACAAACCTTCGAACAATATTCATTTCCCACCTTTTCATCACGTGATCCGACACAATGAAGGATTCCTATTTTCCCCCTCCCGTCTTTATTCAGTAATTTATATCCGTTCTTACCTGAAAAATATTCTTCCAGTTCAGCGGCAGTAATTACTTTATCATATATTCCATAGCCGTATTCTTCTTTTTTTCTTGCATCAAAAAGATCGAATCCTGTTGCTAAAAGAATTACATCTGTTTTAACGAAATCACCGGTAGAAAGAGAAGAAATAAATTGTCCGTTTAATTTTTTTATTGTTGTGATTTCCGTACTGAGTTTCACATCCACTTTATAGTTTATGGCATCTTTAAGGGGATTTAAGATATTTGCTGCAGGTTTTCTGTCGGGGAAAAGAAAGTCCCAGTTATCAACATGTCCTCCGAGTCTCCCCTGTCTTTCCACAAGAGTAACCCTGTATCCCATTTCTGCGAGTCTTGCAGAGGCTTCCATTCCGGTAACACCTCCGCCTATAACAAGTATGGTTTTTCTCTGGGGCATGCTATTCTTTAATTTTCAGTATACTTTTAATACTTCAGGATATTCAGGAGTTCCGATAAATTTGCCTTTTTCACCTTTATATTTCATATTGAGATCATAAGGGATCCCTATTTTTTCGAGAAGCGGTTCAACAGCTACCTGGTGTGTTTGTAAGCCAATATCCCAGGGATCATATCCCAGTACAAGGCCTGCTACTTCTTCGTATGTTAAAACAGGAATTCCCTGGCCTCCTGATCCATAGGTAATTCCTTCCATTTCAGCAATCACAAATTGCCACCTGTCCATAAAATATGGGCAACCCGGGCAGTTTGTTATGATAAAGTCAGGTTGAAACGGAGCCATAGACTCGAATTTTCTTTTAGAACATGCAACACTATAACCTCTGTTCGCTTTAACGAGATATTGACGGAATCCGAATCCGCAGCAATGCCTTCTTTCGGGGTAATCTATGATTTCACCACCCCATGATTCAATCATTCCTGTAAGTACATAAGGATATTCTGCTCCTCCAATACCTTTATGCGGGAACATACGGGCATAATGGCATCCAATATGTTCTACCACCTTCAGTGGGGCACCTGTATATTGATTTATCAGTTTGAATTTACCCTTATTGGCGATTTCATCTCTGTATTTATATATTATATCACTGGAATGAGCAAGATTCTCCGGTTTATTAAATTCTCTTCCAGTTGCCTTCCAAAGCATCTCCCTTATTTTTGTTTCTATCTCAGGAAAATGTTGCCATGTTTCAAGAATCTCAGTATATATACCGAAGGAAGTGATACAGGAAGGGACATAATTCTTGTATCCTGATTCCGACATCAGTGAGAACTGTCTTGCCACCACAGTCATTGTAGTCTCAAAAGGTACAATATCAGCATGATAAGCAATTCCGGTACAGGTAGTGTGCCGGGGATCATCATAAATATCTTTGCCTAGCTCTTCTCTTAGAATTTTCAGGAAGGTAGTTTCAGAACCAGGAAAAAAGTTTTGCCTGATACAGCTTCTTGCATAAAAATAATGATCAGATGCAATATCTTTTTGATATTCTTTCCATACCCGTTTTTTACCTTCAACATTCATATCTGATATTCAATTCATTTTAATTTTGCATCCTGGTATCTTAAGGTTCCTTGTCACCTGATATCCTGTTTCTTTCTCCTGTATAGACATATTTAAAATATTCGCATTCTTTTCCTGTCCCGAAAGGGATACCCAGTTCATCTGCTTTCTTTTTACTGGTTTTTTCAATATTATTAAATTGTTCGCTTGCACCGCTTATGTCGAAAATGGATTTTAATTCTTCCAGGGATTCGGCAGGGATCTTCCGTAATAATCCACCTCCGTTTCCGTTATAATTTCCTCCAAGTCTTTTATATACTTCCCCGGGATTATTGATTATCCAGTCCCAAATGGGTCCCTGCTCCGGAAACGCAAGAGTATTCAGATGGCCGGCATAAACACAATACCCGGTTTCAAGAATGGATTCACCTACCATTCTTTTTATAGCGAGTTGTTGTCTTCCTTTTTCAGATTCAACGAAATAACCTTTTTTTTGGGATAGTGAACGAAGGGCTATAATTATTAATCCGGGTTTATTTCCTCTTGGACATCTTGTAGCGCAAGACATGCATTCTCCGCAGTACCATATGGTATCACTTTTTAATAATTCAATGATCTCATCCTCATTTTTGGATTGAGTAATAACTGCTATTCTACGTGGATCGTAATCATAAAATGCTGCAGCAGGACAAATGGCTGTGCAGGTTCCGCAATTAATGCATGCGTTAAGACCTTCAATAAATCTTACATCCTGCGAAAGATAATCGTAGATCTTTCCCATAGGCGAGAGTTTATAAAAATCAAAATTAATTTTATGGTTTAAAGAATAAAAGCCTTAAAAAACTTAAATTTAATAAGTTATTTAACCATGGGTATAAATACCTATTCGGGCAGGACTTTATAAATCAATCAGCTTATTTTTCAGGGCGAAAATAACAAGGCTTGCAGTATTTTTTGAGTTAGTTTTTTCAAGCAGGTGAGATCGGTGTTTGTCAACGGTTCGTTTACTGATATTTAATTTCTCTGCAATTTCCTGGTTAGAGTAACCTTTACAAATTTCAACCAGCACTTCATTTTCGCGGATTGAGAGGTTGCATTCATTAGTTTCAGTGATCTGAGCAGATTTTTTATTTTTTATAAGGCTGAAAAGAATTTGTTCTGAGAAATGCGTTTTCCCTTCATTAACAGAAAGGATTGCCTGTTTCACTTCGGCGATATCGGAATCTTTCAGCAAGAATCCTTTAGCTCCGGCTTCAATCATTTTATAATAGTATTCTTCATCGCTGAACATGGAAAGGGCAATAATTTTCAGATCAGGATTTTTAGAAATAGCACGTTTTGTCGTTTCAATACCATCAATGCCTGGCAGATCAATATCCATCAGAACTATATCCGATTCGTTTACGGCCATTTTTTTCAGAAAATCTTCCCCACTTGCGGCTTCATAGATAACGTTAATATTTTGCGTCGTTTTTAAAAGAATTTTTAACCCGTTTCTGAAAAGTGAATGGTCATCAACTATGGTAACTCTTATAGATTCCATTGTCAATTTTTGGAATAATAAGTAAAATTACAAAGATTAATTTATTTTTAGCCCATCACCCTGATAATAACTTTCAATCCTGCTTTTTTTGCACTTTCTATTTCAATATTTCCTTTGATTGACTGGATCCTGGTAAGGATATTTGAATATCCCATTCCTTTGGCTGGTCCGTTAACTACTTCATCAACATCGAATCCAACTCCATCATCACTATAAGTAAGGATCAACATTTTCTCCTGGTGATTAAGGTGGATTTCAATATTTCTTGCATGAGCATGTTTAATTGTATTATTTATCAATTCACATACCACACGGTACAAAATCACCTCTACCTCTTCAGTAAATCTTTGATCTGAAATATTTGTATCATAATACAATCGCATATGAGGAGGAAGCACCAGTTTTGAAGTGAAATTTTTTATTGCCGCACCTAAACCGAAATTATTAAGCATGTGTGGGCTCAGGTTATTTGATATTTCCTTAATGCTTTTTATTGCTTCGTTAATTGCGAAGTCTGTATTATTGATAATTTCCAGCCTGTCACTATCTGTTTCCATTTCTGAAAGAGTGGAAACAGACATTTTAACAGTAGAAAGGATTGGAGCCAGGCCATCATGCAGATCTTTGGCAAATCTTTTCCTTTCTTTTTCTTCAGTTTGTATGATGGTATTAATAATTCGTTTTTCGGCTTCTCTTCTTGAATCTTCAACTTTCTTAAGAAACTGAAATATCTTCCGGATAAGAAAAACACCTACCGTAATAAATAATGATGTAATGAACCCTATCCAGATAAATATCCGGTTCATATCCTCATCAGGTATTTCATAAAAGAAAGGTATGATTTCCATCAGCCGCCTGAGTGCCATTAATACAAATCCTGCACTGATAAGAATCCATGACAAATTATATTTGGTAACTCTTGTCAAACGTATTGCAAGAAATGCTGCAATAAATTGCATGACAATAGAAGTGAACAATGCGACTTGTGTTATCATGATCCTGAACTTAATATATTATATTATCAAAAACTATTTCTTGATTTCATTAATAATTAATCTGAGTTCGTTATAAAATATTTCTATGTCGAACTCACGTTAATTCTTTATTTTCAATACAGTAGTTGTATTTTTTCATTGATCGGATTGATTTCTGATAATAAATCTTGTTAAATTTATAAGTATTTCTTAAATTTCACCAAAATTAAATAACAATGTCAGAACATTTAACTAAAGATAATGCAGCTATCAGGAAAGCCATAGCCAGAAAAAGGAGGCAGAAAAAATATAATCTTCCTATCATTGGGCATTTTGCTGACAGAAGCATTGAATTCAAATCGATACTTGAAGCCGAAGCAGTTACCGGAATTCATTATACATTGATTTTTGAAGCATGTATTGGGAAAATTTTCAAAGCAAAAGGAGCAATATTTGAATTTAAGAAAGGGAATCACTACATTAAATATAAAGCCTATTATATCAATGCCCAGGAAAAATATACCAGGCATATAGGATTTAACGGTTAATCCCTGTTAATATAATTTCACCTTTTCAAATGCTTTTTCAATATCCTGAGGCGTTTTGATAGTTTTCAGGTAAGTTTCAAATTTTTCAGTATCCTGTGGGAACATATTATATGCAAGATCCAATGTTTTTCCCAGTTTTTTAATTGCGTCAGCCTCCGTGATCTGATCCTTTTTTAACTGTTTTTTATACAGGGTATTTAATTTTAGCACTGCATAGTATATTGTCGGTTTCTTCACAACTGTCTTAGTTGTTGGTGACATTGCAGTGGGAGCTTCTGTGAACGTATACGTCTTTTCCAGCCTGTACATCTTCCTTGCTATGGGATCACCAAGATAATGAGATTTCATTAACGAGTAATCCAGATTAAGGTTGGCTGTGTCCTTGATTTGATCACGAAAGAAAAATGTATTTTCATCCTGACCTGATACAGTATTAAAAAGGCTGATTATCAGCACTAAAACAACTAGTGATTTCATTTGAAAAATAGGTTAAGTGGTTTTGCAATGCAATTTAACTGCAAGAAGCAAAAATAATTAATTCTAAATAACTTAGTTGAAAAGGAATTAATTTTATTTTAAAACAGGGATTTTTTTATTTATCCAATAGGTATTTCACAAAAATTTTGCTTATGTTTAACCGAAAAAAATGAAAGTCTGGTTAGCTCAAATAAGGGCAAATTTCCTGGTGTTATCTGTTTTTCTTGTTCTTATTGGATTGGCATTTTCCGTGAAATATCCTTCTTCCCCTACTCAGGAATTCAGTTATATAAAAGCGTTTATGTTAATGATCGGTGTTGTTTCCGCCCATATAAGTGTGAATCTTTTTAATGAATACTCGGATTTTTTTACAAGGATTGATTTTAGTACAACCCGTACTCCATTTAGTGGGGGAAGCGGAATGATGGTTTCCGGTAAAAGTTCACCCTCGGAGGTTTTGAGAGTTGCTGTAATTACTTTAATAATAGCCCTCATAACAGGAATATATTTTAGTGTTACAGCTCACTGGGTTATTATGATTTTTGCTATTATTGGAGCTTTTAGTATTATTTTTTACACTCCTCTGCTTTCGAAAAATATGCTTGGTGAACTGTTCGCAGGTTTATCCCTGGGTACATTTGTTGTACTGGGAACATATATATCTGTTCATGCGAGTTACAGTATGCCTCTTGATAAAATGATACCTTCAGAGGTTATATGGTTATCCATACCTCCGGGGATTCTTACATCTCTTTTACTTCTGATAAACCAGTTCCCTGACACAGATGCTGATAAAGAAGGTGGGAGAAGTCATCTTGTGATAAGGTTTGGCAAGAAAAAAGCTGCATGGATATATGCAGCAGGAATGTTTATTACGTTTGCCATTATTATGCTTCTTCCTGTTTTCAGGGTATCATCATTCTGGGTTTACATAGCACTGTTACCTTTACCCCTCGCGGTAAAAGCAACTATGACAGCAATAAAATACGGGGAAGATACTCCCAGGCTGATCCCTGCGCTGGGTAACAATGTTATCACAGTATTAGCTACTGATTTATTGATAGCAGTGGCTATATTTATTGAGGTATTATAAATATTTACTTTGATCTTATTGCTTCCTTAACAGAACTTTGGCATTATCAGCTTTTGTAATTTCATTCCTGAAATTAACAAGTTCTTCATATCTTTCACGGGGGAATAATCCACTCTTCATTTGTAATTCTCTTACGTATCTTAATTTGTCATCTATTAAATCAATTTTAGCCGAATATGTTCCAAAAGAGGTAGTAATTTCTTTTGGTTCCGGAAAATATTCCACTATATACCCTTCAGGCATAGTAAACGTTACTGTATCTTTATCAATATAAGGTATTTGGATAAAAACATCAGTTTGTCTTTCCGATAGCTTCTTAGGAACATAGGTTAAACGGTTTAATAAATTTATCGGGAGAAAAATCCTGTCGTTTGATATGGAAAGATACTTATATAATTCCATATCAATTGTCAAAACAGATGACGGACAAGGCTTCTTATTATATGTCACTGAGAAGTTACTAATATTAATATCTGATATTTCGAGATTCATTAGAAGATGTTTTTCCTGTTCTGGTTTGGAGATGTTTTCAAGAACTGAGAACCTTTCATATTGTAATCCTTCATTTAACAATATTACATTTGCATGTACCAAATTATTTTCCGGATTACAATTCACCTCGGTTTTCATAATTTGGCGATTAACATCCATATGGTATTCCGGGGTTTGGACTATTTTTCCTCCATTTTCAGTTATAAGAAGAGCGGGTCTGTTGCCCGTAAATCTTCCCATGTATCCAAAGGGATTTGATTGATTTGTACATTCAAGCCAGATTGTATCTTTTTCAACGGGAACGCATAAAATTACATGATTGAATTGCTGACAGGGGAAATCCAGGAAAATCTTACCATTATTACCTGCTTTTATAGCGGTATAAATCGAATAAATACCTGCTTCTTTTAATAAAGCTTTCATATAGTTGCTCAGAGCTTTACAGTCACCATATCCATATTTATATACAGTTGCTGCATCGAATGGTTGAAATCCTCCTATTCCTAACTGTATAGAAACATACCTTGTGGTTGACTGGAGATATTTATAGAGTATTTTTATTTTTTCTAAATTACAGGTAATTCCATCTGTAAGTTCCTTAACTTTCATAATAGCCTCAGGAGGAAGCTGATCTCTGTCCTGTATAAGTGAATATTCCCATTTTCCAAATGATTCCCATGTTTCAAAAGAACCATTTGAATTATAGTAATTGTAATAAACAGGAGTAAGCAGTACCATCGGCCTGTATGTACTATGATGAGGTTTGTAAGGTTCATCAGGGATTGCCGGAAGATTGTTAAGTTCCCAACGGTATGTAGAAGTCTTTTCATCTGAAATAACCTCAACTGGATGTTTCAGGTTAAATTCTTTATATCTGATCTGGTAATCTTTAGGTATTGTTATTATATATTCAGAAGATTCAACAGCTATTTTTTCCCCTGCCGCAGGGATCCAGGGGGGAAATGAAATAAATCCTTTGTAAACCTGGGTGTAATTTATTTCCATGGTATATGGGAAAGAGTTCCCTATAATCTTAATACTTTTTGCCCGGGTATCATCATACAGGTTAAATCCAGAAACTGCACTATGATCAACAAAATCATCAGTTTTAAAACTCTCTTTCTTATTCCCGTTTTTATCATATAAAACAGCATAACATTTTGATATGGGTGATTGTTTATCATAAAAAAGTGAAAAAGTATTCATTTCTTCCCCTGTTTTACTGCAAACAGTAACAATTATTTTTCTGTTTTCTACTGCGTTTAATTCGTTTTTTACTTCAAAATGGGTAAGATCCTTCCTGATTATAAGATGAGTATTGATTTTTAATTCATCTGAGATATCAGACACAGGGTAATATTGTGCAAGAACTATTTGTCCAATTATTGAAAGGATAATTAATATTATAATAAGCAAATATCTCATTACAGGGGGGATTTCTTGAATATAATTTGTTCTGCATTTTTTCCAATAATCTGAGCATAGAATTCCTTCAGATTTTGATATTCATTCGGCAAATACATACTTTTATTTATATCAAACATGATCACTACCTGAACAATATTTCCGACCTGGTTAACATTATAAATAAAACTTCCTCCATTATCAGGAAGTTTTAAATTAACACTTTCAGGAAGAGATTCTACCTCATAGCCTTCAGGAATGTCAATTCTGGTATATATTTTTTTCTTTATAGGATAGGCATAATCTACAGGGAACTTTCTTTCAGTCATTTTAAAAGGATTATCTGAAATGCGTTCATAAAAAGTCGGGTTAAATGAAATTAAATCTCCCATATATTGTGATTGTTCTTTTATAATGATATCCATTTCACATTTCAGGGGAGAATAAATATCATCAACATCTGAGAAATCAAATGATTCAACTTCCAGCCCTGTTCTTTTTGCACATAACTCTTCAATGTATTTATCATTTGTAACTTCATTCTCTATTTTTTGACGGGTTTGATAACCAGCATACCCGTCATGAATAATTACTAGTTTACCAGAAAAGTCTCCGGTCCCATTTAAGTTGAGGGAATAATAAACTTTTTCATCATATGGAATCTTTGAAGTAAGATCTACCCAGTCACACTTTCTTGAATCAACGATTCTTCCTTTATCATTTAAGCATCGGATTGGGAGCATACCAAAGGGACAATATGGGTCTGTAGCATCTAAAAGAAATATTTTATTCTTTACATGAGCCTGGACAATCATATAATTAAACTTATCCATAGTAGGATGAATGGGGAAAATCATCCCGTTTGATCTAGTACTGATTATAACCGGATAAGCTTCAATATCTGCAGCACGGAGAAGATTAATTAAAATAAAGTTAATTTCTGAAGCATTACCTATTTTATCTTTATAAACCTTCCTTAAAGGGTCAGAAGTATATACACCATATTTACCATTCCATTTAATATTGTTTTTTACTTGTTCATAAATTGCTTTAAGAAGATCCTCAGAATCAGAATATTTGTTTATAATATCTGCGATATCTTCTTTTGCGAAATAGCTTTTATCAAGTTGTTTTCCAAAATATTCACTATCAAGAAACTTCTCATTTACTCTATTCCAGGAGGTTGTGTATTCTTTAATTATTGATCCAGGAAAAAAGATAGATTTAAGTTCAAATTCTATAGCAGAACGATAATTATCAATTGAATTAACATAGGCTTCTTCCTTTAAAGCAGGGAGATTAACTGCCGTCATTTCCCTTATATTTACAGTAAATTCAAGTTGATTTATCATTGTACCCTGGCTTGTTGTAGTATTTCGTGTCAGTGTTTCATATCCTTTCATATGAACCTGGTAGTTAAAATATTCCGGGATTTTTATAGTATATTGGCTTTGAAGTACAGGGATACCATATTGAAATTGCCAGGGTCTCAGGTATGCAAAAAAATCTGATTCCAGGGAATAGCTTAATTCTATCAAAGATCCTTCTTTAACATTTGGAAATGAGATTTTAACTTTATTGTAATTGTCAGTGACTACTTCTTTAAATATTTGATCTTTTTCAAGTTTAGCCTTTATTATCTCGCCATTTTCATAATTATAAGTAAATCCTTTTATTCCCACAACATTTTCTTTAGTTGCATATATATTATAATATGGAATTACAAAGTCAGACCATTCATATCCGGATTTAGTGAGTATTTTTATCATGATCCGGCGAATAATTTTCCAGCGCCAATGGTTATTTTCCAAATAAAAAAATGTATCTCCCTCATCGAAGACTATATATGCTTCCGCTGTACTGTCAATAGGACAAGTAGTCGATTTAACCAATTCTTCGGAAGGTTTACCGAATTTTGGTGGTTTAAACTGGCTGAAAGATAGTAAGGTAAAAATTACTAAACCTCCGATAATTAAAACAGTTTTTTGATACATTTTTATAATGTTAAGGTTTGTTAAAGTAAAAATAATAAAATTATAACAAAACTGTAATAATCAGGAGAGAATAATGATAAAAAAGACAGAAAAAATAAAAAGAAATTAAATTGTATAAATTGCTTTATAGCAATTTTTTATTGATTTGAGATGAATAAATTATCCTCCATATAAATATCTCTTGATTTTATTTGTAGGTGTTTTTTCAAAGGGTACTGATTGTAAAATAACCATCTGAATTTTAGAATACCTGTTAACCCGCTGGTTGACAAAAGTCTGTATCTCTTCAAGAAATTCATCCAGTGAATCATGGCATACCTTTACTACTTTCTCATTTAATTTTATGATCTTATTTTCAATATCCTGGAGGTTTATGTTCACATAAGCAATAAGTTTATCTTTTTGGCTTACAACCAGGGATTCCTCAATATATTCTATACTGTTGATGATAGATTCTATTTCTTCGGGATAAATATTTTCCCCGTTTGTTCCGATGATAAGATTTTTAATTCTGCCTCTTATATAAAGGTTACCTTTCTTATCTATATATCCCAGATCGCCAGTCCTGAACCATCCTTCAGTGGTTATGACTTCTGATGTGGCCTTAGGATTTTTATAATAACCCTGCATCAGATTTGGCCCTCTTGCAATTATTTCTCCTTCTCCGGTCTCAGGATCCGGATCGTCAATTTTAAGTTCTACTCCCTGCAATATTTTACCTGTGGATTGCCATGGGGTTTTATATGGAGAGGACCCTGCCAGTAAGGGAGATGTTTCTGTAAGTCCATAGCCAATGGCATATGGAAATTTTGCTTCAGCCAGGTATTTTTCAATATTTCCATCGAGTTTAGAACCTCCTATACCGAAAAATATAAGTTCACCACCAAAAGTTTTCATTAATTTTTTTCCTACCAGCCTGTTTAATATTTTTCGGGTAAGAGGAAACCTGAAAAGATTTCGTGTGATCCTATTCTTATTGAATTTCGGTAATACCTGTTTTCTGAAGATTTTTTCGATTATCAAAGGTACTGTTAATAAATGGGTAGGTTTGACTTTAGCAAGAGCTTCAATAAGTATTGAAGGAGACATTTGTTTTTTAAGGTAATAAACAGAAGCTCCTGAATATAATGGGAGGAGAAGGCCAATGGAATTCTCATAAGTGTGTGACATAGGGAGAATGGACAGGAAGCGATGCCCAATGGTAACATGCTGAATAGTAAGACACTTTTCTGCCATCCATGCAAGGTTTTTATGCGTAAGCATGACTCCTTTAGAAGATCCAGTTGTTCCTGATGTATAAATGATTGTAGCAATATTGTCTTCACAGGAAGTTTTATCCATTTCTTCTAAAGAAAATCGTTCAGGGATACCTGATGTTTCAGAAGGAGATGAATTCATAACAGTCAGATTATCAGTGATTATAACCTGTATTCTCCCTGCAACAATATTTTTCAGACGTTCAATTTGTTTACCTGAAGCAAATAATAATTTTGATTCGGAATGTTCAATGATGTTATAAACCTCATTTTCATGAAAGTCGGGTAAAATGGGAACAGCAACAGCTCCCATGCTGACAATTGAAAGGAAAGCAATACCCCAGTTAGGCATATTTTCTCCTATAAGAGCTACTTTATCTCCTTTCTCTATCCCAAGAATATCCAGAAGGGCAACGGTTTCCTTAATTTTTATGCCTAATTCTGTATAGGTAATACCTTTTTCCCCAACAAAAGCTAGTGCTGTATTATCAGAGAAATTATTAACTGAATCCTTGATAAATGAAGGAATGGTAAATTTTTTCATTGGATATAATAAGGAAAATAAATGTAAAATACGGCTAATGTACTTCGGATCAGGGATAATCCAAATAATAAATATACGTTTACCCGAGGTAAGTTTTTAAAAGTTTACTGCGGGATGTATGCCTGAGTCTTCTGATAGCCTTTTCTTTTATTTGTCTGACTCTTTCACGGGTAAGCCCGAATTTTTCTCCGATCTCTTCCAGTGTCATTTCCTGGCAGCCGATGCCAAAGAAGAACCTTATGATATCTCTTTCCCGTTCTGTAAGAGTTGAAAGAGCACGGTCTATTTCTTTTGCAAGAGATTCTTTTATCAGATTTTTATCTGCATTTGGTGAGTCATTGTTTTGAATGACATCAAGAAGACTGTTATCTTCACCTTCGACGAAAGGAGCATCAACAGACACGTGTCTTCCTGAAACCCTCAGAGTATCAGCCACTTTTTCTTTTGGCAATTCAAGTGCATCTGCCAGTTCTTCAGGAGAAGGAGTTCTTTCGTTTTCCTGTTCGAACTTTGAAAATGCTTTATTGATTTTGTTTAATGAACCTACCTGGTTCAGGGGCAACCTGACAATTCTTGATTGTTCGGCAAGGGCCTGTAATATAGATTGTCGAATCCACCAAACAGCATAAGAGATGAATTTAAACCCCCGGGTTTCATCAAATTTTTCAGCAGCTTTAATCAATCCGAGATTTCCTTCATTTATAAGGTCGGGCAAACTTAAGCCCTGATTCTGGTATTGTTTAGCAACTGACACAACAAATCTGAGATTTGCTCTTGTGAGTTTTTCCAAAGCTACCCTGTCACCTTTCTTAATTCTTTGTGCCAGATCGACTTCTTCTTCAACTGTAATTAGTTCTTCTCTTCCTATTTCCTGCAGATACTTATCCAATGATGCGCTTTCCCTGTTGGTAATAGATTTCGTGATTTTTAACTGTCTCATTATATAAGTTCTCCTCCTAAAAAAATTTTGTGCGAATTTAGACTATTTAAGAATACAAGTCAATATTAAAATGATAAACTATTAAAAAAACAATGAAATGTTAATAAAGTTTAATTCAAACGCCTTCAAAAGGTTGGGAAAAGCAATTATTATTTATTGTTAATAAATTATAGTTGTTTTTATCTATAATCCAAAAGCATAATATGCAACCACACCATCGGGGTATACACCTTCGAGATAAACTCCTCCTTTTTTTATTTTTGCCAGTGTATTACGGATATCGTCGACGGTATTAATTTGCAAATTATTTATTTTAACTATTATAAAACCTTCTTTAATGCCTGCTCTTGCAAGTTTACCCTGGCTAAGGGAAACAACTTTCACCCCGTTCTTTATTTTCAGTCTTGATAATTCTTCTGTACTTGCGGGCACAAAACTTGCACCGAGTTCGGCTATTAAATCATCAGCCTGGACGACCTCCATATTACCTTCCATATTACGTAAAGTAACGTCAAAAAGTTTCTCTTTATTGTCTCTTTTTACTAAAACCTTTACTTTATCACCTGGCCGGTACCGGCTCACCTGTTCCTGTAATTCTGAAGCGCTGTTCAGGCGGATTCCGTTAATGGAGAGGATAACATCACCTTCTTTAATACCAGCTTCTTTGGCAGCACTGTTCTCCCTTGTTTCATTAACATAAACGCCTTCCAGGTTTTCTATTTTCTTTTCCTTTGCCAGTTCCTGTGTAACGTCCTGTATGGTAATACCAAGAATAGCTCTTTGTACAGCTCCGAATTCTCTCAGATCACTTACTACTTTTTTAACAATGCTGACGGGAATAGCAAAAGAATATCCGGTATAAGCACCTGTCCGGCTGGCAATAGCAGTATTAATACCAACAAGGTCACCGAAGGTATTTACCAGTGCACCACCGCTGTTCCCCGGGTTAACTGCTGCATCAGTCTGAATAAATGATTCAATGGCAAGCTGATCCTGTAATATATTGAGGTTTCGTGCTTTAGCACTTATGATCCCGGCTGTGACAGTAGATGTCAGATTATATGGATTTCCCACTGCAAGCACCCATTCTCCCAATTTCAGAATATCGGAGTCTCCGTATTTCAGAAAAGGCAAATCATTCGCTTCAATTTTCAATAACGCCAAATCAGTACTGCGGTCGCTTCCGATTATTTTTGCTTCAAAAGTCCTCCTGTCGTTCAATACTATCTCAAGATTATCCATATCCTGGATAACATGATTATTAGTAACAATGTATCCGTCTTCTGAAATTATTACTCCGGATCCGAATCCCATTACAGGTTGAGGTTGACTCGGAGCCTTTTCCCCAAAGAAAAATTCATAAAATGGGTTATACGAATAACTTTCACGCATAGCCTTGGTTTTAACATGTACGACAGCGTGAACAGCCTTCTCGGCCGCAACCGTAAAATCAGCAGTTGCTTCCGGGGCTGCAGGAAGGGTGGCATACAAAGCCGCCGGCCTGGATTCAACTTCAATTATTTTTGTTTCCGGTTTTAAAACCAGAGCAAATACTGTTATTGCCAGTACAGCTCCAAGTAAAGCTGTCAGCAATGATCCTGCAAATCTTTTCATATCAGTATAATTTTATTATTTACTATCACTTAAGCGGAAAATATCCTTCAAATTTTATGCCTTAACAGGAAGAATGATTAATATTGTGTGCAATTAACGAATTAGATAATCAGGTTGTTGCATTTTGATAAATTATTTAAGAAATTTTAACAGATGGCAAAGCAGATTGAATTTTCTAAATATCATGGTACAGGTAATGATTTTATACTCATAGATGCGAGAAGAGAAGGTGATAAACACTATACCCGGGAAGTGGTTAATTTTCTATGCAACAGGCACTCGGGTATTGGGGCAGATGGGCTGATCCTTTTATTGGGTTCAGATACAAGGGATTTTCATATGAAATATTTTAACAGTGATGGCAATGAAAGCACTATGTGTGGGAACGGGGGAAGATGCATAACTGCTTTTGCCCGCAATCTGGGCATTGTCAGGGACAAAGCCTCTTTTACAGGGATTGACGGTGATCATATAGCATATATTTCTGACAATAATATGGTTGATCTCAGGATGATTGATGTAGAGAATATTTCAAGGTCTGGTAACGGATACTTTCTCAATACAGGATCCCCTCATTTCGTCATTGTCAGAAAGGATGTCCTTAATATTGATGTGTTTAGGGAAGGAAGGGAGATCAGGTACCATCCTGAATTTGCTCCCTCTGGTACAAATGTGAATTTCATGGAAATCATTGGTGCAAATGAGATAATAGTCAGAACTTACGAGAGAGGTGTGGAAAATGAAACACTTTCCTGTGGAACAGGTTCTGTAGCTTCTGCCATAACTGCATGTTTTATTAATAAACCTGACATTTGTTCATTTATTGTTCAAACTTCCGGGGGAAAACTGGGTGTCAGATTTAAAACTGAAAATTATTCCAGGTTTACAGATGTCTGGTTGTCAGGGCCTGCGCAATTTGTATTTAAAGGAGAGATACAGAAATCACTTTTTTAATAGTTTCTGTAATGCATACATTTCATCCCGGTATTTTGCGGCTTCAATAAAATCGAGTTGTTTAGCTGCTTTCTCCATTAACTTGCGGGTGTTATCAATAGCTTTCTTTAAAGCCTCTTCCGACATGTACTGAACAACAGGATCTGCGGCAATATTCACTTCACCGGGGCCGGAATAAAACTGACTTTTTCTTTCCTCTGCCTTCGTTATTCCCATAATGGAAAGCATGGCCTTCTTAATTTGCTTAGGAGTAATATTATTTTCCTCATTGAATCTTAATTGTTTTTCCCGCCTGCGATTTGTTTCATCAATAGTTCTTTGCATCGAACCAGTAATTTTATCGGCATACATTATTACTTTACCGTTCAGGTGTCTTGCAGCCCTGCCTGAAGTTTGGGTGAGTGACTTTTCGGAACGCAGAAATCCTTCTTTGTCTGCATCAAGTATTGCTACCAGGGATACTTCAGGCAAATCAAGGCCTTCCCTTAAAAGATTTACTCCAACCAGCACATCAAAGCTGCCCCTTCTTAATCCCTCCATAATCTCAACTCTGTCGAGAGTGTCAATATCGGAATGGATATACCTGCATTTAATATTCAACTTTACAAGATATGCTGATAGCTCTTCAGCCATTCTTTTAGTTAGCGTTGTCACAAGGACTCTTTCATTATTTTCCACTCTGGTGTTTATTTCCCCGATGAGATGGTCAATCTGGTTAAGACTGCTCCTGACCTCAATCACGGGATCAAGGAGCCCTGTAGGGCGTATCAGTTGCTCAATAATTATCCCTCCTGTTTTTTCCAGTTCATAATCTCCCGGGGTAGCAGAAACATAGATTGTTTGACTGGTAAGAGATTCAAATTCATCAAATTTCAGAGGGCGGTTATCAATTGCAGCAGGAAGTCGGAATCCATATTCCACAAGCACCTGTTTTCTTGAATGATCACCTCCATACATAGCTCTTATTTGTGGTATAGTGACATGAGACTCGTCAATGATCATGATAAAATCTTCCGGAAAATAATCCAGCAGACAAAAAGGACGGGAACCCGGTTTTCTTCCGTCAAAATACCTTGAATAGTTCTCAATTCCCGGGCAATACCCCAGTTCCATGATCATTTCCAGGTCATATGTAACTCTTTCCTTTATACGTTTTGCTTCCAGGGATTTTCCGATTTCATTGAAATAAGCTGCCTGTATTACCATATCATCCTGGATTTCTTCAATAGCTTTCTTCAGACGGTTTTTAGCAGTTATAAAAATATTGGCCGGAAATATTGTCACTTCATTATGTTTGGATAGTGTTTGCCCGGAAACAGGATCTACCGTTTCCAGTTCCTCAATCTCATCTCCCATGAAGATAATTCTGCAAGCTGTATCATTGTATGCATGGAAGACATCTACTGTATCACCCCTTACTCTGAATGTTCCGGGACGCGTGTCCACCTCATTACGGGAATACATACTGTCCACCAGTTTATGAAGGATCATATTCCGGCTTACCTTTTCCCCCTTTTTCAGCATGATTGTGTTTGCATGAAAGTCCTCCGGATTACCTATTCCGTAAAGACAAGAGACCGAGGAGACTACGATTACATCCCGCCTTCCTGACAGGAGGGAGGAAGTCGTACTGAGCCTTAGTTTTTCAATCTCCTGGTTAATGGAGAGATCTTTTTCAATATAAGTATCTGTTATTGGTAAATATGCCTCAGGTTGATAATAATCGTAATAGGATACAAAATATTCAACAAGGTTTTCAGGGAAAAAATAACGGAATTCGCCATACAGCTGGGCTGCAAGGGTTTTATTATGACTTAATACCAGGGCGGGACGATTTACATTGGCAATTACATTGGCAATGGTAAAAGTCTTTCCTGAGCCGGTCACGCCAAGCAAAACCTGGTTTTTATCTCCCGCAATAAGCCCTTCAGTCAGTTGCCTTATAGCTTCCGGCTGATCTCCTGTTGGCTTGTATTCCGAGCTTAGTTTATAGTTCATCCTATTTCACGGATAATGTTATATATACAGGTAAATGATCGCTGCATCCACCATGATAAGTGTTCCCTTCATAAGTTGGGCGGGGAATATATTTTTTGTTGTTATCCTGGAATAACATCCAATCTTCCCTGTATACTTTACCTGAATCGTAATTACAGCTAAAGTAAGCTTTCCTGTTAAGAAGGTTATGGGAAATAATGATCTGGTCGGTTGTGATCCATGAATTCCGGTAGTAATAAGTACCCTCGTTGTGCAGGTTATGAAAGTCGTAATAAAGATTATACAGGTCTCCCGGGGTGATATTTTTCCTTTTATTTGTAGCCTGCATGATATTCATTATACTTTGATTGGTTGGTTCGTCATTAAAATCGCCCATGACAATTATTCTGCTGTCAGCATCCTTTGTGAGCAGCAGGTCAATATTTCTGCGAAGAGCTACAGCACAGTGCATCCTTTCAGATTCTGTTTCTCTTCCCGCACCCTTTCGTTGGGGCCAGTGATTGACAAAGATATGTATAACTTTTCCGTCAGGAATAGTCCCTGATACCAGCAATATATCCCTGGTTTTAAGAGTTGAATCAAAGGGAAAAACTACTTCAATACGTTTATGGGAGATATTTTTGAATTGGTTTTTTTTATAGAGCAAGGCAACCTCGATACCTTTTGGGTCACTGCTATTCTCATGTACTATTCCATAATTACTTTTTGCCAGTTCTTTTGTCATTATAAGATCTTCCAGTACATGCCGGTTTTCAACTCCTGCCAGGCCTGTAATATCGGGGAAATTACCAGGAATGACAGATGTCAGAATCCTGGATATATCATTTATTTTTTTTGAATACTTTTCCCCGTTCCATTTTTTTTCACCTCCTGGAGTGAATTCAATATCCTTTTTACCCTGATTATTGATTGTGTCAAAAAGGTTTTCCAGGTTGTAAAATACAATGTTGAAGGAATTGGTTTGACTGAACAGGGGGAGAAACAGGAAGAGAAGAGAGAATGTAAGGATAATCCGGTATCTGATCATAACATATAATTTTATGATACAAATGTACATAATATTGAATTAGTAGAGACGCACGGCTGTGCGTCTTTATATATACAATTATTCAAAACGCACGGCTGTGCGTCTTTAAACATATTAGTATTTTAGGGGTTGTCTCAAAATATACAGCATATTGTTCTTTTATCGACGCTGTCCGGCTGAAAAACGCCGGACAGGTCTTGTCAACCGATACTTCAGTGCAGGTTGGTCTTGTCAACCGAAACTTTAGTGTAGATTGGTCTTACTCACCGTAATTTAAGTGAAGATGATCTAATTCCTAAATCAACCTTATCATTTCCGTCTCAATAAACCGAATTGATATTATTTCGTTGTTGAGACACAAAATATTGTGTCTCTCCGGCGGATTTTCATTTCGTCATTTTTCCAGGGGTTGACACCCCTGGCTATTTAATTTAAACCCCTCCGGGGTATTTCCAAGACACGGCATGCCGTGTATCGTCCTGAAAAAAGTTTACATTTTTTGTCACTATATTTCAGGACGAGACAGGGCATGCCCTGTCCCTACTTCATACTCTGTATCTACCGCAGGATCCCTCGATCCCTCGATCCCTTGATCCCCTTGATCCCTTGATCCCCTTGATCCCTTGATCCCCTTGATCCCTTGATCCCCTTGATCCCTTTGATCCCTCGATCCCTCGATCCCTTTGATCCCTTTGATCCCTTCACTCCACCTCCAGAATATCCTTGAACGCTTTCTTAAGTGTTTCTTTAGGCAAGGCTCCCATTGCCATACGGGGTTGCCCTTCCTTTGGAACAAATAAAAGAGAAGGAATGCTCTGAATTCCAAACATTGCTGCTAACTCACGCTGATCTTCAGTATCAATCTTGTAAATGTCCAGTTTACCGTCATATTCTTTCGATAATTCTTCAAGAACAGGAGCTACCATCTTGCATGGGCCGCACCAGTCTGCATAAAAATCAATGAGACAAGGTTTACTACCTTCAAATTTCCACTCTTTGTTAGTTTCGTAATTGAATACTTTATCCTTGAAAGTTTCTTTATTAAGATGTTCAATCATGGTTTGTAATTATTTTTAATGATACAATTTACCTGTTTTTTGAATATGTAATGTTGTTTAAAAGATTCTTTGCGTTAAATAATGTAGTTAGTAGTGTTTTTAGCATTAAAATATTTTTACCACAAAGTACACTGCGCCTACGCTGAAGCTTCAGCGCAAGCGTAAAGGTAATCACAAAGTTAACACAAAGGATAATATTTGACTTTAAAACAATTATTTACACATGAAATAATAAACATATCCATATATATGAATATATAAACAAATTATATACCATATTTGTTTTTCATTCCTGTATTTCAGTTACGGTGAATTAATTGTAATTTTGTCAGAGATTATTAATACTTTGTCATATCTATATATGAATATATGTCTAAATGACCGGATTTTCAAGATAATATCAGAACTCGCTGAAGAGGAAGGAGTACGTGTATTTGTCATCGGAGGTTTTGTGCGTGATTGTTTGCTCGGGAAAAAATCTAAAGATATTGACATTGTTGTCCTTGGAAGCGGTATTGAGTTTGCAGGTAAGCTGGCTGAAAAAACAGGTAATAAAAAGATCAGCATTTTCAAAAATTTTGGAACAGCGATGATCAGGTACCGGAACAGGGAAATTGAATTCGTGGGAGCAAGGAAGGAGTCTTATCTCAGTAATTCGAGGAAACCAGCAGTTGAACAGGGGACGTTGGAAGATGATCAGAACAGGAGGGATTTCACTATCAATGCCATGGCTTTCGGTCTTAATCACGATAATTTCGGGGAGTTGTCCGATCCTTTTAACGGAGCAGAGGATTTGAAAAACGGGATAATAAGGACTCCGGCAGATCCTGATACGACTTTCTCTGATGATCCGTTAAGAATGATGAGGGCAATAAGGTTTGCCACGCAGCTGCACTTTGATATTGAGTCTGGAACTTTTACTGCTATAAAGAGAAATTGTAAAAGAATAGAAATTGTATCAGCGGAAAGAATAACAGAAGAGCTGAATAAGATCCTGCTTACGGAGAGGCCTTCTGAAGGATTTCAATACCTTGAGACTACAGGTTTACTGGAATTGATCCTGCCTGAAATACAAGCATTGAAGGGAGTGGATTCCTTTGACGGTCAGAAACATAAAGACAATTTTTATCATACACTTAAAGTTCTTGATAATGTTGCTCTTAAGACTGATAACCTGTGGTTGCGGTGGACGGCCCTGTTTCATGATGTGGCCAAACCGCTTACAAAAAAATATGATGAAAACCTCGGATGGACATTCTATAATCATGATTACATGGGGTATAAGATGATCCCAGGTATTTTCAGGAGGTTAAAACTTCCCCTGGATGAAAGAATGAAATATGTCAGGAAGCTTATTCTTCTTCATCTTCGCCCCATTGTTCTGTCGCAGGAAGAGGTGACTGATTCAGCTGTCCGTCGCCTTCTTTTTGAAGCGGGCGAAGATGCGGATGATTTAATGTTATTATGTGAGGCAGATATAACTTCAAAGAATGAATTGAAGATCAGACAATATCTTGGAAATTTCAGGCTGGTAAGAAAGAAAATGAAGATCATTGAAGAAAAAGATCACATAAGGAACTTCCAGCCTCCGGTAACAGGGGATATGATTTGCGAGACTTTTGGAATACCTCCTTCCAGGGAAGTGGGGATAATAAAAAATACTATAAAAAATGCTATTCTTGACGGAGAAATCCCAAATGAATATGAAGCAGCAAGAGCTATCATGTTAAAAAAAGGAGAGGAACTGGGACTGAAACCTGTCAGTAAACATTGAGAATAACAGGCAGATGATCGCTAAATCCTCCTTTAAATTTCATTCCTTCCCATGTTCTGAAGGGTTTCAACCCTGCAAATTTCTCATCAGTTTCCATTAAGAAATATGGGGCAAATATTTCAAAACAAAGTCGTTCAGTATTTGAACTTCTAATTTGTATAAGAGTTCCCGATACGATGAACTGGTCAATGGTTTCCCATATTCCCTGGTTTTTATATGTTCCGGGTTTTGCAAAACAGGAAAGATTGTACAGATTTGTACTGCAGATACTATCCTGGTTTTCATAACAATATGCGTGTAATACATGACTTACACTTTCCGATGAAGGGGGATCATTAAAGTCTCCTCCGATAATAATTGCAGCATTCCTTTCTTTTTTCAGAATGCTATCCACATGGTGTTTCAGTTCCAGTGCCACCTCTTTTCTCTTAGGCTCTGTATATCCGGCCCCTCCGTATTTTGAAGGACAGTGGCAAAAAAAGAAATGCATAGTATCTTTTTCATGTATCCGGGCTTTAAGATACACAATATCCCTTGTTGTTTTCCCGGATGAAGCAAGAAATAAAGGGCTAATGAAATCTTTATATAATATTCGTATTCTTTCAGGATTGTAGATCACGGCCACATCTATTCCCCTGCTGTCTTTCGAATCCCGGTGCAGAATTTTATACCCGAACTTTCCGAAGGGGGAGTCAACCGTGAGATCATACAGCACTTTCCGGTTTTCTACCTCGCATAAGGCTATTATCTCCGGAGGATCAGGATTCCCGGCAGCCACTAATACTTTGTACATATTATTGATCTTAAGCTGGTATTTTGCAGCATTCCATGCTCTTATTCCATAAGGTGTGAACTCGTCATCCATGGTGAGACTGTCATCATAAATATCGAACAGGTTTTCTGTATTCCAGAACATAATCCGGTAAGAAGGATGCCAGGGATTGTTTTTCACTGTAGCATCCTGTTTTGGCAGAAAACTACAGGAACAGTTTAATAATATTAATACTATGGCTGGAATTAAAACTTTCATATATTGTTTTATTGCTAATCAGGCATTTAGCGCCTTTGCGCCTCTGCGTTTTATTTTAATCTAACGGACTATTAATTCGTATAGTCTGGTTTCATTGTTAATGTTACAATTTGGGGAAAAACTGCTTTTCAGGAAAAATTTTTACATGATTTTGGGAAACGGTAAGAAAAATGTAAAGGAAAAGGAATAAGGCAATTCATAGCGTGAAAAAGGGACGCAGAGGCGCAAAGGCGTAATAAAATATTGAAATACTCGACATGAACAAGGGACGAAAAGGCACAATAGAATAAGGAAATACAGAATGACGGAAAAAGAATTACTGATTCAGGTTATGTTATAGAGATTCAGCATGTTATAAAGCCAATATATTTTCAGTAAGAAATAACGAATAAAAAGTGTTAACTTTGTCTGCTTATATGAAAACGCCAATATATAAGTAATATTCAATTAAATACGTGAAAATGGTTATTTACCGGGACAGAAAAAAAACAGGAGGATATGATCGGGAAAAAGTTCCATCAGGGAAACCGGGTCTAAAGCGTCAGGATGTTCAATCAAAGCGAACGAAATATGTTCAGAGCGCATTGAAAAAGGACGACGGTACCATACGGCTTAACCGCTACCTGGCTATGGCTGGTATTAGCAGCAGGAGACAGGCAGACAGTTTTATCAGCGAAGGTCTTGTAAGTGTAAACGGAAAGATTGTGACTGAACTTGGAGTGAAGATTCTGCCCGGGGATGAAGTGAAATTCAACGGGGAAAAAATTTCCTCGGAAAGGAAAGTGTATATTTTATTGAATAAACCGAAAGATTATATTACTTCGGCAAAAGATGAGCAGGGAAGGAAAACCGTTTATAACCTGATAAAAGGAGCATGCAGGGAAAGGGTATTTCCTGTGGGAAGGCTTGACAGGAATTCTATGGGGGTACTTTTACTCACTAACGACGGGGAACTAGCTGCAAAATTAGCGCACCCAAAATACATGAAGAAAAAAGTATATCATGTTTTCCTTGATAAAAGTCTTAAACCGTCTGATTTTGACAATATTACAACAGGAGTCACCCTCGATGACGGATTTATCAAAGCGGATGAATTGAGCTATGTTAATCCTGCCAAACGATCTGAAGTTGGAATTGAAATACATTCAGGCAGGAACAGGATAGTAAGAAGGATATTTGAGCATTTGGGTTATAAGGTTATTAAACTCGACAGGGTACTTTTTGCAGGTTTGACGAAGAAGAATCTCCCGAGGGGAAAATGGAGATTTCTTACTGATAAAGAGGTTAACATGCTTAAAATGAATGTTTTTTCATAACCATTAATTATGCATAAAGCAGGATTTGTGAATATTATGGGGAAACCCAATGTGGGAAAATCCACCCTGATGAATGCCCTTGTGGGGGAGAAGCTTTCCATTATTACTTCCAAAGCACAGACCACCAGGCACAGGATACTGGGTATTGTGAACAGGGAAGATTTTCAGGTAGTTTTTTCCGATACCCCGGGTATTCTTAAACCGAACTATAAATTGCAGGAAGTCATGCTGAGATCGGCGAAGTCAGCATTAACAGATGCTGATATCATCCTGTATGTTACGGATACCTCTGAGTATCCTGATAAATCAGATGAAATAATTGAAACAATCAAAACCTCCGGTACGGAAGTCATACTGATCATTAATAAAATTGATCTTTCCACACAGGAGAAGGTAAATGAGCTGGTAGAAAAATGGAAGGAAATACTGCCATCAGCTACGGTACTGGCGCTATCTGCTATTCACGGGTATAATATCAGCGGTCTGTTTGATCTGATCCTTGAAAAATTACCTGAAAATCCCCCGTATTATCCCAAGGATGAACTAACGGATAAAACGGAAAGATTTTTTGCTGCTGAAATACTCAGGGAGAAAATTCTTATGAATTACAAGCAGGAGGTACCTTATTCGGTGGAAACGGAGATAGAGTCTTTTAAGGAAGAAGAAAAGATCATCCGTATCAGGGCAGTTATATATACTGAAAAGGAAAGTCAGAAGGGTATCATAATAGGGAATGGAGGACTTGCATTGAAAAAAACAGGTACAGAAGCCAGGATGGAGATGGAACAATTTTTCAACAAGAAAGTTTTCCTCGAAATATTTGTAAAGGTCAGAAAAGACTGGCGGAATAATGATAGAATGCTGAAACATTTCGGCTATAATTAACAGGAAAAAAATGGGCAATATTGTTGCTATTGTGGGAAGACCAAATGTAGGTAAATCAACACTTTTTAACAGGCTTACCGGTACCAGGAGTGCTATTGTGCATGAGACAAGCGGAGTTACACGCGACAGGCATTACGGAAAGGCGGAATGGAACGGTATTCTTTTTTCTGTGATTGATACCGGAGGATACGTCACCAGTTCAGATGATATTTTTGAGGAAGAGATACGTAAGCAGGTAGCGCTGGCCATTGAAGAGGCAGATTGTATAATATACCTGGTGGATGTACAGAACGGAATTACAGACCTGGATGAAGATATTGCCCGCATTCTGCGTAAATCCAATAAAAATGTTTTATTAGTAGTAAACAAAGTGGATACAAACGATCGTATCCCTGAAGCGCAGGTTTTTCATAAACTGGGATTAGGGGAGTTATATACCATTTCCTCAATAAATGGCAGTGGGACAGGGGATATGCTGGATGCTCTTGTGGCTGGTTTTAAGAAAGAACCGGAACAGGAAGATAATTCAGTGCCAAAAATTACTGTTGTCGGTCGCCCCAATGTCGGGAAGTCGTCATTGATAAATTCTCTGATTGGTGAAGAAAGGAATATAGTTACCCCCATACCTGGCACCACAAGAGATTCCATATTAGTAAGATATAAAAAATATCATCACGATTTTTACCTGGTGGATACGGCAGGGTTAAGAAAAAAGGGGAAGGTGAAGGAAAACCTGGAATTTTATTCTGTAATGCGCTCTGTACGTGCCATTGAATATTCCGATGTATGCCTTCTTATGATAGATGCCCTGCAGGGAGTTGAAGCGCAGGATATGAGCATTTTACAACTTATTGCGAGCAACAGGAAAGGATTGGTCATCCTGGTGAACAAGTGGGACCTGGTGGAAAAAAATTCCAACACCATGAAGGAGTATGAAAAGATCATAAAAAAACGGATCGAACCCTTCGATGATGTTCCTGTTCTTTTTATTTCTGCCATAAATCTTCAGCGTCTGCACAAGGTGGTGGAAACGGCTATGCAGGTATACGGGAGACGGTTGCAACGCATTCCAACTTCCAGGCTTAATGAGGTGATGAGTAAAGTGATTGAGAAAAATCCTCCCCCGGCAGTGAAAGGGAAATTTATCAGGATAAAATATGTTACTCAGCTGCCAACACATGCTCCCAGCTTTGCTTTTTTCTGCAACTACCCGAAATATATCAAAGAGCCTTATAAAAGATACCTGGAGAACAGAATGAGAGAACATTTTGATTTTTCAGGGGTGCCTTTGCAGTTGTTTTTTAGGGAGAAATGAGTGGTTGAGTGGATGAGTGGTTAAGTGGTTAAGAGGTTGAGAGTATATGAGTATGAGAGTATGCAGTAGGGACAGGGCATGCCCTGTCTTTAAGAAACGCACGGTTGCGCGTCAAAATTCCCGGATAGGGATTGAAATAGATTAGCCAGGGAGCCTGTCCTCCAACTGGCGGATTGCAACCCTGGTAAAAATGACGAAACAATAATCCACCAGACAGTAATCAACTCGTAAACAATGATTTAGAATTTGTTTTTCTTTAATTCGCAATTTATTTTCTTCATTCTAAACAGGTTAAGTTTTTCAATATACAAATTCACACGATTATGCAATATGTTTTGTTTTAAAAATGTAAATAATTTTTTAAAAAAGCAGTAAATAAAAAAATAACCCACCCCAAAAATTTGTCATTTTCTTCATTTTTCTCCGTTTTTTCTTAAATAAAGACTAAATTGTCTTTTATTTCTAAATGCCTGTATATCAAGTTGTAATATTGAGAATTATTTTTATTTTCGATTTTAGGTAAAAATTCTTTAAAATTTTGGGTAACCTTTTAGGTGTTTTTGGTATTAATATATAGGAAAGCATCTTATTAATTTCAAAAAATGAGACCTTGTTTTTTCCGATAGCAAAATGCGATAAAAAAATCGGGGATAAAATATTATGGCAACTGTGAATTGATTTTACCATCGCTCACCCCTCTGACTCCCCCGAAGGGGAGAACTCAGCGCGCCATGGGCAAGTATTCCTCTTTAGAGGCCTGGGGTAGCGAGGAAGTTTGAAAAAGTTTGCCTGATATACAATAATTTTTTGTATAAGTATTTATATGGTAAAACCATAAAACATTTTTTTTCAAATAACCTAACTTAAAAATTTACCACCATGAAAATTACATTTCTTTCCCTCTTTTTGTTATTAATGTATTCCGGCCTTGTATTCAGTCAGGATGAAGTGTATAAAGCAGTCAATGTCCTGGAAAGGATAGACCAGCTGAACGTGCTGAACCCGGCGCAAAGAATACATTATGATAAGGAAATCAAAGAACCGTTGCCCTTACAGAGCCATACCCCGGCTGATTCTCTGAACCTGCAGTTTCGCGAGTACATACGCACGACCAGTTATGTGCGGTTAGATCCCGAAAAGGTGAAACAGGTATTTCCTGAAGTGGTAACAACCACCACGGATGGATTTAATGAGTTGGATTATATATCACTGCTCCCGGTTTTGCTGGATGCCATCGGGAAGCAGCAGGAGGAGATAAATCAGCTGACCCTGCGGATCAAACTGCTGGAGGAAATTATTAATAAATAAACATAAAGATGACTTCCAAAAGTTGTATCCCCCTAAATCCCCCAAGGGGGACTTTTTGCAAGTTGCTGATTTATAGCTTCTCTCCCTTCCAACCAGCAGGTCTTGCCTGTTTGCAAACAAGCTGGAATCCACTGAAAACTGCCTGTTGGCAGACGGGGAACCTATAAATCAGTAATCTAACCAAAGTCCCCCTTGAGGGATTTAGGGGGAAAAGTAAACTCAATAATAATTATTTAAACCATACATGACATGAAAACTATTTATTTCAATAATATTTTAATTGCATTGCTTATTCTCTTATCCGGTACGATATATTGCCAGACACCTACTCGTCTTGGGGAAGAGGCCGGTACTCAAGGAGATAAAAATACGTTTATTGGCTATTATGCCGGTCATGAGGAAGAAGGTGCTGAAAATGTTTTTCTTGGTTACCGGTCAGGTGATGGTTCAGAAGAATCCTACTATAATGTATTTTTAGGTTCACAAACCGGGAGGAACAGTTATGAAGGAGAGTACAATACATTTGTGGGGTACAGGACAGGTGTGCTGAATTCTTTAGGGGGTGACAATACCTTTCTTGGCTCAAAAGCAGGAACTTATAATACAACTGGCAGTAACAATGTTTTTTTAGGTTCCCTCGCAGGATATAGCAATGTAAATGGAGGTTCGAATGTATATCTTGGGATGATGGCAGGATATTATTCCACAGGATCAAATAATGTTTTTGTTGGAGATTGGGCTGGATATAGCCAGACAGGTTCCAATAAGCTATGGATAAAAGATCTTATTTACGGGGAATTCGACAATGACCTGGTTGGGATAAACGGGAAATTAGGGATAGGAATAACCAATCCAAATGAAAGTCTGGAAATATTCAGGAATTCAGCAATCCAGGTAGCTGCTCAATATGGTAATTCAAACACAGGGAGTGGATCAGGAAATGGTTTTATCGTAGGGATTGAAACGGCAGGAAATGGGCTGATATGGAATAGGGAGGATAATTTTATAAGGTTTGGGACCAATGGTTCTGAAAGGTTAAGAATAGCAAGTGACGGAAAAGTAGGGATAGGGACAAGTACACCATCCTACAAGCTTGATGTATGCGGCACCATCCGGGCTAAAGAGATAAAAGTTGACTTGGAAAGTGGTTGCGACTTTGTTTTCAGAAATGACTATAACCTCATAAGTTTAAATGAACTGGAGCAATTTGTAAGAAATCATCAGCATCTTCCTGGGATTGCCCCTGAAAAGGAAATGATAGAGAATGGAGTAAACATGAAAGAGATGCAAATGAAATTGTTACAGAAAATTGAAGAACTTACTTTATATACGATTGAATTGAATAAGGAGTTGGAAAATCTGCAGGCTAGGATAAAGGACTTGGAACAGAAATAATATCAAAAATATCCGGATATGATACAAAAATTAATTCTTTTGTTTTTCACCCTGGTGTTATTAACCGTTACCAGGGTTAACGCTCAGATCATCAGTGGCCCTGATGAAGTGGAAGTTAGCTCGGCCGAATTCTATACCCATAACCTGGGATCGGGTCTATATTACTGGGTATCGCCTCATGCAACTATTGTGAGCCAGGATGATGAGGAGGTGGAATTATACTGGACTACCGATGGTTTTTACAAAGTACAGCTATGGCAGGACCGATCGTCTCCCCAGGAAGACACGCTGCTGGATGAAAAACCCGTGGTTGCGGGTAATCCACCGATGTTTGATTATGCCTACGATGCAGTGGGAAACAGGGAAAGGCGTAGCATAATTTACTACGATAGCCAGGAGAAAAAGAGTGCGAAGATCACAGATCCGGAAGAACTTTTTAAGGAAGAAAACCTCGTTGGGTTCAATGTGTACCCGAACCCGGCAAAAGAAGTACTGTACGTGGTAATTCCCTCTGACAACAATGCTTCCCCGGAGGTTTGGAACATCCAGCTTTTTGATAATATGGGAAGGCTTATTCTGCATCAGAAAGGCAGTTCGAACATCAATGAACTGAGTCTTTCCGGGGTGAAGAGCGGGTATTATATTCTGAGGGTAGTTAATAGAAGTGTGAGGAAAGAGTGGAGGGTGGTGAAGAATTAGAGATAAGCATAAAGTCAGGTAATTAATTGATTTATAAATTTCTACTTAAAATGAAAAAGATCATTAGTTTCTTTTTAGGCATTCTGCAAATTATATGTTTAGATGCCCAAAGCAGATATTACATTTTAGATTCTCCTCACTCCGGGAATTTTGATTATGTTGCAAGAGATTCAATAATCTTAAATCCCGGATTTTATTACTCACCAACCGAAAATAATACTTTTACTGCCAGAACAGATGAAAACCTTATCTTTCCAATAGTCTACAATCCACTTATTTCATCTGAAAGAGAAATTAATACCTCTCTTCCGGTTGGGTCAATTAAAGGAAATTTTGAAGTGTCTTCAACAGGGGCAGCGAATTATACAATTCCACTGGTGACACCTCCGGGAACAGCTGAACTTGAGCCTAAGATATCTATAGTTTATAACAGCCAGGCAGGCAACGGAACATTAGGATATGGTTGGGAAATAGCCGGTTTAAGTGCAATTTCAAGAGTTGGGAAAGCACATTACCTGGATGGAGAAATTACTACAGTTGAATTGAATAATAATGACAGGTTTGCCCTGGATGGCAACCGGCTTATTGTAACCAATGGGTTGGATTATGGGAGTGATGGATCCGTTTACCATACGGAAATGGAAAATTTTAACAAAGTCATTGCACATGGAACAGCTGGTACAGGACCAGAATGGTTCGAGGTAATAACAAAAGACGGTCAGACTCTTGAATATGGTAAAACGGAAGATGCAAGGGTTGAACCCGTTTCTGGTACTACACCATATATGTGGCTTTTAAATAAAATAAAAGATATCCATGGTAATTATATAAAATACAGCTACACAGAACGTAATGGAGTGTCGGTTATTCATAAAATTTCATATACCGGAATTGAAGGTGGGGAAAATCCATATAACGAAATATTGTTTACATATGAAGAACGGTCTGACATAAAAAAATCTTTTATAAAAGGAAAATCAATTTTGCAGGATTTAATACTTTATAAAATAGAGGTTTATGCTGAGGGCTCAAAGGTCCGGGATTATTTTCTTTCATATAACTATAACTATTTTATATCCAGATTAGTTCAAATTATTGAAAAAGCAGGTAATGGAAATGAATTTAATTCAACCATTATTGAATGGGGAGAAGTAAATGATTCTGATGAAGTATATATTAATCTTGATGTTAGCAGTGATTACCTATATACAATCGGAGACTTTAATAATGACGGAAAGGATGATTTCATCAGGATACCCGATAAAGAATTATATACAAGCAGTGATAAATGGGAATTGTTTCTTAGCGAAAATGGAACAAACTTCACAAAAATTGCGGAAGGTAATTTAATGGATGGAGTTATTAATCCCGGTAAAAGAAATGAGTTCGTTTACAGGAAAAACAGCGGATTTCAGTATCTTGATTTTAATGGTGACGGACTTATGGATTTGTTATTAAATCAATTTCAGGTATTTCTGGGTTGTGAAGAGAATATATGTGCTAATGACCGGTATGAATTTAATTTTTCCAATGGGGGTGGATTTTATTCAGCTCCTACTCCCTATTATCCTAAAAACTATAATTACAGTACCCTGCAACCTCAAAGAACTAAAGTGATTTTTGGTGATTATAACGGAGATGGGAAAACAAATTATCATCCATATAGCATAGATTCAAACCACTTCTTATACAATTTTGATATATGGCCCCTTGATTATAACGGAGATGGGATAACTGATCTTATGTGCATTAATGAAAACGAAAACTTTGATATAGAGGATGCTTGCATTATTTATAATGGGAAAAGTGATCTTGATTTTCCTTCATTAATGGATAATATAATTGATGAGAATACGATTGAATTCAGTCATGGTGGATACCCGAACAAGTGGCACAGGATATTTCCCGGTGACTTTAACGGGGACGGGAAAATGGAATTTCTTATTTATTCACAAAATGACGGATGGCTGATAGGATATTCAAATGATGCAGGAGGTTATGACTGGCCCTTTATAAGTGTACCAGGTTTAATGGATGTTGATCCTGAAGCATCACAAACCGATAATCATATTTTTGTTCAGGATATAAATAGTGATGGATTGATGGATATTATTGAAGTCTACTATTCAAATTTTTTTAATGCCACAATTTTTCAGGTTTATTGTAATAGGGGGAATAATGATTTTATAATACAATATTTTAATTGGTTACCATTTCCTGTTCCACATAAAAAACATTTTTATTTTGGTGATTTTAACGGAGATGGAAGAATGGAATGTTTTATATCCAAAATAAACGGACAGTCTCAACCTATGATCATCCAATTTCACCCTAATGAAACCAGTCATCTGGTTAAATCAATAACCAATGGGTTGAATTATCAATATAGTATAAATTATAAGTCTTTAGCAGATCCATCGGTATATATCAAAGGAACCAGTGCCCCCTTTCCTGAAGTAAGAGATATACAAATGCCTCTTTATGTTGTTTCTTCAACTTCACAGGAAGATGGAACTGGTGGTTTAATTTCAAACAATTATAAATATGAAGAAGTATTACTTCATTCCTTAGGGAGAGGATTTCTTGGATTTAAAAAGACAGAATCATCAAGTGAAGAATTGAACTTCAGAAACATTAATCTAAACACTCTGAATACTTCGAAAAATATTCTTTTACCATATTCTTCCGAAAAGAGACTTTATAATGGTGAATTAGTATCTCAAAAGGATTATTTATACTCAATTGTTGATGTGGGAAATAACAGGTTCCTGACCAGCCTGGATAACATCATCGAAACGGATTATCTCAATAACCTGGTAAACAGTTCAATATTGGAATATGACAGTTATGGGAATGACACGTTAATTGTCAGTAACATAGGAGAAGACATAATAATTGAAACCAGGAAGCAATATCAGGCGTTTATCACAGATATACCTAACCGGATTATACATGAATCAATTTACAAAAAATACGATGATGAACCTCCATTTGTTACTGAAACAGATTATGAATATTATTCAAATGGGACATTAAAAAAAATAATCAATCATCCGGAAACAAATTACGCGGTACAAACAGAATATCAATACACAAACAGGGGATTGGTACTGTCTGAATCTGTATCATCATCAGGTTTGCCTGCCCGGGTAAATCAATATGAATATGACAACCGTCAACGGTTTGTTACAAAAAAATTCAATCCCGAAGGTATTGAAGAGTATAAGACATCCGACCCAAAAACAGGCATGGTTACCTTCATAAAAGACATTAATGGACATACAAGCTATTTTGCGTATGATGCTTTTGGAAGGCTGGTTAAAACAATTAATTCCAGGGGACAGGAAATAAATCATTCCCTGTATTGGACAGATATTCCGGAGATTCCTCTGGCTTTATACTGCCAGGAAACTGAAATTCCCGGTAAACCAAATGAAAAAAGATACTATGATAAACTTGGCAGGGAAATCAGGTCTGAAACCGAAGGGAGAGAAGGAACAATATACTCTGAAAAAGTGTTTAATAGAAAAGGTTGGATAACATCAGAAAACGAACCTTGTTATTCGGGAAGTCCCACTCCGGACTGGATTTCATATGCATACGATGTGTATGGCAGATTGATCCAAAAAAACTTTCAGGATGAGATTATAAACTACTCTTACGGGCAAAAATCAAAAACAACTACTAATGTTTCCAGCGGACAATCCATCACAGAAACGTATAATGCCAATGGAGAAATTATCAACCTGACTGATGCCGGTGGAGCAGTGACATACTCGTATCATAGTTCAGGACAAGCAAAGGAGATTAATTACGGCAACCATTCTGTTACTGTCGGATACAATGAAATCGGACAGCAAGCATCCCTTACTGATCCAAATAGTGGTGAAATGACATACGAATATAATGCATACGATCAATTAGTTTCCCAGGAGGATGCGAATGCAAACACCTATACTATGGAATATGATGTTATGGGAAGACTTATTTCAAAAACAGGGCCGGAGGGCAATACAAGCTATACCTATTTTACCGGAAGTGCCCCTTTATATAAATACGGACTGTTAAATTCCGTCAGCGGAAGCAATAATATATCCGAAAGTTATGACTATAATCAATATGGAGAGCTTACATCCAGGAGTGAAATAATACAGGGAGAATCCTTTACTTACTCATACCAGTATGATAATTATGGAAATTTGATACTGGAAACATTTCCTGAGAATATTACTCTTACTAACGAATATGACACAAAGGGTTTTCTTCAGAAAATTACCAAAAATCCCGGAAATGTATTAATTTGGGAATTTGTTGATGAAGACAAACCCGGTATGATAACCAGTTATACCAGGGGCACGGGATTAAATACTACCATTGAGTATGATGAAAAAGGATATCCATTGAATTTTCTGACCTCATACCAGAGTACCGTATTCCAGAACCTGGGTATGGATTTCGATCCGTCCACCGGCAACCTCCTCTCACGCGTGGATAACCGCCGGCAATTAACCGAGAGTTTTCAGTACGATAACCTTGACCGGTTAACCCATTCCGGAGTAACAGGAGGAGTTCAGTTAAATATGGACTATACTTCCAATGGCAATATACTCTTCAAGACCGATGCCGGGGACTATTCATATCATCCGGCGAAATCCAACGCAGTTACTGAGATAGTTAATAATCCACAAACCATCCCCTTTTCAGAGCAGGAGATAGACTACACCCCTTTCAATAAAGCAGGACAAATCACTGAAGATGGTAAAGAACTTACAATAACCTATGGGCCTGACCAGCAGAGGCGTAAGTCGGTTTATTCGGAAGGCAGTCTTGAACGAACAACCATTTATGGAATAAACTACGAGCGGGTAACGGTTCCGGGATCAACAAAGCATCTCTATTATCTGCATTCACCGACCGGACTTGCGGCAGTAGTTATCAAGTCCGGAACAGAGGATGTTTATTTCACCACCACTGATCATTTAGGTTCTGTTACCGGGCTGATAAATGCAACCTGCCAGAACCTGGTGGAAGAGTACTCTTTTGATGCCTGGGGAAGGAGGCGAAACCCGGTGAATTGGACTTATGATAATGTGCCGGTGCCTGCGTATCTCACAAGGGGATTTACAGGACATGAGCATTTGGATGCATTTGGATTGATAAATATGAATGGGAGGATGTATGATCCGGTGCTTGCGAGGTTTTTAAGCCCGGATAATTACGTGCAGATGCCGTTCAGTACGCAGGGGTATAACAGGTATTCTTATGCCCTCAATAATCCATTAAAATTCAGTGATCCTGATGGTGAGTGGTTTATTACTGCGTTGTTTATGTTAGGGAATGCTTATTATAATAGCGTTTTAACAAACAAAGAAGTTAATCCAATAAAATGGGATTGGGGCAATATAACCACTTATACTTCTATTGGTTTTGGTCTGTTTACCGGATATTCAATGGGTAGCACAATAGAAAATAAAATAGAATATGTAAAATTCAGAAATGGAATTAATCAAATTGCCTTTGATGATAGTGGAATAACATATAATTCAAATGGTGCTATCGAGTATAGCAATGTAAGCGCAGAAAAATTTGTGGATTATTACTTTAATAAATTCCCTAAAGAGTCTAGAGAAGCTTTAAAGAATATTTATGCAGATGCTCGTACAATTAGAGGTGAAGTAAACTATGATTTGGAAACTAAATCATATATAAATTTATCATCAAATGAAAAAGTGGGAGCATTTATAGTACCTGAATTAAATGGAAATTCAGATATGTATCTCGCAGAAACTATATTTAGTGATAAGTTTAAGTTATATTCATCAGTTGCACATGAGCTTATCCACGTCCATCATAATAGGACTACACTTGGCGGTTTGCATCCAGATCATCCTTTATTTTATTTCCATCGCAGTAGTTCAGAATTTTGGGCAAATAAGTACATGGTTGATCAGAATAATAAATGGGCCAGCATAACTAAAAGTCAAGCTTTTGTAAAAAGAGCAAATTTTTATAGCAATTATCTCAGTACTCATGCATATTATAATTACAATCCTCTATTTGATTATAATTTAACCTTTGGTATATTTATAAACAGGGTACCCTAAATATGAACATATTATTATATATTTTAGCAGCCTCCTACATGTACACTTACCCACTAAAGTGTGATACTGTTGATTATGTTAACTACATAGATAAGCAAGTTTTTGTCCCATTAAAGTGCAATAATTTGATTACTTCCAGAAAATTAAGTATAGAAAATTTAGCAAAAGTTGCCATTCCAATAGATAGAGATTCGAACTACTTTTATACTAATCTTATTTACAATCTAGATGAAATATTAACTAAGGATAATTCAAGCTTTTGGTCAGAGTATGTTCCCCGATCTGAATTCTTTTACTGTGGAAAAATCAAAGTTCATAAAAATTTTTCTACGTGTATTATCCTGGTTCAAAATCCATTATCGGATGAAGCTTATATGCTTAATGTTGACAAGGAAAACTTCTTAAAATCAAAAATTTGCATTGCTAACAAAGATACTTATAGTATCATACATTTTACCCGAAGAAAGTCTAAAAATATTTTTTTGTATTTAGGTTTTGTCTCCTCATCTCAAAATAATGTGGAAATGTATTCAAAATCTTCTTTTTCTATTGATAAGGATGGTTTTTGTCATGTTAATAAAAAATTAGAGTAAGTTGATATTGATACGAATGACAATAAAGCCAATGTTTTACAGGTATTTTAAAAATGTTTTTCAGGAGATCTCGGGTAACTTAGGTATAGTCAGATTTTTTCTCATGGAGATCTATCCACATAAGCCCGTGATTTTTCTGAAAAAGTTTTTAGTAATTATAAGTACAGGGATAGAGCCAAACTTATATACGATAATGAGAGAGTATTATCGAGTGGAGATGGCAATGGTTCAGCTTTTACAGATCTCCCCTCAGGTTTTATTGAAGGTAAATTAAATGTTTACTTTTCAGATCATAGCTTTCAGTCAAAATGGGATCTGTTTCATGATATGGGTCATGAATATGTTCATGTAGCAAATTTTATTGAACTTGGTTCGTCATTTAGCACTGCTTATTCAGAGTACGCAGCGTATATGTGGAATTATTTAACTTCCGGAGATGAAAAATTTATGACTGTTTATTATATGAAAAATTATGGAAAAAAATTCAACCCATATTCTTTGGAAGGTAATATTACAGTAAATAGAGTAATTAATCCAAAATACATGCAATATGGGACATATGGTCTTTTTACAATAATACCTAGAGAATATTGGAAATTTTAAAATAAACTTAAGATGAAACATCTCCGTCTTTCTCTTATAATGATAATATTATTCAATCTTGTGAATTGTCATAGTGAAAAAAAAACAGTTGAGATTAAATTAAAGCAAATTAATAAGTATGGTTGTCCATTGCTAAATATTTCTATAAATAATTTGAGTGATGACAGTTTATTTTTTCCAAGTTTTTCGACAAATCATATACTGAAGTTCTATGATTCCAATAATAATGATTTGACAGATTCTGCTTATTATCTGGCTAATAGGATTTCCGGACCAAACTTCTTCATGAATAAAACTAAGGATGAATATAAAGAATTTATTTCAAAGATTAATAATTGTTATGATTATGATACCGTAGTTAAATATAAACATTATACAGTAAATAGCATACTTATTGATGCCATTGAACTGGAATATTCTATTTTTCTGAATATCAATTCTTTAAATTCTTTAAGTGATAGTATAGGCATTAAAAATTATATTCTACAAAAATATTGTCCTTTTATTATCATTCCACCTAAAATATCTATTTGTCAATATGTTAATTTAGAAGATATTATTAATAGGTATAAAACCATTAAAATAGTTGCATGTATTGATTATTCTAACTATGAACCTATTACAATAGAAAAAACAAACCTTCATAATCATACAATTAATATAGTAAATGGAGTATTAGAAGAAATTAATAATGTTAAGAGATATAATGATATTGTTTTATCAGACACTATTTTTATTTCGAAATGAATACTGACTCCTAAGATTTCGGACGACCTCAGGTTTTATTGAAGGTAAATTAAATGTTTACTTTTCAGATCATAGATTTCAGTCAAAATGGGATCTGTTTCATGATATGGGCCATGAATATGTTCATGTAGCAAATTTCACCGAACTTGGTTCGTCATATAACAGTGCTTATTCAGAGTATGCAGCGTATATGTGGAATGAGGCCATAGCAGGACAAAATTTTGGGATTGATGCATATCAGGAAACAAAATGGTGTAAAGGATATGTTAGTAATAATGGAAAGTGGGTGAAAGGATTTAATCCATCTATTAGTCCTGAGGATAAGGGGACTTTAAACAAAATTGTTAAACCTTTGTATATGAGATATGGCACTTATGGCTTATACACTTTTTATCCAAATTCATTTTGGTATTTTAAATAACAGTAAATAGTTTTTTATGAAGTTTTCAGTACAATATTTATACTTGTTAATCCTGCCATTTGTGATGGGGTGTAATAAAAAGGAAAAGCAAACATCCATAACAAAAATAACATTTGAGGTTTTTAGTGATTCATCTGTTCATTTTTTGAAGATAGAGCTTCAAAACCTGAACAAATATGGAATTTATTTTCCGGAATTTTATTTAAGTGAGATTATTTTTTTAAACTGCGAAAATGAGAATATCTCACATAGAATTTTTAATGACACCTACAGGAATTATGAACCCATCTGGCTTTCAAATGAGCTTGGTATGAAAGAATGTATGGACACTTTGATTGCCCCATCGGTTATTTGTTGGGACAATGATTCACTTTTAAAATACCAAGATACTGAAATAGGCAAGATTTTATTTCAAGCTTGTCAGAATGAATATGAACTTTTTTTACAGGATAATAATTTAGATAAAATAAGTGACAGCATATTTATTAAGAATTGTTTACTATATAAATATTTTAGTTCAGAATTTATTAAACCCCATTCAAGCATACATTGGTGTTTTAATATTAAATATATTATGCGACAAGAACCTTATGTTAAAGTTATATTCCATTATATACCAAAAGAGATGAAAGGATTTCAATACTTCAAATATCCTGAGTATGATAGTTTGAAAGTTAGAAATCGCAGACTAAAAGAAATAGATGGATTTTATTTAATTGATAATGAAATAATCTCGGATACTTTTTTGATTAAGTAGGTAATAAATTTCAATGTCTGTGTCTAAGGTATGTAATAGATGCAATAAATCCCCATAAACTGTAGTACACAACTAGGATATGAAAAAAGCATGGGGATTTCTGGATGTAAAGGGTGTCACACAATGATTTAAACTTAGTCGACCTAATGGTTCAAATTAATCTATTTGATGAAGCTTCGCAAAGACTTTATAATTACATAAAGCTGTTTCCTGAAGATGCAATAGCGTATATGTATTTTGGAATGATCAATGAGTATATGGGAAAAAATTGTATAGCTAAAAAAGCTTATAATCAGGCATTTAAAACTTATCCAAATAATAAAGAAAAGGATAACGTCAATTATCTTTTATCCTATTATCTATTAAACGATACGTTCGACATTGACAACTTTTTAAATAATGCAGCTTTTAGTGACACCTTAAATATATCGTTGTTTATGGATGGAATCACATCAAAAAGCAGGTATGATTTTATTAAAAGTATCTTTGAGAAATAATTACAGCAAAATAAAAGACCAACTATTTAAGATTATTTATGGAATAAATTACGATAAATGGAGTCGGGATCAAGCAAAAGCATTTGGTTTATTAAGGCATTTTCTTTTTATGAAAATAATTTAATAAAAAATTTTCCTCTCAGCGATCCAATGTTTGATTATACAAGGATTTCCCCCTTTCATTTAATAGTAAACAGATCAAAACTTTAATAAAAATGAAAATATTAACTGTTTTCTCAATTTTAAGTATTATAACGTCTATAAATACAGAGAAATTATTTCATAATTATACTCATAAAAAAGTATATCTTAATATTTCAGATTGTCATAGAATAAAAACCGATACAATTAAAATATTTAAAATTCATGAAAAATATTGTGTGTTAGCAGATAAAGACTATAATGCTTTGCTACAGGATAGTATTTTTAATCCATATCTTTATTTGAATGATTTACCTTCACCTAAATTAACACTTATAGGTAAGATTAAAGAATATAAAAGGTTTAATTCATATTTACTCGAGGTTTATACAAGCAGAGATTTTATAGAATTATTTTTAATAAATGTCAGCAAGAATAATAATATATTGATATCAGCTATAAGTGTTGCACTTGAATTTTATGATGGATTTGGTGCACATATTTTATCACATTCAGTATTAAATAATAGAAGAATTGAGGTTTATCAAAAAACAGGTGGCTACAATTCATTTGGAGGGAGGTTGGATGATTCAATTACCACATTTAAGTTCTATCTCGATAAGGAAGGTTATATTGTTATATTATAGTTCATAACGAGATGTTTATACTCATGCATATTATAATTATAATCCTCTATTTGATTATAATTTAATCTTTGGTATATTTATAAACAGGGTACCCTAAATATGAACATATTATTATATATATTAGCAGCCTCCCACATGTACACTTACCCACCAAAGTGTGATACGGTTGATTATGTTAACTACACAGATAAGCAAGTTTTTATCCCATTAAAGTGCAATAATTTGATTACTTTTAGAAAATTAAGTATAGAAAATTTAGCAAAAGTGTCTTAACTCCCTATAGGTTGGACAGATTTATTAAAAGAGTTTAGTACTTCTTGTTTACTGTTTTCGTTAATATCATTCATCAACCGATTAGCAAAGTTAGCCGTATCTCCGAAATTATCAAGAGCAAGCCCAGTGTCCACACAAGCCGATGTAAATATCCCCCAAAATCCTATAAGTTAAAATTAGATAAAATAATACTGATTTTATTCTGTGAAACCAAGGGATATTTACATACTCTTTCCTGGCACTGGTATAATCCTGACACTTCAAGAAGGCAAAAATAATTTCCCTTATTCATTCACAACACAGCTCACCATGATATTTTATCTTACAGAAATATATACTAATTTTACACAATTGATTCTATATTGAATTTTAGCCTCTTAAAAATGCAAGCTTCATCCCACATAAAATCAATTTCATTTATCATTCTTTTTCTTTTCAGCGCATGTGGGGAGATTGTCACCTATCCCGATATTCCTGAAGTAAACTTTAAATCGTTTTCATTATACCTGGGGGAAGATATTCTTAATAACCAAATATTACTCGGGAAACTGGAAATTGAATTCACAGACGGAGATGGGAATATCGGAATTAACCAGCCGGATTCGGCCACTGTTGAGGACTCCCTGAAATATAACCTTTTTCTTTCCCTGTTTGAAATTAAAAACGATCAGCCTGTAAAAATAGAGGGAACGGAAGGAGAACTTAATTACAGGGTGCCGTTTATTGAAAGGATAGGACAGAATAAAACCCTGAAAGGTACTATTTATATAGATATTGAATACAAGACAATAGACTATGACACAATATTTTACACTTTCTACTTAATGGACAGGGATTTTCACAGAAGCAATACCGATACTACAGATATTATAGTTTTTACAGGGATTGAGCTTTAGATTGTTCCCTTCACCGACGCTGTCCGGCTGAAAAACGCCTTACAGGTCTGACTTCTGGTAATAATTACCCATTTGAAAACCTGGTTCTGCCAGCGTTGAATAAGGAATACAAAACACAAAGGTGAACACAAAATTTGTCATAAAGGACATTTTGGACAGCCCCCTACTTCTATAATCAAATCCTCAATTTTTATTTGTTCTAATTCTTACCCCGCTATTCGCCACTTACCCTTCGTCACCCTGTCACTCGTCACTAGTCACCCGTCCCTAAGACCTAAATCTTAATTCCCATAAACAACACATCATCCACCTGTTCCAGTTCTTCTTTCCAGAGCATGAAGTTATTTTTTACGTAATTATATTGTTCTTCCATTGGTTTCTCATGAATATCTCTCAGCAGGTTTTTGAGACGGACCATTTTAAACTTTTTCCCCAGCGGGCCGCCAAACTGATCGGGATACCCGTCTGAGAACATGTAAAGGATATCACCCTTTGAAAGTTCGAACACTTCATCGGTGAATTCTTTGGGTTCATCTTCCTCATACCTTCCTCCAACAGAATTCCTGCTTCCTTTCACATAGATCTGTTCCTTATTCATATACAGGATCACAGGTCTCATGGCAGATGCGACCCTGAGAACCTTTGTTTCCAGGTCAATCTCAGCCACAATAATATCCATCCCGTCATTTGATCTTTCCGTTTCCTTATTTTGATTTAAAGCTTCTTTTATTTCCAGGTCAAGGGTTTCAAGGATCTGGGAGGGTGCCCGTACATCTCTTCTCGAACATATATCTTTTATCAGGGTGGTTCCGATCATAGACATAAATGCCCCGGGAACTCCATGCCCGGTAGAATCAGCACATACGATCAGAAATTTATTTCCCCATACTTTATCGTACCAGTAGAAGTCGCCCGACACAATATCTTTTGGCTGATAGAACACAAAACTTCCTGAAAAGTAATTCATCAGGCGTTTGACAGGGGGTAAGATGCTTGCCTGAATTCGCTGTGCATAATTAATACTATCCGTGATATCCCTGTTTTTATTTTCAATCTCTTCTTTCTGCTCCATCACTTCTTTGGTCCTTTCATCGAGAGCTTTCTCAAGATATTCCTGCAGTTGCTTTTGCTTTCTCTCCCTGAGTTTTATGATAATAAAGACTGAAGCAACAACGGATACAATAACAAGAAGGCTGAACCACCATGTTTTCCACACTGGAATTTTAATATTAATATCCAGTGACAGGGGAGTTTCTGTACAAATACCTTTATCGTTGCAGGCTTTTAACAGGAAAGTATAGGACCCGTCTTCAAGCCGGCTGTAAATGACATAGGGAATATTAGTAACTTCCGACCAGTCGTCATAACCTTCAAGTTTATACTGGTAAGTAACCTTTTCCGGGTTACTGAGGTTAATACCAATGAAGTCAATTCTGAACTTATATCTATTATAGGGTAAGTTAATAGTTTTAGTGAAGTCGTGATCCTGGTCAGAGATTTTTAAACTGGTAATATTCAAAATAGGGGGATTATCCTGGATCTTTTCCCTGGTATGGTTGTAAATGATTAATCCCTGTGTTGTTCCAAAAGCGAGATTTCCGTTACTATTTTTACCGACAGAATTAAAATTGCAATCAGCGCTGATGCCCTGGTCGACCGAAAAAGTTTGAACGATACCTGTTTCCGGGTCTATCCTGCTCATTCCCAACCTGTGGCCTACCCAAACTTTTTGGTTTGGATCAATGGCAAGGCTGTAGCAATAATTGGATCTAAGCCCGTTTGAAGTGGAAAAATGCAACAGACTGTCAGAATTGAACATAAATATCCCATCTCCGCTGGTTGCTGCCCATAAGTTACCAGATTTATCTTCAGCAATGGAAATAAACTCAAGTTCTGCCCTGATATCGATAGTCAATTCTTTTTTTGACCCCACATTATAGATACCGTTAGATCGGGTTGCTATCCAGATTTGATCATTGGAGTCGATAAAAATATGCCGTATCCTGTTATGAGGTAATCCTTCTGATGTGCTCAATTTTTCGGATTTCCCGGTTTTAAGATCAAAAATCAACAGTCCCCCGTTGGTTGCCACATAAAGTGAGGGTCCTTTGGCGGCAATTGAATTAATAATATTTTCGAGTGAATTGGCCGATGCATAAAACCTGCGTACCTTGTTTTCGTTTTTTGGCAACTGGTATAAACCACTTTGTGCGGTTCCAATCCACAATGTTCCCTGAACATCTTTTAATAGTGCAGTTATTTTATCATTCGGGAGGCCATGGGTCTGATCAATAATCTGTGGATTCTTTCCTGACAGGTCAGTTTTTATTATTTTGCCATCATTCCCTAACCAGTATGTATCTTCTTCAATATACAGGGATAGAATATCATTCCTGAAATTAAGACCTTTAAAGGGATAAAAAGTAAAAGTCCGTGATCTGAGCACGATCAGTCCTCCGCCGTAGGATGCAAACCAGTAGTTTCCTTCAACATCCTCAAATATATCTTTAATATAAGGATTTTCAAGTCCGGCGGATTCGTCGAAGACAATAGCATCCTTATATTTGTTATATCCGTTGGTTTTCAGTATAATTAAACCGTTTCCTTCTGTTGCCAGCCAGAGGTTTCCCTCATCATCCTCATGAATATCCTGGAGATTATAGTTTTCTAATTTACTATTATCACCTGCTCTTTTCAGGGTATAGGAAAGGATGCCTTGTTTACTGCTATCTGAAGTCAGAACAAACAATCCTTTGTCTTCTGTTCCTGTGAAGTAATGCGGGCTGCCTTTTTTATGATATATTGTCTGTACATTGGTGTAGGATAATTCTTTAAAATTACCTTCCGGTGTAAGAATATCATTTTCCGGGGAATAGCTGTAGAGGAACAGTCCGTCGAAAGTTCCGGCCAGGATATCTCCTGTTTCTGTCATACAGAAAGAAGTAATAAACTGACCTTCAATCCCTTGTGTTAAATAGCTTAGGTTATTACCCGGTGATATTTTAATAATGCCCTTAGATTGTGTAGCTACGAGAATATTTCCTTCGCGGTCTTCTGCAAAACCTTTGACAGCGCTTATATATTTTGCATCAGGTTTTAAAAGGGTAAAACGGATCCCTTCAAGTACGGCGATATTTCCGTCATCAAATCCAAACCAGACGTGATCCCTGGAGTCGGTAAAGCTTTTTCTTACGGGTGATTTTGGCAGGGTATCACCCGGGAATGTGTTGATGAAATTGAATCCGTCGAATCTTGTTATACCTTCACCGGTTCCCAGCCACAGATAACCGTTTTTATCCTGTGTAATAATATAGATAAAGTTATCACTTAATCCATCATCAGGCCCATATGTCTTGAAACTAAAGTTTTGTGCAAAGGCAGGATTTTGTCCAAAGAAAATAAACCCTAGGGTTAGAATTATACCAGAAACGAATTTAACAGGATGTGTTCTCAAATTATTTTACTCTTTGGGTTTAACACCAATGGAATATTTGTATTTTGGTACTCCACCGATAGGGCTGGTAAAGAATTCAAGCAGTTCGCCATACTGGTTTTTCACATAGATGACGACATTGTTATTTTTTACCGGCGGATTTTTACGTTTGATAAATTGTATATCAATGGAGGTATTTTTTTCTTCTTCATATATTTTAAATTCACTCTCTGCCCAGTCGTCTTCATTGGAGACTTTTGCCAATTGTCCTTTTCTTGCAACAGAGACCAGTTTTACGAATCCATCGCTGTCCCAGTCGAAATTCCATAATTTCACTGTAATGGTCCGGTCATCTACATAGGGATAGATATGGGATACTTCTTCCGGGTCGTTATGCATTCTGAAGGAGTACTCGTATGCAAATGCGTTTGCACCTTCAATAGGCCTGTTTGAATTTGCATCAGTGGAGAGGAAATAGCGGTAGAGATTTCCGTCGTCACCCTCAACACCTTCAGCAATAATTTTAAGAACATACCCGTCCCATCTTTCCACATATTCACCTTCTGTAGGATTAAAGGGGCCGAAAGTATACCAGTTGTCGTTATACCGCGGATCTTCCACGAAACTCCTTGTGGCAAGCAGCACTCCGCTTTTATAATTACCGGAAGGATCTATACCTTTGGCGTCTTCTTCCGCCCAGCATCCATTACCTCCATAGATTGAAAAAGTGGTTCGTGAGTCCCATAAACCATTGATCTCATCATGATCTCCCCCGGTGTCAGGATCGAAAATCCTTATATAGACAGGCTGGTTGAAGTTTTTCGGTATCAGGAAGAAAAATGTCTGTGAAAAATCATCATCCCCCCAGCTTGTTCCTGCATATTTTCCAAATACAAGAAGAAAAGGTATATTCTCGTCCACATTAGGCACTGGTTGTGCATTCAGCCATAAAGGGAAGACTAACCCTGCCGGAATCAAAACTTTCTTAAATATATCTTTTATGTAATTCACTGTAATCAAACTTCTTTAGTCCATTGAGATAAATAATCAAATATCATGCAAAATAAATAATTAAAAACATATTTATTCAATTACAATAATATTCTTATATGAACATAATTTCTCTATTTTATCTACATTTGCTCTGTTCTGCTGCATCACAACTCCCAATTTAATATTATATTTTCCGGGTATATGAAAACTGTGTGTTACGGTCATCCCCGGGGCTTTTTCACCATCACTGAAATCCCAGTAAAACTCAACGGGAGTCATATTCCCGAAGTAAGATTCTGACCCGTCGAATTGAATTTCAGTGTTGATTTGTATAGTATCAGGACAAGTAATAAAAGCCTGGATGGTTTTTATTAGTTCCAGCTCGTATTCAGCCTGGTTAAACATGACTTCTTTGGTAAGGACATCAATTACATCCAGTTTGATATTAAAATTGCCCTGGTCTTTAAAACAATGTTCAGCTTCAACAGCTTCAACGGTTGTCCCGTCTCCAAGGTCCCATCTGTATTTGTACAAGGATGTATCAATTTCCATGGTGCTTGTTTCGTAGAATACAAAACAAAAGTTATCTGTTTTCTGTTGCTGGCAGATCTCGAATCCTGGCAGGGTTGACTCAAATGAATAGACATCGAGGGATCCCCTGCGTGCAGAAGTGAAGAATCCTTTTTCAAATTTGTCATCGAAAAGTATTGTGAAATCGTTCATCCTCGAATTGAAAGGAAGCATTAATTTTACAGGTGATATCCATTCATTTTTATATTTTACGGTATAAAAGATATCATATCCGCCTTCCCTGTTATCATGACCGCCGGAAGAAAAATATAATCTACCTGAAGAATGCAAATAGGGATAAATATCATTTTCAGGGGTATTTATCACAGGCCCCAGGTTTTTGGGTTCAGACCAATTCCCGTTAACATTTTCTGAGTAGTAGAGGTCATATTTACCAAATCCACCTGGCCGGTCGGATGCAAAGTAGAGTATCTTCCCGTCTTCACTTAATGAGGGGTGTGTGGTATGTGCATCCGGCAGATTATGTTCAAATGGACGGATATTTGACCATGTACCATTAACATTATCTGCAAGGAACAAACCGAAATTCGGATTTGCCCTTCTTATATTGCCAACCTTCCTGGTAGTAAAGTTCCTGGTAAAAACGAGTAAATTCCCCTGCTTGTTAACTGATGCTGGTCCGTCGTTTTGCAGGGTTTTAAGATTCTGGGATAATAATACAGGTGATTCCCAGCTTCCGGATTCATTCATTTTTACCTCATAAAGGTTAAAGAAATTTCTTTTTTCCCTGTCGGTATAGGAAAGATAAGAACCTGAGCTCCTGTTGGAGGAGATCAGGATACCGGCAGGAGAAAACCCGGTAACTATCTCATCCGTGCCTCGTGAGGAGAAGCTGACAGGCTTGTCTTTAAAATGTTTTTGTCCCTCAAGTTGACTCCTGAAAGTGAATAAACCTGTGAGAATAAGTAATAATATGACATTTTTCTTTCTCATGTCATCAGAAATAGAAGGGACTGTCAACGTCAGCCCTGTATTTTAGTTCATATCGAAGCATAATTTCATGTGTTCCACTGGTAACTCTGCTGAGATCGGTAAAAGAATGATCATAGGCATACCCGATTTTTAACTGCCTGTTAACCTGCACTTCCAGCATTGCAGTAACTTCTTTCCCTTTTTTGTAAGCTCCACCAAGCCACAGAGCGTCTTTGAAAAAAATCAGGTGCATACCTGCCTGGTAATCAATGTTTTTCATGGAATAATCAACAATAATTGCCGGTTTGAGATTGAAATTATCACTTAATTTTATTACATACCCGCCCATCAGGATGAAATCGTAGTTTTTCAGGTCATGTACGAGGTGTCCCACACTGTCGGGTTTGCTGAGGAAAAACGGGATAGATAATCCCACGTAGTATTTAGGGTTAAAGAGATACAATCCTGCTCCGAAGTTAGGAGTTATCCCGTTTTCATTCATAAAAATATTATCTGTTTCGTCTCTGAGTTCAAGTTTGTCAAAATTATTTGAATAATAATATAGCCCTCCCCTCACACCCATTGACAAACGGCTTCCGCCAAGCCAGATCCTGTAAGCGTAACTGAACATCAGGCTATTGAACTGGGACACCGGGTTTGTGAAGTTGTCGGCCATAACTCCTAAGGCTATATTTTCGTTTTTCATGGGGGTGTGAGCGCTGAGGCTCTGGGACACCGGGCCACCCTTGATCCCTGTTAAATATTGTTTGTGGAGGGCGGAAATACTCACTGATCCCCTGCTCCCGGCATAAGCAGGATTCAATACAAGCCCGTTGAACATATATTGACTTAACCTCGGGAGATATGGCAGGTCTTGTCCTTTACTGTCTAAATAAAGAAAGTTTATAAAGATCAACAGCAATATGTTTATGTATATCTTTTTCATCAGCGCTTATTCTGATTTGATCACAAAAAAGCCTTTATAAATAAATTGTCTGCTTTTATAATTTAACCGAAGGACATAATAATATGTTCCATCACCTGCCAGGTTTCCGGATTCAGTTTTACCATCCCATATCACATTATTATCAGGTATTTCAAGCGTTGTTTCATTATTCAGTTCACGAATAAACTCTCCTGAACTGTTAAAAATGGAAAATATATAAGTAAGGTCGGTGCTTGAACGATTTATTCCTTCCGCGTAAAGATAATCATTAAGTAAATCTCCGTTAGGGGAGAAACCTTCATAAACTTTCACATCCTTTCTTTCCACGTCAATTTCATCTGTTTTCAGAGGGCATACTCCATTAGTGATGGTAAAGGAAACAGTGATCTGCTCGTCAATTACCAGGTCAGCGAGATAGACAGTAGTGTCTGTTTTTTCACTTAAAGTACCTGTACCTGAGAGGATATTCCAGCTTCCTGAGCCGGCAGTCGGAGGTGAGGCAGTAAGAGTTACATGATCAGAAAGAAAGACGATAAAGGAAGATCCATCATGGCCGTTATTTGTTATAAGAGCATCGGCAGGCTCTTCGTAAAAGATAATTATTACCGAATCTTTTCTTTCCCCGCATCCCGGGGTGGATTCAATGTAAAAGAATTTCTCAGTTAATATATTGAATGAAGGTATCTCAAATGATGCTGCAGCAGAGATTGCAGAGGGATTATTGATAATTACCAGTGGATTTATATTTTCCCAGTGACCATTCCCGACATCCGGTATTGCTTCCAGGGTAACAGAAGTACTGCAAACAGACACAGTGTCACTCATATTTATTCCCGGGTTTGAAGCCCGGTATACATCAAGAGGAAGCTGAAGCGCAGCAAGATTCAGATCTTCAGCCATGCACCCATTGTCATCGGTTAATGATGTGATTTTAAAATTGAAAGAATTAGGGGCAGCTCCATAAATATTAACTTCAAAAGAGCTTGTATCTGTTGGTAAAGCCTGGTTAAAAGCTGTCGGTTCAATACCATTGACATATTCAGCAGAATATGGGGCTTTGCCGTTCCCGATGTCAACTTTTAATCTGAAAGACACATCATCACACAGAACATTCCCTGGTAAAGAACCTGTTAACTGGTTAAGAACAGGGAGAGCATTTATTTTGATATTGAGTATTCCGGAAGAATCATAACATACTCCTGATTGTAGAAGCCGCCGGTAGAACATTTCTTTGGTGAGCATCCCGGGTTGATAAATAACCTGGTTATTGGTTTCACTTCCTTCGGACCACAGGATCTGATCATCACTTTCAAACCATGTACAGGTATAATTTACACCATCGCCACCTGAGAATGCGGTACTTCCTGTTATTTGCACTGGTTGTGTATTGTAACATGTAAACACAGGGCTTTGTGTTTCAATTATATTGTTATTAATGGTTGGTTGTACTTCTATTTTGATATTTCCGGAGTAGCTTTCACAGGTATTTTCAGGTCCACTGAAAACCATTCTCCGGTAATAAGTTGTATTAGCAAGGGAAGGGGGGATAAAATCTGCTGAAGTCCCTGAGGGTTCGGAATTTACCCAGTCTGATGTTCCGTCAGGGCTTTGCTGCCACTGGTAAATAAAAGTACCTGTACCTCCTGAGGGTGAAGTGCCGTTTAATGGCAAGGGTGATTCTCCTTCGCAAATAAGCTGGGGACTGTTGATGCTATTACCTGTTAAAGGGGGTAATACGTTTACTGAGAAGGAGTCGCTTATATTTGAGCATACATCAGCGGCACCTGATTTTATAATTCTCCTGAACCAGGTACTGTCATTAAGGCTTCCTGGCTGGAATGGTTGTAATTCAGTAAATTCCTGTGCGATAGCCCATGTGCCTGAAGAATAAGGTTTCTTTTCCCATATATATTTATAGATGCCATCACCTCCCGAGGGTTGCATACCTGTAATTGTAATACTTGGAAGCCCAAAGCAGATCGTTGTATCCTGGTTATTCAAAATGTTGTTTACAATTTCAGGAAGTACAGCGATTTCAAGCGAATCACTGATGTTTACGCAAGTATTTTCCGGCCCTGAGTAAACAATTCTCCTGTACCATGTACTATCTGAAAGAATGCCTGGGCTAAATCCTGATGTAGCAGCTTCATCAGTCCAGCTACCAGGTAATTGCAGACTTTGCCACAGGTATTTTCTGTCACCTGGTTTCCCTCCATTGGGCTCCGTTCCGGTAAGAGCAGCAGGTTGTTGCTCAAAACAAATGATCTGTTCAGGAGATATTAAATTATTGGAAAGCACAGGGAATACATATATTTCCACTGAGTTACTGGAATCAATACAGGCTCCGGAGGTAACTTTTCTCCTGAAATAGGTTGTTCCCGTTAATTCAGGTGTGACATAAGAGAAGAGGGAATTTTCCCCTGCAGATGATTGCCAGTTCAGGTTGTCGGTGCTGTTTTCCCAGAGGTATGCATAAGAGCCTGATCCCAGTCCCCCAGACATTTCAAGAACAGAAGTAAGTTCTCCTGCTGAAAGTTCTGCACAGATAGTGTCGTTGTCAATAATAGAATTATTTTTCAATCCAGGGTGTACGGCTATAAGAATAGCGAAGGAAGTGTCGGTAAGAGAGCCGTCGCTGACAATCCTGGCATAATAGGTTGTATCAATAAGGGCAGGAGGTGTATAAGTTTGCTGGTCATTAATTCCTGTAGCTTGTATCCATGGGCCTTCATCGGAGATTTCCGATTGTATCCAGGAGTATGTATAAGGGCCTCCGTTTCCACCTTTAGCCGGGGGAGCATTGAGTGGGGCAGGTGTCATATTCTCACAGATTGCCTGGTCATCTGGAATCCTGTTTTCGATAAATCCTCTGCGGGGAAGAACCAGGTTAGGCATGTTATATCCTGAAGAACCGTTGGACGCACCATAGGTTTCGGTACCTGAGTTTCCTGATACTCCAAACATACGGATTGAGGACACCATTGAGGGGAGCATATTCTGATTAAACCAATATATTCCACCACCTCCGCCACCTCCGGGTCCTGTTGTGTCTGTCGGGCTATAAGTGACATCTCCTCCTTTTCCTCCCATTGCTTCAATAGTAAGGTTATCAATAAATTCAAGCACATCTGTCAGCACAACACCTCCGCCGCCTCCTCCACCTCCGCCGGCTGTTGCAACGGCAGTAACTGATTTTCCGTTTGTTTTAATGGCATGTCCGGAGGCTTTGATTCTGTTTGCCAGTATAATTATTATTCCTCCTCCGTTCCCACCGTTTGTGGCTATTTTCCCCTGGTCAGGATCCTGTGTTCCGGCGCCGCCTCCTCCTCCCATATAAATCCGGTTTGCATACAAAGGGTCTATATTGCTGTAAAATGTTTCTCTTAAAGCTGTTCCTCCGCTACCCCCCATATTATTGCCCGGAGAACATCCGTTATATTCGTAACCTCCATTACCGCCACTTCCTCCATTGGAACCTCCGCCTCCACCGCTGAATTTTGCATTCCCGCCTGCGCCCCCGTTTCCTGCAGCAAGTTTCCCCCGGGGATAGAGAAAGTTAGTAGCGATAATACCTTCCCCTCTTAATGCTGCACTGTCTTTTGCTTCAAGCCTGAATAATCCTTTGGAATAACCCGCATCGGCTACAGAACAACTACCTTCATATTTTTCAGATCCCGGTATGGCACCCCTGAATCCTTTCCCTGAAACATCAATATTTGCCTGAAGTTCCAATGTGCTGTTAACAATAAGTACCAATACTCCTCCTGTCCCGCTTGTATTATCCCAGTCTTTACTGGTAAGTTTACCGGTAACAACGGCATTTTTATACCGGGGAACGGTAACCAGCTGGGCACTTTCCCCGCTTCTTAAGGGAGCCACACCCGGTAAAGTGCTGTTAAAGATCACAAGATTTTTATCGTATTCTACGGTGTCAATGTATATCAGGGCATATTTCCCCGTATTATTCATGTTTTCGATGTCACCGTTTGAATAAATAGTAGCTCCCCTGTTTACTATAAATAAAGCAACTTCATTTTTAATAAAAGTTGTAGCATCTTCCACGTATACAGAATCAGGGTCATTATCTTCAGCGGAATGAATAGCGGTGATTTTTTTGTAATCGTTGATAATGCTATCGGATATATAAGTTAACTGGGAGTGAACGTTGCAAAATAAAAAGAGAGACAGGAATAATGATCCTGCCCTTATAAAGTTACTTATGCAGATTCCTTTCAAAACGATGTATTAAAAAAAAATCAACTCCTAAAATACGCAATTTATTACGTAAAATATGAAATAAGGTTTACTAATCGTAAAAAAAACTATAATTTTCCTTTACAAAATCTGTTTTTCAAGCTGTTTATAAATTTTTTTACATTTTCCACAGTAATTGCATGACGCCTTGCTCCGGTTACTCCGAACAGAAAAGAATAAGGATGTAGGTTTTCAACATTTTCGCTGAGAATATTGAACATTGCAAGTAGCGGCACGATGGCGAACATACCCGGTAATCCCCAGACCATCCCGGCAGCAATAATTCCGATAATAATAACCATAGGATTGATTCTCAGGCTGTTTCCAACAATATTGGGCGTCAGGATATTGTTTTCCAGGAAATGGATGATAAGGTATGCAATAATTACTTTAAAAGCAAGAGTTGGAGAGTCTCCCGTAAGAATTGAAAACATAAAAGGGATGGAGCCTCCGATAAGGGTGCCGAAATAGGGAATAAAAGCACAAAATGCAGATAAAATACCGAAAATAACAGGGTAATCAATACCGATAAGTATCATGGCACCTGTATTTATTAAACATAATATCAGCACTACAGTGGATATTCCTCCCATATATCTTGAAACCACGGTGGAAAATTCTTTAAGCACTTTAATAGCAATAAGCTTTTTATCAGGTTTTACAATTTTAAGAATGAAATATGCAAGTTTCGTTCTGTAGAATAAAAAAAGGAAAATATATACCGGCAGAATACCCAGTCTGAATATAGTTCCGGCTGTTGCAGTAAAAAACTTATTCAGAAAATCGCTGCCGGTTTCGAACAGATATTTGATCCTGATCCTCAGGAACTCAGTAAGCCGCAGGTTAGTGATCCCAAATTCTTTTTCAATAAATTGTTCCACTTTATCCATATTACCCAGAGCCCTTTGTTTGTAGAGTGGCAGATCGTTTAGGAGATTACCCGCCTGTTTATAGATAAAAAATATCACTGATCCTACAACAACGAGAAAAAAGACAATACTTATAATACTTGCCGGTATACGGGGAAAATTTCTTTTTTCAAGGAAACATGCAATGGGATAGAGTAGATAGCCAAACAAAAGTCCTAACACAATGGGGTATAAAAAATCACGGGCTTCGATGATGGAGAAAAAGAATAACACAATTGTCAATAATGATACAATTAGCTTAACTGATAGTGGATATTTACTGAGCATAATATTATTCTTTCATTTGTGGTAATTCAACGATAAATACAGAACCTTTATTTATTTCTGTTTCATAATAAATATAACCACCGCTTGTAGTGATGATATTTTTTGCGATAGCCAGACCCATACCCATTCCGCTGGTTTTAGTGGTAAAGTTGGGCTGGAATAATTTATCCTCCATTTCTTCAGCAACACCTTTCCCGTTGTCTTTCACTTTCACTATTGCGTTTTTGTCACTGCTTGTCATAAATATTTCAATAATTCCCTCATTTCCTTCCGGTATTGACTGAATAGCGTTTTTTAATAAATTGATAAATACTCTGGAGATTTGTTCTTTATCCGCCCAGACGTATAATTTTTCTTCAGTTTCTGTTTTAACTTTTATGCTGATATTTTCAGTTTTTTCAAATAATTTCGCCACGTTTTTTACAACTGATATCAGGTTCACCCTTTCGTTACGGGCAGCCGGCATTTTTGCAAAATTAGAAAATTCTCCTGCTATTTTTGATAAATTATCTATTTGTTCGATGAGAATTTTAGAAAGTTTCTGTTGCTGTTGTTCTCTGATTTCAGGATCTTCTTTCCAGGAACGCTGGAGATGCTGAAGAATGAGTCTCATTGGGGTGAGAGGGTTTTTGATCTCATGTGCAATTTGTTTTGCCATTTCTCTCCAGGCCGTTTCTCTTTCAGACCGGGCTAGTTTTTCTGCGCTCTCTGTCAATTGATCGATCATCAGGTTATATTCATTTACCAGGCTTCCGATTTCATCCTTTCCTTTATAAAGAATTTTTTCATTATTCTTAATCAGGCTGAAACGGGAGATATGTTCCTGAATAAGCCTTAATGGCTGGGTAATTGTATTGGATATAAAAACGGCCAGTGTAAGGCTTAAAACTGTCAGAAGTACCAGGATATTTATTATTGCTATCAGCAGGTTGGCAATTTCCAGGGTCATTTCATCCTGCCTGGTGAAATACGGGAGATTCAGATAGGCTAGCAGTTTATTATCAGAATTCACAAAAGGAACATAGGCGGATAAATATTTCAATTCCCCGATAGTTTCATTGTGAATGAATTCAGATCTTTGATTCCGGATCATTTCCACATAGGCTACCACGTTTATATTTCTTCCGATGAGGCCGGTCTCAAATATTTCAGGCCTGCTGGTAGCTAATAACCTTCCTTTCTCATCATACAGATTAATATCTGTATAAAAAACATTGGAGAATTTTTGAAGCAGGGATCCAAGATTGTAATAATTTTCTGATGACCAGGAATGAAGATCTTCTTCATATTCCAGGTTATGGAGCATTTCAATATATACAGATTGTACTTTTTCCTTCAGGTCTTCTATCTGCCTGTTCTTATATTGTCTGATTGAAAAATATACTGTTCCTGTTCCGATAAGTAATATGGAAAAGAATATTACTGAGGACATTGAGGCCTGGATCTTATTTTTAAAATTCCATTGAAAATCAGAAAGTAAAGGGCTGATATTAGTGAGTAATAAGATTATTATGAGAATAAAAAAGTAAAATACAAAGATATATGAAAAGGATATTAACACGTCAATATACTGCACGGAAGGTCTGGTGACGATAATGGTATTATCGTTATCAATATTATAAATAAGGTGATTATATTCTTTGGAATCTTTAAATTCAAATGCATTTTCCCCGCTTGTATAGGATGTACTTGTCATCCGATATGAGAAATCACCCGAGGAGGTTATTAGTCTTCCCTTATAATATTTTGCATAGGAATATATATCTTTTATATTTTGCTGGAGGTTTTCATCCAGTAACAATTCAGGGTATCCCGGCCCTTCTGATAAAAGCTTTGAATCGAGCTCAATAAAAACGGTAATTTCCTTTTGCTTATCATTAAAAGTAACAGGTGTGAAATAACTTATTCTTCCGTTCAGGTTATTTAGAAAATAAAATTTACTGTTAGGTACCTCAAAGGCATCATGCATAATAACCTCATAAAAAAACCTGTAACAATCTTCCCACTGATCATCAGGAGGGTTAACATATACGCGGTCTTCAGGACGACAGAGTGTTATTTGTAAATCGTATTTATCCAGGTATCCGCTGAAATATTTTCGTTGTAATTCAGTATAAATTGCTTTAAAGTCAATCTGAGGTTCGAAGAGAATATCCTTCAGACCCTTATCTGAACTGATATTTTTACTGATCTCTACAAATAGTAATTCAGCAATCGGGTCATGTTCGGAAGAAAGATTGACAGCCATGATCCTCATATCGGAGTCGGCCTTGAGTTCTGAATACCGCAGGACCTGAATAACTGAGTACACTGTAAATATTAATACGAAAATCAGGTAGGTTGATATTCTGTATCTTAAGTCACGGATAATTTTAAAATAGTATAATACAACGCTTACTAATATAAAGAACGCAATATTTTCCGGTGGTATCTCTGAACCGATAATAAAAAAAATAGTTACAGTAGTGATATTCAGTGCGATTAAAAATATTAATGCTTCATTCCTGTAGTTGAGTCTGAGGAATATTCCGAAGACCTTATCTAACAGGATTGCCCAGGAAGAAAAAACAAGAGCAATTATCAGGAATCCCAGGAAAGTGTATATGGAAATTTCCAGCGCTTTGTAGGTTTCAAAAGAAATAGAGGAATCAAGTATCAGGGTTCTGAAAAGAAATGTGTTTATAAAATAGAGAGTTAGTGTACTTATTCCCAGGATTGAGATCAGGAAGTACCTGTAATATTTATATTTATGCAGTTTATCCCTGTTGTAATAAACTTCCAGGTAGAAATTGTATATAATAAAGAATCCCAGTATGATTATCAGGAACAGGTTTCCAAGAGATGGAAGAAATGATGACCGGGCAAATGTATGGGGAGAAAATAATTCCAGGCTGAAAATAATTTCAGGAAACTGGTAATACTGTATTAGAAAATAGAAAATAAATAAAATGATCAGTATAAGAAAAAATGCATAATTTTTATGCTCAACCGGAATATTGTGCAGGAATTTTCTCAGAAATGTTAGAAACAGGAAGAAACAGATAAAATAAAATCCAAGGCAGACAAAGGATTTTAATTTATTTTCTTTTTTTGCCGTTGTAAAATCAAGAGAAAATATAAGGCCCCCGTTTTTATTATGCACAGGATTCATATTTTCATCTCCCGGTAAGATTAATCCTACATCACCGGATAGTGTGAAATCATCCTGGAAACCTTCTTTCAGAACTTTATTTACATAGGGATATTCGGTGCGGATAAGAATTAACGAAATAAGATAATAGTCATTCAAGGATTTTTCTTTCTTTAATACCCAGAAATTATGGAGTTTTAAAATGTTTTTATCAATGAATATTTCAGGATTTTCGGGTACAGGCAATGCATTACTTGTCCATAATTTAAGACTGTCGTGATGATAAAGAAAAAAAGCAATTCCCTCTTTATCGAACAGATGAGCATGTTTTCCTGAAAGTTTTGAGAAGAGGACTTCTTCACCTTTTTCTGAAAGGGTTGTGTATATTCCGTCTAAAATCTGCTCCGCTCTGGTTTCTTTTGCTGTCAGGGTTTTTTCAAAATGTTTAACGTCAGTTTCATTAAAGTTGGTTTCAGAGTACTTTTTTTCACAGAATATAGCCATTATCAGTATTAATACGAGGATAACAACTGACCATTTCTGTTTCCGGAAACTATATGTTAATGATCGGATAAACATCAGGTTTTATATTTGATTTGCAAATTTTATTTTTTAGATATGGTGGTAGGGTTCTCCCTTAATAATTGTAAATGCCCTGTAAAGTTGCTCTGCTACCAAAAGTCGTACCAATTGATGAGAGAATGTCATTTTTGAAAGTGAAAGTTCAGTATTGCTTCTTTCATATACATCCCGGGAAAATCCAAATGCACCACCAGTGATAAAAACAAGGGGACGACCGTTCATAAAGAGGTTTTCCAGGAAACGGGCAAAGGATTCAGATGAATGAGTTACTCCTCTGTTGTCAAAAAGCACCAGATAATCCAAGGGTTTGATCATTTTTAACAACAGTTCTCCTTCCGTTCTTTTAATATCTTCTGCAGTGATATTCCCTGTTTTCCTGATATCTTTTGTACATATTTCCTGGAATGAGATATACCGCTTAATCCTGGCATAATAGTCCCTGCAACCTGTTTCGATATATTCAGATCTTGTTTTCCCTGTATGGATTAAAGTAAGTTTCATTATTATTATAATACTTCTGATGAAATGAAATATTCTGTGGAACAACATCAAAAATATCATATTTTTCCGGAATGATGACAACGAATGAAAATGATTATTCAACAAAATCCGGCATCATTTTTGTTTATTTTTGTAAATTGCAGGTTTAATTATTAAATTAAGGAACACTGCGAATATTATATTCACTCCGGATTAATTAAATAATAATGAAAAAGTATATAGCGATTTCAATAGTAACCGGGTTTTTGATTTCGTGCGTAAATCTTTTCGGTCAGAAAGTACCTGCACCGTTAATAAAGGCTTTTCAGGCAGGTGATGTAGAGGGATTATCTGAATTTTTCAATGCCCGGTTGCAGGTAAATATCAGTGATAATGAATATATGTGCAGTAAATCCCAGGCAAAAGAGATAATGCGGGAATTTTTCAGTAATAACAAACCTTCTTCATTTACGGTTATTTTTGAGGGAGGTAAGGAAGATTCGAACTTTTCCATTGGAACTCTTGTTACAGAAAAAGGTAATTACAGGGTAAATGTTTTCTTCAGGAAGTTTGAAGGGGTTTACCTGATCCATTTATTAAGAATTGAAAAGGATGACAAGAAATCTTTCTAGGTATCTGGATGATGAAATCATAAAATTATGGTTTGAAGAAGACATTGGGGAAGGAGATCATACTACTCTTTCAATCATTCCCGCGGAAGTAAAAGGTAAAGCGAATCTTATCATTAAGCAGGACGGGATTATTGCGGGTCTTGCGATTGTTTCCAGAGTTTTTAAATTATTTGATCCTTCACTTGAGTTAAGCCATTATAAGAATGATGGAGACAAGGTAAAAAAGGGAGATATTGTGTTTACTGTTTCCGGTCCTACACGTTCCATACTGCAAACTGAAAGACTTGTTTTGAATATTCTGCAGCGCATGAGTGGTATTGCCACCCAGACCAATGAATATGTGAGGTTAATGGAAGGATTACATACCAGGATACTTGATACCCGGAAAACCACTCCGGGATTCAGACCCCTGGAAAAAGAAGCTATACGCCTGGGAGGCGGATGTAATCATAGGTTTGGCCTGTATGATATGATATTAATTAAGGATAATCATATTGATTATGCAGGTTGTATTGAAAATGCCATACGTTTGGCCAGGAAATATCTTCAGGATAATAATAAATCCCTTGAAATTGAAGTAGAAGCAAGATCACTGGAGGACATTGAGAAAATTCTCCTGACAGGTGGGGTTGACAGGATACTGTTGGATAATTTTAGCCCTGAACTTACCTTAAAAGCAGTGAAATTAATAAACGGGCGCATTGAAACTGAGTCATCCGGTAATATTACAAAACAGAATATCAGGTTATATGCCGAATGCGGAGTAGATTATATTTCAGCGGGTTCGTTGACACATCAGATCAGCAGCCTGGATATGAGCCTGAAAGCTGTGAAATGAAATCTTCCCTTTATAATATGCGTAAAAATTTCAATTCCGAACCTCTGAATGAAAATTCTGCAGAGAAGGATCCTTTTCTGCAATTTTCCAGGTGGTTTGATGAAGCAGTTGAGGAATATGGTAATGAAGCAAACGCAATGGTTCTTGCCACAGCAGACGAGGAAGGAAAACCGGATGCAAGGATGGTGTTGCTGAAAGAGTTCTCTGAAGAAGGATTCGTGTTTTTTACTAATTCATTATCTGAAAAAGGGAAGCAGATGTCCTTCAATCCTAACGTGTCATTATTATTTTATTGGCCAAAACCTGAAAGGCAGGTCAGAATCAGGGGACAGGCAGGGATGATAAGCAGGAAAGAATCAGATGAATACTTCAGTTCACGCCCATGGGAAAATAACCTGAGTGCAGTTATCTCTCCTCAAAGTGAGATCATACCCGGGAGAAATTACCTGGAATCCAGGTATGAAAAAGCAAAATCAGATTTTAAAAATAAAAATATACCACGTCCTGAATTCTGGAATGGTTATATTGTAATACCTGAGCATTTTGAATTTTGGCAGGGGAGAGAAAACAGGCTGCACGACAGGTTGCTTTATATTTATGATATTAAAAATTCTGGCTGGCAAATAAAACGGCTGGCTCCCTGATTTATCCGGTCTTATAAATTTCTGATCTGTTCTTCCAGCACCCTGATCTTATTTTCAGCATCCTCTTTTTTTGCAAATTCTTTTTTTACTACTTCTTCAGGTGCGCTTTTTACAAACTTTTCGTTTTGTATTTTTTTATTTACAGACTGCAGGAATCCCCGTGTATAGGATAGTTCTGATTCCAGTCGTTTACGCTCTTCCCCCAGGTTTATTTTACTTCTTAAAGGGATATAATATTCATTAGATTTTACCAGAAAAGAAACTGCCATTTCCGGTTTAACATCTATTAATTTTATTTCCGAAAGATTTGTCATTTTTTTAATTACCGGGCCAAAATCAATTCCTGATTTAGTATTTGCAGAACACAGTAATTCCAGTTGTTCTTTCTGTGGTATATTTTTTTCACTTCGTATCCCACGTACAGCAATGATTATCTCTTTAACTTCTTCAAACTCGCTTAAAAGGTTCTTTTCAGTTTTTCCACCTGCCGGCATCCTGGTGATCATGATGCTTTCATGTGTTTTTCTTTCCTTCAGGTATTGCCATATTTCCTCTGTGATAAAAGGCATGAAGGGATGCAATAACTGGAGCAATTTCTCAAAAAACTCTGCAGTTTTATTATATGTGTTACTGTCAATGGGCTTTTTATAAACTGGTTTAACAATTTCAAGGTACCAGGAAGAGAATTCATCCCAGAACAGTTTATATATTATCATTAAGGCCCCGGATATGCGATACTTTTTAAAATTATCATCCATTTCCCTGATCCCCTCAGCAAGTCTTGATTCAAACCATTTAATTGCCAGGTAAGATTCTTCGGGTTGGGAAATAGATTGATCAACCTGCCACGATTTTACCAGTCTGAATGCATTCCATATCTTATTACCGAAATTCCGTCCCTGCCCGGTAAGGCTTTCATCAAAAAGAAGATCATTCCCTGCCGGTGAACAAAGGAGCATCCCTACTCTTACTCCATCCGCGCTGTATTTTTTCATCAGTTCTATTGGGTCGGGGCTGTTTCCCAACGATTTCGACATTTTTCTTCGTTTTGTATCTCTCACAATACCTGTAAGATAGACATTACGGAATGGTTTTTCTTCCCGGTATTCATATCCTGCAATGATCATACGAGCTACCCAGAAGAACAATATTTCAGGAGCAGTTATTAAATCATTGGTAGGATAATAATAACTGATATCATTATTTCCGGGGTTTCGTATTCCATCGAAAACTGAGATTGGCCAAAGCCATGATGAAAACCAGGTATCAAGTACATCCTCGTCTTGTCTTAGATCGGAAAGCTGAAGATATTTATTTCCGGTTTTTTCCTTTGCCAGAACCAGTGCTTCCTCTGCAGTAAGAGCTACCACGTAATCATCAGGTCCGGGATTGCTGTTATAATAATAGGCAGGAATCCTCTGTCCCCACCACAACTGACGGGATATACACCAGTCTTTTACATTTTCCATCCAGTGCCTGTACGTATTTTTAAACTTCGCCGGGTATAGCCTTATTTTATCGTTCATTACGTTTTCCAGGGCAGGCTCCGACAGTTTTTTCATCCTGAGAAACCATTGAATACTTAATTTAGGTTCAATAACTGCATCAGTTCGCTCTGAATATCCTATTTTATTGGAATAGTCTTCTACTTTCAGCAGGAAACCTTTATCCTTCAGTACTTTAACAATTTTTTCCCTTGCTATGAACCTGTCCTCCCCGATAAACCATTCAGCATTTTCATTCAGGGTCCCGTTATCGTTAAATATATTGACAGAAGGGAGTTTATGTTTAAGCCCGATATAATAATCATTCTCATCATGAGCAGGTGTAATTTTCAATGCTCCGGTACCGAATTCCCGGTCAACATATTCATCAGTTATCACCGGAACAGCTCTTTCGACCAGTGGAATTATGACTTTTTTCCCATGAAATGAAGTAAAACGTTCATCTTCTGGATGAACACATACAGCTGTATCACCGAGTATAGTTTCCGGGCGGGTGGTAGCGATAGTAATAAAATTGTTTTCATCCTGTAACGGGTATCTGATATAATATAATTGTGATTTTACTTCCTTATAATTTACTTCTTCATCAGATACTGCAGTTTTTGCCACAGGGTCCCAGTTAACCATTCTTACTCCCCTGTAAATATGGCCTTTATTATAAAGATCAATAAAAACACGTAATACACTTTCTGACATGTCATCATCCATAGTGAACTTTGTTCTTCGCCAGTCACAGGATGCACCAAGTTTCTTTAGCTGTTCCAGAATTATTCCTCCGTGTTTTTCTTTCCATTCCCAGGCATATTTCAGAAATTCTTCCCTTGTGAGATCAGATTTTTCAATTCCTTCCTCTTTCAGTTTTGCGACAACTCTTGCTTCTGTTGCGATGGATGCATGGTCGGTTCCAGGCACCCAGAGAGCATTTTTACCCATCATTCTTGCCCTCCGTATCAATACATCCTGGATAGTATTATTGAGCATATGCCCCATATGAAGGACACCGGTAACATTAGGCGGAGGGATAACAATGGTGTAGGGTTCCCTTTCATCAGGATCACTGTTAAAATAGCCATTCTTGCTCCAAAAGGAATACCATTTATCTTCTTTTTCAGATGGATCGTACCTGGATGGGATATCCGCTTTCATAAACTTGACTTGATTTTTTTTAACCTCCAAAAGTAGCAATAAAATTCTATTTTTTATAAATAAGAAACCCGGATCAGAGGGCTTAAGAGGAATATATGTATCAAAGGAATAGGATTTCCGGAGATTAAAAGTCCAACAGAACTGAAAATGGAATCTTTACAATTTTTTTTGCTGTTTAATTTTTTCTTTCTATTTTTCAAAAAAAAGTTATATGAAACAATTAATTAACATCATTCTGGTAGTTTCTATCATGACTATATTCATGACAGGATGTAAAAATATTATCGAAATTGATCAGGAAGGATGGACCCTTACTGCTGAACCTGCTACAGGTTCTCTTTGTATTTTACATAACAGGCTTGGCATTATTGCTGATCAGGTACATCTTAACCTGAAAAAGGGAGGTGATGTGATACTGCTTTCCGGCTGGACTATAAAAAAAGAAAATGGCAAAATGACAATCGACACTGAGACTCCTGAGGTAACTTCCTGGGAATTCAGTATATCCAGGCAGGGAATAGATATAAAATGTTCCGTTGAGGAGGGAATAATTACAGGATTAGCTCCGGCAGGAGAAAAAAGGATTCCCGCACGTGTCAAATCTCAGGATAATGGGATCATGTATACACAGATGGGCTTCGTTACTGCAACCAATATATATCACTTGTTTGATATGACAACGGATATTATGATCTGTTTAAACAAGGAAAGTCAACTGACCAGAAATGAAGAAGATAATAGTATTATGGAAATAGAAGTTCCTCTTACTTCGGGAAACGAAATATCTGTCATTGAAGAATATTACACCGATGAGATCGGACTTTCAAAATATCAGAAAACTGAGTTTAAACCTGTTTACAAACCTATTCCTGATCGGTTTAAAACAGCTCCTACCGGGTGGAGCACATGGTACTGTTATTATATGTCACCCAGAGAGGAAGACCTGGTGGAAGAGACAAATGCTTTATCTGAAAAATTAAGACAATATGGCCTTGATTATGTTCAATTAGATGCTGCTTTTACACGTGGCGAGGAAGCTAACTGGCTGGAATGGAACAAAGAGTTGTATCCTCATGGAGGCAAGTGGTGGTTTGATCATATTATTAAACAGGGATTAAAACCCGGGCTTTGGATAAATGCATATGGTGATAATTATGCTAAACCTTCTATGGCAGATAAGTACCCGGAAGAATATTATCTGCGCGATTCAGCAGGGAATCTCTCCAAAGCCTGTTGTGTCAGTGACAGTACTGTGGTAAGGTTGGATTATACCAACCCGGAAGTAATAGAAAAACATTTGAAACCACTTTACAGAACACTGGTAAACGAATGGGGACTTAAGTATCTCAAGTCTGCTGGTTGGGGTACCTGGATGGATTATTATGAAGAAAACAGGAAAAATGCTTTTAATCCCAATATGGATAGCCGTGAGGCATACAGAAGTGTGCAGGCAGCAATCCGGGAAGTTCTGGGAGATAAAGCTTATATAGTAGGATGTGCCATGCATGAGATCGGGGTCGGTTTCGAATACTATGATGGTTCACGTACAGGTGGTGATGATTATGCAAGCTGGACAGGTGAAGGTCACTGGTCAGGAGGAATGCAGGCTTATTTCAACTCTCTTTTCGGGGCCAATTGGTTAAATGGAATTTGCTGGTGGTCAGATCCTGATGATGTCATGGTACGTGATCCTTTGAACATGGACGAGGCCAGAACCATTGTCAGTTCTATCTCATTATCCGGGCAGGCTTATATCATCAGTGATTTTATTGCTGATTTCTCAAAAGAAAGATTACAAAAATTTTTACATAGTAAATATCATATCGGATGGGCGAAAGAATACCCCGATAAGGTAAAACCACTTCCGGATGATAAATTACAGTTGTATCGCGAGACCATGCCCGCCATGCCTATTCGTGCTATGGATCTGTATCCGTTCAGAACTGATCCTGCCTGTTGTCCTAAACCTGAATCATTTCCAGGAGCACTTGACCTGAAAGTAAATTCCATCACCGGGATATATGATGTTGTTGCATTATACAACTGGGAAGACGAAGATGCATTGAAATCACTTGATCTTCAGGATGACCTGGGTTTGCAGGATGAAACCAGTTACCTGGTATTCGATTTCTGGAACAGAAAGCTTGTCGGGAAATTCGATACTACTATTCAGGAGGAAGTTCCTGCTCATGGAACAAAAGCCCTTATCATCAGGAAAGAGATTGAAATACCTCAATTAATGGCCACTTCAAGGCATCTGACTACTGCATATAGTATTCAGGAAATAAATTGGAATACTGAGGCAAAAATACTGTCAGGAATTTCAAAAACCGTACCTGTTGATCTTTATACCTTGTACATTTATGTTCCGGATGATTATTCATTTGATACGACACATATAAATGCAGAAAACACTACATGTAGCATTCATGCCGATGGCATTCTTGAAGTAAGTTTTACAGGGCAGGAAAACCCGGTAAAATGGGAAATCGTTTTCAAATGACAAGTGAAAATGATTTCCGGTATGCCACACTAAGAATGGTAGTTACATAAATTTGGTAAAACAATGTTAAGAGAGAATATCTGCCTTTTTACGAATGCCATTATCATTGTAATTTTAATTCTGTCAGGTTCTTATAGTTGTAAAAACACCAGACAACAAAATACCTTACAAAAAGATTCTGTAACGAAAGGACTTGTTCCACCAAAAATAAAAAATACAAAAGAAAATAAATATCCCAGACTGGCGGTGAAGGATGGGAAGGATCGTGACATGGGCAGGATCAGGGAAGGGATTAAAACTATCGTGACCTATACTCTTATCAATGAAGGGGAGGCTGATGCATCCAATATCTCAATTCATGACCTGTCAAAGGGAGGTTGTACAGCCGTGACCCAGGTTTCCAGGCTGGCAACAGGAGATTCCGCTGAACTTAAATTCATATTTGAAACTCTTGGGTACGGAGGAAGAAAGGAAATAAGGAAAATAGAAGTCAGGTATGACAATCCAGATTATAGTCCTATAACGCTTAGTGTAACCGCCGAAGTCTTGCCCACAGAAAAACACCAGGTCCCTATTGGGGAATTATTCTACAATTTCTTTGTACTGGTTGATATTCGGGATGAAGCAGATTTCCGGAAAGGGCATATTGCAGGTGCCATTAATATTCCGGAAGACGAATTACTGGCATGGGCTTCTGCATTACCAAAAGACTTTATTATTTATCTATGTTCAGAGGATGGCGAAGCAAGCGATAGTCTTGCAAAAAAAATGCAAAATAATGGGTATGAAGAAGCGCTCAGTATTATCGGTGGAATTGAAGAATGGAAGCGGATGTATGGAGAACGTGTGATCATTAAGGGAACGCGGTAAGCATCGTTTTTACATTTCAGTGGTATTTTTAAATTGAATAATGATTCTCTATGATCAGAAAAAGCAATAATAAAGTCATAATATATTTACTTCTTTCTTTTCTCTTTTCTCTTCAGTCATTTATTGAAGAAGAACCCGTTGAACTACTCTTCTTTTACGAGGCAGGATGTCCTCATTGTGCACGGGTCGAGCGTTTTCTGAATGAAAGGATCAAATCCAATTACAAAGTTGAAATTAAAAAGTATGAAGTACATAAACCCGAGAATGCACGCCTGCTAAGTCGTTTTGCGACACTTCACAATACTGAGGTTCATACTCCTGTAGTATTTATTGGTGATACATTGATCAAAGGTGATGAACGAAGATCTTTCAGAGCTATTGAAGAGGCAGTTAGGGAAGCATTAAGAGCTTATTCTCCATCTCCGCTTTCTCTTTTAAAAGACCAGGAGGATATAAGAAAAAAGGTCAGCATTATGGCAGTGGTGAGTGCAGCTATAGTGGATTCCATTAATCCATGTGCTTGTGCGGTGCTGGTTATACTGCTGGGGGCAATCCTGGTGACCAGGAAAAGCAGGCGCTATATGATAAAAGCCGGACTAGCCTTCACATGTTCCACCCTGATCTCCTATCTGTTGATGGGGGTGGGACTCTTCTTTACCATTCGCATTGCGGGAATACAAGAGTATATTTACATTGGTGTGTCCATACTGGCCATACTGATTGGTTTAGGAAACATGAAGGATTATCTTTGGCCTGATAAATGGTTTAGCATGGAAGTACCACATTCCTGGAGGCCAAAAATACAGAAGATCACATCAGGCGTCACTTCAATTCCCGGAGCCTTTGGTATAGGGTTCCTGGTCAGCATTTTTTTATTACCATGCTCGTCCGGTCCTTATATAGTGGTTATAGGGATGTTGAGTGGCTCTTCATTACGGCTATCAGCCATAGGGTTACTGCTCCTCTATAACTTTATTTTCATCCTGCCTTTTATAGCTATTACATTGGCAGTAGGCTACGGCCTGACTACCACTGCGAGAGTTGAAAAGTTACGGAAGGAGCAACTCAGGAAAATACACTTCGTAACCGGACTGATAATGCTTATTATCGGCCTGGGGCTTATAATGCTTGTTATTACAGGAAATATTTAAATTTTATTAAGAATTATATCAATCTTCAATATATCAGACAGTTGTAAAAATTAATAAAAAATAATTTTTGAGTCTACTCCAAAAAGTCGAATTTACTATTTTCAATTGTTTTACCCCCCAGCCCCCTAAAGGGGGAGAGCCTATAAATCAGCAACTTGCAAAAAGTCCCCCTTGAGGGATTTAGGGGGAAATGACTTTTCGGAGTAAGCTCATTTTTCAATTTGCTGAATAAATTTATAAACTGCATAATATTTCCGATAAAAAAGATCATGTATACAGGTAATGTGAGAAAATAAAACCTGATCCCTTTATTGCTTCCTTGAAAATCTTAACGGTGCCATTGCATATACCCTGACCTTTTTAAAGTATGCTACAGGCCATAAACGGAAACTTAGAATAGCTGTTAAAATAATAAAGAGTGCTGTAAAAAGCATTATGGTCTGTAGAGTGACATTCCTGTCAATAAACCAGCCATAGACCGGGGGGCCCAAAGCAGTGCTAATTACAAGGATAGTGCTGAAATAACTTCGTACCTTACCAAGATTATCAGTTCCGTAAAGTTCTGTTTGCATAGCTGTTTTAATGGTACTTCCCAGGCCGGATGAAATACCGACAAGAGCATAAAATACAGGGAATACATATTGGCTGTCAGAGATTGCCATTAACAGAACTCCTGTTATTGCAGGTATAAGATAAAGGGGAAACAGAAATAATCCTGTGAACCTGTCGGTAAGGCTTCCGGATACAACCAGTCCGATTGCACTAAATATGGCAAAAAATGAAAAGGAAAAAGCCACCCATGAAGCAGACCATCCTTTAGCTTCTCCAATTGAATATTGATACAGGAAAATAGCAGTGCAGATAAAAGGGATTGAAAAAATATTCAATGCAATTATCCAGAAATCAAGGCTGAGGAAATTATTAACGTCTTTATACCGTTTATCCGGCTTATGATGTTGATCGTCTGAAGCTGAAACTGGTACTGGAATTGCAATCTTTTTCAGGGAAAATATGACCGGGATCATGATTGCTGCACCAATTACGGATATAATTACCAAGCTGTTCCTCCAACCCGCAAGGGTTATTAATGGAATCATGATTACCGGAAAAAGAAAATGTCCTGCAGGATGTCCAAGAGCGCTGAAACTAAGAGCTTTACCTCTATGATGTTCAAAATACTTAGCTATTCCTGTAGAGGAAGTATGGGACATCAGACCCTGGCCAAGCCATCGGACAAGCAATAATCCGGTTGCCAAAATAAAGACACCTGATGTCTGGGACAATAATAAAACAGAAATAATCAGTCCTGTAAAAACAAACAGGGCATAATCTCTCAAAGGAATATTATCGATATATTTTCCTGAAAATGATATGAATATAGCACCTGCTATTGTAACAACAGCGTACAAAGTGCCGAAACCTGAATTAGTCATTCCAAAAAGTTGTAACCAGTAAGGTACGAATAATGAAATGAAGAAAGTTTGTCCGAAAGAAGAAAAGAAACTAAACAGGAAACCAAAAATCAATAAACGTTTATTTCCGTTAAATACACCTAACCAATCTTTCATTATTATTACTTCAAAAAAATCAATTATATAACATCAGGGAAATAGCTTCTGTTCAAAATTTGCAAAAATAATTAATAAATAAACATTACAAAAACCGGATCATTTCTGATAGATTTTAAAAATCAAACAACAAAAGCGATTTTCTAATTTTATTTATATTTCTATATTTAGGATTTTAAATTTTAAATTATGGCAAAATTATTCATTCCTTTTTTTCTTCTGGGTATGTTTTTATTTGAGGTTTACGGGCAGAACCAGGTAACCGTAACCTATATTTCCGGAGTTATTCCAACAGATTATAATTTCCGTACATTACCAGGTTTTTCAACTTGTCCGGGGATTTTAAAGGTTAACATTCCTGAGGGGAATGAAATTTCCGGTGTGGATGTTTCATACACCATGGATGGGATAGGTTATCCATTTCAGCAAAGGTCATGGTTATATTGTCCAACTGTATCAGCTGGTGAAGGAAGCATCATTTCAGGAGTAGGGGAAATTAAACCCTATAATTATTCCAGGAATGGTTTGACTTTTGCTAACCTGGTCACGGGTGAAGTAGAATTTCAGTTACATGCAGGAAGAACATACGGTAGGAGCGGGTGTGATACACTTTATAACAAGGTTGTAAATAACACCTGGGTCTTAACGGTTCATTTTGTGCCATTACCAGATTGTGCGATGCCATATCCTCTCAGTGCTGATGTTAATGGAACATCAGTTGACCTGGGCTGGACACCGAGAGGCAGCGAGACATCGTGGAATGCGGAACTCGGACTTCCTGGTTTTACCCCGGGAACTGGTAATGAGATATTAAAAAACTACGGAATGGATTCTCCTTCATGGGAGGTAACAGGATTAACACCTCTCACAAGCTATGAGTTTTATGTTCAGTCCGATTGCGGAGGAGGTGAATACAGTGAATGGTCGGGTCCTCATAACTTCTCTACAGGCTGTGGCGGATTTCCTGTTCCTTTTTTCGAAGGTTTCGAAGAAGGTCATATTCTGTATTCAACGGTTGCCAAATGCTGGTCACAGGAGTCAATAAGCGGAACATCAGATTGGAGAGTGAATAATTCCAGTTCAACTTTTTCTTTTCCCAACAACGGATCATTTTATGGATATTTAGCAGCTGAATCAAATTATTGGATGTTCCAGGCGATAAAACTTGAAGCAGGTAAAAATTATACATTTAAAATGTATGCAAGACAGGATGGGGGAAATCCCGGAAAAGCACTGATAACTGTCGCATATGGCAATATATCTGCTGCTGCAGGGATGAATAGTATGATTGTACCTGAAACACAAATTACAAATTCTGAATATCAGCCTTTAACAGGCACATTTACTGTACCGGTTGACGGAAGTTATTTTATTGGTATTAATGGAAATAATGCATTAAATTCTCAATGTTATATTTATATTGATGATATATCAATTTATGAAACTATTCCAGGGACTAAACCTGTTTCACTTGGAGCTGTTAATATTGACTACAATTCAGCAGACCTGAAATGGATATGCGGTGCGGGTGAATATGAGATTGAATGGGGGATATCCCCTTTTTCACCTGGTACGGGTAACGGAGATAACACTTCAGAAAATACATATTTACTGTCAGGTCTTAATGAAAGTACTGTATATGAATTTTATGTACGAGCTGTCTGGGGGCCTGGTGAATACAGTGCATGGGCAGGGCCATACAGGTTCGCCACAGAACAAAGTGTACCCGCTGTGGAAGTTACAGGTTCCAATAATGCTGACGGACAATATATGAATCTAAAAAAAGCATTTGATGCGATCAATGCTGCAGACCAGACCGGAAAGGAAATTGACATCGCTGTTACCGGTGATTCCTACGAAGGAGTGAAACCTTCAGCATTATATGAGGGTAACTGGTCAAACCTGACTATATTTCCCATGGGAGCTCCAAGGATAATATATGGTAATGTGGACGGGAATCCATTAATTGATATAAATAGTGCTGACCGGGTTACAATAAACGGATATCTCGATGGAATTAACTACGGCCTGACAATAGTCAATTACAGCGTATCTTCCGATACTGGCACCAGTACATTGAGGTTTATAAATGATGCACAATACAATAAAGTGCAATACTGTAAATTATTGGGTGCTTCAACAACACCTCCTGATACTGATGGTGGTACGGTTTATTTTGCCACATCTGTAAAATATGGATGGGGCAACTCCAGGGATACAATAACAAATTGTATTATCGGACCAGTATCTAATGATAAGTTACCTTCCAAAGGAATTTATGCACGAAGCTATGCTCCTCAATCCTGGGAAAATTATACAAACAGAGATAACGTTATTAGAAATAATGAAATATATGATTTTTATCGCACAGGTGGTTGTGCAGGGATATTTATCAGGTACGGAAACGGAGCCTGGATCATTGAAGACAATAAAATATTTCAGACATCTTCCCGCAATATGTCAGGAATGATGTACGGGATTTATTTTAGTAATCAGGAGTATGATGCCTATAAAATCAGAAATATTAACAGGAACATCATAGGATTCTCTTCCAATAACCAGTCAGGAACATTATCTCTTACAGGTAACGGTAGTTTTGCAGGTATAGCTTTTAATATACTTCAGTGGGAAAAGATCAGCATACAGGATAATCTAATATCCGATATTAGTTTAACATCTTCTGCAGGAACATTTTATGGCATTCAGAACTTTAATACTTCCGGCAATAATTATACACTTGATATTAACAGGAATGTAATCCGAAGAATTAATATTTATAATACCATAAAAACTCAATGTGGACTAATGGCCGGCCATGCAAAAGATCTTACTGTAACCGGTAACTGTATATCTGATATAGTAAGTTCAGGTAATGGGGAGATATATGGAGTAGTCATAACCTCTTCCCTGAATGGAAAGATAAACAATAATAATGTGTTTAATATTTCCTGTACCAATCCGGAATTCAGTCAGGTTATGGCGGGTATAAAATCTACATGGGGAAATGCAGGTAATTACCCTCTGGAATTTAAAAACAACAATATTTATAACTTTTCAAGTTACTCATCCTCAGAGCATTTATTGGCAGGGATATTAAAGGCTGGAAATTATTCTGATTATGGTAAATTTACTTTTCAGTATGATTCCATATATAATTTCAAATGTCATGGTGGTGGCGCCAATATCACAGGAATGCATATATCATTTAGTTATACGTGGATACGGGATAATGTAATATTTGATCTTGCTTCCACATCTGTGAATTCAACAGGTGTTATTACTGGAATTTATACCAGTGAAAGTAGTGGTGTCCACTTTTTTGAAAGGAATAAAGTTTTTCACTTAAGTACTTCCGGGGAAAATTCATCGGTATGTGGGGTGCATATCGGGAGTGCATATAATGCATCAATACGTCTTTATAATAATTTGATCAGCGATTTACAGGCACCTAATGCAAATGCAGAAATACCTCTTTGTGGTATAAAAATATCCAATGGTGGTTATTCCACTGTTATGTTCAACACCTTATATCTAGATGCTTCCTCTGTCGGTGAAACATTCGGATCTGCCGGAATATTTGCTGACAATGCATCATACATAGATCTTAGAAATAATAATATTGTCAACACATCAGTGCCAAATGGTACCGGGAAAACTGTTTCATTCAGGAACCATGATATATCGCTTGCAAATTACCCTCAAACATCAAATAACAATAATTTTTATGCCGGAATTCCAGGAGAAAATAACCTTATCTTTTATGACGGAACAAACGCTGATGAATCTGTTGAAAGTTTTAGGGCAAGAGTCACTCTGAGGGATGATGCATCATTTTCAGAGCTTCCTCATTTTTTAAATATTGCTGAAAAACCTTATGATCTGCATATCGATAAGACTGTGCCAACAAGATTGGAGAGCAGTGGTGTAAAGGTTTTACAACCTGAACCGATTGAATCAGATATAGATGCAGATACCAGGTATGTTTTTCCGGATGTAGGTGCAGATGAATTTGATGGTATTCCCACTATGCCTGTACATCCTGCCGGTGCTTCTGCGAAAGTCATGAATACACAGAAAATAAATGTCTCCTATGAAACCAATGTTAACGGAGATGATGTCCTGATTGTCTGGAACACAACAGGGATATTCAATGCTCCTGACGGGGTCGCCCCTGCAGCAGGAGAACCTTTTGCGGGAGGATATGTTTTATCTGCAGGAATACCTTCCCCTGTTTCACATACAGGGCTTACTCCATCTTCAAAATATTATTATAAACTTTTTTCTTTCTCAGGGACGGATTATTCCCCGGGTATTGTAATATCTGCTACCACTAATCTTGATCCTCCTGTTGCATTTTCTGCAACTTCTGCAAGTGATTCACAGATCGACCTGGTCTGTTCAAAAAATGCTTCAGGGAATAATATATTTATTGTTGTAAATACTTCCGACGCCTTTGGGATCCCGGTGAACGGGGTGCCAGTTGATGCAGGGGACAATATTACAGGAGGGGGGACGGTGATTTACCTTGGCAGTGATACGGTATATAATCATTCTGCACTTACAGAATACACTCAGTATTTTTATAAAGTATGGACAGTTGATGAGTATTACTATTTTTCTTCCACTGGCCTTACTTCAGATGCTATGACATCATGTAAAGCAGTTTCATTACCTTTTACCGAAGGATTTGAAACAAATCATACTGATTTCAATCCTGTTGAAAATTGCTGGACACATCAGAACATAAGCGGCTGGGAATATTGGACTGCAAACTCCTACTATAAAGACAGTAATGCTCCCCGTACAGGTGAATGGAATGCTTTACTCAGGGGTAATGCAGATAGCTCGATATTCAGAGGATTTTTGCTTGAAGGTGGTAAAAATTATACAGTGGAATTATATGCACGCCAGGAAGAAACAAATCCGGAAGTTGCATCAGTTTCTATTGCCTGTGGCATTGTTCCCAATGCAGCCGGGATGACAGAAATCATTATTCCTTTAACAGGGCTGGTAAGTGGTGGTTATCAGTTTCTTACCGGCAATTTTACTCCGGTTGCGAGTGGAACATATTATATTGGTATCCGTGGGGTAATAAACGGTGGGATATTCAGCAGCATTTATATCGCTATTGATGATATATCAATATTTTCGTCACCTACATGCCTGGTACCATTATCTCTTTCCGCAGGGGAAATCACGTCGGGTTCGGCCGTGCTAACATGGACTGCGGGAGGAAGTGAAACTACCTGGAATGTTGAGGTTGGTTCACCAGGGTTTACACCGGGTAATAATGAAGAAATAAACGGAATAAACGGAATTAACAATAATACGTGGACGGCAGATGGTTTAGATCCTTTCACTGTTTATGATTTTTATGTACAGGCGGATTGCGGAGAGGGAGATTTGAGCACATGGGGTGGTCCTCATTCATTTAAAACAATATGCGGGTCCAGTAGTATCCCATTCTCAGAAACTTTCAGCACTTATGAATTTCCGCCATGCTGGTCACAGACTTATGAAGGTACACTGCCTTCAGATAAATGGACTATATACGAATATTATTCTGCCGGAGGTTCTTCGCCTTATGAAATTATTGGTGTTTATAATGGTGAAACAGGAACAGCCAGGTTGATAAGTCCGCCTGTAAATTTATCTTCAGTAAGTGATGCAACACTCTCGTTCAGACACTTTATATATGATCCCGGTGCAGGATGTGCATTTAAAGTGCAGTCAGGGACCGATGGAGTGAACTGGATTGATGAATCATTTGCCTTAATATCAGGCCAGGGTAATATAGGCCCTGTTGAAGTAAGTATCCCAATCACTACTCATTCTTTAACCACATATATTTCATGGGTTATTGAAGGAAATAATCCTGGTTTCTTTCACTGGTCTCTTGACGATATATTGATAACAGGAACGGAAGTAGGCTTCAAAAATATTGAAATTACTGATCCTGAGATTAAAGTGTATCCTAATCCTTCCGAAGGGGAATTCATCATAAAAACAAACTCCACATGGAATCTTCAGATAATTGATACCACCGGAAAGATAGTATTAATAAAAAGATTAGAGGAAGGAAACAATGAAGTGAAGTTAAAGGATCAACCTGCCGGGATCTATCTTTTAAAGCTGATAAATGACCTGCAACTGCAAACTATAAAGATCGTAATTAATTAACATGAGTTTGACGAGAGATTATCAAACTTATATTAAAGACAATAGTCGGTTAAATTAAAATAAAATGCAGAGGCGCAAATTGTTGATTATTAATTACATACACAAAAGCAGAATTATTCATTAAAATAATAATTATTAGTGAGTTATAAAAAATATAACGAAGTATTGATAGAGTGGATAAAGTTGTAATGAATATTATTTAAACCGCTTATGCGGTTTGATTTTCGAATATAATTGATATTTATTTTAAGTTTTGTAATCTTAAATTCCAAACCGCACAAGCGGTTTATTTGACTAAAAAATAAAATTTGTGTAATCAATATCTTTTGTAGTTTGATCTTTAGTATTAAATTTAGCGGTTCTTTAATATAATCATATTTCAGATGAAGAAATACAGTATTGGTGTAGATATAGGAGGCAGTCACATTTGCAGTGCTCTTATTGACATGCGTGAAAAACATATTATCAAAGATAGTTTTACGGATATGAAGGTTGATAATCAGGCACCTGCTTCTGTAATAATGAATATCTGGACAGAAGCCTTGAAAAAGACTATGTCCGGTATTATGCTTAAAGATCTGGCAGGGATAGGCTTTGCAATGCCTGGTCCGTTTGCCTATGATAAAGGAATTGCTCTTTTCGAAAGGGTAGCTAAATATGAGAGCCTATATAACCTCAATGTTGCAGAATATCTCAAAGATTCACTGGGACTTGGGAATGATATTCCTGTCAGGTTCATGAATGATGCTACTGCATTTGCTGTTGGAGAAGCATGGATTGGCAAAGCTTCCGGTTTCAGGAAATCCATTTCTCTTACTCTGGGAACAGGATTCGGATCAGCATTTATCAGCGACGGGATACCTGTTCTTGAGGATAAAAGTGTGCCGGAATTAGGATGTGTATGGCATCTACCCTATAAAAATGGAATCGCAGATGATTATTTTTCAACAAGATGGTATATAAAAGAATACCTTAAAAGGACAGGGATAACTTACACAGGGGTGAAAGAAATTGCTACAGCAGCAGAAAATGATAAAAATGCAAGTGATCTATTCCTTGAATTTGGAAATAACCTGGGAGAGTTTTTATCTCCATGGATAACTAAATTTAATGCGGATGTTCTTGTTATAGGGGGAAATATGACAGGTGCCTATGACCTTTTTGGGCCTTCTTTTGAAAAAGCCCTGAAGAATGCCGGAGTGAATATTCCGGTTTTTCTTTCCGGACTTATGGAAAATGCTGCCCTGATTGGAAGTGTAAGATTGCTGGACCCGGTATTCTGGAGTAAAGTAAAACCCCTTCTTTCAAAAATGTAATCTTTACTAATACTTAATAATAGCTTTATTCACTTGAAATAATCTTAAATATATGAAAAACGAGTCTCCGATTTCAAAAGTTCTTCCCGTTCTCTTTGCCTTTTTTATTATGGGATTTGTTGATGCTGTTGGAATTTCAACGAATTATGTTAAACTGGATTTCAATCTCAGTGATGCAGTTGCTAATCTTTTACCTGTAATGGTGTTTTTATGGTTTGCTGTATTCTCTGTACCAACCGGATTATTAATGAATACCCTGGGGCGTAAGAACACTGTTCTTCTAAGTATGCTGATTACCTTTATCGCAATGGCTATACCTCTGATCTTATACAATTTTGTGGCTGTTCTGATAGCATTTGCATTACTGGGTATTGGCAATACTATTTTACAGGTATCCCTTAATCCTTTGGTAGCCAATGTTGTAAGAGGGGAAAAATTCACCAGTAGTCTTACTCTGGGACAGTTTATTAAAGCCATATCATCATTCCTGGGGCCGATAATTGCCGGTGTTGCATCAGGCAGTTTCGGGAACTGGAAGCTGATGTTCCCTGTTTTCGGAACAGTAATTATTCTTTCCAGCTTGTGGTTAATACTTACCAGTATCCCAAGGGAGCAGGCTGTTATAGAGTCTTCCTCTTTCTCTGCCTGCTTTGGATTATTGAAAGACAAAGTAATTCTGATGTTATTTCTGGGGATAATATTTGTAGTGGGACTTGACGTCGGATTAAATATCACCATACCAAAATTTATTATGGAACGATGTGATATTCCTCTTGAAAAAGCCGGATATGGCACTAGTCTTTATTTTGCTGCCCGTACAATTGGAACCTTTGTTGGGTCGGTTCTTCTTTTAAAAGTATCAGGACAGAAGTTTTATCTGTACAGTATGATTATAGCCATAACAGCTATGATAATTATGTTGTTTACAAGCCAGTTATGGGGCATCCTTGCTATGATATTTATTATAGGGCTTACCGTTGCCAGTGTTTTTGCGATAATATTTTCTGCAGCATTGAAAAGAATGCCAGAGAGAGCAAATGAGATCTCAGGGTTGATGATCATGGGCGTTGCCGGAGGTGGAATCATGCCTCCGCTTATGGGTGTAGCATCAGATTCTTTCGGACAGACAGGAGGGATGGCCCTATTATTGGTGGCTATGCTTTATCTTTTATATAATTCTCTGAAAATAGAAAAAGTGTAAATCCCGGACACTCTAATCAACTTCTATAGTTTCTTTTGTGTTTCTTTTTCCGAAAAAGTCTTTGCAGGTATGGAAGTCTCATTCTTAAACATTACTTTCGCAGATTCTTTTTAATACATTTACTATTGGAAATCAGGAATATTGCGATCATTGCCCATGTTGATCATGGGAAAACCACACTTGTTGACAGAATTCTTTACCAGGTAAAGCTTTTTCGCGAAAACCAGGAAGTCAGGGAATTAATACTTGACTCAAATGACCTTGAGAGAGAACGTGGCATAACCATACTTTCAAAGAATGTTTCAGTACGATATAAAGGTGTCAAAATAAATATTATAGATACACCCGGGCATTCTGATTTTGGGGGGGAGGTTGAAAGAGTGTTAAATATGGCAGATGCTGTATTATTGCTGGTTGATGCGTTTGAAGGACCGATGCCCCAGACAAGATTTGTATTGCAGAAAGCACTCGAGTTACATCTTTATCCAATAGTAGTAATTAATAAAGTTGACAAACCAAACTGTAAACCGGATGAAGTGCTGGAATCAGTTTATGATTTAATGTTCAGCCTGGATGCCTCTGAAGAACAACTTGAATTTCCTGTTATTTTCGGATCATCCAAACAAGGATGGATGTCCCCTGACTGGCGCAAACCTGCAAATGATATCAGCTATCTTTTAGATACAATCATCAGTTATGTAAAACCTTTTAAAAATATACCCGGTAACCTGCAATTACAGGTAAGTTCAATTGATTATTCATCTTATCTCGGAAGAATAGCTGTCGGAAGAATAACAAGAGGAAGTATAAAAGCAGGTGACCAGATTTCAGTTATCAAGTTGAACGGGGAAGTTTCCAGATTCAATGTAAAAGAATTGTACGTTTTTGAAGGATTACTAAAGGAGAAGATCAGACATGAGATTTATGCCGGAGAAATTTGTGCTGTGTTGGGTCCTGAAAATATTGAAATAGGTGATACTATTGCAGATTATGAGAACCCGGAGGGACTTGCTGGAATCAATATTGATGAACCTACCATGAGTATGTTATTCACCATTAATAATTCACCTTTTTATGGAAAAGAGGGAATATATTTGACTTCCAGGCATATCAGGGAAAGACTTTTCAGGGAAACTGAAAAAAACCTTGCCCTGAGAGTTGAAGAAACAGGATCTCCTGATAAGTTCCAGGTTTTTGGAAGGGGAATTCTTCATCTTTCGATCTTAGTTGAGACGATGAGAAGGGAAGGATATGAATTTCAACTTGGACAACCCCGGGTAATAATAAAAGAAATCGCCGGGAAAAAATATGAACCGGTTGAAATATTAACAGTGATAGTACCTGAGGAATATTCAGGAAAAGTCATTGAGATCGTTTCCAGGAGAAAAGGAGAAATAAAAAATATTTTACCAAGAAACGACCGATTAATTCTTGAATTTTTTATTCCATCACGTGGACTTATTGGTATAACCAATCCACTTTTAACCTCAACAGAGGGAGAAGCAATTATTACCCATCGTTTTCATGAATTTCAACCATGGAAAGGAGAAATTCAGTCCCGAAGAAACGGGTCCCTGATTGCTATGGAAACCGGAACAGCAATTGCATATTCCATAGACAAACTGCAGGACCGGGGTAAATTTTTCGTTGAACCAAATGAGCAAATATATGCGGGTCAGGTTATAGGGGAAAGTACCCGCCAGGATGATATAGTAATAAATGTGACTAAAACTAAAAAATTGACTAATATAAGGGCATCCGGATCTGATGAAAAGATAATTATAGTGCCTGCAATTAAATTCTCCCTAGAAGAAACAATGGAATATATCCGTAATGATGAATATGTTGAAGTGACTCCCAAATCCATCAGGATCAGAAAAATCATACTTGATGAGACAGGAAGAAAAAGATTAAAAAGATCGGAGAATAATTAAATTAATAATCTTTTTCAATAAACTTTATAAACTGTTCCTTCCTGGTAACCATTTTTCCCTGCTTCCTTTTTATTTAAAAAACTCAATTTTTTTATTCACAGACGCTGTTTTTTTCAGATTTCTGACATTAATGTCTGGATCCGTGAAATTTTTATTTAAGCATTTTAAAATTAAACTTGAAAAAACAATGAAAAGCACTATTAACAAAGTCATGCTGGTGGGTAATGTCGGGGATGAACCCCGGGTAAACCAGATAAACCAGGAGCAGATGGTTGCACATTTTCCCCTTGCAACACATGAAGAATTTACAGATAAAGACGGAAAGGAAATAAAAAGAACAGAATGGCATAAAATTGTTGTTTGGAACAAGAGAGCAGAGGTTGTCAGAAAGTATATAAAAAAAGGCGATCCTTTGTATGTAGAGGGGAGATTGCAGACACATTCATGGGAGGATAAAGAAGGTAATAAAAGATATACCACTGAGATTATTTGTGATAATTTTCTGTTTCTTTCTTCAAAGAACAATGAATGAGTAGATGCATTAATTAAAAATATCCGGATAGGAATTTTAGGTTTATTCCGAATTTTTGGGGTTTATTTTAATTTCCGGTGTGTTTTTAACACTCCCACCGGGAAGAGCAGGTCTTTTCCCGGTGGTTTTTTATAATTATAATCTATTATCAAATTTTATTACTTATTGATAATTAAGGATTTAAAAGCAAAAAAAATATTCGATAAATTTTTAAACTTTAAATAAAAGATAGTCAATACATTAGACGGCTATTTGTTTTTTCGTCAAAAATTAAAGTCTAAAATTTAATTTTATTCTTACATTTGCATGGGCAAAAAGATTGACTTTAGGATAGCGATATTTTTTAAAATATTGGTAATGAGGAGATTGGCATATGTTTTATAACATATAATATAAAAAAGTCCATCCTAACCATTATATTATGGATATAAACGGAAAAAACTTTGTAAAATTTATTGAGCGGCAGGAGATTTTTAATGAGCAGAACAGCAGGGTAAATGCCGAAAAACAACACAGCAAAGGAAAGCTTACTGCGAGGGAGCGGATAGAGATCTTATTTGACAAAGGAAGTTTTGAGGAAATAGACGCTTTTGCCACTCCTTTAATGAAGGATACAGGTTTTGGTAAGATAAAAAGCTCGTATGGGGATGGTGTTATTATAGGGCACGGGAGGATAAGTAACCGGTTAGCTTTTGCATATGCACAGGACTTCAGTGTTATGGGTGGGTCTTTAGGGTCTGTCCATGCTGCCAAAATATCGAAAATACAGGATATGGCCCTGAAAATGGGTGCTCCGGTTATTGGCATAGTTGATTCCGGAGGAGCCAGGATACAGGAAGGAGTAGCAAGTCTTGCAGGTTATGCAGGAATATTTTACCGGAATGTTCAGGCTTCCGGGGTTATCCCACAAATAAGTGTTATTATGGGGCCTGCAGCAGGTGGTGCAGTGTACTCCCCATCAATCACAGATTTCGTTTTTATGACCAACAAAACCAGTTACATGTTTGTAACCGGTCCGAACGTTGTTAAAGAAGCACTAAACGAAGATGTTAGTTTTGAAGATCTCGGGGGAGCAGAGGTTCACGCAAGGAAGAGCGGAATAGCCCATATGATCTACGAAAATGAAGAAAATACTTTGTATGGAGTCCGCAAGTTACTTTCTTATCTTCCTTCAAATAATCTTGAAAATCCTCCTCTCGTTGAAGAAGTAGAACCTCAAAAAGATGTTGATGAACGGTTACGTGATATTATTCCTGACGATCCAAATAAGCCCTATGATGTAAAGGAAGTGATCAATTTAATTATAGATAAAGGAAGCTTTTTTGAAATATCTGAATTATATGCACAAAATATTGTGATCGGTTTTGGTCGCTTAAAGGGTAAAACTTTAGGCATTGTCGCCAATCAACCAAAATCACTTGCAGGGACCCTTGACATTAACTCTTCTTTTAAAGCAGCCCGCTTTGTCAGGTTTTGCGATTCATTTAATATTCCTGTACTTGCATTGGAAGATGTGCCGGGTTTTTTACCGGGTATCGACCAGGAACATAACGGGATCATCAGGCACGGGGCAAAATTATTATATGCATTTGCAGATGCTACTATACCCAGGATTACTGTTATATTGAGAAAATCCTATGGAGGAGCTTATTGTGTTATGAACAGTAAAAACCTGGGAGGTGATTTTAATTATGCATGGCCTACAGCAGAAATTGCTGTAATGGGTCCGGAAGGGGCAGTTGCAATAATTTATAAAAATGAATTGGCCAAATCAGAAAATCCCCAGAAGCTTAGGACGGAACTGGCCATGAAATACCGGAATGAAATTGCAAATCCTTATATTGCTGATGAAAAAGGATACATTGATGAAGTTATTGACCCTGCCGAGACAAGAAGAAAACTTATTTTATCTTTCGAAGCACTTGAAAATAAACACGTAAATGTTCCTTCCCGTAAACATGGGAACATCCCTCTTTAAATAAATATTCTTTATTATGATCAAAAGCCTTTTAGTTGCCAACAGGGGTGAGATTGCTGTCAGAATAATGAAGACAGCTTCAGCCATGGGTATTGAAACATGGGCAATTAAAACTTCACGCGAACCTAATGCGTGGTACCTTTCTCATGCAGATAAAATTATTGATATTTCTGAGGAGTTTGAAGATATACCGATTTTTCTTGATGTTGAAAAGCTCATTGAGATCACTCTGAAAAATAAAATCAATGCTATCCATCCGGGATATGGATTTCTTGCAGAAAGTCCTTTCTTTGCCGAGCGTTGCGAGCAGAATCGTATCATTTTTATTGGGCCTTCTCCTGATGCTATTTATAAAATGGGTAATAAAACAATTGCCAAACAACTTGCCCGTAAACATAATGTTCCTCTTTTACAGGGTAGTCTTGGTACCGTTATGAATATCAAGGAGGCCAGGGAAGTGGCAGGGATGATTGGTTACCCTGTGATTTTAAAGGCAGCAGCAGGGGGAGGAGGCAGGGGAATGAGAATTGTAGAAAAAGAAGGAGAAATGGAGAAAATGTTTAGAATAGCAGGTTCTGAGGCTGAAAAAGCATTTAATGATTCTTCCCTTTTTATTGAAAAATATGTAAGAAATCCCAGACATATTGAATTTCAGATTCTTGGCGATAAAATTGGAAATATAATACACCTCGGCGAACGTGAATGTTCTATTCAAAGAAAACATCAGAAATTAATTGAAGAATCTCCCTCTCCTGCGCTTGATGAAAAGCTCAGAAAAAAAATGGGAGAAGCAGCTGTTAATATTGCAAGGTCTGTAAATTATTATAGTGCAGGCACAGTGGAATTTCTGCTCGATGATCGTAATAATTTCTATTTCATGGAAATGAATACAAGAATTCAGGTTGAGCATCCTGTTACTGAGATGATTACAGGAATTGACCTGGTTGAATGGCAGATCAGGATTGCAATGGGTGAAGAGCTCCCTATGTCCCAGGAAGATATTACATATAAAGGATGGGCATTTGAATTCAGGGTAAATGCCGAAGATGTACAGGCAGGTTTCTCCCCAAGCCTTGGTATAATTGAAAAAATATCATATCCAAAAAGTAAGAATATCAGAATAGATACCGGAGTTAAACAAGGATCAATAATTACACCATACTATGATTCAATGATTGCCAAACTTATTGTGCATGGCGAAAACCGTGAAAAGGCAATTCTTTATTCCTCCAATGCATTAAAAAAGTTTTGGATTAAAGGGCTAAAAACAACTATCCCATTTTGTATGGCAGTGTTAGCAAATAAAAATTTCAGAAACGGGAAATTTGATACATCTTTCCTTACTACTGAAATGAAATTGAACATTCGTGAAGATCCGGAAGAAGAAATGCTGGCAGCTTTTTTTGCTGCATATGATTATGCACGTGATTTAAAACTGGAAGAAGAAAAATGTGTGAATTTTGAAAAGGGGAAAGCTATAACGCCCTGGTTACTGAATAAAAGGCTTAAATCTATCTAAAAATCCGCAATTATGGCAGAAATAAAAAGTACATCCGCAAAAGAAAAGTTCATTGCTTGTGGTACAGGTAATAAGAAATTCGAGATTAGCCAGCCATTATCTGAAAGACCCAAGGTGAAGGGTAAAAAATTGGATTTGTGTATTGTTGAAGAACCTGATGGATTTAGTTATATCGTCTGGAAACGGAAAAAATACCAGGTTGATATTTTGGAAAAGAACCAAAACAAATATACAATTATGATCAATGGTGTCTGGTATTCTTTTACTATTGAAACACCGATATCTTACAAGCGACGTAAGTACCTTGAAAAAGCCGCACCTTCATCAAAGATAGAAAGAGTTAATGCTCCTATGCCTGGGAAAATATTGGATATAATGGTAGAGGAAAACACCGAAATAAGGGAGGGAGATCCTGTTGTTATTCTTGAAGCTATGAAAATGCAAAATGAGATAATTTCACATGTTAACGGGAGAGTGAAAAAGATCAATATTAAAACAAATGATTCTGTAATGAAAGATGATGTAATACTTGAAATAGAAAGGGTTTAACCTTCTATCGTATCTCTGATCACCAGATCAATTATATCTTCCACTTTTAAACCCATTGTACGGATCTGTTTTGGCACAATACTTTCCCTGCTCATCCCCGGAATTGAATTCAACTCCAGAAAATATAACTGGTTTCCTTTAACAATGAAATCAATCCTTACTATGCCCTTGCAATTCAGTATATCATATATATCAGATGATATCTGCCTGCATTTTTTTTGAATCTCTTCCGGTACATTAGCTGGAGTTATTTCTTCCGACATACCTTCTGTATATTTTGCTTCAAAATCGAAGAAATCATTTTTGGAAATAATTTCTGTAACAGGGAAAATAAATTCTTCTTTCTTTGTTTTTAATAATCCACAACTGAGTTCAGTACCCTTAATATACGATTCAACAATTACTTCACTGTCCTCATTAAATGCATTATTTATTGCATCTGACAGGTCTTCCGGTTTGCTAACCCGGGATGCGCCAAAACTTGATCCTCCGTTATTGGGTTTAACAAAGCATGGCATACCAACTTTCTCTGTTACCAGTTCATATCGGATATCATGATCCTTTTTTAATAAGATTGATTCAGGAGTAAGGATCCCGGCATTTCTAAGAAACAGTTTGCATGCATACTTATTGAATGTTAATGCGGAGGCGAGTACTCCTGATGTGTTATATGGGATATGTTGCAATTCCAGGTATGCCTGTATCTTCCCATTTTCTCCGGGATCACCGTGAATGATTATAAATGCATAATGGAAATGTATTTTTTTGCCATCTATTTCAGCACTGAAATCTGTAAGATTTATTGGAATGCGTTTTGAATCCTGAAGGATTATGTCCCATTTTTTCCCTCTGATATTGATAAGATAAGGCTGATACATTTCTTTATTGATCATTTTCATGATCTGTTCTGCACTTTTTATTGAAATAACGTTTTCGGAGGAATTCCCACCACTAAGTATGGCAATATTTTTTTTCACTTTATTAAAGGATTGAACTTAATAATAAAAAATTAGTTAATGAAAATGATGTTTGATATTAAAAATTTAATATTGAGTCCTCTCCGAAAAGTTTTATCCCCCTAAATCCCCTAAAGGGGACTATTCGCAAGTTGTTGATTAATAGGCTCTCCCCCTTTAGGGGGTTGGGGGGGAACCAATGAAAAATAAGATTAAAACTTTTCGGAGTAGACTTAATATTTCTTATCTGATTATTTTCTAATATAAAGATAGAATTTTTTCAAATATTTACATTATGGTAAATGAAAAATCTGATAAATTATTCAGATAATGTGATTAAGGGTAATCGGGGTATGAGAGGTTAGGACTATTTAATATTTATTACCTGGATTTATTATTTATAGTTTATCGTTTATGATATATTCATAGCTGCAAACACTTTTTGCCATTTTGTAATACCTCATTGCCATGTTAGTCTGTGATTTTCTGTGATAGCAGCGTCCCATTCCCATTAAGGCTGTTGCTGTATAATCTTTAGTCAGAGGCCCGAATTCCTCTGATAATTTCAGTCCTTTTTGATATTCCCTGAATGCGGACTCAAAATCTTTGTTATATTTTTCAAGATACAGGGCACGTAATATAATTCCCTGCATCGATGCAAACGGATCCTTTTTCTTTTCCAGATTGGAAATTATAACTTCCGCAAATGGAAATTTACGGTCAAGTATCAGGATCTGCGCATACAACCCGGTATACAGAGAATTATTGGGATATTCCCGATACAGAGCAGCAACATTTTCAAGTGCTTCTTTAACATTATTCTCATAACACAGATATATAAAGGATAAAAAGAATTTTGACTCTACTTTTAAAAACACAGAATTTTCAGCACTATATTTTAACTGACTGAGACCTTCTTTTTTGTCCCCTTTCCGGAAAATCATTGCAATTGGTTTATAAGCAGGATGTTTTTCGGGATACGCAACTATATAATAATTATAAAGACCGCTTGTGAAATAAAACTCAAAAAACTGTTCTTTCAGACTAAATCCCATGAGGGTCTGTTTATACATAAAATTTAAATAAGGTAATACTTTCCCGGGTTTGCCATTATCAGCCCAGAACATAACATAGAATGCTTTTCCGAAAAGATCAAAAAAGACCCCTTCAATGTCATCCGGGTCATTTTGCAGCATCTGCCCTGCTATACTATATGATTCCTCCAACAATGAAAGGAACTGCGGTGTGTTTTCATTTTCCAGTGTAAGGGGATAATTTTCCCAATATATCACCAATGCTTCAAGAAAAGGTATGGCAGGATGTCCCTGCACTTTTTCTCTTACAAGTGATATACTTTTTCTTGCTTCTGTGAACTGGTAATTATAAATATATGTAAGACTACTTTTTATTTCAACAAGAATATCTTCTCTTTCTAAAAGATGTATTTGTCCGTAAGTTCTAAAGAAAGTAAAAAATATGAATACAGGTAAGATAAATTTATACATGAGAAATAGAAAAATAACTAATAAAGAACAAATTTACCTAAATAGCCTAAAATGACAAAATGATTATGATTTATACTATTTCTGACATTATAATGAGTACCGGGCATTATCTGTAAATGTTGTTTGTAAATAAAAAATTTATTACTTTTTCAGCAACTTATCACGTATGATACAAATTAATGACAAAATAATCAGTTCAGAGATTTTCCGGGTAAAATTCATTTGTTATCCTGAAAAATGTTTCGGGGCATGTTGTATCTATGGAGACTCCGGAGCTCCACTGGAAGAAGAAGAAACAACTATCCTGGAAAAAGAGTTTGGGAAGCTGGTTCAATTTATTTCTCCGGAAGGTTTAATTTCTATTAATAAGCAGGGAAAGTGGGTCATTGATGATGACGGGGAATCAGCCACGCCTTTGATTGACGGTCATGAGTGTGCATACGCGGTTTTCGAAAATGGTACAGCAAGATGTGCTATTGAGATTGCTTACAATAAAGGAAGTGTGAATTTTCTAAAACCCCGTTCCTGTCATTTATATCCGATTCGGGTGAGTAAAACAGGAGAATCAATTGCCTTGAATTTTCACAAATGGCATATATGTGATGCTGCCAGGGAAAGAGGAGAAAAAGAAAACATGCCGGTTTTCAGGTTTTTAAAGGATGCAATTACCCGGGTCTGGGGGGATAAATTCTATAATGAGCTTGAAGAAGTGTATGCACAAATGATTGCTGAGGGCTCATTGCCGGACAGATAATTATAAGATTCTTATATGTCATATATTATTGTATTTTTACTTCCTCAGTAAATTAATTTAAAAGTATGGAAAAGATCAGAGATTACATTGAAAAGAACAAGGAAAGATTTTTAAATGAACTGTTTGAATTTATCAGGATACCTTCTGTCAGTGCAAAAGAAGAGCATAAACCAGATATCCTGGCTGCTGCTGAATTTGTAAGGAAGGCACTTACCGATGCAGGAGCCGGTAAAGCAATGATAATGCAAACAAAGGGATTTCCGGTTGTGTATGGGGAGAAGATCATTGATCCGAAATTACCCACGGTCCTTGTTTATGGTCATTATGACGTGCAACCTGTCGAACCTCTTGATTTATGGATTTCACCACCATTTCAACCGGAAATAAGAGATGGGAAAATCTTTGCCAGGGGTGCGGATGATGATAAAGGCCAGATGTTCATACAGGTTAAAGCTTTTGAACTTATGAGTAAAACAGGAATGCTTACATGTAATGTTAAGTTCATGATAGAGGGAGAGGAGGAAATAGGTTCTCCAAGCCTGAAAGAATTTTGCAAAGAGAATAAAGACCTGTTGAGGGCTGATATAATCTTAATATCGGATACAACCATGTTGGCAAAGGATATCCCTTCCATTACTGTAGGATTAAGGGGATTAAGTTATTTTGAAGTGGAGGTTACAGGCCCGAACAGGGATCTCCATTCAGGAATTTACGGAGGAGCAGTGGCAAATCCTGCTATTGTACTTTCAAATATGATAGCATCTTTGATTGATAATGATGGCAGAATAACTATTCCTGGCTTTTATGATGATGTATTGGAGATCAGCAGGGAGGAGAGAGAAATGATGGCAAAAGCTCCTTTTAACCTTGATAAATATAAAGCTGAACTTGATATTAATGAAGTAACCGGTGAGAAGGGTTTTTCAACAAACGAAAGAACCGGAATCCGCCCAAGCCTTGATGTCTGTGGAATGTGGTCAGGTTACACCGGAAAAGGAGCAAAAACAGTACTCCCGTCCAAAGCATGGGCGAAGATATCCATGAGGCTTGTCCCTGAGCAGAAATCGAAAAAAATTGATAAACTATTTGAGGAACATATAAAAAACATAGCACCTGAAACTGTTAAGGTAAAAGTAACAAGTTTACACGGAGGTGAAGGATATGTATCCCCGGTTGATACACCTGCATACCAGGCAGCCAGCCAGGCAATGAAAGAAACTTACGGGAAAATACCAATACCTGTCCGGACAGGTGGTAGTATACCTATTGTAGCAGATTTTGAAGAAATTCTTGGCGTAAAATCAATACTTATGGGATTTGGACTCGACTCAGACGCCATTCATTCACCCAATGAGAACTTCCCTTTATTTAATTTTTTCAGGGGAATAGAAACTATTCCTTATTTTTACAGGTATTTTACTGAACTGAGCAGGAAATAGATCACCCGGGACTTTATTAATCAGTACAATTCCGTAAAAAACCAGGCAAACTATACATCATTAAAGAAGAAAACACATTTCAAAGACTAAGAATAAATAATTCCTGTAACCTTGGTTGATCAGAGTGATGAAAGAAAGAAATTAATAAGAAGCATTGTATTTCCGGGCTTCTTTCTGTTTCTGTTCTGGCTTGTGAAATTTACCGAGTTAGGACTGGAAACTGATTTCAGCTTTTTAGGGATTTATCCATTAAAAGGTAAGGGTATAATTGGAATTTTAACAGCTCCCCTTGTGCATGACGATATCAAACACCTGGCCGATAATTCAATACCTGTTTTTTTACTAAGTACTGCAATTTTTTACTTTTATAATGAAGTCGCCTTCCATGTATGTATACTCGTATGGATAATCACCGGTTCACTTGTCTGGATATTCGGCAGAGAGGCTTATCATATCGGTGCCAGCGGGTTGGTGTATGGTTTTGCCTCATTTTTATTTTTTTCAGGTATTATCCGCAAAAACCGTAACCTGCTGGCGATATCGATGCTGGTGACATTTCTGTATGGAAGCCTGGTATGGGGACTTCTTCCTTACGATTACAGAATCAGTTGGGAATCACATTTGATGGGGGCGATCACTGGTATTTTGCTCGCATTTATATACAGGAGCGAAGGTCCTGTCCCTGATATTATGAGAATGGAAGAGGAGGAAGAAACGGGAGATCAGGAAATGGGGGAGAAGTGAGAGGGGAGAAATGAGAAAGGAGAAATGAGAAGGGATTGTTTTTGCTTTGCCCCGGAGGGGTATCAATTTAATAGCGGGGCTGTCTCATAAGTCAAAATATGTTTAACCACAAAGCACACAAAGGACAGCACAAAGTACGCAAAGTATTGTATATCACGAATATATACTTTGTGTCCTTTGTGCTGTCCTTTGTGTCCTTTGTGGTAAAAAAACATTTATGAGACAACCCCAAAAAATGACGGAATGAAAATCCGCCGAACTGAAACAGGCTCTTTATATCATTCGGTTGATAAGACCAACCTGCACTTAAGCTTCGGTGTTGATAAGACCTGTCCGGCGTTTTTCAGCCGGACAGCGTCGGTGAGGGGAACAATATTCTATTTCTTATTATTTGCCAGGTCTTAATTTTCTCACAGCCGCTCCTGCCTGCCAAAGTTCACTTTCCCTTAGTTCTTTCAACTCTTTTTCCAGGTCTTCACGGTAATTCAGGCCGCTGGTGGATTTAAGCACACGTTCACATTCCCTTCCGTCTTTTACCCTGGTATAAAGATCTTTGAATACAGGAAGAACAGCATCACGGAATTTTGGTCTCCAGTCGAGAGCGCCTCGCTGAGCAGTTGCAGAACAATTAGCGTACATCCAGTCCATCCCGTTCTCATCCACAAGTCTGATAAGACTTTGTGTAAGTTCTTCCACTGTTTCATTAAAGGCTTCTGACGGGGAATGTCCGTTTGCTCTTAATACCTCGTATTGTGCATCCATAATACCTGCCAGTGCACCCATAAGTACTCCGCGTTCTCCTGTAAGATCACTAAAAACTTCATGTTCAAAAGTAGTTTCAAAAAGATAACCTGAACCTATTGAAATTCCGATAGCAAGGGTGCGGTTCAATGCACGGCCGGTAGCATCCTGGAATACTGCATAACTGGAATTAATACCTGTTCCTGCAAGAAAATTCCGGCGAACACTGGTTCCTGAACCTTTTGGTGCAACAAGTATAACGTCAATATCTCCGGGAGGAATGACGCCTGTTTGTTCTTTGTAAGTAATTGAGAATCCATGGGAAAAGTATAATGCCTTCCCTTTTGTAAGACAAGGTTTTATAACAGGCCAAAGAGTCCTTTGAGCAGCATCGGATACAAGATACTGAATAATCGTTGCCTTTTTACAGGCTTCTGCAACAGGGAATAAAGATTCGCCCGGGATCCAGCCATCTTTTACAGCTTTATCCCAGTCGGTTTTAAATTCTGGAGCCTGACCTATAATGACTTTAAAACCATTATCGCGCATATTCAATGATTGGGCTGGTCCCTGGACACCATAGCCAATAACTGCAATTACTTCATCTTTTAATATTTCATGTGCTTTTGATACAGGAAATTCTTCTCTTGTGACGACTTTTTCTTCAATTCCGCCGAAATTTATTTTTGCCATAATAATTAAGTTTATAAATTAAGTAGTAATAATTCTTTTTCTGAATGTTTTGATGCTTCTTCAAGATCTTTCAGGTACGATGTAATTTCTTTTATCTGTTTTGTAACTGCCACTCTTCCGGATCTGACAAACTGAAGTATCCCGAAAGGTAATAATTTTTCGAAAAGCTCTTGTGTTTCATCCTTATGCCCGGTTTTTTCGATAATGATATATTCAGGTTCAACCGTCAGAATATGAGCATTATATCTTCTTATCAGTTTTTCCACATCATTGCCATGGGCGAGAGCCTGGGTAGGGACCTTGTAGAGAGCTATTTCCTGATGCACTATTTCGTGCTCTTCATGATAAAATGCTTTCAGAACACCAATCTGCTTTTCAATTTGTTTAGTGACTTTTTTAACCTGGTCTTCAGTTGTATTGATCACAATTGTAAACCTGAAGACATCTTTAACCTCTGATTCGGAAGCATTAAAGCTATCAAGATTAATTTTTCTTTTTGTGAATATGGTTGATAATCTTTGAAGAAGGCCTATTTTATTTTCTGTAAAAATAGACAATGTAAATTCTTTTTTCATAATATGTACAAATTAAATATTATTCCAACATCATTTCAGAAACAGTTCCTCCTGCAGGAACCATGGGGAGAACATTAGCTTCCTTTAAAACTTTGATTTCCAGCAGGAATGGGCCCTCAAAGGCCAGCAAGTAATCAAGAGCTTTGTTTAGTTCTTCCCTTTGACTTATTTTTTTCCCGGAAATCCCAAATCCTTCAGCTATTTTGATGAAGTCGGGATTTTTGAGTTCTGTGTATGCATAACGTTTATCGAAGAACATATCCTGCCATTGACGTACCATACCAAGAAATCCATTGTTTATAAGAATAATTTTCACAGGAAGTTTTAATTGGGCTAAAGTTCCCAGTTCCTGTATTGTCATTTGAAAACCTCCATCTCCGATTACAGCTACAACCGGAATATGGGGTGCTCCTAATTTAGCCCCTATGGATGCCGGCAATCCGAATCCCATGGTACCTAAGCCTCCTGAAGTGACAATACTGTTACTCCTGTTAAACTGGTAATATCTTGCACAGATCATCTGGTGCTGACCTACGTCAGTGACCAGTATTGCTTCTCCCTTTGTTTTCAGTGACAACTGGTTAATAATTTCTCCTGTATGTATTTCTCCTGAGACCGGATAGCAGTCTTTTTCAATGATTTTCTCAAATTCGAACCTGGCAAGTTCATTGAATGATTCCAGCCATTCAGTGTGAGTAGCAGGCTTAATATGTGGCAGAAGAGCTGATAAAGCTTGTTTTGCGTCTGCATTGATAGCAATGTCTGTTTTTATGTTTTTATCAATTTCAGCCCTGTCAATTTCAATATGAATAATTTTAGCCTGTTTTGCATAAGTATTCAGGTTTCCTGTTACCCTGTCATCGAATCGCATTCCTATGGCTATAAGCAGGTCGCATTTATTTGTATTGATATTCGGAGCATAATTTCCGTGCATCCCAAGCATGCCTGTGAATAACGGATGATTTGACGGAAATGCTGAAAGCCCGAGCAATGTGCTTGCAACAGGAATACCTGCTTTTTCAACAAATTGCTTGAATTCTTCCTGGGCTTCTGCCAGCAGGATACCCTGTCCTGCAAGAACAAATGGTTTGTTTGCTTTATTGATAAGTTCGGCAGCAGCCATTATTTTTTCCTGGTTTACCTTTGGATAAGGGACATAACTGATAGTACTGGTTACTTTTTCATATTTAAATTCGAGTTCACCAAATTGTGCATCTTTTGTAATATCTATCAATACAGGGCCCGGCCTTCCTGATTTTGCAAAATAGAATGCTTTTGCGATAGCTTCCGGAATCTCGTCAGGACGTGTTATCTGGAAATTCCATTTAGTAACAGGTATGGAAATACCCAGAACATCTGTTTCCTGGAATGCATCAGTTCCAAGGAGCCCGGAAGTGACCTGTCCTGTGATACAGACTATAGGTGTGGAGTCGAGCATTGCATCAGCCAGACCTGTGATCAGGTTTGTTGCTCCTGGTCCTGATGTAGTTAAACAGACTCCCGGTTTTTTAGTGATCCTGGCAAGTCCCTGAGCAGCGTGAATACCTCCCTGTTCATGGCGGACCATAATATGACGAACACTGTTTTTGTATTTGTGCAGGAAATCGTAAACCGGCATGATTGCGCCGCCCACATAACCGAAAACCGTATCAATACCTTCTTCCAGTAAGGACATAACCAATGCCTCTGCTCCGGTTACTTTTTTAATAACATCTTTCTGCTTTTCAGATGTCTGATCTTTTGTTTGAGTTTCCATGTCCATAAATTTTAAATTGTTTTCGGAAAATGATTTATATGATCCTTACAGCGCCTTTATCTGCTGAGGTCACCATTGATGCGTAAGCTCTCAGGGAAGCAGGAACAGGTCGGTTTCTTCCTTCAGCTGTCCATGCTGATTTCCCTTTTAATTCTTCTTCTTTTCTTCTTTTTATCAATTCTTTTTCAGATAAGTTCACATTTATACTTCTTTTGGAAATACTTATTTCAATAATATCTCCGTTCCTTAACAGGCCTATTTCTCCTTTATCAGCTGCTTCGGGTGACACATGACCTATGGATAGGCCGGAGGTTCCTCCGGAAAACCTGCCATCAGTTATCAGGGCACATTTATCACCAAGTTTTTTTGCTTTTATATATGAAGTAGGATAAAGCATTTCCTGCATACCTGGTCCCCCTTTTGGACCTTCGTGCGTAATTACCACAACATCACCCGGTTTAATATCATTATTTAAAATTGCATCACAGGCACTCTCCTGTGAATTAAAAACTTTTGCAGTTCCTTTAAAATTATAAACATCCGGACTTACTCCTGCTGTTTTTACTATACATCCGTTTTTTGAAATATTGCCATATAAAACAGCCAGCCCTCCATCTGTACTATAAGCATGATCATAATCCCTTATACAACCATTTTCCCGGTTTATGTCAAGCTCTTTATACATATTATTCTGGCTACCCATGACGGTAGAACGTGTATTCCCAGGGGCAGCATAATAAATACCGGATGCTTTTACATCATTACTTTTCAGTATAGTATATTTCAGCATCGCTTCTTTCAGGGTAAGGCCGTCCACACGTTTAACCGAACTATTCAACAGATCCTTTTTATCAAGTTCTGCCAGGATCCCAAGTATGCCTCCTGCACGATGTACATCTTCGACATGATAATCTGAACTGGGAGCAACTTTACACAGAACAGGTGTTTTCCTGGAAAGTTCATCGATATCTTTCATATTGAAATTAACCTGTGCTTCCCTGGCAATAGCAAGAAGGTGTAATACAGTGTTTGTTGAACCACCCATTGCGATATCAAGGATCATCGCATTAAGGAAAGCATCTCTTACGGCAATTGAACGTGGGAGAACAGACTCATCGCCTTCGACATAGTATTTATTTATATTTTGAAGAAGGATTTTGGCTGCTTTTTCAAATAATTCATTTCTGAATTTATGTGTAGCTACGAGAGTGCCATTTCCGGGTAAAGCCAGTCCAATTGCTTCATTGAGACAATTCATGGAGTTCGCCGTGTACATACCGGAACAAGACCCGCAGGTTGGGCAAGCTGCTTTTTCAATTATATTCAGGACTTCATCGGGTACAGAGTCATCCCCGGCCATAACCATTGCATCAATCAGATCGTAAGCTTTATTTTCCAATTTGCCGGCTTCCATTGGTCCTCCTGAAATAAATATTGAAGGTATATTCAGCCGCATTGCTGCCATAATCATTCCGGGAGTGATTTTATCACAATTGCTGATGCAGATCATCGCATCGGCACAATGTGAGTTTATCATATATTCGATACTGTCGGCAATCAGGTCGCGTGACGGAAGAGAATAAAGCATACCGTTGTGTCCCATGGCTATACCGTCATCAATAGCGATGGTATTGAATTCTGCCGCAAAACATCCTGCATCTTCGAAAATCTTCTTAAGATGTTGCCCTATTGTATGAAGATGTGTATGTCCGGGGACAAACTGGGTAAATGAGTTGACAATGGCAATGATTGGCTTTCCGAATTGTTCTTCTTTCATTCCGTTTGCCCGCCAAAGACTTCTTGCACCTGACATTCTTCTGCCCTGTGTAGTGGTATTACTTCTTAAAGGTATACGCATATTTTAAGTATTATTATCTATATTAAAGTAAAAGGCCATTCTCTGCACCCGAGAATGGCCTTTAAATACTTTATCTATAGTTATACCACCCTCAGGTCATCTTCTTAAGAAGGACGACGATAACATGAAGGACGACAACTATAGAATTTATATTTAGCATTTAATGATGTGCTTTACTTTTGACAAAGATAATTTAATGATATGGATTTCAAAACAAATTAGTACGAAAAAATTTATTCACTTAATATATTTCATAATATCGGGGAAAATAATGATAAATTGTAAGTAAAAACCAATATTAAAGTGGTATAAAGTTACAGATTATAACAAAAACCGGGAGAGCTACTTATATCGCACCGCTACAACCGCCTGCCCTTGCTTCCTTCCGGACCTGGGGGGATTAAGCGGGAGCTGGTCGTATAAGACTCACCCGGAATTACAAAAATAGTATTTTCTGTCCTGAACACAAAATATTAAACCTTGTTCCTCTGTTTTTTTAGTTTATTGAATATCTTTGCTTAAAAAGAATTTTATTATGAAGAAAAATTTCTATTCAATCTTTATTGAACCTTCACTTATCTATGGAGGGATACTGGGAGCAGTTTATGTTCTTGTTGCAATTTTTCTCAGCATTCTCGATGCAAATTTTTCAGTTTTTAAACAATGGTTTGATTTTCTTCTTCCACTGGGAGGACTTTTTTTCTGTCTCTATATGTACAGGAAAGAATATCTTAATAACAACATGACTTACGGAAGGGCTTTCGGTATGGGTCTTGCCATTATGCTAATAGTTGGTATAGTGGCTGCTGCTTATAATTATATTTACTCAAGTTATATTAACCCTGATATCTTTAAACAGGCACAGGTGATTATGGAAGAGAAACTGTTAAATAAACAGATTGACCCGTCTCAGATTGAATTTATGATTGAAAAAACAGCATGGACACGCACTCCAATTAACAGTTCATTAATTACTATCGGTAATTTCCTGCTATTAGGATGTATCTTCTCGCTTATTGTTTCTGCTTTTGTTAAGAAAGAAAATGTGGATCCGTTTAAAGATGTAATCTGATTTTATTAATCCTTCTTTTTATAATTAAACTACATGAATCTGTCGATAGTTATTCCATTGTTAAATGAAGAAAAATCTCTTCCTGAGCTTACAACCTGGATTTCAAAGGTTTGTGACGAAAACAAACTCACGCACGAAATTATTCTCATAGATGACGGAAGCACTGATGGTTCCTGGAAGGTTATTCAAAGTATTTCATCAGAAAATACACGGATCAAAGCTATTAAATTCAGGAGAAACTATGGCAAGTCAGCAGCTTTGCACATTGGATTTCAACTGGCATCAGGAGATGTTGTAGTTACAATGGATGCAGATCTCCAGGACAATCCTGATGAAATCCCTGCACTCTGGAGAATGATCATTGAAGAGGGTTATGATATGGTGTCAGGCTGGAAAAGAAAGAGAAAGGATCCTTTGTCTAAAACCATACCCAGCAGATTCTTTAATCATACTGCACGAATTATCACAGGAATAAAACTGCATGATTTTAATTGCGGGTTGAAAGCATACCGTAATATTGTGGTAAAATCTATTGAAGTGTATGGGGAGATGCACAGATATATACCGGTGATGGTAAAGAAAGCGGGTTTTATAAATATCGGGGAAAAGATAGTTAACCATCAGCGTCGTAAATACGGAGTGACTAAATTTGGATTTGAGCGCTTTATTAATGGATTTCTTGATCTGCTTACCATTTCTTTTATTTCAAGATTCGGGAAAAGACCAATGCATATGTTCGGAAGCCTGGGTACTGTTGTTTTTGTTATTGGATTTATTTCTGCCGCCTATTTGGGTATTCAGAAAATCGTTTTTTTACATAAAGGTGTAAAAACCATACTCCTTACTCAAAGCCCTTACTTTTACCTGTCTCTTACAGCTATGATAATTGGGACACTTCTTTTTGTAAGTGGTTTCCTGGGAGAATTAATTGCAAGATCATCAGCTGAAAGGAATAAATACTTTATTGACGAACAGATCAATTAATCCTGTTTTCAAAATTTTTTAAAGAAATGAAAATACATCTGGTATCAGGTGCCTGCGGTTTTGTAGGACGTAATATGGTAAAAAGACTTCTAAAAATCAATAAGGATAAAATCTTTATCGTTGATGATCTTTCTATTGGAATACATCCCCGTGAATGGATAGATAATTATGTTTCCAGGAATTATAAAGATTTGGAAATCATAGGGTCAGAAGAAAGAATTTTATTCTGGAAGGGTGATTTTCGCAATTTATTATTTAACATGAGGCAGAATCCGGGGTATATCCGGGAAACCTATGGAATTGAATTTGATCGGTTCAGTGATGTATATCATTTTGCTGCCATAGTCGGAGGGAGGGCAAAAATTGAAGGTGATCCTATGGCAGTCGCACTTGATTTATCTATTGATGCGGAGTTTTTTTACTGGATATGCCAACATAAGCCTGAAAGGGTACTTTATCCAAGTTCAAGTGCAGCTTATCCTGTTAACCTTCAATCATTAAATGACGCGGTTGCTTTAAAAGAGTCGGATATTGATTTTAATTCCAATCTTGGGACACCCGACATGACATACGGGTGGTCGAAACTTACAGGTGAATTTCTTGCACAGATTGCTGCCAGACATTATGGGATACCTGTTTCCTGTATCCGTCCCTTTTCAGGTTACGGGGAAGACCAGGATCTTTCATATCCCGTACCCGCTATAGCTGCCAGGGCTGCAAGAAAAGAAAATCCCTTTGAGGTATGGGGTACAGGAAAACAGGGCAGGGACTTTGTTCATATTGATGATGTAATAGATTTTATCCTTCTGCTTATGAAGGAAATAAAAGACGGATCCGCTTTTAATATCGGCTCAGGGAAACTTACATCTTTTATTGAATTAATACATCTTTTTTCAAAATTTGCCGGATACTCCCCGGAAATAAAACCATTAATTAATAAACCCATGGGTGTACATTCCCGATATGCGGATATAACAAATATAACTGAAAAATTCGGATGGAAGCCTTCAGTTTCCCTCGAAGAAGGGATGAAAAGGGTATATGATAAAGCCCTGGAACGTTTATCTGCAAAGTAAAATGATCTTTGTATGAGAAAAATTGCCCTTTTTGGCCCTGGACCTGCGTTTAAAGGAGGCATTGCCAATTATAACACCTCACTCGCAAAGGCTTTCTCCAGGATACCAGGTGTCGAAGTGCATATTATTTCATGGACTCAGCAATACCCTGCAATTATTCCAAGAGACTTTATTGATAGAAAAAGTAAAACAAATCAACTTGAAGGGACTGAAATACAAGTACATTACATTACAAATTATAACAATCCTTTTACCTGGTTTAAAACCTGTAAATTAATCAGGAATATCAGTCCGGAGTTCGTCGTATTTCAATGGTCCATTTCTGTACAGGGTATACCTCTGGGCTGGATCGCCAGGAATATTAGGCGTTATAGTCCTGTCAGAGTAATTTTCGATCTTCATTTCGTGAAACAAAAAGAAGGAAGCAGAATAGATGAATGGCTGACAAGAAAAGGGATTGGTAATGCTCATAGTTATATTGTTCATTCTTTACAGACAGCTGATGAATTGAAAAAATTATTCAGTAAGAGAAAATTTGAAATTGTAAAACGTAGTTCACAAAAGATCATTGAAGGATCAATTCCCTGTATTCATCTTTTTCACCCGGTATACGATATGTTTCAACCGGATTTATCCCTGGATATTGCAAGTCTTAAAAGTGAACTGAACCTTCGCAGGTATGTATTTCTTTTTTTTGGTTTTATTAGAAAATACAAAGGGCTTCATTATGCTATCGAAGCATTTTCCCGACTTGCGAAAAAAAGAGATGATGTATCATTACTTGTTGTAGGAGAAGCATTTTGGAAAACTCTTGACAATAAGAAATTTTCGACAATAATTAAAAAGTTGTTTTTCTCTGTGGCAAAATTTTTTGTCCTGAAAAAAGAAGATGATGAAAGGGATTATAATCCCCTTGACCTGATAAGCAAGTTTAATTTTGAAGATAAAGTTACATCTGTGATTGAATATATCCCTAATGAAGATGTCCATAAATATTTTCAGGTAAGCGATGCTATACTTCTTTTTTATTCAAGGGCTACCCCTTCAGGAGTTGAATCAATTGCATATAATTTCATGCTTCCGGTTCTTGCCTCACGTACCGGTCATTTTCCTGAAACCATAAAAGACGGGTATAACGGTTACCTGGCTGACAACGGAGATACTCTGTCAATGGCCGAAGCAATGGAAAAAATAATCACACAACCGATCGACAGGAAGAATATTGCAAAAGCTTCAGAAGAAATGAGCTGGGATAATTATGCAAAAGCTATTCTTGATTGAATTTAATCCGTAGCATCTCAGCTACTTTTTTATCTATCGGAAACGTTAGATCCTGCGGTGTAATGTTTTTCAGGGGAATCCACCTGAAAGACTGGCTCCCGTTTATCTTTTCCTTGAAATCGAAAGGTACTTCCGATATTCTGAAACGGGGAGGTTCCTTGAATTTAATTATATAATAAATGCTAATTATTTGATGATCTTCATGAAATTCGGATTTCTGATAGAATCCCGTAGTATAAAAATGTTCTGTTATTTCAATTTCCTGTGAAAATTCTTCCATTGCTTCCCGCTTTATGCAATCTTCCGGACCTTCTCCAAACTGTAATCCCCCACCGGGAAACTTTGTCATATAGCGGTCAAACATATATTCATCACTAAGAAGGACTTCCCGTCTTTCGTTAATAATTATCCCGTAAACCCGGATATTGAATTTTGTTGGTTGAGGATATGGCATGGTAGTGGTTAAGTGGTTGAGTGGTTAAGTGGTTGTGTGGTTTTCACCTGCGTTGATGCTTCGGTGGATAATATGGCTTATTTTATCCCTGATAAAAGATTCAATTTCTTTTTTGTCGTTCGGGTGGAACCATGAATAATTATTATTCTTCCTGAACCAGGTAATTTGCTTCCTGGCATATTTACGGGTGTTTGCCTGAATCAGGGTAATTGCTTCATTTAAACTGACCGATCCTTCAAAATAGGCAAACATTTCCCTGTAACCTACTGTATTTAGAGCATTTAAGTGCTTTACCGGGTAGAACTTTCTGGCTTCTGCTTCCAGTCCCTCTTCTATCATCCTCAGAACTCTTTTATTTATATTGTTATACAGTTCTTTCCGGTCAGGATTCAATGCAATCCGTATTATTTCAAAAGGGCGTTTCTTACTTGCTCCTGAAAGAAATGAAGAATACGGTTTCCCGGTCATAAGAGATATTTCCAGTGCTTTCTGAATCCTTTTGGGATTTCTGAGATCGGTTTTTGCATATGAGAAAGGATCAACCATTTTTAATTGTTTTCTTAAACTTTCAATTCCTTCATTTTGTAAAGTGTCCTCAAGTTGTTTCCGGAGCAAGGAATCAGTTTCAGGGAAATCATCAATACCATTACACACAGCATCGATATAGAGTCCTGACCCTCCTGTAAGGAAAATGAGCTGATGTTCACGGAAAAGTGCATTCAGAAGAGCAAGTACTTCCTGCTCGTACCTTGAGGCATTATAATTCTCATAAATACTGATATATTTGATAAAATGATGTTTAACGGTTTTCAGTATATCTTCACCGGGAGATGCTGTCCCAATATGCAATTCTTTATAAATCTGACGTGAGTCTGCTGAGATGATCTCTGAATCAAATGACTTTGCCAGTTCAACACTCAGCCTCGTTTTCCCGGAAGCTGTAGGTCCGGCAATTACCACAAGATAATTATTCTTCATCTAGGTCAGGATTCAAAGGGAAGTTTAATTCATCTAATATTTGTTGCGGTGGTTTACCCCTGGAAAATATAATCCTAGGGTATTCAATGCTAACAAGTTCTTTGCTAAAGTCCATTAATTCAAAAAAAAATGCTCTTTCATTAAAAAAATCAAATACATATAAGAATCGCTGATTTTTATTCTTTATATAATCTTTCAGTATTGCCTTATCCATTGGAACAGTAGGGATTTTACCATTATCAGTCATATCGAACAAGGTCAATTCCAGTTCTTTTTCCCATTCATGATTGGTAATAAAAAAAGAAGCGATCTGGGAACTGTCATAATTCAGTTCTTCCTGGATTATTCTATGCAGATCAAAAAAAGTCTGGCCGGAACATATCTCAATATCCCTGACAAAGTTTTTTACTTCATTGGATATCATTTTGAACCTGTAAACCATACCTTAGTTTTTAGGTCAAGTTAAGCAAAAATTTTAAAGTATCCACATTATCTGCATAATCCCATAACATTGGTTTTTGACTTGATCCAAATGCTATTCCCCGGGTAAATAAATCAGAATTGCTAACAACACATTGCAGTTTGTCTGTGTCGGCAATGATTCTTTCCCTCAATTCATCAGGATTATTGTAAAATTCATAATGCAGACAACCAACAGGACTGCTATATGAGGGATCTTCCTTCACCAGGAGGAATCCTGTGTCGAAATGCTGACTTCTATCAATTAGGAAAATAGCCTTATGATAATCGTAATTATTAGCGTATTTATTGTGATTGCTTAAGTATGCGTAATGTCTGAAATTATCAAGCAAAGGAGGGAAAAGGTAATTTTTCGGGACATAGATCTTTGATACATTACGACACCCAAGTCCGAAATAGAGAAAAATATCATCAGCAAGGTTTTCTAAATCCGAACATGATTCTTCCCCGGTTAAAATTGCAGTGGAATTCCGGTTTTTCCTGATAATATGAGGCACGTTACCAAAATAATATGTAAAATATCTGGATGTATTATCACTTCCGGTTGCAATGGCAGCATCAATATTTTTCAACTGGTTCTCCTCAAAGTAAATGAATTTATTAAAGCGAGGTTCAATAGTTAGCAAAATCACTGATATTGCCGAAAGTAGTTTATCGTCTTTTGTTGATAATTTTGCTATTATTTTATTACCTGATATTAAAACAGAGATAAAATCATGGAATCCGACGAGAGGGATATTACCGGCCATGATCACCCCGATATTATGGGGATTCTTATTAATTGTTTCTAATTCAGGGTATGATGAAATCCATTTCCTGATATTTTTTTCTGTAAGAGAACTGCCAATTGAAGAAATAGCAAAACTTACAAATTCAGGAGTGAACCAGGGATTATGAATATGAATATTTTCGATAAGATTTAGTACATTATTTGTAAAAGATGAATTAATTTTTTTTACCCCGGGGTTTTCAATAAATCCTGAAGGTTGGAATTGTTGCAGAAAATTGCCGAGAATAGTTAAAGCATGTATTTTATCTTCAAGTTTCACTGCTTTTTTATACAAAAGTACAAAATTCTGTTAAGTGATGGGAGTTATAGAGAAAAGTCGCTTACCGCTTTCACAAAAAGTTAAATGGCAGAGAAAATTCCGGTGGGGGAAAAAGATGTGCTGAATGCCTGGTGAACAGAGATTTGCAGATTTAAAGTTTTTCGTAAATGTAAGATAGTTTTTCTTCATGATTATCATATGTGTAAATTTCTTTGTTTTTATTTATGTGAAAATAGCTAAGCATGGCAAAGTCGCCGATACACATAATATTATGAAAGAAAAGAAAAAGTAATGTTAATATGAAATAATAAGGAGTAAGAAAACCAATAAGAATAAATGCAGTGATATTTATTACGATAAATGGTGTCAGCGCAATAATTGTAAACTCCTGTTTTCCAACCACATAGTTATTTGCTGCTACATAGAATATACCCTGTTTCAGATCAGCTCCGAATTCAACTTCCGGTGCACCGATTATTTTGTATGCAATACCATGTAATAATTCATGGAGAGGGATAACAAAAATACTACCGCTAATAAAGCCTAAAACAAAAAATCTAAAAAATTTCCAGAATGTGAACAGGTCGTTTTTAAAACCGGCTATTGATAATCCTATTATCAGTGCAAGAAGGCTGATATTTATAATAAAGTAAAACCTGGTTGAAAAATTCGCTTTTTGGATATTCTCAAAAACAAATTCAGCAATATTCTCATATTGTAATTTTCTTATCAATCTGAAACGTGACTCATCCTGTAAATCCTCTATTTTATAACTCATAAGTTTGTGTGTGTACTTACTTTGCAAAAATATATTAAACAGATTAAGCTTCTTGGTTTTCAGGGGAGGTTTTAACATATCTTCTCCATTTATCGATGACCTGGACCATATCATCCGGGAGTTCACTTTCAAAGAACATTTCTTTCCCTGTGCCCGGGTGTTTAAATCCCAGTGATTTTGCATGAAGAGCCTGGCGCGGGATGATTTTAAAGCAATTTTCCACAAATTGCTTGTATTTGGTGAAGGTTGTTCCCCGGATTATTTTATTTCCTCCATATTCAGGATCATTAAATAAAGGGTGTTTTATATACTGGAAGTGGACCCTGATCTGGTGGGTTCTGCCTGTTTCCAGTCTGCATTCCACAAGGTTGACATATCCCAGTCTTTCTTTAACTATATAGTGTGTTACAGCGGGTTTGCCTTTTTTCACATCATTAAAAACATACATTTTTTTTCTATCCTTCGGGCTTCTGCCAATATTTCCTGTAATTGTACCTTTATCTGATTCCATGTTTCCCCAAACCAATGCGATATATGTCCGGATAGTCGTTTTTTCAAAAAATTGCTTTGCAAGCTTACTCATCGCCAGTTCGTTCTTTGCCACCACCAGGAGTCCGGATGTGTCTTTATCTATCCTATGCACAAGCCCGGGGCGTATCTCCCCGCTTTTAAAGAGGGGGAGATTCTGAAGATGAAACATCAGGGCATTTACCAATGTCCCTGTATAATTACTTACTCCGGGATGAACTACCATTCCTGCTTTCTTATTGATTATTATGATATCATCATCTTCATAAACAATATCAACAGGGATATTTTCGGGTATTAACTCAAATTCCACAGGGGGATGAGGAAGAACAACAGAAATTATATCTAAAGGTTTAACCTTGTAATTAGACTTTACAGGGGAGGAATTTACAAGGATATTTCCAGCTTCAATTGCAGCCTGGATACGTGTACGGGAGACATTTTCAATGCGATTTGTCAGAAATTTGTCAATACGTAGTGGCCCCTGTCCTTTATCGGCTTCAAAATGATAATGTTCAAAAAGCTCAGCGTTTTCTGTAAGTTCTGCTGTCATCTGGAAATTTTTTTAAGTAAGAAATCCGGTCAAGACCTGAATGTTTACTTTTTTATCTTTGAATGATTATTTTTTGGATGCTTAGTGGATAACCTGACTTGTTCCTTATACTAACCAGGTACATGCCATTTTTAATTTCTGACACATTAAGAGTCAATCTGCCTGTAAAACTTTCACTTAGTATTACTCTTCCTGAAATGTCGAAGATAAATATTTGTAATGTTTCATTGAATAGATTGTCTGTTGGTTCAACAAACAAAACATCATTCGCAGGATTAGGGTAAACCAGGTAATTATTATTTAAAGGGAATATAGGGGCAGTGTGCACAAGTTGTGTCATTTTCACAACGGGTCTGATCATGATGGAACCACTAAAAGAGGAAGTTGTCCATACACCACCTGAGGTAAAAAAATTTCTCAGGGTATTTGAACGATTCCTGTCAAAACCAATGTTAATTAATTTATCAACAGTTTGGGTCCATCCAATAAAAAAAGTATCTGAAACAGAAACTGCCGAGTCGAGTTTATACCTGTGGAATTGATTCAGTGATTCTGAATATGCCGGTCTCATTCCAAGCTGTGAATATTTTATATTTCCCGGTTTTCCATTTTTATTTTCCCAGACCACGAGGTAGAAATAATAATCCAGGTTGAGGCTGTCGGGTAGTTGATTGAAATACATATCTACTGCTCTGATAGTATCTGGGCGGAAGGTGTTGAATTTTACTGCAACAGAAGCATTCTTAGTACCTTCTCCACGGAGCCCGTATCCTGCTTCCGCAGTACCATCGTCTAAAGCATAATAATCATAGAATCTTTGAAAATAATCCAGCGTGTCATTTGGTTTATAATCGAATGCATCGGTTTTCAGGATGGTACGTATACGGAATTCGCCTGAATCACCTGTAACAAAATTAAAAGGGTAATCAAATGGGAAGCTATAATATGTAGTATCACCTGTGTTGATATCATTTGCTGTTGGAACAGGGTTGTAGGTATATCCGCTTTTCTGATCAGTAATACGTAATTCACGGGTCACATTCCTGGTGATAGTATCGTAGTTGGCATATTTCACGTCAATTGATGCTTTTCTCTGGCTTGCATATGCGGATTGAAAGTGAGGCCAGGGGATAGATTCAAAATCTTTCAGAATAGTTTTTAATGGAGATATAAATGCGACATCTCTCATGACAGTATCAGATATGCTTCTATTTTTATCAAGGATAACATAATCAATGTGCCAGTGATCTACATTGGATCTTCTGTCAGCCTGGTCAGTTGCCTGGGGCAGGCTTGCGTAATTACGGAACCTGAAGCGAAAACCTTTTTTCAGAAATTTTTCATCATCTATACAGATCATGACCCTTTCGAAATCCTTAACAGGAGATCCGGGTACAGCCCATACATTAATCCATCTCAGTTCTCCGGGGATAAAAAAGTCGAGGCACAGGGAATCCTGGGTATCAGGCATTTCACCAAAACCCTGGGGTTGATAAAAGAAACTTAAAAATATGCTGTCTGACGGATGGTAAGAAAGGTTAACGGGAAGGGAGGAGAGGTGGTCGGCTTCATAAGGAATGTGGGAAGCATTGGGATAATGTGCACCATTGTAATCAAGTGCATCCATGGTAGCAACATTGCAGGTGACAGGGGAGACAGGGTAATTTGCATTAATAAAAGCAAAGTTATCTGCCCATTTTTTATTATTGGGTACAATATATGAATCAGAAAAGTCGTCAATAAAGGGTAATTCAAGTGTATCGGTTAACCCGGATTTTTTGTGGTTAGAAGAATTTTTATAAAAAGCATCAGCCACCGGGTTTCCGTGTAAACCAACCAGGGTTTCCTGTGCCTGGATGAATTGTATTGTAAGAGAAAAAATCGCTAAGCTCCCAATCAATGATCTCATATTCATATACATTTCCTAGATATTCCGGGTACCCGGTATGAGGTTTGGATCCTGATCAATTAAAGGTTCTTCCGGTACTGGTAATTTCGTTGAATCTGTTGTAAGCCACAGATCCACATTTGATCCGAGGTTAAGCCGGTTTTCCTCTCCAAAAGCAGGCTTTTGTCGCCAGATGAATGCAAGCAAAGAATCTTCAGCTGTTAGTATATAGCTGTCATAGATAACTGCACCGATATTCAGATACCTGTCCATCAGCATTTCTTTTGCAGATGAAAGATTCATTCCTGTGAGATCTGGCACGAGAGTTGTTTCATTGCTTAATCCCTTGCCAAGTACGAGTTTCACTGCTGATCCTTTATTAACGAGAGTTCCGGGTACAGCAACCGTGTCGGACACTCTTTGTTCCAAAACATTATTTATGGCAATATCGGGTTTATAGGATAATTTTCCAACTGTTAATCCATAAGTTTCCAGAATTGCTCTTGCCTGACGAAGAGAAACTCCGGTTACATTAGGCATTATTACTTTCTCAGGATTCACGGCATTCATAATGAGATATATTCTCCTGTTTTCTTTCACTTTAGAACCGCTTACCGGATTTTGCCTGATAACAGTTCCCCGTGGTAATTCATCAGAATAGCTTGAATCAGCAATTTCTATACGTAATCTTTTTGAAGTAGCAATGATCTCTGCTTCTTCCGGGAGTAAACCGGTAAAGTCAGGAACAGTAATTGATTGTGAATGGTGGGTATATATCTGCAACCATAATAAAGCAGAAAAAACAATAATGATAATGATAATAAAAGCAATTAAAATATTTTTTAAAAAGACCCTGCTTATCAGGAATTTAAGGAATTCCATGGAAAAAAATTTTGAAATTATCAACTTCAAAGATAATTAAATGCATTTAATGAACGATAATTGAATTATTATGGTATGAATCACATATCATTTTTATTAAATTCTTTTGTAAGAACCAAAAAAACATTATTTTTGCAGTCCTTAAAATTAGTTGAAAATTCAGTAATCTTCGAAAAAAATGAAAAGAACATTTCAGCCATCAAGGAGAAAAAGGAGTAACAAGCACGGGTTCAGGACAAGAATGGCTACTGCTAATGGCCGTAGGGTACTTGCTTCCAGGCGGGCAAAAGGCAGAAAGAAACTTACTGTTGCCGATGAACCAAGTCATAAGTAGCAGTAATCAGTTATTTTTCATCTCCTCGTTGTGTACGCCAGTGCGTGGGGTTTCGTTGATATATAAACGATCCTTTTAGTTGAGAAAAAATCCTCCTTAAAGTAATTACTGATATTTATTATTTTAACCTCTCCCGGAAATAAATTACTTTCTGTTTCAAATTCTCCACCCTTCAGGTAAATAATTCCATTTTCCAGGGTATTAAAAGATTCTTTACGAATCAGATGTTTTGTAAGATTAAAAAACTCCTTAAGTCCTGTTACTGCCCGGCTTACAACAAAATCACATTGCAGACTGATTTTTTCAGCACGGGAATTTATTGTAGTTATATTTTTAAGGTTCACACGATGGTATATTTCATTTACCACCTTAATCTTCTTGGTAATAGAATCGATAAGAATAAATTTTACATCGGGGAAAAAAATTGCCAGGGGGATACCCGGGAATCCTCCTCCGGTTCCAACATCTGCAACCACTGTATTGGGAGCAAATAATATAAATTTTGCAATTGAGAGGGAATGTAAGATATGTCGTTCATAGAGAAAAGGGATATCCTTTCTTGATATCAGGTTAATTCTTTGATTCCACTCTTCGTAAAGTTTCTGAAGTTGTTCAAATTTCCAAAGCTGATCTGCAGTAAGTTCAGGGAAATATGTATGGAAAAGATTCATGCTCATACATGTTCACTGGTATTCTGAATAATATTTAACAAAAGTTCCCTGGCTCTGAAAAGTTGGGCTTTAACCGTCCCAATCGGGAGATGGAGTTCATCGGAAATTTCTTCATAACTAAATTCTTCAAAGTACCTTAATTCCACCAGTTTCCTGTACCGGGGTTTTAATTTTGTGACAATGTCCCGAAGCGCTTTAATCTTCTGATCTTTGATCATGGTCATTTCAGGATCTAATGAATCAGATCTTATGGAATCGGAAGGAGTTAATGAATCATCTTCATCCAATGACTGATCAAGGCTTATTGTGCTGCCACGTTTTTTTCTTATGAAGTCTATACAGTTGTTGGTAGCAATTTTAAACAGCCACGTACTGAAAGCATAACTGGGGGTATATTGATCAAGATATCTGAAGGCTTTGCCAAAAGCTTCTATGGTAAGATCTTCCGCATCAGATGGATTATTGACCATTTTTAACAGCATGAAATAGATGGAATCCCTGTATCTGCCAAGTAGTTCGGCATAGGCTTTCTGATCCCCCTTAAGAGCTTTTGCAACAAGACCGTGATCATATTTTGCTTTATCTGAAAGATTAGGGTTTATCTCCATCTGTTTCTTTTCTTTTCTAAAAACATTACAAAATGTATGCCTGCATAAATTATAGGTTGGAATGGTTCAAATATCAGCGAAAATAAACATAAAAATAGTTCATTCAAACGCTTTAAAACAATTTTAAAAATTATTCCCTTAACAATAATATTAAATAAATAAACTGCTAAAACCCATTGATAAAATGAAGATTGTAACAGAAGAAAAATAACTGATGCATAGAACAATAGCCTGGAGAAATATTCCAGCAATAATAATATTTTAATATGAAGTTTGTAACGAACTCCTGTTGTAAAATGTCTCTTTCTTTGTCTGAACCAGTTTCCCCAGTTATCGGGTGGAATGGAACGTGTAAATGAGGATGCATTTGTCTCCACCTTTGTGTTAACACCGGTTGCAGTTTCACTGACGAAAAGATCATCATCCCCGGAATTTAAATGTGAGTGTGATGCAAATCCTTTATTTCTGAAAAAAAGAGACTTCTTATAGGAGAGATTTCTACCAACACCCATAAAAGGAAGTTTTCTTTCCGCAAACCCCATATATTGCATAGCAGTGAAAACTGTTTCATATCGGATGAACTTATTTAAAAATCCCGGATGGGTTTCATATCCTCCGTATCCCAGTACCAGTTCTGTTTTCCCGGAGTAATTACTAACCATTTCCCTGATCCACATAGTACTTGTCGGGTAGCAGTCTGCATCAGTCAGTAATAAATGTTCATTTGCAGAGGCTTTAATGCCAATAGTCAGGGCAAGCTTTTTATTATGCGTGAACTTCGGATCTTCCTTTATTTGTGATACTTTTAAACGTGGATATTTTAAACCTAAGTTTTGCAGAAGGATACTTGTATTATCAACAGAACAATCATTTACAACTATTACTTCAAATGAAGGATAATCCTGCTCAAGAATTAAAGGGAGGTGTTCTCTAAGATTTTCTTCCTCATTTCTTGCACAAATTACTACAGATACAGGGGGTAAGGAATCTTTCCGAACCTTCTTTTTCTTTTTGGTTTTCCCGGTCTTTGAAAAGAAATACAAATAATAAAACATTTCAATAAAAAATGTTGAAATAAATATTACCAGGATGATGTTAATTAATGGATCATCAATTAATTGAAGATTCTTCAACGTATAAGAGATTTTAATTAACAATAATAGAAAAGATTTCCTATTTAAATTATGAGAACGAGGAATTTTTATTTACAATTTTAATTTTAGTTGTATTTATTAATAAACAAAATGATAATTATAAGGATGAACTTTTATTTTTATTAGTTGTTAATGTGTTGTGTTTAAAGTTTTGTTAAATCACTTAAAAAATAATGAATATGAAAAATAATGTTGGTAAAACAGATAAGATCATAAGAATAGTAATCGGGTTAGCTATTGCAGTATTAGGGATTTATTATCAGAGTTACTGGGGATTGCTTGCTATAATACCACTGGGTACAGCGTTAATCGGAAGTTGCGGATTATACAGCTTGCTGGGGATAAACACATGTCCCCTGAAAAAGCAAAAAGATTGATTCTCTCTTAAGATATTATTTAGTAGTAAATAACACTCCGGGACATTATCAGTTGGAGTGTTATTATTTTTTTTGAAATCATATTGCAGGATTATCCCGGAAAAATCAGATTTTAAACATAGAATGATCATTCTATTAATTCCCGGACAAGTTTTGCGGCTTCTTTCAGTGATGTTGCAGAATATACTTTTAATCCTGACTCATCGATAATCTTTTTACCTTCTTCAGCATTAGTACCCTGGAGTCTTACAATAACAGGAACATTAATATTCCCGATACTTTTATATGCATCTGTGACACCCTTTGCTACTCTGTCGCAACGAACAATACCTCCAAAAATGTTGATCAATATAGCTTTTACATTTGGGTCTTTCAGGATGATACGGAATCCGTTTTTTACTCTTTCAGCATTTGCTGAACCACCCACATCGAGGAAATTTGCAGGATTTCCTCCTGACAGTTTAATTATATCCATTGTTGCCATGGCCAGTCCTGCGCCATTTACCATGCATCCTACATTTCCATTAAGCTTAATAAAGTTAAGATCATATTCTGCGGCTTCTATTTCGGTGGGATCTTCCTCATTGAGATCCCTTAATTCCAGATGTTCAGGGTGTCTGAAAAGAGCGTTATCCTCCAGGTTGATTTTGCAGTCGGCTGCTACAATTCTGTTGTCGGATGTTTTAACTACCGGGTTTATTTCCAGAAGTGCAGCGTCGGAATTAAGATAAGCAGAATAAAGTGATAGGACAAATTGCTGCATTTCCCGAAACGTTTTTCCTGTTAATCCCAGGTTGAAGCCTATTTTTCTTGTCTGGAAAGGAATAATTCCGGTAACAGGGTCAATCTCTTCCTTAAATATGAGATGTGGTGTTTTTTCTGCAACAATTTCAATGTCCATTCCTCCTTCTGATGAATACATTATTATATTTTTCCCTTTAGCCCTGTTTAACAGGATACTCATATAAAATTCTTCAGGTTTGTTTTCCCCGGGATAATAAATTCCTTGTTCAATCAATATTTTCCTGACAATTTTACCCTCCGGCCCTGTTTGATGGGTAATAAGTGTCATCCCGAGTATATTTTCAGCATACTCTCTCACCTGTTCCAATGAGTGGGCTATTTTTACACCACCACCTTTTCCTCTCCCGCCGGCATGGATTTGTGCTTTAACTGCCCAGGTATCTGTTCCGGTTGTCTGTTTTATCTTTTTTGCTGCGTCCACAGCTTCTTCGGGAGATTCAGCCATATAGCCTTCAGGTATAGCAACCCCGTATTTTTTTAAGATAGATTTTCCCTGATATTCGTGGATGTTCATATAGTAAAGAATTTTAAACGACAAACGGGGATGAAATTTTCTTCATATTTTATAGATTGAGGCAGCTTCGAAAAGATATATTTACAATTTAAAAAAAGAATTGCCACAGATTACTCATATTATCAATCAATTAATACAAATTAATCTGTGAATCTGTGGTGATATTTGAAATAATATGTCTTTTCGGAGTGGACTCATATATTTAATATATGCAAATATAACCAATCATTATAAACCTGGAAGTGCATTATTTAATAGTTTTGCAATAAGAAAAATTGTTAAGGTATGAGAAAACTTAATGTTGAAGAATTAAACCGGTTAACAACTGCGGAATTTAAAAATACAGTTAAAACACCGTTGGTAGTTATTCTTGATAATTTACGAAGCCAGAATAATGTAGGTTCTATATTCCGGACTTGTGATGCTTTCTTAACAGAGAAGCTGTATTTATGTGGTATCACTGCTGTACCTCCGCATAAAGAGATCAATAAAACAGCTTTAGGTGCTACTGAGTCGGTTGACTGGGAATACTGTGGGGACACACTTACAGTGGTAAGGAATTTAAAACATGAAGGTTATATTGTATTAGCTGCAGAGCAGACTGACAGGAGTGTATTATTACAGGATTTCACTGTTAAAAACGGTAATAAATATGCTATTGTTTTAGGTCATGAAATGAGGGGTGTAGATCAGGCAGTAATCAATGAATGTGATGGTTGTGTGGAGATTCCTCAATTTGGAACAAAGCATTCATTGAATGTAGCTGTCAGTGGAGGTATATTGATCTGGCATTTTTACAGGAAAATAATGAAAATATAATAACAGGGTATAATGATGAATTTGCTGAGAGGATTTGAGAGCATGGGATGGATGTTTATAGGAATGGGATCATTAATGGGTAAGAATCAAACTTACGTTAATGTATAAAAAGGTACAGGTGGTGTATGGATAATGAATTAAGAATATGTGATAAAAAAAAGAGCGGTATATTTATGTATGCCGCTCTTTCTTATAATGATGAAATTATTTACTATTCAATCAGTCCTTTGAAAACTGTATTTTCGAAATATTTTGCAAATTCCATATCAACTTTAGCACGGTCTTTAAGTGCGGAATCTTTTGCTAATGCGAGTCTGAGGCTTTCAAATACAAGTTCGTCTTTTCCTTGTTTTGCAGCAACAACAGCTTTCAGGTAATATTTTTTAGCAAAATCTTTTTCAACCCTGTTTATAGTAGCTAAGGCACCGTCAAAATCCTTTTTCAATAATTTTACAAGAGCAGTATTGAATTCATCTGTATTACCGAGGTAGTTAGCAGCTGCATCATAATCTCCCTTGATTATTTTAATAATTCCGAGATTGTAATTAACAACAGCACCCGCACCCATAGATGAAGTAAGGAGTTGTTCAGCTTTTTCCAGGTCTCCGAGCATCAAAGCGCAAACACCCAGATTATTGTTAACTGCATCATTATCTTTAATGCTCTTGGCTTTCTCAAATGCTTTTTGTGCATTATTTGCATCGCCCATCATTACATAAACATAACCTTCATTATTGAATGCTCTGCCACATTCGGGGAATAATTCTCCGGCTTTCTTGTAGATAGCAAGCTTTTCATTCAGGTCTTCATAAAGAGTTGCAGTATAAAGGATTTCTTCCATTTTAAGTGAATTCGGATCATTTTTCCATGCTGTTTTCAGTTCTTCATCAGATAATCCAACGAGATTGACATTAACAGTGAGTTTTGATCTTCTTAACTGGGGAAGTATTTCGTCGGCAATTACTTCGTAAGCTTTGGAGATATTTTTAATTTCTTTTTCACGTACAACAGGATCTGAATACATGGAAAGTACTCTCAGTATTAATTCTTTATCCTGGATATTACTTTCTTCCATGAGTTTTTTAAATCCGTCCCAGTCTTCAGGAGTATAATTTAAAGCGAGAAATCCTTCCGGGGTTTCGACTTTCTTATTTTTCAGCTCTTTTTTAAAATAACTTTCAGCTGAGCCCTGGCGGTTTTTGGACAGTTTGTCATTAAGATCCAGCGGGCCATCAGGAGAAGCATAGGCTGAAATTCCTGCACCCTGAATTTCAATCCTTTCGTTTGCCTGTGCGTTTTTAATATAATCAGATAATTTTTTGATTTCATCCTTTTTCAGCTCGCTTGTTCTGACATCGTAACGATTGATGATGTAAAGAATGCTGGCGGTGTAAGAATCAGGAATTATCCTTTGGAATTTATCAGCAATCATTACAGGTTTTGGATCAACCATTACCAGTTTTGAAGTGGCAATAACGCCGTCAGCTAACGGGTATTCATCCAGTTCCAGTTTTTGTCCTTTCATCTCTGCTACAGCCCTGATTACCAGCTTTGATTTCATCATTTCTTCTTTAAAGGCTACGTTGCCTGTATAAGAAAAAGATCCTCCGGTTGTATAATTAATAACCTGGTTGTTAGCCTGAACTGATTCTCCCTGTAATGTTTTTGATGGAAATGCTGTTTCACCTGCGGCATATTTCAAAACAGGGGTAGCGGTCAAGGTAGCTTTTTTATTAAAATAATTTGCAGGATATTTCACATCTATCTTCATAGCTACATCATTACCTTTTTCTTCAAGTACTTCAGGGGTAACTGTGTACTTAACCTGCGACGCCATGTCTTTCATTTTGTTTAATCCACCGCAACTGCTTAGGATAAAAATTGCAGCGGCAAAAAGTGTTAGATAATTAAATTTTTTCATGGTACTTTTTTTTATTAAGTTTAATTTTAATGAATTTCAATTAATTCAAAGTATAGAAAACAAATTTAGAAATGTTTTTGATTAAAAAAAAGAAATTCCTTTGTTTTCGCCTCATTTTCTTCAAAATGTTATAATGTGAAATTTTTCTATAAAGACCTCATTAACAATTAATTCTCTAAGACATTGACAATCAGTAGCTTAATATTTTGGCTTAAATTTCATCTGGTAAAAAGCAAATGCCCACATATCTGCAGTTTCTTCTATCTGTTTTGTCACAGGCTTTCCGGCTCCATGTCCGGCTTCAGTTTCAATACGTATTAATACGGGATTTTTCCCTGATTGTTTTTCCTGGAGAGTTGCAATATACTTAAAAGAATGTGCAGGTACAACCCTGTCATCATGATCCGCTGTAGTAACCATAACAGCGGGATATTTAATGCCCTGGGTTATATTATGCATTGGTGAATACTTATACAGATATTCAAATTGAACTGAATCTTCACTTGATCCGTAATCTGTGGACCAGTATCTCCCAATGGTAAACAAGTGATATCTTAACATGTCCATAACCCCGACTGCAGGGAATACAACACCAAATAATTCCGGGCGTTGATTCATCACGGCACCTGCAAGCAGACCTCCGTTTGATCCTCCGTATATTGCAAGTAGTTTGGAAGAAGTATATTTTTCCTCAATAAGATATTCTGCTGCAGCAATAAAGTCGTCAAATACATTTTGTTTATTCAGTTTTGTTCCGGCTTTATGCCAGGCTTCTCCATATTCGCCTCCTCCCCTGATACCTGCAAGTGCATAAACTCCGCCATTTTCAAGTAAAATAACATTACGTATTGAAAATACAGGGGTGTACGTTATATTAAATCCTCCGTATCCGTATAATAATGCAGGACTCTTTCCTTTATTCTTAAAGTTTTTATGATGAACAATAAACATTGGAACTACTGTTCCGTCTTTACTTTCATAGAAAACCTGCCTGGTAATATAATCGTCTGAATTAAAATCAACTTCAGGTTTAAAATACAATTCCGATGAATTTGTTGCTACATTATATGTATAGACTTCAGGAGGAACATTAAAGGATGTGTATACATAGAATGCTTCATTTTCCTTTGGTTTTGAGTTAAATGAAATTATTGTCCCGATTCCGGGAAGTTGAATATCATATAAAAATTGTCCTTCTCTTGAGAAAACTTCCAATACGCTTCTGGCATCTCTTTGATAATGAGCAATTAGCTTTTCGCCTGCAAAATTACAATCTGTTAATACCTGTGATTTTTTTTCTTCAATAATATCCTTCCAGTTTTCTTTTGTATAATTATTAATATTTACCTCGATCAGTTTATACATCGTTGCATTGTAATTAGTAAGAAAAAGCAGATTATCCTCATCTTTTTCGACAAGGGAAAAATCATTTTCAAAGTTATCCACCATTTTTATCCAGGGAGCATTCTTTTTTGTCAGCTCCTTGAAGTAAATTGCATTTCCGGTGGTTGATTCGAAGACATTAAGGACCAGGATTTTTTCATCTTCAGTGACCCTGGCATTAAAACTTCGGCCAGGATGTAAGGGATCCTCATAAACGAGCATATCTTCTGATTGTGGAGTTCCCACTTTATGGTAATAGATTTTACTGTTCAGATTGACACCTTTTAGTTCTTCCCCTTCAGTGGGCTCATTGAACCTGTTATAAAAGAAGCCATCTTTATACCAGGCAATTCCACTAAATTTTATCCATTTAAGATGATCTTCAAGAACTTCTCCAGACTCAATCTCTTTGACAAAAAATTCTCTCCAGTCAGATCCCCCTTTGGATATCCCATATCCAAGATATTTACTATCATTTGATACGGACAAATTTGTCAGGGCAATTGTCCCTGTTTCAGACAATTCATTCGGGTCAAGGATTATCTTTCCTTCCTCTTCCAGTGTTTTTTTAAAATAGTATACATCCTGGTTTTGCAGTCCATTGTTATAAGAATAGAAATAATATTTTCCTTCTTTCCAGGGTGCTCCCATCCTGGGGAAATTTTGTAATTCAGTTAGCCTGTTTTTAATTTTTTCCCTGAAAGGAATTTTTTCAAGGTATCTGAAAGTGAGTTCGTTTTGTACTTTTACCCATTCCATAGTTTCTTCAGACCGATCATCTTCAAGCCACCTGTAAGGGTCAGATACATGTGTCCCGAAATAACTATCTGTCGTGTTATCTTTTCGGGTAGGGGGGTATTTCAACGATTGCTGCGAACATGAAAAAGAAAACAGGACTATGAATAACAAGGAATATATTTTCATGATGAAAATTTTTTAAATATTTTCCAAATATATGTTTTTCCTGTTCTCCGTAAAAAGAATTATTGATGTTTTAAAGCTAAGGGCAGGAAGATTTAAATCGGTCAGTAGTGATAAGTTAACCTTATTCCGGTTTTGGAAGGAGGACTTTTCTGCTGAGTTTAAATTTTCCTGTTTTACTGTCGATATCGATTAATTTCACTTCGATTTCCTGGCCAACTTTTAGTTCTTCGTCAACAGTTTTTAACCGTTTCCAGCTTATCTCAGATATATGTAACAATCCTTCTGTTTTAGGCAGTATCTCAATAAAAGCTCCAAACTGTACGATAGATTTTACTTTTCCCATGTATATTTTTCCTATTTCAGGAACCTCGACTATGCGGTTTATCCATGTCATTGCAGCGTCAATGGCATTTTTATTCACAGCGGACACATCAACGATACCTTTGCCGTTAATTTCTTCAACAACAATGGTTGTTCCTGTTTCTCTCTGTATTTCCTGTATTACTTTTCCGCCCGGGCCGATAAGGGCTCCGATCATTTCTTTTGCGATTTCAATCCGTACTATTCTTGGTGCGTGTGGTTTATAGTCGCTTCTTGGTTCAGGCATGGTTTTAACCATAATATCCAGGATATGCAATCTCCCCTCTTTAGCCTGTTGAAGAGCCTTTGCGAGCACTTCATAAGAGAGGCCTTCTACCTTTATATCCATTTGTGTTGCAGTAATTCCGTCTTTTGTACCGGTAACTTTAAAATCCATATCACCCAGGTGATCTTCATCGCCAAGAATATCGGAAAGTATTACATATTTTCCTGAAGTTGCATCAGAGATCATTCCCATTGCGATCCCGGATACCGGTTTTTTAATTTTCACACCTGCGTCCATAAGCGCAAGAGTTCCTGCACAAACCGTAGCCATTGAAGAGGAACCATTTGATTCAAGTATATCGGAAACCACCCTTATTGCGTAGGGAATTTCTTTTTCATCAGGAATAAGTCGTTTCAGTGCTCTGTGTGCAAGGTTGCCATGTCCGACTTCCCTGCGTGAAAGTCCTCTGTTAGGTCTTGCATCTCCTGTGGAAAACGGGGGAAAATTATAGTGAAGGACGAATTTTTCAGTTCCCTGGATAAGTACTTCATCAATTATCTTTTCATCGAGTTTTGTTCCGAGAGTCACTGAAGTAAGAGATTGTGTTTCCCCTCTTGTAAACAGGGAGGATCCATGTGCTGAGGGAAGGAAATCCACTTCACAGCTAATATCTCTTATCTCATCAGGATTACGTCCATCAAGCCTGGTTTTTGAATTCAGAACGAAATTTCTTACTGCATTTTTTTCAATTTCATGAAAATATCTTTCGATCACAGGGATATTCAGTTCATCTCCGGTCTTTTCTTTTTCAAGTTTCTCAATGAAAGTATCAATAATAGCTTTGAATCCTTCACTTCTTTCATGTTTGTCTTTTATACATTTTGCTGCCAGATCGTATACTTGTTGATAAAGGTCATTTTGCATTCTTTCTTTTAGTCCCGTGACATTAATTTCGTGGCAGTATTCACGTTTTGGTTTGTTTATCAGAGCTGCCAGTTCTTCCTGGGCTTTACAATGAGGAATTATTGCCTCATGTGCCAGTTTAATTGCCTTAAGCATATCTTCTTCCGAAACTTCATTCATTTCTCCTTCTACCATCAGTATATTGTCTTTGGTAGCGGCTACCATAATATCAATGTCTGAATCTTTCAACTGTGTAAATGTGGGATTGATAACGTATTCCCCGTTAATTCTGCCGACCCGAACTTCAGATATTGGACCGTTAAAAGGGATATCTGAAATAACAAGTGCGGCTGAAGCTGCGAGCCCTGCCAATGCATCCGGCATTATATCGCTATCTGCAGATATTAGAAAAACATTCACAAAAGTTTCAGCATGGTAATCATCCGGGAAAAGGGGCCGTAAAGCTCTGTCTACCAGTCGGGAGATAAGTATTTCATAATCACTTGGGCGGGACTCTCTTTTCATAAACCCACCGGGAAAACGACCTGAAGACGCGAATTTTTCTTTATATTCCACAGATAATGGCATAAAGTCAGAATCCTCAGCTGCTTCTTTGGCTGAAACAACGGTCCCCAGGAGTATAGTATTTCCCTGTCTGATCAGGACTGATCCGTCTGCTTGTCTGGCAAGTTTTCCGGTTTCAATTGTAATGGTTCTTCCATCCCCAAGATCAATTGTTTTACTATATTGTGTAAACATGTGTATAAATTAAAAGTTAAAATAAAAAAGGCGCAGAGCACGCAAGAAGATGAAAGACATTATACCTCTTTTGCGATCTTTGCGCCTCCTTTGCGCTTTTAGAAGTAAAGCATTATATCATTTCTTATCAGGCATTTTCTGCCTTTATTTTCTTAAGCTCAATGATTTTAATAATTTTCTGTAAGCATCAATATCTTTTTCCCTGTAATAATCAAGAAGCCTTCTTCTTTTTCCAACAAGCTTAAGTAATGCCCTTTGTGTTCCGTAATCCTTTTTGTGGTTTTTAAGATGTTCCGTAAGATGATTTATTCTTGTTGTAAAGATAGCAATCTGCGATTCAGGTGAACCGGTATTTTTTATTGACTTTCCGTACTTCTTGAATAATTCGGTTTTCTTTTCTGCTGTTAAAACCATTCTATCTCAGATTTTTAATTAAATATCATAAAATTAAGAATTGCAAAAGTATTTATTTTTTTTAATATAACAACAATACCTGGCAAATAAAAAACTAAAATTATTTTTCAAGACTTATGGTTGAAAAATTGTCTTCACTCAGCTTTGATCCTAATTGGAATTGTTCCACAATCATTGACGATTTTCTCTGGTTATGAAGGTTTTCTATTTTCATAAGAAAGGCAAAATATTTTCCATTGGATTGTTTACGGTAATTACCTATTGTCATGATTTTATGTAATTCACCTTCAGGATCATAATATTCTACTTTATGTGTGAGATAATTATTTTTACCGATAAATGCAATTTTTTTACTGAAGCCATTTTCTTCTTCGATGGTTTTATCTTTACACACTGACTCAACTTTCCAGCATTCATTATTATCCGCTTCTGCTGAACCAACAATTTTAAAGGTAAAATCGTTCAAATCAGGTTTGCTCATATCTGCATTTGTAAATTCAGAACCCATAAAACTTTTCCCTTTTTCACTGCTTACAATTCTACGGGTTCTTCTTAATGAGGGTAGAAAAATCCACATGTCGTCAGGTTTATCTTCATAATCAAAAATCAACATTGCTGTGCCTTTGACATCAGGGGGGGATATGAATCTGATCATGGTTTTTGTTGCCTCACCGAATTTTTTTGTTGCCACAACTACCTTTCTTTCTCTTACATTTCCTTTGTTATCAAATATTTTTAGCATAGAAGTCATTTCCATAGATTCAAATTCAATGATATCAGAGGCTTTTTCGGCAATTTCCCGGGCATCCTGGGAATACAGGTTTAACTGGTATGTCAGAACCATAATAATGAGTGAAAGAATAATTTTTTTCATATTAAATCGAATTTAGTTTCTTTTTATAAGTACAATCCGGCACAAATGATTTGTAAATCAGCCATATAAAAGTGAGATATCAGTATTTATTTTTGCAGGAATTCAGGTTTAAAGATCATACATATTGCCGGTACAAGTAATAATGCACAGAGCAAACATACCAGCAGAGAGAAAATAATTAACAGACCAAATGTTTTCAATATTGTTAACCCTGAAAAAAGCAGCACTGAAAAACCTATTATTACTGAGAAAGCATTAATAGATATGCCTCGTCCGGTGGTTGTAAGGGTGTTTATAACGGCCGTTTTATAATTGTTTCCATTTTTCAGATCATATTTAAAACGCCAGAAAAAGTGGATTATATAATCCACTCCAATCCCGATTGCAATTGATGAAAGTAATGATGTTGCTATATCCAGGTCAAAACCGGTCCATCCCATAAGTCCGAAATTGCAGACAAGAGCGAACAATAATGGTATAGTTCCCAATAATCCGGCGGTCAATGATCTGAATATTATCCATAGCAACAATGCAATGGCAAAGACTGCAAAAATCAGAGAATTTATCTGTCCCCGCACAATGGATTCGGACATTTCTTTTTCCATCAGGGATTGTCCTGCCATTAAGGTACAATATTCTGAATTGCTTATCAGATCTTTAATATATGAGGCAACTTTATTAAATTCCTTAATATCATTAGCTTTGAATTGCACATTTAATATTGCTTTGGTATAATTGAAATCCACTATTTTTTCAAAATCGTCAGGATCACCGCTCATATTATAGAATTCAATATATTGTGCTATTGCATCCCTGTTTTCAGGGATCACATCGTAATACTTATCACCGGGATCATGAAGTGCACGGCTGATAGTTTTTATCACAGTAGCCAGTGAGGACACATTCCCGACTTCAGGAAGTTTTTTCAGATTTGTTTCAAAATTGTCCATAGTGTGCATCAGATCAGGATCCAGAATATCTCCTTCGAACAGTACAGAAATATATTTTGTGCCTCCGAAGTTTGTATTGGCTATATTAGTTGATATACGTAAGGGGTGAGATGCAGGCATCATTTTTTCCAGATTAATACTTACATGCAACCTGGAAATTCCGGTGCCCAGGAAAATAAGCACTAATAAAAAACCGGTAATTACTGCATATGGTTTTTCTGTTGCCATTTTACCCGCCCACATTAAAAAATGATCAATAACTGATTCTTTATGACCTTTAAAGGTTTTCCTGATCCTTCCTTTTTTCAGTCCTGTCATTACAGATGGAATAAAGTAAAGGCTTAACAAAAGTGCCAATCCAATCCCTGCAGAGCTGACTAATCCCATTTGCTTTGCCGGAACCATTATTTGTGCCGCAAGTCCAAGTAGCCCTATTATTGTGGTTAATGCAGTCAGGATAAGAGGCATTTTAAGGAGCGACATGACTTCACTGACAATCCTGTTCATATCCCAATCGGGGTATAAAGCATTTAATTCCTGGTAACGTGCTACAATGTGAACCCCGTAATTATTGGCAATTGCTATCATCATGATCGGGATAAGAACAGCAATAATACTCAGATCATAGTGAAGCAGAGGCATGATACCCATTGATGATATCATTGACATCAATACTACTGAGAAAGGAAGTAATACTCCCCTCATCTCCCTGAAAGATAAATAAAGAAAAAGAATCATTATTATCAAACCTGATGGGAGCAATATCAAAAGATCCCTGATAGCCTTCTGCTGTATTTCATAACGCAGAAAAGGCAGTCCTGATAATAATATTCTTTCAGTTCCCTTATGATCAGAAAGTACTTTATTAATGATCTCAAAAATTTCATTATCACTCAGGTTTTCCATCGGGTTAACCAACATCAGGGTATATTTAAAATCTTCCGATACGAGAAGTTTATAAACCAGGGGATTATTCCTGATTTCCGATCTCACATCTTCTCTTTCTCTTTCATTCTCAGGAATTTTTATAATTACCGGATCTACCAGCATCATTCCTTCTTCTCCTCTTATATATTTTGATTCGAATAAGGAAATGACATCTGTGAATTTTTGTGTTTTCAGGAAGGCTGAATTTATTTTCTGTATCCTTTCCAGGGTATTGTTGTTCAGAATATCACCGGCTTCAAAGATGATAATAACAGGATCGTTTTTTCCAAATGTCTCTTCAATTTTTTCAATATTCAGTTTTGCTTCAATCTCATCCGGGAAATATTCCATAAGATCGGGATTTATCTTTGCATTTCTCACAGGTAGAAGCATCAGCAGTGTGATTAAGACGGGAATACTGATAAACCAAAACCGGTATTTTCTAAAATTTACCTTCATATAATCAATTTTACTTAATTAAAAACTAACCTTTATTCCAGTGAATATTCCGTTAAGTACTTTACCTGCCCTGTTAAAAACAGAATTTTCTGGTCCTTGCATAAAACTTGCTCCGCAATCCATTGATATTCCGTCGCTTATATTCCAGGTAAGCTTCGCTCTGTAAAGGTATTCTTCAGAGGTGATGTTATAATATACTGATATTTCCGTTTTCAGTTCATCATAAAAAAACGGTTTATTCACAGAGAACATGAAGGCATGATTTTGATTTTCCTGTTGATGAAATATTTTCCGGTTGAACAGAGCCGATTCATAACCAATCATTTCTTCGGCATACTGAAGCTGGGCCAGTGGGTCCAAAGGATTGGAGAGCACAGGTATTTCAAGGGAGTTAAAATTGAATGTATTTTTACCGATATACTGGAGGATAGAAAGGAACCCGGCAAAATCATGTTCAATTCCAATCACGTAGTAGATATCGGGATTAGGAATAAATATCTTATCTGTATCACCCTGAGTCATATTAAGTGCTGCTTCTGTCCTTATTATCCATGTATTAACAGGAAGGGCAAGATCTAATCCCAGCGTATTTTTAAGATAGAAATCAGGTTGATAGATAATTTGTCTTTCAGGGAGGAGTTGGACGTTGTTTATTTTAAAACCATAGAAAGGATCAAAACCATGGAACCATGAAAAAGAGAAACCTGCGGCCGGAAGGTCCATGTTGAGCCGGGCTGCAAATGCTGAATTACTGAATTTTGCTTCAGGTAAAACAGCGCTGATAAATGAGGCACTTTCCCCCATGTTAAAAAGATCGTACCGGTAACCGGAAGGTTTATAAACAGGGATAATTACAGTTTCCAATTCTGTTTGCGGAGAGAAGCGATATTTTGCGGTAAACATGAAGTTTGCCATAACCTGGTCATCAGGATCGGATGTAAGGAAAAAATAATCATTGGGATTAATATTATTGGTTGGATTAAAACCATCGGTTCTTCCCCAGCTGAGAATTTGGTTTCCGATGAAGATATCAAGTTTATTTCCTGTAAATCCCCCGTATGCTTCTTTTAGTTGAACTATTGTATTTCGTTCGTTAAAAAAGAATCCTTCCCTTACGCGGATATCACCCTTCAGGAAAGTTTTGCCGGAAGAAATTTTTCCCTGTATTGAAAATTCTCCAAAAATATTAGAGTAGTTATAATCTTCTGAACAACCCCAGGCTGAGCCCTTGACGTAACCACTTATCACGGGAAGGGAAAGTGAAAAATCTTCCTGACCAGCTTCAGCAGATGCACTTTCAAACAATCCCTGGGCTGTTAACGCTAATTTAAAGGAAAGCAGGATAATGCCAAGTAAAAAATGTTTACTCATAGCATGATTTTCAGATAAAAAGTTATAAGTAAAAATACAGGGGATATGTGATAAGATGGTTAAACTTTTAAAAGGTGAACCGGTAGAATAAGTTCAGATTTTATATTGGAAAAGTTTGAACTTAAGAACTCTTTTTCATCTTATTCTTAAATTCCATGGGTGTTTTTCCGGTGATCTTTTTAAAAACTGTAAAGAATGAAGATTTACTGCTGAATCCGCATTCATATCCTATAGCTTCAATGGAATATAAATTTTTTGGATCAGCAAGTTTTTCTTTTACAGCTTCAATCCTGTATTCATTAACGAACTGAAAGAAATTTTTTTCTATATCTGCATTTAAAACTTCCGTAAGGTGATGTTTGCGTACATTGAGAAGTTCAGAAAGCATATTCATATTCAGGTTGGGATCAAAGTAAGGTTTTTCATCCCGGAAATAATTAATTAATTTTTTCTTTATTGTTGTTTTCTGAGTTGGAGATAACAATGATTTACTATATTTTTCATGATAATTTAACAGGTCGGGTTTAAAAATAATTCCCTGTTGAAGTCCATAAAATCCCAGGATGTAAATTAGCAAGAGAAGTGCTGAATAGTTAAAAACATGGGGCAGCGGAAAATCCAGATGAAGGAAAATAGCCATGATACCAGTAATGACGGCCATTATGCAATATGAATTGTAAAAAATAACAATAAAAAACAACCATCCGAGTTTTTGAGAACTTTCAATGTTAGAGAGTTCATTTTCCAGGCTTTTTCTATGCTGAATAACTAAGATTGCGCTGTATGAGTTATAAATGATCCATGAGATTACCGATGCTGCGCCGAACATATACCGGTACCACAGAGAAGAATCAGGATTAAAAAATGATCTCAGGGTATAAGGTTCCCGGATAATATAAGCGATCACTTCAAAGAAAACAAAGGGGAAGAGATGCAGAAGCTGGAGCCAGTGAAGTTTGAAATTATCTTTTATAAGAGAGTTTATATACAGGTAAAAAGCCGGGTTAAACAGGAGAAAAGAACTGGAAAGTAATGGATTCCCAAAAAGTTTATAATCAACAGCACAGGTAAGGAACTCAATTGCAAGAAGGGAGAGCCAGGCAATCAGGATCTTATCTGAATCGTTCCTGTTTTTTTTTGTCATCATAAGGATGGCAGCAAACAGACCCTGTGATAATCCGACCCATGAAATGATTTCCATTTCCATATTCAAGACTTTTATTTACCTGAGTACTGACGAAATAATATCGAAAGATAATAAAAAAGGGACTTTCTTATATTAGTATCAAAGAGGAATTACCCGGTTATTTTTTCCTCTTTACGACCGGCAGTCACCATTTTACATCCCACAATGCATTCAAGACATTTTCGGGGTTTACAGTAATTGTTATATAATTGAAGTAATCCCTGGGATTCAAATGCACTTTCCGGATATATACCCGCTTTTTTCCATTTATTCATGATCTCATTTTTTTCCGGGGGAAGTTCTTCCAGAAATCGCAATGATCTGTCCTGTAAATCATTTCGCATTCTGAATTTTCCATAGCTGAATAGCACGGGTATCACTGCGTTTATAATGATCAATCTTGCAGTATCTTTACCCATTTGATAGATACTACTTTTATCTGTTCTTCCGAAAAGCTTATGGTCTTCCCAATACTTATTTGTATTCAGGCTGAATAATTTCTCCGTGAAATGAATTTCTGAACATTCGGTAATATTCGTAAATAATGGGAATCCTTTTATTACTAAACTTGCGAATTGGGATATTCGTATTGTAGGAAAATTTGCCGGTCTTAATCTCATAAATTTCCAGGAATAATTGAATAATACTCTTGGGGGGAGCATTTTTCTCAGGCTCATGTATTCTTTTCGTAAGGTATCATAATATTTGTCACCGGAAATAACATCTTCCAGGAAACCTGCCTGACCGAATAAGATGGCATTTATAGTTTCCGGATTATTTCTGTATTTCAGTAATATTTTTAAAGGGACTGTTTCCACCAGCAATGTAAACGGTATTTTGTTGATATTTAAACCAAAGCTGTTACCAAGAAACCTGTATAAAGTTTCCTCCCAGTCATAATGGTTTTTTCCCAGTACTGTGAATACGCGTTCTGTTTTGTCCATTAATCTTGAGATCGTCATTTTTGTTATCAGGTCTTTAAAAAGCAGGTGGTTAAACAGACTTAAACTCTGGCTGCAGTGGATATGTGATTTATTTAAAACCAGATGGTAGTATTGTTCAAGGTATTCAGGACCAGGCTTTATTTCCAGTACAGGGATCCTTTCACCATTTAATCTGAATATGTCGCAGTCTGCTTCGAGTACGACATGAAGAATAACGCTGTCATATTCCGGGTCTTTTTCGTGTTGATGACGGTACCAGTCAGATGCCTTGAGATGGATTTCCACGTTTCCTGCCCAGATTGTATCACCTATTTTTACACGCGCATTAAAAAAATCTGGTCCTGAGGAATGATTTTGTTCACCGGGATAAGATATTTCAATTGTTTCATTATTCCAGCACAGTTTATTTTTTTCGTAAAGGTTGAATTTCCATGCAAATTGGAGATATTCTTCAGTGATTTTCAACATATGCATAATAAGATATGTATAAATTAAAATAGATTATACATATCTTAATGGAGTTTTTTGTAAAAAATCGGTCTAAAGGAAGGTAGTTTTTTAAGATAATTACAGAATTTTTTTTCTTTTCAGGTAGATTTCCATTTCGCGTTGGATTTCCAGTGCTTTTTTTCTTGCTGCATCATCGAACTTATTGGTTATATCTGCATAGATAATGGATCTGCTGGCATTGACAAGGAGTCCGCAACGCTCGTTTAGTCCGGCTTCTGATACTTCTTCAAGATTTCCGCCCTGTGCACCGATCCCGGGAACCAGAAGGAAATGTTGAGGGATTATTTTACGTATTTTTTTAATCCATTCCGGGCGTGTAGCGCCTGCCACATACATGATATTATCGGTATTCCCCCATGATATTGAAGTTTTTATTACGTATTCAAAGAGATAGTTCCGGCGGTTGTTTGTTTTGAGCATCTGGAAATCTTCAGCTCCTTCATTGGAAGTAAGAGCAAGGAGTATAATCCATTTATCCTGGTATTCCAGAAAAGGAATTACACTATCTCTTCCCATATATGGGTTTACTGTTATTGCATCAAAATCAAGATTATGAAAGAAGGCGGAAGCATACATTCTGGAAGTATTACCGATGTCACCCCGTTTTGCGTCAGCAATGAGAAAAATTTCCGGGTAATGGCTCCTGGCATAGTTTACTGTAAGTTCCATGCTCATCCAGCCTGCCACACCAAGGCTTTCATAGAAAGCGAGGTTTAGTTTATAAGCTACTGCAATGTCGGCAGTAGCTTTGATGATCCTTTTATTAAATTCAAAAACAGGATATTCTTTTTCAAGAAGGAACTTAGGGAGTGAATTATAATCCGTATCCAGGCCGATACATAAATATCCTGCTTTTTCGCGGATTTGTGCAAGTAACTGGTTTGCATTCATTATTTCATTTTTATATGCCGCTTTCCTTTAATCTTTCAGCATTTTCTGCCATCTGAAGTTGTGAAATAATATTTCCTATCTCTCCGTCAAGGATAACGGGAAGATTATATATTGTGAGATTTATCCTGTGATCAGTCATTCTTCCCTGAGGATAATTATATGTTCTGATTTTTGCTGATCTGTCACCGGTAGAAACCATTGTGCGTCTTTTTGACGCAGCTTCTTCCATACGTTTTTGGTATTCAAGATTATAAAGCCTGGTCCGTAATTCCTTCAAGGCTTTTTCATAATTTTTGATCTGGGATTTTTCATCCTGGCATGAAACAACTAAACCTGTTGGGATATGAGTAAGGCGCACAGCTGAATACGTTGTGTTCACTGATTGTCCTCCGGGGCCGGAGGAACAGAAAGTATCTTTTCTGATTTCATCAGACTTCAGTTCCACATCAAATTCATCCGCCTCAGGGAGCACTGCTACTGAGGCTGCTGAAGTATGTACTCTTCCCTGTGTTTCGGTCTGGGGAACTCTCTGAACCCTGTGAACTCCTGATTCATATTTCATCAAACCATAAACTCCTTCCCCGGTCACATGTATAATAATTTCCTTAAATCCTCCTACCGTTCCTTCCGAGAAACTGCTTATCTCGTATTTCCATCCCCGGGATTCGAAGAATTTTGTGTACATTCTGAATAAATCTCCCGCAAATATACTCGCTTCATCACCGCCTGTCCCAGCCCTGATTTCCACAACCGCATTTTTATCATCTTCGGGATCAGCAGGAAGAAGTAAAAATTTAATTTCTTCTTCCATCGGATCAATCTTTTCTTCCAGATCATCAAGTTCATTTTTTGCCATTTCCCTTAATTCCTCATCTTTTTCGGTGGCAAGTATACTTTTTGCCGATTCAATATTACTGACCAGGTTTATATATTTCTTATATTCTTCAATAATAGGTTCGAGCTGCCGGTATTCTTTATTTAATTGTATGTACCTTTTCATGTCCGACATGATTTTCGGGTCGGATATAAGGTTTGATACTTCATCGCACCTTCTTTTAATCCCTTCCAGTTTTTCCAGTAAAAGTTTATTACTCATATATTCAAAAAAAATGTGACAGCAAAATTAAGTATAAAATATGGGAAAATGATTAGTATTCGAATAAACCATTAAGGGTTTTAATCGTAAGTTTTTTACCCTGGAATTTTTCACAATGTCCGATAATCTTTCCTTCAATGTTAAAGTTAGCAGCGATCTGAATAATTTTGTCTGCGATTTTTTCGGGAACATAAAATTCGAAACGTTGTCCCATATTAAATACCTGGTACATTTCATTCCATGGTGTTCCTGAGTTTTCCTGTATCATGAGAAAAAGAGGAGGGATATCAAAAAGGTTATCTTTAATAATATGAAGGTTTTCGATGAAATGTAAAACTTTGGTTTGAGCTCCGCCTGAGCAATGTATCATTCCGTGAATCCGGGGTTTGAATTCATTAATCACTTCCTTTACAACAGGAGCGTAGGTTCTTGTTGGAGACAATAACAATTTCCCGGCAGTCATACCTGTATCTCGTGCAATATCTGTAAGTTTCATCTTCCCTGAATAAACAAGGTCACCAGGTAGTTCATTGTCATAACTTTCCGGGTATTTATCAGTGAGGTATGCTGAAAAAACGTCATGTCGTGCAGATGTTAATCCATTGCTACCGATGCCTCCGTTATAATCATCTTCATAAACTGCTTTTCCGAAGGAAGAGAGGCCAACAATCACATCACCCGGAGTTATCTTGTTTTCAATAACATTATTTTTTTTCATACGGGTAATAACGGTGGAATCGACGATAATTGTCCGTACCAGGTCTCCCACATCTGCTGTTTCCCCACCCGTAGAGTAAATACCTATACCATAAGATCTCAGGTTTTCAAGTATTTCTTCAGTAGCATTAATAATGGCAGAGATCACTTCCCCGGGGATCTTGTTTTTATTCCGCCCGATAGTTGAGGAAAGGAGGATGTTATCTACTGCGCCAACGCAGATAAGATCATCCAGATTCATGACTATGGAATCCTGGGCGATTCCTTTCCAGACTGACATATCTCCTGTTTCTTTCCAGTAAATATAAGCAAGAGATGATTTTGTGCCGGCGCCATCAGCATGCATGATTATGCAATGCTCAGGGTCGGAGGTGAGAAAATCAGGAATGACTTTACAAAATGCGTTTGGGAATAATCCTTTGTCAATTTGTTTTATTGCATTGTGCACATCTTCTTTTTGTGAAGATACACCGCGACGTAAATAGCGGGATTTGTGGGGCATTTAGGTGAAATGTTTTTCGAGATCAAAGATAATAAGAGTATGTGATGGGAGCAAATTCAGAAAGATAATTCTGATTATTCCCGTGGTACATAATCTGTCCTGAGGACTTTGAACTCGGTTCTCCTGTTAACCTGGTGCGCTTTTTCCTGTTGTTCAACAGATGACAGTGCATTGATAAATTCCTCTGTAAGTACCTGTCCCACTTTCAGGAAGTTGTATTCCTGAGTTATCTTTTCATCCACTTCTTTCGGGACTGCTTCACCGTATCCTTTTGCCTGGAGCCTGTCAGGGGCAATGCCCTTTGAGATAAGGTAATCAACAACTGATTGTGCTCTTCTTTGAGAGAGAATTATATTATCTTCATCTGTTCCCCTGCTGTCGGTATGAGACATTAACTCAATAGTTACATTAGGGTTATCGTTAAGGGTTTCTACCAGTCTGTCAAGAGAGACCATAGATTCAGGTCTTAAGTCCCATTTAGCGAAGTCATAAAATATATTGGGAAGTTCTATAACCTGGTCAACAGCCGAAAGATAGATAACGGTATTGAAGTCAGCAGATTTTTCAAGTCCTTTTGTAGTTTCTCTTTCTTTTCCGCTAAGATACCCTTCTTTTGATGCGATAAAGACATAATCGGTATTTGGATTAAGCATAAATCTGAAGGTACCTTCATCTCCTGTAACTGCTTCAACTGTGATACCATCGCTGCCGATAGATTTAACTGTTGTTCCTTTTAATATAAGGTTTGACTTATCATCGCGTACTATTCCGGAAATATTAAATTTCAGCGGGGGAAGGTAAAATGAATAGATTTCATCGTTTCCTCTTCCTTTCCGGTTGGAGGAGAAATATCCTCTTTCGGTTTCGTTTTCAAATACGATACTGAAGTCATCGGAGGATGAATTTATCGGTGGTCTCAGATTTTCAACTGTCCATCGGCCGGTTTCCATCAGCACGGCTTTAAATATATCAAGGCCTCCTAACCCGATTCTTCCGTCTGAACTGTAGTAAAGGGAGCCATCGGCATGAATATAGGGAAACATTTCATCTCCGGGAGTATTAATATCATCACCCAGGTTGACAGGGCTACTCCATTCCCCGCCTTCATTCGGGCGTGTGATTTTCCAGATATCTTTACCTCCGTATCCTCCGGGCAGGTTGGAAACAAAGTAGAGAGTGAGGTTATCTTCAGAAATTGCAGGATGTGCAATAACTACACTATCCTCAGTAATTTTCAGTTTTTCGGGATTAGACCAGTCGAGACCGCTTTTCCGGGATGAAAATATCTGACACCCCAGATTTTCGTTTTTCCCTTTTGGACACCTGGTAAAATATAAAGTAGAAAAATCATGAGATACATTGGGAGTTCCGTCGTCAGATTCAGAACTAAGGTCTTCGCTTACCGGCACCGGAACACTCCACTTACCTTTTCTGTCCATTCTTGATACAAAGATGTCGGTGAAATTTTCACCAGTAGCTTCATGGGTTGATTTACCGGTAGCTCCTTCGCGGTCTGAAGTAAAAAGAAGTGTATTATAGTCGTCTTCGGCAAAAGCAGGACTAAAATCCCTCTGGCGTGAGTTGAAGAATCTCATTTCATCAACAACATAATTAGTGGGATTTTCTATCCATTGAGCTGCTATCTGGCAGGAGCGGAGTCCTGTCTCACCCCTTGGGTCGTCAGGAACGAATTCTTTATAGCGTTTAAATTGTTCGGCTGCCTCTCCATAGTTTTCACTTATCATAAGCATTTCCCCATATCTGAGGTAGATGATTGGATTTTGGAGATCTCTGTTGATGACTTTTCTGTACCATACTTCTGCTTTCTTTGATTCCCCAATGATACGGTAGCATTCGGCTATTTTAAAAACTATTTCATTTTTTTTATTACGGTCTCTGATTTTATTGTAGGCATTTTTGTATAAATCAATAGCCTCGTAATACCCTCCGGCATTAAAAGCTGCATTTGCCTTGTAGTCTTTATCTTTTTTATTACTCTGTGCGGAAACAATACCAGTATGTAATAAAAAGAAAAGGAATATTACGATGTTGAGTTTTTTCATTTTCCTGATTTTAACAAGCAGTAAAAATAATTGTTTTTATGCACAAAGTAAAAATCTATATATATAACTCAACGAAAATGTAATAAAAATATTATGTAACCGGGGTTGTCTCATAAGTCAAAATTTGTTTAACCCTACCTGCCGGCAGGCAAGGCACAAAGCACACAGCGCCTCCCTTCGGCCGCCGGAGGCTTTCCGAAGACGCGGCGCAGAGTAGCTTCAGCGCTCGCGGAAAGAACAACACAAAGCGCACAAAGTATTATTAATCATTAATATGAACTTAGCGTCCTTTGTGTGTACCTTTGTGTCCTTCGTGGTAAATAACACTTGTGAGACAGCCCCGGTTAATTTAATTGGTTAACTAGTAAATAATAGTTCCCTGTATTTTGGTAATGGCCACATTTCGTTATCTACCATGAGTTCCAGTTTATCGACATGATAACGGATGTCTTCGAGATAAGGATATACTTTCCAGGAATAAGCATCTGCTTTTTTCCTTGTGTCCTCAATTTTATTTGCCTTCTTTCTTTCTTCGACCATATCTTTAACTTTTGCTTTTATATAAGAGATATGACCTGAGATTTCCTTTATCATTTCTATTCTTGCTCCCGCAATTTCTGCGAATTCTTCAGGACTAAACAGTTCTTTTAGTCCTGTGACATTTTCAATCAGTAAGGTCTGGTATTTTATTGCAATAGGGACTATATGATTGAGTACCAGATCTCCCAATACTCTTGATTCGATCTGTATACGTTTTGTAAAGTTTTCAAGACGAACTTCTGTTCTTGCGTGCAACTCTCTTTCAGAGAAAACACCCTGTCTTTCAAACAATTCGATGAACTCTTTCTTCAGGTAAGCATCAAGGGATTCGGGAATATCATTAATATTTTTCAGACCACGTTTTGCGGCTTCCTTTTTCCAGTCATCGCAATAGTTATTTCCATCAAAACGTATTGCTTTTGATTCAATAATATATTTTCTTAAGATCTGAAAAATAGCTTCATCTTTTCTGACTCCTTTATCTATTAATATATCAACTTCCTTTTTAAACTTCATTAGTTGGTCAGCCACCACAGTATTAAGTGCTATCATTGCTGCTGCGCAGTTTGCTGAAGATCCGACAGCCCTGTATTCAAATCGGTTACCTGTAAATGCAAAGGGAGATGTCCTGTTTCTGTCAGTATTATCAAGTAATATTTCCGGAATTCTGCCTATATTAAGTTTCAGTTCTGTTTTTTCATTAGGGGTCATTTTTTTAGCAGACACCTTATTTTCAATTTCATCGAGCATAGCGCTAAGTTGCTTTCCCAGGAAAACTGAAATAATTGCCGGGGGAGCTTCGTTTGCTCCTAAACGATGCATATTTCCGGCAGAACTTATACTTGCTCTTAGAAGGTCGGAATTTTTATAAACAGCTGTAATAGTATTTACAAGGAAAGTAAGAAACTGCAGGTTTGATTTGGGATTTTTCCCTGGTGAAAGAAGATTTACGCCCGTGTCGGTAGATAGAGACCAGTTATTATGTTTCCCTGATCCATTTATTCCGGAGAAAGGTTTCTCATGAAAAAGGACAATGAAGTGATGTTTCCTGGCAATTTTTTTTGCCAGATCCATCATAAGCAGGTTATGGTCTACAGCCAGGTTACATTCTTCATAAACCGGGGCGCATTCAAACTGATTGGGGGCTACTTCATTATGTCTTGTTTTAACCGGGATTCCCAGTTTATAGGATTCAACTTCGAAATCACGCATAAATGACAATACCCTTTGTGGTATGGAAGAGAAATAATGGTCTTCCAGTTGCTGGTCTTTTGCTGAAGAGTGTCCTACCAGGGTTCTTCCTGTCAATGCCAGGTCTGGTCTTGCTTCATAAAGTGCAGAGTCTACCAGAAAATATTCCTGTTCCCAGCCAAGGTTTGAAATGACTTTGGTAACGTTCTTATCGAAATACTGACAAACATCTGTTGCTGCTCTATCAACTGCCGCGAGCGCTTTGATAAGAGGTGTCTTATGATCAAGTGCATCACCTGTGTATGATACAAAAATTGTTGGGATACTTAGCGTGTTATCAATAATAAATGCCGGTGAAGAAGGATCCCACGCAGTGTAACCACGGGCTTCAAAAGTGTTCCTTAATCCTCCCGAAGGAAAGGAAGATGCATCAGGTTCCTGTTGTGCCAGCAGCTTTCCTGAAAAATTTTCAACCACACCACCATATGGAGCATGTTCTATAAAAGCATCATGTTTTTCTGCCGTACCATCAGTAAGAGGATGAAACCAGTGTGTGTAATGAGTTACCCCGTTTTCCATTGCCCATGCTTTCATGCCTGAAGCTACCTGGTCGGCAACTTTCCTGTCAATTCTTGTGCCTTTTTCAATTGCTTCCATCACTTTATCATACGCATCTTTGGATAAATATTTTCGCATTTTTTCATAATCGAAAACATTACACCCGTAATAGTCAGATACTTTTCCTGAAGGAGCTTCAACGACAAGAGGTTTACGGGAAAAAACCTCTTTGATTGCTTCAAATCGTATATATGCCATAATTTTAAATTTAAAGAGTGATTAATTTAGGGTTTAATGTTGCAAAAATATAAAAAAATTTAATTTACCTCTAAAAAAATATATTAAAAATTTAAAAATGTTATATATTTTTAATCAACCCCCTGAAAAAATGTGGGGTTTTTAAATAATTTATATATTTTAGTTAGACGGAACTTTTAATTTAACCGCTTGTGCGGTTTGGTATTTGTAGATTAAAAAAATTAAAATAAATGTCCAATGTATTTATGAATGGACCCACCCCCGGCCCCTCCCTAAATCAGGGAGGGGTGAGGGTTCATTGTTAAATTGCTAAGTTTAGCAAATTATTAAGTAAAGAAATTGTTAAATTCAGCAATAAAACAAAGTTCCATCCCCCTCCCTGATTTAGGGAGGGGTTAGGGGTGGGTCCGGAAAATTAAAAACATTCATAATCTCCTATAGTAAAATTAGTTACAATAAAACTTTATCATTATTATTAATTATATTTTAAATCAAACCGCATAAGCAGTTTATGATTTATTAAATTAGGAAATGATCCTATCAGGTAATTAGTTGCTGATGTTTGAAAAAATACAGAAGTTTCATATATTTACCCTGCTATAATTTCATATATAGCTCATACCAGGCTATATTTCAGGGCAATAAAAAAAGGGAAGGTAAAATATTATCTGATATCTTTTGTTAGATAAATGTTATTGTTTGTCCCTTTAATTATAATCATCTCCATAATTTTTAAAAACATTATTATGAAAATACTAGAGATTATTCGTAAACCAATATTCGGGATTTGCTCAATGTTGGTGATCCTGTTTTTATTTATCTCACTTGGTGCATGTAAATCCGGCAATGATGAAGGTATTACTTTCAGACAGATACAGGAGGAAAAGAAAATAGAAGTGTATTGCAAGGGTAAATTATTTACCTCCTTGATTTATCCTGTTAATATTGCAAAACCAGTACTTTATCCTATAATTACCTCTAGTGGTAAAGTCCTTACAAGAGGGTTCCCCATTGATCCAAGGCCTGGTGAACGCATAGATCATCCTCATCAAGTAGGTTTCTGGCTTAATTACGGGGATATAAATGGTATTGATTTCTGGAATAATTCAGAGAAAATACCTGAAGATAAAAAATCAATGTTCGGTCACATTGAATATCAGGGAGTGTTGGATATTAAGAGCTCTGATAATCAGGGAATTCTGGAGATTTCCACTTTATGGAAGTCTTTTGATGACAAATTATTATTATCTGAGCACACAAAATTTGTTTTTTCATATGAGGCAGATACCCGGATTATCGACAGAATTACTACATTAAAAGCAGAATCCGGGGAAGTGTCTTTTAAAGATAATAAGGAAGGGATGATAGCAATCCGTGTAACAAGGGCACTGGAACTGCCGTCAGAAAAGCCTGCTGTTTTCGTTGATTCTCATGGAGTGGCATCTGAAGTAATGACATTAAATAATGAAGGGGTCACAGGGAATTATTTAAGCAGTGAAGGAATAACCGGAGAAGCAGTATGGGGAACAAGAGCAGAATGGATGAAGTTATCGGGTATAGTAGAAGAAGAGGAAGTAGCCCTGGTAATGATTGATCATCCGGATAATGTTGGTTATCCAACTTATTGGCATGCAAGAGGATATGGTTTATTTGCAGCCAATCCGCTTGGACAGGCAGCTCTTTCCAATGGTCGTGAAGAATTGAATTTTAAGTTATCTGCAGGGGAATCAACCACTTTTAGATACAGGTTACTGGTGCACTCAGGAGGAACCTTATCACGCGAAAGTATTGTTGATTTCGCAGATGATTTTAAATATATCAAATAGAAAATACAATTTAGACAGTAAAACAAAAAAACATGAAACGAAGAAATTTTATTAAAAGAACAGGTATAACAGCTGCTGGTACATTTTTAATTCCAGACATTGTTCCTTCATCGGTTTTTGGGAAGAATTCACCGGGTAACAGGATCAATATCGGGCAGATTGGTTGTGGTCGTATTGCCCGTTCTCATGATATTGAGGAAACTATTGTCGACGAAAGAGCCCAATTTGTTGCTGTGTGCGATGTTGACAGTAAAAGAATGGCTGATGGTAAGAAACTGCTGGAAGATTTTTATTCAAAGAAAACAGGGAAAAAATCGTATATAGATATAAGAATGTACAAAGATTACAGGGAAATGTTACTGGATCCGGATATTGATGCTGTGATTATCAGTACTCCTGATCATTGGCATTCACAACCAGCTACTGAAGCTGCACTGGCAAACAAAGATATATACCTGCAAAAGCCCAATTCCCTTACAATTACTGAGGGACGATTATTAAGTGATGTGGTGAACAGGCAGGGGGTTATATTGCAGGTGGGAACTCAACAAAGATCGCAACCTCAATTCAGGATTGCAGCTGAGCTGGTTCGTAATGGCCGTATAGGGAAATTGCACACTGTTAAGATAGGATTACCCGGGGACCCTTCAGGCCCGGATGCACCAGAAATGCCTGTACCTGAAAATCTTAATTATGATATGTGGTTAGGCTCAACACCTGTTGTTCCATATACTGAAATCGGTGTCCATCCTCAAAATGATTACAGCAGGCCGGGATGGCTAAGAATTGAACAATATGGGGCAGGAATGATAACTGGATGGGGACAGCATCATTTTGATTCTGCAGCATGGGGCATGGATACAGAATATACAGGGCCTGTCTCCGTTCAGGCTTTAGCCCAGTTTCCAAAATCAGGACTGTGGAATGTGCATGGTGATTTTATGGTAAAAGCTGAATATGAAAACGGGATCACTATGTATACCAGTGGAGGTTTTCCGAATGGAATCCGTTATGAAGGCTCTGAAGGATGGATTTTTGTTTCCCGCGGAGATTATGTCGCATCTGCAAGTGACCCGGTTAGTCAGCAAAAAAGTGCCCAGGCCCTTTCTGCAAGTGATCCGAAAATCCTCCAGTCAGAAATAAAACCTCATGAGATTAATCTTTATCGTAGTGAAAATCAACATGTTAACTGGCTTGACTGTATCAAAACCCGGAAACAACCTGTTTCTCCTGTCGAGATTGGTCATCGTTCATGTTCAGTGTGTCTTATCAGTCATATTGCAATGAAAATCCCCGGAATACTCGAATGGGACCCTAAAGCAGAACGTTTTAAAAACAACGACCTGGCCAATTCCATGCTCAGTCGCCCACAGCGTTATCCATACGGAACTAATTATATAAAAATCTGATATTTATTGATGGCATTTAGGTGATCAACTGGTATGGGGGAAACATACAATTTTTGAAAGATCATTAAGAAGTGCCCTGATAATAAGTATACCTGGTATGGGTAAAGGTAAATGTATCGACAAGATTGTAAGTACCATTGATATTTATCCTACCCTGATGGAGCTGTGTGGACTGGAATTACCTTATAAAACAGACGGTAAGAGTATGGTCCCTCTCCTTAATGATCCTTTGTTTTCTCAATGGGAGAATGCAACTTATGGATATTATCGTAATGGCATTTCATTGCGTACAGAAAGATACCGCTTAACCAATTATTTCAGGGATGAGAACCCCCAAATAGAATTATATGATCTGAAAACAGATCCGAATGAAACAAAAAATATCGCAGGTGAAAATCAGGACCTGGTTGAAATATTAATGCCGATATGGGAAAAAGGGAATACGGGTTTGTTTGAAGAGGTTGAGTAAATGAGTATATAAGTAGAGACAGGGCATGCCCTGTCTTTAAGTAAAGTAGAGACGTACGGCTGTGCGTCTTAGGGGTAGAACAGGCACAGGTTCTACCTCTAAATAGTATATGCGAGATTTAAAAATAAACGATAGAAAAAAATTGTCATAATAAAAAAAATATGCAGTCAACTCATTTTAATATTAAGACATAAATTTTTATTGAAATGACAAATTTTTAACAGAAACAAAAATATTATTGTACATCTGCTTCGTCATCATCGGACAATACTAATTATTGTTAAGTTGCAGTAATCCAAAAAGATACAACTTCCAGAACAGAATTTAATATTCAAATAACATACTTTAACTGATATTAGTGGAATTTTATACTTAATTTTATTCCCATTGTACAGCATGTTTTTTTACGAGAATATTTTCTTATCATTTGAATCAGATATATAAGAATTTTCGGAGAATACATGCCGGATTACAATAGAACAGGATCAAATAAAGAACAGTTGATCGGAACTTAACATTGAAATTGGTTGTTAACAATATTTGGTTAACAATAAATTCTGAAACTTTATGGCATTAAATGAAAAAATATTGGTACATGAGTTAAAAATGGGGAACGCCAAAGCTTATGAACAATTATTTTTTTCTTATCATAAGAAGTTGTATAACTTTTGTTTCAGCATTACAGGTAATACCCAGGAATCTGAAGATCTTATCCAGGAAGTATTTATTTCCATCTGGAACTGCAGGCATCAATTGGATGAAACCCGTTCTTTCAACGGTTTCGTGTTCAAAATTGCACGTAATAAAGCGTTAAATATTATCAAACATAAACTTAACCGGCAAATATATATCCAATACACTAATAATGATGAGCCTGAACACTGGAATGCTGAAATTGAGACACAAGAACTGATGAATATCATTAAAAAATCTCTTGAGGCTCTTTCAGAGCAAACCAGGAAGATATTCCTGTTAAGCAGGAATGAGGGATTGACTTATAAAGAAATATCTCAGAAACTTGATATCTCTGAAAATATTGTGGATCATGAAATCAGGAAAGCACTTAAGAGTATTAAAGAGTCTCTTGTCACCCTTGATTATCTTTAATTTAAAATCTGATTATAATAAAAAATCTTGGTAGTAGCTGTTTTTTTGGATTTCATTCTATTAATATGAGTGATTCCGGTACAATTCATAAAAACTATTCCTGCGATCAGGGCTTTGTTGCCGTTATGTGCAGGCATCATAATTTCAATCCATTGCAAACAGGGTGAAAAATATACTTTGCTATTATTATCAATTGTTGTATTGTGTATTTTAATTTTATTGGTATTGCAAAGATGTATTTTACGCCCTTTTCATTCATGGTTAAAGGGGGTCCTCGTATTTTTTTCTTTTGTTTTCCTTGGTTTTCTTAATGTCTGTTTTTATCCTGCAGAAAAGGATCTTCCAGAGTCTTTGAAAAAGGGATACTGGATATGTAAAGTGGAAGATTTTCCTCTTACAAGGAGTAAGTCCTATAAAGTAATCCTCAGATCAGAGGGAGTATTTTTCAATAATAATTATATAAAAAGAAGGGAAAAATTACTGACCTATTTTGAGAAGGATTCCCTTTGTGAAAAATTTTATCCCGGTGATTTATTACTTATTGATATGCAGCCTGTACGTCCTGATCAGCCGGGAAATCCAGGAGAGTTTAATTATCGTGAATATCTCTATCGCAATGGTATTTATTACCAAGCATTTATTAAATCATATCATTGGAGATATCTTGGGAAAGAAAGGGTGGGAATTCACTATTTTTCCAAAATGATCAGAAATAAATATATATACCGGATCAGGGAAAAGATGAGAGCAGGAGAAGAATTTGGGATTATCGCAGCACTCAGTACAGGTAATAAAGATTTCCTGGATGAAAATATCAGAAATTCCTATTCAGAAACGGGAGCTATGCATGTTCTTGCTGTTTCCGGTCTTCATGTCGGACTGGTCTGGTATGTATTGGATTTGATTTTCCGGGGATTAAAGAATTTTCGTGTAACCAGTAGCCTTTATTATATTTTAATGACAGGAATACTTTGGTTGTATGTGCTTATTACCGGTATGTCGGCATCTGTTACCCGTGCTGCAATAATGCTTAGCATGGTCATTATTTCAGGTATATTTAAAAGGGGGTCAGTCATTAGCAATCCTGTATTTCTTTCAGCTTTCATCCTGTTGATCATTAATCCTTTTTATCTATTTGATGTGGGATTCCAGCTTTCTTATATGGCAGTACTGGGTATATTATTTTTTCAGCCACGACTGAATAAATTATTTCATTCAAATAATGTAATATTCAGTTATTTACTTGAATTAACTTCTGTTTCTCTGGCAGCCCAGGCAGGAACATGCGTTCTTTCCATATTCTATTTCAATAAATTTCCTACATATTTTCTTCTTACCAATTTGATTGTAATTCCTTTGGTTACGTTTATCCTGATACTGATCATAATATCCGTATTTTTCTGGTATTCAGATTTTTTATTCAGCCTGATTACAAAGATGGAAGCTTTTTTTACCAGTATTATGAACAAAGGAGTGATGTGTATTGAATCATTGCCAGGATCTTCACTGCATGATATATATTTTGATCGTGCCGATATGTTATTCCTGTTCTTTTTTTATGTTTTTCTGCATCTTTTTATTGTAAATAAATCATTACTGAGTTTAAAATACTTATTGATCTCTCTCGCATTCTTTTTTCTTTATGGAGGATTGCGTGATATATTAAGAAGAAGTGACACCTTTACCATACTTTACAATATACGGGGAATTCTGGCATTTGAAATTGTGGACGAAGGTTATCATTATTTTATTTCATCGGGTATAACAAAAGAGAAACAGGAGCAGATCACCCGCACCTGTAAGAACTTCTGGCTTATGCGGAATCTTCCGGAACCGGTTTTTATTGATATAGAGAAGGCTGATATCTCATATGAAAGAGTTTCTGTCATTTCTTCAGAGGACAAAAAAATTACCGTATTGATCAACCGTAGCAGGTATTTTGTAATAATAAATAATTTTAAGGATGATTGTAATTACGATTTACATCATTCTCTTTCTCCTGATCTTGTTGTGATAAATTCCGGTGGTATACTTAGGATCCCATCCTGTGTCTCGATATCCGATTCCTGCTGTATTGCTGTTTCATCCGGAATTCAGGGGAAACTTATTATTCCGGATGCTTTTATTAGTAAAGAAAGAAAGGGTAATTTTATGGATGTGAGATCAGGGAAAGCCATGATTAGAAGTTTTTTAAATGATAGTGCAGTTTTTTTTAATGTAGCGAAGTATTATTGTCTGAAATCTGACATTGAACCTGGTGCAGGTATGTAGGTATTTGTATAAGCATCTTATATTAAACATAAGATATACAGTATTTTAGTATATTAAAAATAAAAAAGAAGGAAAACTTTGGGCAATCTCTGATATTATAATTTATTTTGCTCTTTGAAAAGAAACAGATTTCTTAAAGATATGAATATAATTATTGCTGGAGCAGGAGCAGTTGGATCGCATCTTGCAAAGATGTTAAGCAGTGAAAATCACGACATTACGGTTATTGAGAATGATCGTGACCGGTTAAGGAATGTTGGTTCGGCTTTTGATATACTTTCTCTTGAAGGCAATGCCAGTTCGATTGGAATTCTTAAGGAGGCGAAGATAAAAAAAGCGGATATTTTTATTGCAGTAACACAATCGGAGTCGGTAAATGTTGCTTCAGCCATTCTTGCCAAGGAGTTGGGGGCTGCCAAAACAATAGCCAGGATTGACAACCAGGAATACCTTTTTCCGGCTAACAGGGAGATGTTCCAGAAGAAAGGGATAGATTATATGATATACCCTGAAATGATTGCTGCCAAAGAGATTGTGGGTTTGTTATCGCATGCAGGGATGTCAGATGTTGTTGATTTTTCAGGGGGACGACTTCATTTATATGCTTTCAGACTTGATGAGAAAGCTCCTATTATTAACAAAACATTAATTGAAATCAGCGATCCTGACGATGTATTAGAGTACCGCGCAGTTGCAATCACCCGGAAAGAAAAGACCATAATTCCACGGGGAAATGATAAGTTTCTTGAAGGAGATATGGTGTATGTAATAACTAATAAGGGAGGAGTGAATAACTTATTGCGGTATACAGGCAAGGAAAATATTGAAGTAAGAAATATTATGGTCATGGGTGGTAGCCGCATTGGTGTGCGTACGGCACAGGACCTGGGGGATCAGCATTATGTAAAACTGATTGAAATTGACAGGGAGAAAAGTTACAGGATATCAAATCATCTTGATAATGCACTGGTTATAAACGGAGATGGGACTAATGTTGATCTGTTGAACCAGGAAGGGCTGTCAAAAATGGATGCTTTTATCGCAGTAACGGGTAATTCTGAAACGAACATATTATCCTGTCTTTTAGCCAGAAAAATGGGAGTTAAGAAAACAATTGCGGAAGTTGAGAATATGGATTACATTTCGCTTTCTGAAAATATTGGCATTGATACCATTATTAATAAGAAACTCATTGCAGCAGGTCGTATTTTCAGATTTACAATGAGTTCGGAGGTGGCAATTATCAAATGCCTTACGGGTACTGAAGCTGAGGTGATGGAATTTGTTGCAAAGCAGGATTCTCCTATTACCAAAAGTAGTTTACGGGATATGGACTTCCCAAAAGATGCAATTATCGGAGGTGTTGTGAGAGGGAACAGCAGCTTTATTGCTAACGGAGATACAATGATTAAACCAAACGACAGAGTGGTGGTATTTTCATTACCCGGTTCTGTTGGTTCTGTTGGAAAATTCTTCAATTAATATTTACATGCTTAATACACGAATGATTGTAAATATTTTAGGGTTTCTCCTTGTTATTGAAGGCCTTTTCATGTTTCTTTCCATACCGGTCACCTTGATTTACGGTGAATCAGATTTTACCGTATTTCTTATTTCAGGTGGAATTACTATCCTGATCGGCGGGATTTCATGGTTTTTTACACGGGATGCACAAAAGAACCTGTACCGCAGGGAGGGCTATATTATCGTTACTTTAGGGTGGCTGCTCTTTTCCCTGTTCGGAACTCTTCCCTTTATTATTTCAGGCTCTATACCTTCCTTTACGAATGCTTTCTTTGAGACAATGTCAGGATTCACTACCACAGGCGCAAGTATCCTGGATGATATAGAATCATTATCCCATGGTATTTTATTCTGGAGAAGCATTACCCAATGGATAGGGGGTATGGGGATGATTGTCCTTTCTCTGGCAATCCTTCCTTTACTTGGTATTGGAGGAATGCAATTATTTATTGCTGAAGTACCGGGAGTTACATACGATAAACTTCATCCCCGTATCAGAGGGACTGCAGCAAGATTGTGGCTTATTTATATCATTTTTACCGTTTCTGAGATTATATTATTATGGATTGCCGGAATGGATGTTTTTGATGCCGTCTGCCATTCTTTTACCACCATGGCTACAGGAGGTTACAGCACAAAACAGGCAAGTATTGCATACTGGGATTCCCCTTTTATTCAATACATTATAATAGTATTTATGATAGTTGCAGGAACCAATTTTACTCTTTCTTATTTTGCCCTGCATTTCAGATTTGATAAAGTATATAATAACGAGGAATTTCGTTATTATATAGGATTTATATTTGTTTTCACCCTGATCATAGGATTGGGGCTTTTCATGTCATTAGACCTTAATCCGGAAGAGGCATTCAGGATTTCTTTATTCCAGGTTGTATCTATTATAACCACAACCGGGTTTATAACATCAGATTATCTTAGCTGGATTTCAGTACTCGGGGTATTTATTTTTTTCCTCATGTTTTTTGGTGGTTCAGCAGGAAGTACAGGAGGAGGAGTTAAAATAATGAGAGTTGTTTTGCTGATAAAAAACAGTGCTCTTGAACTTAAACGTCTCATTCACCCCAATGCAGTGATCCCTGTAAGGTTTAACCATCAGCTTCTTGATTCGCAGATCACAACAAATGTGCTGGCTTTTATTTCCTTTTACCTGATAATAATAGTTATCAGCATGCTGGGGATGTCAGCACTGGGATATGATCTGGATACTTCACTGGGAGCCGTTACGACATGCATCGGGAACATAGGTCCTGGTTTCGGTGAAGTAGGTCCGGCATTTAATTTCAATCATGTTCCCGACATCGGGAAATGGTTCCTTTCATTCCTGATGATGGTAGGCCGTTTGGAAATTTTTACCGTACTGGTATTATTTTCACCAAATTTCTGGAAAAAATAGCACTTTTTACTCAATAATACCAAGACCCTGACGGAGAATCACAGGTTCGTCTTTTGTGCAATCTATTACGGTTGAGGGGATGTTCCCTCCATATCCTCCATCAATTAGCAAATCTATCCTGTCTTTGAAATTTTCATAAATGATTTCAGGATCCGTAGTGTATTCCACTATCTTGTCATAATCATGAATGGAAGTTGTTAATATAGGATGCCCCAGTTCCCTTACAATCTCAAGAATAATATTATTGTCAGGAATTCTTATACCTACAGTTTTTTTCTTGTTTTTCAGGATTCTGGGAATCTGATTATTCGCAGTTAATATGAAGGTGTATGGCCCTGGGAGACATGATTTCATTAACTTGAAAACCCTGTTATCAATATTTCCTGTATAATCAGAAAGATGACTGAGATCTGAAACGATGAATGAGAAATTTGCTCTTTCAGGTTTTATCCCCTTTATCTGGGCTATCCGTTCAATTGCACGCTGTTTGTAAATATCACAACCCAACCCATATACTGTATCAGTAGGATAAATAATTACCCCATCTTCCTCAAGGATGTCACATACCTTTCTAACCAGCCGGGAATTAGGGTTTTCGTTATAAAGTTTAATATACATGTAAGGTTTATGAGGGATCAAAGATAATAAATATCGTAAAGGGTTAATAATTCTCAAATTATCCTGATTTTAAATTTATTTTCAACAGTATATTTCCATAATATTTTTTTGTATATTGCACCTTTATTCAGAAATTTATAACTATCTCTAAATCGGAGAAGAAAAAAATTATACTTTCAATAATTTATAAAATACACATAATGAGAAAAATAACAATAATTCTGATACTGGCTTTTGCAGTTGGAATACTTATTTCTTCCTGTAATAAAAAAGCTTGTCCTGCCTACCGCACAAGTGTTGATACTGAACAAGTTGAAACACAAGGTTAACATCTTCCTGAAATCTCCTTTCTAATTAGTTGGTTTTATTTTTAATAACCAGCTTCAATTGTTGATTGTCTTATATTTCATGATTAAATAAAAACTTTTTACATTTTCCTTTGTTAATTCATTTTACCCCGGTAATTTTGCATTGCACGTGGTTGATAAACAAGAAGTAAGAATAATGATAGCATTAACGCATTCTTTTCATGTAAATATTCCTGTATCCCGGATTTCTTTTAAAAAAGAAAATTATTCAGGTATTTTAACCATATTGGATGAAAAAAAGGAAAATATAACATGGATAAAGTATAACTTACTGAAAGTTATAGGATTAGTCATCATTCTTTTACTTTCTCAAATTAATATTCTCTTTTCACAAGGCGAACTGGATATTCAACCCAAAATACTTTATAAAAATGAGAAATCAGGAGGTATATATCTGAATTCTAACGGTTTGGGTGCAGGTTTAAGGTATGGTCAAAGGATTAATGCAAGAAATCAGATTTTATATGAGACGGATTTGTTATTTATTAAACATCCTAAAGAAATAAGGATATCCAACAATATTTACAGTAACAGAAGTTTTGTATTCGGCAAGGAAAATACTTTCTTTGAATTAAGGGGGATGTATGGAAGACAAAATGAAATTTTCAGGAAAAATGACAGGGGAGGAGTATCTGTCAGATATTTCTTTACAGGCGGACCTTCAATTGGCTTTATTAAACCCATATATTACGAAGTTCTTTATGCCACTTCCAATCCTTATAACTTTGATCTTAAAACAGAGAAATTCAACACCACTATACATCAGAGCAATATTTATGGCCGTGCATCTTTTTTAAAAGGTGTAAAAGAAATTTCAATAGTTCCCGGAGTTACTGCAAAAGCAGGGTTTGCTTTTGAATACTCCCGTCTGGATATAATTTTACATTCAATAGAAGCGGGTATTTCTGCAGATATTTTTATGAAAGAAATACCTATAATGGCTACCGAAAGAAATAACTTAATTTTTGTTAATCTTTTTGTAAGTTACCGTTTTGGAAAATATATTGATATAAGTGAAGCTGCACTTGCAAGAAGAAGCAGTGATGCGGAAAAGCAAGACCGGAAGATAAGTCGTCAGAGTATCCGCCAGCAGAAAAAAATGGAGAAGGAGGAAAATTATTATTAAACTATTTAATTTTTATAATTAAGTTTGCACTCTGAAAATTTAAATACAATTACATAATTTTCCTTATATAACTTATTAATAATTAAAAACTATGGCAAAAATAAAAGTTGGAATTAATGGTTTTGGCCGCATTGGAAGACTTGCTTTCAGAGCTGCTATGACAAGAAATGATATTGAAATTGTTGGTATTAATGACCTTATTGATGTTGATTATATGGCTTATATGCTGAAATACGACTCTATTCATGGTCATTTCAAGGGAACTGTTGATGTAAAGGATGGTAAACTTGTAGTAAATGGGCATGCTATTCGCGTTACCTCCGAACCAAGTCCGGCTAATCTTAAATGGAAGGAAGTAGGAGCTGAATATGTAATTGAATCAACCGGACTTTTTCTTACCAAAGAAACTGCTAAAGGGCATATAGAAGCTGGTGCAAAAAGAGTTGTAATGTCTGCTCCATCAAAAGATGATACCCCCATGTTTGTTATGGGTGTTAACCAGGATGCTTACAAGGCTGATATGGCTTTTGTTTCCAATGCTTCCTGTACAACAAATTGTCTTGCCCCTGTTGCAAAGGTTCTGAACGATAATTGGGGTATTGTCGAAGGTCTCATGACAACGGTTCATTCTACTACTGCTACTCAAAAAACTGTGGATAGTCCCTCGAAAAAAGACTGGCGTGGTGGCCGGGCAGCAGCAGCCAATATTATTCCTTCTTCAACCGGAGCAGCCAAAGCAGTTGGGAAAGTTATTCCTTCTTTAAATGGAAAACTAACAGGTATGTCATTCAGAATTCCGACACTAAATGTTTCAGTTGTTGACCTTACTTGTCGTCTTGAAAAGCCTGCAAGCTATGAGGATATTAAAGCTGCAATGAAAAAAGCATCAGAAGGAGCTTTAAAGGGTATTTTAGGATACACTGAAGATGATGTCGTTTCAACTGATTTCATGGGCGATTCACGTACATCTATATTTGATGCAGGAGCCGGAATTTCCTTAAATAATAATTTTGTAAAGGTTGTTTCATGGTATGATAATGAATGGGGATACTCATGTAAACTCCTTGACCTTATTGCACATATGGATACAGTGAAATAAATTTCCGATTGAAGATTGAATCAGCTCCTGAAAGTCACCTGGCATAACAGGGTTGTTTAATAATTCCTATGCCATTTGATTTTAACTGAACATTTAGTTTTCAGGTCAAAGCGAATGATCCCTCTCAGGTCGCCGTCAGTGTTTTCAACGGGGATAAATTCTACAGCGTTTGTTTCAAAAGGGCAGTCTTTATATTCCTTAGGTATATTCCAGATAGCGAGCAGGTAATCTTTAAATTCTGATTCTGAGGTTATTGTAAAATTGACTTCATAACTGTTATTACCGGAGATGGCAGTTATTCTGATATCCGGATCTGGCAGATCATATTCCCGGGGATTTTCCTGCCATGAGGTCAAGCCAGTTAAATCATAATAATGTAATGGTTTGGGACATGCGTATTCAAAGCGGCAGGTACGTTGATTATCATTATAATTAATGAATTCCAGGGAAACCGGCATATTGTACTGAGGCATGATCCGGTTTTCCTTAAAGTCTTTTAATGATTGATTAAAAGGAACATATCCTGCAGGAATGAGTTGTTGTTCGTGCCACTCATCGGTCCAGAACTTATCATAACCGATGTTATGTGTGATGGAACTTATTATCCGGCGGGGCATTTCCTGGTAATGAGACCTGAAGTAGTCTGCATAATCTGCAGCACGTGCAAAAACAATTGGCCATTTTCTTGCATGTTCAAATGCGAGGAGATACAAATAATTCTCAAAAAATTTTATTCCCCGTTCCTCATCCCATATTAATTGGTATGGTTTATCACCCCAGTCCACAGGGCTTTCATAATTGATCAGGGTAGAAACAAAATTGTGAATCCTGCTGTTTTTCGCTGTCAGTACTGCTTCCCTTGCTGCAAGATCAATATAATACCTGGCATATTCCCAGTTTCCTTTTGCGCTTGGCCGGTGGAATCCTACCGGTCCATGAAAATGCCAGCTACCGACAAAATCAAATATACAGGATATCGCATTTGTTGGGCCATCCTGGCCAGGGAAACGATAATCAGTGCTTCCAATAAAGAAAGGATAATATGGCGCTCCCAATCCACAATTACTTGCCCTGGGAACATAGCCATCAATAATTTCGAATCCGGCTTTTCTGGCTAACCAGACTTTATTGTTAGACAAACCGCCTCCATACCATAAATTTGCTGCTCTTCCTGCATCCAGCCCTTTTTGATCTAAAATGTTTTTATTATCTATAAGGGTTTTTAACATTTCTCCGGAAGTTGTGTCCTGCCAGTTTTCTGTCATTGCGTAAATAATTCCCCCTCCAAAATATTGTTGTTCTTTTACCAGTCTGTCAATAAACCGGTCGTCTCTATTTTTGGAAACGATCCAGTCGAAGGGTAAACCACCATTATGGAGCACTGCAATGCCCGTTGAAGGAAAAGGTTCAGGCCAGTCCCAGATTACTGGGCGGTAAATAAGGTACGACTGGTCAATGACTGCAAAATAACGGTATTCAACTCCATAACGCTTGCTGGTCCACCGGGCGATATAGTTACCTGGCACTTCAGGAATATACCGGATCGTATCCTCCGGAGGCAGAGACACTTTATCAAGATAATCAAGCCATTCTAAAGGAAATGTTGACTGGCGTGCAAGATGGGGATCACATTTTTCCAGGTACCGGGGGAAGATTTCAAACCGGTCACCGGGAGTACTCCCCGTTAACCTGAACGTAATCATCTCACCTGTTTCCACCAACCTGAAATCAAGATCAAATTCTTTTCCGGGAATATTGACCTGCTCCTGGCTTTTAAAGAAACCGGTATTATTGTCAGATGGATATCCTACTGAACTGTTTTGAACGGATATCATAAATAATATCAGGCAAAAAGCTAATATAGCATAGTAGTATTTTTTCATCTTATTACTCATTAGGATTTTTTAACTTTCATCCTGTAAAAACAGCATGTATAACACTCATAAAATCCCGGGATCAGAATTTTTGAAAGAAAGCAGGCATGAAAAAGTTCTGGTTAAGAATACTGTACCAGGTTGAAAGGTACTTGTATTGTATTTTTAAAGTGCTGACCCAGTTCCTGGATAGATTCATCATCTTCTTCATAATACCAGTTTATAACACAATTATGTCCATTATCAAACTGGGTTTTTATGATTCTGAGGATTTCCAGTAATATTTTTGATGAACCACTGTTGACATATTCGAGTTTAAGATCGACTTTTGTTGTTTGCCGGGGGTTTTTATAATATTCTTCCAGTTTTTCAATTATCTCCCCGAAAAATTCGTTAGGATCTTCCGGAATAGATCTGCCTTCCAGTTTAAATGTTCCTTCAGATGTGTCTAATATGACTTCAGGTGTATTAAATGTCTTATTTACTTTATATTCAGCCATTTTCTTATATTTTTATATATTATTCATATCTTAAAGCGACAATAGGATCCTGCCGGGCAGCTTTTACTGCAGGGAAGTATCCTGATATTATTCCAACTGTAAAGCAGAGGAAAATACCTAACAGGATCCATGCCCAGGGGATAATAAAGGATGTTTTCAACAGAATGGAAACCATATTACCAATAATTATTCCTGCAACGATTCCGACGACGCCCCCGATCTGCCCTATTAACACAGATTCAAAAAGAAACTGTTGTTTGATAGTGGATGCTTTTGCTCCGATCGCTTTTCTTATTCCAATCTCCCTGGTACGTTCAGTTACAGATACCAGCATTATGTTCATTAAACCTACTGCCGCTCCTACCAGGGTAATTAAACCTATCAGGGTTGCTGCAAATGTAATATTTCTGAGGTTCTCAAGCAAAATATTTATAAGGTTATCACTGCTGGTAACATTAAAATCTGATTCATCTTCAGGTGATAGCCCTCTTACATTCCTGAAAGTACCTTCAGCCTGCCCGATAGCTATACTTAACTGTTCGGGATTAAAAGGAGAAATATTTATAGAATAATTCATCTCAGGCCTGGAGAAATATTGCCTGACATTTGAATAAGGGATCATGCAAGCCCTGTCGGTTGGCATACCAACACCTGAGCCTCTTTCCTTTGTAACACCAATAACTTTGTATTTCCCCGTACCTATTATGACAATTTTACCCAGCGGATCAATATTATTTTTAAATGTATTGGCGGCAACTTCTTTTCCAATAATAACATAATTTCTGTTATTTAATATGTCATCCACTGAGAATCCCCGACCTCTTTCAATTTCAAATCCGGCTGTATAGAGATAATTTTCATCAATACCAAGTATAGAAATATTAGGATTCGATTTATAGTTTTCATATTTGATAATACCCATTCTGGATGCTCTTGTCCATACCGATACAATGGCAGGGAAGGTGAAATTCTTCTTGAAATTTTCTGCCTGCCGGTAATTTATAAATGCGTGGTTTTTCCTGCGATATTGTTTTCCCCCGACATGTATGTTCATGCTCCGGCTTTCAATAGTAAAAGTATTAGCTCCCATTACCATGAATTCTTTCGTAATTGAGTTCCTGATGGAATCTATTGCTGTAAGAATACCTACCAGTGCCATTATGCCGAATGCTATGATCAGCACAGTAAGAACTGTACGTAACCTGTTGGTTTTTACAGATTGAAGCGCAACTCTCAGGTTTTCATTAAAGAGCGCTCCGCTCATTATCAGAAATGTAATTCCTTTTTTTATCAATTAAAGTGGTTTTTTATTTACAATACTTCGTAATAATTTTTAATGTTATTGATAAATGGCATTTTATTAATTAAATTAAATTATACATATGTTATTAGTAATCAATATTTTGCGCATTTGCGCCTCTGCGTTTTATTTTAATTTACAGGATTATTAAGTCATTTAAAAATAATAAAAATATGGAAAATATTGTTAGTTTCATATTATCCTTACACATAATAATTGTGCAAGTTATGTTTACATTCATTATTTTCGCAGATAAAAATAATTGTAAATATATTTTTAAGGAATTAAATAAGGTTTTATGGTTTTCGATTTGGACATGATCCGGGATGTATATACCAGGATAGCAGATAAAATGGAATTTGTAAGGGAAAAGACAGGTACGCCACTTACATTAGCTGAAAAAATTCTTTATACACATCTTGATAAAGAATGCGGGATAAAAGAATTCAAAAGAGGTGTTGATTATGTAAATTTTAATCCTGACAGGGTTGCAATGCAGGACGCTACTGCACAAATGGCTTTGTTGCAATTTATGATGGCAGGAAAGGAAAAAGTAGCTGTACCTTCCACTGTTCACTGTGATCATCTGATCCAGGCAAAAGCAGGGGCGTTAAAAGATCTTACCACAGCTAATGAAACGAACAGGGAAGTTTTTGATTTCCTTGCCAGTGTTTCAAGCAGGTACGGTATAGGGTTCTGGGAACCTGGTGCAGGTATAATTCACCAGGTAGTTTTGGAAAATTATGCTTTTCCGGGAGGGATGATGATCGGGACAGACTCACATACGGTAAATGCAGGTGGTCTGGGCATGATAGCCATTGGGGTTGGTGGAGCTGATGCTGTTGATGTTATGGCAGGCATGCCATGGGAACTTAAATTTCCCAGGTTAATAGGAGTTAAACTAACCGGAAGGCTGAATGGATGGACCTCCCCCAAAGATGTTATTTTAAAAGTATCAGGTATTCTCACTGTTAAGGGAGGAACAGGCTATATTCTTGAATATTTCGGTGAGGGGGCAGAATCAATTTCCTGCACCGGTAAAGGTACTATATGTAACATGGGTGCGGAAATAGGAGCAACTACTTCTATATTTGGTTATGATCTTAAGATGAAAGAATATCTTGAAGGCACAGGAAGAGCAGAAGTAGCCCTATTGGCCGATAGGATTGCCGTGCATCTTACCGGGGATAAAGAAGTATATGAAGAACCCGGGAAATACTTTGATCAATTGATAGAAATCAACCTTTCTGAACTTGAACCTCATATTAACGGACCTTTTTCGCCAGACAAAGCCTGGCCTCTTTCCCAATTTGCTGAAGTTGTAAATGAAAATAACTGGCCTGCCAGATTGGATGTAGGGCTGATTGGATCATGTACAAATTCTTCGTATGAGGATATCTCAAGAGCAGCATCAATAGCACACCAGGCACTGGACAAAGGTTTAAGAGTAAGATCCGGATTTACCATTACTCCCGGATCGGAACTTATCAGGGATACAATAGAAAGAGATGGATTATTGAAAATATTTGAAGAGATCGGGGGAGTGGTACTTGCCAACGCCTGTGGACCTTGTATCGGGCAATGGGCAAGAGAGAATGCCGACATGCAGAAAAAAAATTCTATTATCACTTCTTTCAACCGCAACTTTGCAAAAAGGAATGATGGTAATCCTAATACCCATGCTTTTGTGGCCAGCCCGGAGATTGTTACTGCTTTATCCATAGCAGGTGACCTGAGATTTAATCCTCTTACTGATTTACTTACTAATGAATCGGGAGATAAAGTTAAGCTTGATGAGCCACAAGGTCTGGAAATGCCAGCCAGGGGATTTTCACAGGGAACCAAAGGTTATGTAGCACCCGCTTTCGACGGTTCAACTATCAGGGTAGAGGTTAAACCTGATTCCAGGAGACTGCAGTTACTTACACCCTTTGATCCATGGGAAGGGAAAGATCTTACAGGTCTTCGTTTATTGATCAAGGTTAAAGGGAAGTGTACTACTGATCACATTTCAATGGCAGGGCCATGGCTTCGCTACAGGGGACATCTTGAAAATATATCCAATAACCTGCTTATCGGAGCAGTAAATTATTTTAATGACAAAACCAATGTTGTGAAGAACAAGATCACCGGTGAGTATGTTCCTGTTCCTGATGCTGCAAGAGCTTATAAATCAGCCGGATCAGGTTCAATTATTATAGGTGATGAAAATTACGGTGAGGGATCTTCCCGCGAACATGCTGCCATGGAACCCCGGTATATGAATGTGCGTGCAGTTATTGTAAAGTCTTTTGCCCGTATCCATGAAACCAACCTGAAAAAACAGGGAATGTTAGCATTAAGTTTTGTCAATAAAGATGATTATGATAAAATCAGGGAAGATGATATCTTCGACATTACAGGTCTTACAGGTTTTTCTCCCGGTAAATCATTAAATCTTCTTGTATATCATAATGATAATTCAAAAGATATAATTCCCTTAAACCACACATATAATAAAAACCAGATTGAATGGTTCAAGGCAGGTTCGGCATTAAACCTTATTAGGAACAGGGGGTAAAGGGATCAAGGGGATCAAAGGGATCAAGGGGATCAAATCCTCACCCCCAGCAATATTACATCATCAATCTGACCTATTGGTGTGAAAGTTTCTGAGGGATAATGGATCCATTCCTCCAGCGTTTTATTGAATACTTCTTTTTGTGAAGCCATATCAAGGTTCTGGTTTTCCTGTAACATTTGTATGAATCTCGATTTCATGAATTTCTTACCTTCCGGGCCGCCAAACTGATCATGAAAACCATCCGAAAAGAGATAGATTGTATCACCTTTTTGAATATCAAGCTCATGTAAAGTGAAATTATCCATCCGTGAATGGAATCCCACGGGCATCTTATCTCCTTTTCTTTCTATATGTTCGTATTCATTACCGGTTTTCCTGAACAGGTACAATGGATTGTTGGCTCCTGAAAAATAAAGTTTATTAGTTTTAGTATCCACTGAACATAATGCAATATCCATCCCGTCTTTACTTGTTTCGAAAGCTCCTTTCTGTTTCAGTGCAGTAATAATATTTTGCCGGAGACTATTTAAAATTGCATCAGGTTGCAACATTCCCGATTCATTAACGATTTTGTTCAAAAAACTTACTCCCAGCATGCTCATAAATGCACCTGGAACACCATGCCCGGTGCAGTCAGCAGCCGTAAACACGATATGCCCGTTTTTCCTGCTCATCCAGTAAAAGTCCCCGCTAACAATATCTTTGGGTCGGAACAATATAAAATAATCATTAAAGTAAGTGTTTAAAATCACATCCTCAGGGAGAACAGCCCTTTGAATAGTTTCAGCATAATGAATACTATCTGTAATTTCTTTTTTCTGGAAAGTCACGATATCTCTTTGTTTTGCAATTTCATCTTTTTGTTCAACTACCTCCCGTGTTCTTTCTTGTACAATATTCTCCAGTTTTATTTTCTCCCTGATAAGACTCCTCACTCTAAGTCTTACAGCAGTTATTACTATTACGATAATTAGTAAAGAAGATGATACAATGAACCAGGTAGTTTGCCAGAAAGGAGGTTTAATGCTGAAATTAAAGTCTGTTATATCCCCTTCGGTTCCATATTTATTTTTAGCTTTTAATCGAAATTTATAATTACCGGGATTTAATCCGGAAAATGTCTGCTCACGGTCAGCACTATAAGGTGCCCATTCTTTGCTTTGAGGCTCAAGGGAATATGAAAATACCAGGTCTTCGGGATTCTGAAATGAAAAGCCTGTCCATTCAAAGGTAATATGATTTTCTTTATGTGACAGAACAAGGTTCTCAGGTAAATTGAACCATTTGATCTTTTCGAATCCTTTTTCTTCCCAGTCAACATTTTCAAAGAAAAGTTTAAGTCCTGTAATACAAGTTGGAGGTTTGATATCAAAATTAGTATCAATTCCTGGATGAAACCTCATCAATCCGTTTCTTGTTCCGAACCAGACCATACCTGCATTATCACGGCTTATGGCGTTCAGGTTATTTTCCCCGCCGGTAAAACCATCATTTAAACCAAAATTTATCACACCGGTTATTGCATGGTCATGATTTAATTCAATGAGGTCGAATCCTTTATCGGTTCCAGCAATTAAGATAGAGTCATTAATAAAAAGCAGTGTATTCACCGTGCCGGAAGAAAGTATTCCTTTTGTTGCAACAGAAGCGATAGGAAGTTCATTTTTTGTAATATCAAATTTAAAAAGACCTCCTCCAAAAGTGCCGATCCAGATATTTCCTGTATTATCTTCCGCAAGGCAGTTGATCCTGAGGAATAACAATCCGTCTTCTTCATTGAAGTCAGTATATGTCTCTCCATCCAGCATAACTAATCCTCCCAGTGTTCCCATCCATATTCTTCCCTTTTTATCTTCTATGATCGTTTGAACCTCATCGTGGATAAGTCCTTCTTCCTGGCTCAGTGAAAAGAAATTTTTATCTGATAATCTTACATACCCTCCATTTGTGCCTATCCATAAAATATTATTCTTGTCAGAAAGAAGGCAGTTGATTTTACGATCCGGGAGCAGATTATTTTGCGGAAAATTTAAGATTTTTGTCCCGTCAAAGATATTGATACCGTTATTTGTCCCTATCAGGACCTGGTTATTTCTTTTTATAATTACATTAGCACCCTGGTCGTTCAATCCATTTTTTGATGAAAAATAATTTACCCTTCTGATTTTCCCGTTTTCATTAATAAAGCTGAGAAACCCCTCTTCTGTTCCCAGGTATAGTTTATTTCCGTTATCAGGTAAAATCCAGAAAACCTGGTTTCCGATCAATCCTTCCTTCTGACTGTAATTGAGTAATTTTTCATTTTGGAACATTATTGTTCCCTGGCCGAATGAAGCAAACCAGGTGTTATTTTCGTTATCTGTCATTATATCCAGTATCTGGTTTGAATGAAGGCCATTTTCCCTGTTGAATGTTCCTGTAATTATTTCATCCTTTAACCGGATAATGCCGTTTTTATCGGTAGCCAGCCAGATCTCTCCGTCTTCACGGCACATGATGTCCCAGATTACCATACCTGGTAGCAAATGATTGACGGATGGATAATTAATATTGATGTTTTTATTGTTATCGGACAGGATTGCCTTAAAAAGCCCGTCACCATATGTTCCAAGCCACACATTACCGTCTTTGCCAGGTTCAATGGATAAAATGAAGTTTGATTCCATGTCAGGCCTGGTAATATTTTTAATTTCCCCGGATGAATTGTCAGTGAATTCAATTACATTGAGCCCTCCAACCATGGCAAGCCACAGCAAGTTATTGTCATCTTCAAATATGTCATAAATAAAATTACTGACCAGTCCATCTGCTGTAGTGTAATTGATTATTTTAATTGTATCAGTGACAGTTAATCCTGATAATCCGCCATCATTTGTTCCTATCCAGATAATTCCGTTTTTTCCTTCGAGAATTCTCAGGACAATACTTCCCTGAAGTCCTTGTTCACTACCGATAATTGTAAAATCAGTCCCGTTATATAATGTTAATCCATTATCTGTACCTATCCAGATATTTCCATTACTATCTTCAAAAAGGCATCTGATAACATTATCAGAGAGCCCGTCGGTTTTAGTAAATGATTCAAATTTCACCCCGTCAAAACGGGACAATCCTCCCCCGTCGGTTCCCATCCAGATGTAATCACGGGAATCCTGTAAAAGGCAATAAACAGAGGATTGGGGAAGACCTTCTTCAATTGAGAAGCGTTTGAAAAAGTATTGCTGGGAAAAGGAAATTGTGAAATAGAGAAGAAAAAATAGGACTGTTATAATTTGTTTTTTAATCATAATAAGGATTAGATAATCTTTGTACCTCTTCGTGAAACCCTTCGTGTCCTTTGTGGTAAAAAAAACGTATAATATTTAACCACAAAGCACACAAAGGATTTCACAAAGGGACACAAAGGAGTTGCTATTTCATGATAAAAATAAATTGTCCTCCCTCATCTCCTGCATTCCTCACCGGGCTGTATTCCGGGGTTTGATAAGAATTATTTACTACAGGAATTTTTACAAAATCATATATCTGTCCTGCATCGAAATACTTTTCATTATTGTTTTGCAATGCCTGGAGGAAATAATATGCGAAAATGGAATGGCCTTCTTTACCTTTATCCATAACGGGTTCAACACCTCCCGAAGTCAATGCTTTTCTGCTGCGCAGGGAATATACTTTATGATAGTATTTGGTTGAATTTTCGTAGGGTATGGTCATGGTTTTTCCCCTGAAAATATCTCCGGCGAAGCAGGCATCTGTTACGAGGAGTGTATGTTTGGAAATGATCCCTGAAAGGAATGAACGGATATCCTCATTGGAAATATATTTTGAGATAGATTTTGAAGAGGCATCCACGGGAACCCAGAACCCTTTATCCATATTTTCAATAAATTCCCCATGACCTGAATAGTATATAAACACATTATCATTCTCTTTTGCAGTATTCATGAGCCATTCGAATTCTTTAAGGATGTTATCCCTTGTAGCTTCTTTATCGTAGAGTGTTTTAAGCTGATCAAATTCGTATTTTTCTGACAGAGTTTTTGCAACAGCCTGGGCATCGCTGACACCGTTACGGAGTGGCGGCCATTCCCCGCTATAACTATTAATACCAATAACGAGTCCGTAATAATTCCCCACTTGTACTGATTTCATTGCCTGTGCCACATTAAGGCCTTTCAGCGGGTCATTTCCTCCGCGAAACTCACTGTATGTCTGTGCCATGATCTTATCCACTTCTTCTTTCACCGGTTGATCAAGAGTAACGGAAAGATCAATATCATTTGCATTGGTAAGATCTGCACCTGTTATCTCAAAACCGACAGGTATCTTTGTTTCTGTGAAATCCCTGGTGGCATAGAATTGAAGTGTAATAAGTTGTTCTTCTCCCTTTTTCAGAGATGTAACAGGTTTAAAATCAACAACTTCAATATTATCCGGAAGCTTATAATTAATAGTTATTTCATCTGCATCTTTATCACCAACATTGGTCACGTTTACAGTAAGGGTCACTGGTTTCCCGACCGATACTTTATCCTGGTCTGTATCGTACTTATAGTCCATTATCAGGACTTTTGATTTTGTTTCTTCTTTTTTATCGAGATAAGCTATTTCAATAAAATCAACCATGATGGTTGAATAATCAGGGACCTGGAAACCGATAAGATTTCCGAAAAAAGGTTCAAACGGCATTGAATAGATGAGTTTTTCATTCAGGAAGAAATAGTATTTTTCACCTGCCTTCCTTACTGTCATTTTATTATAAGCATACCGGTTGACTTTCTCCGAGAGTGTAAAAGGAATAAAATCATGGAATTCACCAATGTATTTATCGATAGAATAATGGCCTCCGCCTGTTAAGAGGAAGTCGTACTGTTTAAAAGGATTTACAGCTTTTCCCCATTGAAGTCCGTAGGCTTTATCCATTTTCCCTTCAACAAAACGGATGGATGTTTCAATCTCGAAATCCCGCTTTTGGTCAATGATTACAGGTATAAGGTCTTCCTTGGTTTTGTTTGTAAGAGATTGAAAAACAAGACGGCCATCTTCAATAGTTTGTGACCAGCTGTTTTCTTCAATACCAAGGAGCCAGTAATTATTGAATTTGGTAAAGTCATCCTGGAGAAGATATTGCAATTTCAGCCCCTTACTGAAGTTGTAATCAGCAGGGTTAAGTTTTTCCTGGGCTGTAAGGGTGGCAGTGAGGAGGGAAAAACAGAGGGCTATGGTTATTTTGTGTGGTTGCATGGGGGTATTGGGTTAATGGGTTAATGGGTTAATGGGTTAATGGGTTAATGGGTTAATGGGTTATTGGGTTATTGGGTTATTAGGTTATTGGGTTATTAGGTTATTAGGTTATTAGGTTATTAGGTTATTAGGTTATTAGGTTATTAGGTTATTAGGTTATTAGGTTATTAGGTTATTAGGTTATTGGGTTATTAACCTTAAATAAAATGGGTTGAGGTTCACAGGGGTTGACTTATCAGCCTTGTGAAATCCCCGGGATTCTTTATGGTCAATTTTTCTATCCATTTAGAATTTGTTTGATCAAAAGTTATACCATAACTAATGAATAAAGTAAAAGTAAAAAAAATATGAATATAGAGAAGTGGAAAGGCTTTTGTTTTTTTTGTATTATTGAAAAAATATTTTTCATTATATGCAGAGGAATTTACTATCGCTCACCGACTTTAGAATCCTTCTATTTCTGCTGATTCCTTTTCTACATTTTACTTTTTCCTACTCACAGGACATGCTTGTTGATACTACATTTAGAATTGACCATACAGGGATGAAATACTGCCAGTGGGTTGATTTTGATAATGATAATGATTTAGATTTCATGATTTTTACCTCTAATATCATTTTCTATGAAAACATTAACGGGGAATTTAGTCTGAAGAAACAAATTAATGGTGGTATATGCACACAAGATGCAGTAGATATAGCTGATTACAACAATGATGGTAATATTGATATCCTGGTTCAATATAAACTTTTTAAAAATTTTGGTGACCTTAATTTTCAAATTATGGAGATCGGGCCTTTTGGCTGCGTTCAACCAAAATGGATTGATTATGATAATGATGGCGATCTGGATATAATTTTCAAAGGATATCTTGAAGATGAAAAAACAATAGAATTAAAGCTCTTTGAAAATGAGGGATCAGACATTTTTATTGAACAGGAAATTAATATGATAGCTACTGCTAAGGGTAATATTGATATTGGGGATTATAATGCAGACGATTTTATGGACGTAATAATTACCGGGCAGGATAATTTTGGGAACTCCCGGCTTGATTTATATAAAAATAATGGAGATAAGACGTTTACGATGATAGATTTACCGGGTAGTTGTTACTTTACAGGCCAGGCCTTATTTTTTAATTATGATAACAATGAGTATCTGGATATAGTTATAAATTCCGGAGGTCTGACCATTCTGCAACAGGATAGATCAGATCATTTCAATACAGCTTTAGAATATGAAAACAATGTTATTCAAACCAGTACCAGTTTAATAGATTTTAATAAAGATGGCTATTGTGATATAATTACCTCCTATCTTCCATCCACAATGAGTACTCCAACCATAGGGATATTACTGAATGAAAAAGATAGCTTAAGATTATTAGAACAAATAATAAATTATGGAAACAATATAGTCAAGACCGGGATGGCCTGGGGAGACTATGATAATGATTCAGATAAGGATTTATTAGTTGTTGAATATGAGGGATATGTCACAATTTGTAAAAACATTTCTGAATTAATAAATAATCCACCCCCTAAGCCGGAGGGATTAACACATATTCAAGACTTCGACAAAGTAATTTTATCCTGGAATTCAGATAGTTTTGACAACATTCCGGTTTCTTATAATGTCTTCTTAAGCACAACTATTGATTCATTCAATATTATTGATCCAGCTTCAACTAATAAAAAAGGAATAATTAATATTACAAATTTTGCAAACGCTGGCTTTGATACAACATTTATCATTAAAGGGCTTGCACAAGGGAGTTATTTCTGGGCAATAAAGTCTATAAACAATGCCGGCATTGAATCAGAAATGTCTGACATAGATACATTAATAAAAAAACCCGGTTTTTCTGATGGTTGGTTCCCAAAACAAGCCGGGTATCCGGGCACTGCAATCTGGGCAGATATTGATAATGATAATACTATTGATCGGATCGTAGCATATGATGGTTTTGAACCAGATTTTGACTCTACTCTGATGAGCATATCAGTTCAAAAATATATGAATGAAGCATTTGCAGAATTTGTTATTGATAGTATACGTTTTCATTCTCCGCAGATAATTGCCTGTGATTTTGACAATGATAACATGTTAGAATTACTGTTTACAGGCAGGGAGGAACAACCATATCTATATACAACTGATAAAAATGCTGACTTAATAAATATACAAATATCACTTAACAATCAGATTGGTTCAAATAATTATATTGGTTACACTTGCGATTATGGTGATCTCGATAATGATGGCGATTATGATTTGGTTGAAGGGAAAAATACTATAATTATGTACATTAACCAGGGGGATTTTAGGTTCATTGAAAATAATACAACTGTAAACACAACAGTGAATCAAAACTCTATTAAGAGTATTGATTGTATAGACTGGAATAATGATAAGCGACTGGACATTGTAACAGGATCTGAATATCAAACGAATATATTCCTTGCAAATAATTCATTATTTGAAAATTCAATACAAATAGACGGATCACCTGTATTAAGAAAATTTTTAGATTTTAATCATGATAACTACTTTGATCTTATGGTCATTGAGCCGGGACTAAGTGGCCCTCGTGTGCTAAAAGTTTATCTCAATGATAAAAATGGAGGCGTTGTATCTGACCCGCTGATCTTCAGTAATATGTCCCTTGGCTCAGTAAATCTGATCGCTGATATTAACTTTGATGGATATTATGATATTATTACCGGAAGTCGTGTCTATGAAGGTGGTTTTTTTAATGATATTATGTCTATTCTAATTAATAATAAAAACAAGGATTTCATAGAAACTAAAATATTGCCTGCCCCTTTTTTTATGAATAATTTCATTGCAGGAATTGATATTAATAACGATTTCTCAATTGACATTGATAATAACTTTAGATATATACTTAACAATTCAAATCCAACACACAATTTCATTGGAGTACCGTCTGCCCTTGATTCTAAAAAGAAAGGGTATGGGATCGAATTGAACTGGTCTGCTGTTCAGAATCCTATAGGGCTGGAGGGCCTATATACATACAATGTCAGAGTGGGAAAAACACCCGGTGGCTCCGAGTTAATAGCAGCGATGAGTGATTTATCAGTTGGTTTCAGAAAGATTCCAAGAAAAGGGAATTGTTTTTTAAATTGTGGCTATGTCATTGATTCTTTATCCCCCGGGACGTATTATTGGAGTGTACAGGCGCTTGATCAGAACAATTTTGGTGGACAATGGGCAGCGGAGCAAACTTTCGAAATTCAATATGTGAATGCAGATTTTAAAGCAGATACAGTTTGTCATGGAAGTGTAACAAATTTCACAGATCTTTCACTTTCCTCAGGTTCGCCAGTTATCTCATGGTTTTGGGACTTTGGAGATGGGGATACATCTGCACTTCAAAACCCGGCTCATGTTTATGCAACACCTGGAATTTTTCCGGTTAAATTAATTGTAAAATCAATTCAGTCCTCCGATACTATTATTAGGGATATTAATGTCAAATTCAATCCTTTAGTTGATTTTAACGCGAGTCTTGTGTGCCAGGGTGAAGAAACCATTCTCACCAACCTCACCAATACTCAGGAGTTAACTATTACATCATGGATTTGGGATTACGGTGATGGAAAAAGTTCCATAATAAAAGATCCTGGTTCACATGGGTATCTTACTCCCGGTGACTATCAGGTTAGTTTATATGCAACGGCTGATAACGGATGTACGGGCTCGAAAGAAAAAACAGTGACAGTTGGTGCCTATCCTGTAGTTTCTATAACTACCGATGCTTCAATGATCTTCTGTAATGGCGATAGTGTTACTCTTTCTGTTCCAAACAAATCCAACTATGCATATCAATGGCAGCTGGGAGGTATTGCTATTACTGATGCAGTCAAGTATTTCTACCAGGCAGGACAGGCCGGTAATTATTGCGTGAAAGTCATGAATCTGACTGGAAATTGTACAACAACTTCAGATACTGTTTCTGTGGTAGTAAGGGATGCTCCGTCCCCACCTGCCATTATTGCCGAAGGGCCTCTCTCATTTTGCCAGGGAGACAGTGTATTGCTTAGTGTTACTGGTAATCCGGAACTAACATATCATTGGAAACTGAATGGGGGAGATGTTGGTACTAATACAAATACATACAACGCCAAAGCAGAAGGAACATATAACCTGTTGGTTATGAATTCAACAGGATGCAGTAGCATGTCCTCTAATTCAATGACAGTTATTGTTAGAAGGTTACCTGTGATAAATGCTGTTTCGTTAAGTGGCAGTACCGAATTTTGCGAAGGAGAAAGCCTTACCATGAGTGTTTCCCCAACTGCAGGATATACATATCGTTGGGAGAATGAATATGGCGCGTTGATAGGTGCAGAGAGTAATACTTTCATAGTATCTACTAGTGGAACTTACCGGCTGGTTATTACAAATGAGGATGCATGTGAAATAAAATCTCCTCCATTGCAGGTTTTTGTGAAACAGAATCCGACCGTACCAGATATTTTTGCTGAGAATTATATATCCGGACAGTGCTTGAGCGAAATACCGATTACATTAAGGCTCAATTCATCAGTGCCAGGATATTCATACCAATGGAAGAAAAATGGTACAATCATTCCCGGAGCAACTCAAAGTCGATATGAGGGAGTACATGAAGATGGTGAATATTCTGTAATTGTTGACAATATGGGTTGCAGGGTTGAATCAGAGGCGCATCCCATTGTATTAGGTGAGGGACCGCCAAAGCCTGCGCTTATTGCAGAAGGTCCGGTTGTATGGTACCTTGCATGCAGCAACGACAGTGCAGTACATTACCGCTGGTACTATGACGGGCAGGTGATCAGCGGGGCGGATAAATACATTTATGTAGCGAACCAGGATTTGGGTAAATATATGGTTGCCATATCCACAGGTCAGGGTTGCTTTACATTCAGCGATCCACAGACGATACCCCCGGAAGCAATTGGGATAAAAGAGGAATCTGTATTCTCTGACCTGAAAATATTCCCCAATCCAACCCCCGGTGTATTTACAATTGAAATGAATAATCAGGTATATGGTGATCTTTATATTTCGATCTTTGCAGAAGAAGGCTGGAAAATACTGCATATCAGGTTCACAAAAAATACAGATCATTTTTCCACCCAGGTAGACCTTAGCGGACAGGGGAGCGGAGTGTACTTTGTTCAGCTGTTACTGGACAAGTACGGGGTGAGCAGGAAGGTAGCAGTGGAATGAATGAAAATGACCGTCATTTCAAATATTAATCTATGTATTAAAATCAAGTAAATCTACGATGAAGAAACCTCCTCTTTTTTCATTTGATTTTATTTACAACAAGTTAAATTTTGTTTTTTACATTATAATGGTGTAACTTACTTTGTTATTTTAATTATTTCATTGAATTATATTCATTGCAGTTTCAACTTAATAATTTATCAGCATAAAGTTAGCAGTTACTTTTAACTTTTATCCTCTGTAAATATTAATAAGATCATTTGTCTTCTATTTCTGCCATGAAAAAAATAATCTTTATTTTCTTTCCTTTCCTGATGACTCAGATGGTAATTTCCCAGGTTTTTACAGAACAAACCGGTTTTTCACTGACCAATGTTTATCAAAGTTCAGTGGACTGGGGAGATTATGACAGTGACGGAGACCTTGATATATTATTGAACGGATATACAGGTTCATCGTATATAACCAGGATCTACCGTAATGATGACAGCATTTTTACGGATATTGATGCGGGTTTGACAGGGACAGCCCAGGGATCTGTGGACTGGGGAGATTATGATAATGATGGGGACCTGGATATTTTACTGACAGGGATGTATTATGCCAGGACTACATTAGTTGTCACATCAAAGATCTATCGAAATGATAATGGTGTTTTTAATGATATTTCGGCGCCATTGACACAAATCTACCAAGGTTCAGGTATCTGGGGGGATTATGATAATGATGGTGACCTGGATATTTTAATGACCGGTCGTACCAGTACAACTAATGTTATCAGGCTTTATCAGAATAACAATGGTGCTTTCACACTCATCAGTACAGCATTACCGGTATTAATGAACGGTTCTGTAGCCTGGGGTGATTATGACAATGACGGAGACCTGGATATCTTATTACGAAGTTCATCCAAGGTTGGAGGGTATACTAAAATTTACCGTAATGATGATGGTGTTTTTACTGATACAGGTGTTGCATTGACCGGAGTTTCAGGAGGTAAGCTGGCCTGGGGAGATTATGATAATGACGGAGACCTTGATATATTAATCACAGGTTTTACCGGAACACAATACATTTCCAGTATCTTTCGCAATGATGAAGGAGTGTTTACTGATATAAATGCTGGCCTGACAGGAGTTACGAATGGTGCTGTGGCATGGGGTGATTGTGATAACGATGGAGATCTGGATGTTTTCCTGTCCGGGACAACTGGTTCCGGGTATATTTCCTGTATCTACCAAAATAATGACAGTGTATTTACTGACATAACACCTGGTATGCCGGGAATTGTTGATGGAACTTCTGTTTGGGGCGATTATGACAATGATGGTGACCTTGATATTTTACTGACAGGGAATACCGGTTCAGGATATGTTACCAGAATTTACAGGAATGATATTGGAATAGTTAATACAAAGCCTGCTGTACCGGGTAATCTGCAGGTTGAAATAAATGATTATAATATAGTATTTAAATGGGATAAGGCAACAGATGATCAAACAGCCCAGGATGGATTGGCGTACAATCTGTACGTTTATGAAGAGGGGCAGGCAGATTATATCCGTTCACCTCATGCATTCCGTCAGAGTCATACTTTGAACGGGAAAAGATTCATATCAGAAACCGGTACTATTCAATGGGGAGATGATGGGTATAAGATGAAAGGTTTACCCTTTGAAGTCACTTATTACTGGTCAGTGCAAGCAACAGATGCAGGAATGATGGCTAGTGAATTTGCTGCTGAGCAGAGTTTTTATGTTCCTGTTTACACTCCTGTTACACAAGCCACTTCAATCACTTTGAGCAATATACAGGCTAGCCAGGTCACCGCTTCATGGAAGAATGGAAGCGGAAGCCAAAGAGTGGTATTTTTCAGAGAGGGGACTGGTGGAACTGCCGATCCGGTTAATAATACAACATATGCCTTGAATAGTTATACTCCGGGTGGCTGGAAATGTATATATAACGGTACAGGAAACACTGTAAATATAACGGGATTAACACCAGGAATATTCTATTCGGTTCATGTCTGTGAATATAACGGACCGGAAGGACATGAAAAATATTTATCTGATTCTGCTTTTCAAAACCCCGGGCTTATAAATACATTATTTTCAGAGACAGGAATTGTATTTCCTTCTGTTTCAGATTGCTCTTTTGCCTGGGGGGATTATGATAATGATGATGACCTGGATGTTTTATTAACAGGAGACTATTACAATGCCGGTGAATACAATCCCATTTCAAGGATCTATCAAAACAATGCAGGAGCTTTTACCGATATCAATGCCGGTTTAATTGGAGTTTATAAGGGATCGGTTGCATGGGGCGATTATGACGGAGATGAAGACCTTGATATTTTATTAACCGGGTTAAATTATTCAGGAGATATATATACAGAAATTTCCAGGGTGTATCGCAATGATTCTGGTTTATTTAATGATATAAGCGCTGGTTTGCAGGGAGTTTATAACAGTGCTGTCGCATGGGGCGATTATGACAATGACGGAGACCTGGATATTTTACTTACCGGTCAGTATTATAACGGATTAAAACAAATCCAGGTCTCAAAAGTGTACAATAACAATGCAGGTATTTTTAAAGATGTCAATGCAAATCTGATGGGAGTGAGTTATAGTACAACTGCATGGGGAGATTATGATAATGATGGGGACCTGGATATATTATTGACAGGAGAAAATTATGAAAAATATCCTTCTGTCAGGGTATCCAGGATCTATCGCAATGATAATGAGAGCTTTAATGATATTGATGCAGGTCTGACCGGAATATTTAAAGGGACCGCAGCCTGGGGTGATTGCGACAGTGATGGGGACCTGGATATCTTAATGAATGGGTCAGTTTCTGATGATACATATATTTCTAAGATTTATCGGAATGATCAGAGCCTGTTTACAGAAATAAATGCCGGTCTGGAAAATGTATATGGTGGATCCGCTGCCTGGGGTGATTATGACAATGATGGAGACCTGGATATCTTGTTGACAGGAAATAACGATACCAGGCGTGTTTCAATAATTTATGATAACGATACAGGATCATTTACTGAAGCCCGGACATGTATACCAGGTACTACAGAGAGCAATGCTGCCTGGGGAGATTTTGATAACGATAACGACCTGGATATATTATTGACAGGTTATAGCCGTGATCTGCTAATTTCTACAATCTTCAGGAATAACTGCGATGTAATGAATAGTGTGCCAGATCCACCGTCAAACCTGGCATATGAAATAGTAAATCAAAATATATTATTAACATGGAACGGGGTTGAAACAGACGAAACCCCTGTGAATTCTCTTTCCTACAATGTAAGAATCGGAAAAGCAAGTGGCTCATCAGATATCGTTCCATCACATTCATCCCTGGCAGGATACCGGCGAATCGTTGAAATGGGAAATGCACAATTAGATACAAGCTTTTTATTTAAGAAGTTAAGATGGGATACTATTTACTATGCTTCTGTCCAGGCAATTGACAATAACTTTCAGGGAGGAGGATTTTCAAGTGAAGTGAATTTTAATATAAGTCCGTTACAGGCTTCCGCTCTCACTGCAACTAATGCGGGTAATACATCTCTTATGCTCAGATGGGAAAGGGGTGATGGCGACAGGTGTATTGTTTTTGCAAAAGAAGGGAGTTCCGGTTTTGCAGTTCCTCAAAATCATACGACTTATTATTATAATCCTGTCTTTGGAGAAGGATCTCCTCTTGGAACAACCGACTGGTTTTGTATTTATAAAGGTGAAGCTGATTCAGTATTGTTCAGCGGACTGGATCCACTCAGGAATTATATCGTCCATGTAATAGAATTTCAGGGAGTAAACGGATATGAAGTATATTCCACTATAAATACTTCAGGAAACATAGGCATCTTCAGTGCATCTTTGTTCTCTGAACAGCAGGAAATCGTATTAACTGGTATAATGAACGGTTCCGCAGCATGGGGGGATTATAATAATGACGGTTACCTGGATTTGATAATTGCAGGGGAAACAGAATCAGGGGGAACCAGGATTTCTGAAATATACTGCAACAATGGAGGGATTTTTACTAATATCAATGCTAATTTGCAGGAAGAATATAATTGCTCTGTGTCCTGGGGAGATTATGACAATGACAATGACCTGGATCTTCTTATTTGCGGACATTATTATAAGATATACAGAAATGATAACGGAACTTTCCAGGATATATTTGCACCCTTTATATATGGATTTTCAGGGGATAAATGTTCAGCTTCCTGGGCAGATTATGATAATGATGGTGATCTTGATGTACTTATAAACGGTGGAAATCTTACTCAGCTCTACAGAAATGATAAAGGAGAGTTTATCGATGCTGAAGCAGGTTTACCGGGAGTACAATCAGGTGCTTCGGCCTGGGGAGATTATGATAACGATGGCGATTTAGATATATTACTTACCGGTTATGATATATTTGGCATATGCATACTGAATTTATACCGGAATGATAACGGGGTATTTTCTGATGTTGATGTCTTATTACCTGAAGTTACCTGTAATTCTGTTGCATGGGGAGACTGTGACAATGATGGTGATTTGGATATATTACTTTCAGGTATTTACGGACCTGGATATTTAGGTAAAAGAACTGAGATTTATCGTAACGATCTCGGAGTCTTTACTAGTATAAATTCAGGCCTGACGGAAATTTATGAAGGAACAGGGTACTGGATTGATTTCAATAATGATGGATTTTTAGATGTTATCCTTACAGGCTCAGATGTTTCAGAGATCTTCATAAACAACTCCAATAGCACATTTAGCAAACAACAAAATATCTCTTTACCGGGAGTTACCAAAAGTCATTCAGCATGTGGTGATTATGACAATGATGGGGATATGGATATTTTACTGACAGGATTATATGATAACAATGTAGTGATTTCAAAGATCTTCAGGAACAATTTTGTAATGAGATCCGGTGACATACATGCAAACTCAAAACCTGGTGCTCCGGAAGATTTAATTTATGTTTCCCGGCCAAATGGAACAAAACTTTCCTGGACATCTGTTAAAAATGATGATACACCTTATAAAGCGATGTCTTATAATGTAAGAATAGGAACAGAATTTGGAACAGCAGATATCTCTGCAGGTCAGTCTGATCCTGTAAGTGGTTATCGTCGTCTGGCATCTATAGGTAATGCACAGTTGGATTCCTCGTATCTTGTCAGTAATATTCCTTCAGGGAAATATTACTGGAATGTTCAGGCGGTTGACCAGGGATATATGGGAGGGGATTGGTCTGCAATTGATTCATTTATTATCAGGAATACCCAGGCATTCTTTATATCAGATACAGTTTGCCAGGATAATTCCACTCATTTTACCGACCAGTCAGTTGTTACCGATGGCATAGCATCATGGCACTGGGATTTTGGTGACGGGGCCATTGCTGACATTCAAAACCCGGAACATACTTTTACAAGTAGCGGGAATCATTTGGTAAAACTGGTAATCACCAGTCTTGAGGGCGATAAGGATTCCCTTGAACAAACTGTTATTGTAAAGCCCAGACCTGTTGTGGATTTCAGTGCCAGCACAGCTTGCCAGGGTGAAGAAACTGTATTTACCAATCTTACGGATCTCAATAATCTGAATATTGAAAGCTGGGTATGGGATTATGGAGACGGGAAGGGATCAATTATTGAAGATCCTGTTTCTCATGGTTACCTGAGTGCAGGAGAATATCAACTTACTCTGTATGCAATAGCTGATAACGGCTGTGAAGGCTCGATGCAAAAAACTGTTACAGTTGGTGCATACCCTGTTGCAGTTATTACAGCTGATGCTCCGCTTAGTTTCTGTGAAGGGGACAGTGTTGTTTTGTCAGTAGGGAGCAATGCTGATTACACATACAATTGGTTATTGAACGGTGTGGGTATTACAGATGCTGTGTATCCGGATTACAAGGCCACACTTAGCGGTAATTACGTGGTTGAAGTAATCAATACCAAGGGTAACTGTAAAACCACTTCATCACCGGTAATGGTGACCAGCCTGGAAATGCCGGCTGCCCCGGTTATTATCACATCAAATTATATACCTGGACAATGTCAGAGCGATAACCCGATCACTTTGTCAGTAGAACAGTCAGTAACAGGATATAACTACCAATGGAAGCGCAACGGAGTTCCTATGAATGATGCAACGATGAGCCAGATATCCGGGTATCTTCCCGAGGGGGATTATTCGGTGGTGGCTGGATTATCCACATGCAGGACAGAATCTATCATGAAGACCATCAGTTATGACGAAGCGCCGGCAAAACCTTTGATCCATGCAGAGGGTCCTGTGGTATGGTTCCTGGCATGCAGTAACGACAGTGCTGCCCAATACAGGTGGTATTATGAAGGGGTACAAATACCGGGAGCTGACAAATACATATATGTAGCAAACCAGGATCTTGGAGAATATTATGTGAGTATTGCGAATATTAGGGGCTGTTTTACCACGAGTGATATTATAAAGATACCTCCGGATGCAATAGGGATTGATGAAGCAGATGTATTTTCAACACTGAAGATATTCCCGAATCCTACGGCAGGCTTGTTCACCATTGTGATGAACAACCAGTTGTTTGGGGATGTGATCATTACCATATTCACAGAAGAGGGAAAGAAGATATGGAACACCAGATTTGATAAAATCCCCGGATATTTTTCCTGTGAGGTTGATTTGAGGGGTAACGGAAGCGGGGTATACTTTATAAACCTGAGGGCAGGTAATAAAGAAGTAAACAGGAAATTAGTGATACAGTAGAGACGCACGGCCGTGTGTCCTGGGACCATAGACCATGGACCATAGAGGCTATGTGTCATAGTAATGTAAGTTACTTTTTAAAGTTCCGTAGTATACATTCCCATTTGCCATAATCACTTTCAACAGCAACTCTTTGTCATTCAGCGAGATAATACTTCTGAAATAGTTTATAT